>Ga0307990_1000063_pt1 | contig 97780 bp, 91 predicted proteins | sample EllFjometagen129_FD_203168 | JGI IMG/M metagenome (GOLD analysis project Ga0307990, IMG submission 203168) | Marine microbial communities from Ellis Fjord, Antarctic Ocean - #129 | ecosystem: Environmental > Aquatic > Marine > Unclassified | place: Southern Ocean | collected 2014-10-08 | reverse complement strand
GAAATCATCAGTTAACCCCTTGTAATTATTGGCGCGCCGCAGAAGATTCGAACTCCCGGCCTCCTGATCCGTAGTCAGGCACTCTATCCAGCTGAGCTAGCGGCGCATATGTTATTTAAAGCGGTTGTGAGAAAATGGCGGAGAGAGAGGGATTCGAACCCTCGATGCAGGATAAACCACATACTCGCTTAGCAGGCGAGCGCCTTCAGCCTTACTCGGCCATCTCTCCGGGTTGTACTCTGTATCTGGTTTCTCGCACATTTTTCTTGATTACTCAAGAAGGAAAAGTCGTTTACCAGAAGGTTGTCAAAATGTCAAGCCCGGCGAAGGCAATTCGCCGGGCTTTTTAAAAAATGGCGGAGGGAGTAGGATTTGAACCCACGGAACTTTCGCTCAACGGTTTTCAAGACCGCCGCCTTAAGCCACTCGGCCATCCCTCCGTATGTTATTATGGTTTGGTGATCTTCTCTCTTCCTTTAAGATAAGGTCTTAAGACTTCAGGAATGATCACGCTACCGTCTTCCTGTTGGTAGTTTTCGAGAATGGCGACTACGGTGCGGCCAACCGCCAGTCCGGAACCGTTCAAAGTGTGGACGAAGCGGGTTTTGCCACCGTTTTTCGGTCGGTAGCGGATATTGGCCCGGCGGGCCTGGAAATCTCCAAAATTACTGCAAGAGGAGATCTCTCGGTAAACCCCCTGGCCCGGCAGCCAGACCTCGATATCATACGTTTTTGTGGCAGAAAAACCAAGATCGCCGCAACATAGATTTACCACTCGATAGTGGAGATTAAGCGCCTGCAGGATGGATTCAGCATTAACGAGCAGTTTTTCTAGTTCTTCGTAAGAATTCTCCGGGTCGGAAAATTTCACCATCTCAACTTTGTTAAATTGGTGCTGGCGAATCAGACCCCGGGTGTCGCGGCCATGGGAGCCTGCTTCTTTGCGAAAGCATGGTGTATAAGCGGTAAAGTAACTGGGTAATTCACTGTCTTCAAGAATTTCGTTTTGAAAGATGTTGGTAACCGGAACCTCAGCCGTGGGAATCAGATAGTAGTCGAGACCCTCAAGTTTGAAAAGATCTTCGGCAAATTTAGGAAGTTGTCCGGTGCCGGTCATTGAAGCCTTGTTGACGATGAAAGGCGGTAGAACCTCCGTATAGCCATGTTTCTCGGTATGTTCGTCGAGCATGAAATTAATCAAGGCTCTTTCCAGCTTGGCGCCCATATCCCGGTAGAGAGTAAAGCGGGCGCCGGTTATCTTAGCCCCGCGTTCAAAGTCGAGAATTTTTAACTTTTCTCCAATATCCCAGTGTGCATCCGGAGTGAATGGGATTTCCGGTTTTACACCCCATTCCCGTACGAAACTGTTATCTTCCTCAGTACAACCTTGAGGCACACTGCTGTGGGGAAGATTGGGAATCAGGTAGACGATCTCATAGAGTTGGTTTTCAACCTCGGCGATCTGAGCGTCAAGCTTTTTTATCTGTCTTGAGACATCGCGCATGGAGGTAATTTCAGCACTGGCGTCCTCTTTTGCCTTTTTCATTTTGGCAATAGAATCAGAGCAGGTGTTACGCTGGTTCTTGAGGGTTTCGACCTGCCCCAAGAGAGCAAGCCGCTGACTGTCAAGCGTTTTGAACTCACTCAAATCGAGACTGTTGTTGCGGGCTGTCAACATGGCAGCAACGGTCTCAAGATTGTTGCGAATAAATTTCAGGTCGAGCATTGTCTTTTTGACTCCCGATGATTGGGTCTAGAACGTGTGACTTAAAAGCGGGGCTGATATACTATCTGGGCTTATCTGTTGTCAACAATTTATTGAAGGCGTTGTTGGTAATCAATTTTTTCTTGATAATTTTCTTGAATTTATGGAGTATCTATCAGTTTAGTACTGATGTCAACGGTGTTCCTCCCTGATGCCCAGGGCGACGCGGGTTGGGGGATCAAAAGAGTAGACATTCATATAGTATTCCATGAGCATTCTGTAGGTATTGAAAAATGAGGCGTTAAAGCTTATAGCCTGGCGCATGATCTCAATCCAGACTGGGCGTTCATTGTAGTAGATTGGGATAATCTCTTTTTCAAGTTTTTCATGGAGGTCGTCAGCATCATGCAGGTTACTTTCGTGATCGACCTCAGTGCCGGTTGGTAACGAGCCGATGGCCCAGCCGGTTTTGCCTTCGATCCAGCCTTCAATCCACCAGCCATCAAGAATGCTGAAGTTAGGTACCCCGTTATGGGCCGCCTTCATGCCACTGGTACCGGAGGCTTCCAGGGGCCGGGTTGGGGTGTTGAGCCAAAGATCGACGCCGCCGGTAATTAATTTGCCGAGTTCCATGTCGTAATTTTCAAGATAGACTATTTTGATCAGGTCGCTGAGTTGTTCTCGGGCAGCAAATATATCCTTGATCAGTTGTTTGCCGGGTTCGTCATGAGGGTGGGCCTTACCCGCCAGGACTAACTGCAAAGGTCCGTAATATTGAGTAATGTGGCGTAGTCTTTCTGGTTGTGAAAAGAGCAGGGTGGCCCGTTTGTAGGGGGTCGCCCGGCGGGCGAAGCCGATAGTCAGGACCTCTGGATCGAGAATCGTACCGGTTTTTTCTTTAATATGTTGGAGGAGTCGCAGTTTGGCGCTCTGATGGGCGGCAAAGAGTTCAGCGTCAGGGATGGCCATGGCGTTGCGCAGGAGAAAGTTATCCCGGCGCCAGCCCGGCAGATAGTGATCGTAGAGTTTTTGAAATTCCTGATTGGTCCAACTTGCCGAGTGAACCCCGTTGGTAACGGCTTTGATATGGTGGTCAGGGAACATCCGGGCGCTGACGTCGCGGTGGCATTTGGAAACGGCATTGGTGTTACGGGAGAGATTAAGAGCCAGAGTGGTCAGGTTGAGATCTTGGGTTCCGGCAAACCTTTTGAGTACCGCTAGGGGGATGTAGTCGCCCAGGAGTTCTTCAACCATGTGGTAGTCAAAGCGGTCATGTCCGGCTGGAACCGGGGTATGGGTTGTAAAGACACAGTGGTGGCGAACCCGTTCATAATCCCAGACTTGATTTGGATCCCAAATCTCTTCGATGTCGCGTTTGTAGCGTTTGAGTAGTTCTAAAGTGAGGAGGGCGGCATGGCCCTCATTGAGGTGAAAATTGAGTATGTTGTGTAGTTTTAGAGCGTCGAGCAGGCGTAGGCCGCCGATACCCAAGATTATCTCCTGAGAGAGGCGGTATCGTTGATCGCCACCATAGAGCCGGGCTGTCAGATGGCGGGCTTCGGGGCTGTTTTCGGGCAGGTCGCTGTCCAAGAAAAAGACTGGCACCTGGCCTTTGTCACACCCCTCAACAATATAGAGCCAGGGACGCAGGGCAATTATTTCGGAACCGATTTCAACGGTGATGGTAATTTCATCAAGTTCGATCAGGAGGTCTTTCGGGTTCCACTTGACCGGTTTTTCGCTCTGCTCACCTTTGTCGGTTAGATGTTGCCTGAAATAACCTTCGCGGTAGAGCAGGGTGACCGCGACATAGGGAAGTTCATGGTCAGCCGCAGCTTTAATTGTATCCCCGGCGAGCACGCCCAGGCCGCCGCTGTAGGTGGGGAGATCGACACGCAGGCCGATCTCCATCGAAAAATAGGCGATTTGCGGGGCCAGGTTTTTGATGTCTGAGTAGATGTCTGGATGAGTCATGTGATAATTTGCTGGTTAGGCATTTTTAACTTTACTTATAGGTTAGAAAGGCATTATAGAAAAATATTATAAGGTTAATATTTTCTATTTAAGGGGAGTTTTAGAACTCCTTTAGCGTTTATTTGATTCCGAGTTATACCGGATTAAGTGTTTAATAGTTTTTGTTGAAAAAAGTAAAGGAAAATTTATCGTGAAGATCCCGTCACTAAAGATAGGTCAGGCGATTGCTGATCATCCGATTATCCAGGGAGGCATGGCGGTTAGTGTATCAACCTCTAAACTGGCTGCTTCCGTGGCTGAGGAGGGTGGTATTGGTGTGATCGCCGGGGCTGGTTTAAGTATGGAAGTTTTGCGTTCGCAGATGCGGGAAGCGCGGGCCGCCACCAAGGGGGTTTTGGGTTTGAATATTATGGTTGCAGCTCGGAACTTCAAGGAAGCTGTTTTGGTTTCTCTGAAAGAGAAAGTCGATGTTGTGATCGCCGGGGCTGGTTTTTCTCGTGATGTCTTTACCATTTGTAGAGAGTGGAAGACCCCGGTTATAACCATGGTCTCTTCGGTTAAGGTGGCGCGTTTGGCTGAACGCCTGGGGGCTTCGGCTGTAATCGTTGAAGGTTGTGATGCGGGAGGCCATCTTGGGACTGAGGCCAAGGCGACCGATCTTTTACCTGCCATTTGTGAGGCGGTTTCGATTCCGGTGATCGCTGCGGGCGGTTTTGCTAATGGTCGTGATATCGGTCAGTTGCTGGAATTGGGGGCGGCTGGAGTGCAACTTGGTACCCGTTTTCTCTTGAGTGATGAGTGCACCGTCCATAAAAATTTCAAGGATCTTCTGATTGCTGCCAAGGCCTCTGACCTGGTGCGGATTATGTCGCCGGTGGGCCTGCCGGCTAATGCTATTCGCACCCCGCTGGTGGAGAAACTTCTGGCCGGTGACAAATCAATTCGTCCTCAGAGTTGTGACGGTTGTCTGAAAAAGTGTGGCCAGGAGTTCTGTATTCTTGAGGCTTTACGGCGCGCCCGGGATGGCGATTATGAACGCGGTCTCTTCTTTACCGGTAAGCGTTTTGCTGATATCACTTCGGTGGAGCCGGTGAAAAAGATTTTTGCAGATCTTCTGCATGAGACCCGCACCTATCTTGAGCGGGTTCTTGAGAAAGAGGGTTCGTCACCAATCGGTGCAGGCTGAGGGCCCGCCCTGGAGAACTTTTGTTTAAAGCTTTGATGATTTCGTCCAGCAATGGGGCCAAACTCTTTTTTTGACGGGCTGAAAGGGCTATCGCTTGATAGCGCTTTTTGAGCCATTGGCCGATTTCAGCCGGCACTAGATCAATCTTGTTGGCAACCACCAGGGTGGGTATCTGGGAGAGCCCAAGCTCTTCAAGAAGTTGGTTGACGGTCTCAACCTGTTCTTCGAGCTCGCTACTGTTGCTGTCTACGACATGGAGCAGTAGATCTGCTTCGGCCAGCTCCTCAAGGGTCGTGCGAAAGGCATCAAGCAGGTCTTTGGGCAGATTTTTGATGAAGCCGACGGTGTCGGTGATGATGATCTCCTGCTCTCTGGGCAGACGTAAGCGTCTGGTGGTAGGATCCAGGGTCGCAAAGGGGAGATCTTCGGTAAAGACCTGGCTCTGGGTCAGAGAGTTAAGCAGGGTCGATTTGCCAGCGTTGGTGTAGCCCACAATTGAGACCAGCGGGAGCTGGTTTTTTTTCCGTTTCGTTCTTGCAATGGTCCGGCTCTGGGCCATTTTTTTTAATCTTTTTTCAAGTTTTGAAATCCTCTCCCGAATGCGTCTCCGGTCAATTTCCAAAGTGGTTTCACCCGGCCCTCGGCTGCCGATGCCTCCGGTCAAGCGGGAGAGCGCCGTGGTTTTATCAGAAATTCGGGGCAGGCGATATTTTAATTGAGCCAGTTCGACTTTAAGTTTACCCTCCCGGCTTAAAGCCCGGCGGGCAAAGATGTCCAGGATCAACAGGGTGCGGTCGATCACTTTAAGTTCGGTTTGCCGGGAGAGATTATTAACCTGGGTTGGACTCAAATCATGGTCGAAGATCAGGAGATCGACATCCTGTTCCATAGAGGCGATAATGATCTCTTTCAGCTTTCCCGAACCGACAGCCGTATGGGGATTGAGTTTGCGTTGCTGGGTAAAGCTGTCGACAACCGTGATCTTGGCGGCCCGGGCCAGTTCTGTCATTTCAGTAACTGATTGATCCAGGGTTTTGGAGGCATTGGGCCCGACGCTGATGATGATCGCTTTTTGCCTCTCATCATCTTGGGTCTCATGGGAAAATTGAGTAACGGCCGAACTTTCTAAAGAATGAAAGAGTTCTAAACAGTGTAATTCAAGCTGGTCAAGCGGGATTGGTGGCAGCGACTGGTAGTTGTTTTTCGCGCTTGAGGGCAGCAGGTGAGCGACCTCTATATTTTCCGGCAGGCCGGCACTGTCGAGTTTGATAACGGCCATCAGGTCAAGGCGGAGCATGGTCAGATCGGTAATGTCTTCCCGGTTCAAACCTTCGGGGCCGAAACTTGTATGAATGCAGCGCAGTCCCCGCAGGCGACCGTGACCCAGGCGATAGCGGTGCAGAGAAGGGATTTCGATCGATTGGCTGTCGCCGATAAGGGCCATCTCTATATGGCCGCTGCGGTTGATAAGGAGGCCCAGCTGTCGACCCGTATCAGCGCTCAGCAGGGTCAGATGCCGAGCCAGTTCCGGGCTGATAACCTGTTCCGGCAGGCAGCGGCGGCGGTGGAGTTGAGATAACTGTTTACGCATGCGCGGCCTAAGCCCGCTGATATCGCCGTAAATTTCCATATTTTTTTTACAGTTATAAAGTTCAGAGTTGAATTGAAGAACCTGGGTGGTTCCGGTTCAGCCGGATCAGGCAATAGGGGAATAATGATGAAAAGTCAACTTAAGTCGGCACCCGAGAGAGTTCAGGAAGAATTTGGCCAGCTCTGGCAGGTGGTTTGCAAATTACGTTCACAAGAGGGTTGTCCCTGGGATCGGGAGCAGGACTTTTCTTCGATGAAAAACCAATTTTTAGAAGAGGTCTATGAATTTGTTGATGCACTTGAAGAGGATGCGAGTCCGGCTATGGCCGAGGAGTTAGGCGATCTCTTTTTTCATCTTCTTTTTTTCAGTTGTCTGGCTGAAGATGGGGCACGTTTTTCTTTAGAACAGGTCTTAGAGCAGATCAAAGCCAAACTTATCCGCCGTCATCCTCATGTTTTTGCCCAACCGGAAGAGCAGATTACAAGTCTTCAGGTTAAGGCTAATTGGGAAAAGATTAAACGCGATGTCGAAGGCAAAGAATACGCCTCCTTGCTTGATAGCGTACCCGTTTCTATGCCGCCTCTTTTAAAGGCTTTAGCTTTTGGTAAAAAGGCGGCAAAAGTTGGTTTTGACTGGCCTTCTCCGGCTGCGGTTATGCCGAAGATGAGGGAAGAGTTAGATGAGGTGGAAGAGGTTCTTGAAGATGGGGGTGAGCGTCTCGAAGAGGAACTTGGCGATCTTCTTTTTGTGGCCGTAAATTTGGTTCGTGTGAGTGGTTTTGAACCAGGCCGGGTGCTGCATCGGGCCAATGAAAAATTTGAGCGCCGCTTTCGTTTTATGGAGAAGGCCGCTCTTGCCGACGGTTCTGATATTGCGAAACTAAGCCTCGAAGAGCAGGAGGTTTTGTGGCAGAAGGCCAAAGCGCAGTTGGGATAATTTTCGCTATTTTTTGTACCATTCGCCCTGGCTATTCTGAAGCCAGGTTCCGGCCGGGGCTTTTTCGGTGATCCGGGCGGCCCGTCGGCGACCGACGTTTTCAGCGGTGCTGTTTTGTCGTTGGGCAATTTTTTTATAAATGGTTTGCCGATCCTGATTTTCTGCTTCAATGAGTTCTTTGTGGGCTTTTTGGGGATTTCTATATTCAAGGTAGCCAAGGTTGTTTTCGCCGATTACTTCCTTAGTTTTTAAAGATATTATTTGGGGTAGACGGGCTTTCATCCTCTTTTTGAGTGGACCTGCCAGGCTACCGCTCGCAAAAATCAGGGTCATCAGGGAAATTATGATCAGGGCTGGGATAATGTTTTTAAATTGTTTGATTTTCATGGTCTTGGCCTCTCTTGTTGTCATTTGTCTGTCGAAGTTATTTGGTTGTATCGGGGGTTGACTGAACTTTGCTGTTGGTGCCGGCCGCCTCATCAAGATCGCCGAAAAAGTCTTCGAGGGCGCGATCTACCTTAATGTTGACATCAATCGTGATGTGAATCGGTTTAACCTCAAGCGGAGCCACCTGAACTTCGTGTTTGGTGTTGCAGGATAAGGTCAGCATAAATGTCATCAGGATCAGCAAAAATAGTCTGGGCACGAGATATCTCCTTGCAATGCAGGCGGATCATTACTCAAGCATAGTTGATAGATCTTTATACTGTAAAAGATGGTTTAAAGGAAGTCGTAAATTGATATCCAGATTGATGCCTTGAAAGTTCGATCCGGGATGGTTGGCTGTGACCCGGGCAAAACTGCCAAGCTCTTTTTTATAGACAAAAGGTAGCGGCAGGCGGGGTTTGCCATCAAATTGCAAATTTAAGATGAGCTCATCAGCTTCAGAATTAAGTTTCATTTTAGTCCACTGGTACTGATAATCTTTAAGGGCCTCACGGGCGAGGTCGAGTTGCGCAAATTGCGGATTGGAGGTTGGTAGACCGGTTATTAGGGAGTTGTCGTCAGTGATCTTTATAGTGCCCCCCTGGCCTGGGGTTGAGTAGAGAAAACCATCGTCAAAGGTGATTTTCCCGTTTTCCCAGGCGATTGGAATACGGCCATTGACAGAACCCTGGCCTTGAGCCTCAATCTCACCGAGTTGTTCGAGGAGTTCCGTTAGTTGCAGGCGATCGCAGTAGAGGGTCGATTGGTAGTGGTCGACAGCTGGGGAAATGCGTAGTGCTTGAGTTTCAATGTTGCCTCCGCACCATGCGAGACGACCCTTTTCTAAAAGTAGAGTTTTTTCCGATTCAATCTGGAAGGCTAAGTTGCCGCCCTTAAAGATGATATTGCCCGCCGTAAGCTGGTCGAAAACCAAGGTTTGGTTGGGAGCGCTGCGGAGAGATGGCAGTTCGGGAAAATGCAAGCGGCAGAGGATACCGGTACACCCAAGGTTTTTTTCAGGGTTGCGAAAAAGTGCATCTTCGGCGTTCACTGTAGCGTTACCGCTAAATCCTCGGGCATCAAAAGAGAGCGTACCGTTGGCGCTAAATGTTCCATCAAGCAGATTGCCGTTGGCGGTTTTGCTGAAATCTCCTAGATTAATGGGTTTTTTGGGCTTAAAAGGGGGTATTTTAAAGCTTCCTGTAGCTTTAAGGGTTCCATTTCGATCAAGTTCACACTCTCCTTTTGTCATTATTTCCAGTCCGTCAAACAGGCTGCTCTCATAACGGCCTTTGAGGAGAATATTTTTTTCCTGTTGTTGTAACGATGCGGAAAATTGACCGAATTCAAAATCCTTGAAAAAAATCTTCCGGCAGCCGAGTTTTCCTTTTTGCCTTAAAGTATTCCCGATTACGGGCCAGTTCAAGGGTAGGGTTCCGCTTATGCCTTTTATTTGAAGAGCATAATCAGAAGCTTGCAAAGTGCCATCTGTAAATTGCAACAGGGCCCTTATTTGCGGGGTGGCGGAGTCAAGGTTAATATTGGTTTCAGCTTTAATAGTCGGGCAGTTAAAGTACTTGTTGGTGTCCTTTATGGCCGTTTTATTTAGAGTTAGAAGGCACTTAATTTCTCCTTTTTCTCTAAATCCAGAAGCCTTAATAGAGATTGCCGGAGAGTTTCCGCTAATCGTTAAATCCCCTTGTTCTATTTTCCAGGAGGCGTTATCTGCCGGGCTCTCAAGGTTGGCCTGCCAGATTCCCCGCTGATTAACTGCGGCCGAAAACAGCCAATTTTTGCGCAGTGGTTTAGTCCATCTGAAAGTTTCAAAGTGGCCGCTGAGGAGGGTTGTGCAGTTGCCTTTCAGTTTAATGTTTTCTGAAGCCGTTTCTGCGGAGATGTTAATGTCGGAGATTGCCGGTCTGAATGGAGGGCCAAAAAAGATCTGATTGATGGTTAACTGCCAAGCTGCGCTCGGGTCTTTTTTTTGTAAATTGAGAACCAGAGCATCATTTTCTGGTTTTAGTTCTGGCCCTGAATTTAGGCTTTGAGTGGTACTTATGCGAAAATTGTTGTAAGCCATGAGTCCGTTGTGCCAGACAAGTTTAGCTTTAAGACTTTCAAGGGTTAGGGGTGCGAGACTGATGTCGGCATCGGCGTTAAGGGCTAATTGGCCTTTTAGCTTTAGAGTTGGAAATATTTGTAGAATGTCGGCAAAATTGAGCAAGTCAACGGCATCAGCCTTAAGTTTTAAATGAAGCTTCGCTTCTTCATCAAGGGTTGTTTTGATTTTGAGAGTGATTGGTGTACCCCGGGGGAGGATTTGCAGAGTGCCTTGCAGGCTCGGGGATCCAGGTTTTAAGGCGATGGATTTTTTTAGTTGCAGAGAGAAGGGGATTCTATAATCTTTGCCGTTCATTTCATAATTGATGACTGATCTCTCTATTTTAAGCTCTGTAAAAGGGGGGATCGGCAGTCTGGACTTTATAGTAGAATGTTCAGGAGCCCTGTTGTCGTCTGTTTTGTTTTGAGAGCTTTTGGTAATAAGTTCTTCCAGTCCAGGGATGGTTATAGTTCCTTTACTGAAGATCGTTTTTATGCTAACCCCGCTGATAATAACCTTTGCTAGTTCTCCTCTTAGTATGGTTGATGGGTTGTAGAGTAAGGTTATTTGTTCAACCGTTACGCCCGGGTCGGTTTTCGACCCCAAACTTAAAGGGCCGGCATTGGTTTTTGTAAAGCCTAAATGGTTGATGCGGCATTTAAGTGAGGGGAGGCCGGCCTGGCTGGCAAGGCGTGGCAGAATCCGGGTCTCTATGAGGTCCGGGAGTAGCAACAGGGCGACGCAGCTCAAGGTTATTCCGCAGAGCAGAACAATAATGGTGATAAGGATTGTTTGGCGTCGTCGTGTCATGGTCGCTGGAAAACTTTAAGGAGAAGATAAATGTCAGGAAATATCCAGTTGGTCTGTTCCCATTGTCAGGAATTGAACCGGGTTCCAGAGACAAGGGTTACAGAGGGGCCCCGTTGCGGGAAATGTCAAACTCCACTTTTAACTGGTCAGGTGGTTGATCTGACGGAGGCAACCTTTGATAACTTTATTAAAAAAAATGAGCTTCCGGTGGTGGTTAATTTCTGGGCTTCATGGTGTGGCCATTGCCGTAATTTTAGGCCGATTTTTGCAGAAGCGGCCACTTTTTTGCAGTATCGGGCGCGTTTAGTTCAGGTAGAGAGTGAGGAGGAGCTTAATCTGATTCGGCGTTTTGCGATTAAAGGGATGCCTACCCATATCCTCTTCCAGGGCAGCCACGAAGTTGCCCGGCAATCTGGCACCATGCCTCTGGCCGCTTTTATGCAGTGGTTACGGCAAAACAATCTTAAATAGTTGTCAATCTTTGAGGAGTTTTTTTACAGCCTCACCGAGTTGATTGATGGTGTAGGGTTTTTTGATAAAGGTTGAAGGGCCTATGCCCAGGGCTTTCTGGACTTCTTCGTTCTCCGAAAAGCCACTGGCAATAACCGCCTTTAAACCCGGTTGGATCTCGGTCATCCGGGCATAGGTGTGGCGTCCGTTAATACCGGGATCCATAATCATGTCAAGGAGAACCAGATCTGTCGGGCTTTTTGAGAGAATCTCAATGCCTTCCTCTCCGGAGCTCGCGGTTTGGGTTTGGTAGCCCAGTAAGCTTAAAAGCTGCTTCGCAATTTCTCGTTGGATCTTTTCATCATCAATAACCAGAATTTTTTCCTGCTTTCCCTGAAGCTTTTTAATGGCAGCTTCAGTATGATCGCGGTTTTGGATCTCACCTTTGCGTTTTTTTCTGGTGGCGGGTAGGTAGATAGTAAAGGTTGTTCCCTGCTCGTCGCTGTCGACAATAATATCACCCTTGTGGTCGTTAATGGTGTTCCAGACTACGGTCAAACCCAGGCCTGTACCGCTGCGACCCATAATTTTTTTACTGTAGAAAGGTTCAAATATATGCGCTTTATCTTCTGGTGAAATGCCGGAACCGGTGTCGTGGATGATGATCTTAATATATTCTCCTGGGCCGAGAAGATTTTTTTCAGTGAGGGACTCTTCGACATAATGGTTGATGGTACTGATGGTTATGGTGCCGTGCTCTTTAATCGCCTCAAAAGCGTTGATTAAAAGGTTTAAAAGGGATTTGCGAAGGTGTACCGGTGAGCTCTCTATAGCGAGAAGATCAGGATCCAGAGAGGCTATGAGCGTAATCTGAACGGAGCGTTTTTTGAGAACTTCACACTCTGGTGAAGCAAGTAAACTTTCGATAAAATGATTGACGTCCAGCACCTCTTTGGCGGCCGCAATGCCACGGGTTACAGTCAGCATATCAGAGACCACTTCAGCGGCCCTTTTACCGGAACCCAAGATCGCTTCCAGCGGTCTGCGCAGGTCGCTCTCAGGCGGGAGTTTCATTAAAATAAGTTCCGGGTAGCTGATAATGCCGGAGAGGATGTTGTTCAGGTCATGGGCGACCCCGCCTGCCATCAGGCCAACTGCCTCCATTTTCATGGAGCGATTGAGTTTTACCTCCATCTCCTGCTGTTGGCTGATGTCCTGGAAAAAAGCAAAATGGTAGGCTTTGTTGTCATATTCAAAATAGTTGAGATAGACCTCAACCGGCAACAACCTGCTGTCCTTGCAGCGGTAAGCAGTGGTCAGGGTGAAGGATGATGATGACTGCATTTTTTTCAAGGTCTTCTGCCATACTTTCTGTGAACAACTTTCATCAAGGTCTTTTGTTGAGAGTTGCAGGAGTTCTTTGATGGAGTAGCCGAGTAGGTTGGCGGCGGCCTGGTTAGCATGAATAATGCGGGTTTTCTCCGGTCTAGGATCGTTTTGAGCCCAGACAATGGGAAAGGTGCAGTTGTCGACGGCGTGCTGGGTAAAGAGCAATTTTTGTTCAGTCTCTTTCAGTTTTTCCGACTGCCTCGTGATCTCCAGGTTCTGACGTTCAAGTTTTTTGTTGTATTTGGCGAGGGTGTGGTTACGGTAGAGAAGGATGGCGATGCCGGCAAAAACCAATAATAAAATTTGGATCAGCGGGCCGTAGCTAATTTTTTGGTCATAGTTAACTGCAATCCAGTCGTTGAGTATCTTTTGATGGGTAACGGGTTCGATAGAGGCGATCGCTTTATCAAAAATGTTGACCAGTGAGGGTTCATCGTTGCGGGCGGCGATGCCCAGTTCCAAGCGTTCGTCAAATTTACCCGCGACCTTGAGTTCGCCGACAAACTCTTTCTGGATTGTGTAACCGACGCTTGCCAGGGTTCCGATAAAACCGAAAATCTTACCTTCAACCACAAGTTTGAGACCGGCGGAAACCGAGGTGACATCGACAATTTGCATCTGGGGGAAGCGTTTACGCAAGGTTTCGTTAAAGGCATAACCTTTGACTATGCCGATTTTCTGGTCGGTGATCAGCGCAATATTATCGATAAAAGGGGTCTCATTTTTAGCCGCCATAACCAGTGGAATACTTAGATATGGTTTTGTGAAATTCATGTAGGTGCGACGTTCCGATGTCGGCATCGCCAGGGAGTAGATGTCGCATTTGCGGGCTTTGGCGAACTCAATCGATTCACTCCAGTCGCGGGTTGGTATCATGACGATAGGGCAGTCGATGAAGTTTTTTAGGATCTTTATATAGTCTGCCGTCATGCCGATATGCTGCCCGTTCTCGATTTTTTCCAGCGGCATCCAGTTGGGATCGACGCACATAGTGATCTTTTGTTTCTTTTCGAGGTAAGTTTTTTCTGCGGCAGTAAGCTCAATCTCGTTTGATGTTTGTGTTGTTTTTTCTGCATTGTGGAGGTTGGTTGAACCGGTTTTTTCCGATTGATAGGTATGAGCAAGGGTCGGCGGGGCTGCATACGCATGGTTTGCAAAGAGAGCCAACGAGAAAAAGAGCATAAATATAGAAAGTCGCTTCACAGGTTTCTCCGAGAGATTAGATGGTTGACATCTTCTTTTTTAGCCTATACCTAATTGAGTAATCAAGTTTAAAATTGATAATCCCGAACCTTGGTGCAAGAAATCTCAAAAAAATGAACTTCTAAGTGCAGCAGACAAAGCTATTAACTGTAGTTATGTGATGGGTACTATAAAAATTTATTGAGGGAGAAGAGTGACTCTATCAAAAAAATATTTCCACGAAGCCATGGCGGCGGTGAATGGGGTAGTGCTGGGTAAGAAAGAGCAGGTGCGGCTTGCTTTTACCGCATTGCTGGCTGGCGGGCATCTCTTGATTGAGGATCTTCCCGGGGTTGGTAAAACGGTTTTGGTACAGGCTCTGGCGAAGGTTTGCGGCCTGACTTTTCAACGTCTTCAGTTTACCAGTGATCTTCTGCCGGCCGATATTATCGGGGCGGTGGTTTATGAGCGTCAAAAAGAGCTTTTTACTTTTCGACCCGGGCCGCTGTTCGCGCAACTGGTTTTAGCAGATGAGGTCAACCGGGCAACCCCGAGAACTCAGAGTGCGTTACTGGAAGCTTTGGAAGAGCATAAGGTTTCAGTTGACGGGCAGACTTATGCTTTGCCCGAGCCTTTTTTTGTCATCGCAACCCAAAATCCGGCCCATCAGATTGGTACTTATCCTTTACCCGAGTCCCAGCTTGATCGTTTTCTTATGCGTCTCGAACTGGGCTATCCGGAGCCCAAGGCAGAGCGCGAACTTTTGCTTGGCGGTGATCGTCGTCAGTTACTTAAAGGTCTAACGGCTAAGATCGATAGTCAAAGCTTGTCGCAATGCCGGCAACAGGCGGCTTCTATCCATGTTGCTGATCCGCTGCTCGACTATCTCCAGGCGCTTCTCAAAGGGAGCCGTGAAAGAGGCCTTTTTCAGCGGGGCCTGTCTCCCCGGGCCGGTCTGGCTCTGCTGGCGGCAGCTCGGGCCTGGGCTTGGTTGGATGGGGCAGAGTTTGTCCGGCCTGAAGATCTGCAGGCAGTTTTTTTGGCGGTTGCCGGGCATCGTTTAGAAACGGTGGATGGTTCCGTTTCAGCCCCGCAAATCAAACAACTTCTGGCCGCAGTGCCCTTGCCATGAATGAGGAAGAAAGAGTTAAGTTCTCCTGGCGGCAACGCTTTGATCTCTGGTTGGCGGGGCGGCGACCTGAAGTAAGTTCCGCCAGTCGACTATCGCATCGGAGACTCTACATTGTTCCGACTCGGGCCGGACTGCTTTTTGCCCTGGTGCTCCTTCTGATTCTGGTCGGGGCGGCAAATTATGGGAGTAGTATGGCTTTTGTTCTGGTTTTTCTTCTGCTTGGGGTGGGGATTAATGCGATTTGGTTGACCCATGCCAATCTTTCCGGCCTGATAATTGAGCCGGGTCCAACCCGGCCTGTCTTTGTCGGAGAAGAGGCTGCCTTTCGGTTCTCTCTCAAAAACCCGCAATTGAGAACACGGTCAGCCTTGAAGTGGAGTTGGTATGACGCAGGCACACCAAAGCTTTGTTGCCAGCTTAGAGGGTTGAGTGAAGTCAATATCTCATTAACCAAAATTGCCGGGCAGCGGGGCTGGTTTTCGCCCCCGCCAATATGTCTGGCCAGTACCTGGCCCCTGGGTCTTTTTTATGTCTGGACAGTTTTTCGCCTGACGCCAAAGGTTTTGATCTATCCCCAACCGGCCAAACCCGGGGTCGCGTTACCTTTCAAGGCTCAAGAGGGAGGAGGAAAAACTCTATTTGCGGACTCGTCACAAGTTTTGGGCAACGATGATTTTGTCGGTTTGCGCCCCTATCGTATCGGAGATTCGCCAGGTCGTCTTGATTGGCGGGCCCTGGCTCGGGGCGGCAAACTGCAGGCCCGGGAATTTCAGGGCAATAGTGCCGATCGTTTAATTCTGGATTGGTGGCAACTTGGGGAAGCCGGGGTCGAAGCCCGACTTTCACGGCTTTGTCGCTGGGTTCTGGAAGCTGAAGTGGGCTCTTGTGATTATGGCTTGCGGCTGCCTGGTTTAGAGATTGCGCTCGGTTTTGGTGCGCAACACCGGCATCAGGTTTTACGGGCCCTGGCACTTTTTAAGGTTAGTTATCAGTCGACTGTAATCAGGGCTCAGTCGTCAGGGGCCAGTCGTTAGTGAAAGAGGGTTTTTGATGGAAATGTTGACTCCTCTGGCGCGGCGTTGGTTGATGACCGCTTTAAGCGCAGTTTTACTGCCTCATCTATTGCTGTTGCCGGGGTGGTTGGCGGTTTTTACGGGTTTAGTTCTGGGCTTGGGTTGGGGGCGAGCTTTCGAGCTGATCCCCAAGCCGCCTCGTTTTTACAAATTTATCCTGTTTCTGGTGGCCCTGCTCGGTTTTTTTGTTACCTTTGGTTTTCCTGCGGGTCGTACCTCGGGCAGCGCTCTGCTGGTTTTGATGGCGGCCTTAAAGCCTTTTGAGATCGAACAACGTAAAAATGCTCGTCACCTTTTGCTGCTCTGCTATTTTCTGGTGGCTGCTTACTTCTTTTCGGAACAGGCTATCGCAGCGGCTCTCTGGTTATTCTTTGCAGTCTTTCTCATTACCTCAGCGTTGACCGCTCTTGAAGAGGAGGATAAACCGTTTTTCTCACGGCAAATCCTGATCCCGGCCCTGATTCTTTTAAGCGCATCCGTGCCGGTGGCCCTGGTTCTCTTTTTGCTTTTTCCGCGGCTTCCGGGCCCTTTGTGGAGTTTTCCCGAAGAGCGTCGGGTGGCGGTTACGGGGCTGCCGGAGGAGCTGGAAATGGGCTCTATCAGTCGTTTGGTGCGCTCCTCCAAGGTCGCTTTGCGGGCTGAGTTTGATGGCCCTTTGCCGGCACCGGAAAAACTTTACTGGCGGGGCCCGGTATTTTCTCTGTTTGATGGTCGGGTCTGGCGTCGGGCCCAAGGTTTAGCCACGGGGTCAAGCTCTAATCTTACTCCTTTAGCTCCTTTGCAGAATTATACGGTGACCTTGGAAGCTCATCATCAGCTCTGGCTGCTGGCCCTCGATCCCCCTTTTTCAGCGCCCCCGGACAGCTCTTTTTCACCTGCCCGTGAAGTTTTACGTGCCCGCCCCCTGCATCAGGTTTATCGTTATCGGATGGCTCTGGCGGAAAATTTTAAATGGTTTGAGAAGAGTTTAGCGGAGGAATCCCTGCAAATGGTGACGGCAACTGCGGCTATGCGTAACCCTCGGAGTTTCGAATTGGCTCGTTCCTGGGCGGATTCGGGACTTGTCGAGGAGGCTTTGGTTGATCGTTTGTTGGCGTTGTTTCGGCAGGCCCCCTTTCGTTACACCCTCGAACCTCCGCTGACGAGCGCTTCCGGTCCGGTTGATGGGTTTCTGTTTCAGAGCCGGGCCGGTTTTTGTGAACATTACGCCGGAGCGGCAGCTTTTCTTTTGCGGGCCGCGGGTTTGCCGGCCCGGGTTGTGGCCGGTTATCTTGGGGGTGAAATTCATCCTCTAGGCGGCTATCTGGTGGTTCGTCAGTATAGTGCTCATGCCTGGGTTGAGGTCTATTTCAAAGATCAGGGCTGGGTGCGGATTGATCCCACTGCCGCCGTGGCTCCGGAACGGGTCGAGTTCGGTATTGCGGCCCTTTTCCCTGAGAATGATAGCTTTTTCAGTTTGCGCGAGGGAGCCCGTGTTGATTGGCTCTTAAAACTGGGTCAGTATCGTGATTTGGCAGAGTTTTACTGGAATTATTGGGTTTTGGGTTACGGCCCGAAGTTGCAAAATGTTTTGCTTGGTCGATTGGGCCTGCTCAAGTTGAATCGTTGGATCAGTGTTTTGATCGGCCTGCCATTTTTGGCTCTTATTGCAGGGTTTGTTATGCTTAAAATTGTGGGTCTTGAAAAAGTCTCGTTGGAAGTCAAGCTCTACCGAGGCTATTACCGGCGCCTGGCCCGGCGTGGTTTTGCGCGAAAACTTTCTGAGACTCCGACCGCTTACGCTCAACGTCTGGGGCGGGAACTCCCGGCGGAAGCAGAAAATGCTGCCGCAGTTGCCGATCTCTATCTTCGCTTACGTTATGGTAAAGAGGGCGGCACTGGGACTCAGATAAAACGTTTACGGTGGTTGTGTGGCAGATAGGCCGTGTTTTTTTGTTTGCATCAAGCCGATTGTTAAACAGGGTGAAATACTTTTTGGACAAATTGTGTTAACCGTGATATTCTTTCCGAGCCTTATCAGATTAGTAGTTCCGTATTGTTGAAGATGGTCAGAATATTTGGTAACTATTCAATCTTGCCATCTAGCTGCCGAGATTGGGGTCATTGCTGGTAAAAGGTGCGTTAGCACCCCAACTTCGCTGTGAGCTTGGCGAGGAAGCACTCTTGGGGTGTGACCCCGTTCATGAGGGCGAAGCAAAGTCCGACCTTTTTGGTTTTAACGTTCAAGCTTGTCCGGTTCAGGAGACATGTGAAAACATACTGCTCTTTGCGAAAAACTGCACTTTCCTTAGTCTTTCTAGGTTTTTTTCTAGGTTTGTCAGGGCCTTTGGTGGCGGCACCGACCCAAGTCTATTTTAGTCCTCTGGGTGGGGCTGAAGCGGCTCTTGAGGAACTTTTGGATGGGGCGCGTCAGGATATCCGTGCTGCTCTTTATTTTTTTACCAACCGAACTCTGGCGGCGGCGATCTTGCGGGCTCATAAGCGCGGAGTTAAGATCCAGGTGGTTATTGATGGTAATAATGAAAGCGATTACTCAAAAGGCTACTATTTGCGGCAGCGGGGGGTTGACGTCCGCTATGCTCGAGGACTGCCCAAACAATCTAGAAAGAGTAAAAAGAGCAAGTATCGGGTAAAAAAATTTGGTCTTATGCATCATAAATTCATGATTGTAGATGACAAGTTTGTGGCGACAGGCTCTTATAATTGGACAGCCTCAGCCGAAAAATGGAATCGTGAAAATCTTTTAGTAATCAAATCATCTACATTGGCCCGGAAGTATTCTGTCGAATTTAAAAATTTATGGGAGGGCACCTTTATTAAGTGAGGCTGAAACATTAGAGACGCCCATAAGTTTTAGTTTTTTAATATGATTGATTTTTTCATCTTTCTGATTTGTTGTAAGATCAGGTCTTTGCAACAAGTCGGAAAGATGAGTTGCATTATACTTGGTGAGTTTTTATTTAACCTGATTGTAGGCCCACTCAAGCCAGGGCATCAGTGCTTCAAGATCGCTCTTTTCTACGGTTGCACCACACCAGATACGCAGACCTGAAGGGGCATCGCGGTAAGCACCGATATCCAGAGCTACATTCTCATCGGCAAGTAGTTTGATCAGCGCTTTTACCTTGTCGGCTTCCAGATCAAGAATCAGGCAGACACTGGTATTTGAACGCTCCTTTTCTTCTTTGGCCAGGAAGTTGATCCACTCGTTGGCGGCAACGAACTTACTGATTACAGCCAGGTTTCCTTCACTTTTTTTGATGGAAGCTTGCAATCCGCCGATCTCCTTGATCCAGTTTAAGGCATCAAGATAGTCGGCCACGGCAAGCATGGAAGGGGTGTTAATGGTGGCACCGGTAAAAATGCCGTCAATCAGCTTGCCGTTTTTGGTCATCCGGAAAATTTTGGGCATCGGCCAGCTTGGGGTATAGGATTCAAGGCGGGCGACCGCACGCGGGCTTAAGATAAGCACCCCATGGCCGCCTTCACCGCCAAGGACTTTCTGCCAGCTGAATGTGGTCACGTCCAGTTTCTCCCAGGCCATCGGCATGGCGAAAACAGCTGAGGTTGCATCGCATAAAGTCAGACCTTCACGAGAATCGCTGATCCAGTTACCATCGGGAACCTTGACGCCGGAGGTGGTGCCGTTCCAGGTAAAGACGATGTCCTTTTTGGGGTCGGCTTGGCTTAAATCCGGCAGCTGACCATAATCTGCAGTATAGGCGGTAACGTCAAGTTTTAGCTGATTTTTAATATCGGACAGCCAGCCGCTACCGAAGGATTCCCAGGCGAAAACATCAACGGCACGCTCACCCAGCATGGACCACATCGCCATCTCCATGGCTCCGGTATCGGAAGCTGGTACGATACCCACTTTGTAATCGGCGGGAATTTGCAGGATAGCTTTGGTTTGCTCGATGGCGTCACGCAAGGCTTTTTTGCCCAGAGCGCTGCGGTGGGAGCGGCCGAGAGCCTCTATCTGTAGTTTACTGACATCGTAACCGGGACGTTTTGCGCATGGACCGGAAGAGAAGTGGGGACGTAGAGGTTTTTTTTCTGGTTGCATAACGGTTTCCTTTTTCTAAATTGAAAAATGTGCAGGGAGAATGATTGATTTTGTTTGCTTGGGCACTATATCAGAAAATAATGAAAAATGCATATAAAATCACTTTAGCCGTTTGCACTTGATAAAAACAATTTTCTCTTAGCTGTCAGTTTAGGCTTGACAGCTGTATACTACTTTAACTATATGAAGTGGCTTTTCTTGTTCCTTTTAGCGCTTACTTTTGTTCTTTTGTAAGTTGCTAACATTTAATAACTTAGCGGTTGAATTATTTTTTGGTTCAGGGGTTTAAAATTGAGCAAATTTAAAGTTTTAGTTAGTGATAAGATGTCCTCTAAGGGAATCGATGTTTTTGCCGATTATGATGACGTTGATGTCGATGTTAAAGTTGGTATGTCATCCGAAGAGCTGATTGCTGTAATTGGTGAGTATGATGGTTTGGCAATTCGCAGCGCGACTAAAGTTACGGCTGAGGTGATTGCCGCAGCCGGGCGTTTGAAGGTTGTGGGTCGGGCTGGAATCGGGGTTGATAATGTCGATATCCCGACGGCAACAGCGCGCGGCATCGTGGTTATGAATACACCGAAAGGTAATACCATAACTACGGCTGAACATACCGTCTCAATGATGCTGGCGTTAAGTCGTAATATCCCGCAGGCGACCGCTTCAATGAAGGGTGGTAAGTGGGAAAAGAGCCGTTTTATGGGGAAAGAGCTCTTTAATAAAACTTTGGGTGTTGTTGGCCTTGGTAATATCGGAGCCATTGTCGCAGATCGGGCCCAAGGTTTGAAGATGAAGGTTATCGCTTTTGATCCCTTCATCTCGGAAGAGCGCGCCGCCAATATGGATATTGAGTTGGTTGGTCTGGAAGATCTTTTTCGGCGAGTCGACTATATCTCAGTGCATACCCCAATGACTAAAGAGACCCGGCATATGATTAACCGGGAAAGTTTTGCTATTATGAAGGATAGCGTCCGCATTATTAACTGCGCCCGGGGCGGCATTATTAAAGAGGAAGATCTTTATGAAGCCTTAAAGGATGGTCAGGTGAGTGGGGCCGCTTTCGATGTCTTTGAGGAAGAACCGCCGGCGCCCGACCACCCTCTGTTCACCCTGGATAATTTTATCTGTACACCTCATTTGGGAGCTTCGACGGATGAAGCCCAGGTTAATGTTGCGGTTGCCATAGCCGAGCAGATTGCGGACTATCTCAGCGATGGTACAATTGTGAACGCTCTTAATGTTCCCGGTGTCAGTGCTGAAGTTCTTAAGGTTACCGGGCCCTATCTCAGTCTGGCAGAGAAGATGGGGCGTTTTTACACCCAGCTCTGCAGCGGTAATAATTGCGGTTTGAGTGAGGTGCGGATCGAGTATAAGGGCAAAGTGACAGAGCATGATACGGAGCCGATTACAATCTCTCTGCTTAAGGGTTTGTTGACGCCGATGGTTGGCGATCTGGTAAATTTCGTCAATGCTCCTTCAATTGCCAAGGAGCGCGGGATCTCGCTGGTAGAAGCTAAATCTGAGGAAGCTGGCAATTTTTCCAGTATGATTTCATTGGTTGGTAAAAACGGGAGTGACCAACATTCAATCTCCGGCGCGCTCTTCGGCAAGACCGAGCCGCGGATTGTCAAGATCAACCAGTTTGAACTTGAGGCTATCCCAGATGGTCATCTGCTGGTTATCTATGCTCAAGATAAGCCAGGGGTGATAGGCTCGATTGGCTCATATTTGGGGGAAAATAATATCAATATAGGGCGTATGCAGTTTGGTCGTGAGGGGATTGGCGGCATGTCTCTTTCCTTAGTCCAGATTGATGGCTCTATTGAGGCGGCAGTTGTCAGTGGTCTGACAGCTCTGCCGAATATTGTTTCTGTTAAAGAAATTTACCTTTAATTTAAGGATTTAATCATGGCAAATGTAGTGCTCATCGGAACCCAATGGGGGGATGAGGGCAAAGGTAAGATCGTCGATCTGCTGACTGAGTGGGCTGGGGTTGTGGTTCGTTTTCAAGGTGGTAATAATGCCGGTCACACCTTGGTGATTGAAGGGCAGCGTTACGCGTTGCACCTGATCCCTTCGGGCATCATGCGGCCGGGTAAGGTTTGCGTGATTGGCAGTGGCGTGGTTGTTGATCTCAAGATTCTTTTAGAGGAGATCGATACTCTCAAAGCTAAAAGTGGTCGGGATATTCTTTCCCAGCTGGTTTTGAGTGATGAAGCTCATTTGATTTTAGAGAGCCATCGCCGTCTCGACCAGGCTCGGGAGCGTCAGCGCGGAGAAGCTAAAATTGGTACAACCGGGCGTGGTATCGGGCCCGCCTATGAAAGTAAAATGGCGCGCTGGGGTTTAAGAATGGGTGACCTTTTGGCTCCCGAAGAAGTTTTACGGGCGCACCTTGAGGTGCTTCTCAATCAGCACAATCTCCTGCTTGAAAAAATCTACGGTGAAGAACCGGTCTCTTTTGAGATGGTCCTTGCCGAACTCAAAGAGGCGGCTGTGATCGTGGCCCCGGCGATTAAGAGGGTGTCGTATGAATTGGCCCGCTATCTTGAAAAAGAAGAATCGATTCTTTTTGAAGGGGCTCAAGGCACGCTGCTTGATATTGATCATGGAACCTATCCTTTTGTTACTTCATCGTCGACGCTGGCAGCCAATGCCTGCGCTTCATCCGGGGTTGGCGTGACTGCGATTGATGAAGTTATTGGTGTCGTCAAAGCCTATACCACACGGGTTGGCAGCGGTCCTTTTCCGGTGGAACTCGATGATCAGATAGGTGAGCATTTGAGTGTTAAAGGCGGCGAGGTCGGAACCACAACGGGGCGCCCGCGGCGCTGCGGATGGCTCGATATGGTGGCTTTGCGTTATGCGGTTCAGCTCAATGGTCTCAATAGTTTTGCTTTGACCAAACTTGATGTTTTATCTGGCCTTGCAACTATCAAGGTCTGTGAAGCCTATCGCCTGCGGGGCGAGGTGATTGACTATTTCCCATCTTCGATTGAGGATCTTGCCGCCTGTGAGCCGGTTTTGGTGGAGTTTGTGGGCTGGAGTGAGGATATCTCGGAGATTCTTGATTTTGATCTGTTGCCGGAAAATGCCAAAAAATATGTCTCTTATATTGAAGCTAAGATCGGGGTCAAGGCGATGTTGGTTTCGGTTGGCCCAGATCGGGCCCAGACCATGATTCGCCATAATCCTTTTCTAGTTTGAGCTATGGAAATGATTTCAGCCAAAGGTTTATTAAATGTTTAAGCCAGCTTTACAGGATGGTCATAATCGCCGGGTAAGTTATGTCCGGATCTCAGTGACCGATCGTTGTAACCTGCGTTGTAGTTACTGTTCGGCTCCAGATTTTTCGCCTCACAGTCGAACCGATATCTTAAGTTATGAAGAGATTGTTCGGTTGGTTCGGGTCTTGGCGACTTTGGGTATCGACAAAGTCAGGTTGACTGGCGGCGAGCCTCTGGTACGCCGCCATATAGATTCACTTATTGCCCGGATTAAAGGGGTTGCCGGAATTAAAGATATCAGTCTGACCACGAATGGGGTGCTTCTCGAAAAACTGGCTAACCCTCTTTGGGATGCCGGTCTACGGCGGATTAATATCAGTCTTGATACCCTAAATCGTGAAAGATTTAAAGAGATTACCGGGCGCGACTATTTTTCTCGGGTGTGCGCCGGAATCGAGACCGCTCTGGCGGTTGGTTTTAGTCCGGTTAAGGTCAATGTTGTGGTTATGCGCGGGGTTAACGATGATGAGTTGCTTGATTTTGCGGCCTTGACTGAGAAGTATCCCCTGCATGTTCGTTTTATTGAATATATGCCGATTGGCGTTGCCTCAACCTGGAGTGGGGACAAGGTTGTGACCGAGGCGGAAATGTTGGAGCGGATATCTCAAGGTATGGGACAATTGGAGTCGGTGGTGTCTGAATCGAGTGGCCCCGCCCGCCTCTATCGTTTGCCTGAAGCACCTGGTCGCATCGGGGTGATTGCGGCGATGAGCAACCATTTCTGTGCAACCTGTAATCGGATTCGGGTGACGGCCGATGGTCTTTTACGTCCCTGTCTGCTCTCTGATGAAGAGTTTGATTTGAAAAAGGTCCTGCATGGTGGCGGGGATTTCTCGGAAATTGTGGAGATTGTGCGGCAAGCCGTGGCGGCGAAATCTGCTGAGCATGAGATGGTTTGTAATGCCGAGCGCAAATGTACTCGGATGATGTCGACGATAGGTGGTTGAAGTGTTAAGTCACCTTGATGACCGGGGACAGGCGGCGATGGTTGATGTCGGTGATAAACCAGTTACCAGACGTTACGCCAGAGCCTGGGGACGACTCTCTTTAAATTCTGAAACTCTGCAAAAGATAACCTTGCAAGGCATGGCCAAAGGCGATGTTTTCGGGGCGGCCCGGCTGGCTGGAGTTATGGCCGCTAAAAGGACGGGTGAATTGATTCCTCTCTGTCACCCACTGCCCCTCTCCTGGGCGGCGGTTGAACTTATTCCTCTCTTTCCCCAATCTGCTATAGTAATTATTGCCGAGGCCTCGCTGGCGGGACAGACCGGTATCGAGATGGAAGCCTTGACTGCGGTCAGCATCGCCGGGCTAACAGTTTATGATATGTGTAAAGCTATCGATAAAGCGATGGTTTTAGGTGAGGTCTCGCTTCTCGAAAAGAAAGGCGGGCGCAGTGGGCACTATATAGCTGAAGAACACTCGCGCTTATTGCACGATATCGATGAATTCGAGCTTGAAAGTGCAAGTTTGGTCAGTTGGCAATGTCTGGCAAATGGAGACCTTGAGTTTCGACGCAGTGCTCCAGACGGCCCCCTTTTGGCGATGGCATCTGGGGCGAAGGAACTTTTAATAAATGATAAAAGCCCTGATTTTGCAGCCGTTGTGGTTCTTGGTGGGGCCCTGTTGCGTTCTCTGCCTGTGGCAGCGGAAGAAGTATCTAGTGGTCTTCTCGAGGTTCTGAAGCCGGGAAGTTTAAGCAGTGATGCCATTTTTGCCGTCTTGAAATAGTAACACTGCATCTTATTTGTTGAGAGGAGGTTTCTGTGAGTGAAAAAAAAGATGAAACTTTTGACATGCTCTTCTCTATGAAGAACAAGATGGATCGTTTTTTTTCACTCTCCGAATCGGGACCGACCTCTTGTGATCTGCAACCGGGAATACAGTGGTCGCCAGCCGTAGACCTCTTTGATTGTGGAGAGGAATATCGAATCATAATCGAGCTTCCGGGGATAGAGAGAGAGGCGATCGATTTGTCGGTCTACAGCGATAAGCTGGTTATCAAGGGTCGTCGCGAAGAGAAATACGAAGTTTCCAGACAGTCGGTTGTTCTTTGTCTGGAGAGGGTTTGTGGTCGCTTTGAGAGGGTGATTCTCCTGCCTGATCCAGTTGAGACAGAAATGGTCAAAGCGGCTCTCAAGAATGGTTTGTTGACGGTTTTGCTGAGCAAGAAAAATTTTGAAAATGGTAAGAAAAATATTTCTATAGAGTAATTCATGCAGATGCCCGCCTACTCCTCTTTCATCCAAACCCCGGCAAAAGTTAATCTCGGTCTTAAAATTGTACGTCGCCGCGCCGATGGCTACCATGACATCCATACAGTAATGGAACCTGTATCGTTGTCTGATTCCATCTATTGCGAATTTTTGGCGGCTGACCACAATAGTTTTCACGTTCAATGCCCACAGCTTAAAAATCTTGAATCGGACAACAATCTGGTTGTAAAAGCCGCCCGTCTTATTGCAGGTATAGCGCAGGAGCGGGGCTGCGAAAAAGTTGGCAGTTGGGAGTTCTTTCTTGATAAAAGAGTTCCTTCCGGAGCCGGGCTTGGCGGCGGCAGCAGTAACGCTGCAGCCGTTATAAAACTTCTCGACAAGTTTTATCAGCTTAACCTGAATGTTGCCGAAATGGTTCAGGCTGCAACCTCAATCGGGGCTGATGTCCCCTTCTTTCTCAGTCCTCAACTTGCTCTGCTTGAAGGCATTGGTGATCGCATCACTCCCCTGGGACCACCTGGACCGCGTTACTATCTTCTCATAAAACCCCCTTTCTCCATAAATACGGGGTGGGCCTACTCGGCGCTACAGGTCACTGACAATGAGCGTTGGGTGAATTATGACATTGAACAGTTTAAAGCGCTATCTAGAGCTGGCAGTTATATTCTGGAGAATGATTTTGAAGTGCCTGTAATGGCGCACTATCCTCTACTGGCTGAGATAAAGCAGTGGTTGCTCGATAGCGGTTGTGCCTTAGCTGCCTTGATGAGCGGGAGCGGTTCAGTAATTTATGCTATCTATTCAGAACTGGAAGTTGCTATGCGGGCAGAGATAACAGCCCGTCGACAATTTGCTGGTGCGGGCTGTGATTTTTATCTGGCGCGAAACCTCGCTAAGTTCAGTTAGGAGTCAGTGTAGAGCCTCTCGGAGAGCCCCCTTGAAGGGAAAATAAAACAACTTGTACCTCAATATCTTGCTTGACTTGTGCCGTCTTTTTCTATATTAGGTGCGGGTCTTTTGCAGAGGCTGTATGTAGGGGCGTCGTCAAGCGGCAAGACACAGGCTTTTGATGCCTGCATTCGTAGGTTCGAATCCTACCGCCCCTGCCATTGTTGTTCTTTCGTGAAATCAATTTTTTTCGGTTAGACAATATATAAAATTTTGGCGTAACAATCCATGGAAAGACTGAAAATATTTGGGGGCAACTCCAATCCGTTGCTGACAAATTCGTTGTGCAGTGATCTTTGCGAGCCTATAAGTAAGGGGGTCGTTAAACGTTTTAGTGACGGCGAGATAATGGTTGAACTCCACGAGAGTATGCGGGGCATGCATGTTTTTGTGGTGCAGTCGACTTCAGATCCGGTCAATGCCAATCTGATGGAGTTGTTGATCATTATAGATGCTTTAAAAAGAGCATCGGCGGCCGAGATTACAGCGGTTATTCCCTACTATGGATATGCTCGTCAGGATCGTAAAGTGGCACCCCGGGCTCCGATAACGGCAAAACTGGTAGCTGATCTGCTGACTGTAGCCGGGGCCCAGAGGATCTTGACGGTTGATCTGCATGCCGGTCAGATACAGGGGTATTTTGATATTCCGGTGGATCATCTCTATGCCTCACCGGTGTTACTTTCTTATGTTAAAAACAACCTTAAAGGTGATTTGGTGGTCGTTTCTCCGGATGCCGGTGGGGTTGAACGGGCGCGGTCATTTGCCAAGAAATTGAAACTCTCTTTAGCTATTATTGACAAACGGCGCAGCGGTCCCAACGTCATGGAAGTTATGAATGTTATTGGGGAGATTGAAGGCAAGACTGCAATTCTCTTAGATGATATGATTGATACTGCAGGTACCCTGACCCAAGGTGCCAACGCTCTGGTTGAGAAAGGCGCGGCTGCGGTTTACGGTTTAGCGACACATGGAGTGCTCTCCGGTCCGGCAATTGAGCGGATCGAGAAATCTAAATTAGAGAAAGTTGTTATCACTGATACAATTGCTCCTAATGATCGAACCAAAGCGTGTGCTAAAATAGAGGTGCTCTCGGTATCTTCATTGTTGGCCGATGCGATTAAGCGGATTTACTTTGGTGATTCAGTGAGTGCCCTGTTTGGTTGAGTGTTGAGGGTTGATTTTATATTTGTAGTGGTTATTTAAAAAATCGGCGAGCCGATTTTTTTCTATTGTTTAAGGAGGATTTAAAGGTTATGGCAGTTGCGGAATTAGCAGTTGAAACAAGAACAGAAAGTGGAAAGGGTTATGCCCGTAAGTTACGTAGTAAGGGTAAAGTACCTGCGGTCCGCTATGGTAAAGAGTGTCCGGTATCTCAATATGCGGTTGATTGCATGGCCTTAGATCGTCTGTTAAGCGTCAGCAGTTCAGCCTTGGTAGTCCTTGATGTTGATGATGCGGGTCCGAATGATGAACTACTCTCTATTGTTAAAGATATCCAGCGGGATCCGGTGACGAGCAAGATCATCCATGCCGATTTTTACGGGGTTCGCTATGGTGAACCGATCTTGGTTGAAGTACCCCTGGTTTTTGAAGGCAAAGCGAAAGGGGTTATCGAAGGTGGCTTGTTGCAACCGGTACGACGTTCACTGGAGATAAAATGTCTGCCCCGGCAGATTCCTGAGAATATAGTTATTGACGTTACCGATTTAGGGATTGGCGATGCGATCCATGTCAATGAACTCGAGGTCGAGAATGTTGAATTTGTCGCTACAGTCAATTTCACGATTGTCACGGTTCAGAATGCTTCTGCTGGCATAGATGATGAGGTTGATGAGGATGATGAGGGCGATGAAGGGTTGATTGAAGGTGCTGAGGGCGTTGAGGGCGTTGAGGGCGATGCTGCGGCCGAATAGTATTTATCGGTATGCAACCTTTTTTGTCTGAAGATTTTTTTATAGTTGTAGGTCTTGGAAATCCGGGTTTAGGATATGTTGGAACTCGCCATAACTTTGGTTTTATGTTCCTTGATTGTCTCCAGCAAAAGATGGTTCCAGCAAGTTCTTTTAAATATGTAAAAGAGTATCAGGCCGAGATCTGCGCCGGGAAACTGGCAGGCAGATCGGTCTGGCTGGTCAAGCCGCAAACCTTTATGAATCTCAGCGGCAGGACAGTTCGGGCGATCACCGCTGAACTTGCTCTTTTCGAGATGCAAAAGGTTCTGGTCATTCACGATGATCTGGATCTGTCTCTGGGCCGTATCAAGCTGAAAAAAGGCGGTGGCGACGGTGGCCATAATGGCATAATATCAATTATCGAAGCACTTGGTGGCTCGGACTTTGTACGTATGCGACTCGGTATCAGCGGCCCCTTGCGGGGGGATGATACTATAGACTATGTTCTCTCACCTTTTTCTGAGGGGGAGGCCATGGCCGTCACTGATGTGATTAATCGAGGGGCTGAAGGGGTTTTACGGCTTCTTAAAGTTGGTGTAGATGCCGCGATGAATCAGGTCAACCGGCGGATTTTAGATCAATGATAGTTTTTTTGAATTGTCCTTTTTATATGCAGTACTTTTTTATGTTGGAATAACAAGGTTAACTCTAACCAAAACCGTAGTATTAAAAAAGGAGGGAATGTATGGAAAGTTACACTATGTATGCACCTATTTTGGGGGTTATCGGCCTCATCTTTGCGGGTGTACTCTACTCTTATGTTGTCAAACAGTCGGCTGGTAACGACAAAATGAAGGAAATCTCAGAGGCGATTCATTCTGGGGCGATGGCTTTCCTGAAACGTGAATATAAGATCCTGGCGATCTTTGTTGTCGTTGTTTTTGCTCTTCTCTATGGTCTGCTTAATGAGCAGACTGCCTACGCTTTCTTGGGTGGAGCCCTCTGTTCGGTTTTCGCCGGCTACTTCGGTATGGTTGCCGCAACCCGGGCCAATGTTCGGACTTCTGCCGCCGCTAACGAGTCGGGTCAGGCAAAGGCCTTGAGTGTCGCTTTCAGTGGCGGTGCCGTCATGGGTATGTCGGTGGCAGCCCTCGGTTTGATTGGGGTTGGTATCCTCTTCTATCTCTACGGTGGTTCTCCTGAGACCTCTACCTATATCAGCGGCTTCGCTATGGGCGCTAGCTCGATTGCACTGTTCGCTCGTATTGGTGGTGGTATCTATACGAAAGCAGCTGATGTTGGCGCTGACCTGGTGGGTAAGGTTGAAGCTGGTATTCCGGAAGATGATCCTCGTAACCCTGCTACGATCGCTGATAACGTTGGTGACAACGTTGGTGACATCGCCGGTATGGGCGCTGACATCTTCGAATCCTATGTTGGTTCGGTTATTGCTACTATCGCTATTGCTGCTACCGCTACCGGGGCTGTTTATGAAGCCTCTCGATATACTTTTATGGCCTATCCTCTGATTGTGGTCATGATCGGTATTGTCAGCTCCATGCTCGGCATCCTTTCGATGAAGATCCTGGAAAAATACAATCCGGCTGATGCCTTACGCTATTGTACGTTCGTTGGTGCCGGTATTCTCTTGATTGGAGCATACTTTGCTGCCAAACAGATGGGTCTGCCGATTGGTGTCTTCTGGGCGCTGACTTTTGGTTGCGCCTGTGGTATTCTAATCGGGTTGACCACCGAGTACTATACGTCGGCCAAACCTATCATCAAGATTGCCGAAGCCAGTTTGACCGGTTCAGGCACCAACATCATAACCGGTCTTGCGGTTGGTATGGAAAGTTGTGCCATCCCGGTTCTTTTGATCTGTGCTGCAATCTATGGTTCATTCCATTTTATCGGCCTTTACGGTATCGGTATTGCTGCGGTTGGGATGCTGGCTACAGTTGGGGTTACCATGTCGGTTGACGCCTATGGCCCGATTGCTGATAACGCCGGTGGGATTTCGGAAATGTGTGGTCTGGGTGAAGAGACTCGGAAAATTACCGATGGGCTCGATGCTCTTGGTAACACCACTGCCGCCATCGGTAAAGGTTTTGCTATTGGTTCTGCCGCCCTGACCGCCTTGGCTCTCTTTTCGGCTTATAGCTCAGCGGTTGGCCTGGAAGTAATTAACCTGACTAACCCTATAGTAGTTATCGGACTTTTCATTGGAGGTATCGTGCCTTTCTTGTGTGGCGCTCTGACCATGTCATCGGTTGGTAAGGCTGCATACGCAATGGTTGAGGAAGTTCGTCGTCAGTTCCGGGAAATTCCCGGGATCATGGAAGGTACCGGTACTCCCGAATATGATAAGTGTATTGATATCAGTACTGCGGCTTCTCTGAGAGAGATGATCGTTCCCAGTCTTTTGGCCATCCTTGCTCCGATTGTAGTTGGTTTTGCCCTTGGTGCTGAAGCTCTGGGTGGGATGCTGGCCGGTGCAACTCTGACTGGTGTCTTCATGGCTCTTTTTATGTCAAACGCCGGTGGCGCTTGGGATAATGCCAAAAAGTACATCGAACAGGGCCATTGTGGTGGTAAAGGTTCCGACGCTCATAAAGCTGCGGTTACCGGTGATACGGTTGGCGATCCTTTCAAAGATACTTCCGGTCCGGCCATGAACATCCTGATCAAACTGATGTCTATCGTCTCTCTGGTTATTGCGCCTTTGCTCATGAAGATGTAAGACATTAAGGTTTGTTTATGACAAACCCTAGGCCAGCGCCCACAAGGCGCTGGCCTTTTTACGTCTTGACAAAGCGGGTCGGTTTTAGCTACTTAGCTACGTCCTAGTTTAATTTTTTGTTACCATAGATAGTGGAGTTTAATTATGTCAGGTCATAATAAGTGGAGTAGTATTAAACATAAGAAAGGTGCGGCTGATGCCAAGCGGGGCAAAATTTTCACCAAAATAATTAAAGAGATTATTGTCGCGGCCCGGGGCGGTGGGGGTGATCCGGAGATGAATCCCCGTCTGCGTACGGCGGTCGCTATTGCCAAAGCAGCTAATATGCCGAAGGACAATATTGAGCGTGCCATCAAGAAGGGCAGTGGTGATCTTGATGGGGTTAACTATGAAGAGTATACCTATGAAGGGTATGGCCCAGGTGGAGCGGCGGTTCTGCTTGATATAATGACTGATAACAAAAATCGGGCGGCTGCCGATGTCCGTCATATTTTTGCTAAAGGTAACGGAAATTTAGGTGAAAATGGCTGCGTCGCTTGGATCTTTGAAACTAAGGGAGTAATTATCTGCGAGCGCAGTAAGGTTGATGCCGAAAAACTTTTTGAGTTGGCGCTTGAGTCCGGAGCCGATGATGTGATCGATGAAGCGGGTGAGGAAATTATTGAAGTTCATACATCACCAGAAGTTTTTGAGGAGGTGCGACTGGCCTTAGAGGGGGCCGGGATCGAGATGGTTTCGGCTGAGGTCGACAAAGTTCCTTCAAACACAGTTAATCTGGAAGGGAAGGCGGCTGAGCAGATGCTGCGCCTGATGGATAATCTTGAAGACTGCGACGATATTCAGAAAGTCTATTCAAATTTCGATATTGATGATGCTCTTCTTGATGAGTTACAGGGCTGATTGTCTATGTTGGTTCTTGGAGTTGACCCCGGTAGCTCGGTGACCGGTTTTGGTCTGGTGCAAAATATTGCGGGTCAGCTTAGTTATTGTCATGATGAGCAGTTAAAGTTGCCCGCCAAGGCTGATGCTGGGACCAAGCTGGCTCTGCTTTATGATCATACGACAGAGCTTTTACAAAAGTATAAACCCGATCAACTGGCGGTTGAGGGGGTTTTTTATGGGGTTAATGTTAAAAGTATGCTGGTATTAGGGCAAGCCCGTGGTGCCGTGCTGGTTGCCGGGGCAAAATTTGGCCTTTCTATTAATGAATATCCTCCGGCTTTAGTTAAGCAAGCGGTCGTTGGTTACGGTAAGGCAACTAAGGATCAGGTTGAACATATGGTTAAATTATTGTTAAAGGTTTCTACCATTACCGGCGAACATGCCGCTGATGCACTGGCGATTGCCATCTGTCACCATCACCAGAGTCGTCTACAGGAGTGGCAACGCACATGATAGGCAGGGTTCGAGGTCTTTTGGTCTATAAGGGTATCGATGAAGTTATGGTCGAGGCTGGAGGGGTCGCTTATCGCCTTCAGGTCTCAGCGACAACCTCCGATCAACTTCCACCCCTTAATGACGAGGTAGTTTTATGGGTGACCACAAAACTCAGGGATGATGCGATTTTACTCTACGGTTTTTTTGAACGTCGGGAGCAGGAGATGTTTTTACGGCTCCTTAAGGTTAATGGGGTCGGGCCCAAACTTGCTTTTGCGATTATTTCAGGCGGTGATTTGGGCCAGCTTGAGAGTCAGCTTGTCAACCAGGAGGTTGAAGAGCTCGCCAAGCTGCCTGGGGTTGGCAAAAAACTTTCTCGCCGTTTGGTGCTGGAACTGGGAGAGCTTCTCAAAAAAGAGCTCGGAGATTTGGCTCTGTCTGATCTTATTCCTGTTCGCGGCGGAGGTGGAGGCGCGACCGTGCTTGCGCATGAGTTAATGGAGGCTCTGCAAGCTCTGGGTTATCGCAGTAATGAAGTGGAAGCGATTACGGCAAAGGTGCTTCGCGAACATTCGGGATCAGAGCTTGAAACCCTTTTAAAACTGGTTTTACAGGAGCTCCATCGTGGCTGAGGAACGTCTCTTGGAAGCTTCTTTGACTCCATCTGATGGTGTGATCGAAGAGGGCTTAAGGCCGCATCAACTCATAAACTATGTCGGTCAGAAGAAAGCGGTTGGCAATCTCAAGGTTTTTATTGAAGCGGCCCGGGGGCGACAGGAAGCTCTTGACCATTTGCTTCTCTATGGCCCTCCAGGTTTGGGCAAAACCACCCTGTCTCGCATTGTTGCCTCTGAAATGGGGGCTCAAATACGCGGCACATCGGGTCCTGCAATTACCCGACCCGGAGATCTTGCGGCTATTTTAACCAATTTACAGCCCCATGATATTCTCTTTATTGATGAAATCCACAGGCTTAATCGGGTGGTTGAAGAGATTCTCTATCCCGCCCTAGAGGATTTCAAGATTGATATCATAATCGGTCAAGGTCCTGCAGCTCGTTCAATTTCTCTAGATTTGCCCCCGTTTACCCTGGTTGGAGCAACCACGAGGGTCGGTCTCCTCTCTTCACCCTTGCGGGATCGTTTCGGCATTGTTATGCGCCTCGAATTTTATGAGGTTGGAGAGCTGGCCAGTATTATTACACGTTCAGCGCGGATCTTAGGGATTGTGGTTTCTGAGGAGGGGGCTCTGGAGATCTCGAGACGTTCTCGTGGCACTCCGAGAATCGCCAATCGACTATTGAAGCGAGTCCGTGATTTTGCCCAGGTGGATGGTCTTGATAAGATCTCCAAGTCGACGGCTGCTTCAGCCCTTGATAGTCTTGAGATCGATGAGCGCGGCTTTGATAATCTTGATCGCCTCTTTATGGATGCTATTATTAATAAATTTAATGGCGGTCCGGTCGGGATTGAGACTTTGGCGGCAGTGCTTAATGAGGAGTCAGATACCCTTGAGGATGTTTGTGAACCTTTCCTTCTGCAGGCTGGTTTTTTGGCGCGAACTCCAAGAGGTCGAATTGTGACCCCGTTAGCCCGCGAATATTTTTGTGCTCTATAGTTATGTTACTTGACATTGAAAGGCGGTTGTTGGTAGTTATAATGATTAAATGATATGTCTAACATTTGGAGTGGTTATGGCGAGTTTTGCTGATTTTGTTGTTCGTGACTGGGTTGCTTATGTCGTCGGCCAGCAAAACATTCAGAAAGGTTTATTGGCCTCTTTTCTAGAGCGTGAATTTGGTTTTTACTGCCAAGTGGCTGATAATGGAAAGGATGAACTTCCGGCAGGGTTGCCGGGTGATCGACGTGTATTGCTGATGCGTGATTGTTCTGGAGATGATGCTGAAAGCATTATTGCTTATCTCGATCATTTTGGTGACCGCTTGCTGGAAGACGACAAAATTTACGTGGTGTTGATTAATCTTGATCCTGATCTCAATATTGAAGCTGTAATGTTACGGCGGGGTGTGCGTGGGGTTGTTAATGCCAATGCAGCTCCTAAATTGCTTATTCGTTTTATTCAGGCGGTTGTTGCCGGTGAACTCTGGTTTCCACGACAGTTGGTTAGTCGGTGTATTCTTGAAAGTCGCGGTCAGGGTAGTGCGAAGGAGGAGGATAAAGATTCTACAGTTTCTTTGTCTGTAAGCTTGTCAGAGCGGGAGCGGGAGGTTCTGATAGAGATTGGCATTGGTTCGACTAATGATCAAATTGCCGACCATCTCTGTATCAGCCAGCATACCGTCAAAAGTCATGTCTACCGTATCTTTCGTAAAATCAATGTTCCCAATCGCCTGCAAGCCGCTCTCTGGGCCTCTAAATATCTCGCTTGACCATAAAATTCTTTAATAATCATACTATTTTCATACTTTTGACTGATTGTTTTTTTTTTTTCATGTGGTATAATATACTTCATATAAGGTTTCTTGCTGGGTTTTTATGGCAAGCTGAATCGCTGCCTTATAGAGATCTATTTTATTGGTTTAAATGCAGTTTAAATAATATCTCGATTTAACTTTTATATGCTGGTGGTGTTATGGAAAAAAGAGTAGTGACAAGATATAATCTTCAGGTGCCAGCCCATGTTGAGGCTACCTTGGGTAGTGGTTGTGTTGAGAAGTACGAGTGGAAAACCCGTGATGTATCTTCTAGTGGAGCTTTTTTGTTGACCGATGGTCAGTCTGTGGAAGCGGGGAGCGATCTGAAAGTCAATCTCTATCTTAACTCTTTCTCAGGGTCGGGTTCATGGGTTGAGATGAATGGCCGGGTTGTGCGTATTGAGAGTGAAGGGGTTGGGGTCTGTTTTGATGGTCAGTATCAGTTTATCAGTAATGCACCCAATCTTGAAATGTAGTTATAAAGATATTTCAGTACTATTTTTATAAAAAGACCTGGACAGTTATGTTGTTCCGGTCTTTTTTGCTGATAAAAGGTGCTAACGCACCTTTTATCAGCAATTAGGAGAGGATCTATTATGAGCGTATTGGTTACCGGGGCCGCCGGATTTATAGGTTTTCATGTGAGTCAGAGGTTGCTCGCGGATGGGGTCAAGGTTGTCGGGCTTGACAATCTTAATGACTATTATGACGTCGGACTCAAGCAGGATCGGCTTACGATCCTGCTCAAGGATGAAAATTTCTCTTTTGTTAAGCTCGATTTGGTTGATACTCAAGGCATGCAGGAGCTCTTTGAAGAGGCCTCCTTTGAACAGGTTGTTAATCTTGCGGCACAAGCCGGAGTTCGCTATAGTCTGGAAAACCCCAAGGCCTATGTCGATAGTAATTTGTCCGGATTTCTTAATATTCTTGAAGGGTGTCGCCATACTCAAGTCAAGCATCTGATCTATGCTTCATCAAGCTCAGTCTATGGGCTCAACACGCGGATGCCGTTCTCTGTTCATGATAACGTTGATCATCCGGTAAGCCTCTATGCAGCCAGTAAAAAAGCCAATGAACTGATGGCTCACGCTTATAGCCATCTTTATGCTATGCCGGTTACAGGTTTGCGTTTTTTTACAGTCTATGGGCCTTGGGGACGACCCGATATGGCTCTGTTTCTCTTTACCAAAGCGATTCTTGCAGGTGAACCGATAAAGGTCTTTAACCAAGGGGAGATGCAACGGGATTTTACCTATGTTGATGATATAGTGGAAGGGATAGTGCGCCTGGTGCCACATCTTCCTGAAGCTGACAGTAATTGGGATGGGGCTTGTCCGGATCCAGGAAGTAGTCCAGCTCCCTATAGACTCTACAATATTGGCAACCATAGTCCGGTTAAACTACTAGATTTTATCGCCTTGTTGGAAAAAACTTTAGGTAAAAAAGCAACCAAAGAGTTGTTACCTATGCAGCCTGGTGATGTCCCCGCAACCTATGCTGATGTCGCTGATCTGCAAACCGCGGTTGGGTTTAGTCCGGAAACATCGCTGGAGCAAGGGGTGGGGGAGTTTGTTAAGTGGTATCGAGATTATTATGGATGTTGATATAAGAAGTTGAGAATTTATGCAAGAAACCTCAAAAAGGGCGGTTATTTAACCGCCCTTTTTGAGGTTTCGTAACTTGTTAGGTTGTTTTATCCTCTGGCGCTAAAAAGGTTGCCCGCTTGGCTGGCATTGCTTGCTGCTGGTCCGCTGCCGTAGGTCGCTAGAGGGGGGCTATTGGCTCCTGATTGATTGTTTTCAGTCCCCGAGGTGGGTTGTTCTGGCATAGTTTCAGTATTTAAGGGTGTGGCCGCAGTTGTTCGTTCGGATGTCGCACTTGGCTGCAGCTGGCTGGCTGTTATATTTCCATAATTTTCCGCTTGTCTTATGTTTTGCGGTTCGGGTGCTTGTACTTGTTGACTAGTTTCAGTCTCCGGGGCTGTTGCAGCTTGAGACACAGTATCTGTTGCTTGTTGTGCTCCTTGATCAGTATTCGTTTGCTGTTGCATGGCAACGGCTTCTTCGCTCAGGTTAAGCTGTTCGGTAGCCTGATTAAAATAAGTTTCAAGCGGACTTGCTTGGGCTGTCTCTGGATTGGGTTCCTCAGTCTGTTCGGGTACAATGGGCTCCTGGGAACCGAGTTTATAGACTTCCGGAGCTTGTGCTCCATGTTCAATCGCAACTGTGGTTTCTGGAGAGGTTATCGGGCTGCCGTAAAACGCATTCATACTCGAGAGTTGCGATATTCCAGGATTTGCTGGTTGGGCTTCCATTTTAAGATCCTCCTATATTTTTAAGCTGTATGCCAACGGAGAAGTTTCTAAAGTTCTCTCTTTTGATCTTTTTTATCTATCCTATTTACAGAATATAGCATATCGCTTTATGAAAAGCAAATAGCTGGCAAATTAATCTGAGTTTATCTCTGAGGATTATCTTCTTCTCTAAATTGCAGCTTGTAGAGGTTGGCGTATTCACCATTTTTCTCTAATAATTCCTGGTGGTTGCCTATTTCAATAATGCGACCATCAGCCATGGTGACGATGCGGTCAGCGTGGGTGATGGTTGAAAGCCGATGCGCGATGACTAAAGTTGTGCGATCTTCCATGAGGCGATTAATCGCCTCCTGAACCTCACGCTCTGATTCTGTGTCCAGAGAGGAAGTTGCTTCATCAAGGATCAAAATGGGAGAATTTTTGAGTAATGCCCGGGCGATTGAGAGGCGTTGCTGCTGGCCGCCGGAGAGCTTGACGCCGTTCTCGCCGACGATGGTATCGTAACCTTCCGGTAATTTTTTAATAAAGTTATGGGCGTTGGCGGATTGGGCTGCAGCGAAAAGTTCTTCATCTTGAACGTCGGTGCGTCCGTATGTGATATTGTTTCGGACAGTATCATTAAAGAGGATTGTCTGCTGTGAAACGATAGCGATCTGCTGGCGCAGGGAGTGCTGGGTTATTTCCCGGAGATCATGGCCGTCTACGGTTATTTTTCCGCCTTTAACATCGTAAAAACGCGGTAGGAGGTTGACCATGGTGGTTTTGCCACTGCCACTGCGCCCGACAATGGCAACGGTTTCACCTTTTTTTATGGTTAATGAAACCTCTTTTAAGATCTCGTCCTGATTGTAGCTGAAATCAACCTGATTATAACATATCACATCGTTAAAAGATTCAATGGCAAGCGCCTTGGAGCTATCTTTGATCTCGGCGACTGTATCTAAAAGTTCAAAAACCCGGGTGCCGGCAGCCAGGGCTTCCTGGACTTGGTTGTTGCTGCGGTTGAGACTGCGGATGGGACCATAAAGCATGAACAGGGCTGTCATAAAGGAGAAGAAATTGCCTGGAGTTGAGTTGCCGCTGATGACCTGGCTGCCGCCATACCAGATGACTGCAGCTGCCGCCAGCCCGCCAAAAGTTTCTGATATCGGGGCCGTCAATGATTTCACTTTAAGGCGTTTTATCATCAGCTTGAATAGTTTTTCATTAATGCGGTTAAATTCACGGCGGTTATAACTTTCCATGATGAAGGCTTTGATGATGCGGATGCCAGTAAAACTCTCTTGTAAAAAAGAGGAGATCTCGGCAACTTGAGATTGCCCTTTTTTACTGAAGCGGCGCAGTTTGCGACTGTATTTGAAAATCGGGAAAAAGAGCAATGGGAGAATTACAAGGGCGATAATCGCAAGCTGCCAATCGCGATAGAAAAGAACTCCAATCAGCCCTAAAGAAGTTATTATCTCTTTTAAAAGACCCGCGATAACACTGGAGACCGAACGTTGGATCATGGCGATATCATAGATAACACGAGAGGTCAGGGCACCACTGGGGATTGAGGTGAAAAAGGAGAGCGATAGGCTTTGGATATGAAAATAGACTTCCTCTCTGATATTGGTGACAACCCGATTTCCGACAAAGCCGATGAAATATGATTGTAGATAGTTGGTAACCCCTTTGAGCAGGAAAATGGCGATTAGAGCCAAGGGGAGGAGTTTTAACATGGCTGCGTCTTGTTTAAGGAAGATATCATCAAGTGCCGGTTTGACAAGAAAGGCTATGGCAGAAGTCAGGAGAGAAAATATGACCATGAAGATGATCGATAGGAGAAGCTTAGGCCAGAGCGGGATGACGTATTTTAGCAGACGGCGATAATTATTCATGTTTTCTCTAATACGCTGATTATGGCATTGGCAGCCCTTTCAGAAGCCCCGGCCTTTCCTAACTTTCCTTTAAGGGCTTTGAGATCCTGACATATTCTAAAGTGATTTTCCGGGTTATCAAGGATTCTTCTCATATGCGCGGCAATTATTTCAGGGAAGGTATCGTCCTGAATTAGTTCCGGGATAATCTCTTTTTCTGCAATCAGGTTGACGAGGCTGATGTGCGGAACCGAGATCAACCTTTTGCCGAGCTCGTAGGAGAGCTGGTTAACCTTATAGATGACCACCATTGGGACTTCGGCTAAAGCTGTTTCCAGGGTGGCTGTGCCCGATGTGACGAGGGCAAAAGAGACTTTTTGCAGGGCTTTGGCAAGCGGTTGTCGAAGCAAGGTGATCTGTTTGGTCAAACTTGTCGGTAACATATCCTGGATGAGGTTGGTGTCGATTGAGGGGGCCACTGGAATAATAAATTGGCTGTTCGGTTTTTCCCTCAAATAGAGTCGGGCCGCAGTCAGCATGAGTGGTAGCAGACGCTTTACTTCACTGCTGCGACTGCCCGGGATCAAGGCAATATAAGGGCGTTCGGTGGGGGGGAGGCAGCGAAAATCTTTGAATTCATCGAGGAGCGGGTGACCAACGTATTCGACGGCAACGTCGTGACGGCGATAAAAGTCCTCCTCAAAAGGTAAAATAACCAGTATCTTTTCAACGAGTTTGTTAATGCTGGTAACCCTTCCCTGGCGCCAGGCCCAGACCTGAGGGCTGATATAGTAGACGATCGGGATTTTGAGTTTACGGGCATAAGGGGCGACCAGGTGGAGATTGAAATCAGGGAAATCGATGAGAACTAAGAGGTCAGGACGGGTTTCTCGAAGATGTTTTCTGATCGCTTTAGAGCCTGCCAGAATATCGGGCAGTCGGCTTACAACCTCGGCAATACCAACAACGGCAAGTCGAGCCGAAGGGAAAATCAGCTTGACCCCTTTCCCTCTCATTTTTGCACCGCCAATTCCAGAAAGATGGACCTCGGGGAGTTGTTGGCGTAGTGCTGCAGCGAGATTGGCACCGTGGAAATCGCCGGAATCTTCTCCGGCAACAATTACCAAGTGGGGAAGGTGGTTCATTGCCAAATGTGTTGTTGTTTTATGATAGTTTCTTTAATGCGGATTGCGGTTGCCAGGGCAAGCAGGCCTTCGCTGCCACTGACTAGTGGTTTGCGCCGCTTGCGAACAGCATCGATAAAATCCTTAATCTCTAATAGTAGATTATCACTTTTAGGGAAGGTCAGCTCTTCTGAAGTGACTTTGGGTAGAGGTTCAAGATAGCTTTCGGCTTGGCGCCGGCAGATGGTCGCCGAAAATTTGCTGAAGTCGAGAGAGAAGTAGCCATCCGCTTGAAAAATTCTGATTCTACGTTCCGGGTTTAGCGAGACTCGGCTGGCCGTGAGATTGGCGACGGCGCCATTTTTAAAATGGATACGCACATTAGCAATATCGGTTTGTTTGGAGATGACCGGCACCCCGACAGCATCAATACTGGTTATCGGGCTTTTTATTATTTCATGGACGAGGTCAAGGTCGTGGATCATAAGATCAAGAATGACATCGATATCGATACTTCTAAAACTGAATGGTGAGAGTCGGTGGACTTCAATAAAACGAGGGTTAACCAGATGTTCCCGGGTTTTAGTGAAGGCCGGATTAAAACGTTCCAGCAGGCCAACTTGAAGGAGGCATTGTTTTTCTTCAGCCAAATCTATTAAGGTTTGGGCTTCAGCTTCAGTTGTGGTGATCGGTTTTTCAATTAAAAGGTCGATATTTTTGTGGAGAGCTTGTTGAGCGAGTTTAAAATGAGCCGACGTCGGCGCGGCGATAGAGAGGACCTGACACTTATCAAGCAATTCATCAAGATCTCTAAAAGCCGTAACTGAAAGTTTGTCAGCAACTTTACGAGCCTGTTCGAAGTCAAGGTCGTAAACCCCGACTAGTTCAACCTTGTCGAGCATGGCATATTTATCGGCATGGAATGCGCCGAGATGGCCAACCCCGATAACCCCGGCCTTGATGACTTCTGATTCTTCTATTTTCTTCGACATACGCCCCGTTTAGATTGTTTGATAAAATTTAACATATGGGTGACTTCAGGGATATTATCGACCTCATCTTCGACTCTCTCAATGGCTTTGGCCAGAGGGAGCCCGGTCGTGCGAAAGATAATACGAAAGGCTTTAGTGATGGTTTTGATGGTCTCTTTGCTGAACCCATGCCGCTTTAAACCTTCACTGTTGAGGCCGTAAAGGCGGGTATGATTGCCATTGGCCAGAACATAGGGTGGAATATCCTGGGAGACCCCTGAGGCTCCGCCGATAAATGAGTAGGCACCGATCCGGCAAAATTGATGAATCGCACTTAAACCACCGATAATGGCGTGATCCTCGACCTCACTGTGGCCTCCGAAGGTGGCCCCATTTGAGAGAATGATATGATTACCAAATTGACAATCGTGGGCGATATGGGAGTAAGCCATGATAAAGTTATGTGAGCCGATCCGGGTAAATCCACCACCGTGTTCAGTTCCGCGACTTATCGTCGCATACTCCCTGATGACCGTTTGATCACCGACTATAAGCTCAGATTGACCCTCCTGGTGTTTAAGATCCTGGGGGTCAGTGCCGACCAGGGCGTAGGGATAGATGTGACACGAAGTGCCGATGGCAGTTTTGCCTTTGACCGTAGCATGGTGGTTAATGATCGTGCCTCGGCCTAAGCTGACGTCGCCTTCAATGACTGCATAGGCCCCGACTGTAACCTCGTCCGCAATGGTAACCTGATCTGAAATTATGGCAGTAGGGTGAATATTTGACATTTTAAATCCTGTAAAGGTTTGATTGACAACTAATCTGTCGTAATGCTGGCCATCATCTCGGCTTCACAAACCAGGACTCCTTCAACTTCTGTGCGTCCTTTAAACTTCCAGATATTACGCCGCTGATTGATCAACTCCATGGTCATAATCAGAGTATCACCCGGGACTACAGGTTTGCGGAAACGGGCTTTGTCAATGCTCATAAAAAACATTTTCGTATCTGGATCTTCACCGGCTTTGACATTTAGTGAGTCCATGGCAAAAATCCCCCCGGTTTGGGCCATAGCCTCAATTATCATAACCCCTGGCATGACCGGGAAAGATGGGAAGTGGCCGACGAAAAAGGGTTCGTTGACGGTTACATTCTTACATCCGACGATCCTGCTACCCGGGGTTATTTCAAGGATTTTATCAACCAGCAGAAAAGGGTAGCGATGCGGGAGAAAGCGCATTATCTGCTGGATATCCATTAATGGTGGTTGCATCTTTTATCCTATTTCTTATCTTTTGTCTGGTTCTCTACAACCCATTTATCATAGGCTTTGATGAGCTCATCAGAGACATCAAGAGTTTCATCGGCGAAGATGATACCACTACGTTTTTCGAGAATCAATTTGTATTTTCCGGTTTTGCCAAACGCTTCCGTCACAACTTCGAGCTCTTTCAGCATTTTTTTGAGAAATTCACCTTCCAAAGCCTTCATATCTTTTTCTGAATCGGAAACAAAGATCTTGAAATCACGTACCATTTTCTGATAGTCGCTCTCTTTTTCCTGGCGTTTTTCGGGACTCAGCATCATTCCCTGACGCTCAATCTCCTCTTTCACGACCGAGATTTCGGATTGCTTGGTCTGGAGCAGAGCGCGTAACTCCTCTTGTTTGGCTTGCATTTTCCCTTTAGCGACTTCTCCCTGGCTGGAAAGGGCCATGACTTTCTGGAGATCAATATAGCCGAATTTGAATCCCGGATCAGCCGCCTGAGCGGTTGCCAGGCATGTAATCAACATTCCCATAATAATAGCTGTGATCAATAAATACTTCTTCATTTTCTACTCCTTGATAAAATTATTGTGATTATAACTCTTTCGCCTAATTTATTTTCTTGCAAACTTATTGTTAACCACAGAGATTACAGAGGACACAGAGGTTCCAGTCTGAAAGCTTTTCTCTGAGAGCTCTATGCTCTCTGTGGAGTGATCTGAATTTTGCCTTTTTGATTCTGGATCTGTTGGTTTTGGTGTTCTATTAAAAGAAAGTTCCGACTGAAAAATCCCAGACGCTGCTCTCTTCATCATCTTCTGGGCTTAGGTTAAAGCCCCACTCAACCCGCAAAGGGCCCATCGGAGATTTCCAGCGAATGCCAAAGCCGACACTGTGACGCAGGTCGAAACTTAAATTTTCATTATCATCAAAGGCTTTACCGGCATCATAGAAGATAACCCCTTTAAGGCCCATGTTTTTAATCAGCGGGAAGATCCATTCAGCGCTCAAGATAAGTTCTTTAGTGCCGCCGATAACGTCACCGTTTTCATCCTCGGGGCCGGCTTCGCCAAAATCGAAACCGCGTACTGTTTTTAAGCCGCCGATATAGAAACGTTCGTAGAGAGGTAGGTCCTGGCCGCCATAACCATCTGCATAACTAATGCGTCCCCAGAGATGAAAAGCGCTGCTCCATTTGAACGGATAGAACTTATGACCTTCAAGGATGACCTTGTAGAAATCGTTGTCAAAGCCTAAGGGGCCGCCAGCGAAAACCAGGGTTCCTTTGAGTTTGTAGCCCCGGGTTGGGAAGAGGTAGTTGTCGCGTTTGTCTCGGTTTAAAGAGAAGTAGACCTGGCTGGTTGAGGTCGTGCCCTCTTCATCCCTGATATAGTCGGAAGCGGTTGAACTTATATTATAAATCTCGACTTTTTCCCAGCGGTAACCGGCTGACCAAGTCGTGTATTCGTTGATCGGTTTGCCAAAACTCAGCCTAAATCCCTGTTGTGATGTATAATAGGCATCATATTCATACTCTTCATTATAGATATTGACGCCTGAACTCATGTTCATGTCGAGGAAATAGGGGTCGGTCAGGCCGATATTATAGAACTGGCGAGAGCCTGAAAACTCAACGTTGAAGGTTGCATCAAGCCCTTTACCGAGCCAGTTTTTCTGGGAGATATTGGCAATTGCAATAATACTGTCGACGGTGCTGTAACCCAGTCCAACGCTGAACGCTCCTGTCGAACCTTCAACTACTTTAACGTTTACATCAATGGTCTCATCATCGTTCTGAATAGTCTGGATATCAGCCTCTGAGAAGAATTGCGTGTTATTAATCCTTTCGCGGCTTCGTTTGAGGGCAGAGGCACTGAAGAGATCACCTTCAGAAAAGCGCAGTTCCCGGCGAATTACCTTGTCACGGGTTTTGGTGTTGCCGCCAATATTGATCCGCCCGAAAAGAAATTTGGTTCCTCTGTTAACATGGTAAGAGACATCAATTGTGCGTTTTTCCGGGTCAATTTGGGTGCGTGGATCAATGTCAACATAAGCATGACCGCGGTCGGCAAAAAAGTTTGAGAGGGTTTCAATGTCATTTTGTAGTTTCAGGTTACTAAAAGTTTCACCGCTTTTTCCTTGAAGAACTCTGACCAGGTTATCGGTCATCTCCTTCTCACTTTCAGGATCAACTACTTCGATTTTTCCCATGCTAAAGACTTCGCCCTCGTCAATATCGAAGTCTAAGTAGATCCATTTGCGGTTATCGTCTAAGGTTATTTTAGCTTTACTGACCCGAACCTGAACATAGCCTTTGCTCAAATATAATGATTTTATAAGTTTAGCATCATTTTCAAGTTGATCTTTTTTGAGGATGCCGGCATCGGTGACCCAGCTCAAAAAGAAACTGTAGGTTTTGGTCTGGAGTTTACGTCGCAGACTCCAGGATCTAAAATTTTCATTGCCATGAAAACGAATTTTTTTAACGTAACATTTAGGCCCTTCATCAATGACAAAAACAACTTGGACATTATTTTTTCCAGCCTTCACGGCCTTTGTTTTAATCCGAACCGAATAAAAACCTTTCTCGTGATAGAAGGCTTTCATCTTCGCCAGGCTTTCCTGTAGGCGCTCTTCGTTGAGAATATTAAATGTATGGAGGGTGATCTCTTTAAGTAGCTCTTTACGTTTTACCTTGTTGTTGCCTTTGATGATAATTGCATTGATGGTCGGTTTCTCGACGACAATAATCGCAATCTCGACCCCATCCCTGATGCCTGCCAGATTGACCATCAGGTTGTCAAAAAAGCCTAAGTTGTAAAGAGCTTTGAGATCTTGGTCCAGGATTGTCGTTGACAAGTGTGCGCCGACTTTGGTTTTCATCTTGTCGGTAATGGTATCTTTAGTAACTTTCTGGTTGCCCAGTACGACAATTTCAACAACTTTTTGTTCGTTAAAACTCTCTTCTTCAGCGGTGGCCTGGTGGGCGCAACAAAACTGCGTAAGAATAAGTACTAACAGGAGCAAGAGTAATCCAGGAATTTGAGACCTTTGGTTTTGTTTTTGTCGAAACATTAAGATCTCATTTATTTTTATCATCATTATTATTATTGTCAGCTGGTTTGTTTGAAAAATAGTTGTGCTTGGCAGACTTTATGATTCCAGAACCATTCCGTTTTCTATTAAGATAGTGCGATCCATCTGGCTGGCCAAACGTTGACTGTGAGTAACCAGGAGTAGAGTTGTATTGAAATCTTTATTACACTCCATCAGTAGGGCGACGATTTCGTCGCTGGTTCCAGCGTCTAGGTTGCCGGTTGGTTCGTCAGCCAGTACGGCTTTGGGTTGCATGATCAAAGCTCTAGCCATGGCCACCCGTTGTTGTTCTCCCCCCGACAGTTCACCTGGTTTATGGCGGACTCGTTCCCCAAGCCCGACTTTCTGGAGGAGCCGGGTTGCCATTTTTTTGGCGTCCATTATGGCTATACCACCGATTAAGGCTGGAGTCATAACGTTTTCTAAGGCACTGAATTCAGGTAATAGGTGGTGAAACTGAAAGACAAAACCTAGGGCTGAATTGCGCCACTTTGCGAGTTCTCTTTCTGAGCGGGAAAAAATATCTACCTCTGCGAAGCTGACGCTGCCACTGCTGGGTTTGTCAAGTGAGCCAATGATTTGTAGTAAGGTGCTTTTGCCGGCCCCTGATTCGCCACAGATGGCAATCCGCTCTCCGGCGCTAATGGTCAGGTCAATGCCTTTTAAAACGGATATCTCCCGTTTGTCGAGAAAAAAACTTTTTTTCAAGGCAACTGTTTTAATCATCTCTCTTTCCTTGAACGCTTCACGAGCCGGAAACCGGATTTAGAGAGCTGATCTTTATTTTCATAAGGTTCTGTTTGCGCTCTCTGAAAGAGGTGAGAATGCGCGGCAGAAAATCAGGGAAATGGGCCACCAGGCGATCAACTTCGTGGCGTTTTAAACAGGCTATCAAACCGTTAGAGAGGGCTCTGACGCTGGCGCTGGCGGCTTCTCCGGTTAAAAGAGAGAATTCTCCAAAAAAATCTCCGGCGCCAAGAGTGGTGATGGGGATGTTGTGATTTTCCCCCGGGCCCTGAATGCTGATCTCAAGGTTACCGTCGAGAATAACATGGAGGCTCTGATTCCTCTCTCCCTCTTTGAGTATAAATTCTTGAGCTGAGAAGGTTCTGATCTTGAAAGATTCGGCAATCCGGGAGAGCCAGAGCTGGTCCCGATTGTTTCCTAAACAGAAAAGCGGCCTTAAGGTGTACTCGAGAAGGTGTTTGTGGGCTGCCTTGATCAATGGTTCCAGGAAATAGGGACGGCTCTTAAGAAAATCTTTGAACTCTTCGCGGCCAACAGTCAGAAGTTTTCCGGTCTCGAGTGCAACAATGGTTGCGGTGGCTAGACGATGCGGTAAAAGCATTGTTAGTTCACCGAAAAAATTGCCAGCGCTCAAGGTTGCAATCTCTTTGAAGTTGTTCTCGCAATCCTGGTACAGTATCTGAACCCGTCCCTCGACAATCAAGTACAGTTTATGGTTTTCTTGATTTTGCCTGATTATTACTTCATTTTTCATAACTCTTCTAGTGGGACAGATTTTTTCCAGTTCACCGATGTCGCTAAGTTCTATAGTAGTGTCCGAAAAAAAATCACTATGGGAAGTTTCGCTAGGGAAAGTTTTAAGGTCCGGTGAATTTGCAACTTTGTGAGTGTTCAGGTGCTGAACCTCAGCTGCAAGTCCCTGGTGCTGGTAGAGTCCGCTCAAAAAAGCCAGAGCCAGAGAGTTGTTGGGCTCTTCTCTTAATATGAGTTTGTAGATTGCCGTGGCTTTGGTGATTTCACCAATCAAGACCATTTCCGTAGCTATAGCAAAGAAAATTTCAATTCCGGCACTGGTTTTTTTTGCATTAATCAGGGCCCGGGCTTGATTGATTTGCAGGTGCAGGCTTTTCTGTTTGGCTTCCAGACGTTTTCTGGTCGTCTCATCAATGTTATCTAGATTCGGATCGTAGATCATCTAAACCACCTATTCGTAGCGCAATGCTTCAGCCGGGAGCAGGCGGGAAGCGCGAAAAGAGGGATAGATGGTTGCCCCAAAGCAGAGTACCAGAGAGAGGGCTGCGGTCGCCGTCAAGTGGTAAATTTGCAAATCCACCGGCAGTGAAGTTTCGAAATAGTAGACATCGCCGGGCAGGGTTATAAAATCGTATCTTTTAAGTATTTCACAAACTACCAGAGAACCGGCGAGGCCTAAGATAGTTCCGGCTAAACCGATAATCATACCTTCCCAGACAAAAATACGCATAATGCGTAAGGATGAGAGCCCCATGGTTTTGAGAATGGCGATCTCTTTGTGTTTTTCCATAACTACCATGATCAGGGTTGAGATAATATTGAAGGCGGCAACCATAATAATCAGGGCCAATATAATAAACATGGTGATGCGTTCAAGTTTAAGGGCGGCAAAAAGATTACGGTTCATGCTGATCCAGTCACGGGCCCAGTAGGGGTAGGATAGTTTTTGGCGGATTTTTTCAGCAATGGCACCCGCCTCATAGAGTTTTTCGATTTCAACTGCGATACCGCTAACCTGGCCCGGCATTGCAAAAAATTTCTGAGCGGCAGCAACGGTGGTATAGGCTAATGCGGAATCGTACTGGTACATACCTGAGGTGTAGGTGCCGATAATCTTAAAGCGTTGCATTCTGGGAACCAGACCTAAAGGGGTCGGTGAACCGCTGGGGGCGATCAGGCGTAGGCTGGAGCCGGTTTTAACGCCAATGTTTTTAGCTAATTCACTGCCCAGGATGATTTCGGGAGGGTTGTTTCCCGATGCCGCTGGGGGGGAGAAAAAGCGTCCGTCAACCAGCATCTTTTCAAGTTTTTCACGCAAGGGGTCGTGGTTTTGATCGATCCCGCGGATACCGGCCCCACTGACTTGGCGGCCGTGAGTCAGCATCGCCTGATTTAGAATAAAGGGCGCGGCTTCTTGAACTTCTTCTATCTGCTTTATGCTCTCAGTAAGTTTTTTGTAATCGCTTATGGGCCCACCATATTTCATAACCATGATATGGGCCGTATTGCCGAGGATCTTTTTTTTGAGCTCTTTTTCAAAACCGCTCATGACCGCAATGACAACCACCAGGGCCATGACTCCAAGTGCAATCCCCAAGATCGAGATCAGGGAGATAAGTGAAATAAAGACCTGTTTGCGTCGCGCCAGCAGGTGGCGTAAGGCAACAAAAAGTTCGAACCGCAAAGTCAGGGCCTTTACTGTTCAGGTTTGAGGAGCGGAAAGAGGATGACGTCGCGGATTGATGCGGCATCCGTAAAGAGCATCACCAGGCGGTCGATGCCGATGCCTTCGCCCGCAGTCGGCGGGAGCCCATATTCTAAGGCTCGAAGATAGTCAGCATCAAATTGGTGGGCTTCCTGGTCGCCCGCAGCTTTGTCCTTGAGTTGCTGTTCAAAGCGCTCTCTTTGATCGAGGGGGTCATTAAGCTCGGAAAAAGCGTTAGCCATTTCACGGCCAGCAATAAAAAGTTCAAAGCGGTCGGTGACCTCCGGGTTAGATTCACTCCGGCGCGAAAGCGGTGAGATCGCAACCGGATAATCAGTGATAAAGGTCGGTTGGATCAGTTGGGCTTCGACTTTTTCGTCAAAAATTTTCATCAGGCATTTAGCGTGACTCGATCTCTCCTGCGGAGCCATTTCCAGGCCAAGATCCTCGATGATTTGCAGAATGCTCTCCAGGCTTTCAAGGCGCTTCGTATCAATGCCAGCGTATTTCTCAATGGCTTCGACGACAGTTAAGTGGTCCCATGGCGGCGAGAAGTTGATCTCTTGTCCCTGGTAGGAGAGGAAGTCGCAGTTATTTAGAGCCCGGCAGATGGTGACGAAAAGCTCTTCGGTCATGCTCATCAGGTCGAGATAAGTTGTATAAGCCTGATAAAACTCAATCATGGTGAATTCAGGATTGTGTTTTATAGAAATACCTTCATTGCGAAAATTACGGTTGATCTCAAAAACTCTTTCGAAACCTCCAACCACTAACCTTTTGAGATACAATTCAGGGGCTATGCGAAGGTTAAGGTCAAGGTTTAAAGCGTTGTGATGAGTAGTGAAGGGTCTAGCCGCAGCCCCCCCTGCGACTGCTTGCATCATCGGCGTTTCAACTTCCAAAAAATCTCTTTCTTTAAAAAAATTCCTGATGATATCAATTATCTGAGTTCTTTTGATGAAGGTGTCTCGCACCTCCTGGTTGACGATCAAGTCGACATAGCGTTGCCGGTAGCGGGTTTCGACATCTTTTAAACCGTGCCATTTCTCCGGCAAGGGGCGCAGAGATTTGGTCAGAAGCTGGACGCTGGCAACCTGAATTGTGACTTCTCCGGTCCGGGTCTTAAAAACTGTGCCGCTGACCCCAATTGTATCGCCGATGTCAAATAGTTTAAATATTTTAAAATTTTCTTCGCCGATCAGATCTTTGCGGATGTAGGCTTGGACTTGACCGCTGCGATCCTGGAGGTGGGCAAATGCGGCTTTACCGAAATGTCTCAGGGCGACGATGCGACCGCCGATTGTGGCTGGCGCAGACAGCTCTTCAAGGGCCTTGGCCTCTTGCTTTTCGTACTCGTTCAGTATCTCAAGGGCAGTGTTTGTCGGGGTGAAGTCGTTGGCAAAGGGATTTACCCCCAACTCTTTAAGTTGTTCAAGCTTGTTGATGCGCTGTTGGCGCAAGCTGTTTTCATTATCTTGAGTCATCTTTTTGGATTACCTGAAATTTATGAATAGTTATTTAACGAGCGTTATTTAAGGAGGTTAAGCTCCTGATTAGCTTGTTTGCCAAAGAAACCAAGCGGTTGCAGCTTGATTGTCTGCTTGAAAGCTTGGCGGGCCTGTTCTTGGTTTTTCCGGGCTTTTTCGATCTTGCCCAAATAGAGCCAGACCCCGGGGTGCTCCGGTGATAATGTACGTGATCTTTCAATCTCCTGGAAGGCGTCTTCAAATTTATTTATTTTGAGATAGAGCTGGCTCAGTTCGTAGTGTGAGGGGAAATAGTCCTGATTTAATGCAACCGCTTTACTGTAGCAGTGTTGGGCCTCTCCATGCTTGTTTTGCAGTTGATAGAGTTTGCCGAGGTTGTGGTAGGCTTTTTCCGGGGTTTGATAGAGGGCGTTGTTGGCGGCGGATAGAAATTCTGTTTCGGCCGCAGTAAGATGTTTTTGCTGCATATAGATGCTGCCCAGGGTGTTGCGGGCATCGCCATAATCAGGGTCGAAGACCAGAGCTTTTTTGAGGGCTGTGATCGCTTCTTCCGGTTTTTGTTCATTTAAGGCAACCATGGCTTTGAGGTAACACGTGCGTTTGTTCTCAATGCCGGCTTCTTCTATTTTTTGTAAACCATTTTTTACCAAACAATAGTCTCTGGCGGTGAATGCGATCAGGAGGTTTTGATAGAATTCATTTGAGAGTTCGCATTTTTCGGGTGTTGGGGTGTGGTTGCAGCTCAAACTAAATATGAGGCAGAAGAGAATAGTCGTAACTATCCCGGTTTTTAGAGTATCGATTAGGTTTACTTGCACGGTTCAGGCTCTTTCTGAATGAGTTTTGCTCAAAGTGGTCAAAGCTTTTACCCACAGACCCACACAGACAAAGGCGGACAAAATACTTTGACGTCTGTGTTTGTGTGGGTCTGTGGGTAATCTGTGACTTGAATTATTATGGAATCTGGCTGGTTCCGGCTTGTCCGGGTTAGGATTTTGCCAGATTTCGCAAATTTAATAAACGCTCTTCAGCCCAAGGTTTAAAGTACGAATTCTGCAACAGTTGGATCATGTTTTCGTAGATCGCTACAGCTTTTTCCGGCTGATTACTTTTTTCGTAGCTGAGTCCTAGCAGGATATAGATATCTTCGTTGATAAAGCTGCGTTCGGTCTGCATCTTTTCCAGTATCGAAATTGCTTGGCTGAACTCATTTTGCTGAAAATGGATGGTGGCCAGTCCCAGTCGTTGCAGGTCTTTAAGGTGGCGATCTGATACTTTATTACTGTTTTGGTAGAGTTTGGCGGCTTCGCTTAGGTCGCCGGCCCGGTATTTCTGGTTGGCGTATAGGTAGCTGGCAACTGGAGCGGCTATGGTAGTTTTGTATGAAGTGATGAGTGCGTCTAATTGTTGGTTGGTGTTGGTATCTGCCTGGGGTGAAGGATTGTTCAGGGAGGCTATAGCCTGGTTTAGCAAGAGTTGAGCTGAGTGGTTGCGATCGCTGTTATACCAAAAGGCTCCGATTGCAGTCGCAGTTACCGTAACTAAGATTACGGCAGAGATCGAGATCAGTTTTAGATGCTTTTTGCAATAGTCGAGGACTGTGTAGGTGGTTTTTATAAAGGCATCGGGTTCGCGTAATTCACGGCGTACGGATATTTTTCCTTTAGACATTTTGCGTATTTTCCTTGCCCGGTTAAGGCGTGATTTAGGGGCCTTAAAAAACTCTAGATTTGATCCTGAATTAGAGTTTCTGATTATGAAATAAAATTAATAAAGCACTGAAAAAGCTGATTTTATTTCATATCCAGACCCTTTACCACAGGAGCGCAAATGAATCAATGAAAATCGCCTTCGTAGATGGTTATTGTTCTCTGGTGCGGCTAGAAATAGTTCAATTTGTTAGTTTGAGTATGAACTCATAAAAAAGCCCAACATTTTAAGCAAATGTTGGGCTTTTGCGATCTTAAACGTAACTACTTAGCTATCGCTCCCAAACTATCAGCAATGACCCTGTTTGTGAGGGCGAAGCGATGTTTAATGCGATTAGATGTCTTTACTCATCATCACTTTTTTGGGGTGCCGCTTTTTTGGCTGCGGTTCGCCGACGTGGTGCTTTGGGCTTGGCCTTAGCCTTTACTGCGCTTGGATCCGGGCTGGCAACTGTCTCAGCTGGTTTTTCAGCTTCTGGTGCAGCCTTTTCCGGTTTGACCTCGGGGGCTTCAACTTTTTCTCCGGGTACTGCTTCAGCCGGAGCTCCGGTTTCCGGGGTTGCTTCTTCATCCTGACAACCACAGCAAGTCTCAGCTTCTTTTAGCGGGCTCTCGGCTTTTATCTCATTGATCTCATCAATTATCATCTCTTGTTCCTGATCAAGATCAGCAATGGTCAGGAGGAGTTGGGAGATTTCATCCTTTTCCCAGATGTCTTCATCTTGCTGCAGGGCCTTGAAGATGTACACTCTTTCGCCTAAGTGGCGTAGTTGTTGTTTGCGGCGATTGCTGATAGCCATGAGTTTGGCTTTGCGGCTCCCCAAACGGCACAGTTTTCCGACCTGATAGTTGATGTTTTTGAGTGTTGAGTTGGCCATGCTTTTCCTCCTGAATATTAATTTGCGTGTATAGCTAGTGAAAACGATAATGCTTGTCAAGGTTTTTTTTGGTTTTTTTGGGTTGTTTTTTATTTTATTATGTGTAGAGTAGGCTTGAAAAACCTAGGTGACACATGAGGTTGGTTTTTTGTAACCTTAAAAAAGTTTTGGTCCTAATAAGTGTATCTTAAATATGAGTAGTGAATCATGGATTGTCATTCCCGCTCGTTATCAGGCCCAGCGTTTTCCTGGAAAACCTTTGGCTTTGCTCCATGGTCGGCCGATGATTGTCTGGGTTCTCGAAGCTTGTCAGAAGGTTGAGCTGGCCAGTCAAGTCGTAGTTGCAACCGATGATCAGCGGATTGCCGAAGTCGTCAGGGCTTATGGCGGCCGGGTTGAGATGACCGCAAGCCACCATAAGAGCGGTAGCGAAAGATTGTCTGAGATTGCCCTTCGCCACCCACAAGTCAAATGGTTTGTAAATGTTCAGGGCGATGAACCGGGAATTGATCCTGATTTAATCGAGCGTGTTCTCTGCCGGCTTGCCGAGAGGGCTGATCCTGACCGGCTGGTCTCGGCAGCGAACTCTCTCCAGGATCCCGATGACTATAGCTCTCCTCATGTAGTCAAGGTCGTAGTTGATCTTAAGGGTAAGGCCCTCTATTTTTCACGTTCTCCAATACCTTTTTACCAAAATCAGAAACCGGTTCTGGAGGTTTCGGGAGAGGGGCGTTCGGGAGTTTTGCAGCATGTTGGGATTTATGGTTATAGTGGTGAATTCTTACGAGGTTTAAAGTATCAGCATCCTGGAGTTCTGGCCGCCGCTGAGAATCTAGAGCAGTTAAACTGGCTTGAAAATGGCTACTCAATTGAAATCCTTGAGTGCAAATCACCTTGGTCGGGGATTGATACCCCGCAAGAGCTGGAGCGTTTTGCCGCAAAATGGCCGGGAAGGGCAAAAAGGCTGAAGGATGAATGATGAAGGATGTTTAGACCCCGATGAGTGATTGGATTGAGATGGAAATTGATGACGTTCATGTCAAACGTGAACGTGAAAAAGCCCGGCAGCTGCGCAGCACTCATTTTTGGCAGCGACTTTTGAACAAGGGTATATGCCACTATTGTGGCAAACAGTTTTCGGCGCCGGACTTAACCATGGATCATATTGTGCCGCTTTCTCGCGGCGGTCGCAGTGTTAAAGGTAATATTGTTCCTTGTTGTAAAGATTGTAATAATAGGAAGAAGTACAAAACTCCTGTGGAGATGATTTTGGAGGATTTATAAATGGGACGAGTTGTAAGCGAAGCAGATATAGAAGTGACGGTAACCACCGAGCCTTTTGCCGTGACTGAGATCTATTCTCAATTTATTGGGAAGGAGAGTGTGGCCACCGGAACTGTGGTCATGCATCATGGGCGGGTCAAATATCCGGGCAAGGTACTCCCCGATTTTCGGGTGGTCAGTCTTGATGCTTTGGTTGATGATGTTTGTGAGGGTTTGCGGACTATTGCCATTGATGCCGCCTGGCATTTTCTCCTGCATCGTATTTTCATTCAGCATCGTTTGGGATCGGTTGAGCGGGGTGGTGATGTTTTGCTGGTTATCTGTTCGGCGGCGACCCGTCGCGATGCTTTTGAAGCCTGTGCATGGATCGTCGATGAGATCAAAAAAGAGCAGCTCATCGCTTTGCGTGAACTGCCTTTTTAATTAAAATGCTCCCAGTTGGCACGGGGATATTTTGATTTTTAATGCTTCACAGGCTGCTGTGATCTCAGTTTTTTTGAGGTTGAAACGGTCAGCAATCTGCCAGGATTCAAGACATGCTAACTTTTGTCCTGTAAGAGCTTGTTGCAGAGCTTCCTGAAGTTCTGGGCTCGGGGGGGACTGGGCCGCAACTATATTTTTTTCACGGCTCTGGCCAAAAAGTCCGAGTTGGCATCCGGTCAGGCGGAGTCCCAGAAGATCGGCCGCCCGGCCAACCTCAGCCGGAGAGAGACCTGTGGCTTGTGCCAGTTGATGGGCCTTGGAGCAGCTTAAACGGCCGTTTTGGGCGGTCTCAGTCATCTGCTGTTTTAACTCTTGGAGAATTGTCTGGTCGCTGTGTTTGGCGGCATAGTTGCCAGTGTCTAAATGGGTCATTAGTTACTTTCCTTGGTTTTCAGTTGTTTAGCTTCCGCTTGTTTAGCTTCCGCTTGTTTGTCTTCAATAATACCTTCGGAATTCTGTTTCTTGGTTTTTTTTTGCCCTGCCACCTGGCAGGCTGGTTTCATTCAGGTTGCAACACCCATTCGTGGTAAAATGTGGGCCTGTAGTAGATACCAGGCGATGATAATTCCGAGCATTATCAGCAACTCTTTCATAATAATTTCCTTTCCTTAAAGATTAATCAACCTTGTAAATGTCAATTTTTTTCCGCCCCCACTCTAGGGCTCTTGAGTGAGAATCGTAGAAAAGATCAAGTCTTTTCTCTCCTTTGATAGCCGAGCCCCGATCTTCAACGACGCCATAGCCATATCCGGGAATATAGAAACGGGTGCCGAAAGGGTGGTAACGGGTGTCCGCCGCCAAGGTTCCGTCCCTGGCGGCCCAGAGCCAGGGGAAGAAGATGCACCAGGGCTGTTGTAATAGTCCGGGATTGGGCTCCCTCGGTGTGCTGCCGCTGGCGGTCAGGCCGCTATAGTCACGCCCGCTGGTGGTATAACGATTCCAAAAATCAAGTTTAAGAAATTTCCAGTTTCCCCTCTCCCAGCCGCAACATTGTCCACAGCCGCAATAGGCAGTAGTTTCATAGCGAACCGCCTTGCCATGGCCGCCACAGTTGCAGAGCGCGAGCAGAATTATGGTTAAGATTATGACTTTTCCGAGATGTTTGATTATATGAGGTATGGGTGTGTTCAAGGTCGACACGGTTTTCCCTCTTCAAATGGCGCCATTCGCAAACTTCCAAGACTTTTTTGCTTGTTATCGTGGTTTGGTGCGAGTATTGAGCTTTTAACCATAGAGAAATATGTAGTTATCTGTCAAGGAGATATTATGAAGTTTATAGATAAACTGGAATTGGCCCAGAAGAAAAATAGGTCGTTGCTCTGTGTCGGTCTTGATCCCTCCCTGGAACGATTGCCGGAGAGTTGTCGTCAGCAGGCGCAGCCTTTTTTGGCTTTTAACAAAGCTTTGATTGATGCTACTGCCGATTTTGTCTGTGCTTATAAACCGCAAATTGCTCATTACGCGGCCGCCGGGGTGGAGTCAGAACTGCTGGCAACAATCAGCTATATAAAAGAAAAATATCCTGATATCCCGGTAATTCTGGATGCCAAGCGGGGCGATATCGGCAGTACCGCAGAAAAATATGCAGTTGAAGCCTTTGAACGCTATCAGGCTGATGCTGTAACTGTCAATCCCTATCTTGGCGGTGACTCATTGATGCCTTTCTTGAATTATGCTGAAAAGGGAGTCGTCGTTCTTTGCCGCACATCTAATCCCGGGGGTGGCGATCTCCAGGGGCTTGAGATAGACGGTGAACCGCTTTATCTTAAACTGGCCCGGTTGGCAGCCACATCCTGGAATGATAACCGTAATCTTTTACTGGTGGTGGGCGCCACCTGGCCCGATGAACTGGCCCGGGTGCGGGAGGTGGTTGGCGACATTCCTCTGTTGGTGCCTGGAGTCGGCGCTCAGGGCGGTGACCTGGCAGCGGTTTTACGGGCGGGCCTGGATAGTAACGGAGCCGGTCTGGTGATTAATTCTTCCAGGGGCATTATTTACGCCGGAGCAGAAACCGGTTTTGCCGAAGCGGCCCGCCAGGCAGCCTTAGAGTTAAGGGATGAGATAAATAGTTTGCGTTAGGGTTGCTTTTTTTCTTGACAATGATGGTTTCTTGGGCTAAATAGGATAAAAAAGATCAATTTAAGCTTTATTTAATAATTTTAGTAAACTTTATTTTCCTAAGGAGATTTATCATGTGTATAGAGATTAAACATAATTGTGTCGGTGGTCATCAGAGTGCTCAATTCAGTAATCTTGATAATGTTTTGCCGGCGACCGTAGTCGACAAGGTCTATTGTCCAGAATGTTCGGATAAACCGGAATTTGATGCGGCTACCATGCTTGAAGATAATGGTTGGCTGATTGAGTATGATATGGAATTGGCGGTCTACCTGCTGGGTAAGCAGGGTATCGAGAAAGAGGTGGTGAATCCGGCATATCTGTTCGATAACCGCTACTCAACCTGGCAGGGCATGTCGCCGACCGATATGGCCGAGAGTATTCGTGAGCGTCAGGAGATTATTGCTCTGGCTAAGGTCGATAAGAAAAAATATTTTGAGACTATGAAGAGTTGGAGCATTGATCGCATGAAGGCTTTTACTGAAGCGGGTTGGCGTAAAGCCCAGGCGGCATAACCTGTAAACTAATAACTTCTCTTCCTCCCCCTTGATGATGGCGGGTTCGGTAATGCCGGATCCGCCATCATTGTTTCAGCTCAATTTATACAGACTTTTTAAAACCTCATCGATCAGCCATCTAGGGGTTGAAGCTCCGGCGCTGATGCCGATAGTATGTTTGTCAATAAACCAGTCGGCCTGCAGATCTTCAGATGTTTCAATATGGTAAGAGGAGGCCTGCTTATCTTTGCAGAGTTCATGCAGACGGTTGGTGTTGGCGCTGTTGCGGCCTCCGATAATGAGCATGCAGTCACAACTTTGAGCGAGTTTCAGGGCTTCACTCTGGCGATCGCTGGTGGCCGTGCAGATGGTGTTAAAGCAGCGCAATTCGCCTTTTATCGAGAGCAGGGAAAGGGCAATTTCGTTGTAGAGTGATTGTGATTGGGTGGTTTGGGCGAGCAGGGCAATGCGTGAATTTTTAGGCTTGTTTTTCAAGCTCACAGGGATGTCGCCCAAGCTCGAAATTACCAGAGTGCGTTGCGGATCTCCGTAACTGATAAGGCCGGCAACTTCAGGATGGTCGGGTTCTCCGATGATTATGACCTGATAACCGGCCTCACTCATCTGGGCGACAATCTCTTGTGCCCGTCGAACATATGGGCAGGTCGCATCGATCACAGTTAAGGTCTGGCGTTGTTTGAGCTCCTGGGCAATTTGTCTGGTTATGCCATGGGATCTTATGACTACAACTTCGTTTTTAAGTTCATTAATATTGTCGGTTTGGATAACCCCGATTTCGGCTAATTGATTGACGACCTGGGGGTTATGGATGATGGGTCCTAAAGTGCGGATCTCTTGATCCGGGTATTTTTGTGGGGCCTCATTCGCGAGATCGACGGCCCGTTTTACACCAAAACAGAAGCCAGCGGTTTTGGCAGTTTTTAACTTAAAATCAGGATTCACTTTTTTAAACCCTTGCAGAGATCAATAATACGTTGGCAGACACCATCAATATCAAGTTTGCTGGAATCTATAAGAATGGCATCATCGGCCCGGCGCAAAGGGGCTTGAGCCCGGGAGCTGTCAGCCTGGTCGCGGCTGGCGATGGCCGCAGTGACACTTTCTAAGTTGACCTCTAAATCTTGTTTTTGCTCTTCAAGGCGGCGGCTGGCCCGAACCTTAAGGTCCGCGTCAAGATAAATTTTGAGATCGGCATCGGGGAAAATGACGGTTCCCGCATCCCGGCCGTCAATGATCGCGCGGCTGTTTTGGGCCGCAGCTCTCTGCAGGGGCAGTAACGCCTCCCTGACGCAGGCGAGGCTGGAGACGGCTGAGGCGAGGTGGTCAATCTCGGGGCTGCGAATCAAGTCGGTAACCTCTTTTTCATTACAGAAAACCAGATTTTTTTCACCTGCGGCTTGAAACCGAATTTTAAGGCTTTGCAGAATTCCCTGTAATGCGTTTTCACAGCTTATATCAAGGCCGGCATCGCGCGCGGCCCAGGCAACGCTCCGGTACATAGCCCCGGTATCGATGTAGCTTAAATTAAGTTGAGCTGCAATTCTTTTGCTGACCGTACTCTTGCCTGCCCCCGAAGGGCCGTCGATAGTGATAATAAAGTTTTTTTTAAATTTTTGCATGTTATTTAAGACTTCACCCGTTCCATATACTCACCAGTGCGAGTATCAATCTTCAGGCGGTCGCCAGGGTTTATAAAGAGGGGAACGTTGATGCGGGCCCCGGTCTCAATCGTGACCGGTTTAGTGACACTGCTGGCGGTGTCGCCTTTAAGTCCGGGTTCGGCTTCGGTTACTTCGAGGATGACGAAAATCGGCAAATCAAGGTTGACAACCCGGCCTTTGTAGAACAGCACTGTGACGATACTGTTTTCCTGAAGGAAGTCCTTGGCGTTACCGACGATATCGGCGGTTAACGCGGTCTGCTCATAAGTGTCATTGTCCATAAAGTGGAAATCACCGTCGGTATAGAGGTATTGCATCTCTTTCTCTTCGATGTCCGGTTTACCGACCTTTTCGCCAGAGCGGAAGGTTCGTTCGACAACATTGCCGTTGAGCAGGTTTTTGAGCTTGGTGCGGACAAAAGCACCGCCTTTGCCCGGTTTTACATGTTGAAAGCTCACAATAATAAAGGGTTCGTCATTAATTTCAATGCGTAAACCGCGGCGAAAATCAGGTGTAGAGTACATAGGTATTTCCTTTCTTTGAGATTAAGTTTTTAGCTAATTTTATGAAATAATCATTTTCTCTAATCTTTTATCGATAGTCGTTAACTTTTCGGGACCATTTTCACTGAGATAGATCATATCCTCAATCCGGATGCCCCAGCGTTTCGGGAAGTAGCAGCCCGGTTCAATCGTAAAAACCATACCCGGTTCCAGGACTCCGTTCGGAGATTGGCTTGAGATTGAGGGCGCTTCATGGATCTCCAGGCCGACACCGTGCCCGGTGCCGTGGCTGAACCATTGGTCGAGTTTGGCTTCTACCAAAACATCTCTAACCTGGTGGTCGAGTTCCTGGGCCGTAAGGCTGTTTTTCAAGGCTTTCAGTCCCTGACTTTGAGCTTTGTAAAGAGCTTTATACACCCTTTGCACCTCTGGTTCAGGTTCTTCAAGGAAAAAGGTGCAGGTCTGGTCGCTGTGATAGCCCTGGTAGCAGGCTCCGAAATCTATAGTGACGATATCGCCGGGATTGATGAAACGCTCTGAAGCGACCCCATGCGGCATGGCCGAGCGTGGTCCGCTGGCAACGATCAGGGGGAAGGCCGCTTTCTCGCCCCCGGCCCGGCGGATCTGGTACTCTATTTCGGCGGCCAGGTCGCGTTCGCTAGTGCCGGGGCGCAGCAACGGCAGGCTTTTCTTGAGAGCGTCTTCGGCGATGGTAACCGCCTGGCGGAGAAGTTTAAGCTCTATCTCATCTTTGTATTTTCGTGGTTTTGAGAGGGTGGCGGCGACCGCGATCGGCTCTTCTCCGCCTAAGTTGTGACGAAGTTTGAGCCAGGTTTCAGTACTTAATTTATTCTCGTCAATACCTACTTTTTTTATGTTTGAATTTTCTTTTATATGCTGGCAGAGGACATCTAGAGATGTGATGCGGATAAGCTCTATTGAACTCGGAATCTCCGCCGCGGCCTGGGTTGTGTAGCGGCCATCGGTGAAAAAGCGATCTTGGTCCACAGTCAACAGCAGGTAGGCGCTATCACCACTGTAGCCAGTGTAGTAGTTAAGGTTGGCTGGGTGATTGATAAGAAAGGCGTCGCATTTTGCTTCTTCAAGCAGATTGCGAAGTTTTTCGAGTCGTTGTTGGTGGATATTCATGAGGGTTGGGTCAATAATAATTTAAATGTTTCCAGGGCGACCAGATAAGAGGCGCTGCCGAAACCGCTGATGCTGCCCCGGCAGACGGCCGCAGTCAGGGATTTCTGGCGAAAATCATCGCGGGCACTGATGTTGCTCAAATGAACCTCGATAACCGGGAGCTCGATTGAAGCTATGGCATCACGGATCGCAACACTGGTGTGGGTGAAGGCTGCCGGGTTGATAATGATTCCAGAAAAACCTTCGTTTTCAGCTTTGTGAAGCCAATCGATGATCTCGCCTTCGTGGTTGCTCTGTAGGCAGGTTGTAATTATTGCAAGAGCCTTCCCTCGGCATTCAATTTCGTGGTTGATCGTCTTAAGACTTTTTGCACCGTAGACCTCAGGCTCGCGGCGGCCTAAGAGGTTGAGGTTGGGTCCGTGGATGGTCAGGATTTTCATATTTTTACCTGTTTGCAAGCTTCCGGTTGCTCTTTTTTTACAATTTTAAGAAGGTTTTTGAGGTGAGAGATCTGTTGCCGGGTGTGAAGCTTTTTTCTGGTTTTTTCCGGGTTGGCCTGAGGTCTGAAATACTCCTTGATCTGGGCGATTTCTTTCTGGTAGATTTCGGCTTTAGCTGGATTCTGGTGACTGAGCTCCTGGTAAATGTCGATTGCCTGTCGCCAATGTCTCTGGTTAAGCAGGAGTTTGGCCATGGTTTCGGTCAGAATCGGTTGGGCCGAGTTTTTATTGACTGGGTTGTCCATAGTTTGAGTGCTATATCGAGGTTGAAAATAGTCTTCCTAAAACGTCATCTTCTGTTAGTGGAAAAATCATTTCAAGTCAAGAGTGATGGTGTTTTTGGAGATAGAGATGGCCACAAATCTTTTTTATGCGGGCCTTTTTTTGTTCTTTTTTTGGGGGAGTTATGCGGGCAGTTGTGCAACGGGTCAATTCGGCAAGGGTCAGGGTTGACGATCAAGAAATTTCGTCTATCGGGAAAGGTTTTATGGTGCTGCTTGGGGTCGGAGCCGATGATGCGGGTGAGGATGTTGATTATATGGTGCGAAAAATAAGTGGCTTACGCATTTTCTACGATCAAGAGGGGCGGATGCGTTTGTCTTTATCAGAGGTTGGGGGTGCGGTGCTGGTGGTGCCTCAGTTTACACTCTATGGTGATGTTCGCAAAGGCAGTCGGCCATCTTTTACGGGTGCGGCACCGCCGGAGCTTGGTCGCCAGCTCTATGAAGAGGTGTTACAGGGAATCAGGAATCGGGGTTTAGAGGTTTGCGGTGGCCGCTTTCGTGAGATGATGGAGGTTGAGCTTGTCAATGACGGCCCGGTAACCATTTTATTGGATAGTAAGCGCGGGTTTTGATATAACGTCGAACCCCTTAGGCGTCATCCTTCTTGTTGGCTGAAGAGGAGGATGAAAGGGTTCAGAAGCTCAGCTTCAAAATGGTCGGGCGTTTCTTTTTGGATGATCTTTAAGGCTTCAAAGGTTGTCATCGCTTTCTTGTAGGAGCGTTTTGTTGTCAGAGCGTCAAAGACGTCGCAGAAAGCGCAGATCTTTCCCGGTAGTGAGATCTCCTTGCGAGCAAGTTTTTTGGGATAGCCCGAACCTCCACAGTGTTCATGGTGGGTGAGGATAATATCGATGATTTCAGGATTGTCAGTTTTCATCTCCTGCGCCAGTTCAGCTCCCATGGTCGGGTGGGCTTGCATGAGTAGCCATTCATCCTGGTCGAGAGAGCCTTTTTTGTTAATGATAGCTTTTGGGATTCTGGCTTTGCCAAGGTCGTGGAGAAAAAAGCCTAAGCCTAAGTTTTTAAGATCTGCTTCGCTGATTGATGGTACTGTTTTGCGCATCATTGAAACCGCGTAGATGCCAACGTTGATGGAGTGCGTGTAAGTGTAATAATCCTGGTTGGTGATCATCATTAAGAGGTTGCTGGTTTTGGGTGATTGGCTGATGGTGTCGATCATGCAATCAACAAGATTGCGCGTCTGTTCAATATTCTCGGTACTGGGGTTTAGGAAAAGTTCTTCCGTGATGTCGCTGGCGGTGTCGTAAATGATTGAAGCTTTGGCGTTTTCGGTCAAGTCGGGATTGTCCAGGACTGCTGCAAGATTATTTTTTAAATAGTTGAGATAGCCTTGGTGGTCATCAGTGTTAAGGTAGAGGTGGCTGACATTGTTATGTTTAAGCTGTTCGAGCTTGCTGGTTGAGAGTGCGTTGGTTTCGTTAAGAAAGAGAACGTAACGGTCTTGCCCAGTGCGGAGAAAGAGTTTGATGCCGACCTGGCGTTCAGGTGCCAGGGTGGAAAGGGGGATTTGTTGATATTTGGGGATTATTTTTGGGGCTGATCTTTGGGGCATGGGATCTCGTTTTTATGCAAACTTTGTCTGCTAAATTAGTTATTTTCACAGTGAAACTGTAATGAATTTAAAAAAAATTGTCAAACGGATAATAATTCGCGAAAAATTTGCAGTATGCGAAAAATTTGCAGACTGATCGTGTACTTCAATAATTAACCAGTTCTAGGACTCGATAATTAAATCAACAAATTTTGTTACTACTTAGCGGTTTACCACAAAGCTAAATCTAAACGTGTTAAACTTTGCTTCGCCCTCATGAGGCTACAGCAAAAGTGTTGAACGTCGCTTCGCCCACTTCGAATATGGATACCCCAAGGGCACTTCCTCACTTCGTTCAAGTGCAAGTTCAGCCCGTTTCAGTCTCTTGTGCCCTTCAGGCTAAAAGCCTTCGCTGGAGGTCTGTCCCCGTATCGAGGCAGTTTGAGAACAAAAAATGCTGAGTAGTTACGTAAACTTTTCACTATAGATTAATTATGGTATATTATTTGCTTTTTTCTGCCCGCGAGTACACAGTTTCGTTTTGGCGGTCAACGCTGAACGATCTTTTATAATGCCACTAATTAACACTATCAAGGAGGTAGTAAACCAATGGCAAAATCGAAAGAGTTAAACATTCAGGAAGCAACAATTTGTGCCAGTACTAGGCAGATGTTGGAGAAAGCCACAAAAGACGGCGTTGAGATCTCTTTTCACAGAGCCAATAATATGGCCGCCTGTCCCATCGGGGCGGTTTCCGCTTGTTGTAAAAATTGTTCCATGGGTCCCTGTCGTTTGAGTCCCAAAGATCCTTATGCCAAGGTTGGTGTTTGTGGTGCGACGATCGATACCATCGGGGCTCGTAACTTCGCCCGCATGGTTGTCGCCGGGGCCTCCGCCCATACCGATCATGGCATGGGTATGCTTGACTGCTTCAAGGAAGTCGTTCATGGTAAGATCGACGGATTTCGGATTAAAGATGAAGTGAAACTCAAGGAAGTGTGCGGTTATCTCGATATTCCGACCACGGTTGAAGTTGACGGCGAAGTCAAAGATCGTGAGATTCTGGAGTTAGGGGTTGAGCTGGCTGAAGAGCTCGAAAGAACCTACACCCAGGTCGAAGGTGAGATTCCTTTTATGAAACGGGTTCCGGAAAAGACCTTGGAACGCTGGCGTGAACTAGGTATTGTGCCGCGTGGCTCGATGCGTGAGATCATGGAGATGATGCATCGTACACATATTGGGGTTGACCAGGAATATGTTAATATCAGTCGCCAGTTTCAGCGTGTTGCCCTCTCCGATGGCTGGGGTGGTTCGATGGTTGCGACCGAACTTTCCGATATTCTGTTTGGCACGCCGAAACCGATTGCCGGTATTGTCGATATGGGTTGTCTCGATGAGAAAAAGGTTAACATTGTTATTAATGGTCATGAACCGATTATGTTCGAAGCCATGATTGATTCTGTCAGTGATCCTAAATTGATTGAAAAAGCCAAAGCCGTCGGGGCCGAAGGTTTGAATTTGGTCGGGATGTGTTGTTCCGGGGCCGAGGTTCTGATGCGTCACGGGGTTCCCCATGCCGGTAACTTCATGTCGACAGAAGCCGTGCTTGTAACCGGCGCCGTTGATGCCATGGCGGTTGACGTTCAGTGTATCAAACAGGGTTTAAGCCCGGTTTCCGAATGCTACGGGACTCCGTTGTTTACTACCAACTATCGGGCGCACATCGAAGGGGCCATACACATTCAGTTGGATGAAACTAATCCTCGTGAATGTGTTGACCAGGTTGTTGAAGAGGCGATCAAGCGTTTTAAGAATCGTAGCAAGCCGATTGAGATTCCGCAGAACAGGCATATCGGTATCCACGGTTTCGGTCATGAGAGTATTCTCTCTACCCTGGGCGGAACCTATCGTCCTTCCTATCGTCCTTTGAATGATGCCGTCATCAGCGGTCGTATCCGTGGAATTGCCGGGGTTGTCGGTTGTACCAACCCTCGTGTCAAACATGACTGGGTTCATACCGAAGTTGTTAAAGAGCTGATCAAAAATGATGTTATTGTTCTGATGACCGGTTGTGCTACAATTTCAGCTGGTAAAGCTGGTCTTTTGACCCCTGAAGCAGCCAAATTTGCTGGTCCGGGGCTGGCTGAGATTTGTGAGACGGTTGGTATCCCGCCGGTCTTGAGTCTGGGGTCCTGTGTTGATAACAGCCGGATCCTGGTCGCCGCTACGGGAGTTCTTAACGAGGGTGGTCTAGGTGAACGGCTTTCCGACCTGCCAGCCGCCGGATCCGCTCCCGAGTGGATGAGTGAGAAAGCGATCTCCATCGGACAGTATTTTGTCTCATCCGGAGTCTACACTGTCTTTGGGGCTGCCTTCCCGGCTACCGAGGGTAGCAAGTTTAAAGAACATCTCTTTAAAGGCCTCGAAGAAGAGGTTGGTGGAATGTGGGATTTCGCAATTGATCCTTATGAGCATGCCGCCAAGATGATTGCTCATATCGACAAAAAACGTGAAGCCTTAGGTATCAATGTCAAGCAGGAGCGCAAACTCTTCGACATGGCTGATCGTCGCGAACTGTAGATCGATTTCTAGAAAATAGAGAAGGTCAAAGTGAAAACCCCGGTTCTTTATTGAACCGGGGTTTTTTTGTACTTGACAATATGGGGTGGAGTTTCTACAAGGCTTAAGTGTTTACCGATTTTAAGTATACAATAATTTTTATTAAAGGAATGTTATGCGTTTTTCCAGGATGCACCTGCCGACACTGAAAGAGGAGCCGGCTGAAGCCGAGGTTATCAGCCACCGTCTGATGCTCAGGGCCGGGATGATTCGCCGTCTGGCGGCTGGAATTTACTCTTATCTGCCGCTGGGATTGTTAGCCTTACGCAATGTCGAAGAGATTATTCGCCAAGAGATGAATCGGGCCGGGGCTCAGGAAGTTCTGTTGCCGGCAGTGCAGCCAGCCGAACTCTGGCAGGAGAGTGGGCGCTGGGATTTTTATGGTAAAGAACTTTTAAGGATAAAAGATCGGCATCAGCGTGATTACTGTTTCGGGCCGACCCATGAAGAGGTGATTACCGACCTGGTGCGCCATGAAGTTCGTTCCTATCGCCAGCTGCCGCTCAACCTCTATCAAGTCCAGACTAAATTCAGGGATGAAATAAGACCGCGATTCGGGCTTATGCGAGGTCGTGAATTTATTATGAAAGATGCTTATAGTTTTGATGTTGATGATGTGGCAGCTGGCTTAAGTTATCAAGGTATGCGTGAGGCCTATAGTCGAATCTTTACTCGTTGCGGACTCAATTTTCGCGCGGTTGAAGCCGATTCCGGAGCGATTGGCGGCAGCTTTTCACATGAGTTCGTGGTGCTTGCTGAATCCGGCGAGGATGCGATTGCCAGTTGTCAGGCTTGTGAATATGCGGCCAACGTTGAAAAAGCTGAAAGTCAATTTATAGCCACTGCTGCCGCCTCCGCTGAGATTACTGATGGTACGCCGCTTGAGGTTGCAACTCCTGATTGTGAATCAATTGAGGCAGTTGCCGCCTTCTTCGGGGTTGCTCCTAATGCGACTATAAAAAGTATGATTTTCGAGAGTGATCTCGGTTTCTGTATGGTGGTTGTGCCCGGTGATCGTGAGGTTAATGAAATTAAGGTGAAGGCCGCTCTCGGGGCTGAGTGGCTGGAGATCCCGGCCCCAGCTCGGATTTTGGATGAGTTAGATCTGCCGGTTGGTTATCTGGGTCCTTTTAATGTTTCAATCCCACTGTTGGTTGATCGTCAGGTCCCGCATCTTGGCGAACTTATCTGTGGCGCTAACCGGCCCGGTTTTCACCTCCAGGGAGTTTGTTGGGAGCGTGATTTCACTTCTCACCAAACTGCCGATTTGGTTCAGGTTCGATCCGGAGACCTTTGTCCGCGTTGTGGTGCATTGTTGCAGATTGACCGTGGTATTGAGGTCGGTCATATCTTTAAGCTGGGGACCAAATATAGCGAAAAGCTGAATGCTACATTCCTCGACCAGGAAGGCCAGGAAAGGCCTTTGGTGATGGGTTGTTACGGTATCGGGGTTGGGCGTACCGTGGCTGCTGCGATAGAGCAGAATTATGATGAGAATGGGATCTGTTTTCCCTATGCGGTCGCCCCTTTCAAGGTCGCACTATTAAATCTTGACCTCAAGTCAGAAGAGGTCACAAACTATTGTGAGAGTCTCTACCAAGAGCTTTTAAGTCGTGGACTGTCGGTGATCTATGATGATCGTAATGATCGTCCTGGGGTAAAATTCAAAGATGCCGATCTGATTGGGGTGCCTCTGCGCCTGACTTTGGGACGTAAAGGTTTTCAGAAGGGTATCTTAGAAGCGCGGCGGCGGGAGGGCTCTGTGAATATTGAGTTGCCGCTGGCTGACCGGGCTCCTTTATGGTCTCTTCTCGAAGAGCTGGCCGCAGATGATTCGCGTAACTCATCTTAATAAGAGCTACAATCACCCCGACATGATTCTTAAAGATCTCTCTTTTGAGATCAATAAAGGGGAGTTTGTCTATCTTTCCGGCCCCAGTGGGGCCGGGAAGACGACTCTGTTTCGTCTGCTCTTTGCTGACATTAAGCCGGATAGCGGTCAGATAGTAGTTGATGGCCTTGACTTGATGCGGGCTAAGGTGACTCGTATTGCCCGTTTGCGTCGACGTATGGGAATCGTTTTTCAAGACTATAAACTGATTCCCAACTATACTGTTTTTGATAATGTTGCGCTCGCTTTAGAGATTTCCGGAACCCCTCGTAAATTTATTCAAAAAACTGTCTGGAAAGCCCTGAAGGTGGTTGGTGTAGAGCGTCAACTTGATCGTCTGCCTCCACAGTTATCCGGAGGCGAGCAGCAGCGGGTCGCGATTGCCCGGGCCCTGGTTAACGATCCCCAGCTAATTCTGGCCGATGAACCGACCGGTAATCTCGATTATGAGATCGCTAACGAAATCATGCATATTTTTGATTATATAAATTCCCAAGGCACAACCATCGTCATGGTTACCCACAATCGGGCTTTGCTGCAGCGCTTTAAACGTAAAGTATTTTATCTTGATAAGGGTGTTCTGCAGGCCTATGTCTGGCCCGATTGAGGATATAATTTAAATTAGACTTTATTTTTATGGCCAAAATCCAAGACCATATTTTCCCTCTTTTTAAGCTGACCGGCAATAATATTCGCCGTCATCCGGTTATCAATCTGATCTCGATATCGATTATTACGATTTCGATGCTTCTATTGATACTCTATTTTCTAGGTTACAGTAATGCGGCTCGGATAGTTTCTTCATGGCGTGCAGATTTGCGGATTGTGGTCTATCTGCAAGATGATATAGATGCCGAGCGTTTGGCGACATTAAAAAGTTTTTGCCGTGAACTTGATGAAGTTATACGGCTTGATTATGTTTCTAAAGATCAAGCCTTGAAAAATTTCAAAGTTACATTAGGTGATGATGCCGATTTTCTGGCAGATCTGCCAGAAAATCCACTGCCTGCATCCTTTGAGCTTTTTCTCGATTCTGCTGTGGTTGATGTTAATGATATTGAGCGTCTTGCCCGGCAGTTGCAAAGACAGGTCGGGGTGGGTGAAATTGCTTACGGTAGCAGTTGGCTCCGGCAACTTTTTTCGCTGCTTAAAACGGTTAAGTATTTTGGGGTTCTTTTCGCCTCATTTCTCTCGGCCGTGACGGTTTTTATTGTGGCCAGCACTATTCGTCTTTCACTTTTTGCTCGTCGTGAAACTATCAGGGTTTTGCACTTAGTTGGGGCGACGCGTAGTTTTATCGCTTTGCCATATCTTTTTGAGGGTGTTTTCCAGGGCGCTGTGGCTTCAATCCTGGCCCTGGGGTTAGCCTATGCTGGCTTTATACACTTTAAAGAGTGGCTTCAGATTCAGGCCCCTCAGTGGCCGTTTGCTTTGCAGTTAAAATTTTTTACGATATTGCCTCTGCTCCTCTTTCTACTTATGGGGACTTTTCTCGGGATTGCCGGATTTCTCCTTTCGTCACGCTGGATCCGTCAGGATTAGTGCCCTCACTATTACTTTTGGGTTGCGGTCATCAAGCCCGCATTAGTTTCAAGATGAAAAAGTTTTTTTTGCTTCTACTATTAACGGTCTTGATCATAATGCTCTTTCCGTGGCATCGGACTAGTGGTCGGGCCCAGGCAGATGGGAACGCGGCGGTTAAGCGTGATTTGCGCGCCCTTAATGAACAGATTATCAAGGAGCGTAAGCAGCAAAAGCGGGCCCGTATGCGGCACGGTTCCGTGCTGCAGGAGATTGATGCTCTCAACCGTTGGCATGCGGCCTTGCGGAGTGAACTTGAGGCTTTGAGTGAAGATGTTAAGGGAGTCAATCTGCAGGTTGCCGAACAGGAAACCGAAGCCCTGCGGCTCGAAGCTTCTCTGCAAAAAATTTTACAGAAATTTTGTCAACGTCTCAAGATTCGCTATTGTCAACCGCCAGGTAAATGGCTCGACTTTCTCGGTGACGATGTTGATCTTACTGAAAAGCTAAATGCTTTGGTCTATGGTCGGCGGATACTGGACGCTGATCGCGCTTTGCAGGGCTCCTGTAAGGCTCTCTTAGGGGAAGTTCGAAATCGTCGCCGGGAGCTTAATGAACGTCGTCTCTTTCTTCTGCAGCTTGAACAACAACAGGCCGACAAAGTTAAGCAATTGGAAGAAAACATTGCCAAAAAAAATGAGTTGCTGTATAAAATCAAGCATCAGGTTGAGGCTCATGAGGAGCTTGTTGTAGAGCTCGAAAAAGTGGCTGGTAAATTAAAAAAAATAACCCTTGAACTGGGTTTGCCGGAGACCGATTTTGCCTCTCTTAAGGGAAGTTTCCCGATGCCGGTAGAGGGTGTAGTGATCAGTTTTTTTGGCCTTGAAAAAGATTCCCGTTTTGCTACGGTTACCAGTAATAAGGGGATTGAAGTTGAAGCCCGTTTCCGAGATCCGGTTAAGGTTATCCATAATGGTCAGGTTGTGTTTGCCTCCTGGATGAAGGGGTATGGTAACTTGTTGGTGGTTGATCATGGGGGCAGTTACTATTCGGTCTACGCTCACCTCGATGAATTTACCTGCGCACTCAATGATCAGCTGCTAGCCTTAGCGATTGTTGGTCGAGTCGGTCGCGGGGTACTCTCAGATACCGCCTCGCTCTATTTTGAGATTCGTAAGGGGGGCATCCCCGAGGATCCGTTGACTTGGGTTTCACAGTTGTAGAGATGGTCTGTGGCGATGGAGAAGTTTTCTAAAAATAACGATACTTGTAGGGACGGCGTAAAGTTGGATGCCGGCCCTGTTTCAGGTTCTTGTTTGTCAATCTTTTGGAGGTTTTTAAAGATGGTTGAAAGGAATAAAGGTAAATCGATATTTTTAGGTGTAATCGTTGCAGTTGCCGCCTTTATGGTGCTCCATCTCGGAGTTTTGCCGGGCGAGTTAAGGGCCCTGGAAGAGGCTCAGAGCCTGGATGAGAAGAGCCCTTATGAGTATATAAAACTCTACACAGATACCTTAAGCCTGGTCCAGAAGAATTATGTTGAAGAGGTGGAGATAAAAAAATTGGTCTACGGTTCGATCAAGGGTATGCTCTCTGATCTCGATCCGCACTCGAGTTTTATGCCGCCGGAGATGTTTAAAGAGATGCAGGTCGAGACGACGGGCTCTTTTGGAGGGCTGGGTATTGAGATTACAATTCGGGACGGGGTACTTACCGTTGTTTCTCCAATTGAAGACACACCTGCTTTCCGGGCCGGGGTTGAAGCCGGTGATCGAATCATCAAGATTAATGGTGAGCTTAGTAAAGATATGACCTTGATGGAAGCGGTTAAGAAGATGCGCGGTCCCAAAGATACTGAAATTACCATTTCAATTATGCGGCAGGGTCTCAACGAGCTTCTCGATGTCACTATTATTCGTGATATTATCAAGGTTGTCAGTATCAAAAGTAAAACCCTTACCGATGATATTGCTTATATCCGTTTGACTCAGTTTCAGTCTCGAACCTATGATGATCTGAATCGCAAAATGAAAGAGCTCAAAAAAGAACACCCAATCTCCGGACTTGTCCTTGATATGCGTAATAATCCTGGCGGTCTTTTGCAACAGGCGGTTAAGGTTTCTGACTATTTTTTGAAATCCGGTCTGATTGTCTATACCGATGGCCGTATCAGCAAACAGAATATGCGCTATAAGGCTTATGATGATGGTACCGAAGGTGACTATCCAATTGTTGTTCTGGTTAATGGCGGCAGTGCCAGTGCGTCGGAAATTGTGGCTGGAGCCTTGCAGGACCATAAACGAGCTTTAGTGTTGGGTACTCCGAGTTTTGGTAAAGGGTCGGTCCAGACGATTATCCCGCTTGAGGATGGTTCGGCGGTGCGGATGACAACCTCGCTCTATTACACTCCCAGCGGTCGTTCGATCCAGGCCAAGGGGATTGAACCCGATGTTCTGGTCGAAGCGGGTACGGTAGTGCGTCGGGACCAGAAAAAAAGTTTTATGCATAACTTGAAAGAGAAGGATCTTAAAGGCCATTTTGAGAATGGCAACGGCGATCAAAAAGATGCCGCGGGTTCAAAAAAACTTGATTCACAATCTTCGGCTGACAAAGATTCGAGTGTCGGCGAAAGTAAAACTGAGTTACCCGAAACTAAAGATGTCAAAGGCGAGTGGCGTGATGATGTCCAGATTATGCGGGCTGTCGAACTGCTTCAGGGCTGGCAGGTTTTTAAACAGCTTAGTGCGCAGTAGTCGTTTGTTGTAATGGAAAGATGGCGCAGTCCAGTAACTTTAAAAAAGCGATGGTTGCTTGTTGTCTTAAGTTTTGGCGGTGCCGCTTTTTTCTTTTATCTCGGTTATCTGATTGCCGATCGATCGGCTTTACCGACGCCTGAAAGTAGCCGCCTGGCAGTCTCTCAGCCTGTTGTTGAGAGTCACCAGGGCCGAGGGCGAGAATCCCTGGAAAAAGTCTTGAGCCGGTTGGAACGGCAACTTGCCGTTTGTCAACCGTCAATCGTTGTAAGTCGGGACTGGGAACTCATGCGCAATGGGTCGCATGAGTGGACTCGGGTGAGGTTGCAGGGTGAGTGCCAGGACATTACTGCTTTGAGGCAGGTTCTGGAGCCCTGTGAGGCGTTTTTGGCCCGTGAATTTAACCTGCGGTTTCTGGCCCACCTTGATAAAAATGGTGGAACTCTTGATCTCCTGATTCTCGATGGCGACAAAGTTGTGGTTGTTGGTAGCTTTGTGCTTAAAAGTGAAAAACTGGCTTTGCAGCCAGACCCAAGCCGTCCGTATCTGGCTATAGTTATTGATGATCTCGGTCGGAGCCTGGAAAGTGCTGCTGCATTTGCGGCCCTGCCTTTGCCTTTGACCTTTGCGGTTTTTCCCTTGTTAGGAAATTCACTTGCAGTGGCGTCCTATTTAGTTGATCATCAGCGCGATATTATGCTTCATGCCCCGATGGAGCCGCGGGGCTATCCGGCCGTAGACCCGGGTCCCGGAGCACTTTTCAGTAGTATGGGTGAAGATGAGTTAAACGCTGTTTTTGTTAAGGATCTGCAATTCTTACCGGCGATCGTCGGGGTCAACAACCATATGGGTTCACATTTAACCGCCGATTCCCAAAAGATGACCCAGGTTATGAAGATTCTCAAAGGGCGTAATCTTTTTTTTCTGGATAGTCGGACGAGTGCCGAGAGCGTGGCTTATAAAAGTGCTGTAGCTGCCGGTATTCCAGCCCTGCAAAGGGATGTTTTTCTTGATAATGTCCAGGATGTAGACCATATTATTGAACAGTTACGGGCTCTAATCGAAGTTGCGAAAGTTAAGGGTAGTTCTATCGGTATAGGTCACCCCTATCCTGAAACTGTGACAGCTCTCGCCTTACTGCCCGAGATGGCAAGTCGGGCCGGGGTCGAGATTGTGCCTTTACGGGAGCTTGCCAGGTAGATGGTGAACTTTGTAGTAAAAAATATTATTTTTTTATAATAGCAACTCTAAGGGTAAGCTTTTGATATGATTGAAGGGATGGTATTCGCTTTTCTCGGAGGCCTCGGCCTTTTTCTCTATGGCATGAAAATTATGTCAGAAGGTTTACAGAAAGCGGCTGGCAATCGTTTGCGTCAGGTGCTTGAAACCTTGACAACTAATCGGATCTCCGCTTTTCTGGTCGGTACGACAGTCACTGCCATTGTCCAGAGTAGTAGTGCGACGACCGTGATGGTAGTCGGCTTTGTCAACGCCGGTCTGATGAATCTGATGCAGGCTATCGGCGTTATTTTGGGCGCCAATATCGGAACCACGATAACCGGCCAGATGATCGCTTTCAAGGTGCATCATTATGCCCTGCCGGCAATTGGTATCGGGGTGGCGCTGAAATTTTTTACCCGGAACCGGCGCTGGCAATATTTTGGTGAAATCTTGCTCGGTTTTGGGATGCTATTTTACGGGCTCGATGTCTTAAAAGATGGACTTGAAGTTCTCAAAACCCAGCCTTTTTTTCAGGAAGCTTTTGTTACTTTCAGTCATAATCAGATTCTGGCGGTTATGGCCGGGGCCTTGTTGACTATTATACTGCAGAGCAGTAGTGCCACGGTGGCGATCACCATGACCCTGGCGGCCAGTGGAGCCTTAACCTTTGAAGGCGGTTTAGGTTTGATTCTGGGCGAGAATATCGGGACCACGATCACTGCACTACTGGCCAGTATCGGTACTAACGTTTCGGCTAAGCGCGCCGCCCGGGCTCACATGATGATTAATGTTCTGGGGGTTGTTTATGTTCTCCTGCTTTTTCCGTTTTTTGCCCGTTTGGTTGATAATTTCACCCCGGGTAATCCCGATATGGTACTTGCCAGCGCCCAACAGGCGACTGAATATGCGATGGCGGTAGGGGATAAACCCTTTATCGCCCGCCATCTGGCTAACGCTCACACCTTTTTTAATGTTTTTAACTGTCTCCTCTTTCTGCCGCTGGTCGGTATTTTGGCTAAAATCTGTATCTGGATGGTGCCCGCTGGTGATGAAGAGGAGAGTACATATCATCTGCGCTACCTCGATAACCGGGTTCTTGATACCCCCACCCTGGCTCTGGCTCAGGCGCACCAGGAGACCACCCGGATGGCAGAGGTCTGTCTGAAAATGTTCGATCAGACGATGGAGTGTTTTGCGGGGTTTTCGCAAAAATTGGTCGAAAAGGTCTACCTTAAAGAGAATACGGTCGATATGTTACAGAAAGAGATCACCGATTTTTTGGTTAATGTAACCCAGTTGTCAACCACCCCTGAAATCTCTCGTGAGGTCAGCGCGACTATGTATATAGTTAATAATCTGGAGCGTCTTGGAGACCATTGTGAAAATCTGATTCGCCTGGTCGAACGTATGCAGGACCAGAAAATTGAGTTCAGCGCTGAAGCTCTGGAGGAGATTGCCAATATCAGGGGCAAGTCGAGAGAGTTTCTCGAGTTGATGCTCGTGGGTCTGCAGAAAGGTAAACATGAAAAGTTCATGGTTCTGGCAAAAGCTCTTGAGGGAAATATCAACTCTCTGGAAGACCGCTATCGTAACCGGCATATTGAGCGTTTAAGTAAAGACCTTTGCTCTGTAGTGCCGGGTTTGGTTTTTATTGATATCCTGACCAACTTTGAAAAAATCGGCGATCACTGTTTTAATATATGCGAATCTGTAGCCGGAGAAAAGTAGTATGAATATTAAAAAGCATGTTAAGCGTGGCCTCTGGAACCATTTGATGAAAAGTGGTATCGAGATGGGTCTGGCCAGCATTATCTATGAGGTTGGGGTTGCTTCCAAGTATGTCAACCATGCGATGCGCACCGGCGACTTGGGGTTAGCTGGTACCAGTAACCTCTATGGTGAGGATCAACTCGCCCTGGATGTTCTGGCGGATGAGATTATCAAGGATCGGCTTGATCATACGGGTCGTGTTAGTCGAATTATCTCCGAAGAGCAGAGTGAGATAATTATTTTTGATCGGCAAATTAAAGGGGGGGGGTATTCGGTCTGTTACGATCCTTTAGACGGCTCCTCCCTGGTCGATGTCAATCTTGCGGTCGGCACCATAGTCGCAATCTATGCCGGCGAAAACCCTTTACAACGCGGTCGTCATCAGGTCGGGGCTCTGTATGTTGTTTATGGTCCGCGTACGACTCTGGTCTACGGGGCGGGCGATGGCGTTCACGAATTCACTTTGAATAACTTAGGCGAATATGTTCTGACCAGGGAGTATATTACTCTTAAAGAGTCGGGCAAGATCTTCTGTCCCGGAGGGGTTCGGCGTGACTATTTGCCGGTGCATGAAAAGTTTGTCCAAAAGCTTGAACAAGATGGCTATAAACTTCGTTACAGCGGGGGCTTTGTCCCTGATTTTAATCAGGTTTTACTTAAAGGTGGCGGGCTTTTTATGTATCCCCGCACGACCTCTGCCGAACAGGGTAAACTGCGTCTTCCCTTTGAGCTAAATCCCATGGCCTATTTGATTGAGGCCGCAGGAGGAGCTGCCAGCGATGGTCAGAGGCCCATTCTTGACCTTGACTGTCATGATCTTGACCAGCGCAGTCCGGTCTATATTGGTAGCCGCAAAGAGGTTGAGCTGGCGGCTAAATATTTTGCTGGAGAGATTTGATGAATCATAAGGAAATTACAACCGGCTTTACTTTTGATGATGTTTTGATTCAGCCAAACTATTCTAATGTTTTGCCGAATGAGGTTGATCTAGCAACCTGGTTGACCCGTGATATAAAACTCAATACACCACTACTCAGTGCGGCCATGGATACAGTGACCGAATCCAAGACCGCCATCTGTATGGCCCGTGAAGGGGGTCTTGGCATCATCCATAAAAATATGTCGATTGAGGATCAAGCTGCAGAGGTTGATAAGGTCAAGAAGTCGGAAAGCGGTATGATTGTTGATCCTATTACGATGGCACCAGATCATAAGGTGCACGAAGTTTTGGCGGTAATGGAGAAATATCATATCTCCGGTGTGCCGATAGTTGATGGTGAATATCTGGTTGGGATTGTCACCAACCGTGATCTCCGTTTTGAAACCCGCATGGATCGGCCTCTCTCCGATATTATGACCAAAGAGAATCTGGTTACGGTTGCAAAAGGGATCGATATGGGGGCGGCCAAAATCCTGCTTCATGAGCATCGCATTGAGAAACTTCTTGTGGTTGACGATAAAAATCGTCTGCAGGGTCTGATTACCATCAAGGATATTGAGAAAACCCGTAAATATCCTGACTCCTGTAAGGATGTCAGGGGCCGTTTGCGGGTTGGTGCTGCAGTTGGGGTTGCCGGTGATCGTGAAACCCGGATCGCAGCCCTGCTTCATGCCGGGGCCGATGTGATTGTTATCGATACGGCACACGGCCATAGTCAGGGTGTTTTGGATGCGGTGGCGGCAACCCGTAAAACTTTTGATTGCCAGTTGATTGTTGGTAATGTGGCGACCGCTGCCGGTACCAAGGCCCTGATTAAAGCCGGGGCTGATGCGATTAAGGTTGGAATCGGGCCCGGTTCTATCTGTACAACCCGAATCGTGGCTGGTATCGGGGTGCCTCAAGTCAGTGCCCTGATGGCCTGCAGTCAGGCGGCAGAAGCATCTGGAGTTCCAATTATTGCCGATGGCGGCATAAAATTTTCCGGCGATGTCGTTAAGGCGATAGCTTCCGGAGCCCATACGGTGATGATTGGTTCACTCTTTGCCGGCACCGAAGAGAGCCCGGGGGAGACTATTCTCTATCAGGGTCGCAGCTATAAAATGTATCGTGGTATGGGTTCTTTAGGAGCCATGCAGTCGGGTAGTAAAGATCGTTATTTCCAGGACGAGGTTGAAGATAAGAAAAAACTTGTGCCGGAAGGTATTGAGGGGCGGGTGCCCTACAAAGGCTATCTCTCTTCCAGTGTCTACCAGTTGTTGGGGGGCTTACGTTCAGGGATGGGCTATGCCGGTTGTGCTTCGATTGAGAGTCTGCGTCACGACGCATCGATGATGCGGATTACGCCGGCTGGTTTACGTGAAAGTCATGTTCACGATGTGATCATTACTAAAGAAGCGCCTAATTATAGGTTGGAGTAAAAATAATGCAGCCCCACGATATTCATGAGGAGAAGATCCTCATTCTTGATTTTGGTTCTCAGTATACTCAACTCATTGCCCGGCGGGTGCGTGAGCATAAGGTCTATTGTGAGATTCATCCCTTTAATCTCTCTTTAGACTTGGTAAAGGAGTTTTCACCGTGCGGGATTATTCTCTCCGGGGGTCCTTCCAGTACTTACGGGAATAGTGCGCCGCATGTTGATAAAGGGGTTTTTGATTTACAGGTGCCGATTCTGGGAATCTGTTATGGGATGCAGGAGATCGCCGAACAATTGGGTGGTGAAGTTGGTCACTCGCAAGAACGTGAATTTGGGATGGCCAGTTTGTCCGCTTTGCAGGATGACGCTTTGTGGCAGGGTTTGAATTTTCCTGAGCAGGTCTGGATGAGCCACGGCGATAAGGTTCTCTCTCTGCCGGAGGGTTTTTCGGCAATTGGCGAGACTGAGAATGCGGCAATTGCCGCATTTGCTAATCCCCAGAGAAAAGCCTGGGGCCTGCAGTTTCATCCTGAGGTTGTCCATACAAAACCAGGTCGCCAGGTCTTGAAAAACTTTCTTTTTTCGATCTGTGATTGTCATGGTCTCTGGACGATGCACTCTTTTATCGAGACCACCATTGCTGAGGTTCGTGCTCAAGTCGGTTCCGGCAAGGTTATCTTAGGTTTGAGTGGCGGCGTCGACTCTTCGGTGGCGGCGCTTTTGCTCCATAAAGCCCTTGGCGATCAGTTGACCTGTATTTTTGTTAATAACGGGGTCTTGCGTCAGGATGAAGCTACTCTTGTACAGGAGATGTACGGTCGCCATTTCAATATGAATTTGCGTTATGTCGATGCCAGTCAGAGTTTTCTCGAGCTTTTAGCAGGGGTGAGTGATCCAGAGAAGAAGCGCAAAATTATCGGCAACGAATTTATCCGGGTCTTTGAAGATGAAGCTCACGCAATTGAGGGGGTTGACTTTCTGGCTCAGGGGACGCTCTATCCTGATGTGATTGAGAGTGTCTCTTTTAAGGGCCCTTCAGCGGTGATCAAGAGTCATCATAATGTCGGCGGTCTACCCGAGCATATGAAACTTGAGCTGGTCGAGCCTCTGCGTGAGCTTTTTAAAGATGAAGTGCGTGAGGTTGGGCGTGAATTGGGCCTGCCTTCTGAGGTGGTTGACCGGCACCCCTTTCCGGGCCCGGGACTGGCGATTCGGGTGATTGGCGAAATCACCGAAGCCCGCCTCAAGATCTTGCGTCAGGCCGATGCCATTTTTATTGAAGAGATTCGTAAAGCCGGACTTTATAACGAGATCTGGCAGGCTTTTGCTGTGCTTATTCCAGTAAAAACCGTCGGCGTTATGGGAGATGAGCGTACCTATGAAAAAGTTATCGCTTTAAGGGCGGTTAACAGTGTTGACGGGATGACCGCCGACTGGTTCCGGATGCCTTATGATCTTTTGGGGCGGCTGGCGAACCGGATTATAAATGAGGTAAGAGGGGTCAATCGCGTGGTTTACGATATCTCATCCAAACCACCGGGGACAATCGAGTGGGAGTAGAGGACAGTTCAATGGGCCAAGCTGGAAGGGTTCTTATAGTTGATCGAAAAAGCCGGATTCGGCAGGAGACTGCGGCCGCTTTGCGGGGCATCGATTTTTATGTTGACGAGGTCGATAATGGAGATCAGGCCCGAGCCCTGCTTAAAAAATCTTCCTATCAGATGCTTTTAGCTGAGGTCAGCTTACTGCCGGGTGGCGGCGTTGAATTTCTCCTGGGAGAGGATGCCATCCTCTCATCAACGGTTGTTGTTTTGATGGCTTCGGGCAGTTCTGTTGATGATGTGGCGACGGTCATGCGGGCCGGCGCGGCTGATTTTATACAACGTCCATATGGTCTTGATGAGCTCTGTTTGCGCATCGAAAAAGCGCTTAAAGTTCGTTTTTATGAACATGAACTAACCTATCTTCGCCATGAGCGTAATATTATCTATCGGTTTGAAAATTTTATTGGTGAAAGTGCGGCTATCAAAGAGGTCTTTGCCCTTTTGAGTAAAGTCTCCGGCAGTAATGCCAGTATTATGATCTCGGGTGAAACCGGCACCGGTAAAGAGCTGGTGGCTGGGGCGATTCACTACAGCAGTCCTCGGGCGGCGAAAAGTTTTATCAAGGTTAACTGCGCCGCCCTCCATGATAATCTCCTCGAAAGCGAGCTTTTCGGGCATGAAAAAGGGGCCTATACCGGAGCCAGCCGCCAGCGTATCGGCCGCTTTGAACAGGCTGATCGGGGGACCCTTTTTCTCGATGAAATTGGTGATATGAGCCTGGCGACACAGGCCAAGCTTTTGCGGGTTTTACAGGAGCGCGAGTTTGAGCGTTTAGGCGGCGATAAAACCATTAAGGTCGATGCCCGAATTATTTCGGCCTCCAATAAGGATCTGGCTAAAATTATTCAGGAAGGTGATTTTCGCGAAGATCTTTTTTACCGAATTAATGTAATTAATGTTCATATCCCCCCCTTGCGGGAAAGACGTGAAGATATTCCGCTTCTGGCCGAGTCTTTTATTCGCAAATTTGCAGCCGATCTGAAAAAGAACATCACAACTCTACATCCAGATGCCGCCAATTTTCTTAAACAGCACCATTGGCCGGGTAATGTCAGGGAGTTGCAGAACTGTATTGAACGCGCCGTTTTGATTAGTGAAGGTTCGGAAATCATCAAAGCCGATCTCCTTTTTATGAAAGGCCTTTGTCGGGATGGCGAAGCGGGTGAAGCTGCGCCGGTTTTCGAGATTCCTCCCCAGGGACTAAAACTCGATGATATGGAACGCTCCCTGATTGTCGAAACTCTGGAAGCTTGCAACTGGGTGCAGAAAGATGCGGCGGCTATGTTGGGTATCAGTAAGCGGGTGATGAATTATAAGGTTAAACAGCTTGGTCTGGGTAATGCCCGCTGGTTAAAAAACAAGTGAACGAAAGTAGTAGATTAGATCTTAAAGGTTTGACTCGTGAAGAGCTGGTGGCCCAGCTTGCCGGTATCGGCAAAGAGCGTTATCGAGCCGATCAGGTTATCCGTTGGCTCTATCGCCAGCGGGTTACAGAGATCGGCCAGATGAGTAATCTCTCGCGAAGTTGTCGGGAACGCCTTGGAGAATTTTCTTATATCGGTAAGCTCGAATGTCTGCGGGAGCAGGTGGCTCAGGATGGTACGCGGAAATTTCTTTTTCAGCTCAATGACGGTCATACGATCGAGACCGTGCTGATCGGCGATAAAAATCGTTTGACCCTCTGTCTCTCAACCCAGGTGGGTTGTCGCATGGGTTGCAGCTTTTGCTTGACGGGTAGTTCCGGTTTTGAAAGAGATCTTACCGCAGCCGAGATTGTTGACCAGGTGATTCAGGTTGTTGATGTTCTCGATAACGACAGCCTGGCTCGCGGTGCGGTTACCAATATTGTTCTGATGGGGATGGGCGAGCCCCTCGATAATCTCGAAGAGGTGATCAAGGCCCTGGAGATTATGAAGTATGATGACGGGCTCCAGTTTTCGAGTCGTCGCATAACTCTTTCAACCTGCGGTCTGGCGCCTGAGATCGTCGAGCTTGGTCAACGCATTGAGGTCTCTCTGGCGATCTCGCTTAATGCCGCCGATGATGCTTTGCGCAGTCAGTTGATGCCGGTCAACCGGCGCTACAATCTGGCTGCTCTGTTGGCCGCCTGCCGCAGTTATCCCCATACCAACCAGCGTCGTATAACCTTTGAATATATTCTTTTTGCCGATTTGAATGACTCTTTAGATGATGCCCATCGTCTGGTCGAACTGGTGGGCTCGCTACCTGTTAAAATCAACTTGATTCCCTTCAATGAGCACCCTGAACTCTCCTTTAAAAAACCTCAGCCCAAAAAGATTACCGCTTTTATGGAGTATCTCCAGCGTCATCGCTTGACCGTCATGACCCGTCGCAGTAAAGGTGCCGATATTAGTGCCGCCTGTGGCCAGCTGAGAGAGGGCAGTAAAGCGCAGCAGAGTAACCCTTCTTGAATATGAGCCTTTGCTGCTCGTTGAAAAAATTATTGTTGGGGACAGTGAAAAAACTAAAAGGGGCCACGCATGAAGATGTCGCGGCCCCTTGTTAGTTAGAGAAGTGGTTACTTAATCGATAAAAGCAAATTCCAGTGTGAAGTTGCCAAAATCTGTGGTGAAGGGGAGGACCACGATTGATGATTTAGTGGCGTGGGAGATGGTGTGGCCTTCGCCGGTGATGATGGTCGGAATCCCGGCGGTCAGGTTGATATTTTGGGCTTCGAGTTTGTTGCGGGCATCACCGCAAATCATATTGGTGATTTCACCGACCGCATCAGTAACATCTTCGTTAAGTTCGTCATGGACTTCACCCAGCATTTTCTCCAGTATAGCTTTGATGCAGGGGAATGTGAAAGTGATCGAGAGGGAGCCCTCCTTGTCGCCAGCCAGCCCGATGATACCGGTAATATCGCCAGTTGCCGCAGGATTTTTTTTGATGTAGGGTTTGCTCGGTTTTGAAGTGATGAAGGCCATGGTCTTCAAGACATTGATAGTGCCTTCAATAAAGGGGTTGATGTAGCGAACATCCACGGCATGGTCTCCTTCAAGAGAGGGTCAAAAATGCTCAGGGATTACCCTGTGCATAGAAGTGATAATTGCAATATAAGCATGATTACTGTAATATTAAGTCTAAGTAGCAAATTGTCTTGCTAAGTTCAAGTATTTTTATAGATTTTTTTTCAACTTATTGTTAGTATCGTCAATCTTGGTTCTGTCTGAATGGATATATCTGAATGGATATATCTGAACCTGTTGTTCTAGAGGATGAATAGTGTTAAAATTATGAAATTGAGATTGAACTTTTTTATCTTACTGCTGAACTTGGCGATTTTGTTTGTGCCGGTCACTCTACTTGCTCTTGATGAGGGCTCTCTGTTCTCGCGGTTAGTTGCTGAAGATGGGCTTGATAAGGCCTTAGTGTCGCACTATCTTAAGGGTGAACGAGCCCATGTTGATACCGCAATTATTGCGAAAAATCTTAAGCAGGTTGAATATAAAGCTACCTATGACCGTTTTTTGGGTGCAAAATCAGTGCAAAAGGGACGCCTTTTTTTACAGGAAAACCAAAGTTGGATGAGGGTGCAGGAGAAAAAATACAGGGTCAAGCCTGAGCTTGTGACGGCCATTTTTTTGATTGAATCGGATCTTGGCCGTTATCCCGGCCGTTATCATCTGCTTCAGGTTTTTGCTTCATTGGCTTCGTGCAATCAGGAGGAGTATTTACAGAAGGTTTACAAGGAGTTGCTGCCCAAATATCCTGAACTTGATTATCAATGGTTGCAACGTCGAGCCCGGAAAAAATCGGTCTGGGGTTATGTGCAGCTAGTTGCTCTGATGAGGTTGTCTGAGCGTTTTGATGTTAACCAGGTCAAGGGCTCTTGGGCTGGGGCTTTTGGTATTTGTCAGTTTATTCCGAGTAGCTGCTTGAACTACGCCGTTGACGGTAACGGTGATGGTTTAATCGATCTTTATGATTTTAAAGATGCGGCAGCCAGCGTCGCAAATTATCTCAAGGTTCATGGTTGGCAGGCTGGACTTGACCGCAAAGCTCAGGAAAAAGTGGTTTGGAGCTATAATCACAGTACTCTCTATTGTCAGACCGTAGTTGAACTGGCCCGACGCTTAGATGAGAAAGATGATTAATAGTCCTGAAATTGGTACACTAATCTCTTTTGAAGGGATTGAAGGCTGTGGCAAGTCGTCTCAGATTACTTTGCTGGCTGAGCGTTTACGGACTCTCAAACGAGAGGTTGTGGTTTCGCGGGAACCGGGTGCCACTCCTTTGGGTAAAGAACTTCGGAAATTGCTCCTTGATCCGGCCCACAATCTTGACTCACTGACTGAATTACTCCTCTATCTGGCTGACCGCCGCGAACATCGGCGCCTGGTAATCGCCCCGGCCCTGCAGCGTGGGGCTTTGGTGCTGGTCGATCGTTATGTTGATTCGACCTGGGTCTATCAGGGTTTTGCCCGTGATGAAGTTGAAACTTCTTTAATTGAAAATCTCAATCGTCTGGTTGTTGGTGACTATTGGCCGCAGTTGACCTTTGTGCTTGATTGTCCGGCTCCGGTAGGTCTGAAGAGAGCTTTGGAGCGCAACCGGGAAACCGGAGAGGAGGGGGTCGCCGACCGCTTTGAGCAACGTCATCTCGATTTCCATAATCGGGTGCGGCAGGGTTTTCTGGTTTTGTCTGAGGCCTGTAAAGAGCGTTTTATTGTGATCGATGCTGATCGGGAGATAGAAAAGATTCATAATGAAATCTGGCGCGAATTTTCCTTGAAATATGCCATTAACTGATCTTTTAGGCCAGGATCTGGCAAAAGAACGTCTCTTATCGATGGTTGCCAGCGGCCGTATGTCGCAGGCTCTGCTTTTTGTCGGGCCGCAAGGTGTTGGTAAGGCTTTGGCTGCCCGGGTTCTGGTTGAGGCTTTAAATTGTCACTCTCGGCAAAAAGGTGACGCTTGTGGTCGTTGCCCCTCATGTATTCAGGTTTCACGTCAGCTCTATCCTGATCTTCTGTTGGTTGCGCCGGAAAAACGTCAGATCAAGATTGAGCAGATTCGTGAAATTCAGGATTTTATCAGTTATGCTCCGGTAGTCGGTGAGAGGCGCACCGTGATTATTCAGGATGCTCATTTTCTTAACCAGATAGCTGCCAATGCTCTTTTAAAAACTCTGGAGGAGCCTTCCTCAACGGTCTTCTTTATTTTGCTCAGCCATCGTCACAATTTGTTGCCGGCGACCGTTCTTTCAAGGTGTTTGGTATTGCCCTTTGTCTCCTTGTCGGGGCCGACTGTTGTCCAGATACTGGCCCGGCAGGAGGTTGCTGCGGGGGTCGCGGAGGTTGAACTTCGGGGGGCCGCGGCCTGGTCTGGAGGGAGCATGGAGCGAGCTCTCTTTTTTCTTGAAGGTGAGAACCTGAGCTGGGGTCAGGATTTTGTGGGCCGTTTCTCATCGTTGCCGGGAAATAGTTTGTGCACCGCTCTTGACTTGGCGGAAGAGGCTGCCCAGAGTGAAGCTTTAGAGGTTCTTTTTTTTATTTTGCGCAGTTTTATGCACGATACGTTGCTCTATGCTCAAGGGCTTGAGAACCAAGCTTCAGCTTTTTCAGGATGGAGGGTTAACGCTGTCTCTTTTGCTAAATTGGGGGCACCATCGCTTTTGCTGATGCGGCAACAACTTCTTGAGATAGAGCGGGGTCAGGCGGTGAATGTTAACCTTAAATTAGCATTTGAAGCTTTTTTTACATATATTGCTACAGGTATTTGCAGTGGTCAGTCGTCAGTGGTCAGTGAGACTTTTGTCAATGGCCACTGAAATTTTTGACGAAGTGAATATTGCGGTCAACTTTTTTTATCTGTATCGAAGTTGGGATAAGTCTTAAGTTTTAGTTTATGGAGGAACTACTCTTGGAGTATTTCCTTGCTACCCGCTGATATTTTGGGCGGTTAAAATATAGTTTTATCGTTATTGTCAACTGACGACTGGCAACTGGCAACTGACGACTGACGATTGACGATTGATAATATTTTGGGGTTTTTAAATGGTTAAACGTTATGCCGGAGTATCTTTTCGTTGCTCCCGTAAGGTCTATTATTTTGAGATTGGTGCCTTGCACCTTAAAACTAATGATAGTGTGGTTGTAGAAACTGATCGCGGGGTTAATCTGGGGCAGGTAGTGGTGCCCCCGGAACGGGCTGTTTTGCCCGATGGGGTTGTTGCGGATACGGTCAAGAAGGTTCTGCGTAAGGCTCGAGAAGACGATTTTAATAAACTCAAGGAGAATACAGAGCGCGAAGTCGAAGCCACGCAAATTTGTCGTGACAAGATCAAAGAGTACAAACTCAAGATGAAGCTGGTGCGGGCGGAAATTATGCATGACAGCAACCGTATTATCTTCTATTTTACAGCTGAGAATCGGGTCGATTTTCGCGAATTGGTTAAGGAGTTGGCCCATACTCTACATGTTCGGGTTGAGATGCGGCAAATAGGTATTCGCGATGCGGCGGGGATGGCTGGCGGGGTTGGCATCTGTGGTCGAGAGCTCTGTTGTGCAACCTTTCTTACGACTTTTACCCCGGTTACTGTGAAGATGGCCAAGGAGCAGCATCTGGCCTTAAATCCGATGAAGATTTCCGGCATCTGCGGTCGCCTGATGTGTTGTTTGGGCTATGAGTATGAAAATTATCGCAACTCCGAAGGGCGTTCCAGAGGGCGTGGGAGTAGTAAGCCTAAATCTGATAAGGAGGTTGCAAACTCTGACTGGAAAGGGTCTGAGAGAAGAGCAGAAGCCCGCTCATCTAAAGCTCCAGCCAAGGCTCTGGATAGCGTTTCTGATACAGCTTCAGGTAAGAAAGTCGAGAAAAAAAGCGAAGCATCCTCGGCTGGAGATCGAAAAAGTAAAAAAAGTTCAAGAAATCAAAGGGGTTCTAATCGTTCAGGGAACCGGGATAAGAGGAAAAAAGAGCAATCATGAGTGATTTACAGGAAAAGATCTACTATATTACGACCCCTATCTATTATGTTAATGATGTGCCTCATATCGGTCATGCCTATACGACAATAGCCGCCGACGTTGTGGCTCGTTATCAGCGTCTATTAGGCAGGCAAGTCTTCTTTCTGACCGGGACTGACGAGCACGGACTCAAGATTGAGAAAACCGCGAATGCCAAAGGTTTGAGCGCTAAAGCACTGGTTGATGAAGTGGTTGAACGTTTTATCCATCTCTGGAAGGTCTTGAACATCTCGCATGACGATTTTATTAGAACCAGTCAAGAGCGCCATTATCGGGCCGTAAATGCCTTTTTTAAAAGAGTGCAAGAGCAGGGCAGTATCTATTTGGGGCATTATGAAGATTGGTATTGTGTGCCCTGCGAAACCTTCTGGACCGAGAATCAGCTTGAAAATGAAAACTGTCCCGAGTGTGGACGCCCGGCTGAGAAGGTTAAGGAGGAGAGCTATTTCTTCGCGATGTCAGCCTTCCAGGAGCGCCTCCTCGACTATCTGCAAGAACATGATGATTTTGTCATGCCGAAGAGTAAATTAAATGAAGTCTTAGGCTTTTTGCGGGAAGATTTGCGTGATTTAAGTATCAGTCGCAGTAGTTTCGACTGGGGAATTCCGGTCCCTGGTGACGAGCGCCATGTTATCTATGTCTGGTTTGATGCGCTGATTAATTATCTCACGGCGGCCGGATTTCCTGATGATATGGAGCGTTTTGAGCGCCTCTGGCCAGCCGATGTTCATCTTATTGGTAAAGATATCTTACGTTTTCATGCGGTCTACTGGCCGACTTTTCTTTTTGCTGCCGATTTGCCTTTGCCCCGCCAGGTCTTTGCTCATGGCTGGTGGACGGTGGAGGGCGAAAAGATGTCGAAATCGGTCGGTAATGTGGTTGACCCGGAAGCGGTTGCGGAGGAGTTCGGGGTTGACGCTTTTCGCTATTTTCTTTTGCGGGAAGTTCCTTTTGGTTCGGATGGTGATTTTTCGCAAAACTCGATCAAAGGTCGGGTCAACAGTGAACTGGCCAACGATCTCGGCAATCTTTTGAGCCGTACGGTAGCGATGGTTAAGAAATATCGCCAGTCAGTGATTCCGGTTGCTGATGTTAAAAATCTACACTATCTTGAATTTGCTGCTTTAAATGATCAAATTCGGCTTGAGGTGGCCCAGGCGATGGCTGATTTGACCTTGCATAAGATGTTGGCTGCGGTCTGGCAACTGGTCGAAAAGTGTAACCGTTTTATTGATGAACAGGCGCCCTGGGCTCTGGCCAAGGATGAGTCTCAGGCCGATGCATTAGATCAGGTGCTCTATTGTGTGCTTGAAAGTCTGCGATTATTGAGTGTTTATCTCTCTCCGGTGATGCCCGAAAAAGCATCTCAGATGGCTCTGCAGTTAGGGCAGGCGGAGCCCGTTGCGGCCAGTGGGCCTGAGGTCTTTACCTGGGGCAGGCTGGTGACCGGGGGCGAGGTGGTTAAGGGAGAATCGCTTTTCCCGCGGCTTGATTAGGCTGCATAGGTCGTTGTGATGGCTAATAAAAAATTTCGGCCGGATTTTGCAAAAGCTAAAAAGGTGCGCCGCAAGCAGAAAGTGGTTGCGGTTGGTGAGGTTGTGGGTGGGCTCCTGGATACACCGCAACTGCGCGAACGTCTTTTGCATGAAGAGATTTTTCGGCAATGGCGTAAGATCGTCGGTGGCGGGTTGCTTGATAAGTGTCAGCCGAACCGTATCAAACGAAATATTCTCTATATCGATGTCAAAAGCAGTTCTTGGGCTCATCAATTGATCTATCTGCAGGAGGAGATTATCAGTCGGGTCAATAGCTTTGCGGGTATGACCCTGATTAGCGCCATTCATTGCCGGGCCGTGAAAGCGGGCCAACTGAAAAGTGACAGCGGGCCGGTTGTGAGAGGAGCAGAAATGTTGTCTGGAGCAATGGTTTCCGAAGCTGAAGAGTTGGCTTGGCGTAAACAGAGCCAAACTCTGGTCAAAGACCCAGAACTGGCAGATATCTTATGCCGTATGCGTTGTCATTGTGAAACTCGTCAGCGCCTGTTAGGAATGGTCTGATGGACGTTGTTACGGGAGAACTTTTTCTGATTGCTACCCCGATCGGCAACCTTTCCGATATCACGATCAGGGCTCTGGAGGCTCTGCGGTCGGTTGATCTGGTTGCGGCTGAAGATACGCGGACCGCCAGAAAACTTTTCAGCCGTTATCAGGTTACGACTCCGCTCATCTCTCTGCACGATAACTCTTCGCCTAAACGGCTTGCTGATCTTCTCAAAAGATTGCAGGGGGGGGAGCGGGTCGGGGTTATCTCTGAAGCCGGTACTCCGGGGATTTCAGATCCCGGTTACCGGCTCATTCAGATGGCGGCTGAAGCCAAGATCAGGATTACGCCATTACCTGGTGCTTGTGCCGCGGTTGCCGCCCTTTGCGCCAGTGCCTTGCCGCTCGACTCGTTCTATTTCGCTGGGTTTCTGCCGGCCCGTTCCGGGCCTTGTCAGCGCCGCCTCGAAAGTTTAAAGGATATTGAGGCGACCTTGATCTTCTATGAGTCTCCCCGACGTCTCAACCGCACTCTTGAAACCCTGGAAAAGGTTTTAGGTGATCGTCCGGCCTGCGTAGCCCGAGAATTAACTAAAATCTATGAAGAGTTTCTGCGGTTCCCTCTAAGTCATTTACGGGCTCTTGGTTCTGAACGCGATTGGCGGGGCGAAATCACCCTGTTGGTTGCCGGTTGCGACTTGGAAAGTCGCAACCGCGACCCCCAAACCTTGCTCGAAGAGGAAGCGAAACTTCAAATCCGCCTTAGCGACCCCCATTTTACCGGAGGTCGCAGTAATCGCGATCTGGTTGAATTACTGATATCCGAATTCCCCCTCCTTAAACGCCGCCGAATTTACGAGATAGTTATCTCAGACAACCCCTAGAAAGTTGTCCGAAAATGGCAATTTTTTCTCAAAGCTGTCGTCAATCGCTATAACAGCTGCGGTGACTCTAAGCAAGGGTTTGCCCGTATTCGTTGCCCTGATTGTCACAGCTAATACCTCTGTTGTTTTTCAGCTTTCCTATTCTTATCCGTCATTTCTTTCGTTGTGACCGGAATCTTTTAAGTAGTCTCTGTCATTGTGTGTGCCGCCTACGTCCAGCGGGGATTTTTTCGTACAGCTTTGAACAAGCCGAATGGTATCCCTGGTGTTGTCATGGCAATCCGGACCTTTGTTGACTTGGCGGGAATGTATCAAAAAAGTATGGGAGGTTGACCCGTTGATCTGTCCGCAATGCCAGGGGGAGATGAAGGAAGTCGGTTTCATTGCGGGCTATCCGGTTGTTTGCGAAATCCTGAAACATCTTGATCTGTGGGACCGTTCACCGTCTCGCGGCCCCGTCAAATCGACTGCTGGTGAAGAGGTGGCTTGTGAACCTTATGATGATGGCTGGCCGGGATATGATGTGCCCTTTGTTGTGGTGCAATAGATAATCTGCTGGGGGTAGGGCGAGGTACGTCCAATTTCCCGGTAATTTTGCGTAAAATAACGCAGGTAAGATTTTTTGTGTTGCCGTCACGACGTAAAGATGGTAAATTTTGTAAAATTGTAATGGTGATAACGAAAAGTGTGTTGATGTTAAGGTTGTTGTAGGCTGGCACTTCAATTTTGTGGCTGTAATGTCACACCCCCTGAAAAGCAATTTCCTATAAGCTTCTCCGGGGCGAGGCGGTGGACGTTGCCGGTGTTCTTATGATCGCCGGGATCGACGATCCAACGGGAAAGCGCTTTGGCACCAATCAAGGGATATCTGAGAGGGAGCTCTTGGCGAAGCTTTCGAGGGATAGGTTCACCATCCTCCTTAAGCATCTTCCCCTCGTAAGGGACGACGGCGGCAGCCACTATGACCTTCAGTTCTCGGGACATACTCACCGAGGGCAGATATTCCCTTTCCGTCTTGTTACAGGGGTCTTCTTTCAGTACAACGCCGGATGGTACACTCTTCCCGGGGGGCGCCTTCCTGCATGTAAGCCGCGGCATGGGGACCTGGGGACCGCCGATCCGGTTTCTCTCGCCACCAGAGGTGACCATCATTGACCTCGTGCGTGAGGGTCAGTTCTCATAAACGCCATTCTGAGCACGACTTTGATCGACCCCGTCTGCACGCGTTACATTATCAACGCGCTATAATTGTATAAAGTCGTCCCAAGAATTGTCAAGATTGGTAACGATAGAAACTCTATCTACAGATTTTTCGATATCACCCAGCTGTAGGAATTACTCACTGCACCTACTTATAAATACCCTTGACTGTAACGAAAGATTACCGAGTATTTATTGAAGTCAATAAGTGATGGAAATGGTTTCGCGTAGTAGCTTTCAACCCGTACTGTTCAGGGGTGATCGAAGAAAAAAATGAAACATGCCGGTTATTAGCGACACCTCCTACTCCTTAAAATCATTTCAGGAGAAAATCAACGATTACCGCTTGAAAACCTCACTTTAATATTCCTTGACAAAACTCCTTGACAGCGTTAACTAATTAAGTAGTTTTAGTATAACTTTATTTACTATCATGCGTGAACTGATTGTAATGAAGGAGTGAAGATGGTTTGGACTTGAAAGCCCTATTTCTCATAAGGAGAGGTAGGGCTTTGTTTTTTATAATGTCAGGTTCAAAAAATCGATGACCGAATAAATTTGACGATGTATTTGGCGAACCGGAGTGACTTAACAATCTCTCGTACCTGAGTATTTATAATCAATTACAAACGATTAAAATCACGAGTTCGGATAGTAGTAAGGTCTTTACGATTCAGGCAAAAAAACGAAAAACAGCAGAGAAAAAAGGGGTGAGCCAGATGAGTAGCATTGAAAAAAAAGGAGAAGCTTCTCTCTCCAAAGAAACCGAGAAGAGTCCCTTTCTAAAATCCGGCAGCGATTCAGAAAATCAGGGGGCAGAACCGGTAATGGGAGAAAAGGTGGAAAAGATCAGAGATATTCTCTTTGGGACCCAAATGCGGGATTATGAAAAAAGGTTTACCCTGATCGAAGAACGCTTGCTCAGAGAAGTAACCAGCCTGAAAAATGAGACCAAGATACGGCTAGATTCGGTGGAAAACTATATTAAGAAAGAGTTGGAATCCTTGATCGATCGGATAAAGACCGAACATGATCAACGGGAGGAATCTCTCAGTGAACTCTTAAGTGAGATGAAGCACTTGAATAAGACCGCTGAAAAAAAGATCAACCAATTGGATGATCAACTGGGCAAAAGCTCGAGAGATCTCCGTCAACAAATTCTGGATCAGGCCAAGAACCTTTCCGATGAAATTTTGCATAAATATGAAGATATCTCAACAACCCTTGGACAAACAGCCCAGGAACTTCGTAACGAAACAGTTAATCGTTCCTCGCTCTCAGATCTTCTTGTGGAAACAGCCGTGCGCCTTAGCGACGAGACAGCTAAGAAATTAGGCATTGATTCAAAAGATATAAAACATGAGTGATACCCCCACCCCGGACAACAGTAAGAATTTGCAGGAAGATGCCCTATCTGAGGACAAGCTGGCCGAGATCCGAACACTCATAATCGGCCCGGAGCAGGCCCAACTCGGCAAACTTCAGGAACGGCTGGATAACTCCGAGATGCTTGCAAAGGATGTCAGCCGGGCTCTTCCTAAAGCGGTTATTTTAAGGGCATCTCAAGACAAAAAATTCGTAACAGCATTAACCCCCACCATAGAAGAGGTTCTCAAATCATCTATCAAAAGGGATCCAAAGACCCTCGTAAGTGCTCTCTTCCCTGTAATGGGGCCAGCTATCAGGAAAGCCGTTACTGAAACATTGAGAATAATGCTTCAGTCTCTCAATCAGGCCCTTGAAAAAAGCCTTTCTTGGGATGGCTTGAAGTGGAGGTTGGAGGCTATCCGAACAGGGAAATCGTTTGCTGAAGTTGTTATTCTCCAAAGTCTTTTGTACCGCGTTGAGCAGATCTTTCTCATACACAAAGAAACCGGATTATTGCTTCAACATGTAGTGGGGGAAGACATAGCCTTTCAAGACGCAGACATGGTTTCCGGCATGTTAACGGCCATTCAGGACTTTGTTCATGATTCCTTTGACGCGCAAAGTGAGGAAACGATTGAAACTATACAAATGGGAGAACGTACTGTTTGGGTCACACAAGGTACCGAGGTAGTCCTAGCAGCAGCTATCCGGGGGACCGCCCCGGAAGTGTTGAGATCAGTTTTCCAGGAAGCACTTGAAAACACTCTTCTCGAGCAAGGTGAGGCGCTTGAATCTTTCGATGGAGACACAGTTCCTTTTGAAAAGAGCAGGTATCTCCTTGAAGCCTGTCTTCAGGCCCGCTACAAGACAAAAAAACAAAAATCCTCTCCTTTCTTATGGGTTTTATTAGGGATCATAATAATTGCTTTCGGGACTTGGGGATTTTTTTCTGTCCGAAACCACCTTCGTTGGTCAGATTACCTTAAAAAGATAGATACTGAACGAGGCATAGTGGTAACCGACACTGGAAAACGTGACGGGCAATATTTTATTTCCGGTCTCCGAGATCCATTAGCGGTGGATCCGGTGACCCTGTTGAGAGGATCAAAACTTGACTCCGAAAAAGTAATAAGCTATTGGGAATCTTACTATTCATTGCATCCTGATTTTATCGTTCTTCGGGCAAAAAAAATTCTAAGACCTCCCGAAACCGTGTCCCTGGAACTTAAGGATAGTGTCCTCTACGCCACAGGCCAGGCTTCCCACCAATGGATTGCACAGGCTCGCTATCTTGCGCAGTTTATTCCCGGCATTACGGAAATCCGGGGAAATGACCTCTCTGATATAGACCTAAAAAAGCTGATAACAAGTAAAGACTGGATTGAAAATCAAAGCCTTCGTTTTACAGGGGGCAGCACCCGCCTTATGGCGGGCCAGAGTGACACATTGTGTGCGTTAGTAAAAGAGATTAAAGAATTTCAAGATATTGCCCGGCTTCTGGATAAGCATTTCTACATCGAGATTAGGGGGCATACGGACAATACCGGGGCAGAAGAGCGTAATCTGCTTTTAAGCCGGGAACGGGCAGAAATCATACGCTTCGCGCTGATTGAGGAAGGGCTTAAGGTGATCAATTATAAAACGACTGGTGTTAGCTCCCGTGAACCTTTGCGCAAAGACGCGACGGAAAAGGATAGAGAATATAACCGCAGGGTATCCTTTAATATAACTCTTGCTGATATACCAACTACAGAAGGAAACTAGACATGATCCAGAAAAAGATATGTATGGTGGGTGCTTTCGCTGTGGGTAAGACAAGTCTCGTGACGCGCTTTGTTCAGAGCATTTTCTCCGATAAGTACCTCACCACCGTGGGAGTAAAGATTGACAAAAAGCCAATAAAGATTGGCGATGTGGATGTAACTCTTGTTTTATGGGATCTTGCCGGCGAGGATGAGCTTTCGAAGATGAGGATGTCTTATATGCGTGGCGCGTCAGGGTATTTGTTGGTGGTCGACGGAACCCGTCCTACCACCTTGGACACAGCCATTAATCTTCAAAAAAAAGTAGATGAGTTTTTCGGCAAAGAAGTTCCCTTCGTGCTTCTATTGAACAAAAATGACCTTACCAGTGAGTGGTGTCTGGGAGATGCGGAGATAGAAGAACTTGCAGGGAAAAGATGGACCGCCATCAAGACCAGCGCTAAGACGGGCGAGGGAATTGAAAAAGCCTTCCTAACCCTTACCCAGATGATCGTAGGTGAATAGCAAGCAGATATTTGCACTTCACTAGGACAGAAATGCACACTTGAAAATTTTTAAGGAAAAGGTGAATAAAAATGACTGACTTCGACATGGCCGGTTTTTTTGCAGCTATGAATATTGTTGTCATGGAGCGTTTAGGCGATGGTTCTCTCCAAGTAATCGGGACGACACCACATTGGTTCGGGCAGCTTTACCCGAATGTCGACATGGAGGGTGGCAGGTTAAGACTGGAAGATGGGTCCTCTTTCCTTGAAATATTTATAGATGAGGTGGCCGATTTTTGGAGAAAGAATGAAACGGGGCGGCTGACATCGGATGCATGGACTGAAACTGACTCATTGGGAAATGAGTGCATCCTTGAAGTCTCGGCAACCTGTTTTGAGGGGAGAAAAATCGTAGTCATTGAGTCGCTCGGAGACTCATTCAAAAAAAGGCAGACCGTTTTTCAAAAAGCAAGGGAAACCTTCTTAGATAAAGAAGCTCTGGAAAAGGTTGTCGCCGAGCGCACCGAAGACCTTCGCAAGACAACGGAAGATCTTAGAAAAGCACTTGATGCGATCGTTCATGTCTTAGCCTTAACAGTTGAAGTTAGGGATCCTTACACAGCGGGGCATCAGAGAAGAGTGGCAAATCTTGCTCGTGCCATTGCTGTGGAGATGGACTTGTCAGAAACAGTGGTTGAGTCCATCTACATGGCCGGGGTAATCCATGATATTGGCAAGATTTCTGTACCGGCAGAGCTTCTTAGTAAACCCGGCCCATTGAACGAAAATGAATTCAATCTTATTAAAGCCCATCCACAAGTCGGCTGTGATATTTTGAAAGATATAGATTTTCCTTGGGATATTAGCAGGATAGTTCACCAGCATCACGAGAAGATGGATGGTTCCGGTTATCCTCAAGGTATGTCTGGTGAACATATCATCTTAGAGGCAAGAATTTTAATGGTCGCTGATGTCGTAGAGGCTATGGCCTCTCACCGGCCTTATCGACCGGCGCTTGGTATAGAAAAGGCATTAGAGGAAATTAAAAAGAATAGTGGTCTATCTTATGATCCTGATGTGGTTGATGCTTGCGTGAATCTCTTTTCCGAGAAGGGATATAATCTTGAACAGGAAATGACATAGTTTCGACGGCCATTTTAAAAATAGTGACAGAGACTACTTTTTTAGTGATTACAGAAAGAAGAACTAAACCGCTGCGCGGTGGTAGATACAGAGGACTTGTGGGGAAATCCTAGAATAAAGGATTATTGAAAAACCCGTTCTATCTGTTATTCAGTAGCTCATGTTGTTGAGTTTTGCAACTTGTAGTCTCACCCCCTGAAAAGCGATTTCCTATAAGCTAAGCTGAGAAAATCATATGAGAATGCAGTATGACTTTGTGTCTATAAAATCAAAGAAAGTTTAATGCCACGGTGTAGTGCCATTGCAACGTACGAGCGGGCAGGTTACACGGATTTCAATAGAAGCTCGCTGTAAAGCATTTTAAAAAGTGGGATTGGGAAAAAATCGGGGGAAATGCTATGAAGATACCAGTCGGAAAGTGCATAAAGGTTCTAAATGCCAGTCTGTTAATATTCCTTTTTTTTATGAGCAGTCAGGCTTTTTCAGTAGAGACCTGGAATTCCGTTGTGGAGAATCAGAACGGTAACGTCTCGACTTCGGGAACAACCTATACGGATATTTTCAGTCCCGCAGCGACGGTGGACGTCCCCAGTGGCGGTGCTGACGTGCTTGTGCTCGCATCATGGTCTGCTCAGACAGCAACTGGGGGAGGTCTGTTGAGAATTGGCACTTGGCGCCTATCGCATGGATCGACATATTCCGTCGAGCTGTCACGGTCCTTATCAGGAAGTAAAGATGAGGGGGTGGCAACACTTGTTCATATATTTACAGGGGTATCAGCTGGATCCCAGACATTCAATCTTGAGCACAAATCAAGCACCAGTTCGAACATCTATACATTCGAAGCTACGATTGTGGCAATTCCGCTGACCGACTCAACCGAGGGCGTGACACTCGCTCACGACGTAGAACAACATGTCGCAAACGTGAGCACGACAGATCCCACAAATTATATCAAGGTGACTGCAACGGAGAATGTCTATGTGAGTACGGCCTTACAAAATGCATTATTCATCGCAACTTCCTTCAATTCCACCACGGGTGACGGAGGTGCGGAAACGGGTCAATGGAAGCTCCAATACGGCAGTTGCGAGACCCCAGGCTGTACAGTCAGTTCATGGTCGGACGTGGGAGGCGCCTATATGGAAAGGAAGATGAGTGGATCGAACGATACGGGTGCTGTTACGCTTTACGGGCTGGTTGGTGTTGAAGAATCCCCTGGCCCAGGCTATTATTCGACGAGACTGGTTATGAAGTCAAAAGGAGGAAGTACAGTAGAGACTTTAAATGCGACTGTCGCGGCAGTATCTCTCTCATATTTCTATAATAACCAGATCGGATACTTGCCCAGATTTCATACCAGAAAGCCTTCCGCGACAGCTTCAAGCAACAGTCTACAAGCCCTAACGAACATAGGGACATGGACAAGTTCGTCAATCACACTCGCTGGCACTGCAAATATCTTTGCTGCTGGAAGCTCTTATGGGGCCTCTGGTGGTGCCGGGAATATCGAAGGAGGTTGGGGGGTGGGTTTTACCAGCTTTCCTCCTGGCCCCGCAGGATATCTTACCACCGGCGAGGTTGTGACTAGAGACATCGCTGACACAGCAGATGTGGGTTCAGTTGGCGCTGTTGGTCTTGCAGAATCATTCTTAGCGGGTACCTATACGCCCATGGCTTTTGGTCAGGTAACCAGCAGTGAATTTGACTATTCCAGTCTTAATGTCGTGGGCTTTTCACTGACCAGCGAAGGATTGGTGGCTGCTGAGGTGGCTGCGATCAAAAGTGTTGAGGACGAGAACGGGGGCAACGTGGAGCCCGGGGACAGTCTGCGCTACACGATTCTGATGCAGAACCAAAGCGGTTTTGATGTGAATGGGATGGAGTTTGAGGACGACATTCCGGACAACACCGCCTACATTGCGTCGAGTGCGACCGCGCCTGCGGGGAGCACGGTGACATCCGAGACCCCGGTTCTGAACATCACGGGGATCGATGTGCCCGCGCACAGTCAGGTCAGTGTCACTTTCCGGGTTACTGTGAACACTCCGGTGCCTGACGGGGTAACCGAGATAAGCAATCAGGGGACGGTGTCTTATGACAGCAACTGGGATGGGAACAACGATGCCACCCAGGATACGGATGGGGACACGATCCTGCCGGGACAGCAGCCCACGGTGGTCCCGGTGCCGGTGACGGCAGGGCCCAACTTTGACCAGACGATCAAGGCGGTATCGTTGCAGAACGATGCGGATGGTAACGGGGTCGTGAGCCCCGGTGACACCCTGCGGTACACAGTAGTGATACGCAATACCGGAGACCAGAACGCGACAGGAGTGACCTTTATCGACCCTATTCCGGTCAATACGACTTATGTTACAGGCAGTGTGAGCGCGACGAGCGTTACGGCTAGTTACAGTTCCGGGGCGATCGGGTGGACCGGGGACGTATCCGCCGGCGGAACTGTGACGATCATCTTTGACGTGATGGTGGACAGCGGCATCACGACGGGGACAACGATTTCCAACCAGGGGACTGTGTCCTATGCTTCCAGCACGGAGCTGACGGATGGCAACCTGACGGAGCCGGGGCGGCAGCCCACGGATGTGACTGTAGGAGGAAGCCCCGAAGGTGTTGCGACCAAGAGCGTGACGGACGAAAACGGGGGCAACGTGAAGACCGGGGACAGCCTGCTCTACACCATCGTGATGCAGAACCAGAGCGGGTACAACGTGACAGGTATGGAGTTCACGGATGCGATTCCGGCCAACACGACCTACATCGCGGCCAGCCTGAGTGCTCCTGCAGGCAGTACCATCGTGACCGAAACGCCGGTGCACATTACCGGGATTGACGTTCCCGCGCACAGCCAGGTCACCGTCACCTTCCGGGTTACGGTGAACAGCACGCTGCCGGCAGGCGTCACCCAGATAAGCAACCAGGGGACGGTCTTTTACGACAGTGACGGGGGCGGGAACAACGATGCGACGCAGCAGACGGACGGGGACACGGCGCAGCCCGGGGAGCAGCCCACGATCATTCCGGTGACGGCAGGGCCCAACTTTGACCAGACGACCAAGGCGGTATCGTTGCAGAACGATGCGGATGGTAACGGGGTCGTGAGCCCCGGTGACACCCTGCGGTACACAGTAGTGATACACAATACCGGAGACCAGAACGCGACAGGAGTGACCTTTATCGACCCTATTCCGGTCAATACGACTTATGTTACAGGCAGTGTGAGCGCGACGAGCGTTACGGCTAGTTACAGTTCCGGGGCGATCGGG
>Ga0307990_1000062_pt1 | contig 98075 bp, 57 predicted proteins | sample EllFjometagen129_FD_203168 | JGI IMG/M metagenome (GOLD analysis project Ga0307990, IMG submission 203168) | Marine microbial communities from Ellis Fjord, Antarctic Ocean - #129 | ecosystem: Environmental > Aquatic > Marine > Unclassified | place: Southern Ocean | collected 2014-10-08 | reverse complement strand
TTACACAGTTAAGTTCCTGACAACTGAAGCCATCCATCGAGAAGCCAAGGATCTGGAACGTAGAACCAAAGCGGCCAGACTCCCTTTGGTTCATGACCTGGATCAGTATGATTTTACTGTTGAAAACGGACTGTCAAAGACCCAGCTTAATCAACTCAGGGAACTCAACTGGATCGAACAACTTTTTAACATTGTACTGATGGGGCCATCCGGAACAGGGAAGACATATATAGCCGCAGGATTATGCAATGATGCAATAAAACGCGGGTTCAAGGCTTACTTCAGAACAATGGATGATATTATCCAGATGCTGAAAATGAAAGATATTACCAGAACAGCGGCGGCCGATTACAAACGACTGTCTAAGGCTCATCTTATTGTTATTGATGATATTATGATGTTCCCCATTGAAAAAGGAGTCGCCGTCAGCTTGTTCAACCTTATAAATCAGCTATTTGAGAAAACATCCTTCATTATCACAACTAATAAAGCACCTAAACAATGGGCGCAAATGCTTGATGATGAGGTGCTGGCTTCAGCTTTGCTGGATCGATTATTGTTCCGTTGTGAGGTGCTAAGTTTAACAGGAATAGGATACAGAATGAAAAACAGAAAAACAATTTTTAAACAATGATATTTTTTTTACTTTTAATCCGATAAGAGTTGTGTACCGTTGTTGCCATTTTCTCTGCACTCTTATTTACCGAAATCTCTGCACTTGTAGTTTCCGTTTACAGGGTGGAGTATTTATGGAGGAGGGAGATAAATCTCCTGAGTGAAGTGGCGCCTGAGACAATAAGCACTGAAAGGGCGAAATTATTTCACAATGAAATAAGGATTTAACAAATTCTCCTTATTATAAGTCAATTCCACTCTCCCCGTCTCCTGGTCTCCTGGTCTCCCCCTCTCTTTCAAATAAACCCCTTTCCCGGCTCCATTCACAACCGCATGCGCTGCCGCAGTATCCCATTCCATAGTAGGTCCCAACCTCGGATACTCATCTGCCTCTCCCTTTGCCACCATGCAGAGTTTTAATGAACTGCCGATGGAGGTGAGTTCAACCTTATCGTGCTTTGTTCGGAGGGTATCGATGTAGGATTGGGTTTCGGGTGAGAGATGGGAGCGGGAGGCGACGATGGTGTATGTGAGGGGGAGACCAGGAGAAGGGGTGAGGGGGAGAGAGGTTCCAGTATCCATTATTTGATCAAGGTTTACTTCTTGATCCGGATTTTTAATCAACCAGGATTCTTGACCTACAATACCGACATACAATTCATCCAGGACTGGGGCGTAGACTACGCCAAAAATGGGTTTGTTGTTTTCGATGAGGGCGATGTTGACAGTGAACTCGCCGTTTTTCTTAATAAATTCCTTGGTTCCATCTAATGGATCTACTAACCAGAAGGTTTTCCATTGGGAGCGTTCGGAATAGGGGATGGAGCGGCCTTCTTCGGAGAGGATAGGGATGGAGGGGGAGAGGGGGAGACCAGGAGGGGGGGAGAGCGTTTCAACTATGATGTTGTGGGCGGCTTTATCGGCTTTGGTGAGGGGGGAATCGTCGGCTTTTTTTTCGATTTCAAAATCAGGACTATCGTAAATTTCAAGGATTCTTTTTCCAGATATAATAGCAGCTTTAATAGCTAAATCATAGAATATTCTCATTTGTCAATTAATTTTGAAATATCTCTCTCCCCCTCTCCTGGTCTCCCCCTCTCCTGGTCTCCCCCTCTCCTGGTCACCCCCTCTTATAAAAATCAGCAACCCGCTTTATCACATCCTCCACTGGTTCAAACTCAATCCCCAACGCTTCCTTCACTTTCCTGTTATCAAACCTCCTCACATTCCTACTCGCCCGCACCCTCTCCTTCGTAAATGTATGTGCGCCTCCAAAAATACTTTTCAGCTTGTCTCCCCTCCAGGCAATTTCAGCCAACAACTTTGTTGCTTCTACCTTTGGTTTTGGCTTATTTAGTGCCTCAGCTATCAGGTCAAATATTTGTTTGTATGAGTAGTTATCGGCGGTGACTAAAAATCTTTCTCCTGAAATGTTGGATTCCATCAATTGGGTCATTGCCTTCACTACATCCCACACCCCCACATACCCGGTTGTACCGTGGGTATAGTATTTCATCCCTTTATCCATAGTAGAAAACATCGACGAACTTCCCCGCAACCAGTAACCAGCACCCAGAATAATCGATGGATTAACGATCACAGCATTGAGTCCCTCTTCAACTCCACGCCACACTTCCATTTCTGATCTGAATTTTGAGATGGAGTAGCCGGTGTTGGTTTTTCCTTCGGCCCATACCATGGACTCATTGGCCGTTTCCCCATCCGGGGCTTTGCCAATGGCTGAGGTGGAAGAGACGTGAAGGAATTTCTTTATCTTTTTTTCAATCGCCGCATTCACCAGGTTGGCGGTACCGTTGGTGTTGCTGGCGATCATTTTTATTTTCATCTTCGGTTCGAAGGAAACTATTGCTGCGCAATGATATATTTGATCCACACCTTCCATGGCTTCCAGCATGTCAGAGTAGTTGAGCATGTCACCATCCACCCAATTTATTTTTTCAAATAGGGCTTTCCCTTTTGGATAATAGTTAAAGACTCTTTTTACCTCTTCGATGTTTGAAGATGGCCTCTTCAGGGCTTTTATCTCCTGGTTGGATTTTAGTAATTCATATAGTAGATGGGAACCAAGGAGACCGGTTCCACCGGTGACTAATATCATTTTTTGTTTTTTGCTTTGTAAATGTAATAAAAAAGGGTTTTTAATTTGATAAAAAGGGCGTTGCCCTTTAAAATCCTAATCTTTCATTTCTTTTTCTTGAAAAAAAGAAACGAAACAAAGAAAATTCAAGAATGATTTAAACGGGTCCGAGCGGGCTAGGCATTGAAACAAATCGTTCCCGCCGGTTTTGGTAGCTGGGGACTTGAGGCGGGCGGCCTACGAAATCATTCGGGCCAACGCGCTTTGGGCAAGTCCAATTGGGGGAGCTGGCAATTATTTAGTTCTCCTCGCGAGTTTTACGAGCTCCCTCCAAAATAACTCCAAATACGTCCTGCTGATATAAAACTCTGCGAAACTCTGCGCCTAAGCGCCAGCGCCTCTCCATTGCCGCAGGCAACAAAATACTCTGCGGTGAATTCGTCTGCTGTTTCCCCGGTAGAGCTAAAACCCGTAGTTTACTCCAACATTAACCGTCCCTGTTTGTCCATGATAAACCTCCGGAGTCCACATATCCATCATGTCCTGGTCACCACTTACATTACGCCACTCATACCCAAGTCGCAAATACAAATCATTAATTACTTGCATGGAGGCAGATAGTCCGATACGGGTGGATTCCCAAACGATTGGATCAAAGAGTGGCATGGTAGTTCTTGGTGTTGTTCCAAGCAAGGTATGGTCAGGCCCTTTTAATGCGTAATTGTAATAACCTTTTAATTTCAATGTTCTTAGTGGTTTATATTCCAGAGCCACGTATATATCTTGCGCATTATCTTCTAGAAAATGGCCAAGGTTATACATATTAGATTCGAAGGTTGTTGTGGGTACATAGTGACGATAAATTAAAGTATTTGACCATGTATATTCCAGGATAAAGTTGGTATTCTTGATCCGATTTGTACTTAATCCAAATTTATATGATACAGGATTGTGGTCATCCGGGTTAAATATTCTTGCAACCTGGACTTCATCTATGAAGATTGAAGTATAGAAATGAAATCCCTTAAGGTTTCTGGAAGAAGCAGTGAAAAAAAGCTGGGAGTTCATGTTATCGATGCGGGCATTGAGTGTATGATCAAGTGCCTTCCAGAACATTACAGGAACAAAGAAGGCAGCATGTGGTGAACGGGCATCATAGATAATTGAATTTCCTACTGCAAGGTGAAAACGTTTGAAGGGTTCAAAGGTGAACATGTTGGCGGCCATATATTTTGGGTGGTATACTTCACGGTATTCTGATCCGTAAGCATTATTTACCCAAAAAGACAGCGTGGAATCAACTACTTCAGAGACAAGCCACCCATGAACATAGTTAAACTGTAGCCATTTGGCCGGGTTCATTTGCAGATCAAGACGGGTAAAAGCAGGTGTTCTTCCAGAAAAAATATTTGATCCATTTGAGGCATCTCCCCAGCTGAACTGGTCCATGAGCAGACCAATGTGTCCCCAGTCCCAGGCGTATGTTACTCCTGCACGTATTTCCCAATAATCCCGTTTACCTGCAAAAGATCCTTTAATATTTGATGCCCCGATTCGCTGGTTCATAAAATCCCGGTTTGTCAGTCCAAGAGATTCATGGTTGTCCCGCAAAGAGGCAAACAGCGCGAAATTTCCCTTAGTTGCATGGGTTTCCACCCCGTTCCACCAGTGGTAGAAGAAGCCATTAGTGTTTACCCAGGTATCCGTACCTAAGATTGGGTTAACGGTTAGCTGGAAAGAAGAGTCTCGATAATGAAAGAAATCCAAGCGTTGATGATCAGGTTTGTTTAGCCAGAAGAAAGCAGTGTTTGGTTCCTCCTTCGCTAAAGCTACGGAGGACGAAGCCTTCGAATAATCTTTTAGATAGAAGTCGAGTTCGTGTTTTTGGCGGGCTGACAGTTCTTCTTGCTTTGTTGCAGCTATCTGGAGTTTTTCAGCAATCAGTTTCCTTGAATAGGGTTTTAAGGAAGTATTCAGATCTATTACCTGCGTGGTAGCCAACTCATCCATGAAGTCATAGATCCCGGTATGGGATAAATGCGTAGGAACATATTGCCCTAGGAGTAAGGAAAAAGTAAAGAGGAATCCTACTACGCAAAAGCTTCGTAGGACGAGGAAGGAAAAAGTGTAGATGAGCTTCCTAAGCATTTTGATTTATTTCCAGTAAAAATACAATTTTTTAGTCTGAAACACCCTCGCGAGTTTTACGAGCTAAAACTCCATCGTACTCAACATACGTCCTGCTGATAAAAAACTCTGCGAAACTCTGCGGATTAGCGAAGCGACTCTCCCGCCGGTTTACCGGCGAAAAAACTCTGCGGTGAATTCGTTTAAGCTACATGTTATAGCGTTATCCTATCAATTATCACATTAAAAATCAAATCCACCGATTCCCGTATCCCCACCTTCCCAGTATCAATCTCCACATCTGGACATTTAGGCACATCAAATGGTGCAGAAATCCCTGTAAAATCTTTGATTTCTCCAGATCGAGCTTTTTTGTAGAGTCCTTTTACATCACGGTCTTCACATACCTCAAGCGGAGTGCTGAGATATACTTCGATAAAGTTTTCTGGTCTGATAATGCTCCTGGCGAGGTCACGAATATCATCTGTTGGACTGATAAATGAACAGATGGTGATGATGCCTGCATTAACCATGAGCTTGGATACTTCTGAAATTCTGCGAATATTCTCTAGCCTGTCTTCTTCAGAGAATCCCAGGTTATTATTTATTCCAGCACGGATGTTATCTCCGTCCAGTACCTGGCAAAAAAATCTGCGGAAAAATAATTCTTTCTCAAGGTTAGCAGCAAGGGTGGTTTTGCCGGAACCGGAGAAGCCGGTAAACCAAATTACTCGCGCCGATTGGCGCAGAATTTCTTCTTTTACTTTGCGATCATATATTCTATCAAATACGGGATGTATGTTTTCTGTCATTTTTTTTCTTTTGTATTGCAAATATAATAAAAAGGGCTTTTCTATTTATGCAAAAAGGGCTTTGCCCTTTATATCCCTAATCTTTCATTTCTTTTGTCTTGAAACAAAAGAAACGAAACAAAGAAAAGTTCAAGAGCCATTTAATCGTGTTCGAAGGGCTAGGTTATCAGGGCAAATCGTCCCCAACCTTTTAAGGTAGTGCAGTTCGAGCGGGCGGCCTACGAAATGGCTCGGGCCAACGCGCATTGGGCTACGCCCAATTGGGGGAGATGGTAGGTGTTTGCCATTCTCTTGCGAGTTTTACGAGCTTCCTCCAAAAAAACTCTAAATACGTCATGCTGATAAAAAACTCTGCGTTCCTCTGCGCCAAAGCGCAGCGCCTCCTCGTTGCCGCAGGCAACAATTTCCTCTGCGGTAAATTCGTCTGGTGAATTCGTCTGCAGTATTCTCATTTGTGCTACGCACTACGTGCATGTTTAAACACAATATTAGAAAACGCTTTCCAAAAATACCTCCAATCCGTCCGCACCGGCCTTTTAAAATACGCCTCTAAATATCGTCGTTCACTTTCTTGTATTTCCTCCAGCGTTTTAGGCATATCCGCATAAAATGGAGGCACCAATCCAGGCCGCGCCTTAATCCGTAGTTCCTGTAAATCTTTATCGTAGAGATTAAAATATTGCTGACTGATAGGCCTTACACCAACCAGTTTGAGATCTCGTTTGAGCCAGTTAATCAACATGGGCAGTTCATCGAGCCATAGGGTGCGGAAGATTCTTCCGAGGGTGGTCACGCGAAAATCATTTTTAAACTTACCACCTTCCTGGAGATCATTTTGTTTGTGAATATAGTCCTGGAGGTATTCAGCATAGGGATGCATGGTACGAAGCTTGAAAACATTGATTAATTCACCATCTTTTCCAACCCGGCGCAGTCGCACAAAAGGACCATAGGTAGGATTCATATCAAATGCCGGATCTTTTATTCTTTTGGCCACAAATACAAAATATCCATTGGCAAAGTCGTCCTCTTCTACTTCAAATCCACAAGAGTAAAGTCGTCCCAGGATTTCGGCCCTTGTAAGCACCTGGTTTAGTCCCCGGGTTAGAAAAAAGTATATACGCTGTGTTGGTTTAAATTTTGGAAAAACCCTTTTAATTATGAAGTCAATGGAATAGGCCATCCAGTTCAATACCGGCGGGAATTTTGTAAGGATTCTTTTCTTACGTAGGTATTTTGTCTCAGCACATCCTAAAAATTTTCCTTCTTGAGGTAATTTAAAGTTAACTGATTCAAAAAATTTATTGATATGCTGGATATCATTTATGCGTTTAAGGTTGATAATGGTATGATAGGCCTTATCTTGTTGTTTCAGCACATTAAACCTGGTGGTAGTAGATAACATCAGTGTCCCAGGATCCTCCAGAACCGCATGTTCATCAAAATAATTCGCCACTTTATCCCCGCACTCTTCTACGATGGCCTCCTTTAAAAATCTCCTTGTTTCTAAAAATTGTGAATGGACAACTGCCTCTGCCATCAGTTTCTTATCCCTTTGAGAAGGCGGCATTTCAAGAAATGCACCTGCTTCATCCAACACCTGTGAACGAATGGCATAGGTATACAATCCAAAAAAGAGCATTTCCAGGAGGGTGGCAATACCGACAGTACCGAATACCATCATATGTGAGAAGAAAGTTGTATTGAAAGCATAAATAGCAAAGGCAACAAAAGCAGTCGTCATAAGGTTTGGGTATAGCAGTGTCCTAAAAAGGTAAAGTGGTTTTTCCTTTTTTGCTGTATGATATTTTTTAAGATAGAAAGAATTAATTACCCAAAGAATGACAACTACACCAAAACCAAGGAGATATTTTCCTCCAAGATATTGTGGCCCCGACTTCACCCAGGCCATAAAGAAGTAAGCCAGGGTAAGCAATAAGAGATCGAGAACGATCAATCCGGCTTTGGCTTGTGGTCGGGTAGGGGTCATTAATAATTATTTTTGCCCGAAGTTAGTTTTTTGTTTCAAGGTAGACAATCAATCTTTGTAGGAAGTTGCATTGAATTAAGGTAGGAAGATTCATTGAAGTTGGGTAAGCTGATTCTGATGGCTAAAGTTTCCTTGGAAAATAGTAATAATAAAAAAGGTGTAAACTTCTGCGTTCACACCTGATCCCTGACACCTGATCCCTTTTTCCTACCCCCTCAATTTTATCAAAAAGTACTGCACTACATTCTTCGTATTCTGCCACACCATCTCCTTTATCTTGGTCATATAGAAATATGCCTGAGTAAGTAATAAGAAATCGAGCGTTATCAATCCGGCTATTGCTTTGGTGCGGTTTTGGAATATTGAATTAAGCATAATTTTAGTTTCTAGTGAAAACTCTCTAATTAGTCTTACCAGCATATACCTTGATAATTATCATTTTTGGATTGTAACCCAATGTTAACCAAGTCAATAACCGGCTTTTTATTTGTTTTAAGAAACTCTTCTGTAATTTTGTCATTTTTGTGTGTTATGACAATTACTTCTGATGATTCGACAACTTTATTTAAATCTCCACTAATTAATTTCGTCAAATGGGGAATATGAAAGTCTATATAATCTTTATTGGTCCCAGATAAATTTGCATAATTTACATTCTCATCATAAATTTCAATATTAAAACCTTTTCCCAATAACATTTCAGCAAGTTCCACGGATGGGCTGTACCTTAAATCATCCGTACCTTGTTTAAAACTAAGACCTAATATCCCAATATTTTTTTTCTTTGTGGTAACTACCATTTCATAAGCAATATTTTTTTGATAATTGTTAGAAGCCTCGATTGCAGATAACACTGGTGTAGAAAGATAGTTATCATGTGCAATTGTTTGTAATCCTTTCAAATCTTTTGGTAAACAAGAGCCTCCATATGCCGATCCTGGCTTCAAATAGTAAGGAGAAATATTTAGTTGCTTATCCATGATGAAAATCTCCATTACCCTATGCGAATCAATCCCCAACTTCTTACAAATATTACCAATTTCATTTGCGAAGGAAATTTTTAGCGCATGAAAAGAGTTGTTCACATATTTGATAATTTCAGCCTCCTTAATTTCAACCTTTTTAACTGGACCATTTAGATCTTTATATATTTCTGCTATGATTTCAATCGCCCTTTTGTTGTCACTTCCAATAACTGTAACTGGTGGATTATAATAATCTTTTACAGCAGATCCTTCTCTTAAAAACTCTGGATTAGAAACAATCCCAAAGTCCTCATTTCTTCTTTTCCCTGAGTACTTCTCAATTATTTCGCCAACTTTTTCGTTTGTGCCTGGTAAAACTGTACTTCTTATGGCTATAACATGAAAGTTTTCCTTCTTTTTAAGCGCAACACCTATCTCTTCAGCTACCTTATATACATATTTTAAATCTAAATGACCATTGAGTGAGGATGGGGTACCAACGCATATAATTGTTATTTCTGTATCAATAATTGCAGCTGTTGAGTCAGCAGTAGCAACAATTTTTCCATTTTTATATTGTTCTGCAATAATCCGATCAATATCATTTTCAACAATAGTTGGCTTTCCCTTATTGATTAAATTGATTTTGCTTTTTAGAATATCTACCCCAGTTACATTATGTCCTTGTTGAGCAAGACATCCAAGGCTAACACATCCAACGTATCCTAAACCAAATATTGAGATTTTCATTTTTTATGATATTGGTGATTACTTATACACAGAATATATCATTATCTCTGCTATTATTGACATATATAAATGATGCTGACGGTTCAATTGCATCGATAATTCTTCCTAATAGGTCACTAAGATAGAACCAAATACTAACTGGATATACTTGCTCGCAATTTTTAGATAATTCCTTATTCTTTTTTTGGAACATACTTAGGAAGAAAATGCATACCATTGATATTATACTAGAATTGGCTATAAGGGTAAATCTTCATCAAAACACAGAAAACGAACTTATATCTTGCATCTTGGAACAAATGAAATTAGATGATAATAAGCAATTATTCGAAATCGATTATCCTTTTAAATTGGTTAATCATTTTTTCATGTATTAAAATTAAATTCCCAGTCTGATGGGTTTTTAATATGCTCAGTTTCTTTATATGGGAGTCGTAATAGAATGGTTTATATCCTAAATTATAAATCCAATTTATGTTTTTATTATTATGTGAAATTTCAAGGTCAAGAATTGGTAGCTGTTTAGAAATTGTGGATTTTCCACCATCTAATACTTTTACTTCGTTACCTTCTGTGTCACATTTGATAAAATCCACTCTGTCAATGTTATTCTCTGTAATATAAGTATCAATTGTAGTAAGTTTTACAGCTTCTTTCTTAATTTTAATATTGTTATTTAATTCAAGCAGTGTAGCCTGTGTGCCAATGACTAAACTTTTATCCATAATTGGAATATTAATATAAGTTTCTCCAATTGCATTACTTATGCCATAATTATTAACAACAACTTTATTTAAGTTTAATATTCTTTTCATAGAAGCCAGAGCTACAAAATTGTTCTTTACAGGTTCAAAACAATAAACCATACCATTGCTTTTTTTAACAATTTTGTTCAAACGACATGCATATTGCCCCATATTTGCCCCGATATCAAGAATGATGGCGTCACTGGTTATTATTTTACTTAATATTGGAGATATTTCATAAGGTACTTTAAGCTTATAATCCAGTATAATTTTGAATAACTTGATTTTATTGTACCAAGTTTCATTGAATAAAATGTTTACAATTTTTTTGGAAAAATAATTACTCGTTTTCATCATTTATTCTACTTTGATTTACAGATTAATTAAATATCTTATAAGTTAGCGATCCTATTAATTGAATTTAATATGTGTACTGTGACATCATCCCATTCATCATTCAAACTAGCTCGGTATTCTTTCTGATCTGGAAATACTATACATAATTTGTCAAGATTCATTATAAAAATGGGGACTTCAAAAGGTTTTAAATGAAAGAAAAGTTTTCTATTCTTCATAATGTCATTAACTTTCATTTCTCTTCTTCCACAGTAAATTGATGGTCTACCTAACACAGAACCCTCTCTCGCCATGCTGTCTCCAGAAGATATTACACATTTACTATAATATATTAAACTATGGATATCTAAAACGGGCTCTTCTAAAAGAATCCATTTATCTGGGTACAAATCTTTTTTCGATTTATCCTCAAGTGATAATAAGACGATTTGACTTTCATCTAATTTATTAGCAAAGGATGCTATTGTAAATGAACCTTGATCAATATAATTTAAACTGCCACTAGATACTTCCCTTATGAAAAGATACTCGTATGGTTTTAGATTATATATTTTTAGGGCTTCTATGTTTGGTATAAAATAGCTAGGTGACAAATAGGCCCATTCCTTTAATGCATTAAAGACAACAAATTTTGAATTCTCATCAAGAATTGGCGGAATATGTATTTCATCGGATGTAATTCTTTCAAAAAATAAGTTTTGGCTGCTTTCTGGGTCATCATCAAATTGAATGTTAGGTTTATTTCTTAATTTCATTGCTGCACCAAGTGTGAAGCTTCCTACGCTTATACCAAAATCAATTTTCCTTTTTTTGGTAAAAATTAATAATTGAAAGAACTTCAATAAATTAGCTTCGAAAATTATTGAAAATATATTACCCCTATGTTTTCCAATACAGGTAATATTAAAACCTTCTAATTCGCTCAATACTATATTAGGCAGACGCCCTCTTCTTAAACAGGTGATATATAACTGATGTTCTCCCAATGAATGTATCTTCCGAATAGCATTCTTGAAGAAATTTAAATGAGCTGGGTGAGAAATATCAAATAAAATCCTCATTCTTAAATATCATTTTTAATTCTTCAACAGAAGGATAATTTACCAATACCGCATTTCGTGCTCCATGATAAACAAACCTAGAACCTGCCGCGACAGCAGAAGCATAAGACTCGTTAATGGCCTTATTAAAGTCATCATCATTGCTGGCTCCTCCTGCTGCGACTACAGGGATTGTTACTTCTTTCGAAACTTCTCTAATTAGATCAAAGTCATAACCAGACATCATTCCATCTTTATCAATAGAATTAATAATTATTTCGCCGGCTCCATTTGTTTCCATTAATTTGGCAAATGATACTGGGTCAAGTCCAGTAGGTTTGCTTCCTCCGAATATATATATATGCTTTTTACCCATATATTTCTTTTTGACATCAATGGACACAACAATTGTAGAACTGCCAAAAACATCCGAAGCTTGTTTGATAAATGTTGGATTTTCAATTGCATAGCTATTAATAATGGCCTTTTCAGCTCCAGCACTGATGACATTTCTGATGTCCTGTATTGTTCTAAGACCACCACCAACAGCAAATGGCATATTGGCTTCATCTCCAACTTTACGGACAAATTCGAGTGAGATGGTTCGTTTTTGCTTACTTGCCATAATATCTAAAAACACCAGTTCATCAGCTCTTAAATCATTGAATATTTTTACAGCATTAATGGGATCACCAATATAACGGTAATCTTTAAATTTGATTGATTTTACTAAACCGAGGCCTTTTAAAAGAAGTATTGGAATAACGCGCGGACGAAACATTTATGGTTTGTTGTTTTAAGATTTAATTAAAGTAAAGAGATTTAAAATTCAGAAAAATTTTTAAAAATGGTTTCACCCCAATCATGACTTTTTTCGGGATGGAACTGAGTTCCAAGAATATTATCGATTTGTATAGAAGATGTAAATTTATAGTCATACTCAGAGGTAGTTAAAATGTCATAAATATTATTGCATTTAATGTGATATGAATGGACAAAATAAAAATATGCATCTGAAGATATATTTTTATAGAGGAAAGAATCTTTCATAAGAGAAACTGTATTCCATCCAATATGAGGGACTTTAAATTTCAGTGTATCACCTACATTAAATCTTACCACTTCTGCATCAATCCAGTTGAATCCAGGTATATTACCTTCTTCACTACTTTTTGCCATTAATTGCATCCCAAGGCATATACCAAGTATCGGTGTTTTTTTAACTAAAACTTTTTCATTCAGTACATCCCAAATACCAGAATCTTTCAGTTTAGTGACTCCACTTGCAAAATGACCGACCCCAGGTAGTACTAATTTACTAGCATTACTTATCTCTGACAAATTTGAAGTAACAATTGCTTTTGCTCCAACTCGTTCAAATTTCTTCTCTACAGAACGAAGATTGCCCATTCCATAATCTATTATAGTAATTTTATTTTGCATACTTCAAATAAAGAATAAATGGCAGAATCTTCATCTTAGTAGCTAATAGAATAGGATATTTCATAACTCTTATTAAAGGTAAAAGTGTATTATAATCATCATGTGATTTAATTGGCCTGCTCATTAACTCATTCCATTCTTCTGAAGAAAATTCCAATTTATTTAATGCATATTTAACTGTTTTCTGATCAAATTCATAAGGCGATTTTTCAATTTCAGCAACAGCATCTTCTCTTGTAATTTGCCCTGACCTAATTAATGCAGACAATTCTGTTTTCCTTTTATCAATATTAAATCTTAATGGCAAATAGTATGATTGAAAGAACTTCGTATAATGGTTCTCATGATGATGTCCGCCATAATACTCCCAATCCAACTCTTTTTTTAATATCTCATCAGCATTATTTTTATTATAATCTATAAATTCCATTAATCGAAATTCTCTAATGCCCTTAATCCATATATAGTATTGTAGTTTCAGTACAGACATATGGGGAAAACTCTTGAATTTCTTAGTTTTACCAAATTTTTTATGCACGTCCTTCACATATAGAGGATCCATATAGGTCCAACTTATAGGTGATGTGCCTTCAGTACGAAATGAATGACCATTTAAAATATATTTCACCCCTTCCTTATTAGCTATATCATACAAAACGGAATAAATTGCATAATCCGTTGGAATATCAGCGTCAGGGGTAGATGATTTCAGAAAAGCAATTTGCAGATCTTTAAACTCTTCCCAATCAGCTACAATGGTGAAAAGATCAACATTCAATTTTTCACAAGCATTTTTTATATTTCTGACTGAAATATCAGAATTCCATCCATTATCAAAATGAACTGCTAACGGCCTTAATCCCAGCTTTTTTGCAGTTAGAAGTGTGTATGTGCTATCTCTACCTCCGCTTACACCTGCAATGCAGTCATACTTTTTGTTCTTTCCGGCTTTTTTAATTTGTTTTACCTTATTATCAAGTTCTTTTGCTAATCCAGGTCCCAGAGGATGAGTTTTTTCCAACTCATTATGTATCTGACAGTATTTACACTCTCCTTTATCATCAAACCAAATGTCTTGAACAGTTGTATCGAGAATACATCTTTTGCAGATAATTAAATTTCCATCCATTAATTCCTAATTACGAAAAAGGGTTTATACTAATTTAGTTTACTATTTTTACATGAAAGTATTGCAACTCCATAAATATCCTGCAGTTTATGGCTATTTTGTTTCTTAATAATAATTTCATCCACTATTTTGAAATTATTGTTCTGGATCATATTATAATGATCTATATATTCATAGCGATTTAAAAAATATGGTCTTTTGCCTTTTATTATTCTCCAAATATTTTCATTTATATTTTTATGCGTATTCCAGTCCTTAGTGATTCCATGAGAGTGAAATTCAATATCATGGAACATTAATCCATTGATCTTTAGTGCCATATTTAAATTATGGTAAACCTCGTCTGGTTTGTTAACATGTTCCATTACTGCTCTCGAAAAAACAAAATCAAATCTATTTATAAGTTGATAATCCTCCATCCAATTATTATTAATCTGAATTAAATTTGATTTTTTTAGCAAAATGCATTTTCTTATTTCTTCGATTCTTTCTGAACTTTGAAAATTATCTAATATTGATTGATCGTAAACCTGATTATAATATTCAAATCCATCTATTTTAACATTTAATTGATCATACAGCACATGAGATGGAACTCTTTTACTGGATTTAAATAGATCAACGATTTCATTTAAAAGTTGAAGATTTTTTACTACATCTAAATCTTCTTCGATATCTAAAGCGGTATATTGCTCAGCACCTGTTAAGAGTGCACAAATCCCTAAACCTAATGATCCGCCCGTTCCAATTTCTGCTATACATTTAATATCCACGGAACGATTATTTATTAGTAAAAAATTTAGAATCTTCATCCATAATGTGTAGCAATAAATTGCATTACTCCCACTATGATTTAATTTGTTTCTTTTTCGCTGAATAACTTTGTTATTAATGATAGGAACGTATGTTAAAATACCTTTGGCAATTGCTTTCATTAATTGAAAGTCCATCATATATTAATACTTATTTCAGGATTTCTTATCAGGGTTCTTCTTTTTCCTGATGGAGTCAGTTTTATTTCATCTACCACTTCAATTGAAAGGTTGACTTCCTTACCAATATAATTCTTCCAATAGCTTAGTAATTCCTGGTATACCTTTTTTGAATATTTATTATTCACAACCAAATTGATTACAATTTCATCTAATGATTTCTGAACAACTTGTATTTGATCAACTGATTCGACCCATTTAAAGTAGGCAACAAAATTCTCAACTATTAAGTATTTACCACCGGGAGTTATTAATATATCACTATCTCTGCCTTTTATTTTTTTTATATTCCTGAAATTGCTACCACATGAACATTGTTTATAGTCTCCCGGTATAACATAATCCTGTGAATCATATCGAATAAATGGCGTGACATAATTATGTAGATCAGTAGTGATATGTCTTAAAGGATGTTCGGAATCAGCCAGTGTGTATTTGTCTTCAATTAGTTCACTTATTGCATATTCCTCAGCAAAATGATAATTTTCTGATGTTTTGCATTCCGCACAAATTGCTCCTCCTTCACAGCTATACGAGTCATATATTTTTGTTTTAAATACGTTTTCGATTTTCATCCTGGATTCATTAAGTAAAGTGCTGCCAGTTGTATTTATTGCTAAAAGAGAATCACCAATACCTCCATCATAATTTTTAATAAAACTTGACAGGAATAGTAATGGTACAGGAGAGCATCTAATATACTTTGGTTCAAAAGATCTTATTTCTTCTCCTATTGTTATAAATTCTTCTGAACTCAATTGATTAGAGGATAAATATCTACAATTATTAAAATAGTCCTGGATATTTTTTAATGTTGAAGATCTGGGGTTCATACTAATTTTAACATATTTATCACCTAATCTATATCCCATCCAATTCCATGCTCTAATTGCGGTTGCTTTATGAAAGGACTCAGAATGTTTTGTTGTATAGAACTGCAATGGTTCTCCAGTAGAACCACTAGAGCTGCTTAGTATGCGACTTTTCTTAGGAACATTTGTTGCTATCAGTCTACCATTGGTTATATTTTCTTTTACAACCTTTTTTGTCAGAATTGGTAATTTGAATAAATCATCTTTACTTTTAATATCATCCGGGGTTAATTTTAATGATTTGAATAATTCATTATAATATGGCACATGAAGGTAGGCGTGCATGGTTAAGCTTCTAAGTCGTTCATTTTGATAATTATCTAATTCTTCTCTTGACCACTTCTGGCTAATCATTAGAAAATCCAAGTGCTTTGCAATCTCACTCCCGAGCAATTTGTCGCTGAAAGGCAAAATTACTTCTTCTGTAAAAAAGTTTCTGAAGGACATTTCAATACTTAAAGTAATTTTGATATTCCGTTTTCCAGAATTATCTTTGGAACCCAATTTAATTTTTTAGATACTGTATTTCCTTGGGGAAAATCTCTCACAGTTAAAATAACTTTTTCTAGAAGATAATTACGGATTTTCATAGCTATCAAGTATAATATCTGATAATCCTTCTTCTAATGATATTTTGGGTTTCCAATTTAATAAATATTGTGCTCTTGAAATATCTGCAACAGTATTTAACACTTCACTTTTTCGTATTATCTCTCTATAAGAAACTGTAAATTCATCTTGCATTTTTGTTTTAATTATTTGGACTAACTCCATGACTGAAGTACTTGATCCAGAACCTAAATTTACTATTTCAATTGATTTCAGATCGAAATAAATTGCTTTTATATAGGCATTAACAATATCATCTATGTATATAAAATCCCTTTTAGGTCTGGAATCATTTAGAACTACTTTCCCCGTTTTAGCTTGTTCAATAATAGAAGGTATTAGAAACTTAGCATTTTGCCCCTTCCCATATATATTAAATGGTCGAAAAATAAAAGTAGGCACATTAAAATCTCTGTAATAAGCTTTGCACAGATCTTCCCCGATTAATTTTGATTGCGCATATGGATTTGTTGCATTAACCCGATGATTTTCATCAATAGGCAGGTATTCCGGGTTACCGTAAACATATGAGCTAATGTAGATCATTCGAGCATTATACTTTTTGCATAGCTCAAGCACATTTAATGTTCCCAGAATATTGGTATTATAAACAGATGAAGGATCAGTAAATGAGTCCGGAACAAATGATTTTGCTGCGAGATGTAATAGAACATCAAACGCTCCAACTCTAGAGATGATTTCCCAATTTACAATATCAATGCCTTTATCAAGATCAATTTCAATGATTTCAGCTTTTAATAGTCGAAGTTTTTGAATCAAATGTTTACCCACAAACCCACTGCTCCCAGTTATAGCTATCTTCATATTAACTGAACTTTTGTTTACACTCAATAGCTTTGTCATCAGGCTTTTCAATGTCTAACCAATAGCCTTCATGGGATTCTTTATTCACCGTTTCATTTTTTTTTACCAGGTTGATCAATAAAGCCTCAATAATATAGGCCTGATTATAAGGTGTGAAATTAAGAATTCGCTTTCTTATCATATAAATACTCATATTTTACTGCTTATTAGTTTTTACGGTATTGAGTCAGATGCTGATCATCATTGATATTCAGAATGCCAGAATCATTAACTTCTGTCCTATAAAAAGATAAAATGGTAGAAATATTACCAAAGCTAACATGAAAATACTAAGAAATATCAAAATCAATCATTCAAAATTTCCCTTTCAGAATAAAAAGTTGTCCGGGAATATCATCAATAAGTTTATTGGTTTCATCGCACATAGTGGCTAATCCTAATTACTAATCAAAGTCTATTTTCATTTTGATCCTCTATCGAAGAGTACTCTAATAATATCAGTTATATATTTATCGTTAATTGTGCTATTATCATATCCAAACTTTGCCAACTGATCAATAATAATCTCAAGAACTGGTCATTCGACAACTAGCAGCAGTGGTTTTAGCAGAGCAATAGAATAAGATTTTAGTCTTGTTCTATTTATCTTATTCAAGTTTGTTGCTCTTTTAGATATTGTATATTCCAGTCTTATATCTATTAAGGTTATTCTTAATCCATTCAGCAGTTTCTTGTAGCCCCTTATGCAGATTATACTCTGGTTGCCATTTTGTAAGCTTTTTTATAAGACTATTGTCACAATACAATCTTTCAACTTCACTATTTTTTGGCCTTTTCCTCACTGTCTCGGAAACAATTTCAAAGTCATTATTTCCCAATATCTTTCCTATAAGCTCAACTAGGTCACCAATACTAATCTCACTATTCGTGCCAATGTTTAAAGCTCGACCTATTGCCATATCAGAATATGATATTTCATAAAATCCAGCAACAGTATCTTTTACAAATGTCAGATCTCTGGTTGGTGTTAGGTTGCCAAGAGTTAATTTCTTCCTTCCTTCCAATAATTGAGACATTACTGTAGGGATAATAGCTCGTGCAGATTGTCTAGGTCCATACGTATTGAAAGGCCTTACGATTTTAACAGGTAAATTAAATGACCGATAGAAGCTCAATGCAATTTCATCGGCAGATATTTTTGTGGCGGCATATGGTGATTGTCCTACAGACGGATGTTTTTCATCAATCGGTATATATTGAGCCGTACCATAAGTTTCACTTGTTGATGTGATCAATATGTTTTCAATATCGGATACTCTCGATGATTGTAATACATTATATGTTCCCTCAATATTTGTTCTGATATATGCAAGAGGAGAAACATATGAATAAGGTATTCCAATTAGCGCCGCAAGATGAAAAACAGAATCGACAGATTTGACTGCATTCCTCACGGAATCATAATCCCTGATATCTCCCTGAACGATCTCGATTTCATTTTTGACATCAGAGTTTTCAAGCCAGCCATAGTTATTCTGTGAATTATAGTGAATAAATGCTTTTACTTTATAGCCTTTTTTAACAAGTAATTCTGTGAGGTGAGAACCTATAAACCCCCCAGCTCCTGTAACTAGTATATTCTTCATGTACTTATGTTATTGATATTAAGTTGATTTACCATTCAAATATTCAAAAATATTTTCCCATACTGCCTTGGCAGCTTCATGACTAAAATTCTCTTGTATGTGCAACTGACAATTCCTTGCATATAAATATCTTAACTTTTCGTCATTAAGAATATTATAAGTTTCTTCAGCAATTTTGCGAATATCGTCCCGATCCTTTATTAAATAGCCTGTTTTTCCGGGAATTACCAAATCTTTCATATCACCAACATCTGTTGTAACTGCTGGAGTTTCACATGCCATACTTTGTATAACTGTTCTTGGCATACCTTCTGTAAAAGATGTTGCAATAAAAACCTTCCCCATATTCAGAAAATCAGTCGCATTTTCAACATAGCCCAGCAAATCTATATTGTCCTCCAAATCACCTTCGACGATACATTTCCGAAGATCATCAAGCAGTGGCCCCTTACCGGCAATTCCTAGTCTTACATTTGGCATAATATCTTTCAATACTTTAACTACTTCAATCATAGTAAACAATCCTTTTTCAGGACTCAATCTGCCAAGTGTGATCAAATCGTATTTTCTGTCTTGGTTTTGGGAAAAAAATGAATCCACTGGTATTGAGTTGGGTAAGACAAATATTTTATTCGGATTAAGTGATTTTTGTTCTACAAGGTATTTCTTGCTTTCAGTTCCGGTTACAGTAACCACATCTGCTAGTTTATATATCCAATTCGTGATAATCTTCCTTATTCCTTTATTTCGGATTTCAAATTTAGGATTACCAATAATACTTACCACAGCAGGTTTTTTATTAATCTTTGCACCTAATAATGCATATATGCCATGTGGAATTTCGTAGATTCCTACATAGATATTTGCAGCTTCACGATCACAAACGATACGGTATAGGCGACAAATATATTTAAAACTTGCATTGTGATATACACCCTCAAGTTTATTATGTATTTCCAGTTCCCTATGCAAAGGGCTACTGTTTCTATATAAAACTAGTTTATTAACCTCTTCAGACATCAATATCGGATCAAGAAAGTACCTTGCGTCATCATTAAACAGTTTACAGGCAAGTCTAATTAACATCTTACTTGAAGCTGTTTTGATAAACATTTTTAAATTCGCTCACCATAGTCTCTATCGAAAAATATTTTATTACTCTTTCTTTGGCATTAATTCCAATATTCCTGTAATACCCTTTCTTGTTAAAATGATCTATTACATTATCTGATAATATCTCATGGTTATTTTCTAATAAAATTGTGCCCGTATTTCCATTATTTATCAATTCTTTGTTCCCACCGTTATTTGAAGCAATAACCGGTTTGCCAAGAGCCATAAATTCAAGCAATGAATTGGAGATACCCTCCCCGTGAGCATAGCTATTTGTAATTAAAACTCCTATATCACAAATATTCATCAAAGATTCAACATCATTTAGTCGGCCTGTAAAATAAATTCCAGAACCTGAGTATTCATTTTTTAATTTCTCAAGTAAAACACCGTCACCTGTACAAATAAAACCGATATTATTATATTTTTTCCTAACCTGTTTAGCTGCTTCGAGAAAAGTACTAAAATCTTTGTTTTCACTGAAAGAGGCAACCATCCCAACAAGGAATCCCTCTGTAATCCCAAAGTTTGCTTTTACTTCATCTTTAGGAACCATATCCTTTATTCTACTGAAGTCAAAACCATTGTATATAACTTTGCTCTTTTTTTTGGAGACACCATAAGCATCAATTCCGGCATGTGAGTTTGCAAGGATAAGATTGGAAAACCTGAAGCATAATTCTGATATTATTCCAAAAGAAGTAAACTTTCTATAATTAATAGGTGTATCTGTAATTTTACTGGTAATTAATTTGATTCGAAGTAGCTTCGCTGTAGGTATTGCGTGAAGTGTTGTTAAAGTATCCCAGGTATGTATGATATCTGGGCGGAAGTTTTTAGTAATTATATAGAATTTTTTAAAGGCATTAAAATCAGTAGTATTCTTTCTAATAAGGAAATTCAATTTAATATTAATGTCGAAAACCTCCTTATAATGCACGTCTTTATTAAAAATGAGTAACTCACAATGGAAATCCTTTGAATTTGACAAATGTTTTACAAGAGATATCATACGTCTTTCCTTTCCTCCAGCTCTAAGGCTATCAATTGCAAATAGAATTCTTATTATACTCTTACTCATAAAGTACTTTTCTTCTTCAGAATTACGAATGGTCTTTTCTTCTCAGAATATAATGTATTCATTATATTCTAGAGTTGCATATTTTAGAGATTTTGGTTTAGCCACTCATTTAAAACCAAAAGAGACCAAATTTTTTGACTATAATCTCGAATTCCCTTTTGATGATTAATTAAGACATCATTTACATAAGATTTATCTACATAATCATATAAGGAATTATTTGCCGATTGTAGATTATCAAAGGCGTAACTTTTTAAACTTCCTTTAAACCAAACAGATAATGGTACAGCAAAGCCTTGTTTTTTATGTGATAATACTGTATCAGGTAAAAATTCTTTCATGGCTTCTTTCAAAATATATTTCTTAGATTTCTTATTCAATTTATATTCCCATGGGATTTTGAAGCTTAATTCTGCGAGTTTATGATCAAGGAGGGGCACTCGTGATTCAAGAGAATTCATCATAGAAGTCCGATCAACTTTTGTTAAGATATTTTCAGCCATATAGGTTTTCATATCCAATGCTTGCATTTTACTAATAAAATCCCCGTCAATTTCTTTAATGATCATTATTTTCAATTCTTCTGAAGCGAAATTATTCAATAATTGTTTTATATTTTTCTTAAATAATTTACTTCTCTCATAATCTTTCCAATTGCAAAAATAAGCCCCAATACTATCCTTATCTTTAGATAAATAGTATGAATAACCTTTCCCATATATATTATCAGGAAGTATTTTATTAATTTTTTTAAAAAAACATTGATTCATGAATTTTTTATTCAGCCAGTTACTATTAATTGATAGCATTTTTGAATAAGAATTATAACCAGCAAACAACTCATCTCCACCATCTCCCGATAAAGCAACAGTAACAAATTCTCTTGAAAATTTTGAAACATAATAAGTTGGAATAGCTGAACTATCAGCAAAGGGTTCATCAAATGCCCGTACAAGTTTAGGTAACAAATCGATTGATTCAGGCTCAACAATCATCTCATGGTGTTCTGTTTGATATCGCTCTGCAATAAGTCGGGCATATTTTAATTCATTATATTTTTCCTCCTTAAAGCCAATAGAAAAAGTTTTTACAGTTTGTTTAGAAGCAGAACTCATAAGGGCAACAACCGAACTGGAGTCAATCCCCCCACTTAAAAATGCACCTAAAGGAACATCACTTATCATGCGCATTTTTACAGATTCTAAAAAGACTTCTTTAATCGCTTCTTTCCAATATTCTTCAGATTTTGAATAATCGGGACTGAAACTAACTTCCCAATATTTCCGTATCTTTATTTTGTTATTGTTATCGGTTCTTAATGTAAAATAGTGGCCTGGTTTTAATTTATTTATTTGTTTGAATATAGACATCTCTTCAAATATATATCCGTAAGCAAAATAAGAATCTAATGCATTTAAATTTATTTCCTTTTTGATGTTTCGAGAAGCATTAATTGATTTTATTTCAGAGCCCCAAACAAATTTTTCATTATCAGAATAGTAATAGAATGGTTTTATTCCAAATCGATCTCTTACTCCAAACAACTCCCTTTCTTTTTTATCCCATATAACGAAGGCAAACATTCCCCTAAGAAAATCGATACATTTTTCTTTATATTCAGCATATAAATTGACAATAACCTCAGTATCTGTATTTGTCCTGAAGAAATATCCTTTTTTCTCTAGTTTTTTTCTCAATTCCAGAAAATTATACACCTCTCCATTAAAAGTGATCCAATATCTTTCACTATTGTCACATAAGGGCTGATGTCCTGATTTTAAATCAATTATACTTAATCTTCTAAAGCCTAAACCAACATTATTGTCTATGTAATATCCTTCATCATCAGGGCCTCTTAGAATTAGAGTATCATTCATCCTCCTTAGCTCTTGAATTTCAACATTTACATTTTTATCAAAATATATTTTCCCAGTAATTCCGCACATTTATTTTTGCTTATATTGTCTTGATACTTATAGTATGGATAATTTTCTTGATAAACAGATATGGCTGATTATAAATATTGAAATTTGAATAAAAGGATAAAAACTTTAATTGATTTATGCCAAAAGTTCTTACAGTTGATTCACTTTTTCCTCCCAATTGCATCTAGATAGACTTTTACAGTTTTTAATGAAATCTCTGTCCATGACAACTCACCTTCATCATATATATTGCAAATGTGCTTTCTAATTGTATCATATAGAATTCTTGATTGAATAAGTTTGGTGATTGCAGCTGCCAAAGATTTTCTGTCATTTGGCTCAACTAGTAGACCTGTTACACCATCTCTTACGACTTCTGGAATTCCACCTGTTTTAGTTGCCACAATTGGTTTGCAAAATGTAAAAACAGTAGAAACTACACCACTCTGTGTTGCTTCAGTATAGGGTAGAACTACAATATGAGCTTTCAATATTAATTGAACGATTTCTTCATTCCGTATATACCTATTAATAATTTCTACGGACTCTGATTGAATATATTTAGTATAATCAAACCAATAGTCACCGCTCCCAGCAATTATTAAATGTGCTTCAGGAATTTGTTCTTTTATTTCGTGAAATGATTCTAATAAGACGTCTATCCCTTTATATTTAGAAATACGACCAATAAATAAGATTGAACCATAATTGGGCAAGATATCTTGGTTTTTGTATTCATTTAACCATTCATGGTTACCAAATGGGATCATTACACTATTAACTCTTTTCCGCACAATATTATTAAAGAGGGCTAAAGAGTGTCTAGAATGCAGTATATATGTTGCATTTTTGATGTTATTCGTTAATCTATTAACTAAAGAAGTTAGACTTCCTCCTTCGCCAATATGAGGCACTGGATCATGGATTGTGACAATGATAGGAAGAGATGGTATGAAAATTTTTATATAAAAGGTTAGAAGAGAGTTTATATTAAAGTGGATAGCATCATAATTCTCTTTCTTTATATAAGAAATAAAAGATTTAATTATCTTAAAATTTTTCGGATGAAAATAAGCTAAACTTTTTAAGTATATGGCATGAAGATTAAATTTTGAACCAATATATTTATTAAACTCAATTGCCAAATAATGTTTCTTATTGACATCGAGGATCAACCCAGGTTTTTCATTTATCCATAAATCATCTTTTTCAAAGAGTAACTGTTTACCTGAACCACTTTTGGAAATAGTCGCAAAAAGGCTAATTTCAATAGTATCTGACAAATATTTTGCTAGAGGTATAATTTCTTCATAACAAGTATTTGTAATTATGGCCACTTTCATTTCTTATGTCTAACCAGAGCCATTTTTGAGGGGATTAATACTAATTTTTCCACGCTTATCTTACTAGTTGTTGTGAAATTTATCAAATAGTTTCTTGTTTGCTGCGGAAATACGCAATAATGTCTTTTTTCGACTTAAATATCTTTAATAATCTTGCAGGATTCCCTGCATAAATTGAATAATCTTCAACATTTCTAGTAACAACCGCTCCTGCGCCAATAACAGAATATCTTCCAATGGTTATTCCTGCAATAATTGTAGAATTTGTTCCAATTGAAGCACCCTTCTTAACAATTGTTTTTAAATATTTTACATGAGTACCAACTAAGGGATACAAATCATTTGTAAACATAGCCCCATGGCCAACAAAAACTTCATCCTCCAAAATAACAGAGTCGCAAAGGAAAGAATGACTTTCAATAATGCAATTTTCCCCAATAATGGTATTTCTTGTAATTTCTACAAAAGGACCAACAAAACTTGAGGCTCCTATAGTACATCCAAAAATATTTACTTGATTCGGGTTGAAAATCTTTACATTTTTTCCGATAATGACATCCTTATCAATCATTCTTCAAATTCATTTATTTTATTTATTACATATGTTTGGGTTTCTATATCTAATTCTGGAAACATCGTTAAAGCAATCACTTCGTTGCAGAGCTGTTCAGCAACAGGAAAGTCCCCTTTTTTGTACCCTAAGAATTTATTGGCTATTTGCAAATGCAATGGGATTAGATAATAAATATTTGTTTGAATTTTACATGCATAAAGGTATTCAATAAATTTTTCACGATTGATTAGTAAACGAGAAACAAATTGATGATAATTGGAATATACCTTACTTTCTACTTCTTGGTGAATAAAAAAATTGTCGTTCAAATTTTCAATGTAATTACATGCTACTAAGTTTCGCTTTCTGTTCATCTCATCAAGATACTTTAGCTTAACTCTCAAAATCGCGGCCTGCAATTCATCGAGTCTACTATTTATCCCATTTATTATAATATGGTTATAGTCGGTCATTCCATACATCCGCAATAATCTTAGCCTTTCATCATACTTCCTGTTGTTTGTAACTACAATGCCTCCATCCCCTATAGCACCTAAATTCTTTGTTGGATAAAAACTAAAAACACCAAAGTCTCCTATGGATCCAGATTGGATTCCATTTATTTTGCTGCCATGAGATTGTGATGCATCCTCAATTATTGGAATATTTCCAACGATATTCCTTAGTCTAGGTATGTCAACAACATTTCCAAAAAGATGAACAGGGATTATTGCTTTTGTTTTATATGTAATTGCACTTTTAACCCTACTCAAATCAATCAAATAGGTATCTTCACAAACATCTATGAAAACGGGGATTGCTCCTGCCTCAATTATTGCTGAAACAGTAGGTATAGCTGTGTAAGGAGTGGTTATTACTTCATCTCCTTTGCTTATTCCAATTGTTCTCAATGCCAGGGTTATTCCATCTGTAGCATTGGCAACTCCAACTCCAAACTTCGTTCCAATGTATTGTGAAAACTCTATTTCAAATTTCTTAACTTCTTCAGCTAAGGTATATCGTCCAGATAATAATACTCTTTCAAAGGCTTCCTTTATTTCATCTTCGTAAAGTTTATACTGGGGGACCAGATCACATCTCCAAATCATCTTTTTTTTTTAAAATAATTAATAGTTTTTTCCAAAGAGGACTTAATATCAGAATATATAATGTTTGGCAATACTTCTCCTAATTTGAGATCACTTAAAGATGCGTTTCCCATATCAATTTTATTAACCTCATCAGGAATAGGTTTTATAATTAAATTTCCGGAATTTGAAATCTCTATGATAATTTTTGCTAAATCACTTATAGATATGAATTGACCATTAATATTTAATGCCATAAAACCATTTATGGTAACTTCTTTGAGTCTATCTATTATTTCAACTAAATCCTCCACATACAAAATTGATCTTTTACGATTCTTGCCATACACCTCTATTGTGTTATTCTGGATTGCCCTTTTTATAAATCCTCCAATTAGGCCAATATCACTGTAATTGGTTATCTGATTTTCACCAAAACAGTTTGGTAGTCTTAAACTAATCACACTAAAATTGTATAATTTTGAATATACTCTATAAAATGATTCAGCGCTTAACTTGTTTATTCCTTGTACATCTTCTGGAAGCATTCTGTCTTCTTCAATAATTGGAGATTTATGGATGTTGCCATATTGGCCTCTTGATCCTAAATAGATTATTGATTTATTTCTAGAGTTTCTCAAAGCATTGATAACAGCAATGTGGGATATTAGGTTTAACTCAATATCCATTTTAGGATTATTGATTGCTTCATGGTGAGCTGTCCAACCCATACAATCTATTATTAAATCCTGTTCATTTAAAATATGAACTAGATCATCAACATCCTCCACCCTTTTATTGAAAAGAGTAATCCTACTTATATAATTTTCAATATTATTGATAGAGGCCCCAGTCTGATCAAAAAATGCATCGATTACAGTAACAGAATACCCAGAATTGCAAAATCTCTTTACAAGATTACTCCCGATAAATCCCGCACCGCCTAGAATTATAACTTTATTCATTTATTGGGATCAAATATTGTAAATATTTGATTTATATTTAATCAAGTTTTCTTTAGTTCTAAACCAATGAATAGTTTCCTTTATACCTTGATCTAATGAAAATTGTTGTTTCCAATTGGTTGAATCTATCAATAATTGATTAGAACCATAAAGACGGTTAACCTCACTTTTTGGAGGTCGGATTCTTTGGTCATCAGAGATTACCTGAGCCTTTGGGTTAATTTTAGCAATGATTAATTCCGCTAATTCTCCAATTGATATTTCAAAATTTGTGGCAATGTTAATCTCCCGACCAAAAAGTTTGTCAGATTTAGAAATTTCAATGAATCCATTTACCGTATCTTTTACATATAGCAAATCTCCAGTTGGAGATAATGAACCAAGTTTAATTTTCTCACTACCATTTAGAAGTTGTGTAATAATTGTAGGAATTATGGCTCGGGCAGATTGTCTGGGGTCATAGGTATTAAATGGTCTGACAACAATAACGGGTAAATCAAAACTTTTATAGAATGCCTCGGCTAAAAAATCGGCTGATATTTTTGTGGCTGAATATGGAGATTGTCCCTGGCGAGGATGTTTTTCGTCTATAGGTACATATTGAGCAGTTCCATAAACTTCAGACGCTGATGTAATTAGTATTTTCTTTATTCCAAGTTCCTTTGATGCTTCCAATATATTTAATGTTCCTCTAATATTTGTCTCTACATATGAACCTGGCGATTAATAGCTAAACGGAATTGCAATTAATGCGGCAAGATGAAAAACTACATCAATATTTTCTAAGGCATTTCTAACTCCAGAAGAATCTCTAATTTCACCAGAAAAATTTCAATTTTGTCCAATTTTTCGGCACTCAGACTATCCAGCCAGCCCTAGGAATTGAATGAATTATAATAAACAAAGGCCCGAACATGATAACCTTCTTCAAGCAACTTTTCAACAAGGTGACTTCCAATAAAGCCATCGGCTCCTGTAACTAAAATGTTTTTCATCCTAAAAGTGGTTTTTTAGTTCTGTCTGTGCTTTTTCAAAGTCCTCTATTCTACCAATATCTAACCAATACTCTGTTAGTTCATATTTTGAAACGGGTAGTTGATTTTTTATTAAACTTGAAATTAATTGATCCATACCAAAATATGTATTATCTGGAATGTAATTAAAGATATCAGGTTTCATAATGTAAATTCCTGCAAGTATATAATTTACAAAATCAGGTTTTTCCTGAATACTCGTTACATAATCCCCTTTGAACAAAATATTTCCAAATTCGAATGGGGTTATTAGCTTTTTTATACTTATTGTAAGTAACGAATTTGTGGTAGCTGCAAATTGATAAAGATTTCCATAATCAACAGTACTCAAAATATCACCATTCATTACCAAAAACGAACTTTCTAACTCATTCTTGAGAAGGGTGAGAGGCCCTGCAGTTCCTAATGCTTTTTCTTCCTTACTGATTTTTAATTTGACACCATACTTGCTACCGTCACCAAAAAAATTCTTTATATATTCGGATTTATAATTAGTAGCTAAATAGATTTCGTCGAATCCATGCTTTTTAAGATTCTCAATCTGTATCTCAAGAACTGCTTTTTCTCCTATTGGTAGTAAAGGCTTTGGAATAGATTCAGTAAAAGGCTTTAAACGAGACCCTAATCCACCTGCTAGTATAATAGCTTTCATATTATTTTCTAATTTTTATAAGTTTCGCCGGAATACCGGCTACAATTGAGTAATCTGAAATATTTTTATTTACCACTGAATTAGCCCCAATAATTACTCCATTCCCAACCTCAATGCCCCCAAGAACTACCACATTGAAACCAAGCCACACATCATTACCAATCTTTACAGGGTTGAATGATAGACCTTGATTTGCAAGTAGTTAATATTGTGATAATTATGACTACTTGTAATTATTTTAGTTCCTGCACCAATTAGAACATTATCACCTATTTCCAGACCACTCCTTCCAACAAATATAGAACTTTGGGCAATTTTAACATTATTATTTATGCTTATATCTGATGGAAATTTGAAATGCACATTGTCATGAATTATTATCCCAGATCCAAACTTATTAAAAAAAGGGCGATACAAAATTCGTCGTAAATAAATACCCATCTGAAATGGGAAATATTTTATTAGTGCTTGGATAAAATAAAATAATTTATAATTATTATACTTTGCCATAGTGTTTCGTGTGTAAACTTTTATAAATACTAATTAATTTATTGGTATTCTCATTAATATCATAATATTTCTGAGCCACTTGACGACAGTTTTTATACTTCCATGAATTATCGATCACATCCAGAATATGCTGATCCAATTTGCTATAATCTAAATTAAAAATCCCAAGCATTGAAATCTCATCTTGTTTACCAGGACAATGTTTGAGGTTTTCTGAAATTACTGGTGTATTCATAGCTAATGCTTCCAAAGGGGCTATCCCAATGCCCCCAAATTCCTTAACGTTATAATTACTTATGGGCATTACATAAACATCAGCAGCAGCAAAGTATTTATTGATTGATTTGTCTGATCGCTCAACAATAGTAGCTCCTGATTTTAAAGCTTTATTATAAAATTCATCTTCTTTAAAGCCTCCTACTAAATATAAAATCACATTTTTATGCTTCTGTTTTATTTTTATAAATGCATCAATGAGATTATCTACATTTTTTGTTGAATTATAGCGACCGACATAAAGTATCATTTTTTTTCTAGGGCTTATTCCAGATGTTTCTTTTGCAGAAGTTTTATTTACTGGTTCATACAAAGAGAAATTAATTCCATTGAGGAATAATTCAAAATCAAGTGATTTAAAATGGTTTGCTAAAAATGCTTGCTCTGTCTTAGATGCCGTAAAATATTTATCAATAAATTTAAATGCTCTTTTTTCTAAAAAATAAGGGACCAATCTCAATATGTTGCCACTTTTTTTGTAGCTAAAGAAATCAAACGGGCCTCCTAGTTGTTGTATAATAACAGGTGTACTACGTGGCTTAAGCTTAAGAAGTAACCAAGTTGTCAAACTTTGGTGGGCCCCATAAAAGTGAATTAGAACATCTTTCGATTGAATTTCTTTTTTTAAAGCTTGAAGCATTAAAATGGATTGTGTGAAATGCCCAACTTTCTTAACTTTTCTACATTCAGAAGGAAATACTTTATGTAATATTCCCTCCACTTCTTTTTTATAAACTGTATTTATTACCTCCCCATAAGGCCTCCAACATTCAATAATAATGTTTTGGTTAATTTGTTGAACTCTCCGCCCCCATTGATGATGCCAATCCACTTTAAAGAAGCCAATCCAGAAAGGATATTTGTCTATCCTAACATAGTCTGTTTCAAGAAATATTTTTTGATATTCCACAGGATCTTCATATTCAAAAATACTTTTAGGTGGAATGTGTGTTAGAATATTAATTATTTTCATTCTTATCAAGAACTTCTGTTTTAATGTAGCGAATCAGTTTTCTTAAATTAATTATATTGAATAGCATTGACCAATCAGATAGTTTAATTATTTTTAGAAGAGAACCCAGGCCCCAAAAAACAATGAAAAAGAAAACTCCAAAAATACCCTTCATGATATAACTTTCCCCTAGACTAATATATATTACGTATGCGGTTATTGAAACTACTAATGCATAAAGAGCCAACTTAAATGAAGGAAGTATTATTAATTGGGTAATATTTTTTTTTGAGAAATAGACAAAAAGTATACCTAGCAAAATATTGGAAAGCAAGACAGCCCATGCTACACCTAACCCTTTATTGTTCAAAGATTTGAGGTTAAGAAATAAAATCACTAGAAGTATAAAAAAAATAAGTTGAATTGAATAAACTAGAGCTCCATGGTAAAATCTTCCTTTGGCTAATATAGCATTTCCATATGGTTGAAATAGGGTAAGAATGAACATTGAAATAGTAATAATCGACAATATAGGTATTGTAGGTAGATATAAATCACCTAATATTATCTTTACAATTACATCGGAGTATATTGCAGCAATAATCGTGGCTGGAAAAATAAAAGCAAACATAAATCGTTCAAATTTTCTAATTATCACATTAATTAATTGAGTATTATTTTCAGCAATTGCTTTAGTAAACATTGGAAAAAATAGAACGCCAACAATATTGGCTATCATTTGCACAAATCCTCCTATTCTAAACCCTGCCGTATAAAGCCCAACTGATTCAGAATTAGCAAAATATTGAAGAATAACTTTATCTGATTGCATTAGTACAGTTTGAGCAATAAGGATTAGAATAACAGGAAGTGCGATTTTATAATATTTTTTAGCAATTACTTTGTTAAATTTTCCAATTGGATAAGGCCTAAGTAGGAAGATGTATAATGGGAGTATTAATACTGTTGCTGCAAGATTTGAAAGAGCAATAGCAATAGCTCTATAGCCAATTAGAACAACAGAAAGACGAAAAATTTGATAAATTAGTGTAAATATAAAATCAGGGATATCTTGTTTTGCTTGTTCTGTTCTAGCAATAAAAATAGTTTTAACACTTTGATATAGTCGTTGGAGAGTAAGGGCAGCTATAAATATAATAATAACAATTTCATGAGTCTTACTTTCAAATTGGTACTTAAATCCATACTTTTGAATTAGTAGCCAACTAGTTACAGTTATAAAAAACAATCCAATGAGTCCGAGTTGTAATCTTAAATATGTTCCATTTGCTTCTGCCTCGTTATCACCATCATTTATACATTTTATATAAGCTGTAGGAATACCCAAATCTGCAATAAAAGCAAACATATTAACGAATGCCATTCCAAAGGCTATTGTTCCTAAAACTGTTGGTCCTGCAACTCGAGCCACAAATATTGTGACAATAATTTGAACAAACTGAAGTATTATTCTGCTTCCGTAACTTAATGCTAACTTTTGACCTAACATTTAATAGGAATGGGAGCTATTTTGGTTAATTATAGGATAAAGTGTTTTGATATTAGTGAATTAAAAATCATTTTAGCTTTTATGAAAATTAATTTAACTAAAACCATATTATCTAAGTTATATTTTTTTCGAAACATAATAGTGTCAATAGCAAACCTAAATAGATTTACTCGTTTTGAATTATGTATTAAGAGATAAATTTTCTTGTCAGAAAAGATCTTATCAATTTTATTTGATATCTGATTTATGTATATCATGTCCTGATTATTTGTTGGAGATACGTTTTTCAAATAATTCAATAACCACTTCTTGTATTGATTTACAGCTTGTATTCGATCTTCTACATTACCCGTGCTAGATATATTATAAGTTGAAACTCGCCAATTACAATTTGTTTTATTTGTGCTTGCGACTCCATATTCTGCTGCTAAAAGAAACCATGTTATATCATCAGACCCCCATGCAAGAGGTAAGTTAAAGAAACCTCCAATGCTTCTTAATTTTTCTGTTTTGCATATGAAATCGGGAGCGAACTGAGGTCTGTCGTTTATTAATCTTTTCCAGATGAACTCAATTCCACTTTCATATTCAGGTAATTTAGGCCCTTCAAGTATTACTTTTGAATCTGGATTAATTTTCCTGATTTTTGAATGAAATAAATTAATTCGCGAGTATTTTTTGATTAAAAAGATAATTTCTTCAAGAAAATTTGAGTCATAAGTATCATCATCCGAAAACAGAACAAAATATTTTCCCGTAGCTTTTTGTATGCATAAGTTCCAATCTTCAATAATCGATTTATGATTATTGTTCTCAAAATACTTAATTCTTTCATCGTCGAATTCACATACGATTTTCAATATTTCATCCTTTTTACTATTTATCGCATTATTGTAGATTACAAATTCAAAATCTTTAAATGTTTGATTTAAAACACTTGATATTGCATCATGCAAAAACTCAGTTTTAATGATTGGTAAAGCAACTGTGATTAACTTATTCATTATTTAATTTGCCTCTTAAACCAAATTGAGATTTTAATAAATAGCATGGATTATGTTTTAAAGGATTTTATATTGCTAGTGGATTTCGGTTTTATAATATTGATAAATTGAAGGTATTTACTGTCCGATATTTGATTAAATAAAATCAAGTTTAAGATTAGAAATTTCAAACTTTTTAATGGATTAATACCCTCGGTTTTAATTATAGCATAACCACAATTATCGAACATCCTAATCATGCTTTTTTTCGTATAGAACCGTAGATGTGTTTTGTCAAGAATGCCTTCATCTTGGTAGTTCCAGTCTTTATGAAATAGAAGATTTTTTAAATTGCTGTAATATCTTACATTTGGTATAGATGTAATTATGATCCCATCTGTTGAAAGTAATTTTATTGAGTCAACTAAAGATTGCTCAGGCTCAATCATATGTTCTAAAACGTCGTTGAAAACAATACAATCAAAATAACCATGAGGCAATAAATTTAGATTTTCTTGAATCGTCCCTACCAAAACATTGTCCAATTTTATTTTGGCCCTTTCAGCAATATCTTTGTTAATTTCAATTCCCCATGTTTCTGCATGAAGTTTTTGCTTAACAGAAAAGGAAAATTCACCAGTGGCACATCCAACATCTAATATTGTTTTAATATTGTTTGGAATATGCTTTAATACCTCTGGTCTTGGGTGACCAAAATATTTATCGTCTTTCATCCTCAAGTTCGTTCAGAATAATTTGTACTAGTAGTTAGATAATTGTATTTACCTTGGTCAAAAATATTACTAACAAAAAAAAGATAAATAACCATGAAGAAGTTCTGTATGGTTGTTTGAGTTAATCCAAAAAATTGATAAGTAGTAAAATGTGCTATTAAAAAAATCAGAAAAAATAGTTTCAATATTGAAATGGACTCTTTAAATTGATGTGAAGCAAACTTCTTATTTTTATTAAACTTAATTAGGATACTTAACCAAAAGTATAGAAAGATTAAGAATCCAACGACACCCACATTTGCTAATAAATTAAAATTGCCGACATGGTAGTCTCCTGTTGCGCTCACTCTATATTTGCCATCCACTAAATCTCCCATTGTTGAGAATTCTTGAGTAAATCCTTGGCCAAGGATTGGAGACTCCTGAAATTTCTCAAGAACCAAAGGTAGACGAACATTGAAACGGAAATCTGCTGAACTTTCTACTTCAGCTCCACTATTAGCAATTTCGATTATTGTAGCATATCGGTTAATGAAAGATTCTAATAAGTTTCGACTTTGAGGAAAACTAGTTGCAATCATGAATATGAATGTTACTAGAGTTAGGCCCTTTAGAAAAACACTAAATTTCCTTTTCGCAATAAATAGCATGTAATAACTAAGGGCAAAAATTAGCGCAATAATCCATAATCGTGTCCCGGCAATAATTGTCGATAAAATCGAGACGATTAGTACCAATAGAAGATATTTTTTAAAACGCTTATCATTAGAGGATGATAGCATTACTGAGGCAAAAATTACATTTAATAATATATTTTCGGAATAAAAATTTGTTGCTCGCAAAGTATTACTTTCGATTGAGAAGGTACCGAAAAGAAGGTTATAACCTGCATTCCCTGTTAAAAGACTCAATATATTGACATCCAAGAGCGAAAGTGTTAATTGAAATGTGAGTATAATGAATGCTGTAGGTGTTATGAAAAGCAAGATTTTATTAAAGTCCTGTTGCGTTCTGAAAAGTCTGGGGATGCTGTAAATGAATGTAAATGGCATCCAATATCTAATTAATGAAATAATGATTTTAAATTCAGTACCCTTAATTAACGAAAAAACAATTGTAAAAAGCATTAAGATTATTATTGCAAGAATTTCCTTTTTAAAATAGAATCTCACAGTGATTCTTTTTGAATAAGCTTTAAAAAAAGTAATAAGGACAAATAAATCAAAGAAAGCGATCGATATTCCCGGTGCTAAATTGAAATAAGGAATTGTTTTGAATTTTTCTAACTCGCTGCCACCAAAAAGGCCACCAGGTGCAAGTAGAATAATGATTATGAAAGCAAACCAAAATTTAATATTCTTTGATTTCCAATATAATGCAAGTATTAATAAGAAAAAAAGTTGATTAATAAAAAAGGGCATAAAATAGACAACTCCAACTGTGACAAATACTAAACTATATAGTAATATAATTTCTTTATTATCTATATTGATTTTTGTCATAAAAAATATATTGTACAATCATAAAAATTATTAAAAATCATTGTTGTCCGGTAAAACCGGACATTAGTTAGTTTTTCTATTTAAATATCTAATAGTTTTTTTCAAGGTTGAGTATCTATCTCTCTTTCAGATCAATAAATATATTCTACTGTGGATCATATTATATCAAATGATACTTCTACACCAATAGGAAGATGGTTTTTCTTATACAATTTTATCCTTAGAGTTATAATTTGAATAATCATAATAACCATAATTATATCCCTTGTTATACCCATAATAGTAGTTATATCCCATACTGCGAGAAGGTTTTATATCGTTAATAAGTAGAGCGAGATTGGGAAGCCGTTTTTCGTTTTGCATCTGGTTCGCAATAGTGATCACATCTTTCTTACTATAATTTTGTCTGACCACATAAAGTGTTAAATCTGCAAAATTTGCAAGAGAGAGTGAATCCGAAACCAATGCAACAGGAGGTATATCTAACATAATGTAATCGTATTCCTTTTTTAAATCTATAAAAATATTTTTCATCTCTGTAGTCTCAAGTAACTCAGCTGGATTTGGAGGTATGGGTCCGGCAGGAAGCAAATCCAAATTTTGAATCGAAGTCCTGACAATGCAGTCATTAAGCTTCTTTTGTCCAATTATTATAGAAGAGAGCCCATCTGCGTTTTTAACATTAAATAGCCGATGTAAAGCGGGCCTTCTCATGTCGCAGCCAATGAGCAATACTTTTTTATTGTTCATGGCAAAAATTGTGGCCAGGTTGGTAGCAGTAAATGTTTTTCCTTCTCCACTAACACTGGAAGTTACCATTATTACTTTTTGAGTGTTGTCTCTTAGCATGAACTGTAGATTGGCCCTTATGCGGCGAAGCGATTCTGTAAAAGAGGAATTGGGATGCTCTTTGGCAAGCAGGGTACCCCCCAGCGATGAGTGTCCTATGATGCCAACTATTGGGATGTCAGTATGGTTTGTTATATCCTCTCTCTCGCGGATACGATTGTCTAATACGTCCCGGAGAATATAAAATCCACCAGGAAGTAGCATTCCGATGGCAATGGCTAGTAGTATATTAACTTTTTTATTGTTGCCGATAGGGATCATCTGGTCATAGCGGGCAGGATCAAGGACGCGCACATTAGAGATGGTGGAAGCTTTTTGAATTCCGGCTTCTGCACGTTTTTGAAGCAAAAAAGTGTAAAATTGGTTATATAAATCGTATTTGCGTGTGATATTGAGTAATTGCTGCTCATTCAGGGGCAGGGTTTTCAATTGATTGATAACTGCTTGCTCCTCCGTGTTGATCTGCTCTATGGTAAGGGTATTGTTGTCTGTGAGCCCGTCAACAATCTCAAGGATGCGAAGACGGACGCTTCTAATGCGATCGTTAATGCTTTCTACACCGGGATTGCTGGCTGCTACGCTGAAATCAAGGTTTTCACGTTCTTCATACAGTTTTTGTAATTCCTGCACAGTACCAATAAGCATTTGATCATTGGCATCCATTAAAGAGGGTGAAATAATAGTTTGCGGATCTTTACGTGATTCAACGTAATTTTTTAAATATGCATAATAATTGGCCTTGAGTTTTAGTTGTGTTTTCCTTTCCTGGTAACTCTTCAATCTCTCATAAGCCATTTCTCCTTCTCTGCTCAGGTTGATTACATTGTTGGATAGTCGAAAAGTGAGCAGTTGATTTTCTGACTGCTCCAATGAATCCAGGATGACTTTAATCTGTTCATCAATAAATAAAAAAGTATTCTCGGCTATCTGCTGTTTCCTTTCTAAACCACTTGCAATATAGTTTTCACAAAGCGAGTTCAGGTAATCTGCCTCTCTTTCTCCAACAGGTCCCTCAGATTTTAAACTTATTAGGGTTCCCTCTTTTTCATCTGTTTCAATTTGGAGCTTTGATTTGTAGAAGTTGGCCAGTTGTATTGGATCATTTACGATAAAGCTATAGGTTTTGTAGCCAGTTCCTTCTGGTTTTTGTGTGATTCTAAACTTCCACCCATTGATATCTTGTTCAGCGTTATAATTCAATATAGTATCTATCCCTTCATCCTGGTATAACCTGAACTGCTGTTCTTCCAGTATATCAATGAACCAACTCGTGTTCATGTACCAATCAATCGAATCACTGTATATTTCTATATCAAGCATTGGGTTTTCATATAAGGGTCTTTCTCTGATTCTTCCATGTGCGGTCCAAAAAATCTCCTGGTTAAGACGCTGGATGGTACGCTTAGCCATAGAAAAAGAACTTATTTTAGCTGTTTCATTAGCCATATCTGCTCTTCTTCTCATATACCTGACAGATCTGAGTTGAGTCATAATATCCTGGCTGTTCTCATCCTCTTCGATAATTAGGGTTGCACTGGCCTGGTATTGGGGGATGGTGTAGCGGATTTTAAAGAAGGCTACACTCAATGCAATTCCCAGTGTGATAAGAAACCAGTACCAGTTTGAAAGAAAAAGGTAAAAGTACTTTTTCCAGTTGATGGGACGGTCTTCGGGCATGGAAGGGGGGGGGGGTCCGTAGCCGTAGGTTCCGTTGGGGTAGCCGGGGGGGGTATTTTGGTTGTTTGATTGGGTCATGGTGTAATAGGCATTAGGCGTGAGGCATTAGGCTTTAGGGGCCCAGGAGCTAACAATTATTCTTATGGGTTTGATGTTGTGTTTAAAAAGTTGATTAAGAGAATTAAAGTTGTAATTGTGCTTAGTGAAGTTGTTATAATGAGTGAGGTTGTGGGTAAATTCAATTGAAAAGGTTTGCTTTTTATGGGTTCAACAATAACAATGTCATTGGGTAATAAGAAATATCCCTCTGATTGCAATAAATTTTTATCCTGCAGGTTGATGTGGTAAGTGTAGGAACCTTCTTTTGATGGTCGAACTATTAAAACACGTTTTCTATCACCAAAGTCAGTAATATCTCCACCCATTCCAATAGCTTCTAATACCGTCAGTTGGTTGTTGTAGTTGCTGTAGGTGCCTGGGCGATTTACTTCGCCAATTACAGTAAACTTGAAACTGAGCAAGCGGACATTAACCACAGCATCTTTTAAATATTCTGCAGCTCGTATTTCAATGGCGCTTTTCACTTCAGAGAGAGTTAAACCTTGGACTTTTATTTCTCCTAGAATTGGTAACGATATGCTTCCTGTATCACTTACAGTGTATCCATAAATGAACATAGATTCCTCCCCCCGAAACATGTTTGTCGTGTTTGTTAAACCAGACCCAGGATTCAGCAATGCATTCATCTCCAGGTTCATCGTAAAAAAGTTGACATAAAGAATGTCCTGGTATTGTACACGGTAGGAGGGGCGATCGAGGGGGAAGAATTGGGAGACGGAGGTGGTATCGAGGTTGTTGAGGTAGGTTAATTCTTTCTGAGAGGTGCAACCCGAAATTAGTATCAAAGTTATGATGGGGAGGAGGAGGAGTATTCTAAATTTTTTCATAGAAATTTTTTAAGGTGTCAGGTATGAGGTGTCAGGTGTCAGGGGGGTGAGTTTAGTTTTTGTCAATTTTTTTGCTTCGGTGTTTTATTAGGGATGCGATCATTTTGCCGATTTCATCGCACTCAACATCCAGTTTTTTATATAATTCTTCTGAAAGATAATCAATTTCGTATGAAATTTCCAGTTGGGTTCTTAGTTCAGCAAGTGATCCTTTTGCAATATAGAAATGTCTGATACCCTGCTTTTGTGTGTCTAACTCATCTCCTTCAGCAATATTCGATGGAACCGAAACCGCAGATCGTCTGATCTGATCCTTTAATCCAAAGTCCTTAGCAAATTTCCCTTCATTAGTAATTCTATACACCTCAACCGCCACTGCCTTTGACCTCTTCCAAATATTCAACTCCTTAAAATTACCCATCTAACTCAATCTTTTTTTTGCTTTCCTGACACCTGACCCCTTACACCTGATCCTTCTCTCCCATAGCTCCGCCGCGTCACTCCCATCCAAGTAACCCGGCCATATCTTATCTATTTTATTCTCTATCAGCGCCTTCCCTCAACCTCTAACACTCTTTCCTGACACCTCATACCTGATACCTGACACCTCCTTTCATACCTTCTCCACCAACCCCACATGCACTTCGACTACCAAATTCTGATCTATCGAATCAATCCTTACCACAACCTTCTTCTTCCCTCCATCCGATATCAATATACCTTCCAATCCTCGCAACGGTCCCCCGTTCACCCTCACCCGCTCTCCCTTTCTCCTGGTCTCCCACTCAGTCTCAACCTCAGCGTTGCTGTCAACAATTATCCTTAAGTTGTCTATCTGACTCCCCGGTATAGTTGCAGCCTTCCCCTCGAAACTTATGTATTTAACAACTCCATGCGTTTTCAACACCTCATCATAGCTGCTACGGTCGATATTTACGAATACATAGGAGCTAAATAGGGGGGTCTCAACTAACTTCTTGCGATCCGACCATTGACGCATTTTCTTCTGAAGGGGGAGATAAGCATCAATACTCTTTTCCAATAAGCGCTCAAAGACTTGCTTTTCGGCTCTCGGACGAGTGTAGATGGCGTACCAGGATGTCGTATTCTTTACAGGTCTATGTGCTACAATATCAATATCTTCCCGCTGTCCGTCCATGACTTACATTCCTTTCTGCGTAACGGTTTGGTTTCTTTTTCTTTATGCAAAGCTAAAGATAATAGAAAACTGATAGTTTTTTGATATAAACCATCAGTTTTTCTATGTTATTCAAATATCAGAAAATGGAGCTATTGCGCAGAGGGGCCCTTGGCCCTCACAAAGGAAACGCAGAGATGCGCAGAGAAAAAAAACAGGGCTTTTTTATCTGTGTTCATCTGTGTATATCTGTGGACCCCCTCTTTCGAGTTTTACGAGCTCCCTCCAAAAACACTCCACCCACGTCCTGCTGATAAAAACTCTATTAAACTCTGCGCCTAAGCGCAGCGCCTCCCGCCAGCTTGCTGGCAATATACTCTGCGGTGAATTCGTTTCCGGTTAAATCGTCTGTGGTGAATTCGTCTGTGGTTAAATCGTCTGTAGCGGACAGAATATTTTTCATTCCAAAAAAATATTTCTACCTTTAAATACCCATGGATTCAAAATACAGCAACAAGGAAACAATCATACAAGCTATCCGAGATAAGGTAAATGGGGCATTTGAATATATCCATGAGATGCTTTTTGAAACGGTTCGTTATATGATTACTTCAAACAAAGGTTCCGAGCAGGATGCGGAGGATTTGTACCAGGAAGCAATTATCTGCCTGACGGTTAACCTGGATGATCAAAATTATAAAATAAAAGAAAACTTCTCCGGTTATTTTATTGGTATATGCCGGAAGATGTGGATAGATAAATTAAGGGATAGAAGCCGGGAAAGTTTTTTCGATGACACCAGGAGCCCGGATGTGCTGAGTGATCGCATGGACAGAAATCTTCAAAGAGACAAGCAACAGGACCTTTTCTGGACGATTCTGGCCCGGCTGAAGAGAGAATGCCAAAAGATCATTAAGTATCGCCTCGACAAGAAGCCATATAGTGAAATTGCTAAATCATTGGGACTCACAGCAGCTACTGTAAGAACAAAGAAATATGAATGTAACAAGAAACTAAATAAACTAATTAAAGAAGATCCCAGGTATTCCGAACTTCGAAATTAATGGTCAAAATAGAAAATTGCATAACTTGCATTGCAAAGTATGGAGAAATATTCCGAATATATAGTTGATTATCTCTACGATGATATGAATGAGCATCAAAGGAAAGACTTTGAAAAGCTTATGGCATCTGATGCTGAACTTGCAGCAGAGGTAGAGGAGCAGCGATATATTCTGAAGCAGGTTCATGCCCGCCTGGTTTACCAGGAAGCCATGGATGATCCACGCCGCAAGGAAATAGATAAGAGTGCAAAAAAGGCCGTCAAGCGCTATAAGCAAGAACAAATGAGCCGCAGCATCGGAAAAATCAGCACCGGCAGAATTGTTTTCCGACTCATCTCTGTAGCTGCTGGATTAGTAATTTTGTTTGTGTTAAATACTTCAACCGGTTTTAAGACTCCCCTGCGTGGTGTAATGGTTAAAGGCGGAAGCTATTTTGTAACGCTGTGGAGGATGCTCTAAGCACTTCCCTGTCCACCGCCCACTGCCCACTGCTTACTGCCTGATTATCCCAATTTCCCAGCCCATTTTTTTCAATTTCTCAAATTTTTTTCACTTTTTTTTCATTTTCTCCTGAAAGGCCTGTCATTACTGCTTTTCAGGACTTCATTTTTTTGTCTTTTTGGGCCCTTTTTGGGCCTTTTTTGCGAAAAATCCATTGACAAAATACCCCTTTTTCCGACATATATATAGAGGACGGAAATTTTTCACCAAAAAATAAAGAAATGTTCAACACTAAAAACTACTTCATAAAGATTACAGAAAAGTCTACACTGACTCAAAATGCTTTCAATGAGAATCCCGATTGTTTTTACTATGAAGGAGTGATAGAAACTGCAAACGATGTAGTGTGCTTTCAACAAGCACTGTCCAAACTGCTCGATGTGTTCGAAGAATCACAGTTCTCCCTGGAAGGAACACAGTTCTTGTTGGAAGGAACGGAATTCTTCATGGAAGGAGAGCAATTTCCACTGGTAGGAGCGGAATTTCCACTGGTAGGAACAGAATATCCTATGGTAGGAACGGAATTACCCTTGGTAGGAACGGAATATCCAATGGTAGGAATGGAATTCCCTATTGAAGGAACCCATTTTCCTTTTGAAGGAACGGAAATAACACTTGCAGAAGCAGAATTGTTCGCTACACAATTTGAGATGGAAGTGGAACAACTGCACAAGCTGCATGCAAATAGAAAAAATACCTAAATGAACAGACGTCTGTGTTTTTATATAAACTGTTTTATTAACTAAAATTTAATTATTATGAGTACTAAACGTAAATTTTCAGAAGCCGAATCACTCGAAACTTATCGATTGACAATGGCAAATGCAGAAACACATCCCGGAATTGCAGAAAAACTCGCAAACCTGGGCTACGATTCCGAAACCCTGAGTGTTGGCAAAAAACTGCTGGAGGAAACAAGAGGTATGTATGACACTAGCAAGGTCGATAAACATCATTTGGCGGCCGTATACAAGACTTTCTCAGAGAAGCGTGAATTGCTGAACGAACCATATCTTCTTCACAAGAAACTGGCAAGGGTGGCCTTTAGAAAAGAAAAACCCATCATTGAAAAACTGGCAATTAAGCCCCGCATACCTTCGACCTATGTCAAGTGGATCGAAGCAGTGAAGAGTTTCTACAATGGAGCTGTGGCCAACCCGGATATTCAGGATAAATTCGCCCGTTTCAACATTTCGGCCGATGAACTAAACGTCGGACTGGCAAAAATCAAAGAAGTGGAAGAAGCAAGAAATGAACTCATGAAGAAAAAAGCCGATTCCCAGTCTGCCACGAAAGAGAAACAGGAGACCTTCGATACTACCTTCGACTGGATGCGGGATTTCTATGCCGTGGCAAAAATTGCATTTACAGAACAACCTCAGTTGCTGGAAGCTTTCAGTAAAGTGGTGAAGAGTTAGGTGCTGATTCGTTTCAGGGTGGCGCCGAACTTCTGTGGTAAGCAAGGCGCCCCCTTTTTATTAACCATTAAAAACAATAATTATGAGTTTAGTTAGAAAATACGACAAGACCTTACGACGAAGAGCAGCCCTCCGCGCCGTCTGGCTGCCGGGAACAGAAGTTCGGATAGGGGACATCATGCTGTTAAAAGATGGTGTCCTGGTCAGTGTCGGAAACCTGGAAGATGAAAATATACCCTATAATGTATCATCTATCGGTGAGGCACATTCACTTTCTTTGCAGTCGAAAGGGGTAAGCCAAATGCTTATTCAGAACGGGGCAAAAGTCTCTTTATCAAAACTGAATACTGCCCTCGATGCAGAATTAACCATCAGCTTTCAGGAAGAAAATTCCTATTACCTGCGAACTCCCTCATTATCGGGTGTGGGTATGAATATGGCGATGAGCATTGCCCGCGAGATTGCAAAACTGCCCGACTGGGATCATTCAAAGAATTACCTTGTCCATAAGATATGGAGGGCCGAAGATTTCTCCTTCCTGGGAAACATGGAAGGAAGTTCCGAGCTCACTTTTAAGGGGAACGGCGAATTCATCCAAAATCTCATCTCCAACGGTATCAGCAGTGGACTATCAAAAACCGGAAACAAGAACATGAGTTTAGAGCTCATGGGTAAATCCGGACCGGTAGTGATGCAGGTATTCCGCATAAAGCGCAACGGAGATATATTTTAAAATTAGTTGAGCGTTTAGCGTTTAGCGTTTAGAGAAGCGCTTCGTTAAACGCTCAACGCTCAACATTAAACAATAGAAATCATGACACTATTATCAATCATCGGTCCATGGCAAATGACCATCCTGGTATCCGTTTTAGCAATACCAGTAATCATTCTCGCTATCTTTCTGCTAATAGCAAAATTCAAGCGTTCCTGATATCGGAATTCACCGCAGAGTTTTTAATATGCAAATCTGCGAGCGAGCGCCCTCACCCTGCTACTCTCCCTATATCTATTACCCTCACCCTGACCCTCTCCCGCCGGGAGAGGGAATTCCCTCCGAATAAGTATCAAAATATATTTTGCAGTATGACCGTATCATACCGTGTTCCAGGCATACTTCTAACTACAACCAAAATTATATTCGAAGCACTTCCTTCCCCCTTGGGGGAAGGCTAGGTTGGGGGTAATTAAAAATGACCCTCACCCTGACCCTCTCCCGCCGGGAGAGGGAATTCCCTCCGGATAAGTATCAAAATATATTTTGCAGTATGACCGTATCATACCGTGTTCCAGGCATACTTCTAACTACAACCAAGATTATATTCGAAGCACTTCCTTCCCCCTTGGGGGAAGGCTAGGATGGGGGTAATGGATAGCAAAAGGAAGAAGGCTACCGCTAGCATTGGGCTATCGCCCAAGTGGGGGAGTTGGTAATAGTTTGCACCCTCTCTCGCGAGTTTTACGAGCTCCCTCCAGAAAAACTCTCTATACGTCCTGCTGATAAAAACTCTGTTTAACTCTGCGCCTAAGCGCAGCGCCTCCCCGTTGCCGCAGGCAACAACATAACTCTGCGGTAAATTCGTCTGCGGTGAATTCGTCTGCAGTATTCTCATTTGTGCTACGCACTACGTGCATGTTTAAACACAATATTAGAAAACGCTTTCCAAAAATACCTCCAATCCGTCCGCACCGGCCTTTTAAAATACGCCTCTAAATATCGTCGTTCACTTTCTTGTATTTCCTCCAGCGTTTTAGGCATATCCGCATAAAATGGAGGCACCAATCCAGGCCGCGCCTTAATCCGTAGTTCCTGTAAATCTTTATCGTAGAGATTAAAATATTGCTGACTGATAGGCCTTACACCAACCAGTTTGAGATCTCGTTTGAGCCAGTTAATCAACATGGGCAGTTCATCGAGCCATAGGGTGCGGAAGATTCTTCCGAGGGTGGTCACGCGAAAATCATTTTTAAACTTACCACCTTCCTGGAGATCATTTTGTTTGTGAATATAGTCCTGGAGGTATTCAGCATAGGGATGCATGGTACGAAGCTTGAAAACATTGATTAATTCACCATCTTTTCCAACCCGGCGCAGTCGCACAAAAGGACCATAGGTAGGATTCATATCAAATGCCGGATCTTTTATTCTTTTGGCCACAAATACAAAATATCCATTGGCAAAGTCGTCCTCTTCTACTTCAAATCCACAAGAGTAAAGTCGTCCCAGGATTTCGGCCCTTGTAAGCACCTGGTTTAGTCCCCGGGTTAGAAAAAAGTATATACGCTGTGTTGGTTTAAATTTTGGAAAAACCCTTTTAATTATGAAGTCAATGGAATAGGCCATCCAGTTCAATACCGGCGGGAATTTTGTAAGGATTCTTTTCTTACGTAGGTATTTTGTCTCAGCACATCCTAAAAATTTTCCTTCTTGAGGTAATTTAAAGTTAACTGATTCAAAAAATTTATTGATATGCTGGATATCATTTATGCGTTTAAGGTTGATAATGGTATGATAGGCCTTATCTTGTTGTTTCAGCACATTAAACCTGGTGGTAGTAGATAACATCAGTGTCCCAGGATCCTCCAGAACCGCATGTTCATCAAAATAATTCGCCACTTTATCCCCGCACTCTTCTACGATGGCCTCCTTTAAAAATCTCCTTGTTTCTAAAAATTGTGAATGGACAACTGCCTCTGCCATCAGTTTCTTATCCCTTTGAGAAGGCGGCATTTCAAGAAATGCACCTGCTTCATCCAACACCTGTGAACGAATGGCATAGGTATACAATCCAAAAAAGAGCATTTCCAGGAGGGTGGCAATACCGACAGTACCGAATACCATCATATGTGAGAAGAAAGTTGTATTGAAAGCATAAATAGCAAAGGCAACAAAAGCAGTCGTCATAAGGTTTGGGTATAGCAGTGTCCTAAAAAGGTAAAGTGGTTTTTCCTTTTTTGCTGTATGATATTTTTTAAGATAGAAAGAATTAATTACCCAAAGAATGACAACTACACCAAAACCAAGGAGATATTTTCCTCCAAGATATTGTGGCCCCGACTTCACCCAGGCCATAAAGAAGTAAGCCAGGGTAAGCAATAAGAGATCGAGAACGATCAATCCGGCTTTGGCTTGTGGTCGGGTAGGGGTCATTAATAATTATTTTTGCCCGAAGTTAGTTTTTTGTTTCAAGGTAGACAATCAATCTTTGTAGGAAGTTGCATTGAATTAAGGTAGGAAGATTCATTGAAGTTGGGTAAGCTGATTCTGATGGCTAAAGTTTCCTTGGAAAATAGTAATAATAAAAAAGGTGTAAACTTCTGCGTTCACACCTGATCCCTGACACCTGATCCCTTTTTCCTACCCCCTCAATTTTATCAAAAAGTACTGCACTACATTCTTCGTATTCTGCCACACCATCTCCTTTATCTTGGTCATATAGAAATATGCCTGAGTAAGTAATAAGAAATCGAGCGTTATCAATCCGGCTATTGCTTTGGTGCGGTTTTGGAATATTGAATTAAGCATAATTTTAGTTTCTAGTGAAAACTCTCTAATTAGTCTTACCAGCATATACCTTGATAATTATCATTTTTGGATTGTAACCCAATGTTAACCAAGTCAATAACCGGCTTTTTATTTGTTTTAAGAAACTCTTCTGTAATTTTGTCATTTTTGTGTGTTATGACAATTACTTCTGATGATTCGACAACTTTATTTAAATCTCCACTAATTAATTTCGTCAAATGGGGAATATGAAAGTCTATATAATCTTTATTGGTCCCAGATAAATTTGCATAATTTACATTCTCATCATAAATTTCAATATTAAAACCTTTTCCCAATAACATTTCAGCAAGTTCCACGGATGGGCTGTACCTTAAATCATCCGTACCTTGTTTAAAACTAAGACCTAATATCCCAATATTTTTTTTCTTTGTGGTAACTACCATTTCATAAGCAATATTTTTTTGATAATTGTTAGAAGCCTCGATTGCAGATAACACTGGTGTAGAAAGATAGTTATCATGTGCAATTGTTTGTAATCCTTTCAAATCTTTTGGTAAACAAGAGCCTCCATATGCCGATCCTGGCTTCAAATAGTAAGGAGAAATATTTAGTTGCTTATCCATGATGAAAATCTCCATTACCCTATGCGAATCAATCCCCAACTTCTTACAAATATTACCAATTTCATTTGCGAAGGAAATTTTTAGCGCATGAAAAGAGTTGTTCACATATTTGATAATTTCAGCCTCCTTAATTTCAACCTTTTTAACTGGACCATTTAGATCTTTATATATTTCTGCTATGATTTCAATCGCCCTTTTGTTGTCACTTCCAATAACTGTAACTGGTGGATTATAATAATCTTTTACAGCAGATCCTTCTCTTAAAAACTCTGGATTAGAAACAATCCCAAAGTCCTCATTTCTTCTTTTCCCTGAGTACTTCTCAATTATTTCGCCAACTTTTTCGTTTGTGCCTGGTAAAACTGTACTTCTTATGGCTATAACATGAAAGTTTTCCTTCTTTTTAAGCGCAACACCTATCTCTTCAGCTACCTTATATACATATTTTAAATCTAAATGACCATTGAGTGAGGATGGGGTACCAACGCATATAATTGTTATTTCTGTATCAATAATTGCAGCTGTTGAGTCAGCAGTAGCAACAATTTTTCCATTTTTATATTGTTCTGCAATAATCCGATCAATATCATTTTCAACAATAGTTGGCTTTCCCTTATTGATTAAATTGATTTTGCTTTTTAGAATATCTACCCCAGTTACATTATGTCCTTGTTGAGCAAGACATCCAAGGCTAACACATCCAACGTATCCTAAACCAAATATTGAGATTTTCATTTTTTATGATATTGGTGATTACTTATACACAGAATATATCATTATCTCTGCTATTATTGACATATATAAATGATGCTGACGGTTCAATTGCATCGATAATTCTTCCTAATAGGTCACTAAGATAGAACCAAATACTAACTGGATATACTTGCTCGCAATTTTTAGATAATTCCTTATTCTTTTTTTGGAACATACTTAGGAAGAAAATGCATACCATTGATATTATACTAGAATTGGCTATAAGGGTAAATCTTCATCAAAACACAGAAAACGAACTTATATCTTGCATCTTGGAACAAATGAAATTAGATGATAATAAGCAATTATTCGAAATCGATTATCCTTTTAAATTGGTTAATCATTTTTTCATGTATTAAAATTAAATTCCCAGTCTGATGGGTTTTTAATATGCTCAGTTTCTTTATATGGGAGTCGTAATAGAATGGTTTATATCCTAAATTATAAATCCAATTTATGTTTTTATTATTATGTGAAATTTCAAGGTCAAGAATTGGTAGCTGTTTAGAAATTGTGGATTTTCCACCATCTAATACTTTTACTTCGTTACCTTCTGTGTCACATTTGATAAAATCCACTCTGTCAATGTTATTCTCTGTAATATAAGTATCAATTGTAGTAAGTTTTACAGCTTCTTTCTTAATTTTAATATTGTTATTTAATTCAAGCAGTGTAGCCTGTGTGCCAATGACTAAACTTTTATCCATAATTGGAATATTAATATAAGTTTCTCCAATTGCATTACTTATGCCATAATTATTAACAACAACTTTATTTAAGTTTAATATTCTTTTCATAGAAGCCAGAGCTACAAAATTGTTCTTTACAGGTTCAAAACAATAAACCATACCATTGCTTTTTTTAACAATTTTGTTCAAACGACATGCATATTGCCCCATATTTGCCCCGATATCAAGAATGATGGCGTCACTGGTTATTATTTTACTTAATATTGGAGATATTTCATAAGGTACTTTAAGCTTATAATCCAGTATAATTTTGAATAACTTGATTTTATTGTACCAAGTTTCATTGAATAAAATGTTTACAATTTTTTTGGAAAAATAATTACTCGTTTTCATCATTTATTCTACTTTGATTTACAGATTAATTAAATATCTTATAAGTTAGCGATCCTATTAATTGAATTTAATATGTGTACTGTGACATCATCCCATTCATCATTCAAACTAGCTCGGTATTCTTTCTGATCTGGAAATACTATACATAATTTGTCAAGATTCATTATAAAAATGGGGACTTCAAAAGGTTTTAAATGAAAGAAAAGTTTTCTATTCTTCATAATGTCATTAACTTTCATTTCTCTTCTTCCACAGTAAATTGATGGTCTACCTAACACAGAACCCTCTCTCGCCATGCTGTCTCCAGAAGATATTACACATTTACTATAATATATTAAACTATGGATATCTAAAACGGGCTCTTCTAAAAGAATCCATTTATCTGGGTACAAATCTTTTTTCGATTTATCCTCAAGTGATAATAAGACGATTTGACTTTCATCTAATTTATTAGCAAAGGATGCTATTGTAAATGAACCTTGATCAATATAATTTAAACTGCCACTAGATACTTCCCTTATGAAAAGATACTCGTATGGTTTTAGATTATATATTTTTAGGGCTTCTATGTTTGGTATAAAATAGCTAGGTGACAAATAGGCCCATTCCTTTAATGCATTAAAGACAACAAATTTTGAATTCTCATCAAGAATTGGCGGAATATGTATTTCATCGGATGTAATTCTTTCAAAAAATAAGTTTTGGCTGCTTTCTGGGTCATCATCAAATTGAATGTTAGGTTTATTTCTTAATTTCATTGCTGCACCAAGTGTGAAGCTTCCTACGCTTATACCAAAATCAATTTTCCTTTTTTTGGTAAAAATTAATAATTGAAAGAACTTCAATAAATTAGCTTCGAAAATTATTGAAAATATATTACCCCTATGTTTTCCAATACAGGTAATATTAAAACCTTCTAATTCGCTCAATACTATATTAGGCAGACGCCCTCTTCTTAAACAGGTGATATATAACTGATGTTCTCCCAATGAATGTATCTTCCGAATAGCATTCTTGAAGAAATTTAAATGAGCTGGGTGAGAAATATCAAATAAAATCCTCATTCTTAAATATCATTTTTAATTCTTCAACAGAAGGATAATTTACCAATACCGCATTTCGTGCTCCATGATAAACAAACCTAGAACCTGCCGCGACAGCAGAAGCATAAGACTCGTTAATGGCCTTATTAAAGTCATCATCATTGCTGGCTCCTCCTGCTGCGACTACAGGGATTGTTACTTCTTTCGAAACTTCTCTAATTAGATCAAAGTCATAACCAGACATCATTCCATCTTTATCAATAGAATTAATAATTATTTCGCCGGCTCCATTTGTTTCCATTAATTTGGCAAATGATACTGGGTCAAGTCCAGTAGGTTTGCTTCCTCCGAATATATATATATGCTTTTTACCCATATATTTCTTTTTGACATCAATGGACACAACAATTGTAGAACTGCCAAAAACATCCGAAGCTTGTTTGATAAATGTTGGATTTTCAATTGCATAGCTATTAATAATGGCCTTTTCAGCTCCAGCACTGATGACATTTCTGATGTCCTGTATTGTTCTAAGACCACCACCAACAGCAAATGGCATATTGGCTTCATCTCCAACTTTACGGACAAATTCGAGTGAGATGGTTCGTTTTTGCTTACTTGCCATAATATCTAAAAACACCAGTTCATCAGCTCTTAAATCATTGAATATTTTTACAGCATTAATGGGATCACCAATATAACGGTAATCTTTAAATTTGATTGATTTTACTAAACCGAGGCCTTTTAAAAGAAGTATTGGAATAACGCGCGGACGAAACATTTATGGTTTGTTGTTTTAAGATTTAATTAAAGTAAAGAGATTTAAAATTCAGAAAAATTTTTAAAAATGGTTTCACCCCAATCATGACTTTTTTCGGGATGGAACTGAGTTCCAAGAATATTATCGATTTGTATAGAAGATGTAAATTTATAGTCATACTCAGAGGTAGTTAAAATGTCATAAATATTATTGCATTTAATGTGATATGAATGGACAAAATAAAAATATGCATCTGAAGATATATTTTTATAGAGGAAAGAATCTTTCATAAGAGAAACTGTATTCCATCCAATATGAGGGACTTTAAATTTCAGTGTATCACCTACATTAAATCTTACCACTTCTGCATCAATCCAGTTGAATCCAGGTATATTACCTTCTTCACTACTTTTTGCCATTAATTGCATCCCAAGGCATATACCAAGTATCGGTGTTTTTTTAACTAAAACTTTTTCATTCAGTACATCCCAAATACCAGAATCTTTCAGTTTAGTGACTCCACTTGCAAAATGACCGACCCCAGGTAGTACTAATTTACTAGCATTACTTATCTCTGACAAATTTGAAGTAACAATTGCTTTTGCTCCAACTCGTTCAAATTTCTTCTCTACAGAACGAAGATTGCCCATTCCATAATCTATTATAGTAATTTTATTTTGCATACTTCAAATAAAGAATAAATGGCAGAATCTTCATCTTAGTAGCTAATAGAATAGGATATTTCATAACTCTTATTAAAGGTAAAAGTGTATTATAATCATCATGTGATTTAATTGGCCTGCTCATTAACTCATTCCATTCTTCTGAAGAAAATTCCAATTTATTTAATGCATATTTAACTGTTTTCTGATCAAATTCATAAGGCGATTTTTCAATTTCAGCAACAGCATCTTCTCTTGTAATTTGCCCTGACCTAATTAATGCAGACAATTCTGTTTTCCTTTTATCAATATTAAATCTTAATGGCAAATAGTATGATTGAAAGAACTTCGTATAATGGTTCTCATGATGATGTCCGCCATAATACTCCCAATCCAACTCTTTTTTTAATATCTCATCAGCATTATTTTTATTATAATCTATAAATTCCATTAATCGAAATTCTCTAATGCCCTTAATCCATATATAGTATTGTAGTTTCAGTACAGACATATGGGGAAAACTCTTGAATTTCTTAGTTTTACCAAATTTTTTATGCACGTCCTTCACATATAGAGGATCCATATAGGTCCAACTTATAGGTGATGTGCCTTCAGTACGAAATGAATGACCATTTAAAATATATTTCACCCCTTCCTTATTAGCTATATCATACAAAACGGAATAAATTGCATAATCCGTTGGAATATCAGCGTCAGGGGTAGATGATTTCAGAAAAGCAATTTGCAGATCTTTAAACTCTTCCCAATCAGCTACAATGGTGAAAAGATCAACATTCAATTTTTCACAAGCATTTTTTATATTTCTGACTGAAATATCAGAATTCCATCCATTATCAAAATGAACTGCTAACGGCCTTAATCCCAGCTTTTTTGCAGTTAGAAGTGTGTATGTGCTATCTCTACCTCCGCTTACACCTGCAATGCAGTCATACTTTTTGTTCTTTCCGGCTTTTTTAATTTGTTTTACCTTATTATCAAGTTCTTTTGCTAATCCAGGTCCCAGAGGATGAGTTTTTTCCAACTCATTATGTATCTGACAGTATTTACACTCTCCTTTATCATCAAACCAAATGTCTTGAACAGTTGTATCGAGAATACATCTTTTGCAGATAATTAAATTTCCATCCATTAATTCCTAATTACGAAAAAGGGTTTATACTAATTTAGTTTACTATTTTTACATGAAAGTATTGCAACTCCATAAATATCCTGCAGTTTATGGCTATTTTGTTTCTTAATAATAATTTCATCCACTATTTTGAAATTATTGTTCTGGATCATATTATAATGATCTATATATTCATAGCGATTTAAAAAATATGGTCTTTTGCCTTTTATTATTCTCCAAATATTTTCATTTATATTTTTATGCGTATTCCAGTCCTTAGTGATTCCATGAGAGTGAAATTCAATATCATGGAACATTAATCCATTGATCTTTAGTGCCATATTTAAATTATGGTAAACCTCGTCTGGTTTGTTAACATGTTCCATTACTGCTCTCGAAAAAACAAAATCAAATCTATTTATAAGTTGATAATCCTCCATCCAATTATTATTAATCTGAATTAAATTTGATTTTTTTAGCAAAATGCATTTTCTTATTTCTTCGATTCTTTCTGAACTTTGAAAATTATCTAATATTGATTGATCGTAAACCTGATTATAATATTCAAATCCATCTATTTTAACATTTAATTGATCATACAGCACATGAGATGGAACTCTTTTACTGGATTTAAATAGATCAACGATTTCATTTAAAAGTTGAAGATTTTTTACTACATCTAAATCTTCTTCGATATCTAAAGCGGTATATTGCTCAGCACCTGTTAAGAGTGCACAAATCCCTAAACCTAATGATCCGCCCGTTCCAATTTCTGCTATACATTTAATATCCACGGAACGATTATTTATTAGTAAAAAATTTAGAATCTTCATCCATAATGTGTAGCAATAAATTGCATTACTCCCACTATGATTTAATTTGTTTCTTTTTCGCTGAATAACTTTGTTATTAATGATAGGAACGTATGTTAAAATACCTTTGGCAATTGCTTTCATTAATTGAAAGTCCATCATATATTAATACTTATTTCAGGATTTCTTATCAGGGTTCTTCTTTTTCCTGATGGAGTCAGTTTTATTTCATCTACCACTTCAATTGAAAGGTTGACTTCCTTACCAATATAATTCTTCCAATAGCTTAGTAATTCCTGGTATACCTTTTTTGAATATTTATTATTCACAACCAAATTGATTACAATTTCATCTAATGATTTCTGAACAACTTGTATTTGATCAACTGATTCGACCCATTTAAAGTAGGCAACAAAATTCTCAACTATTAAGTATTTACCACCGGGAGTTATTAATATATCACTATCTCTGCCTTTTATTTTTTTTATATTCCTGAAATTGCTACCACATGAACATTGTTTATAGTCTCCCGGTATAACATAATCCTGTGAATCATATCGAATAAATGGCGTGACATAATTATGTAGATCAGTAGTGATATGTCTTAAAGGATGTTCGGAATCAGCCAGTGTGTATTTGTCTTCAATTAGTTCACTTATTGCATATTCCTCAGCAAAATGATAATTTTCTGATGTTTTGCATTCCGCACAAATTGCTCCTCCTTCACAGCTATACGAGTCATATATTTTTGTTTTAAATACGTTTTCGATTTTCATCCTGGATTCATTAAGTAAAGTGCTGCCAGTTGTATTTATTGCTAAAAGAGAATCACCAATACCTCCATCATAATTTTTAATAAAACTTGACAGGAATAGTAATGGTACAGGAGAGCATCTAATATACTTTGGTTCAAAAGATCTTATTTCTTCTCCTATTGTTATAAATTCTTCTGAACTCAATTGATTAGAGGATAAATATCTACAATTATTAAAATAGTCCTGGATATTTTTTAATGTTGAAGATCTGGGGTTCATACTAATTTTAACATATTTATCACCTAATCTATATCCCATCCAATTCCATGCTCTAATTGCGGTTGCTTTATGAAAGGACTCAGAATGTTTTGTTGTATAGAACTGCAATGGTTCTCCAGTAGAACCACTAGAGCTGCTTAGTATGCGACTTTTCTTAGGAACATTTGTTGCTATCAGTCTACCATTGGTTATATTTTCTTTTACAACCTTTTTTGTCAGAATTGGTAATTTGAATAAATCATCTTTACTTTTAATATCATCCGGGGTTAATTTTAATGATTTGAATAATTCATTATAATATGGCACATGAAGGTAGGCGTGCATGGTTAAGCTTCTAAGTCGTTCATTTTGATAATTATCTAATTCTTCTCTTGACCACTTCTGGCTAATCATTAGAAAATCCAAGTGCTTTGCAATCTCACTCCCGAGCAATTTGTCGCTGAAAGGCAAAATTACTTCTTCTGTAAAAAAGTTTCTGAAGGACATTTCAATACTTAAAGTAATTTTGATATTCCGTTTTCCAGAATTATCTTTGGAACCCAATTTAATTTTTTAGATACTGTATTTCCTTGGGGAAAATCTCTCACAGTTAAAATAACTTTTTCTAGAAGATAATTACGGATTTTCATAGCTATCAAGTATAATATCTGATAATCCTTCTTCTAATGATATTTTGGGTTTCCAATTTAATAAATATTGTGCTCTTGAAATATCTGCAACAGTATTTAACACTTCACTTTTTCGTATTATCTCTCTATAAGAAACTGTAAATTCATCTTGCATTTTTGTTTTAATTATTTGGACTAACTCCATGACTGAAGTACTTGATCCAGAACCTAAATTTACTATTTCAATTGATTTCAGATCGAAATAAATTGCTTTTATATAGGCATTAACAATATCATCTATGTATATAAAATCCCTTTTAGGTCTGGAATCATTTAGAACTACTTTCCCCGTTTTAGCTTGTTCAATAATAGAAGGTATTAGAAACTTAGCATTTTGCCCCTTCCCATATATATTAAATGGTCGAAAAATAAAAGTAGGCACATTAAAATCTCTGTAATAAGCTTTGCACAGATCTTCCCCGATTAATTTTGATTGCGCATATGGATTTGTTGCATTAACCCGATGATTTTCATCAATAGGCAGGTATTCCGGGTTACCGTAAACATATGAGCTAATGTAGATCATTCGAGCATTATACTTTTTGCATAGCTCAAGCACATTTAATGTTCCCAGAATATTGGTATTATAAACAGATGAAGGATCAGTAAATGAGTCCGGAACAAATGATTTTGCTGCGAGATGTAATAGAACATCAAACGCTCCAACTCTAGAGATGATTTCCCAATTTACAATATCAATGCCTTTATCAAGATCAATTTCAATGATTTCAGCTTTTAATAGTCGAAGTTTTTGAATCAAATGTTTACCCACAAACCCACTGCTCCCAGTTATAGCTATCTTCATATTAACTGAACTTTTGTTTACACTCAATAGCTTTGTCATCAGGCTTTTCAATGTCTAACCAATAGCCTTCATGGGATTCTTTATTCACCGTTTCATTTTTTTTTACCAGGTTGATCAATAAAGCCTCAATAATATAGGCCTGATTATAAGGTGTGAAATTAAGAATTCGCTTTCTTATCATATAAATACTCATATTTTACTGCTTATTAGTTTTTACGGTATTGAGTCAGATGCTGATCATCATTGATATTCAGAATGCCAGAATCATTAACTTCTGTCCTATAAAAAGATAAAATGGTAGAAATATTACCAAAGCTAACATGAAAATACTAAGAAATATCAAAATCAATCATTCAAAATTTCCCTTTCAGAATAAAAAGTTGTCCGGGAATATCATCAATAAGTTTATTGGTTTCATCGCACATAGTGGCTAATCCTAATTACTAATCAAAGTCTATTTTCATTTTGATCCTCTATCGAAGAGTACTCTAATAATATCAGTTATATATTTATCGTTAATTGTGCTATTATCATATCCAAACTTTGCCAACTGATCAATAATAATCTCAAGAACTGGTCATTCGACAACTAGCAGCAGTGGTTTTAGCAGAGCAATAGAATAAGATTTTAGTCTTGTTCTATTTATCTTATTCAAGTTTGTTGCTCTTTTAGATATTGTATATTCCAGTCTTATATCTATTAAGGTTATTCTTAATCCATTCAGCAGTTTCTTGTAGCCCCTTATGCAGATTATACTCTGGTTGCCATTTTGTAAGCTTTTTTATAAGACTATTGTCACAATACAATCTTTCAACTTCACTATTTTTTGGCCTTTTCCTCACTGTCTCGGAAACAATTTCAAAGTCATTATTTCCCAATATCTTTCCTATAAGCTCAACTAGGTCACCAATACTAATCTCACTATTCGTGCCAATGTTTAAAGCTCGACCTATTGCCATATCAGAATATGATATTTCATAAAATCCAGCAACAGTATCTTTTACAAATGTCAGATCTCTGGTTGGTGTTAGGTTGCCAAGAGTTAATTTCTTCCTTCCTTCCAATAATTGAGACATTACTGTAGGGATAATAGCTCGTGCAGATTGTCTAGGTCCATACGTATTGAAAGGCCTTACGATTTTAACAGGTAAATTAAATGACCGATAGAAGCTCAATGCAATTTCATCGGCAGATATTTTTGTGGCGGCATATGGTGATTGTCCTACAGACGGATGTTTTTCATCAATCGGTATATATTGAGCCGTACCATAAGTTTCACTTGTTGATGTGATCAATATGTTTTCAATATCGGATACTCTCGATGATTGTAATACATTATATGTTCCCTCAATATTTGTTCTGATATATGCAAGAGGAGAAACATATGAATAAGGTATTCCAATTAGCGCCGCAAGATGAAAAACAGAATCGACAGATTTGACTGCATTCCTCACGGAATCATAATCCCTGATATCTCCCTGAACGATCTCGATTTCATTTTTGACATCAGAGTTTTCAAGCCAGCCATAGTTATTCTGTGAATTATAGTGAATAAATGCTTTTACTTTATAGCCTTTTTTAACAAGTAATTCTGTGAGGTGAGAACCTATAAACCCCCCAGCTCCTGTAACTAGTATATTCTTCATGTACTTATGTTATTGATATTAAGTTGATTTACCATTCAAATATTCAAAAATATTTTCCCATACTGCCTTGGCAGCTTCATGACTAAAATTCTCTTGTATGTGCAACTGACAATTCCTTGCATATAAATATCTTAACTTTTCGTCATTAAGAATATTATAAGTTTCTTCAGCAATTTTGCGAATATCGTCCCGATCCTTTATTAAATAGCCTGTTTTTCCGGGAATTACCAAATCTTTCATATCACCAACATCTGTTGTAACTGCTGGAGTTTCACATGCCATACTTTGTATAACTGTTCTTGGCATACCTTCTGTAAAAGATGTTGCAATAAAAACCTTCCCCATATTCAGAAAATCAGTCGCATTTTCAACATAGCCCAGCAAATCTATATTGTCCTCCAAATCACCTTCGACGATACATTTCCGAAGATCATCAAGCAGTGGCCCCTTACCGGCAATTCCTAGTCTTACATTTGGCATAATATCTTTCAATACTTTAACTACTTCAATCATAGTAAACAATCCTTTTTCAGGACTCAATCTGCCAAGTGTGATCAAATCGTATTTTCTGTCTTGGTTTTGGGAAAAAAATGAATCCACTGGTATTGAGTTGGGTAAGACAAATATTTTATTCGGATTAAGTGATTTTTGTTCTACAAGGTATTTCTTGCTTTCAGTTCCGGTTACAGTAACCACATCTGCTAGTTTATATATCCAATTCGTGATAATCTTCCTTATTCCTTTATTTCGGATTTCAAATTTAGGATTACCAATAATACTTACCACAGCAGGTTTTTTATTAATCTTTGCACCTAATAATGCATATATGCCATGTGGAATTTCGTAGATTCCTACATAGATATTTGCAGCTTCACGATCACAAACGATACGGTATAGGCGACAAATATATTTAAAACTTGCATTGTGATATACACCCTCAAGTTTATTATGTATTTCCAGTTCCCTATGCAAAGGGCTACTGTTTCTATATAAAACTAGTTTATTAACCTCTTCAGACATCAATATCGGATCAAGAAAGTACCTTGCGTCATCATTAAACAGTTTACAGGCAAGTCTAATTAACATCTTACTTGAAGCTGTTTTGATAAACATTTTTAAATTCGCTCACCATAGTCTCTATCGAAAAATATTTTATTACTCTTTCTTTGGCATTAATTCCAATATTCCTGTAATACCCTTTCTTGTTAAAATGATCTATTACATTATCTGATAATATCTCATGGTTATTTTCTAATAAAATTGTGCCCGTATTTCCATTATTTATCAATTCTTTGTTCCCACCGTTATTTGAAGCAATAACCGGTTTGCCAAGAGCCATAAATTCAAGCAATGAATTGGAGATACCCTCCCCGTGAGCATAGCTATTTGTAATTAAAACTCCTATATCACAAATATTCATCAAAGATTCAACATCATTTAGTCGGCCTGTAAAATAAATTCCAGAACCTGAGTATTCATTTTTTAATTTCTCAAGTAAAACACCGTCACCTGTACAAATAAAACCGATATTATTATATTTTTTCCTAACCTGTTTAGCTGCTTCGAGAAAAGTACTAAAATCTTTGTTTTCACTGAAAGAGGCAACCATCCCAACAAGGAATCCCTCTGTAATCCCAAAGTTTGCTTTTACTTCATCTTTAGGAACCATATCCTTTATTCTACTGAAGTCAAAACCATTGTATATAACTTTGCTCTTTTTTTTGGAGACACCATAAGCATCAATTCCGGCATGTGAGTTTGCAAGGATAAGATTGGAAAACCTGAAGCATAATTCTGATATTATTCCAAAAGAAGTAAACTTTCTATAATTAATAGGTGTATCTGTAATTTTACTGGTAATTAATTTGATTCGAAGTAGCTTCGCTGTAGGTATTGCGTGAAGTGTTGTTAAAGTATCCCAGGTATGTATGATATCTGGGCGGAAGTTTTTAGTAATTATATAGAATTTTTTAAAGGCATTAAAATCAGTAGTATTCTTTCTAATAAGGAAATTCAATTTAATATTAATGTCGAAAACCTCCTTATAATGCACGTCTTTATTAAAAATGAGTAACTCACAATGGAAATCCTTTGAATTTGACAAATGTTTTACAAGAGATATCATACGTCTTTCCTTTCCTCCAGCTCTAAGGCTATCAATTGCAAATAGAATTCTTATTATACTCTTACTCATAAAGTACTTTTCTTCTTCAGAATTACGAATGGTCTTTTCTTCTCAGAATATAATGTATTCATTATATTCTAGAGTTGCATATTTTAGAGATTTTGGTTTAGCCACTCATTTAAAACCAAAAGAGACCAAATTTTTTGACTATAATCTCGAATTCCCTTTTGATGATTAATTAAGACATCATTTACATAAGATTTATCTACATAATCATATAAGGAATTATTTGCCGATTGTAGATTATCAAAGGCGTAACTTTTTAAACTTCCTTTAAACCAAACAGATAATGGTACAGCAAAGCCTTGTTTTTTATGTGATAATACTGTATCAGGTAAAAATTCTTTCATGGCTTCTTTCAAAATATATTTCTTAGATTTCTTATTCAATTTATATTCCCATGGGATTTTGAAGCTTAATTCTGCGAGTTTATGATCAAGGAGGGGCACTCGTGATTCAAGAGAATTCATCATAGAAGTCCGATCAACTTTTGTTAAGATATTTTCAGCCATATAGGTTTTCATATCCAATGCTTGCATTTTACTAATAAAATCCCCGTCAATTTCTTTAATGATCATTATTTTCAATTCTTCTGAAGCGAAATTATTCAATAATTGTTTTATATTTTTCTTAAATAATTTACTTCTCTCATAATCTTTCCAATTGCAAAAATAAGCCCCAATACTATCCTTATCTTTAGATAAATAGTATGAATAACCTTTCCCATATATATTATCAGGAAGTATTTTATTAATTTTTTTAAAAAAACATTGATTCATGAATTTTTTATTCAGCCAGTTACTATTAATTGATAGCATTTTTGAATAAGAATTATAACCAGCAAACAACTCATCTCCACCATCTCCCGATAAAGCAACAGTAACAAATTCTCTTGAAAATTTTGAAACATAATAAGTTGGAATAGCTGAACTATCAGCAAAGGGTTCATCAAATGCCCGTACAAGTTTAGGTAACAAATCGATTGATTCAGGCTCAACAATCATCTCATGGTGTTCTGTTTGATATCGCTCTGCAATAAGTCGGGCATATTTTAATTCATTATATTTTTCCTCCTTAAAGCCAATAGAAAAAGTTTTTACAGTTTGTTTAGAAGCAGAACTCATAAGGGCAACAACCGAACTGGAGTCAATCCCCCCACTTAAAAATGCACCTAAAGGAACATCACTTATCATGCGCATTTTTACAGATTCTAAAAAGACTTCTTTAATCGCTTCTTTCCAATATTCTTCAGATTTTGAATAATCGGGACTGAAACTAACTTCCCAATATTTCCGTATCTTTATTTTGTTATTGTTATCGGTTCTTAATGTAAAATAGTGGCCTGGTTTTAATTTATTTATTTGTTTGAATATAGACATCTCTTCAAATATATATCCGTAAGCAAAATAAGAATCTAATGCATTTAAATTTATTTCCTTTTTGATGTTTCGAGAAGCATTAATTGATTTTATTTCAGAGCCCCAAACAAATTTTTCATTATCAGAATAGTAATAGAATGGTTTTATTCCAAATCGATCTCTTACTCCAAACAACTCCCTTTCTTTTTTATCCCATATAACGAAGGCAAACATTCCCCTAAGAAAATCGATACATTTTTCTTTATATTCAGCATATAAATTGACAATAACCTCAGTATCTGTATTTGTCCTGAAGAAATATCCTTTTTTCTCTAGTTTTTTTCTCAATTCCAGAAAATTATACACCTCTCCATTAAAAGTGATCCAATATCTTTCACTATTGTCACATAAGGGCTGATGTCCTGATTTTAAATCAATTATACTTAATCTTCTAAAGCCTAAACCAACATTATTGTCTATGTAATATCCTTCATCATCAGGGCCTCTTAGAATTAGAGTATCATTCATCCTCCTTAGCTCTTGAATTTCAACATTTACATTTTTATCAAAATATATTTTCCCAGTAATTCCGCACATTTATTTTTGCTTATATTGTCTTGATACTTATAGTATGGATAATTTTCTTGATAAACAGATATGGCTGATTATAAATATTGAAATTTGAATAAAAGGATAAAAACTTTAATTGATTTATGCCAAAAGTTCTTACAGTTGATTCACTTTTTCCTCCCAATTGCATCTAGATAGACTTTTACAGTTTTTAATGAAATCTCTGTCCATGACAACTCACCTTCATCATATATATTGCAAATGTGCTTTCTAATTGTATCATATAGAATTCTTGATTGAATAAGTTTGGTGATTGCAGCTGCCAAAGATTTTCTGTCATTTGGCTCAACTAGTAGACCTGTTACACCATCTCTTACGACTTCTGGAATTCCACCTGTTTTAGTTGCCACAATTGGTTTGCAAAATGTAAAAACAGTAGAAACTACACCACTCTGTGTTGCTTCAGTATAGGGTAGAACTACAATATGAGCTTTCAATATTAATTGAACGATTTCTTCATTCCGTATATACCTATTAATAATTTCTACGGACTCTGATTGAATATATTTAGTATAATCAAACCAATAGTCACCGCTCCCAGCAATTATTAAATGTGCTTCAGGAATTTGTTCTTTTATTTCGTGAAATGATTCTAATAAGACGTCTATCCCTTTATATTTAGAAATACGACCAATAAATAAGATTGAACCATAATTGGGCAAGATATCTTGGTTTTTGTATTCATTTAACCATTCATGGTTACCAAATGGGATCATTACACTATTAACTCTTTTCCGCACAATATTATTAAAGAGGGCTAAAGAGTGTCTAGAATGCAGTATATATGTTGCATTTTTGATGTTATTCGTTAATCTATTAACTAAAGAAGTTAGACTTCCTCCTTCGCCAATATGAGGCACTGGATCATGGATTGTGACAATGATAGGAAGAGATGGTATGAAAATTTTTATATAAAAGGTTAGAAGAGAGTTTATATTAAAGTGGATAGCATCATAATTCTCTTTCTTTATATAAGAAATAAAAGATTTAATTATCTTAAAATTTTTCGGATGAAAATAAGCTAAACTTTTTAAGTATATGGCATGAAGATTAAATTTTGAACCAATATATTTATTAAACTCAATTGCCAAATAATGTTTCTTATTGACATCGAGGATCAACCCAGGTTTTTCATTTATCCATAAATCATCTTTTTCAAAGAGTAACTGTTTACCTGAACCACTTTTGGAAATAGTCGCAAAAAGGCTAATTTCAATAGTATCTGACAAATATTTTGCTAGAGGTATAATTTCTTCATAACAAGTATTTGTAATTATGGCCACTTTCATTTCTTATGTCTAACCAGAGCCATTTTTGAGGGGATTAATACTAATTTTTCCACGCTTATCTTACTAGTTGTTGTGAAATTTATCAAATAGTTTCTTGTTTGCTGCGGAAATACGCAATAATGTCTTTTTTCGACTTAAATATCTTTAATAATCTTGCAGGATTCCCTGCATAAATTGAATAATCTTCAACATTTCTAGTAACAACCGCTCCTGCGCCAATAACAGAATATCTTCCAATGGTTATTCCTGCAATAATTGTAGAATTTGTTCCAATTGAAGCACCCTTCTTAACAATTGTTTTTAAATATTTTACATGAGTACCAACTAAGGGATACAAATCATTTGTAAACATAGCCCCATGGCCAACAAAAACTTCATCCTCCAAAATAACAGAGTCGCAAAGGAAAGAATGACTTTCAATAATGCAATTTTCCCCAATAATGGTATTTCTTGTAATTTCTACAAAAGGACCAACAAAACTTGAGGCTCCTATAGTACATCCAAAAATATTTACTTGATTCGGGTTGAAAATCTTTACATTTTTTCCGATAATGACATCCTTATCAATCATTCTTCAAATTCATTTATTTTATTTATTACATATGTTTGGGTTTCTATATCTAATTCTGGAAACATCGTTAAAGCAATCACTTCGTTGCAGAGCTGTTCAGCAACAGGAAAGTCCCCTTTTTTGTACCCTAAGAATTTATTGGCTATTTGCAAATGCAATGGGATTAGATAATAAATATTTGTTTGAATTTTACATGCATAAAGGTATTCAATAAATTTTTCACGATTGATTAGTAAACGAGAAACAAATTGATGATAATTGGAATATACCTTACTTTCTACTTCTTGGTGAATAAAAAAATTGTCGTTCAAATTTTCAATGTAATTACATGCTACTAAGTTTCGCTTTCTGTTCATCTCATCAAGATACTTTAGCTTAACTCTCAAAATCGCGGCCTGCAATTCATCGAGTCTACTATTTATCCCATTTATTATAATATGGTTATAGTCGGTCATTCCATACATCCGCAATAATCTTAGCCTTTCATCATACTTCCTGTTGTTTGTAACTACAATGCCTCCATCCCCTATAGCACCTAAATTCTTTGTTGGATAAAAACTAAAAACACCAAAGTCTCCTATGGATCCAGATTGGATTCCATTTATTTTGCTGCCATGAGATTGTGATGCATCCTCAATTATTGGAATATTTCCAACGATATTCCTTAGTCTAGGTATGTCAACAACATTTCCAAAAAGATGAACAGGGATTATTGCTTTTGTTTTATATGTAATTGCACTTTTAACCCTACTCAAATCAATCAAATAGGTATCTTCACAAACATCTATGAAAACGGGGATTGCTCCTGCCTCAATTATTGCTGAAACAGTAGGTATAGCTGTGTAAGGAGTGGTTATTACTTCATCTCCTTTGCTTATTCCAATTGTTCTCAATGCCAGGGTTATTCCATCTGTAGCATTGGCAACTCCAACTCCAAACTTCGTTCCAATGTATTGTGAAAACTCTATTTCAAATTTCTTAACTTCTTCAGCTAAGGTATATCGTCCAGATAATAATACTCTTTCAAAGGCTTCCTTTATTTCATCTTCGTAAAGTTTATACTGGGGGACCAGATCACATCTCCAAATCATCTTTTTTTTTTAAAATAATTAATAGTTTTTTCCAAAGAGGACTTAATATCAGAATATATAATGTTTGGCAATACTTCTCCTAATTTGAGATCACTTAAAGATGCGTTTCCCATATCAATTTTATTAACCTCATCAGGAATAGGTTTTATAATTAAATTTCCGGAATTTGAAATCTCTATGATAATTTTTGCTAAATCACTTATAGATATGAATTGACCATTAATATTTAATGCCATAAAACCATTTATGGTAACTTCTTTGAGTCTATCTATTATTTCAACTAAATCCTCCACATACAAAATTGATCTTTTACGATTCTTGCCATACACCTCTATTGTGTTATTCTGGATTGCCCTTTTTATAAATCCTCCAATTAGGCCAATATCACTGTAATTGGTTATCTGATTTTCACCAAAACAGTTTGGTAGTCTTAAACTAATCACACTAAAATTGTATAATTTTGAATATACTCTATAAAATGATTCAGCGCTTAACTTGTTTATTCCTTGTACATCTTCTGGAAGCATTCTGTCTTCTTCAATAATTGGAGATTTATGGATGTTGCCATATTGGCCTCTTGATCCTAAATAGATTATTGATTTATTTCTAGAGTTTCTCAAAGCATTGATAACAGCAATGTGGGATATTAGGTTTAACTCAATATCCATTTTAGGATTATTGATTGCTTCATGGTGAGCTGTCCAACCCATACAATCTATTATTAAATCCTGTTCATTTAAAATATGAACTAGATCATCAACATCCTCCACCCTTTTATTGAAAAGAGTAATCCTACTTATATAATTTTCAATATTATTGATAGAGGCCCCAGTCTGATCAAAAAATGCATCGATTACAGTAACAGAATACCCAGAATTGCAAAATCTCTTTACAAGATTACTCCCGATAAATCCCGCACCGCCTAGAATTATAACTTTATTCATTTATTGGGATCAAATATTGTAAATATTTGATTTATATTTAATCAAGTTTTCTTTAGTTCTAAACCAATGAATAGTTTCCTTTATACCTTGATCTAATGAAAATTGTTGTTTCCAATTGGTTGAATCTATCAATAATTGATTAGAACCATAAAGACGGTTAACCTCACTTTTTGGAGGTCGGATTCTTTGGTCATCAGAGATTACCTGAGCCTTTGGGTTAATTTTAGCAATGATTAATTCCGCTAATTCTCCAATTGATATTTCAAAATTTGTGGCAATGTTAATCTCCCGACCAAAAAGTTTGTCAGATTTAGAAATTTCAATGAATCCATTTACCGTATCTTTTACATATAGCAAATCTCCAGTTGGAGATAATGAACCAAGTTTAATTTTCTCACTACCATTTAGAAGTTGTGTAATAATTGTAGGAATTATGGCTCGGGCAGATTGTCTGGGGTCATAGGTATTAAATGGTCTGACAACAATAACGGGTAAATCAAAACTTTTATAGAATGCCTCGGCTAAAAAATCGGCTGATATTTTTGTGGCTGAATATGGAGATTGTCCCTGGCGAGGATGTTTTTCGTCTATAGGTACATATTGAGCAGTTCCATAAACTTCAGACGCTGATGTAATTAGTATTTTCTTTATTCCAAGTTCCTTTGATGCTTCCAATATATTTAATGTTCCTCTAATATTTGTCTCTACATATGAACCTGGCGATTAATAGCTAAACGGAATTGCAATTAATGCGGCAAGATGAAAAACTACATCAATATTTTCTAAGGCATTTCTAACTCCAGAAGAATCTCTAATTTCACCAGAAAAATTTCAATTTTGTCCAATTTTTCGGCACTCAGACTATCCAGCCAGCCCTAGGAATTGAATGAATTATAATAAACAAAGGCCCGAACATGATAACCTTCTTCAAGCAACTTTTCAACAAGGTGACTTCCAATAAAGCCATCGGCTCCTGTAACTAAAATGTTTTTCATCCTAAAAGTGGTTTTTTAGTTCTGTCTGTGCTTTTTCAAAGTCCTCTATTCTACCAATATCTAACCAATACTCTGTTAGTTCATATTTTGAAACGGGTAGTTGATTTTTTATTAAACTTGAAATTAATTGATCCATACCAAAATATGTATTATCTGGAATGTAATTAAAGATATCAGGTTTCATAATGTAAATTCCTGCAAGTATATAATTTACAAAATCAGGTTTTTCCTGAATACTCGTTACATAATCCCCTTTGAACAAAATATTTCCAAATTCGAATGGGGTTATTAGCTTTTTTATACTTATTGTAAGTAACGAATTTGTGGTAGCTGCAAATTGATAAAGATTTCCATAATCAACAGTACTCAAAATATCACCATTCATTACCAAAAACGAACTTTCTAACTCATTCTTGAGAAGGGTGAGAGGCCCTGCAGTTCCTAATGCTTTTTCTTCCTTACTGATTTTTAATTTGACACCATACTTGCTACCGTCACCAAAAAAATTCTTTATATATTCGGATTTATAATTAGTAGCTAAATAGATTTCGTCGAATCCATGCTTTTTAAGATTCTCAATCTGTATCTCAAGAACTGCTTTTTCTCCTATTGGTAGTAAAGGCTTTGGAATAGATTCAGTAAAAGGCTTTAAACGAGACCCTAATCCACCTGCTAGTATAATAGCTTTCATATTATTTTCTAATTTTTATAAGTTTCGCCGGAATACCGGCTACAATTGAGTAATCTGAAATATTTTTATTTACCACTGAATTAGCCCCAATAATTACTCCATTCCCAACCTCAATGCCCCCAAGAACTACCACATTGAAACCAAGCCACACATCATTACCAATCTTTACAGGGTTGAATGATAGACCTTGATTTGCAAGTAGTTAATATTGTGATAATTATGACTACTTGTAATTATTTTAGTTCCTGCACCAATTAGAACATTATCACCTATTTCCAGACCACTCCTTCCAACAAATATAGAACTTTGGGCAATTTTAACATTATTATTTATGCTTATATCTGATGGAAATTTGAAATGCACATTGTCATGAATTATTATCCCAGATCCAAACTTATTAAAAAAAGGGCGATACAAAATTCGTCGTAAATAAATACCCATCTGAAATGGGAAATATTTTATTAGTGCTTGGATAAAATAAAATAATTTATAATTATTATACTTTGCCATAGTGTTTCGTGTGTAAACTTTTATAAATACTAATTAATTTATTGGTATTCTCATTAATATCATAATATTTCTGAGCCACTTGACGACAGTTTTTATACTTCCATGAATTATCGATCACATCCAGAATATGCTGATCCAATTTGCTATAATCTAAATTAAAAATCCCAAGCATTGAAATCTCATCTTGTTTACCAGGACAATGTTTGAGGTTTTCTGAAATTACTGGTGTATTCATAGCTAATGCTTCCAAAGGGGCTATCCCAATGCCCCCAAATTCCTTAACGTTATAATTACTTATGGGCATTACATAAACATCAGCAGCAGCAAAGTATTTATTGATTGATTTGTCTGATCGCTCAACAATAGTAGCTCCTGATTTTAAAGCTTTATTATAAAATTCATCTTCTTTAAAGCCTCCTACTAAATATAAAATCACATTTTTATGCTTCTGTTTTATTTTTATAAATGCATCAATGAGATTATCTACATTTTTTGTTGAATTATAGCGACCGACATAAAGTATCATTTTTTTTCTAGGGCTTATTCCAGATGTTTCTTTTGCAGAAGTTTTATTTACTGGTTCATACAAAGAGAAATTAATTCCATTGAGGAATAATTCAAAATCAAGTGATTTAAAATGGTTTGCTAAAAATGCTTGCTCTGTCTTAGATGCCGTAAAATATTTATCAATAAATTTAAATGCTCTTTTTTCTAAAAAATAAGGGACCAATCTCAATATGTTGCCACTTTTTTTGTAGCTAAAGAAATCAAACGGGCCTCCTAGTTGTTGTATAATAACAGGTGTACTACGTGGCTTAAGCTTAAGAAGTAACCAAGTTGTCAAACTTTGGTGGGCCCCATAAAAGTGAATTAGAACATCTTTCGATTGAATTTCTTTTTTTAAAGCTTGAAGCATTAAAATGGATTGTGTGAAATGCCCAACTTTCTTAACTTTTCTACATTCAGAAGGAAATACTTTATGTAATATTCCCTCCACTTCTTTTTTATAAACTGTATTTATTACCTCCCCATAAGGCCTCCAACATTCAATAATAATGTTTTGGTTAATTTGTTGAACTCTCCGCCCCCATTGATGATGCCAATCCACTTTAAAGAAGCCAATCCAGAAAGGATATTTGTCTATCCTAACATAGTCTGTTTCAAGAAATATTTTTTGATATTCCACAGGATCTTCATATTCAAAAATACTTTTAGGTGGAATGTGTGTTAGAATATTAATTATTTTCATTCTTATCAAGAACTTCTGTTTTAATGTAGCGAATCAGTTTTCTTAAATTAATTATATTGAATAGCATTGACCAATCAGATAGTTTAATTATTTTTAGAAGAGAACCCAGGCCCCAAAAAACAATGAAAAAGAAAACTCCAAAAATACCCTTCATGATATAACTTTCCCCTAGACTAATATATATTACGTATGCGGTTATTGAAACTACTAATGCATAAAGAGCCAACTTAAATGAAGGAAGTATTATTAATTGGGTAATATTTTTTTTTGAGAAATAGACAAAAAGTATACCTAGCAAAATATTGGAAAGCAAGACAGCCCATGCTACACCTAACCCTTTATTGTTCAAAGATTTGAGGTTAAGAAATAAAATCACTAGAAGTATAAAAAAAATAAGTTGAATTGAATAAACTAGAGCTCCATGGTAAAATCTTCCTTTGGCTAATATAGCATTTCCATATGGTTGAAATAGGGTAAGAATGAACATTGAAATAGTAATAATCGACAATATAGGTATTGTAGGTAGATATAAATCACCTAATATTATCTTTACAATTACATCGGAGTATATTGCAGCAATAATCGTGGCTGGAAAAATAAAAGCAAACATAAATCGTTCAAATTTTCTAATTATCACATTAATTAATTGAGTATTATTTTCAGCAATTGCTTTAGTAAACATTGGAAAAAATAGAACGCCAACAATATTGGCTATCATTTGCACAAATCCTCCTATTCTAAACCCTGCCGTATAAAGCCCAACTGATTCAGAATTAGCAAAATATTGAAGAATAACTTTATCTGATTGCATTAGTACAGTTTGAGCAATAAGGATTAGAATAACAGGAAGTGCGATTTTATAATATTTTTTAGCAATTACTTTGTTAAATTTTCCAATTGGATAAGGCCTAAGTAGGAAGATGTATAATGGGAGTATTAATACTGTTGCTGCAAGATTTGAAAGAGCAATAGCAATAGCTCTATAGCCAATTAGAACAACAGAAAGACGAAAAATTTGATAAATTAGTGTAAATATAAAATCAGGGATATCTTGTTTTGCTTGTTCTGTTCTAGCAATAAAAATAGTTTTAACACTTTGATATAGTCGTTGGAGAGTAAGGGCAGCTATAAATATAATAATAACAATTTCATGAGTCTTACTTTCAAATTGGTACTTAAATCCATACTTTTGAATTAGTAGCCAACTAGTTACAGTTATAAAAAACAATCCAATGAGTCCGAGTTGTAATCTTAAATATGTTCCATTTGCTTCTGCCTCGTTATCACCATCATTTATACATTTTATATAAGCTGTAGGAATACCCAAATCTGCAATAAAAGCAAACATATTAACGAATGCCATTCCAAAGGCTATTGTTCCTAAAACTGTTGGTCCTGCAACTCGAGCCACAAATATTGTGACAATAATTTGAACAAACTGAAGTATTATTCTGCTTCCGTAACTTAATGCTAACTTTTGACCTAACATTTAATAGGAATGGGAGCTATTTTGGTTAATTATAGGATAAAGTGTTTTGATATTAGTGAATTAAAAATCATTTTAGCTTTTATGAAAATTAATTTAACTAAAACCATATTATCTAAGTTATATTTTTTTCGAAACATAATAGTGTCAATAGCAAACCTAAATAGATTTACTCGTTTTGAATTATGTATTAAGAGATAAATTTTCTTGTCAGAAAAGATCTTATCAATTTTATTTGATATCTGATTTATGTATATCATGTCCTGATTATTTGTTGGAGATACGTTTTTCAAATAATTCAATAACCACTTCTTGTATTGATTTACAGCTTGTATTCGATCTTCTACATTACCCGTGCTAGATATATTATAAGTTGAAACTCGCCAATTACAATTTGTTTTATTTGTGCTTGCGACTCCATATTCTGCTGCTAAAAGAAACCATGTTATATCATCAGACCCCCATGCAAGAGGTAAGTTAAAGAAACCTCCAATGCTTCTTAATTTTTCTGTTTTGCATATGAAATCGGGAGCGAACTGAGGTCTGTCGTTTATTAATCTTTTCCAGATGAACTCAATTCCACTTTCATATTCAGGTAATTTAGGCCCTTCAAGTATTACTTTTGAATCTGGATTAATTTTCCTGATTTTTGAATGAAATAAATTAATTCGCGAGTATTTTTTGATTAAAAAGATAATTTCTTCAAGAAAATTTGAGTCATAAGTATCATCATCCGAAAACAGAACAAAATATTTTCCCGTAGCTTTTTGTATGCATAAGTTCCAATCTTCAATAATCGATTTATGATTATTGTTCTCAAAATACTTAATTCTTTCATCGTCGAATTCACATACGATTTTCAATATTTCATCCTTTTTACTATTTATCGCATTATTGTAGATTACAAATTCAAAATCTTTAAATGTTTGATTTAAAACACTTGATATTGCATCATGCAAAAACTCAGTTTTAATGATTGGTAAAGCAACTGTGATTAACTTATTCATTATTTAATTTGCCTCTTAAACCAAATTGAGATTTTAATAAATAGCATGGATTATGTTTTAAAGGATTTTATATTGCTAGTGGATTTCGGTTTTATAATATTGATAAATTGAAGGTATTTACTGTCCGATATTTGATTAAATAAAATCAAGTTTAAGATTAGAAATTTCAAACTTTTTAATGGATTAATACCCTCGGTTTTAATTATAGCATAACCACAATTATCGAACATCCTAATCATGCTTTTTTTCGTATAGAACCGTAGATGTGTTTTGTCAAGAATGCCTTCATCTTGGTAGTTCCAGTCTTTATGAAATAGAAGATTTTTTAAATTGCTGTAATATCTTACATTTGGTATAGATGTAATTATGATCCCATCTGTTGAAAGTAATTTTATTGAGTCAACTAAAGATTGCTCAGGCTCAATCATATGTTCTAAAACGTCGTTGAAAACAATACAATCAAAATAACCATGAGGCAATAAATTTAGATTTTCTTGAATCGTCCCTACCAAAACATTGTCCAATTTTATTTTGGCCCTTTCAGCAATATCTTTGTTAATTTCAATTCCCCATGTTTCTGCATGAAGTTTTTGCTTAACAGAAAAGGAAAATTCACCAGTGGCACATCCAACATCTAATATTGTTTTAATATTGTTTGGAATATGCTTTAATACCTCTGGTCTTGGGTGACCAAAATATTTATCGTCTTTCATCCTCAAGTTCGTTCAGAATAATTTGTACTAGTAGTTAGATAATTGTATTTACCTTGGTCAAAAATATTACTAACAAAAAAAAGATAAATAACCATGAAGAAGTTCTGTATGGTTGTTTGAGTTAATCCAAAAAATTGATAAGTAGTAAAATGTGCTATTAAAAAAATCAGAAAAAATAGTTTCAATATTGAAATGGACTCTTTAAATTGATGTGAAGCAAACTTCTTATTTTTATTAAACTTAATTAGGATACTTAACCAAAAGTATAGAAAGATTAAGAATCCAACGACACCCACATTTGCTAATAAATTAAAATTGCCGACATGGTAGTCTCCTGTTGCGCTCACTCTATATTTGCCATCCACTAAATCTCCCATTGTTGAGAATTCTTGAGTAAATCCTTGGCCAAGGATTGGAGACTCCTGAAATTTCTCAAGAACCAAAGGTAGACGAACATTGAAACGGAAATCTGCTGAACTTTCTACTTCAGCTCCACTATTAGCAATTTCGATTATTGTAGCATATCGGTTAATGAAAGATTCTAATAAGTTTCGACTTTGAGGAAAACTAGTTGCAATCATGAATATGAATGTTACTAGAGTTAGGCCCTTTAGAAAAACACTAAATTTCCTTTTCGCAATAAATAGCATGTAATAACTAAGGGCAAAAATTAGCGCAATAATCCATAATCGTGTCCCGGCAATAATTGTCGATAAAATCGAGACGATTAGTACCAATAGAAGATATTTTTTAAAACGCTTATCATTAGAGGATGATAGCATTACTGAGGCAAAAATTACATTTAATAATATATTTTCGGAATAAAAATTTGTTGCTCGCAAAGTATTACTTTCGATTGAGAAGGTACCGAAAAGAAGGTTATAACCTGCATTCCCTGTTAAAAGACTCAATATATTGACATCCAAGAGCGAAAGTGTTAATTGAAATGTGAGTATAATGAATGCTGTAGGTGTTATGAAAAGCAAGATTTTATTAAAGTCCTGTTGCGTTCTGAAAAGTCTGGGGATGCTGTAAATGAATGTAAATGGCATCCAATATCTAATTAATGAAATAATGATTTTAAATTCAGTACCCTTAATTAACGAAAAAACAATTGTAAAAAGCATTAAGATTATTATTGCAAGAATTTCCTTTTTAAAATAGAATCTCACAGTGATTCTTTTTGAATAAGCTTTAAAAAAAGTAATAAGGACAAATAAATCAAAGAAAGCGATCGATATTCCCGGTGCTAAATTGAAATAAGGAATTGTTTTGAATTTTTCTAACTCGCTGCCACCAAAAAGGCCACCAGGTGCAAGTAGAATAATGATTATGAAAGCAAACCAAAATTTAATATTCTTTGATTTCCAATATAATGCAAGTATTAATAAGAAAAAAAGTTGATTAATAAAAAAGGGCATAAAATAGACAACTCCAACTGTGACAAATACTAAACTATATAGTAATATAATTTCTTTATTATCTATATTGATTTTTGTCATAAAAAATATATTGTACAATCATAAAAATTATTAAAAATCATTGTTGTCCGGTAAAACCGGACATTAGTTAGTTTTTCTATTTAAATATCTAATAGTTTTTTTCAAGGTTGAGTATCTATCTCTCTTTCAGATCAATAAATATATTCTACTGTGGATCATATTATATCAAATGATACTTCTACACCAATAGGAAGATGGTTTTTCTTATACAATTTTATCCTTAGAGTTATAATTTGAATAATCATAATAACCATAATTATATCCCTTGTTATACCCATAATAGTAGTTATATCCCATACTGCGAGAAGGTTTTATATCGTTAATAAGTAGAGCGAGATTGGGAAGCCGTTTTTCGTTTTGCATCTGGTTCGCAATAGTGATCACATCTTTCTTACTATAATTTTGTCTGACCACATAAAGTGTTAAATCTGCAAAATTTGCAAGAGAGAGTGAATCCGAAACCAATGCAACAGGAGGTATATCTAACATAATGTAATCGTATTCCTTTTTTAAATCTATAAAAATATTTTTCATCTCTGTAGTCTCAAGTAACTCAGCTGGATTTGGAGGTATGGGTCCGGCAGGAAGCAAATCCAAATTTTGAATCGAAGTCCTGACAATGCAGTCATTAAGCTTCTTTTGTCCAATTATTATAGAAGAGAGCCCATCTGCGTTTTTAACATTAAATAGCCGATGTAAAGCGGGCCTTCTCATGTCGCAGCCAATGAGCAATACTTTTTTATTGTTCATGGCAAAAATTGTGGCCAGGTTGGTAGCAGTAAATGTTTTTCCTTCTCCACTAACACTGGAAGTTACCATTATTACTTTTTGAGTGTTGTCTCTTAGCATGAACTGTAGATTGGCCCTTATGCGGCGAAGCGATTCTGTAAAAGAGGAATTGGGATGCTCTTTGGCAAGCAGGGTACCCCCCAGCGATGAGTGTCCTATGATGCCAACTATTGGGATGTCAGTATGGTTTGTTATATCCTCTCTCTCGCGGATACGATTGTCTAATACGTCCCGGAGAATATAAAATCCACCAGGAAGTAGCATTCCGATGGCAATGGCTAGTAGTATATTAACTTTTTTATTGTTGCCGATAGGGATCATCTGGTCATAGCGGGCAGGATCAAGGACGCGCACATTAGAGATGGTGGAAGCTTTTTGAATTCCGGCTTCTGCACGTTTTTGAAGCAAAAAAGTGTAAAATTGGTTATATAAATCGTATTTGCGTGTGATATTGAGTAATTGCTGCTCATTCAGGGGCAGGGTTTTCAATTGATTGATAACTGCTTGCTCCTCCGTGTTGATCTGCTCTATGGTAAGGGTATTGTTGTCTGTGAGCCCGTCAACAATCTCAAGGATGCGAAGACGGACGCTTCTAATGCGATCGTTAATGCTTTCTACACCGGGATTGCTGGCTGCTACGCTGAAATCAAGGTTTTCACGTTCTTCATACAGTTTTTGTAATTCCTGCACAGTACCAATAAGCATTTGATCATTGGCATCCATTAAAGAGGGTGAAATAATAGTTTGCGGATCTTTACGTGATTCAACGTAATTTTTTAAATATGCATAATAATTGGCCTTGAGTTTTAGTTGTGTTTTCCTTTCCTGGTAACTCTTCAATCTCTCATAAGCCATTTCTCCTTCTCTGCTCAGGTTGATTACATTGTTGGATAGTCGAAAAGTGAGCAGTTGATTTTCTGACTGCTCCAATGAATCCAGGATGACTTTAATCTGTTCATCAATAAATAAAAAAGTATTCTCGGCTATCTGCTGTTTCCTTTCTAAACCACTTGCAATATAGTTTTCACAAAGCGAGTTCAGGTAATCTGCCTCTCTTTCTCCAACAGGTCCCTCAGATTTTAAACTTATTAGGGTTCCCTCTTTTTCATCTGTTTCAATTTGGAGCTTTGATTTGTAGAAGTTGGCCAGTTGTATTGGATCATTTACGATAAAGCTATAGGTTTTGTAGCCAGTTCCTTCTGGTTTTTGTGTGATTCTAAACTTCCACCCATTGATATCTTGTTCAGCGTTATAATTCAATATAGTATCTATCCCTTCATCCTGGTATAACCTGAACTGCTGTTCTTCCAGTATATCAATGAACCAACTCGTGTTCATGTACCAATCAATCGAATCACTGTATATTTCTATATCAAGCATTGGGTTTTCATATAAGGGTCTTTCTCTGATTCTTCCATGTGCGGTCCAAAAAATCTCCTGGTTAAGACGCTGGATGGTACGCTTAGCCATAGAAAAAGAACTTATTTTAGCTGTTTCATTAGCCATATCTGCTCTTCTTCTCATATACCTGACAGATCTGAGTTGAGTCATAATATCCTGGCTGTTCTCATCCTCTTCGATAATTAGGGTTGCACTGGCCTGGTATTGGGGGATGGTGTAGCGGATTTTAAAGAAGGCTACACTCAATGCAATTCCCAGTGTGATAAGAAACCAGTACCAGTTTGAAAGAAAAAGGTAAAAGTACTTTTTCCAGTTGATGGGACGGTCTTCGGGCATGGAAGGGGGGGGGGGTCCGTAGCCGTAGGTTCCGTTGGGGTAGCCGGGGGGGGTATTTTGGTTGTTTGATTGGGTCATGGTGTAATAGGCATTAGGCGTGAGGCATTAGGCTTTAGGGGCCCAGGAGCTAACAATTATTCTTATGGGTTTGATGTTGTGTTTAAAAAGTTGATTAAGAGAATTAAAGTTGTAATTGTGCTTAGTGAAGTTGTTATAATGAGTGAGGTTGTGGGTAAATTCAATTGAAAAGGTTTGCTTTTTATGGGTTCAACAATAACAATGTCATTGGGTAATAAGAAATATCCCTCTGATTGCAATAAATTTTTATCCTGCAGGTTGATGTGGTAAGTGTAGGAACCTTCTTTTGATGGTCGAACTATTAAAACACGTTTTCTATCACCAAAGTCAGTAATATCTCCACCCATTCCAATAGCTTCTAATACCGTCAGTTGGTTGTTGTAGTTGCTGTAGGTGCCTGGGCGATTTACTTCGCCAATTACAGTAAACTTGAAACTGAGCAAGCGGACATTAACCACAGCATCTTTTAAATATTCTGCAGCTCGTATTTCAATGGCGCTTTTCACTTCAGAGAGAGTTAAACCTTGGACTTTTATTTCTCCTAGAATTGGTAACGATATGCTTCCTGTATCACTTACAGTGTATCCATAAATGAACATAGATTCCTCCCCCCGAAACATGTTTGTCGTGTTTGTTAAACCAGACCCAGGATTCAGCAATGCATTCATCTCCAGGTTCATCGTAAAAAAGTTGACATAAAGAATGTCCTGGTATTGTACACGGTAGGAGGGGCGATCGAGGGGGAAGAATTGGGAGACGGAGGTGGTATCGAGGTTGTTGAGGTAGGTTAATTCTTTCTGAGAGGTGCAACCCGAAATTAGTATCAAAGTTATGATGGGGAGGAGGAGGAGTATTCTAAATTTTTTCATAGAAATTTTTTAAGGTGTCAGGTATGAGGTGTCAGGTGTCAGGGGGGTGAGTTTAGTTTTTGTCAATTTTTTTGCTTCGGTGTTTTATTAGGGATGCGATCATTTTGCCGATTTCATCGCACTCAACATCCAGTTTTTTATATAATTCTTCTGAAAGATAATCAATTTCGTATGAAATTTCCAGTTGGGTTCTTAGTTCAGCAAGTGATCCTTTTGCAATATAGAAATGTCTGATACCCTGCTTTTGTGTGTCTAACTCATCTCCTTCAGCAATATTCGATGGAACCGAAACCGCAGATCGTCTGATCTGATCCTTTAATCCAAAGTCCTTAGCAAATTTCCCTTCATTAGTAATTCTATACACCTCAACCGCCACTGCCTTTGACCTCTTCCAAATATTCAACTCCTTAAAATTACCCATCTAACTCAATCTTTTTTTTGCTTTCCTGACACCTGACCCCTTACACCTGATCCTTCTCTCCCATAGCTCCGCCGCGTCACTCCCATCCAAGTAACCCGGCCATATCTTATCTATTTTATTCTCTATCAGCGCCTTCCCTCAACCTCTAACACTCTTTCCTGACACCTCATACCTGATACCTGACACCTCCTTTCATACCTTCTCCACCAACCCCACATGCACTTCGACTACCAAATTCTGATCTATCGAATCAATCCTTACCACAACCTTCTTCTTCCCTCCATCCGATATCAATATACCTTCCAATCCTCGCAACGGTCCCCCGTTCACCCTCACCCGCTCTCCCTTTCTCCTGGTCTCCCACTCAGTCTCAACCTCAGCGTTGCTGTCAACAATTATCCTTAAGTTGTCTATCTGACTCCCCGGTATAGTTGCAGCCTTCCCCTCGAAACTTATGTATTTAACAACTCCATGCGTTTTCAACACCTCATCATAGCTGCTACGGTCGATATTTACGAATACATAGGAGCTAAATAGGGGGGTCTCAACTAACTTCTTGCGATCCGACCATTGACGCATTTTCTTCTGAAGGGGGAGATAAGCATCAATACTCTTTTCCAATAAGCGCTCAAAGACTTGCTTTTCGGCTCTCGGACGAGTGTAGATGGCGTACCAGGATGTCGTATTCTTTACAGGTCTATGTGCTACAATATCAATATCTTCCCGCTGTCCGTCCATGACTTACATTCCTTTCTGCGTAACGGTTTGGTTTCTTTTTCTTTATGCAAAGCTAAAGATAATAGAAAACTGATAGTTTTTTGATATAAACCATCAGTTTTTCTATGTTATTCAAATATCAGAAAATGGAGCTATTGCGCAGAGGGGCCCTTGGCCCTCACAAAGGAAACGCAGAGATGCGCAGAGAAAAAAAACAGGGCTTTTTTATCTGTGTTCATCTGTGTATATCTGTGGACCCCCTCTTTCGAGTTTTACGAGCTCCCTCCAAAAACACTCCACCCACGTCCTGCTGATAAAAACTCTATTAAACTCTGCGCCTAAGCGCAGCGCCTCCCGCCAGCTTGCTGGCAATATACTCTGCGGTGAATTCGTTTCCGGTTAAATCGTCTGTGGTGAATTCGTCTGTGGTTAAATCGTCTGTAGCGGACAGAATATTTTTCATTCCAAAAAAATATTTCTACCTTTAAATACCCATGGATTCAAAATACAGCAACAAGGAAACAATCATACAAGCTATCCGAGATAAGGTAAATGGGGCATTTGAATATATCCATGAGATGCTTTTTGAAACGGTTCGTTATATGATTACTTCAAACAAAGGTTCCGAGCAGGATGCGGAGGATTTGTACCAGGAAGCAATTATCTGCCTGACGGTTAACCTGGATGATCAAAATTATAAAATAAAAGAAAACTTCTCCGGTTATTTTATTGGTATATGCCGGAAGATGTGGATAGATAAATTAAGGGATAGAAGCCGGGAAAGTTTTTTCGATGACACCAGGAGCCCGGATGTGCTGAGTGATCGCATGGACAGAAATCTTCAAAGAGACAAGCAACAGGACCTTTTCTGGACGATTCTGGCCCGGCTGAAGAGAGAATGCCAAAAGATCATTAAGTATCGCCTCGACAAGAAGCCATATAGTGAAATTGCTAAATCATTGGGACTCACAGCAGCTACTGTAAGAACAAAGAAATATGAATGTAACAAGAAACTAAATAAACTAATTAAAGAAGATCCCAGGTATTCCGAACTTCGAAATTAATGGTCAAAATAGAAAATTGCATAACTTGCATTGCAAAGTATGGAGAAATATTCCGAATATATAGTTGATTATCTCTACGATGATATGAATGAGCATCAAAGGAAAGACTTTGAAAAGCTTATGGCATCTGATGCTGAACTTGCAGCAGAGGTAGAGGAGCAGCGATATATTCTGAAGCAGGTTCATGCCCGCCTGGTTTACCAGGAAGCCATGGATGATCCACGCCGCAAGGAAATAGATAAGAGTGCAAAAAAGGCCGTCAAGCGCTATAAGCAAGAACAAATGAGCCGCAGCATCGGAAAAATCAGCACCGGCAGAATTGTTTTCCGACTCATCTCTGTAGCTGCTGGATTAGTAATTTTGTTTGTGTTAAATACTTCAACCGGTTTTAAGACTCCCCTGCGTGGTGTAATGGTTAAAGGCGGAAGCTATTTTGTAACGCTGTGGAGGATGCTCTAAGCACTTCCCTGTCCACCGCCCACTGCCCACTGCTTACTGCCTGATTATCCCAATTTCCCAGCCCATTTTTTTCAATTTCTCAAATTTTTTTCACTTTTTTTTCATTTTCTCCTGAAAGGCCTGTCATTACTGCTTTTCAGGACTTCATTTTTTTGTCTTTTTGGGCCCTTTTTGGGCCTTTTTTGCGAAAAATCCATTGACAAAATACCCCTTTTTCCGACATATATATAGAGGACGGAAATTTTTCACCAAAAAATAAAGAAATGTTCAACACTAAAAACTACTTCATAAAGATTACAGAAAAGTCTACACTGACTCAAAATGCTTTCAATGAGAATCCCGATTGTTTTTACTATGAAGGAGTGATAGAAACTGCAAACGATGTAGTGTGCTTTCAACAAGCACTGTCCAAACTGCTCGATGTGTTCGAAGAATCACAGTTCTCCCTGGAAGGAACACAGTTCTTGTTGGAAGGAACGGAATTCTTCATGGAAGGAGAGCAATTTCCACTGGTAGGAGCGGAATTTCCACTGGTAGGAACAGAATATCCTATGGTAGGAACGGAATTACCCTTGGTAGGAACGGAATATCCAATGGTAGGAATGGAATTCCCTATTGAAGGAACCCATTTTCCTTTTGAAGGAACGGAAATAACACTTGCAGAAGCAGAATTGTTCGCTACACAATTTGAGATGGAAGTGGAACAACTGCACAAGCTGCATGCAAATAGAAAAAATACCTAAATGAACAGACGTCTGTGTTTTTATATAAACTGTTTTATTAACTAAAATTTAATTATTATGAGTACTAAACGTAAATTTTCAGAAGCCGAATCACTCGAAACTTATCGATTGACAATGGCAAATGCAGAAACACATCCCGGAATTGCAGAAAAACTCGCAAACCTGGGCTACGATTCCGAAACCCTGAGTGTTGGCAAAAAACTGCTGGAGGAAACAAGAGGTATGTATGACACTAGCAAGGTCGATAAACATCATTTGGCGGCCGTATACAAGACTTTCTCAGAGAAGCGTGAATTGCTGAACGAACCATATCTTCTTCACAAGAAACTGGCAAGGGTGGCCTTTAGAAAAGAAAAACCCATCATTGAAAAACTGGCAATTAAGCCCCGCATACCTTCGACCTATGTCAAGTGGATCGAAGCAGTGAAGAGTTTCTACAATGGAGCTGTGGCCAACCCGGATATTCAGGATAAATTCGCCCGTTTCAACATTTCGGCCGATGAACTAAACGTCGGACTGGCAAAAATCAAAGAAGTGGAAGAAGCAAGAAATGAACTCATGAAGAAAAAAGCCGATTCCCAGTCTGCCACGAAAGAGAAACAGGAGACCTTCGATACTACCTTCGACTGGATGCGGGATTTCTATGCCGTGGCAAAAATTGCATTTACAGAACAACCTCAGTTGCTGGAAGCTTTCAGTAAAGTGGTGAAGAGTTAGGTGCTGATTCGTTTCAGGGTGGCGCCGAACTTCTGTGGTAAGCAAGGCGCCCCCTTTTTATTAACCATTAAAAACAATAATTATGAGTTTAGTTAGAAAATACGACAAGACCTTACGACGAAGAGCAGCCCTCCGCGCCGTCTGGCTGCCGGGAACAGAAGTTCGGATAGGGGACATCATGCTGTTAAAAGATGGTGTCCTGGTCAGTGTCGGAAACCTGGAAGATGAAAATATACCCTATAATGTATCATCTATCGGTGAGGCACATTCACTTTCTTTGCAGTCGAAAGGGGTAAGCCAAATGCTTATTCAGAACGGGGCAAAAGTCTCTTTATCAAAACTGAATACTGCCCTCGATGCAGAATTAACCATCAGCTTTCAGGAAGAAAATTCCTATTACCTGCGAACTCCCTCATTATCGGGTGTGGGTATGAATATGGCGATGAGCATTGCCCGCGAGATTGCAAAACTGCCCGACTGGGATCATTCAAAGAATTACCTTGTCCATAAGATATGGAGGGCCGAAGATTTCTCCTTCCTGGGAAACATGGAAGGAAGTTCCGAGCTCACTTTTAAGGGGAACGGCGAATTCATCCAAAATCTCATCTCCAACGGTATCAGCAGTGGACTATCAAAAACCGGAAACAAGAACATGAGTTTAGAGCTCATGGGTAAATCCGGACCGGTAGTGATGCAGGTATTCCGCATAAAGCGCAACGGAGATATATTTTAAAATTAGTTGAGCGTTTAGCGTTTAGCGTTTAGAGAAGCGCTTCGTTAAACGCTCAACGCTCAACATTAAACAATAGAAATCATGACACTATTATCAATCATCGGTCCATGGCAAATGACCATCCTGGTATCCGTTTTAGCAATACCAGTAATCATTCTCGCTATCTTTCTGCTAATAGCAAAATTCAAGCGTTCCTGATATCGGAATTCACCGCAGAGTTTTTAATATGCAAATCTGCGAGCGAGCGCCCTCACCCTGCTACTCTCCCTATATCTATTACCCTCACCCTGACCCTCTCCCGCCGGGAGAGGGAATTCCCTCCGAATAAGTATCAAAATATATTTTGCAGTATGACCGTATCATACCGTGTTCCAGGCATACTTCTAACTACAACCAAAATTATATTCGAAGCACTTCCTTCCCCCTTGGGGGAAGGCTAGGTTGGGGGTAATTAAAAATGACCCTCACCCTGACCCTCTCCCGCCGGGAGAGGGAATTCCCTCCGGATAAGTATCAAAATATATTTTGCAGTATGACCGTATCATACCGTGTTCCAGGCATACTTCTAACTACAACCAAGATTATATTCGAAGCACTTCCTTCCCCCTTGGGGGAAGGCTAGGATGGGGGTAATGGATAGCAAAAGGAAGAAGGCTACCGCTAGCATTGGGCTATCGCCCAAGTGGGGGAGTTGGTAATAGTTTGCACCCTCTCTCGCGAGTTTTACGAGCTCCCTCCAGAAAAACTCTCTATACGTCCTGCTGATAAAAACTCTGTTTAACTCTGCGCCTAAGCGCAGCGCCTCCCCGTTGCCGCAGGCAACAACATAACTCTGCGGTAAATTCGTCTGCGGTGAATTCGTCTACGCTTACCCCTTCTTTTTAAGAAACTTCGGAGTAAAGTATACCCACTTAAACCTCTCCCCATACGGAATCCTCGCCATAACATTCGCTATCCCCAGTCCACTCAGTATATGCCAGATACCCCACCAGCCGGCTATAAACGCCATCCCACCAATCATCAACTCCTTCGGGAAAATCGCTTCGTTAAACAACAACACCAATCCCAACCCGCTGTTCTGTATCCCCGTCTCTATCGTAAAGGTTCTGCGAGTGGGGACATCCACCTTGAAAATTCTACCTACAGACCATCCAGTGGCCAGGGCAACGATATTGTGAATCAACACTACAATAAATATCGCCCCGATAAACCTTACAAAAAAGCTGTAGTTCATCGAAAACATCACCACCACCAATGCTATGAATATAAACATGGAGATATTTTTCAGGGGATTGAAAATCTTTGCGGTAAGCTTTGGCAAATAGTGATTGAACAACATTCCTGCTGCCAATGGAATACCCAGAAGGATGACGACAGTCTTGAACATCTCAAAGGGATCAATATGCAGCTCTCGCAAAAAAGCAGTGGCCTCAGGTGAGGCAAACTTTAAATACATGCCTCCCCACAAGGCGAAGTTGAAAGGTGTTAACACTATGGCTCCCAATGTGGCAATGGCAGTCAGCGTAACCGATAGGGCCACGTTGGCCTTGGCCACGGAACTCATGAAGTTGCTGATATTCCCTCCCGGACAACTGGCCACAAGGATCATTCCCAGCGCAACAGTAGGTGTGATCACGCTGCTAAATACCAGCGTCAGCAAAAAGGTTACCGCCGGTAACAATATAAACTGTGAAGTAAATCCAAGTATCACCAACTTGGGATTCTTTGCCACATTCTTGAAATGCTGTCCCTTGATCCCCAGCGCCACCCCGAACATCACAAAACCGATTACAATCTGCAGGGGCAAACTTGTCCCGCTGAAATTTAAGCGCTCATGATCCATCTCCTGGAAGGTGGCGAGCATGCCTTTGCTTTTTTCTACTATTTGTAAGGAGTCAACAGACACGATGGTGTCCTGGATGGTTTGAAGTGTGTCTAACATGATAGGGTTTGCTTGGTTTAGGATTTAAATATAGATATTTTTATTAAAAGGGGCGGGTACCCCTTTTATCCCCATCATTATTTTTGAAAGGGCTCGGGCCTTCCCGCGCTTTGGGCTAACGCCCAGTGGGGGAGTTGTTAAATTTTATAGTAAATGATGAAACAGACATGTCGCTCCTCCGGAGCTTATCATCCCCCAAACCTCAGCCAAATTCCTTAATCGAAGCGCACTCCCTCTCCCAGCGGGAGAGGGCCGGGGTGAGGGTAATTGATATATGGGAGAGGGTCGTGGAGAGGGTAATTGATATATGGGAGAGGGCCGGGGTGAGGGTAATTGATATATGGGAGAGGGTCGGGGTGATTCTATGGGCGATGCAATGAATGTGTGATCAGGCTTGGTGGTATAGTCATCACATCCTTACAACTCCTTGTTTCCATCCAATTACAACAATATTGTTTGACCTTACCTCTTCAATATCCCCGGCATATATAACCTTTCCTGGTTCAGTATTACCTAGTTTTTTCCAGAAAAGTAAATTTTTAAAATAGTCTTGAGTAATTGTTTTTCCCGATTTTATTTCAAGCGGAAAAAGTTGTCCGGAGGTATCGATAATAACATCAATTTCATGACCGACATTGTCTCTCCAGAAATAGAGATTGTTATTTTCGCCACGGTTTAGTCGGTTTTTGATCATCTCAACGATGACGAAATTTTCGAATATGCTGCCGGCCAGATAATGTGAAGCAAGTTGTTCCGGACTTGTTATCCCTAAAAGATTACATACCAATCCGGTATCGTAGAAATATAATTTGGACATCTTCACTACCCTTTTATTGAAATTTTTGTGGTGAGGTAGTAAACGGTGAATAATAAAACTACTTTCTAATACTCCTATCCAGGATGAAATGGTCTTTCCGTCAACGCCAACTTCAATAGCCAGGTTATTCATATTAAGCAATTGTCCCGTTCTGCCGGCACATAATTTAATAAAGCGGCTAAAAGCATTCAGATCGGAAATATTTTTTAATTGTCTTACATCTCTTTCAATATATGTTTGAATGTAATTCGAATACCATTTGCCCGACTGAACCGGCTGGTCATGTACCGGAGGATAAAAACCTTTGTAAAGCAGATTATTCAAATTTTCAGTTGCTCTTTCTCCAAGTTCTGAGACTGAGAATGGGAGAAGATACATGTAGGCTATTCTTCCTGCCAGACTTTGAGAAATATTCTCTTGTAAAAGAAAATTATTTGATCCGGTAATAATGAACTTTCCATATACTTTTATTTCATCAAGTATTTGTTGTAAATATGAAAAAAGCTCTGGTACCCGCTGGGCTTCGTCTAATATGACTCCTGTTTTGTATTGAGATAAAAATCCACGAGGATCTTCAATCGCAAATCTTCGTGTATCAGGATTCTCCAGACTTATATATGGTAAATCCGGAAATGTATCAATTGCTAAAGTAGTTTTTCCCGATTGACGGGGACCGATCAATGCAAGTGCTTTAAATTGACTGGCCAATTGGAGCAACTCTTTTTTTGCTTCGCGTTGAATCATACAACAAAATTACAAAAACGGAATCAAATTCCCAAATTGTAAGAAACTTTAGATTAAACCCCAGCGGGAGAGGGTCGTGGTGAGGGTTGTCTTGTCTTAAAATTTCCTGATCTTCTCAACCATCTCACTTATAGCAACTACATCAATAGCTTTGCTCATTGCCCATCCCTCTTTTATGGGTGATGCAATGAATGTGTGATCAGGCTGGATATCTTCAATAGCACTGTAAAACCCTTTTGTTGGTTTTGGTGATTGTGAAGCTTTGCACTCAATTGCAAGCAGCTTATTTTTATAGTGCATTATAAAATCAAGTTCAGCACCGCCACTGGTTCTGTAGAAGAAAATCTGAGCATCGGGAAAATGACCTTTAAGATTTGAGAGGATTACTTGCTCCCATATCGATCCAAAAACAGGATGACTGTATAACTCAGAGAAACTATTCAGATGCAGCAATGCAGAAGTGATTCCGGAATCTGAGATATATACTTTAGGAGATTTTACCAATCTCTTTCCCATATTCGAATGGTAAGGAAGTATAACATCAAGCATAAATGTAGCTTCCAGGAGATCTATGTAATTCCTTATTGTTACGTTGCTAACACCTAATGATTTCCCCAATAGTGAGTAGTTTACGGTCTGTCCGTTAACATGTGCAAGCATTTGCCATAAGCGCCGCATGGTTCCGGATGAGAATCCTTTCCACTGCAGGAGATCCCTTTCAAGAAATGTAGTGATGAAGTCTTCTCTCCATTGAGTTGATGTAGTTTCATCCCTTGCAAGTACACTTTTTGGGAATCCACCTCTGATCAGATAGGTTTCCAGACTGATATTATCTGCAATTTCAGAACTAAGAAAAGGAGTGAGTCTTTTGTATGAAATACGACCGGCAAGCGATTCGGAACTCTGTCGCAGAAGATCTCTTGATGCTGATCCCAGGACTAAAAATTTTCCGGGTTCATTCCATTCGTCAGATAAGCTCCGCAGGAGTGGAAAAAGATCCGGTTTCCTCTGAATTTCATCGATGCAAATCAATTTTTCTTTATGTGAAGATAAAAACCATTCTGCATCATTCAGTTTCTGCAGGTCAGAAGGCCGCTCCAGGTCAAGATAAATTGTCTCTCCAAGACTTTCTAAAAGATATTTTGAAAGGGTAGATTTCCCACACTGTCTGGGACCAATAATTGCTGTTACCGGCATCGTTGACAGCGCTATTTTTATCTCACCTTCTATATGTCGACTGACGTAGTTCTTCATCTGTTACCATGCAAATTTAAAACTTAAATTTAAATATGCAAGGAAAATGCCATGGGAATAATCTATTTTGTTTTTATCTAAGATAAAAAGACATGTCGCACCTACGGAGCTTCCCTTCTCTCGCGAGCGTTAGCGAGCTCCCTCCAGAAAAACTCTCTACACGTCCTGCTGATAAAAACTCTGTTTAACTCTGCGCCTAAGCGAAGCGCCTCCCCGTTGCCGCAGGCAACAATATACTCTGCGGTGAATTCGTCTGCGGTTAAATCGTCTGTGGTGAAGTCAAGACAACCATTTTTCAAAATTTCCCATACTAATCACTTCAAATGATGTTTCTGAATAAGCGTTTTTCCATTGTGTTGGAATCTTCACTTTTGCTTCTTTCCATTTGAACTCATAAGCGAATAATGTGCCCTCCCTTTCTTCAACCCAATCTATCTCTTGTTGATCATATGTTCTCCAGAAATAATTATTCGAACTTATCCTTCTGTATTCCTGGTATTTAATCCGTTCACTTATCATGTAATTCTCCCATAAAATACCAATATCACTCCTCGATTCTAAAGGGTTAAAGTTTGCAATTACAGCATTTCGTATTCCGTTATCAAGAAAATACCATCTTGAATTCTTAGTTATTTCTTTGCGCAGATTTCTGCTAAATCCTTCTACTTTATGAAGTATGAAGACTTTGCTCAATAGATCAAGGTATTTTTCAACTGTATTCTTGCTTATTCCAAGTTGCTTACCTAATTCCTGCAGTGAAACTTCTCCTCCAATTTGAAAAGCTATCAAACGCAATAAATTAAATATTTTTTGCGAATTCTTAATGTTCTCATAAATCAGTATATCTTTTAATAAATATGAGCTTACCATTTCATTCAGATAATCAATTTTATCTTCTCTATCTGCTAAATGAAGTAGCTCAGGATAATTTCCGAATACCAGCCTTTCCCGAACCTTATCAATTTTTTCAATACTGTTTTCAACCTGCCTGTATTCGTTTTCCGATAATGCGAATAATGTGAAAGAGTATTTTCTTCCGGTTAAAGGTTCACCAGCATCTTTTTGAATGTCAAAAGAGGATGAACCAGATATGATTATTCTCAACCCTTCGATTTCGTCAATCATAAGTTTTAGCTTCAGGCCAATATCCGGAATCTTCTGTGCTTCATCAATATATAATAATTTGTATGAACCTAAAATCTGTTTATAATTCTCAATACTCCTGGTCGCAAGCTTATCATGCACATTTATATCTTCTCCGTTTAGAACAAGTACGGGCTCCTTAATTTTGTCTAGAATCTCCTTTACAAGTACCGTTTTCCCAACTCGCCTTGCTCCAAATACCAGCACAACTTTATTGGATTGTAATTTCTTTACTATATTTTTAGCGCTGTCTCTGATTAAATAATCCATAATACCGTCATTTAATTGACGCAATTTAGCACAATACCGTCAATTCAGCAAATGATTCTTCTCAAAATTTTCGGAACGAAATATTTCGCAATATCTAAATAATTGTATATCAAAGCAGTTACGATTATTTTTGTATTTATCTAAGATAAAAAGACATGTCGCTCCTCCGGGGCTTATCACCCCCCAAACCTCAGCTAAATTCCTTAATCGAAGCGCACTCCCTCTCCCAGCGGGAGAGGGTCGGGGTGAGGATAATTGAAACAAGGGAGATGGCCGGGGTGAGGGTAATTGAAACAAGGAAGAGGGTCGGGGTGAGGGTAATTGAAACAAGGGAGATGGTCGGGGTGAGGGTAATTAATATAAGAGAGGGCCAGTAAAGAAAGCGCCAGCTTTCCATCTGGACTCCCCTGAGCTTGCCGAAGGGTGTTCATCTGTGTCAATCTGTGGATCCCTCTCTCGCGAGTTTTACGAGCTCCTCCAAAAACACTCCATGCACGTCCTGCTGATAAAAAACTCTGTTTAACTCTGCGCCTAAGCGAAGCGCCTCCCTGTTGCCGCAGGCAACAATATACTCTGCGGTGAATTCGTCTGCGGTGAATTCGTCTGTGGTGAATTCGTCTGTAGTTAACCCCCTACGTCAGGTGCTTCTCCTTCACCTTCATAAACCTCAGCATCTTAATCACCCTATCCGGTATCGGCTTATACTTATCCTTCCTCTTGTCAAGCCGCAGGTATATCCCCCATGTTTTGGCAATCGGAATCTTATGTGTCTCAACAAACTCTATCAGCGTGCCATCCGGATCTTCAATATAAGAGAAATTTCCTGCTGCTTCACCCATGTCGAACACCTCGCCCTCGGTGGCTATCGAGCTGTCAACGGTGAAAGGATGTCCTGCGGCTTTGCATTTTTCCTTCAACTCGTCCATGCCAATGACATCGTAGCAGAGGTGTATAAAACCCAACTCTCCCCAGTACCGGTCTTTGTAGATGCTTACCGCTTCGCGGTCGGTTGTTTTCAATAATTCAATCTCAGATGGACCAAACATTTTCGAGAATGTGCCGCCCCTGTTTTTGGCGGAGTGTCTTAGCAATACCCTTCTGATTTTGGTGTCACCACCGGGCAGGGAGGAAAGATCATCCCATACCTTGTCTTCATCGTACACCACGATGTCGTAACCCAGGACCTCTGAATACAGTTTCATCGATTTCTCAATATCTGAACAGCCAATCACTGCGCCATAGTTGGCCCCGGTAAGGCGTTTCTTGTTGAGCATATACCATTCGTCAGCTTCAATAATCTGGAAGATATTTCCCCATGGATCCCGCATAAAAAACTGCTCCCGTCCATCAGGATCTTTACCCACACCATTGAGCGCCAGGCCCATCTCGCTAAAATGCTGATGCGCTTTCTGTACATCAGGAGCTTTTATCTTTGCTGCATAAATTCCCAGGTCACCTGCTTTTACTTCAAACTTTGCCGCTCTCGGCTCCCTGTCTTTGTACTGCCATATCTCAAATCCGCCACCACCCATCATGTTGAGGGTCAGTACAGCGTGTCTTTTACAGGGCTTTCCCCCGGTATAAGGCAGCATATAATTCGCTGCTGCTTCCTCGTCAAATATGCGGATGTCCATGCCAAAATGGTCCCTGTACCACCTCCACGATTCCTGTAAACTTTTCACGCCAATACCTACCTGCTGTATCCCTGATATGATCATCTTTTTGAGTTTTATAAATACGAACTGCAAAAGTATGAAAAAAATGAAGGCAAGACAAAGTCTTTTTACCGCGAACAGATTCAACGGGAACAGATTCACCGCAGAGTTTATTTCTGCCTGCGGCAGATGGGAGTCGCTTCGCTCGGGCGCAGAGTTTAACAGAGTTTTTATCAGCAGAACGTGGGGGAGTACAAATGAAGAAAAAGATAAATCTTCTATGTGAGATGGCTGCGCCACCCCCTCGCGAGCGTTAGCGAGCTAAAACTCCATAAATACTCCAAATACGTAATGCAGATAAAAACTCTGTTAAACTCTGCGTTTAAGCGCAGCGCCTCCGTTTTCCTCTGCGGTGAATCTGTTTACGGTGAATTTCCCCTCAAATTATTATCTTTACCCCCCCAAATCACTCAACCAATGGCAGCCAAGAGAAAAGTGCGTGGTGCGATGGATCGCATATATAAAAGAACTCCTCTCTACTATCCAATATATTATTGGGTATCCAGCATTTTCATGAAGTTTTATGGTAAAGTAGACGTAAAAGGACTAGAGAATATCCCTAAAGATGCTCCCGTGATCCTTACCCCGAACCATTCGAACGCGCTCATGGATGCACTTATCGTGCTCTTTACTTCACCGGGCGATACAGTTTTCCTGGCACGTGCTGATCTCTTCAAAAAGAAGTTGTTGGCCAGGGCATTGAATATTCTGAAAATGTTACCGGTTTTTCGTATCCGCGATGGGGTAGAGGAGCTGGGAAAAAACCAGGAGATCTTTGATATTACAGTGGGTGTGCTACATAAGAATCACCAGCTCTGCATCATGCCTGAGGGTAACCATGGCGATATGCGAAGACTGCGCAACCTGCAAAAAGGTGTCTTTCGTATTGCCTTCAAGGCGCAGGAGAAGATGGGGAACAAGCCCTATGTGAAAATTGTTCCTGTGGGATTAGATTTTAGTGATTTCATAAAACAGAACCAATCACTCTTTGTGAATTATGGTAAACCCATAGATGTATCTGAATACTGGGATGATTATGTAGAGAACGGTCCGGTTGGAATGAACAAGCTAAAAAGTCGACTGGCCGATGACATGAAACCCCAGATGATACAAATTGAGACAGAGGATTATTACGATGGCTACATGGGGTTGCGTACCATCTTCAATGAGAAGATGAGGGAGATCATGGGCATTCAGGGGAAGAAACTGCGTGACAAATTTGCAGCAGATAAGGAGATGATCGCCCGGCTGGACAAGGTCTTGGAAGAGGATGAAGCTAAGATCAAAGCCATATCAGCTAAGGTCGTGCCCTATTTTGAAACAGTAAATAAAGATAATATCCGCGACTGGGTAGTGAAAAAGCAGGGTTTTGGCTTACTTGGAACCATCTGGAGATTCCTGTTACTTGTAGTTACGCTGCCTGTCTTCCTCTACGGATTCATCAATAACTTCCTTGTATACTTACTGCCGGTTAAAATGACCAATGGAATCAAAGACAAGCAGTTCATCAGCTCCGTAAAAGTAGGGGTCACCATGTTGGTCGTCCTGCCTTTCTTCTACGCATTACAAACCTTACTGGTCGGACTATTTACGCCCTATTGGTGGATCTGGGTTGCCTATCTCATTACCCTTTATCCCATGGGAAAACTGGCCCTCTTGTGGTACTTCCTCTGGAAGAAAACCGCCCGCGGTGGCTGGTTCGGATTCAAATTCCGCAGCGGCAACAAAGAGATCCTCGACCTCGTAAGAACACGGGCAGAGATTATTGAAATGACAGAAACCATTGTAAACCTATGACATCAATTCTTTGTAGAGACGAGCCATGTGGCGCGTCTCCTCAATTTCAAAAGCGTCTCCATTAACAATAGACATTTAACATCAAACGAATTCACCACATAGGTATAATTAAAATTATAAGTTGCATTATGAAAAGAGCTATTGTTTATTGTATTGTATTGCTGTCAGTTATTGCATGTAATAAAGTAGAGGTGCCCGAGGAAGTCTCCCAGGAGGAGATAAGGGCTATGATATTCGAGGAGATGCAGGACCAGGGGCTGACGAATTTTGAAGATATTGAAGCTTTTAACGCGGGGGCCAGTGTTTCACTTGATGAATTGAGCGTGGAGCGGACAGTTACCTATGTGGATAGCCTGGGTGCTTACAAAACAGATCTTGTGATTACTGTGAAAAGCGATTCAGTTCAGGATATATCAGTGGTTGAGTACATCCCAAAAGAAGTAGCGGTATCGGTCAGTGAAATCGAGTTTGCTACTTCCCCGACAACAGTCATAATGGACGATCCCTTAATCATGTGGCACCTGGGTAAGGCCAAAAAGAAGGTGAGGTTCTCCTATCTTACCAACAATAAGAATGATGATAAAGGTTCAACTGTAATACTATCGAATGACATTGATGATTCCAATGCCAGTCTCACGGCTCCGGATATTTCCTCATACACAATAGACATCTCTACCACCTCCCTCGATATTGAATTTACAGTCGAGCAGCACGGTACTGAAGTAGAGGAGCTTGGTGTGTATTATGGTACTGATCAATTCCCGGAAAATAACGGGGACTATAAAAAGTTTGGGAGTGCTGCGGGTACGCACAGTGCTGTGATTGATGGCTTAACTCCGGGTGAAATTTACACAATCCTGTTCTATATAGAAGACAACACTTTTGGCGATGTTGATGCAAAGAGGATGATAGTCAGAACCATGGAAGAGGCCGGTAAGGATGATGTGATTGATGTCGATGGGAACGCTTACCCGACAGTTAAGATCGGAGACCAGGTATGGATGGCCGAGAATCTTAGAACCACACATTATTCTGACGGAAGGGCTATTCCGCTGATTGAATCTGACGAAGACTGGGCGGCACTTGAGGACATTACTACCGCGGATGCGCACAGCTTTAATACTGACAAAGATCCCAAATACGGAGCATATTATACCTGGGCAGCCGCCATGGGAGGCAATGCTGTAAGCAGTGAGACCAATCCAAGTAATGTGCAAGGTGTTTGTCCAGATGACTGGCACCTCCCAAGTCATGCAGAGTGGCAGCAATTGATTAGTTATACCATTGCAAACGGATACAATTATGATGGAAGCACCAGTGGTGATAAAAGTGCTTCCTCAATGGCGGCCACCTACGGCTGGGCAGAAAGTGCAGATCCGGGAGACGTTGGAAATGATCAGGAATCCAACAATGCCACTGGATTTTCAATTCTTCCTGCCGGAAGTCGCCATAGTGAAGCTGGAGTCTTCTATAATCAGGGAGCTTATACCTATTTCTGGAGCTCTACTACAATCAATGAAACAGCAGCATGGAATTATTTTATGATATACAATTACCGGGGCTTTTATTGGTCTGGTGTAGCATATTCCGCAGGATTCAGTGTCCGCTGTGTAAAGGATTAGAGGACTCGCTAAAGCTCGTTTTTTCTGCCCGTTCGAAGATAGGTGGGGTGGTTTAATCCTCCCCCTTCAAACCGTCCAGCAAGCGACGATCCTTCTTCGTAGGTCGACCAGTGCCCCGGTCTCTGACTACAAAGAAATCATCTTTCATCTTCAATTTATCAAGTTCCTCCTGCGGAGTAAGATCCTCCATGGCATTGCAAACAAGCTTCGCTCCAACTCTTTTCTGTATGGGGTCGAGGACTTTGTAGGTGTAGATGACAGGTGATTTTTTTACCTGGATAATTTCACCAACAGCAATTGACCTGGAAGGTTTGACCGACATCTCATTAATCAATACTTTGTTTTTCTTACAAGCTTCTGTTGCAAGGGCTCTTGTCTTATAGATCCTAATTGACCAGAGGTATTTATCTATGCGAGTGTCTGACATTTTTAAAATATTTTGTATTGAAAGGCTTACTGCTTACTGCCCACTGCTTACTGCCCACTAGTACGGGTTCATACTTCTCGCCATCCGATAATACAATCCCCTGAAATACTTATGTATCCATACCATCAGTAGTTCTTTTCCACCAATAAGTACATCTTTTCGTCCACGTTTCATAGAACGAACCATCTTCGCAGCACATTTTTCAGGTGAGATGCCATTGGCTTGTCCGGCGTCCATAACGTTCCTGGCTTTCCCGTCTTTATCTACTGAATTTAGGGAGATATTTGTTTGAACCCTTCCCGGACTGAAAACGGTCACACGAAGCCCTTTGTTATAATTTTCTGCCAATAAGCTCTCATAAAATCCAAAAATGGCATGCTTGGCAGCGGCATATGCTGAGCGCATGGGGAATCCAAATTTTCCGGAGATAGTGCTTGTTACACCTATCTGTCCATAAGCCCTTTCGATCATTCCAGGGAGTACAGCTTTCGTCAGAATCACACCCGCAAAGTAATCGATTTCCATTAATCTACGATCAATTTCGATGGGCGATTCTATGGCTAATGCCCGTTGCGAGATGCCGCCGTTATTCATAAGAACATCTACCTTACCGAACTCTTTCAATACTTGCTCAGCTGCTTTAGTTACTTCTTCCGGCTTTCCCAGGTTGAAAACAACCGTATGGATGTTTTCAGATATGCTTTTGTATTTCTCCTTTACTCGTTCCAACTCCTCAGGCTCATGCGAGGAAGCAATAACGATGGCACCTTCTTTAGCAAATTGCTCCACCAATGCTTCTCCAATTCCCGAAGATGCACCTGTTATCCATACAACTTTATCCTTATATGATTTTATCATCCTGCGAACTTACTAATTCTAAATAAAAACTCAAGAATTTGCTATATAGGTTTTTTGCCCCAAAACAAAAAATTCAAATAAAACGCTGGCCCGATGCTCGAATACCAATATCGCTAAAGGTTGGGAACGATTTGACTAAGAAACTCTGAAGAATAGATTTTGAGGGGGAGACTGGGAGACCAGGAGACACGGAGAGGGGAAAATAAATAGCAATAAGTACGATATTTTAAGTTGTAATCACATTAATAGCTAAAAAAGCTATGAAAAAGATTACAACGCATAAGGATTTAAATGTTTACCAATTGTCATACAATTTGACAATAGAAATTTTTCAACTAACAAAAAGTTTTCCAAGGGAAGAGCTCTATTCTTTGACAGATCAAATTCGGAGATCTTCAAGATCAGTACCAGCTAATATTGCAGAGGCATTTAGAAAGAGACGATATGAAAAAGCTTTTATTGCAAAATTGAGTGATTCAGAAGGTGAAGCTGCTGAAACCCAGGTTTGGTTAGATATTGCAAAAGACTCTAAATATATTTCTGAAGAAGTACATGACGAACTTTATGCCAGATACAATGATGTTCTTGGCAAAATTGTAAGGATGATCAATACTTCAAAATACTGGATTATTTAAATTCTCCCCCTCTCCCCGTCTCCTGGTCTCCCCCTCTCCTGGTCTCCCCCTCTCCTGGTCTCCCCGTCTCCCCCTCAAACCTCATTCACTGCTAACTTAAACCCCATCCGATGCACATTAACAATACTAACCCCCGTATCTACCGAAAGTTTCTTCCTTAGTCTTGCAATATACACATCCATGCTTCTCCCCATGAAATAGTCATTCTCTCCCCATACATTGGTGAGTACTTTTTCACGTTTCACAACAACGTTGATATTTTGTGCCAGCATACGCAATACTTCCGCCTCCTTTTTGGTGAGGTTCATCTCCTCTTTTGGGGAGCATAAAACGCGGTTTGGATAATCAAAAGTGAAACTGCCGAATTGCAGGAGCTCAGGTTTATTTTGTAATGCTCTTTCAGGTTGTGAGCGTCGCAGCAAGGCATATAAGCGCAGAGCCAGTTCCGTTGTAGTAAATGGTTTTACGATATAGTCATCGCCACCGGCGCAGAAGGCCTCAATTTTGTCTTTGTCCTGGTCGCGGGCCGACATAAACAATACAGGTGTGGTGTAATCATTTTTGCGGAGTGCTTTAACAAAGTCAGTGCCGCTCATCTCGGGCAAACCAATGTCTACCAGGCAGATGTCATATTTATTTGCTTCAAAAAGTTGTAACGCTTTGTCTGCACGTGTTTGCCACTCTACCTGGTACTTCTTCAGTTCCAGTGAATCCTTAAGTACTCTTCCCAGTTGCGGGTCATCTTCCAGGATCAGAACGGTGGGGTGGTTCTCAGCCATTATTGAATTTGTTATTTGTTAACTGTCTAAATAACAAACAGGAAGTAGATAAGGTTCATTTTATGCAATTATTCAACCCCTTCAGGGTTGGGGGGTAATGGGCATTGTTTACCGCGGGTTTCACCCGTGGCTATTTTATTAAACCCCTCTGGGGTTATTAATTAGCTTCACCTCCGGTTCATGGATAAAAAAGGATGGCGCTAGCCATTCCATCTGGACTCCCCTGAGCTTGCCGAAGGGTGTTCATCTGTGGACCAAAAAAAAAGATGGCGTCAGCCATCTCCTCGCGAGTTTTACGAGCTCCCTCCAAAAAAACTCCAAATACGTCCTGCTGATAAAAACTCTGTTAAACTCTGCGCCTAAGCGTAGCGCCTTCCCGTTGCCGCAGGCAACATCTTACTCTGCGGTAAATTCGTTTGCGGTAAATTCGTCTGTGGTTAAAAATAAGTTAAGAAATAAAGTGCCCACTAATTGACTCGTAGTTATACACCTTGTCAATCACCTCCGCAAATAAATCCGCCACACTTAGCACCTTGATTTTATTACTCTCCTTTTGCAGCGGAATAGAATCGGTTACAATCACCTCATCAATTTCACTTTCCTCGATGCGTTCATACGCCGGACCGGAGAGTACGGGGTGCGTAGCCACAACCCTTACACTTTTTGCACCTTCACTCTTCATCATGCTGGAAGCAAAACAGATGGTACCTGCAGTATCCACCATATCGTCAACAATCACCACATTTTTATCCTTGATATCACCGATGGCTTTGATTTCATCAACCACATTTGGCTTTTTGCGAAGCTTGTAGCAGATGACCATACTGGCATTCAGGAAACGGGAGTAAGCGTTGGCACGTTTTGTTCCACCCATGTCGGGAGCGGCAATGGCCAGGTTATCCAAACCTAAGTCTTTGATATAAGGAACAAACAGTGCGGAGGCATAGAGATGATCCACGGGTACATCGAAAAATCCTTGCAGCTGATCAGCGTGAAGGTCCATGGTCATGATCCTGTCGACACCCGAAGCAATAAGTAAATTGGCAACCAGTTTGGCTCCGATGGATGCCCTGGGCCTGTCTTTGCGATCCTGGCGTGCAAAACCGAAATAAGGAATCACGGCAACAACTTGGTAGGCAGAGGCACGTTTGGCAGCATCGATCATCATAAGCAGCTCCAGCAGGTTGTCTCCCGGGGGAAATGTCGACTGAATAATAAATACGGTGTGTCCCCTGACGCTCTCATCGTAAGCAGGTTGAAACTCTCCGTCGCTAAATTGATAAATGCTTGTTCTACCTAAATTTTGTCCAAAACTAACTGCTATTTTTTCGGCCAGGTACATCGAACTTCGGCCTGAGAAGAATTTTACTGGTGTTTTAGCACTCATTCTGTTCGCTGCTATGTGGATTTATATTGTCTGCAAAAGTAAGAAATATAAATTCAAAAAATGGACGCACACGATGTAAATATTTATAAAGAAGAAATGAACAACTTGAAACCCCTGTCAATGTGCATCTTTTGTAGAGACGAGCCATGTGGCGCGCCTCCCTTCGACCGACGTAGCTTGCGCAGAGTTGAGCGGAGTTTTTTAAGGGGGTGATGTATAAGGGAGTTTGCTCGCAGGTTGGAGAGGGGAGGAAGAGTTGGTATTATCCGATAAAACTTATTTATAAAGTGTAAAATATCCGATATTTTTTACTTTGCAAGTAATTATTATCTTTGCATTGTGTAATAAAGAAAGTGTAAGATGAAGATTCTTAAACGCAAAACATACGAACTACTTGTCAATCATCTTGACAAAAAGGAATATGCGATAGTTATGGGGGCCAGGCAAACAGGCAAAACAACGATCATGATGCAGTTAAATGATCATTTGTTAGAGAGTGGCAAAAAGGTCTATTTTATTTCATTAGAAGATATGTCTGTTCTGGTTGAATTAAACAATCATCCGGAAAACATATTTAGTTTTATTGAAAAACCGAAAAACGATAAAATCTATCTCCTTATTGATGAAATCCAATACCTTGATAATCCGTCTAATTTTCTTAAGGGCACCTCTAAAAACCCATTGTTGATATAAACGTCTGATTGTTAATATGTTAATTGTTACAAATTCTGTTAATTGCTTAGTTTTACAGAATAAAAATAAGCAATAATGAGAAACATAAACC
>Ga0307990_1000061_pt1 | contig 98638 bp, 78 predicted proteins | sample EllFjometagen129_FD_203168 | JGI IMG/M metagenome (GOLD analysis project Ga0307990, IMG submission 203168) | Marine microbial communities from Ellis Fjord, Antarctic Ocean - #129 | ecosystem: Environmental > Aquatic > Marine > Unclassified | place: Southern Ocean | collected 2014-10-08 | reverse complement strand
CATCGAAGATTTTTGCTACTCTGTTTTAGGGGCAAATTAAACAAGAGCAGCCACCAAGGCACTACGTTTTTCCCTGAGAGAAAAAAGCCTTTAAGGGAAAAAACAGCAGCATAAATATCGTTAACATATTAGCATTAGTTGTTTTTTAAGAGCCTAACCCTGAATAATGATTCCTCCAATACTATCACTTCTGGCCCCGGTAACCGAGGCAAGGGTATTCATCTTGTTTTCTGATCTTAAAAAACCAAGCAATGCAAAAATCAGGGCTTCCTTATAATGAACCAGCATTTTTTCGGGGATAACAATTTTGCTTTTAGCATGTTGGTAAATTCTGCTTACCAGGTAGGTGTTTTCAGCGCCACCGCCTGTTGTTAATATTTTTCCGGCAGGAAAACCAGAAACTGCCTTCCCTATTTGTATGGCAATATGTTCGGTAAGTGTATGTAGTATATCCTGAGTTGGGATCTTGTTATCGATCAGTGGTAAAAACGAAGTTTCAAACCATTCGCGACCCAGTGATTTCGGGGGATTTTTTGTATAATAATCCAAACCGTTGAGTGCATTCAAAAGTTGTTGGTTTAAATTTCCTTTGGCGGATAGCTCACCATTTTTATCAAATTCAAAACCCAATTTATTTGCATAATGATTCAGCGCCATATTAACCGGGCAAATGTCGAAGGCTATTCTGCTTTGCTTCTCATCATCCATCGAAATGTTTGAAAACCCGCCAAGGTTAAGGCAGAAGTCATATTCATCAAAGAGCAGCTTATCGCCAATAGGAACCAATGGCGCTCCCTGGCCACCCAGGGCTACATCAAGCGATCTGAAATCACTGATAATTTTTAAGCCTGTTGTGGCTGCAATGCTTGCACCACTTCCTATTTGTAATGTAATGCCCCGGTGCGGTTGGTGAAAAACCGTGTGGCCATGCGATGCTATAAAACGTGGTTTTAACTCATGCCTGCCGATGAATTTTTTTGTTAATTCCCCAAGATAATTTCCGTAGTCGATATCAAGAAGGGTAAGTTCTAATCCTGTGAGGAGCGGGGCAGTAATTAATCGTTCTTTCCAATCGTTTGGGTAGGCAAGGGTTTCGGCGGAGTGGATTTTATAATGTATTTTTCCGGTTTTAGTTATCCAAAACTCACAAGCTGCAATATCTACACCATCCAAAGATGTTCCCGACATGAGCCCTATAACAGTTGTGGATTTCAATTACAAAACCTCCAATAATTTTTCGAGTTTTACCCCACGCGAACCCTTTAAAAGTATGGTGTAATTCTTTAATTTCAATTTTTCTAATTCCTTTTTGGCTGAAATGATGTCCTTAAAGGTTTCTGGTTTTTGGGTAGAAGGTGCGAATTCTTTAAAATTCTTACCAATAAGAATAATCCTTTCAAAATTATAATTTAGAGCAAGCTCAATAATAGATTCGTGTTCCGATTGGGCATAATCACCCAACTCGAACATATCACCCAAAATCACGACTTTGCGGGGGTACGGCGATTCAGCAAAATTTTCCAGCGCAAGCTTCATGCTGCTCGGGTTGGCATTATAGGCATCAAGAATAATTTTATTGTTGGCAGTTTCAAGCCATTGCGATCTGTTGTTTTTTGGTTTGTATGATGCAATCCCCTGTTTTATAGATTCAGGATTCACACCAAAATAATTTCCAATACAGGCCGCTGCCATTATATTGGCAAAATTGTAGCTGCCAATAAGATTGGAGTTTACCCGATGCATTTTACCATTAATATTTAAATCGACATTTACAAACGGGAACTTCCCTGTAATTTTTCCGCTAAACGAACTTTTTTCTGAATTGCCATAAAGAATCCTTTCAAGTCCTGATGATTTTTCCATGAGTAATGGATCATCTGCATTTACAAATAATTTTCCATTGCGATGTTCGATATATTTGTAAAGTTCCGTTTTGGTTTTTATTACTCCTTCAAATTCTCCAAATCCTTCAAGGTGTGCTTTCCCGATGTTTGTGATGATTCCAAAGTCGGGTTGTGAAATTTCGCAGAGTTCAGCAATTTCACCCTGGTGGTTAGCTCCCATCTCAATGATGGTTATTTCGGTATTGTTGGTGATGGAAAGAATAGATAGTGGAACACCGATGTGATTGTTGAGATTTCCGGAGGTAGCAAAAGTTTTAAATTTTTCGGATAAAACACTTCTGATGAGCTCCTTTGTTGTTGTTTTTCCATTCGACCCTGTAATACCAATTACGGGAATCGTAAGTTGTTGGCGATGAACAATGGCAAGTTGTTGTAAGGTTTGAAGCGCATCGTCAACTTTAATAATTCCATTAACGTTTTCAATATCAGGATTATCAACCACAGCTACTTTTGCTCCCCGGGCCAGCGCATCAATGGCAAAAAGGTTGCCGTCAAATTTTTCTCCTTTTAGGGCGAAAAAAATACAGTCCTGCTCTATTTGCCGTGAATCACTAGAAATTATCGGGGAGTTTTTAAAAATTTCGTACAGTTCCCGGATTTGAGAATTCATCTGTTTGATGTTTGTAATATTTACTAATAAAAAAAGCTGTGTAGAGTTCCAATCAGTTCTCAGTCTTGATAGCTATCAGCGATTTTCTACTGCTTGTTTGCAATAGCAATGTAGTTGTTTTAATAGTGATATTCAAGCACTTTGTCAGTGTTTCTCTAAAATCAATTTTGGCGAATGCGCTAAATGATATGGTTTATACCCCCGATAGCTACCGGGGCAATAATTACCTTTATCAAATGCCGAAAGCTATCGAGTTTTTTCATTCATATAGCGCAACCACTACGTGGTAGTTTTTCTTTAGGGATATTGATTTGCTACAATACCTAAACTCATACTGAGTTTTAGCAACCCGGTACAGCCTGTCCCGATTTTTCGGGAGGTTTCGCTATTTGAATTTCACTACCGCCATATTTAATTATCAAAAATGAAAACGTAACATGTTCTATATATGGTGTTTAATACTTTAAAAACTAAATCAAAGAGCCTTGATAAATTCGCTGATAGCTATTGGGATCAGTCTCCAGTCATCGTAATACTATCAACTGTGTACTGCGGACTGTGTACTATGGACTGCTAACTGTGGACTGCCAATCCCGAAAAATAGAAAATTTTCTCCAAAGGAGTCCTTTGGACAATTTTCGTGATTTTTCGTGGATGCACGGGCAAAGCCCGGCACTGCGGACTGATTATTAGAACATTTGTTTCAGCGAATAAAATTCCAGAAAAATTGTGGTAGGGTCGGTTATTTTATAGGTGTTCCTACACGATCCATCGCGCATCTGAAACCAATATAATCGGTAGCTCTTTCCTGGTCAAGAAAACGCCTTATGCCCGGGCTGAGGTAATATGCACCATCTTTCCACGAACCACCTTTGTAAACACGTGCTTTATCGTTGATTAAACTACTTGTGCTATAGCTGTACATTTCGGCTGTGGAACTGCTGTTATTTGTAGTTTGCAGCCATTTTCCACGATCGAGGGTTGACTGATTATCGCCATCAAGATAATTGATGTTATTTGCTTCACGGTAATTAAATCTATCCTCAGCTTCTGTGGAGGTAATCTCACGATAGCGTATTCTTCCGAGAGAATCTTTTTCGGCAATTCTTCCTTCTTCATTCAGCAAGGGGGTTGTGAACACATTACCCCGGTATGGACTAAAATCAGCAACATCTTCGTGGCTCATTGGCCTGTAAACGTCCTGGGTCCATTCAGAAACATTGGCAGCCATATTATACAATCCGATATCGTTTGGAGGATAAATACCCACGGGTGCTGTAATGTCGGCGCCATCATTCAGGCCTCCGGCAATACCCATGTAGTCGCCCCTGCCTCTTTTGAAATTGGCCATAAATCCACCATAGCCGCTTTTGCTTTCTGTATTTCTTACCAAATGTCCCTGCCAGGGATAAATTTTTCTTTCTGTAATCATTTCGTCTTCACCGTAAATGCCGGTAGCTGCATATTCCCATTCAGCTTCGGTGGGAAGGCGATATTGGGGGAGTAAAATCCCGTCTTCCATTCTTACACGGCGGTCGCCTGTTCCAGAAGGATCCAGATCCTGAAGTGGTTCATTTACCAAACCATCGTACTGGCCGTTAAGGTAGGCTTCGGTGTTAAAGTTATTTGCACTTTGCTGATCCTGGTCTGGTGATAGAATTCCCTGCCTTATCAAAAGCATTTCGTTAACCCTGTCCGAACGCCAGATGCAATAGTCAGAAGCCTGAAGCCAGTTAACACCAACAACCGGGTAATCGTGATAAGCCGGGTGTCTTAAATAAAGTGAGATTAATGGTTCGTTGTAGGCAAGTTTGTCGCGCCAAACAAGTGTGTCGGGCAAGGCTTTTCTGTAAACTTCAGGAAATTCATCTCCAAAAATTCTGTTAAGCCAGTACAGGTATTCGAGATAATCGAGGTTGGTTATTTCGGTTTCATCCATATAAAAAGAGCGAACAGTAACCCGGCGTGCAGGGGCTGTTGTTTCGTATAACGGGTCTTCATCAATTTGACCCATAATAAAAGATCCGCCCTCGATGAAAACCAATCCCGGACCTGTTTCCTGTTCGTTAATATCAGAAACCTGAAACCCTCCAAATTCCGGGTCGTTATATGCCCAGCCTGTGGTAGCTGAAGTTTCATTCTTGCTGCCAATCAATCCCTTGCAGGAAGACAATGAAACGGCAATAGCTACAATAAATAATAGACCGGATAACTGCTTAATTTTTAATATCATCTCTATGATTTTTTGAAAAACAGGTACACTAACTAAAATGATGGGCATTTTATTGCTCTCCTTCTGCTACTTTTTTGATCGCAATCAAAAGTCCACGAAAGTGAGATTTCATGAGCCCCGCCGCCTGCAATCGAAAGTGATGAAATAGTATAATCGTAGCTGTACCCGATACCGAGCTTATCTTGTTGCAAACCAAGGGATACAATAACCGCATCAGGATTTGAAAATGCATGACGATACCAGAGCCCGGCCACAAAAGGGGCAAGGGTAATATAAGAGCCTAAATTTAATTGATGATAGTTGCCTTGCTGCTGGTACATTAGGTTTGGTGATATGATGAATGATGTACCGGCCGAGCGACTGTAGCCCCTGTTTTTATCAGCGCCAAAATTTGCCCCGGCATGTAGAGTTACTTTCATGTTGAGCAAATTTTCATTTTCAGCATTTAAACTGATGTCGGGTTGAGACAAATGATGAACTGCGCCACCGAAAAAATATTTTTCATCATAACCAATCAAAAACCCGGTGGCAAAGTCGGGATGCATTACGTTGTTCTTGTAGTTTTCAAGATTTGGACTACCTACATTATCATCAAAATCTGAAGCAAAAACAAGCTTATTTTTATTAAGCCCGCGGTTGCCAAAACCCGCCTGAACAGCCAAATTCGCCTCTATCAAATCGCTCACCTGAAAATTGTAGGCATACATCCCGTTAAATTGAAAATTGTAAAATGCCCCTTCACCACTCGTGTTATAATCAACCTGTACACCAAGTCCGCCTGAAACAAAATCTACAAACTGATCGTAAGATGCACTGTATGAAACAAAAGCTCCGGGAAGTGAAGGCCATTGATTGCGGTAGTTAACAATAAGCCTCGGGCAATATTCTGATCCTGCCAGTGCAGGGTTGAGGTAAAGTGGGTTAGCATAAAATTGCGAATAGGTGTAATCCTGCGATATACTTTCCTGCACTAACACACTGAACAACAGAATAGCTATAAATATTTTAAGATTATTTTTGATCATTTTTAAGCAAGCAGATACGCAACCTTTTATCTGCTTAATAACTCTTTAATATCCATGTTATTTTGAAAGCGATTAGTTCTCTGATATTAATAATTTTAAATAAGTACAATTTGTTAATTATACATAAACTGTTCAATTGCCGATGGGAATCCATTACAGCAATATCAACAAAATTGTTTCGTTTTCAAATATCCAAATAATATTGAATTAAAATTATTTTTTATTGCTATGATGAACTTTCATTGTACATCCTTTGAACAAAGGCAGTAAATTGACGTTCTTAAATTGTTGCAAAACAAATGTTTAAATAAATGAAGAAGATTTTTTTATCACTCATAATTGCTCTTTTTACTCAAATAACTTTTGCAGGCTCGCTTATTGTGCCTCAAACTATTAAATGGAATGACAATCATTCTGCTGATAATGCAGTACAATCGCCGTCAGGATTATATTTTGAGGATGCGGTTTACGATTTTGAATCGGGAGTAAATCCCTGGTTCAGCAAAAAAATTCTCTTGAGTGAAAATCCGGAAACCATCGAGGTGAAAATTGTAAATGAAACTTTTACACCTTTAACATCCCGCGAGTTGTTATTGCTTGATAATGTTGCAGCAATTTTGCCTAAAATAGTAGTAAATGCAAAGGTTTCCACTTCGCGGCAACAAGCTTATGCCATAGTGAGTTTCCTCCCCTTCAGGTTAAATTTAATGAATGGTAAGTACGAAAAATTAGTTGATTTTGATCTTGAGATTACCGGAAGCGGAAAATCGAAATCCGGGAATTTCATCACTGAATATGCTGACAATTCGGTTTTAGCCACTGGAAACTGGTTTAGGATTAAAGTTCAGGAAACCGGAGTTTTCAAAGTTACCTACGAAGAAATGGCTGAGATGGGCATTGCAGTTTCCGGGTTAAAATCCGCCAACATTAGCTTGTACGGAAACGGAGGCGGGATGCTTCCCGAATATAACGGTGTTTATCGTCCCGATGATCTTTTGGAAAACGCCATTGCTGTTGTTGATGGTGGCGACAATGTTTTCAACGCCGGCGATTATTTCCTGTTTTATGGCGAATCACCTGATGCTTGGGAACTCAACTCAACTAAAGACACTTTTGAATTTTATAAGAATATTTATTCCGATTACACCTACTATTATATTACAACTGATCTTGGACAAGGCAAAAGAATCGAAAATATATCTTCCTCGGGTAGTCCTGCTACTTTTAACTCTGTTACTTTTAACGATTACGCCAGCCACGAGGCAGATGATTTAAACCTGATAAAATCGGGCAGAAGATGGCTTGGTGAAATATTCGATCTTCAAACCTCCTACGATTTTAATTTTAGTTTTCCCAATATTAATACCCCTGCCAACCATACGCTCAAAATCAGGGCATTGGCAAAAGCGGACTTTTCAAGTTCTTACGCGGTCTCCATCAATGGCGAAATAGTGGAAACAATGCAGATTCCCTACACCCCCGATAATGCCAATGGCGATTATGCCAAAGATAAAATATTGGAAAAAAAAATATCACTGTCGGGCAGTGAAGTAAACTTAAACCTTAAATATAATAAATCGACCAATAATGCGATTGGATGGCTCGATTACATTCAGTTTAATGTGTTTAGAAACATGGTTTTCAGCGGCGGGCAAATGGGTTTCAGGGATATTAATTCCATTGGCGAAGGGAACATCACACAATTTAGCCTTGCCAATGCAGGTTCCTCAGTAACCATCTGGGATGTTACAAGTCAGGGTCAGGTAAGGAAAGTAGTAACGAGCCCATCAGGAAACAGTTTGAATTTTAGGATGGCTACCGATATTCTGAAGCAGTTTATTGCATTCGATGGTTCCACTTTTTTATCTGCTGAGTTTGATATGCAAATTGCCAATCAAAATCTCCACAACCAGAAAAATATTGAATATGTAATTGTTACCCATCCCGACTTTATTGATCAGGCCAACCGATTGGCAAATTTTCATCGTGACCATTCGGGTTTGAGCATATTGCTTACCACACCACAGGAAATTTACAACGAGTTTTCGTCAGGAGCGCAGGATATTACAGCAATTAAGGATTTGATGAGGATGTTTTATGAGCGCGGCCTCCAGGGCGCTACCATGCCCCGTTATTTGCTCTTATTTGGCGATGCGTCTTATGATTTTAAAGACAGGGTGGAGGGGAACTCCAATTTTGTTCCTACTTACGAAACGCCCAACTCGCTGGATTACATTAACTCTTATGCCACCGACGATTTTTTCGGATACCTCGATAATGATGAAGGTGCGAATAATGGGGATTTATTGGATATTGGAATTGGGAGGTTTGTTGTAACTACACCTGGGGAGGCCACGAGCGCTGTAGATAAAGTAATTCATTATGCAAGCTCCGAGGATGCAATGGGCAATTGGAGGAATGCAATCACCTTTGTGGCAGATGATGAAGACGGCAATTCACACATGAACCAGGCCGAGCAGCTTGCTATTTTTGTCGATACTACCTATCCAAATTATAACGTTGATAAAATTTATATCGATTCTTATGTTCAGGAATCCACTGCCGGCGGGCAGCGCTATCCGGATGTAAACCTTGCCATCAATTCGAGTGTCGAAAAAGGGGCGCTGATAGTAAATTATACAGGGCACGGTGGAGAAGTGGGCTGGGCTCACGAACGAATTCTTGAAAATTCAGATATCAACAATTGGGCAAATTACAATAAATTATCAGTTTTTGTTACTGCAACCTGCGAGTTTGCAAGGTATGATGATCCCGGAAGAACATCGGCAGGTGAGCTTGTATTTCTTAATCAACATGGAGGGGGAATTTCACTTTTTACAACGGCCCGGGCTACTTTCGGGGGATCGAACCTTAGTTTGAACCGTGGATTTTACAAATATGCTTTCGAGAAAAATAATGGTGAACATTATGCCATGGGCGATTTGATAAGATTGGCAAAGCTGGAAAGTACATCATCGACCAACGACAGGAAATTTGTGCTTCTTGGCGACCCGGCACTCAAAATTGCCTATCCTGTTTACCAGGTGCAAACCTTGTCGATAAAACAGGGCGATGATAATTTTGCATCCGATACCCTTCAGGCTTTATCCAAAATTACTATTAAAGGTATGGTTTCGGATGGGGAAGGAAATAAAATAAATGGCTTTAATGGTGAACTACATTCGATTGTTTTTGATAAAGAATCGGAGGTAACCACACTTGGCCAGGACACAAGCAGCTTCGTTAGCACTTTTATGCTCCGAAACAATACAATATACAATGGCTTGGCTAGTGTACAAGATGGGGAATTCTCCTTTTCATTTATTGTTCCAAAAGACATTTCCTACAATTATGGCAAAGGGAAAATCAGCTATTATGCCCAAAGTAAAGATGCCGATGCCAGCGGTTATAATTTGGATATTGTAATAGGCGGCTTTAACCATGGTTCGCCCGAAGATAATGACGGCCCGGAAATTTTGCTTTATATGAACGATACCACCTTCAGGGATGGTGATATTACACACGAAAATCCTGTGCTTTATGCCAGGGTATTTGACGAGAGTGGGATTAATACCGTTGGAAACAGCATTGGGCACGATATAACTGCAATTCTGAATGGTAATACCGAAAAGCCCTATAAACTCAACGATTTTTATGAGTCGAACCTGAAAGGCTACCAAAGCGGTACGGTAAGCTATCCTTTCAGTAACCTGGAACCGGGCGAGCACGAGGTGAGATTTAGGATATGGGATGTACATAATAATTCTTCCGAAGCCACACTTAAATTTGTTGTTATCGACAGGGAACAAATTAGCATCCGAAACGCTTACAACAGGCCAAATCCATTTGCTACCGAAACATGGTTTGAGTACAATCACAATCAGGCCAATGAAACTGTGGATGTGGAAATTGAAATTTTCGACCTTAGTGGAAGGCTTGTTACCATACTGCAGCAATACAATGTGAGTAGCGGATTTTATCCAAGCCCTATACGCTGGGACGGTACTGCCGAAAATGGAAACATGCTCAAAGGCGGAATTTATATTTACAGGGTGCAACTTCGGGATGCTGTGGGAAATACCACTTCGGCTGTTAAAAAACTTGTAATAGCACGTTAGCATTGCTTAATGGTTTTATTTTGCATTTAAAATCTTATGCTATTCAAAAACTAAAAGAGATTAAAAATTCTATAAAATATGCTTGTTAGAACCACTTTAAAATATATCATTCTTTTTTTCATAAGCTCTTTATCAGTTTCTGGTTTTGCCGGAAATTTACAGGGTAAGTTGGATTGGAATCAGCTTGAAACACTTGTTGTAAATGACGGGGAAATCAAAACCTTGTCTTTCAACAACAGTACACTGGATGACAAATGGGGTTTGCTGCCTGTTTATTTAAAAAGATTTGAGATGCCTGCACCCGGACTCACCTATGAGTTTGAAGTGGCTAATCTTAAATTTGAAAGCTTTGACATTCCAGGTATTTCTGAAATTGCCGATGTTGAATTGTTAGGACAAAACATCGAATTTTTCAGCGATGAAATTACAGTCCGTGGTAAAAAATATGTGGTATTTAAAATGTTGCCCTTACGTAAAAACAGTATTACCGGGGAATTTGAAAAGCTGATTGATTTTGAATTGTCTTATGCAATAATTCCCGGAGGAACTGATAATTTTAAAGATGGATCACTTGATTATGCCGAAAATTCTGTACTTGCGACCAGTGATTGGTTTAAAATCAGTGTTTCGGAAAGTGGTATTTATAAAGTTACCTGGCAGGATATTAACGATTTGGGAATGGATGTGGCAGCTATGCAATCTGACAACATTCGCTTATTTGGCAATGGTGGAGGAATGCTACCCCAGGAAATCGGAAAGTTCAGGCATGATGATCTTATCGAGAATTCAATAAAGGTAGTTGATGGTGGAGATGGTACATTTGATCAGGGAGATTATTTTTTATTCTTTGGACAATCGCCCGACATTTGGGAGTTTAACACGTCTGGTAAAATATTTAAACATGCTATCAATAAATTCACACGAGAAAATTACTACTTTATTACCGCCGGTAATCAAGCCGGAAAAAGAATTGGAGAGCTTCAGTTGTCGCCGGTATCGGCTCAGAAAATTTTCACCACTTATAATAATTTTGGCGTACACGAAAATGATACCGTAAGTTTAATAAAGTCGGGAGCCGAATGGTATGGTGAGGAGTTTAATGATGAACTTATTCAGGATTTTAATTTTTCGTTTCCCGACAGGGATGTTTCAGAAGAAGTTTATTTATCATGCGATTTTGCAGGAAGATCAATCACCACAAGCTCCTTTACTGCCTTTATAAATAACGACTCGGTGTTTGAAGATAATGTGAGCGCTATTTCAGAAGGATCGATTACTAAATATGCCAACCCTTCCAATAAATCGAGGTGGTTTATGGCCGGTTCAAGCCCCAATTTAACGGTTACCCTAAAATATAACCGCAGGGATGATAAATCCATTGGCTGGTTAAATTACATTGCCCTCAATGTTAAAAGTAATTTGAAGTTCAATGGTCATCAATTCATGTTCAGAAATATTAATTCGGTGGAAGAAGATGAGGCTTACGAATTCAGAATATCAGATGTAAATGAAAACATTGAAGTTTGGGACATCACAGTACCATTATCTCCTCGAAATGTTGATCTGAGCATTGAGCCTGAGCAGGGATTTGGAAAGTTCTCTTTGCAACCTGATTCTTTAAGAGAGTTTATTGCCTTTGATGGTTCCGATTTTATGAATCCTGTTCTGTACGGCTCAATCCCCAATCAAAACCTTCACGCACATCAAACAGCCGAATTTATAATTGTGAGCCATCCTGATTTTATCGATCAGTCTGAACGGCTGGCAAATCTGCATAGAGAGATTGACGGGATGGATGTAATCGTGGTAAACCTCGATGAAATTTATAACGAGTTTTCTTCGGGAGCGCCCGATATTACAGCAATTCGTGATTTTGTGAAGATGGTTTATCAAAAATCAGGAACACCACCTGCATTAAAATATCTCTTACTATTTGGTGATGGCTCTTACGATCCTTTCGATAGGGTAGGAGGCAATCTTTTTTATGTGCCTACCTTTCAATCCAAACAATCGTTGTGGTTTACTTCAACTTATGTTACCGATGATTATTTTGGTTTGATGGATCCGGGAGAGGGGCAGGATGCATCCGGGGATGTTGATTTGGGTATTGGCAGGTTTGCTGTTAACACCATCCAGGATGCCAAACTTATGGTAGATAAAGTGGAAGATTATATGAAAATGGGTGCGTCGGTAAATGGTTCGTGGCGCAATAAATTAAACTTTATTGCTGATGACGAAGACAGTAATTTGCATCTTTATCAGGCCGATACAATCCTGGTTTCAAGAATTCAGCGCAAAAATGCTACTGTGAATATCAACAAAATTTATTTTGATGCCTACAATCAACAATCAAGCGCCAGCGGACAATCGTACCCACAGGCCACTGCCGATATTAACCATGCTGTAAACCAAGGTGCACTGATAGTAAATTATACAGGTCATGGCGGAGAACTTGGCTTGTCGCACGAAAAAGTTGTTCAGATTTCTGATATTCTTTCATGGACAAATATTGATGCCTTGCCCGTGTTTATTACTGCAACATGCGAATTCAGCCGTTTCGATAACCCGGTGTTAACTTCAGCCGGCGAACTTGTATTGCTCAACCAGAATGGCGGCGGCATTGCACTTTTTACCACTACCCGCCTGGCTTTTGCATCCTCAAATCTTTTGCTCAATAAACGATTGTACGATACCCTTTTTAGGGCTTTGCCACTTGAACATCCACGTTTGGGCGATTTGATGATGTTTTCAAAAACACCCTCAACCACTAACCTTAGAAATTTTGTACTTTTAGGTAACCCTGCCTTAAAGCTGGCATATCCCGAAAATAAAGTGCTTACCGATTCTATAAATGGGATTCCTGTTGATGAATTTAATGATACCCTCAATGCAAATGATTTGCTGGAGGTGAGCGGACACATCGAAAGCTACTTTGCCGAAGGCGTAGTGTTGGATGATTTTAACGGAACAATTTACCCGGTTTTGTACGATAAGCCTACCATTGTTACAACCCTGGGGAATGATGCTTCAAGCTACCCTTATAATTTTGAGGTGCAAAACTCAATATTGTGCGAAGGGAAGTCAACAGTAAAACAAGGGAGATTTAATTTTTCGATTGTATTGCCACTTGACATTTCGTATCAGTTTGGAAAAGGAAAGTTAAGCTATTTTGCCTCCGATAGTCTCGATGATGCCGGTGGATATTACTCCGATTTCATTATTGGAGGCTTTAATAAGGATGCTTCATCTGATAATTCAGGGCCGGAAATTAAACTCTCGCTCAACGAGAAAAATTCGATGATTCCAGGGCAAGTAAATCCCAATCCAATTTTATTTGCCGAGCTTTCCGATCCCTCCGGTATTAATCATCTCGGTACAGGCATTGGCCATGATATCAGGCTAACCATTGATGGGGTTTTATATGATACCTACACACTTAATGATTTGTACGAGCCGGCTTTGGACGATCATACCACCGGAAATATTACCTTTCCAATCAAAAACCTCCCCACAGGAAACTACACCCTCGATTTGAAAGCATGGGATATGTATAATAATTCATCGCTCAAATCCATCGAATTTATGGTTTCCGACAATATTGATGTAAATATCCTGGAGGTGTATAATTATCCAAATCCCTTTAATGAACAAACCTGGTTTACCTTCAGGCACAACCAGTTTGATGGCGAATTAAATGTTGAAATTGATATTTATAACTTTTATGGTCAGCATGTCCGAACCATCAGGCATCAAAAGTTTTTAGCAAACGGTTATGCTATTGAACCCATACTTTGGGAGGGAGACACAGAGGGAGGAAGCAAACTGGCCCCGGGTTATTATATTTACAAGCTGAGGGTTTCGAACGATAAAGAACAATATACCGGGCGAACACAAAAACTGATAATTACTAAATGAATTAATTCTACCAGCTCAAGGGTGCAAACAATATTAATTTTTAATGGCCGTTTACACTCATATTTTTAACCAAAGTAAATAGAATCTTTATGTTTAAAAAGTCCATTGCACTTTTAGCTGCATGTATTTTATTTGTGAATATTGCCAATTCGCAAGATAAGCCAAATTATTTGGGTCAAACCAACACCATCACAACCGCGGTACCATTCCTGTTAATTGCTCCGGATGCACGTTCAGGAGCCCTGGGTGATGCCGGTGTTTCTTCTACCCCCGATGCCAGTTCGATGCACTGGAATCCTGCAAAGTATGCTTTTATGGAATCAAAAGCAGGTTTTGCAGCGTCATACAGTCCGTGGCTCAGGGCAATTGTAAGCGACATTAATCTTGCTTATGTTGCGGGATATTATAAGCTTGATGATAAATCTGCCATCGCGGGCTCCTTACTGTATTTTACCCTGGGTGATATTACTTTTACCGATATTCAAGGGCAAACCATTGGTAATTATCGTCCAAACGAGTTTTCGATTGATGGAACCTATTCGAGGAAATTCTCCGAAACATGGTCAGGTGCTGTTGCTGCACGTTTTATCCACTCAAACCTTACACAAGGTGTAAATGTTGCCGGCCAGGCCACCAAGCCCGGGCAATCGGTTGCTGCAGATATTGCAGTGTATCATCAGAGCGAATTAAACTGGCGTAACTTTGAATATGCTGAGTTTGCACTCGGTATTAATATTTCGAACATTGGTACCAAAATCTCCTATTCAGATGCTACCACCGATAAAGACTTTATTCCAACAAATCTCCGCATTGGACCAAGATTAACACTTGATCTTGACGATTACAACAGGTTATCTTTTATGATAGATATCAATAAGCTCCTGGTTCCAACACCACCTATTTATGCACAGGACTCATTGGGTAATCCTGTTATCGAAAATGGAAAACGCGTAATTGAAGCCGGTAAAGACCCAAATGTAGATGTTGTTAAAGGAATGATGCAGTCGTGGTATGATGCCCCAGGCGGTTTTGAGGAAGAAATGAGAGAGTTCTTCTTTTCTGTTGGCACTGAATACTGGTACAACAAAGTTTTTGCAGTTCGTGGCGGTTTCTTTTACGAAAACAAATACAAAGGCAACAGAAAGTATTTTACCCTCGGTGCAGGTCTGAAGTATAATGTGTTTGGTCTCGATTTTTCTTACCTGATTCCACTTGAACAGCAAAACCCGCTTGAAAATACACTGAGGTTTACCCTAACCTTCGACTTTGCCGAATTTGAATAAACCATGAGTTTTAATAATATTATGAGCCGGAATGAACACAGATTCGTTCCGGCTTTTTATTTGCCATTAAATTGTGATATTTTTACGGATTAAATGATAATTAATCACTGTTGTCCGGCAAAAAACATTATACTGTTTGTTGATTCTTCTTCACCGGTTTGCGGAAACTAATGACAACTATTTGTAACAAGTTGATTACCTGCCTCGTGGTAAGGCGGGTAAATGATAAAATAGATTTCTCAGTCCCCGAAGGGTCGGGATTCCGCATGTGCGGGACTTCGCTCCTACAAATGACATGTTTTTGCAAGCGTCTGGTTCTCAAGAGATTTCTCCCTACGGTCGAAATGACAAGACCGACGCTGGCAGAGTGGGGGAGGGGAATCGGGCGCAAAGCGCCCGATTCCCCTCCCCCCAAATCAACCCATGGACGGGGTCATTTACCCGTTGGGATGCCTATGGCACGACCAAAAAACGTAGCGAAGCAAGTTTTGCCGGGAGAAATCTATTACGCATTGTCATTTTACTTCGAGGTTTCATCGGAGATCTGGGAATCAGAATCTATTAAAATTAACTTGATACCATTAATAATTAATAGCTTTTAAATCAATGGATATTCGTGTTGGATTTGGATATGATGTTCACCGTCTCGAAGAAGGCCGGGATTTTATTTTAGGGGGTATAAAAATAGACCACACCAAAGGGGCGCTTGGTCACTCCGATGCCGATGTGTTAATTCATGCAATTTGTGATGCCTTGCTCGGGGCCGCCAACCTTCAGGATATTGGCTATCATTTTTCTGATAAAGACCAGGCATACAAAGGCATCGACAGCAAAATATTGCTGGCTAAAGTAGTGGAAATGCTAAGGGTGAAAGGTTTTTCGATCGGCAATATCGATTCAACGATTTCTCTCCAAAAACCTAAAATAGCTGCTCATATTCCTGAAATGAAAAAGGTACTTGCCCGGGTTATGGATATTGATGGGGATAGGATTTCGATTAAAGCTACTACCACCGAAAGACTTGGCTTTGAAGGCCGCGAAGAAGGGGTTTCGGCTTATGCTGTTGTTTTAATAAACAAAGTACATGACTAATTTTTTATTTTTCGTAAGAAAAATCCTTAGCGCCCTCAGCGCCCTTTGCGGTTATAAAAGCCAACCACACGACCTCTGATACAGTTACTGTCATGTCGAACGAAGTAAGACATCTATTGCAATGAGCCACGTTATTTCATGACAATTGTTAAGTTTGCAGTAATGTCAAAAATATAAAGCAATGAAAACTAATAAAACCAACAATTTCACCACACTTTGCCTACTGGCTTTGATTGTATTAATAGCATTTCCTGCTGAATTGTTTTCCCAACAAAACAAAGGAGAAACAAAGGCTGAAAGAAAAGAACGGGAAAAGACGGAGCAACTAAACAGGTATGATGTAGCAAAACAACGGGTTTTGGATACTTCATTTGTTGTAACTGCCGAAACCGTTCAGTTTAAAGATGGCGGGATGATGGCCCCGGTGCAAAGCACAATTAACTTTTTGAAACTGGATGGTGGTGAAGCAGTATTGCAAATCGGGTCGGATTTTGCCCGGGGTGCAGGATTAAACAACCTTGGCGGCATTACCCTCAAGGGAAAAATTCAGAATCTGAAAATTAAAGAAAAAGAAAGCAAAAACAGATTGTATTTAACTTTCACCCTAACCGGTGTGCTTGGAACTGCAAGAATAACTTTATCATTAACCGGCTCGGAGAAAGCCATGATTGATGTGGATGGCATGTTTTCGGGAAGGGCTTTTTCGATGCGCGGTCCGGTGCAAGCTGTGCAGGGAACCAACATTTTTGAAGGCACCGAGTTTTAAATCGGGAATCCTTGAATTTGAAAATGCAGATAAAATTGTTTGGAATAAAGATTCAAACGAAATTATTGTAAGCGGATTAAATGAATTCACCATTGATGGAATGATTCAGTTTACAGAACCAGGGGATAAAAAAACCCTACGTTACATCATTGGCAAACGCATAGCTTATGTCGAATAAAAACAGTACAATCAATACTTCAAAATAATGCACCTTATTTTTTTGTTTTATAATCTTAATTAAACCCATTAATATTCATTTCCAAAAATTAATAATAACTATTAAGCTAAGCTTTCTTTACTTAACATAAATTAAGTATCGTGAATAATACATCTCAGTGAATTTTAGAAGGTTACCACTAAGGCACAAAGTAGCACTAAGAACAAAATAATTGAGACTAACGGATTTAATAATGACTGAAAATCAAACAATAGAATTCCTGTACAAACAGCCAAATTGTATAAACCCACTCCCGAAAGCTTTCGGGAGTGTACAGACACCCAATCCCGAAACCCCGATGGTTATCGGGGTCGGGAGGGCATCTCTACCACATTTCTGTTAGGAAAAGGAATTAATGATTCCGGGCAATTTCAAAATATCGAAAAATGAATAACCAATAACCAATAACCAATAACAAATTAGTGAGTGTCCGGAAAGTCGTCATTTTTCAATAATGAAAAAAAGCCTACCGCTGATTAGCGCAGATTTTATCTGCACTAATCAGCGAAATCAACGGGAAACATTACTAAAAAGACAGGCTCTAATTAGTGCTTGTCCATAAAGTAGATACTTTTCACTTGCCCCGGGTTTTAACCCGGGGATTAATGAATTTAGCAATGTCTCCCCCGCCTTTTCGTTGTCAATGCCGAAGGCATTGACAACGAAAAGGCGGGGGCATTCATTACATCAATTTAATCCACACCCTAAAGGATAGCCTGTCCCGTTTAACGGGATGGCAATTGATATTTCAAAAAAAACTTACTTTAAAGACAAACTCTAATTAACCATTAACCAATAACAATTAACCAATAACAATTAATGCCGGGCTTTGCCCGTGCATCCTCGAAAAATTACGAAAATTGTCCGAAGGACTCCTTTGGAGAAAATTTTCTATTTTTCGGGACTATTAACCAATAACGAATAACTATTAACCAATAACTATTAACCAATAACCAATAACCCAATGAACCGTTGCAAATGGGCATCTGCCACCCCCGACTATTTCGATTACCATGATTATGAATGGGGAGTTCCTGTTCATGATGATTACAAACATTTTGAACATTTGCTGCTTGAGGGCTTTCAGGCAGGCTTGAGCTGGCTTACCATTCTGCGTAAGCGCGAAAATTTCAGGATGGCTTTTGATAATTTCGATTTTGAAAAAATTGCCGAATATGGCGAGGATAAAATTGCTGAACTGTTGCAGGATTCTGGTATTATCAGGAATAAACTCAAGGTGAATGCAGCAGTGAAAAATGCCCAGCATTTTATAAAAATAAGAGGGGAATTCGGCTCATTCGATAAATACATCTGGGGGTTTGTTAATGGTAAAACTCTTGTAAATCATTTTAATGACCACGATGAATTACCCGCCAAAACAGAGCTGTCCGACTGGGTAAGCAAGGACCTGAAAAAACGAGGCTTTACTTTTGTAGGCTCCACCATAGTTTATGCCTACATGCAGGCGGCGGGCATGGTTAACGATCATACCACCGACTGCTTTTGCCATAGCCAGCTTGCCCGCCCGTAGCTGTAAAAGATTGCGAGACTGCCCAAGTCTGAAATTCAAATATTTGGCGTATTTTCGCAGGCAATTTCACAACAAATATTTCATTGCGTTTCTTAATCATTTCCTTCATACTATTACACACTTCATATCTAAACGCGCAAGTTTACGAACGATACCTTGAAGAGGAAGTTGAAATTACCTATCCCAGAAAACTTGAGGTGGAGTGGGCTAATGATGTTTTTTTTCAAACCGATCGCTACTTTACAAATGGCTTAGTACTTGAGTATTATTCTCAAGGCCTTGGTAGATTCGGAGTAGCAAATTTGCTTTTCGATTCCATGTCAGAATCGGGGCCTGTTTATAGCCTTACGCTTACGCACGACATCTTTACCCCAAATAATGTATTTGGTAACCCGGAATTATGCGACAGGCCTTATGCAGGTGTGTTAATGCTCGGCTTAAAAGCCACCCATTTCAGTAAAACAAAACAATATAGATTTTATAGCGAAATACAGGCCGGCCTCCTCGGTGAATATGCCGGGGGAAGGTTTGTGCAAAATGGCATCCATGTTTTACTGCCCGCGTCCGAACCCATTCCCGGCTGGGCTTATCAAATAGACCCTGATCTCTGCCTGCAATATAACATAAGCCTCGAAAAGCTGGCTTTCAAATCGCGGTGGCTCAACGTTGATATGCTTGCAAAAGGCCGGCTCGGTTTACCTTATACCGATTTTTCGGGTGGAGGAAGGCTCAGGATTGGAATTTCGCCTGATTATTATTCGCCCGATCATTTATTAAGCAAAAACAACAACTACCTCTATTTGATCGCCGGGTTTAATTTGCGTACAGTTTTTTATGATGCAACTTTGCAAGGCGGTGCAATAAATGATAAAAATCCCCATACTATAATTAATACAAACCCATTGATCGGAGAATTTAAAGCCGGGATTGCAGCAAGATTTGCGAATTATACATTGGAAATGGGTGCTCAAAAATTCACGGCAATGTTTCAGGGTGCATTGGCACATCAATGGGCTTACTTTAAATTGGGTATCCTCTTTTAATGTTGTTAAAAAATAATAAAAGAAGATGTCTCCCGCTTCGTCTGTCTTCGTCAATTTCCATTCTCACTATCTTTGAATAAATTATTTTAAATCCGTACAATGAAATATACTTGCAAATTTGTAACACCCGCAAACATGAATAAAATTTCATTCGTGCTTCCCCGTCAGCAGGCGGACAGGCTGTGGCCATTTTTTATAAAGATGAAAAAGATCACTTTGTTAGTTTCATTCCTGGTATTATTAAGCACAATAGCTTTGGCGCAGCAAAACGACTCCACCAAAATAAATCCATACTCAGGGCATCAGCAACCCAAAAAACCGAATGCAATGAACAAGATGTATTTTGGTGGAACGCTTTATTTTACCCTGGGAAGTGGATACACATCTATCGGAGTTTGGCCCCTGGCCGGATATAAAGTTACACCAAAGCTGTCGGTGGGAATTCAGCCCGGCTACGAGTATTTGAAATACGACAGCTATTATGGTGGAAAATTTGAAACCAGCAATTATGGTATGAGAATTTTTACACGTTATCGTGTAATCCCCCAGGCTTATGCCCATGTTGAGTTTGCCGACATAAACTATGGCAGACAGGTACCCAAGTTTCCTGATGGTTATGAAAAGGTGAGGGATTGGGTTCCTTTTCTCTTTGTTGGCGGAGGGCTTAGCCAGCCTCTTGGCGGAAGTGCTTTTGCTTATGTTCAGATATTGTACGATGTTTTGCAGGATAAAAACTCACCCTTTGGAAGCAACGAATTGTTCTGGAGTGTTGGAGTGGTTGCGGGATTTTAGATGCTATGCAAAAAAATATATGGTTCATTCACTTTTTGGATAAACCGTTTTTTTATTTTTGGAGTTTTTCTCGTCAGCAGGTAAAAACTAATACTTATCACAAAACAGAAAATTATGAAAGCCTTTCTCTTTGTATTATTTTCATTTATTATTTCACTGCAAGTAATTGCACAATCCGGCGTAGAATACCTTCCTGAAAATTATCAGACTGCCATCGAAAACGGAACGCGAACTAACGATGGATTGCCGGGGCAAAATTATTGGGTAAATCACACCGATTATAAAATTGATGTAACTGTTGAACCTGAAACAGGAATGATTATGGGTTCTGCTGCTATTGTTTATTTCAACGAAAGCCCGGATACCTTGAAAACCATTGTTCTCAGGCTTTATCAAAACATTTATAAAAAGGGAAATTCCAGGCAATTTAGCATCGGCAGCGAGGATTTGACCGATGGCATGGAAATCTCAAAACTAAGTATTGATAATTCAGAGATTGATCTAAGTTCCCGAAAAGTTTATTACTCAGCTACAAACATGTACGTGAATCTTGACGACCCGCTTTTGCCCAATACAAGCAAAACCATCGGAATTTCATGGAGTTTTAAAATGCCGCAGAAACGTTGGATAAGGTTTGGACAATACAGCAAAAATCATTTGTTAGTAGGCTATTGGTATCCGCAGGTAGCTGTTTACGACGATGTGGCGGGTTGGGATAGGATTGAATATGCCGGTATGGTTGAGTATTATAACGATGCAAATAACTTTGATGTAAATATCACTATTCCGTCAGATTTTGTGGTGTGGGCAACGGGTGAGCTGCAAAATGCAGGAGACGTTTTCCAGCAAGGGATTATAAAAAAATATGAAGATGCCTTAGCTTCGGATGAGGTGATTCGAATAATTACAGGTGATGATTATAAGAATGGCAGCGTAACTAACCCGGGAAAAATTAATTCATGGAATTTTAAAGCGTTCCTGGTTCCTGATTTTGCTTTTGCTGCAAGCCGCGGGTCCAACTGGGACGCGGTGAGCCTGATAGTTAATCCGGAAGCCGGGCGCAGGGTTTTGATTTCATCGGTTTATCCTGACTCAGCAGTTCATTACGAAGATGTGGCCATGATTGCCAGGCAAGCTATCGACTACATGTCGAACGAATTACCTGGTTATCCTTTTCCCTATCCGCAAGCAACCGTTTTTGCAAATGGCCGAAAAGATGGCGGAATGGAGTTCCCGATGATGGCTAATAATGGAGCCCCCGATGATTATGCCGACCTGCAGGGTTTAACCTTTCATGAAGTTTTCCATAATTATTTCCCCTTTTTCATGGGAACCAACGAACGCAAATATGCTTTTATGGATGAAGGCTGGGCGCGTTATCTGCCCACAGGCTTTCTTGAAAAATATGCTCCTGAAGATAATTACTTCCAGCGCACAGTTGCCCAGTACCAAAGTTTTGCCGGCAGCGAAAATGAGCTTCCCCCGATGATTCCCACCTATATTTTTAACGATTATCAAACCCAGCGCATGGCTGCTTACACCAGGCCGGCGGTGGCTCTCTACTTGTTGCACCAAATGCTTGGTGATAAACTATTTAAAAAGGCCATGAAAGCATACATTCAACGGTGGAATGGCAAGCATCCGATGCCTTACGATTTCTTCAATACTTTTAACGATGTGGCAGGTGGGGATATGTCATGGTTCTGGCAGCCGTGGTTTTTCCAGCGGGGATTTCCCGATCTTGCAATTTCAGATTTAACCAGCGATAATGTGCTTGTTATCGAAAAGAAGGGGTTGCTGCCTGTTCCTGTTGAATTGAATATTGTTTATGATGATGGCACGGAAGATCAAATATTAAAAGATATGCGCTTATGGGCTGATGGATCAAAGGTTTTGAAAGTACCGGTGTTTAGCGACAAGAAAATCAGTAAGGTAATTTTAGGCAATGATTTAATCCCCGATTCAAAACGAAAAAATAATGTCTGGTTGGCAGAATAAATAAAGGTTTTCTGCGTGGAATCGATTGTCAATTTGAAAAATTAGCTTGAATATTTAAGGAATATTACCGAATTGTATGAAGATGAGAGAAACAGAAAATTTGAAATATTTACCAGAATTAGAAAATTAAGAAATGACGCACACCAACAACAAGCATAATCAAGCGGGCAGAAATTTGTAAAATGAAAATAATACCATAAAATAAATTCTTTATAACTAGTAAAAGAAAGTGTTATAATACGCCAGCCTGCATAAATTGGCAAACCGTTGAGTGTCATTATCGAATAAAAACCAGGTGCAAAATGAAAAATATTCAAAGAAGTATCTTCTTAATTATTGCAATTTCCTTTTTGAGTTGTAATCCTAATGTTGACCCAAAACAAACAGAAAATAATGGCAAAGTTGAAATTAGTAATAGTGAAATACGAAAATATGAGAATGTATTTTCAGATTTGAAAGCGCATTTAACTAAAGAAAATGGTGAACTATGGAACCACCAACTTTATGGGCCAATTTTATTAGTAGATGAAAAAAATCAATTGTTAATCGCGAACGAACCTGATAGTAACAATGTTTTAATTAAAAACGGAAAAGTATTTACAGGAACTCTGCCAAAAGAAATGCTTGTTGCTGAAACAACAATTAATTGGAATGGGAAGCTTTGGACTATGGTAACCTTGCCATTACCAAAAAATCATAATGAGCAATTAAGCATTTTTACCCACGAACTATTTCACAGGATTCAATCAAAAATTGGGTTTGAAAACTTGCAGCAAAAACCCTGTAATCATTTGAATACATTAAATGGCAGGATTTTTCTGAAACTTGAACTGGAAGCATTGAAAGAGGCATTAAGGGCAGATGAAAATAATAGCCAAACAAAACATTTACAAAATGCTGTAATCTTCAGATTGTACAGACATCAACTATTTCCTGGAGCAAAGGAAAATGAAAACTCATTGGAACTCAATGAAGGTATCGCTGAATATACAGGAACGATTTTAAGTAATTGGAATGACAAAGAATTAAAAGAACATTACATTCAGGAGATTGACACATTATACACAAACACAACTTTCGTGAGATCGTTTGCTTACAGAACCACACCCATCTATGGTTATTTTATAAAACAAAAAAATGGAAATTGGAATAAGGAAATTAGCAATAAAACTGATCTGACTAAATATGTTGCAACACAATTCAATGTAACAGGTTCTGACAATTTGGAAGAAACTATTAATGAGATAAAAAATGAATATAATTATCAAGGCATTAACAACTTTGAAACTGAAAGAGAAGAAAAACAAAAAGAATTATTCTCAAAACTTGAAGCAAAATTTCAAATTAATCCTATCTTAACAATCCCAATAGTAAGTATGAATATTAGTTTTAGTCCTGGCGATTTAATCCCGTTCAAAGATATAGGAACAGTTTATAAAAATATTAGAATTACTGACAAATGGGGTTCTTTAACAGCAGAGGACGCATTGGTAGGGAAAATGTGGAAAAAGGTTGTCGTTTCTGAACCCACTGAAATAACTGACACTATAATAAAGGGAAATGGTTGGAAACTTGAACTGAACGAAGATTGGAAATTGGTAAAAATTAGTGATAATTATACATTGAAAAAGAAATAAAGAACGCCCAACAAAAGTTAGCGGACATTTTTAATCTGAAAAATTCATGAATTTTTCACTCTGTCGGATTTTTAGCCGACAGAGCCGAATTTCCAAAGGAAATTCGAGGATTAACCCCCGAAAATATTTAAAATAAATATTTTCGGCCTTCGGTGATTAATTCACAAATTCGACGAATGTGTGAATTAATCAGGTTAAAATAATAAATAAATTAAAAGATGAAAATAAAACAAAGGGTTTAGGTTGTCCTTGGATATTTAGGCATTGTTTTTCTTTTTTACCTGGCAATTGTTCCAATAGCAAATCTCATTGCGAAAATACAACATCGTAATTCTGAATCTTTATTTCCATGGCTACACTACCCATTATCACAAATTGGCTATTTACCCTATATTATTTATGGTTTTGCAATAATTATTACTATTCTTTCATTTTTTTTCTACTCAAAATATCACAGACAGAATGAAATAGAATTAAAGAAAGGATTTAAAATTATAGTGAGCTATAAAAAGATATGATTTAAAATCCCACACTGCTCATAGCCTCGACCGTTACCCACAAGCTGAAAATCCTATCACACATTTCACACATTTGGTTTTTGCCATCGCAAAATTCCAACCCTGAAAAACCAAAAGAGTAAAATCTATCAATCACAATTTAGTGATAATTTAAATACTCATTTCGTGAGATATTAAAATATAGTGTATTTTAGTAAACTTAAACGGAGGTATTGAAATGAACCGAATTAAAGAGGTGTTAGAAACCAGAGGAATAAAACAAAAATGGTTGGCTAAACAAATGGAAAAGAGTTACAATATGGTTAATTCTTATGCTCAAAATAGAAGGCAGCCAAGTTTAGAAGACTTATACAAAATTGCAGAAATTTTGGATGTAGAAGTAAGGGAATTATTAATTGAAAGAAAACAATAATATGGCAACTTCAACAATCTTACAACAGATAGGATTTGAGAGAGCTGTTAGTGTTAATTCAGACACTCCAACTGATAGCCAAGCTTATACAATAGATTTGGTTAAAGAGTTTGGAATAGATAAAATCTATTTCTGTGATGATGAGAACAATAGTTATCCGGCAGTCTTTCTAAAACAGGTAGTTTCTTTTGATGCTAATACACTAGAGCAAATAGCAGAAGTTCAGCGTAAAATATGGAATTATAGAAAGGTTCTGTTTTTATACGTACATAATGAAACAGAAATACGCATCTATAATTGTGCTGAAAAACCGTTTGCCATAAAGTACGAGGAAACTGATTATGAAAAAGAACTTCAGAAACTTGAAATACAAAGAGCTACCCTGTCAGATAAAGAAGCATTAACTAACTTAATCAAAGTATTTTCTTCAATTGCCATTGATACTGGTATTATTTGGACATTAGAAGAGGCAGCAACAATACGGAATAAAATTAATTTGCAACGCAGGGTCGATAAATTCTTGGTTGATAGTTTGTTTAATACAGCGAACGAATTGCAATATCAAGGCTTGAGTATTGGTTTGATTCATAAAATCATTATGCGTTCTTTGTTCCTCTTGTATTTGGAGGATAGGGAGGCGACAGATGAAAAATTTTATTCTCAATTCAAGTCAAAAGCAAGCTCTTATTTCAATGTTTTAGAAGATGTTGATTCAACTTATGCTCTTTACAAAAAGTTAGCTGAACGATTCAATGGAAGTTTATTTGCACTTAACGATAATGAGGTTCGTTTAAACTTAAAACAACTTGGCTTAATCAAAGAATGTTTTATAAGTGGAAACGATGGCAGCAAACAAGTTAAACTATTTGCTGACTGGAGGTTATTTGATTTTAAAATCATTCAAATTGAATTATTAAGTGAGATTTATGAGAATTTTCTTGCAAGAATAGACCCGCAAAAGAAACAACAAACAGGTACTTATTATACACCACCATCATTGGTTGAATTAATCCTAAATGAAAAGCTTCCGGTAAATAATAATGAAGATAGCTACAATGTAAAAATAATAGATCCGGCATGTGGTTCAGGTATTTTTCTCGTTGAGAGTTTCAAGAGATTGGTTAAACGTCATGAGAATAAATTCAACAAAAAACTTACTGATTTTGATGAACTAAAAGCATTATTGACTAACAATATTTTCGGAATTGAATTACAAGCACAAGCAATTAAAGTAGCTGCATTCAGTCTTTATTTAGCCTTGGTTGACAATTTGAACCCAAAAACTATATGGCAGGAAGAAGATAACAAGTTGCCCTTTCTTATCAATAATCCAAATGATGACTCCTTAAAAGTACAAGGGAACAACCTGTTTTGTAGAGATACTATTGAAGATAATACGGAGATAGAAAAAATAGAGTTTGATCTGGTTGTTGGAAACCCTCCATTTGGAACAAAAAACTTGTTGCCATCAATAAGAAACTATTGCGACAAGAATGGTTTTGCCAAAGAAATGGTTTTACCATTTCTCCACAAAGCAATTAATTTTTCGCCTAAGGGTGAAATTGCGCTCATTTTTAACACGAAGGTATTGACTAATACCGGTTCGACATATAAAAAATTTAGAGAATGGTTGTTCAATGAGACTTATGTGGAAAAAGTATATAATTTTTCTATTCTCAGAAAAGTACCCAAAAGTTTCGGAGGACAACTATTTGGCTCAGCTGTTGGTCCAATAAGTATTGTTTTTTATAAAAAGGACATTCCTCAAAATTCTTCTGACAGAATTGTTTATTATGCCCCAAAAACATACGTTAAAAGTAATGTTCTGGAAGGAGTTTCCATTGATAGTACCGATGTGAAATTCCTTCCCAGAGAAGAATGTCAAAATTCAGAGACTAAAATTTGGAAGATTGCCATGTGGGGAGGAATGGGTGATTACCATTTAATTAATAGGTTAAATGAAAAAGTTGAGGCTACAATTAGTTCCTTCATAAGTAATAATCAAATAAAATCTGGAGTTGGTTTCCAATTGTTAACTCAAGCTAAAGATAAACCGTGGAATTCAGAAGTATTGAGCAGTTTATCTTATATTGATGCCGAAAACATAAATAGATACTATACTCCTAAGGAAAACCTGGGAACGATCGGGGATTCTATTAAAACTAAAAAAGCGATTGATTTTTATAAAGCTTTTTATAAAGTTGAACAAATCTCCCAAATAAATAAGCTAACATCTTTTCGCAGATTTGGAGATATGAATGCTTATAATGCACCACATATAGTTGTAAAGAAAGGACTAGAAAACAATGGAGTGTGTGCTTCATTATTAGAATTTAACTGTGCATTTAGGGATGGTGTTTATGGTTTTTACACTAATTCAGAAAATGAGAAATTATTAAATGTATTATTGGCATATTTAAACTCCAAGTTAAGCAGTTACTTCCTTTTTATGACGATTTCATCTTACGGTGTTGAAAGAGAACAAATAATGAAGAAAGAATATCTTTCAATACCAATGAAATTGGATGCTAAACAAATAACTACCATTGCTAAGGAAGTTAAAAAAATATTAGACAATAATAGTGACAATTCTTTGTCGAACAATGTTCTTGTTGATAACTATTTTAATGAAACAATTGAATTAATAATAAATGAAAGCTTAGGAATAAGTGCTAAAGAAGCAATCTTAATTAATGATGCAATTGAAAGCACGATTGATTTATTTCATAAAAATAAAAAATCTAAAGCACTGCTTCCTGTTATTGATATTCAAGATTATGCCTTTGTGTTCTGCAATGAGTTAAATGATTTTTTAGATGACCAGGATTTATTTGCCAATGCTACAATTTTTGATATTAATACATTCTCTCCTTTAATGGCGATTAAGATTTCATTTGAAGATGTAAGAAAGAATTTGTCAAAATCAAAAGAAGATATAAATAAGGAATTGAAAAAATTGGATAGGCTGTTATGGGAGGAAAAAGCAGCCAATATCTATTTCAGAAAGAAATTAAATTATAAGGTTAGTGATGATGTATATTATGTTGTACGCCCTAACCAAAGGCGATTTTGGACTAAATCAATGGCACTGGAAGATGCCTCAGGATTAATTCTTGAAATTTTAAATGAGGATTAATTATGGCAAGTAATGTTAAGAGCGCATTTAGAGATGCATTTAAAATTCGATGCCTAAAGCTATTAGTTTCAGCATATAAAAATGCGATACAAGATAAATCAATATCTCTCGATTGGGATGAAAATGATATAACAGCACAACTGCATGAATACATTCATTCAAACCAATTAAGATTAAACTGGTCGATTATTAGTAATGTTGAGCATCACCTTCCAAAGAAACCCATCGCCAAAAAGAAAGGTTTTGCAGCAAAATATCCCCGAATAGACTTGAGGTTCGTAACCATTAAATCCAGACTGGAATATCAATACTTCTTTGAAGCAAAGAACCTGGAACAAAAAAGTTCTTCTTTGAAACGAAGATATATTGATACCGGGATTGATAATTTTAATTCCAAAAAATATGAGAACGGATGTTTGATTGGATATTTATTGGATGGTGATGTAAAGTTAACTGTGAAAGGAATTAATTCTTTATTGGTGAAAGATAATAGGAGAAAAGAACTTTTGAGCAAGAAAGATTGTAAGCTTCACAATAGTTGTTATGAGTCTATTCATTCAAATTTGCCATGTTTGAAACACTATATATTTGATTTTACTGTCTTAATTAATTAAATATCAACACAAAAAGTCATACACGTGTTTCCGAAAAAGAACCTGGTAAACTTGCAAATCCACCTGACGAATATGGATAACCTTGAAAAATGAATTTTGCATACGTAACTGTGGTGTGCTTAACTTATGATTAGGATATGGAAGATATTAGCCAAAAATTCCCTACCTTTGAAATGTAATTTTCTCACAAGATTTACTTCGTTTAGCAAGATTAATTAACCTTGAATTAAGCGAAGGGTTTGAAAAGTGGCTTGATGAAATTACTACCTTCAACTTAAATGCAAGGAAGGCATATTTATTCGGCTCTTGTGCTAAACGAACAGACAAAGACGATAGCGACATAGATATTGCGGTGGTAATTAGCAATATGACTAAATTTTTGTGCTCGCTTTTTTTTATTTTATTCTGCCCATTCCATATTCGGTGTAGCCAACAACCCACCCCAAGCGAAATAGTTTCTATATTTGGCGGGTAATAAACTTAGGAAATACCTATAGCAAAAGATTATGATCAACAAAACATTTAACTTTTATTGCGATGAAAGCACTCATTTACAAAATGACGGGCAAATTCCTATGGAAACACTCCTAAACCATCTTACGACAATAGAAGAAAAAGATGCAAAAGGAAAGATCACCGGGGCAAGAGTTTTTGAAATAAAAAGATCGGAACGTTTACATTGGATTAAACACCATATTGAAAAACAAAAAACTACAAATATTGACATTTTTAGTTACGAAGACAGGATTAAAGGACGAGGCAATGTGATCAGAACATATATTTACGATCAGGAGGAAGCGTATGTTATCATTCTTGAACCTCAAAGGAGCAAATTAGATTATTATTTGCTCACTGCCTATTATTTGAATGAACCGGGAGGGGAAAAACAAATCTTGAAAAAACGGAAAAATAAGTTACATGAAGTCCATTAAAACCGCAAGACCCGGTAATCTTCGTGGATTATCGGGTCTCGAAACTCCTTCTTCCTATTGTGGTAGGATGAGTGCGGCAAATGTACACTAAGTGGATTGGCTAATGTAAGTTTTTAACAATTAATAAGCTAAATTAGAATGTATAAACACATGATATTGATGAATCGCACCCTATTATTTTTTGCATTTGCATTGATTATTTCAATCCATATTGTTGCACAAAATCCAATAACTTTATGGGGTAACGTTGATGCTATGCCTGATGTTAACATTCAAATTTATGAAACTGAATATGGAACCTCTACTAATAGATTTGGGGAGTATTCTTTTACAATTTTCCCATTAAATGAAAATGTTACGCTCCACTTTTCATGCATTGGATATCAAGACACAATTTTAACCGTTGATTTAACAAAGGCAAAATCCGACTCCATAAAATTAAATTTGAAACTTCGGGAAATTGATTATCACTTGGGAGAATTTGTAGTTTCGGGAACCTCTTATTTTATTAAATTATCTGGATCAAGAATATTAGATATCGAATATTTAAACAACGAAATCATCCTATTAGTTTCTCAGGGTGGCAATACGTTTGTTTATGTATATGACCTGAATGGTAATTCTTTATGCAACCAACAGTTACCGGAAAAATATAAGGAAATTCACAGGGATTGTTTTGATAACTTAATTTTAGTATCCCGGGATTATTGTCTGCAAATATTTTATAACGCCAGTGATTCTGTTTTGTATTCGGTTGATAAATTTTCAACAAATGATTTCCAAAACAAATTGAAACCGTTTTTGCTGGAATATCATGATCTTTTATTATTAGCCACTTCAATTGAAGGTAAAAACGGCTTCTACATCGACCAATATCACCATAAAAAGGCTGAATATTTCTATGTTGATAAAAATAATCAGAATGGACAGCCTGTTCATTTAATATCATTTTTTGACAAGCAAGCTTTTCAGGTCGCACAATCTATCTACGGGGAAATAATTGAAAGGTATTACCAGACAACTCCGGAAAAACAAAATATTTTTGAATTAGGAATGTGGGATGGTAATATTTTGCGTTTAGCTAATAATGACCCGGCCTTATTTGATTTGGTTTCCTGGTATCAAAATATTGAATCAAAACCAATTCGAGTTCACGTTTTTGTACAAAATGACACACTCCTGTTTTTTGATTGTGCTAATTATCAACTCGTAAAATTCGATCAGGCCTGGCATTTAACCGATACTATTTCAATATGTGAATATGACAAATTTAAGTCCATCATTCAGGATGCAAAAACCGGGCGTATATATAGTTTAGTTGAAAAAAGCGGGCTATACAGTATTGCTGAAATAAACACTAAAAATGGTTCAATATCAGAAGCAATTTTAGCCAATTCAAATACCTTCCCGGATATTGTAAAGGTATTTGATAATATGGTTTATGTTGTATATTTTAATCCATATACAAGGGCTGGCATAATAGAAAGAAAAATTATAGCTTTTGACGAAAATTGAGTTTTTCTCGCATTAAAAATGGTTTGTCAAAAAGTTTATTAATTTTGAGTTAAAATTAAATTTTAAATATCTTACAAATGGAAGCATATAAATTTGAGACAACTGTTTTAGAGAGCGGTATTATTAAAGTACCTCAATTTGAAAAATATGCCAATAGAAAGGTCGAAGTTTTTGTGGTTTTTATACCCCAAAAAATCGAGCAAGAAGAAAAATTATCAGTTGATGATTTTCTTGAAAAATGGACTGGTTTTGCAAAAGGCATTGATCCCGATATAGAAAAATATAACTACTTAATGGAAAAGCACCAATGAAAAAGATTCTTATAGATACCAATGTTATTTTGGATATTGCTTTGGAAAGACAGCCTTTTGTTGAAAAATCAAAAGAATTTTTCCGGCTAATTGTGAATCAAAATATTGAAGCCTTTTTAACAGCAACAACAATTACAGATATTTACTACATTACACAAAAAGTATCGGGTCATAACAAAACTATTGGATTTTTGAAAAGCCTCACAAGGTTCATTAATATTGCAGGGGTAGATGCGGTTTCGATTTTAAATGCACTGAATTCGGGCATGACAGACTTTGAAGATGCTGTACAAACAGAAACTGCGAAGACAAATGCAATTAGCATAGTCATAACCAGAAACAAAGAAGATTTTGAAGGTTCAGGTTTAACCGTATTTAACCCTAATGAATACATTGCATTAGTAATGGATAATTAACCCCCCTTTTGAAACGTTATTTCAAAATTAAAAATTATGAAAAACTTATACACGTTTACCACAAAGCTGTTTGCCGGCATTTTCATTGCTTTACTCTTTGTATCAGCAAGTACCTTTTCGCAGGGCTGGAATGTTGGCCCCGGCGGCAATGATTTCCGCAACGGGCTTTCACCTCAAATAGGGCCATCCGAACCTGCAATTTTGTGGCAGGGCGGGCTTAATTCGGTTTTGGCACAACAATCGGTTTGCGATGGCAATTTCCTCGCCATGGCTCGCACCCACAATATTGGTGATGTAATCAACGGAACCAAAATCGTAGTGCATAATTTGCAAACCGGCGATACACTCTGGACTGCAGGCCTTCCGGTGGATTTTCCTTCCACCGACTGGCGCAATCGTGTATCAGCCATAAAAGATGGCCTGGTATATTGCACACGCGCCGGCAACAACAACGAATCCTACCTTTATGCACTGGATGTGATTGATGGTTCTGTAGTCTGGAAATCGGATAATGTAATTGACGAAGGCTCAACCGAAGGACTGGTGTTTGCCCCCAACGGCGACCCCATCGTGGGGAGTATGTTGTATATCACCCGTTTCAATAAGGCCAACGGAACTACAGTTTGGCGCACCGAAAGGCTGTCGTATGACGATGGCGGCGGAGTGCTTGTGGCAAACAACAAGGTTTACAGCATTATAAATTTGATCAATAATGTTGGAATAGCTGTTTATAATCTTGAAACAGGTGAAGAGCTTTACACATCGGCACAACTTTCAGGTGGGCTGGTAAATCAATTGGGATTTTTTGCCGGGTCCGATGGAATAATATACCTGCCCCGCTGTCAAAATAATCCAACAACCGATTCTTTATTTGCACTTAAAGATGATGGTGTTGCTTTGCGCAAACTTTGGTCCATCCCGATTACTTATACTCCTTTTGCCACGCATGGCATTGGCACCGATGGCAGTGTGTATGCCTACAACCGTAATGGTGAGATTATGCAGCTCAATCCTGAAAACGGGGAAGTACTCAATACTTCCAAAGTTATCCTTTACGGTGATGCAAACTCACCACGCATGGCCATCGATGCTGCCGGAAATATTTTTGTGACAAATGGCGGATTTTCTCAAGGCATGTTTTACTCATTTAACCCCGACCTTAGCCTCCGCTGGGAAGAAACTTTTGCCAACATTAACATGGGTGGCCCTGCCATTGGCAACAACGGAACGCTGGTGCTTACGGGAAAAGGAACGCGGGTGAAAGCTTACGTGGGCACAGGAATGCCCGAAACCGACTTTACCAAAGTTACCGAAGGCGACTTTGTGAACGATGGCGGATGAAATTATGGCATGGTGTGGGCAGATTTTAACAATGATAATTCTGCCGACCTTTTTGTTGTAAACAACGATGGCGACAACGGCAAGCTCAATTTTTTGTATATGAACAATGGTGACGGCAGCTTCGAAAAAATTACCGAAGGTGATGTGGTAACTGATGGTGGAAGCTCATACTCCGCCAGCGCGGCTGATTATAACCAGGACGGATTCATGGATTTATTTGTTGCAAACCACAACGAAAACAACTTTTTATACCTGGGTAATGGCGATGGCACTTTCGAAAAAATAACCCAGGGAATCGTGGTAACTGATGGTGGTAAATCGGTGGGCTGCTCGTGGGTGGATTACAATGTGGATGGTTTCCCGGATCTTTTTGTTGCAAACCGCGACCAGAAAAACTTTCTTTACATGGGAGAAGGTTACTCCCGATATTTTACAAAAATTACCGATGGCAGCATTGTAAACGATATTGCAAATTCGAGTGGCTGCACCTGGGGCGACTACGACAATGACGGCTATCCCGACTTGTATGTAGCAAACTCGGGAAGTGCAAGTTGTTTATATCATAATGATTACGGTTATTCATTCACCAAAGTTGAAACTGAACCTTTTATATCTGATGTATCGAGTTGCTCGGGGGCAAGCTGGGGCGACACGGATAATGACGGCGACCTGGATTTGTTTGTGTCAACCGGCCAACTGGGCATGTACCAAAACTGGTTTTATGTGAACAATGGCGATGGAAATTTTACCAAAGTTACCGACAGCCCATTGGTAAACGAAGCCACCTGGTCGTCGGGTAGTGCCTGGGGCGACTATGATAAAGATGGCGATATAGACCTTGCTGTTGGAGGATATGATGGTCCTAACCTGCTCTTCAAAAATGACGGATCGGGGAATTTTGAAAAAGTACTGGATAATGATTTCGTAAATGATGGGAGCTACACCGAAGGCCTGGCATGGGCTGACTATGATGATGACGGCGACCTGGATATTTTCACGGCCAAGAATAATTATTTCGGCGGTAACAATTCATTTTTCGTTAACAATGGCAATCAAAATAATTGGTTGAAAGTAAATTTAAGGTATTGCGGATCGTGCATATTGAACTTTGGTGCATTGGGTGCAAAAATATACGTGTATGCCACCATCAATGGAAATCCTGTGATGCAAATGCGGGAGCTATCTTCTCAATCGGGCGGCGGACAGGGAGGCCAGAATGAGGCTGTGCAGTTTTTTGGACTTGGAGATGCAGCGCTTGTGGATTCGGTGGTGGTTAACTGGATGTTTAATTCCTGGGTACTTGAAAATGTGGATGTGAATTACACACTAACCATGGATTTATTTACTTCAATTGATGAAGTTAAGCAAGAGCAAACCATCTCTGCTTATCCAAATCCTGCAACAGATCAAATTACCTTTCAAATTTTAAATCCTGGAAATGATATTACCCACCTAAGCATTTTCGATGTGCAGGGAAGATTGGTAAATGAAATAAAATCCAATAATCGGGAGCTTATCTGGAACTTAACAGATAGCCAAGGAATCCGTGTCAATTCAGGAATGTATTTTTGTAAATATGCTAGCGGGCAAAAAGTTGGGAGTATTAAAATTGTGGTGAAATAGGATTTATCTAAATAAGGAGGTCTACAAATTAGTAATTGTAAATAACGAAAACATTAATCAAGGACTTATAAGCATTACAGACAACAATGATCACATTTTCATGAATTTGATTGAAAGTGCAAAATTCAATAAAGGCAAAAACAAATTGTACGAGGGCGTACCTGGAAACTTAGTTACTTTTGCTTGTAGACTTGCATTTGAGAAAGGATATGACGGAGTAGTTTCATTTATTGCAAAAACAAAATTGGTCAATCATTATAAAACAAGTTTAGGTGCGACAATATTCCATGGAGACCAAATGTTCATAGATACACCAGCAGTACTTAAATTGATTAGACAATACTTTAATAAATAACAAAATGAAGGCTAAAAAAGAAAAGAACAGTATTGACATTGAAGTTGTAAATCGTCCAATGACAATAGAAGAAAAACAATCTTTTAGTGAATTCTTAAAAACAAGAAAGAAAAAGAAAGTAAGAAAGTTTACGAAAGAAAGCACGACCACACAACATGCAATATGAAAAATTGGGCCGGAAGTGGTAAACTTGAATGGATTTGCAATAAACAAACTGCCCAACTTTTTATATTGCCGACCGTTATCAACAAGGCGAAGGCCACCGCACAGTTAAGCACTTATGGTTTTTGCCGACCTGCCTGCCGCAGGTAGGAACACATGCCGACATGAAAAACCAAAAGAGCTTAAATTGGGGCAAATGCACAAAAATTGAAATACGAAACATTTAAAGACTGATGGAAAAGCAAATCATATCAAAGAGTTTTATTTCAGAGGTTAAAAGGATTATTAATAATGCTCAGTCAAATGCGGTTAGATCTATTGACAGGGAGCGTGTTTTGATGTATTGGAATATTGGTAAGCAAATCGTAGAAGAGGAACAAAATGGACAAGATCGCGCCCAATATGGCGCTTTTGTTATCAAAAGACTCACCGAAGAACTCTTGATTGAATATGGAAGAGGATTTTCACAAAGACAATTAGAAACTTGTCGGCAGTTTTACTTCACATTTCCAATTGCGCACACACTGCGTGCGGAATTGAATTGGACACAATACAAGTTGCTTATACGAATTAGTGATGGCGATAAACAAACTTATTATATTGAAGAGGCTTGTAAAAACAATTGGTCTGCCCGACAATTAGAAAGGCAGATAAATAGCCAACTTTACGAACGATTACTATTGAGTACCGATAAGTCAAAGAAGACGATTTTTTGGCCTTCGCCTTCAACATTGGTGCGGATTACTTCTTTTTCCTGCGCCTGTGTTTGCAATGCGATAAAAAGTATTGCTAATGCAGGCAATAATGCTTTTATAAAATTGAATGTTTTCATCATGTTCATTTTAAAATTCAACCATTATACCAATTGTAGGCAAAACAGTGCCTGATGTTGTTTCAAGTTTTTTGAGCTGATATTGCTGTTCTGCAGGTGGCGCTTCAGGATTTGTGATGATAGGATTTCCTGCTGCATCAAGCTCGCGGATGTAAACCGGCGTACTCTCCGATTGGAAATTATACAGATTTTGAATATCCACATACACCATCAACGACCAGTTATCGAAGAAATATTGTTTATCAACCCGCACATCCAACTGGTGAAACGGCGACAATCTTAGGGTGTAAAACTGATCATAATTCAGATAAGGGCCGCCCTGGACATTCCAGGCTTCTACATTACTCGATTTTACCGGATCGAAGGGTGTGTAGGGCGTGCCACCAACATAGCGCCACTTGCCGCCAATGTTCCAGTTTTTTTTCAGCTTGCGCAATACTGTTAAGTTTAAAAGATGCTTGTTGTCCCAGGCTGCCGGGATGTACTCTCCGTTTTTATCTTCAAATTTGCTTCGTACAAAGGTGTAGGATAAGATGGTGTTGAACCCGAAAAAGTCGATATCGCGGGCATAAATCTCGAAACCATAAGCCTGCCCCTTGTCGGTTGAAACCACTGATTCATTTCCGAAAACGCCAAAGTCGGCACCTTTACTGGCAATACTCACCGAATCAAGCACGGAAAAAGGATAGTCGTTGTAAAACTTATAAAATCCTTCCACTGAAATCTTCGATTGTTCGTTGGGTAAGAGTTCGATACCAGCAACAATATGATTAACTTCAATATATTTAAGGCCATTTTCCTTGTTTACATAGGTTCCGTTGTTATCAGTAAATCCGAGTGTTGTGTAAGCAGGGCGCTGGTAATATCTGCCAACGTTACCGTTGAGAAACCATTTTTCGCTGAGGGCATAGGAGGCGGAAAATCGTGGCGACAACTGATCGAACATGTTCGACATGGTGGAGGAGTAGTCGTTGGCATCCATCCGTAAACCCAACGAAAGGGTCAATCTTTCCTTTAAAATAGTTTTGCTTACCTGGCCAAAGGCGCTCCAACTCCAAAGATTGAGATTCGCTATACGATTGAAATACCGGACATTTCCCTCGATAAATTGTTTTTGAAAAGTGCTGTTGGTAAAATTTGAAAACTGCAATCCGGCGCCATATTCGTAGTTCCAGCCATTTTTGATGCCGGTAAATTCGTAGCGCAGTTTATTTTCTGTTTCAGTGGAATTGTAATCGTAAGTTTTCAGTGAATCTTCTTCAAGGTTATCCTGGTACTTGTAGGACTTATTATTAAGCGCGTTCCGGCTCAACACTACCTGGTGAAATCCGTTGGTGGAAAAGTGTTTATAAACTACCCCAACAGTATAGCTCCATTGTTTGTTTTCGGGGAGATAACCCAAAATGTATTGTTGTCCTTCATCGGGATTTTCAATTCCGGTATTCAAGGAGTTGTTGTCGATGGCACCCAAACCAATAAATGTAAGTTGATTTTTTTTGTTGATATTCCACTTGTATTTAAACTGCAAATCGTTGTAAACCGGCAGAAAAGGCAAGCCGATTACATCAAAAAGAAATTGCAGGTATGAGCGGCGAACCGAAAAAATCAGGCCGGAATTTTTACTTATTGGCCCGTTTGCCGTAAAACCCAGGTCGGTAGCACCAAGTGTAGCCCTGTATCCCCATTTGTCTTTGTTGGGTTCAATCATTCTGAAATCTATTACCGAACTTAAAGCATTGCCCCGCTTGGCCGGAAAAGCTCCGGAGTAAAAATTTACCTCTCGGATAAAATCAACATTCAAAATGCCTACCGGGCCACCCGAAGCCCCTTGCGTTGAAAAGTGGTTGATGGTTGGTATCTCAACACCCTCCAGGAAAAATGAGTTTTCGTTTGGGCCACCACCTCGCACTATCACATCGTTTCGTTGTGCCGGCGTGGAGGCTACTCCCGGAAGTGTTTGCAGTACTTTTGATATATCACGGTTCGATCCGGGGTTGCGCTCAATTTCCGAAATATTTAAGCGCTTCAAGGAAACCGGACTTTCTTTATCCCTCGCGAAAGGCGATGTCCTCACTACGAATTCTTCAAGATTAATGCTGGTTTCGGTCATGGGTAGGTTGGTGAAAGCGGTTTTCGCGTTGGTTACCAAAAAATCTTCCGAAACATATTTTTCATATCCCACCGAGGTGGCCACCAATTGGGTAAAACCCGGTTCAATACCTGTAAAAATAAATTTCCCATCCAAATCAGAGGTGGTTCCGATGTTTGTCCCCAGGATAATAATATTGGTAAACGGAAGCGGTTCATTGTTTTTTGCATCAAACACCCGACCCTCGATTCGCCCCGATTGGGCACTGAGGCTGTTTAAAGCTGTCAGCAAAACAAAAATTATTGTTGCACTAATGATTTTCCACATTTTTTAAAAAATTAATACCCATTATTTTGTTTAATTATTGATAACAATAATTAAACAAAAATGTTTGGATTGTGGATTTTTTTTAATAAAAATAGTTTTTTAATTTAATGATTTACGATAGATTCTATTTGTATTCCTGTTAAATAGTACTATTTCATTCTTACCGAAAATTCAAATTTGTTGGCATTAAAAAATTGAAATAAATTTATGTGCCTGATATTAAAATAGCGACAGGCAGCGGGTAATTTCGTTTCCCTTTTTTCACTCTCAGTAGTAACCATCACATAATTTGACTGTTCGCCAAATACCCCTTCCCGTTCCATTATCTCAATAAGCAACGCAATAAGCCAGGGATCAGCCTGATCTTTTTCTGATTCGGGATCAATCAACTTTGGGAATTTACTTAATACTTTGGGTACAAGTTCAAGTTGTCGTGTTGAAGTTGAAAGGAAGTTATGTTTATAGCTAAATAGCCATTGAGCAAGTTCATCCTTTTTTCCACTCTTCGGAACAATTTCATCATAAACAATTTTGTGAGAAAGGATTTTCTTTTGGCTGAATAAGTCTTCAATATGAGCCCATAAATCGGGTATCATACGAAAGGGATAGAACCGATGCATTGTTATAAAAGCACTTGTATCAATACAGTATATTTCTCTCAAATCAGATTTCATTCATCAACCTGTTTACTCTCAATCCCAGTGCATGAGCAGCATCAGAATAGTTTATTCGATTTGCTCCGATTGCTTCAAAAATGATATTATAAAAAGCTTCACCCCGGGATGCTCTGCTTTTTACTTCAGGTAAAGCAAATCCTTTGGTTTTTTTAATTTTTTTATAACCGGCTTTTAGCTCCTCAAGTAAAGTGTAGAATTTTATGTCGGGTAGAAAACCATCTTCCTTCAGCCTTCGGAGGTAAACTTCGCGACTGATTTTTAATTTTCTGGCAAATCCTGCTATCTCATTCAGGTTTTCAGAAGGAATTATAGTATGGGATGGGGCAAGGAATTTTGCTGCAAAACTATTGCATGCCCATTCCTCTTTTTGACTTATTTCCACTTTGTCAACGAGGCACATACCGGATTGATGACGTAAAATGTGTGCCAGTTCATGAAACAGTGTAAAAATACGTCCGGTATAACTGTGGTTGCTGTTGGTTACGATAATGTAAGGTAAAGTATCAATCATACAGAAGCCTTGTAATTCGTTCATGGGCATAGAAAATTGAAAAACCAGGATTCCTAATTTTTCTTCGATAGCAGACCTCCAATGCTTGTAGGCTTCACTTTCAGATTTCCAGTTTAACTGATGGTCAATATCAATCCCTGTTAATGCTCTAATTTGAGCAATGATTTCGGCCTCATCACTTAGCAAGTCCAGATTTTCTATCCATACTAATTTCTTGCTCCAGTATTTTTCGCCTTCTATGACATTTGCCGTTTTTTGTAAATATGCTGATCTTCTTAATGTGAGTAATGCTTCTTTAGACAGGAAACGATCAACAGGAGAGAGGTTTCTAAAGTCTTTTGGTTTTTTAATTTTGGATGGAACCTCCGGTAAAAAGAAAACAGCAAGTTGACGCTTATAATACCTTGCCAGATTTTGCAATTTTCCGTAAGGGATGCCCTTGCCTGCATTTTCCCAATCCTTATAGCGGTCAGCATGGACAGATAGCTTTTCGGCTACTTCATCAATTTCGTAGCCTGCTTCCTGCCGTGCCCAAAGCAAAACATCCGGATTTATATTTACGCTAACTCTTGCCATTATTAAGCAAAGATAAATGATTTCTTAATTTCTACGGCTCGGCAGCCAGATTTATCTTTTCGTTTAACTTGTAATCCTTTCCAAAACCAATATCCTTCACCCTTGTTTTGCCGGTCATCAATTCGTGCAGCATGGTTTTGAAAAGCGATTCAAGGGCGGTTTTCTTTTTGGTGTGATGTTGAAATTTTTCATCTAAAGACTCAAAAGCTTTAGCAATAACAGATTGCTCAGCTATGATTGGTTTTGGAATTAAAAGCTTAGATAATATTGAGCCATTTACTCCACCTTTCAAACTACTGCCTTTTTGACTATCAATTTGATTCCAATATTCATTTGATTGAAAAAACTGAAAACATCCTACCAAACATAAAATCTGCGCTAATCAGCGAAATCTGCGGGAAACATTACCAAAAAGACCGACACTAAATTAATCAAAAAGTTTGCTCCACTCTCTTTGTTTTCTTTTTTTCCAGTCGCCTTTATGCCAGGCATAGCTTACAATTAACGGGAGTACGGAAGTAGCCTCGGCGTAAACCATTTGTTCGTAAACGGTGTCAACCTTACCCCACGAGGCAGCTTCTTTTAGTGTTGAGCTTGAGCAGGCGCCATCTCTCGAGTCGGCTACTGTAATTTGAACAGCATATTTGTGCATGGGAACTTCTTTGCCTAAAATCTCTGCACAAACCACGGTATCCTGTGCGAAGTTTTTGGGCACACCGCCGCCAATCATAAATAATCCGGAAGTGCCAGCAGCCATTTTAATTTTTGTGAGCTCCAGAAAATCTTTTACCGAATCGATCGATAGATGATTATCGGGTCTTTCCCATTGATGCTTTACCAGGCCGAAGCCAGCACTGCTGTCAGAAAATGCCGGGCAGAAAATAGGCACATTATGTTCATAAGCAGTTTGCACCAGCGAATCTTTTTTTACCGAATGTTTGGTAAGGTATTTTCCCATTTCGCGAATAAATTCCCGCGAGGAATAGGGGCGTGGGTCGAGATAGTCGGCAATTATTTTTGTGGTTTCATCGCAGGCCTGCAATTCTTCTTCATCGATAAAGGTGTCGTAAATCCTGTCGATATATTGTGCCCTGAGTTCTTTATCATCCACCATGGGCGTTCCACGATAGTGTTTGAACCCAAGCGCTTCAAAAAAATCCATGTCCACAATTGCAGCACCGGTGGCTACAATGGCATCAATCATATTATTTTTAATCATATCAACATACACCTGCATACAACCCCCGGCGCTTGTACTGCCTGCAAGGGTGAGCCAGTTGGTGCAATCATCATCTTTAATCATTCGCTGCAATATGTCGGCGGCATTGGCTGTGTCTCTTGAGGTAAACGACATTTTGCGCATGGAGTCGATAATGGGTGAGGCATCGAACGATTTGATATCGATATGCTCTATGGTTTCTTTAAGAAGTTCCTTTTTGCTCATGTTTGTAGATTTTTATGTTAGTATCCCGAAAACTTTCGGGAAGATGTTGATGTAGAAATAACTATGCTTTCGTTTCGATGAATTTGTACGACAATAATTTATAAATAAGTTTTGCAGCCAAAAAATCCGGGCCTTTGTTTGAATCAACGGGAGCCAGTTCAACCACATCAAAACCAACCACATTTTTTGTTTGTATAACTTTTTTTAAAAACTTTATGGTTTGATACCAAAGCAGGCCGCCGGGTTCAGGGGTTCCGGTTGATGGCATAATGGAAGGGTCGAAAGCATCAAGGTCGAAAGTGATAAAAACATTTTCGCTTAGGCGGCTGATGGCTTCATCCATCCAGGTATCATTATCCACAATGTCTTCGGCTAAAAAAATGTTTTCTTTTACAAGAAATGGTTTTTCGATGGTATCCATGCTGCGAATGCCAACCTGTACAAAAGGACAAATTTCGCTAATCCTCGACATTACCGAAGCATGGCTGTATGGTGTTCCTTCGTACTCAGGGCGTAAGTCGGTGTGGGCATCAATTTGCAGCACACTTAAGTTATCGAAATGTCTGGCAAAAGCCCTGATAAAGCCTGTGGTAATGGAGTGTTCGCCGCCAATGCCTACAATAAATTTTTTCTTTTCCAGAAATTTCAGGGTAGTGGCTTCCACTGCGTTCACCATTTTTTCGGGAGATGAGTTTTCGGTAACCGGGTCTGTGGTATGAATTCCAATATTTATAACTTCCGAATTTGTTTCGATGTCGTAGAGTTCCATATTTGCTGATGCTTCCAAAATGGCTTCCGGACCTTTGTCGGCACCTTTGCCCCAGGTACTGGTTTCATCGTAGGGGATGGGAATGATAACTACATGTGCTGAATCGAGGCGGGTTAAATCATCATCCAATCCTCCATAATTGTATTTATTTATCATCGAAAGTTATTTAATGTTGTTGGTACAAAAATAAAATAATATTTGGCAGAGGCTCACTAAAATAAGCTGGTAAGTACACACCGGAAATCCTTAAAATTCAAAATACTTAATTAAAAACCCTATCGTTAGGGAATGTGAAAAATGGGTTTATGGATATTTTGAAAGACAATTAATCCTATTGAAATGAAACCCAAAAGATAAAACAGAAATTTCACAACAAAGACTTTTCGTCTAATGAAGTAAAATAATTCAATAATTTTTCAGCTTAAATTGATTATTTTCGCCCCATATTTTTTACACGCATCAAAAATAAATATTGATGAAAAATTTTAACAAACTTAATACCCTGATTGGCTGGGGGGTTTGGCTTACTGCCACGCTAATTTACCTTTTCACAATTGAACCCACGGCAAGTTGGTGGGATTGTGGCGAATACATTGCCACTGCTTATAAACTTCAGGTTGGGCATCCCCCGGGAGCGCCATTTTTTCAAATTGTTGGCCGTATTTTCACCTTATTGGCTTTTGGCGATGTAAGCAAAGTGGCGCTGATGATTAATGTAATGTCTGCGCTTTCGAGCAGTTTCAGCATCTTGTTCCTGTTTTGGACTATAACCATACTTGCCCGCAAGGCTGCCTTGTTGGGTGGTGAAATGAATAACTCAAAAATGATCGCGATTTTTGGCAGCGGTATTGTTGGCGCTTTGGCCTATGCCGTGAGCGATTCGTTTTGGTTTTCGGCTGTTGAGGGCGAAGTTTACGCCATGTCATCATTTTTTACGGCATTTGTTGTTTGGGCAATTTTAAAATGGGAAGCCGTGGCCGATCAGCCCCACTCATCCCGATGGCTCATTCTTATAGCTTACATGGTTGGCCTTTCTATTGGCGTACACATGCTGAACCTGCTGGCCATCCCCGCCATTACTTTTGTATATTATTTTAAAAAGTTCAAACCTACTACCAAAGGGATGATTATCACCGGTGGTGTTTCGTTTATTGTTCTTGCCTTTATTATGTTCGGGATAATTCCTGAGGTAGTCAGCCTGTACTCGCATTCCGAACTGATTTTTGTAAACACACTCGGGCTTCCATTTAATTCGGGTACAATTTTCCTGACATTGTTGCTTGTTGCCACGATTTATTTCGCTATAAAAGCAACCAATGAATCGGGCAGTCTTGAAAAGAACCTGGCCATTGGTTTTGCCGGATTGCTGTATTTGTTGATATTAACCGAAAGTTCATCCGTGGGCAGCTTTTTTCTGCGTTTAATTATTGGAGTAGGAGTTGCTACCATGATTTATGTTTTCAGGGCCAGCAAAGCACAGCTTAATACGGTAGTTCTTAGCCTTGTTTTTGTATTAATAGGTTATTCCACATTTTTACTTATTGTAATCAGATCGAATACCAATACGCCAATTAACGAGAATGCTCCAAAAGATGCTGTTAGCCTACTCTCATATTTAAATCGTGAGCAGTATGGTGATTGGCCAATAGCTTACGGTCAGTATTATAATTCTCCTATTGCAGATTACGGTAACGGAAATCCGGTTTACCTGCGTGATGATAAAATGGGGAAGTACAGAGTAGCCGATGATCGCGAAAGCACAATTCCTATTTATGATTCAGAGTTTACTACTATTTTCCCACGTATGTGGACTAACCAAAAATCTATTCATGTTCGCGAATATAAAGAATGGGGCAAGGTTGAAGGTGTGGCAAAAAGACATGCTAAGCCAAATGGTGAAACAGAAACAATTGTTAAACCTACCTTTGGTGAAAACCTGACGTATTTTTTAAGATACCAGGTAGGTTTTATGTACTTCAGGTATTTTATGTGGAATTTTTCGGGACGGCAAAATGATATACAAGGACACGGTGAAATAGAAAACGGAAACTGGATAAGCGGTATTGATTATGTTGACTCGGGCAGGCTTGGAAATCAGAACGACCTCCCGACAAGCCGGCAAAACGCGGCAAATAATAAGTTTTACCTTTTACCCCTTTTATTGGGGCTGGCCGGGTTGTTTTTTCAACTCAATCGCGATTTTAAAAATACTATTGTTGTTGCCCTGCTATTTCTGCTTACAGGGCTTGCTATTGTAGTTTACCTTAACCAGTATCCCTATCAGCCCCGCGAACGGGATTATGCCTATGCCGGGTCGGGTTATGCTTTTGCTATATGGATTGGGCTGGGAGTTTTAGCCCTTTTCAATATGTTTAAAAAAGTGATGAATGCAAATCTTTCCGCGATTTTAGTTTCAGGGGCAACATTGGTTTTGGTGCCCGGAATTATGGCTTCGCAGGGTTGGGACGATCATAACAGGTCAGGTAAATACGCTGCCCGCGATTTTGCCATCAATTATCTTGAATCGTGCGAACCCAATGCAATCTTGTTTACTAATGGCGATAACGATACTTTCCCCTTGTGGTATGTTCAGGAAGTGGAAGGTGTGAGAACAGATGTGAGGGTAGTTAACTATATGCTTGCTTCGGGCGAGTGGTACATCCATCAAATGATGCGAAAAATTTATGACTCCGAAAAGCTGTCTTTTACACTCTCTTATGAAGATTATGAAAAAGGCTCGAACAATTATGTTCCGGTTATCGAAATGGAACAAATAAAAGGTGCGCAGGAGTTGAAAGATGTGGTTAATTTTATCGCGAGCGATAGTAAAAAAACGAAGTGGAGCTACGGAAGCACCGGAAAACTCAATTTTATCCCTACCAAAAATCTCAAAATGACTATCAACAAAAATGAGCTTATTGGTAAAGGTCTGGTGCCTGAGGATATGCAGGATAAAATTGTTGATGAAATAACATGGAAAGTTAAGCAAAACTATTTGTATAAAAACGATTTGATGCTTATCGACTTTATTGCTTCTAATAATTGGGAGCGTCCGGTTTATTTTACCAGCCCGGCTGCCATCGAAAAGGTACTGGATGTTGATGACTATTGCCATCTGGAAGGCGTGGTTTATCGATTCCTTCCCGTAAAGGCACCTCACCTTATCAAGGGCTTGGGCGGTATTGATACCGAAGAAACCTTCGACCTGCTTGTAAATAAAGCCAAATGGGGTAATTTGAATGAGCCCGGTGTTTACATCGATCCTGAAAGCCGGCGCAACTCGATTATGCCAAAACAGAATTATCTTCGCTTGGCCCAGGCACTTGCCGATGAGGATAAACCTGAAAAAGCTGTGGAAACGCTCGATGCTTTAAGAGCGTTTTTCCCGAACGAAAAAATTCCGTGGGATATCTACATGATACCGATGGTTGAAACCTATTACGATGCAAAAGCTTATGATAAAGGTAATGAAGCTTCGGATGTGATTAGCGAACGCTATGTTGAGGATTTGAGATATTATGCTTCGCTTGATAATAACTTAAAGCAATATTATCAGCAGGACATCCAGCAAGCCATGATGGTGCTTCAGCAAATGTCGTTGTTGGCCAACAGGGCCAAGCAAACCGATCAGGCTGCAAAAATTGATGAAAAGCTCGATGAATTGATGACCTATTTTTAAAAAGAAAAATAAATAGTGCATGTCCATAAAGTAGATGATTTTCAATATTCAAAAAAAATCCTCCCGCAGATTTCGCTGATTAGCGCAGATAAAATCTGCGCTAATCAGCGAAATCTGCGGGAAAAAAATACTAAAAAGACAGACTCTAATTAACGAAAGCATTGTTCGGTTTGTGGACAATGCTTTTTTTTTGCAAAAGAATTTTGAAGCATAAAATTATAAAATGAAAAAACTCTCTGATGTTTGGTTAAAGGCAAGTGTTGTAGGAAGTTTATGGGCAACATTTGAAATTGTTGTCGGGAGTTTTTTTCATAACCTTCGTGTTCCGATGGCCGGCACCATACTGGCCATGATAAGTGTTGTTGTGATGGTTGCATTTCATAGGCACTGGAAGCAAAAAGGTCTGCTATGGCGTGCCGGCTTAATTTGTGCCTTAATGAAATCCATTTCCCCGAGCGCCATTCTTTTGGGCCCCATGACAGGCATTATGGCCGAGGCGCTTCTCATGGAATTTTTCGTTCGACTTTTTGGGGCTAATATGCTGGGGTATATGATTGGTGGGTCGTTTGCTTTAATGAGCACCATTGCCCATAAAATTGTAAACCTCCTAATGATATACGGCTTCGACATTGTTACGATTTTGGTTAATCTTTATAAATATGCCACCGATCAAATCGGGTTTACCAATTTGAAACCCGAATACGCCATAATGATGTTGTTTGGCTTTTATGCCTTGCTCGGGATTGTTGCATCATTCATTGGATTTTTGGTTGGGAAAAAGAAAAGTAAGCCGGGCAATGAAAACCCTGATATGATAAAAACCCCGGAATACAATTCAGGTAGTTTTTTTCATCTTGAACCCAATCTAAATTATTCGGTAAAGCTGCTTTTCTTTCATGTTTTTGCTTTAATTGTCTGTTTGCTTATCATAAGTTATTCTTATGTTTATGGTTTAGTATTCATACTTTTTTATGTGTTATTTACAGTGTTCCATTACCGGCAGTCGTTAAAGCACTTGAAGCGGCCATTTTTTTGGTTCCAGGTTATTGTGCTTACATTTTTAGCCACGCTGTTTTATAATGGTTTCCATAAAGGAGATGTGTTTAACCACGAAGGATTGATTGCCGGTGTGCAGATGAATATCAGGGCTATTTTAATTTTGGTTGGATTTTCATCGGTGAGTATAGAAATGCGTAATCCGGTAATAAAAAATCTGCTTATGAAACGTGGCTTTTCCCAGCTTTATCTCTCGCTTGGCCTTGCGTTTTCGGTGCTGCCGTGGGTAATTAAAAATGCACCAAAACCCCTTGCAATCATTAAATCGCCTGCAAGAAGCATTTCCGGTATTCTTGACAATGCTAACCTGCTCCTGGAATTGTTTAAGAAGATAATATCAAAGCCACGGGTGGTGATCATAACCGGTGAAAAGCAGGGGGGTAAAACCACCTTTGCTTCCAAACTTATTGCAATTTTAAAAGAAAATGGTAAACGTGTTGGCGGGTTTATTGCACCGGGCGAGTTTGAAAATAATCGCCGGTCATCATTCAGTATATTGGATTTGGAATCAGAAGCATCAAAACCGCTTTGCAGCATCCATTTTGGTTCAGGCGAAAAGATTGGTCCATTTCGATTCAATCGCGATGGGCAGAATTTTGGATACAGCCTGCTGAGTCCAGGTAAAACCGCGGATAAGGACTTCGTGGTAGTTGATGAAGTTGGCCCACTTGAAATGAAGGGCGAAGGATGGGCTTCATCCATCGATCAACTCATTTTGGATTCAGGGTTTGTTTTTATCTGGATTGTTAGAAAATCGCTCGTTGAAGAAGTAATTAAAAAGTGGAGTATTATCGATTTGGAGCTGGTTGATATTAAAGTGCAAAGTGAAGAAGATGTTGCTCAGGCGCTTTTGAAATATTGATCGGTGGCAGTTATAAGTTTGAAATTTACAAATAAAAAAACCTCCGAAGTATTAGCCCCGGAGGTTTCCCCCTTTTTCCAAAGAAAAATTATTTCTATTCAAGAATTAATTTTTCGGTACTATGATATGTGTCCCCTTTTATTATTACCATAAAAAATCCTTTTGGATAAACTGATAAATCCATTTGTGTAGATCCTGTAAAATCATTTTCAATAATTACATGGCCGCTCATATCGCTTATTGTAATGTGATAGTTTGAATCGTTATTTTCCGCGTTAAATGTTACCATGCCTTTTGATGGGTTTGGATAAAGTGAAATAGCATTAGCGCTTGCTCCATATATTGATGCCGCTTTAATTGTTGTATTTTCTACTACCGAAAGGCCGTTTTCTGTAAATGTTCCATTTGCTTGCATGTATTCGCGGCTGTATGTTGCTTCAACCGGAGTTTCGGTTTGTGTGTAAGTATCGTAAATGCGGAATTCGATAATTTCACCTTCTTCCATGCCTTCGGTATTTGTAGTCATTGCTTCATCCCCGAATACTGTGATGGCAAAGTTTTGATTACCATCCATAACTTCTGTTATTCCTACACAAATACCTTGTTCGTTAAAAGCGCCAAGAAAGTCGCCTGTATTAAAATTGTCCAAAGCCGAACCCTCAAATGCAATGCTATGGCTTATTGTTGTTTGCTCAGGAGTTTCCCAGGGTGTATTGTTGGTAAACGAAGTTTCGTTTCCTGTAATACTGCTCTTCATTGCATCACAAGCATCAAATGTTAGTGTAGTATTTTGGCTAACTGCCACAAGGTATGCATTTCCAGGAGTTACTGCTGTAAGGTTGTAAATGTTAAGATCGGGCCAAATAATGCCGTTTCCACCAATTTCTTTCATCAATTGCAAAGTGCCGCCAAATTGATTTACAATATCATATTGACTGATATAGCATGATGAAAGAATGGGGATTATGTTCCAGCCTTCTGTTAATTCGATACTGGTGCTTGTGCTAAATTTTCCTGAAATGCTGATGGAATGTCCTTCGCTCATTTTTACTTTATAGCCTTTGGTGTTTGAAAAATTGCCAATTGTATTAATGCCTCCTTCGGGCCAGTAAATATTTGATAATGTTTGTGCAGTAATCAGATAATCAGCTATCGGAGCAAATACATTTTCAATGGCATCTTCATTTTCTATATATGATGAGAAACCGCTCCATCCTGCCGGGATATAGATAGTTTGAACACGATGAATGGTTAAATCGATTTGATCCATAACCGGGTTGTTGCAGTTTGCTGCCGGAAATGCAGTAATCGTTAATGTTAAGTTGCCATTGCTTATATCTTCGTTTCCCGGGAAATATTCAGGGTTCAATAATGTGGCATCGCTGAAATATCCATCACCGGAAGTCTCCCACAAAATTGTACTTTGATTGCAAACAGTTGGCATCGGAGTAAAGGATTCTTCTTCAGTTATGGTTACATCATCCCCTGCACATACCGTTGGGTTGGGAATAAAGCAAAGATCAAATGATTCTTCAGCAACGGTTGAACAAGGGGATATAGATTGCGCTAAAACAAAAATTGTGATACATCCCTGGGGATAGTCAACTGCGGGTGACGGATTGTAAGTATTGGTAGTGTTGCCATTGCTGCTGAATTGGCCGCCGCCGTTGGTTGTGTACCAAAAGATTGATGAATAATTTGTAGCAATAATTTCTAATTGTGCAGCCTCGTTGTAACATACTTCTGCCTGTGTAGTATTAGGTTGAATAAGCGGATTGGGAATAAAGCAAAGATCAAATGATTCTTCAGCAACGGTTGAACAAGGGGATAAAGGTTGTGCCAAAACAAAAATTGTGATACATCCCTGGGGATAGTCAACTGCGGGTGACGGATTGTAAGTATTGGTAGTGTTGCCATTGCTGCTGAATTGGCCGCCGCCGTTGGTTGTGTACCAAAAGATTGATGAATAATTTGTAGCAATAATTTCTAATTGTGCAACCTCGTTGTAACATACTTCGGTCTGTGTTGAATTATTTTGAACAAGCGGATTAGAAATAAAGCTTACTGTAATACAGTCAGAAACACTTTGATTTTCTCCGTAAAAACCATTTATACAAACTTCGGCTATTCCGTTTAAAATATCATTTGATCCGGGGATGTATAATGTTGTTTCTGATGAGGGCTCACTAAAAACACCGTCTCCGTTGGTTTCCCAGGCAAACGAATTACAAAACTGACTGCTTGCATTTAAATCAACACCTGTTTCACATGCCGTAACATCTGAACCTGCTGAAACGGAGGCCATTTGTGTAAAAGCTACAATCACCTCATCGCTGGCATCTGCTCCACAATTCGTGGCTGCAAAAGCGGTAACCGAAAGCACAACATCGTTGCCTGTTGCGTCATTTGTTCCGGGAGTGTATAATGGCGAAAGATTTGAAGGATCATCAAATTCACCATCACCTGTTGTTTCCCACAATATCGACTGGAAATCATCCGCTGTACAAGCAATTTCAAGTGCAGCGCCCGATGGGAATGTCAGGTTGTCTTCCACGGCTATCTCAACTGATGGCGCTCCAACTATCTCAATATAAAGTTCATCATTAATAGCCCCGGTACATGGATAAATAGAATAGGCCACAAGGGTTAAGGTGAAGTCTCCATTGCTCAAATCGTTAGCGCCTGGATAGTAAATTGGGTTTTCGGCAATCATATTACTAAAATTACCATCACCTGATGTTGTCCACATAAAATATGTATAATTTTCAACTGATCCGTTTAGTTGTAGATTCTGGTTTGTGCAAAGTACTGAACCCTCCCCGGCATCAACTTTTGGTGAGGGGTTTAAATTTATGATAATATTTTTTGATACAGGAAAAGTTTCGCAGGCCGACTCACCAAAAACATTTACTGTAACTAAGGTGCTGCCATTCAGTTTGTCCTGTTCACCGGCATAATATTTTGTGCTTGGGATTTGAGCATTTTCAAATGTTCCATCTCCCACGGTTGTCCACAACAGGCCTGAATAATTTTTTGGTATGCATGTTACCGGTATGGGAAGGTTATCGCATTTTGATTGTGAGGCAGGAGCAAATACCGTTGGGGCATCAATAATTTCTACATGAATTTGTGAGCAGGTTTCGTCAACACCTGGTAGAATAGCCGAGGCACAAATATTAAGTGTAAATTCACCCAACTGGAGGTCGATTGATCCCGGAAAATATTGAACTTCTTCAATGGTAGGATCATCAAAAGTTCCGTCTCCGTTACTGCTCCAATTAATGGTTGAATAATTATTAGCAACTGCATCAATAATAATGTTTTGTGCCCCACAAAACGAAAGTTCGGTCGGGACACCAATTGTTGGAATGGATTGAATGGTAATTTCAACATCATCTGAAGCATAAACATTGCATGCTGTCAATGGATTGGCAGTTGCAGTTAAATTGGTGTTGCCATTTAAAATGTCTGTTTCACCCGGAAAATAGGTTGGGCATGTTGAACATTGATTAGAAAAAGTGCCATCACCATTTGTTTCCCAATTTACAGAAGAAAAATTTTGTGCGCTTGATGAAAGCGGGGCACAACCCATTGGGCAAATTGTTATATCCTCGCCGGCTTCGATAACTGGATTTTCATTTACTTCAACAGTTAGTTCATGACTTGAGGTTAGCACTCCATCGGAAACAAGCAAGGTGAAAACTGTACTAATTTCAGGAATAAGAATAATTTCAGGGTTTGTGGACGACAGTCCTTCGGGTTGTGAGGACCAGATGTAGGTATAATTGCCGGTAGTCCCAACAAAGATATTGGCAGAAAGTGTAATTTCATTACCGAGGCATACGGGATTTGGGCTTGCGGAGGCAAAAGCATCAAATTCAACATTACAAACCAGGTTGGTTATTGCTGAAAGCCCAAGGGGAACCCAATGATCTGTGCCGTAATATGCAGAGCTGAAACTATAAACGTCAACATCATATTCTTTATGATTGCTCCATGAGTAAACTTTATAATACATTTGTTCGGCGTAAGCGAAACCATCTTTTTCGGGGGTACTTGCTTCATCTCCATTTACGGTGAATATGATATTTGCATCGCCAAGCCAAAAATCTGCACCGGCACATTTTAAATCACCGTTTTCATCGGTAAAAAACGCTCCAATATAATCACCGGCCTGAATTGGGATATCATTTATTCTTGGATTGGCATCAAGCATAATAATAATACCGTGGGGGTTGGATGATGTTGTAACATATTCCCATCCTGAAGGAATTCCGTTATTTTGAGCACCGGCGTAATTTGTAAATACTGATGCCATCATGCTGAGGATTATTGCGGCGAGTATGATATGTTTTGTTTTCATCACTTTGTTTTTTAAATACTAGTGAAACAAAAGTATCGTGGAGGCACACTTATATACAAGGATAATCTTGCAATCTCAATTTTGGAAAGTTGTAAATGTTGGAACGGGGGTTTTAAATGTTATTGGGATATCTTGGGTGTTCATGATAATAGTAGCCTCAATTTCTTTTTTTGCCGGGGGGTAGGATGCAATCAAGATATTTTTTTACAGATCGTAGTAAGAATCCCTGTGCGATTTTAATTTAAAATATTCATAAACAGAAAAAATGCAATATTTTCATTGATGGAATTTCAATATGGGAAAAATATTCACTAAATCCAATATTATATTTCTTAAAACACAATAACACAATAGTTTAAAGTGCCTGTATCAATATGGGAAATAGTGAATTAGCAATTATAGTGCCAATATGCAGTAGTTTACATATTTAATTTTCACAATCAGGAAAAGTGAAGTTTTTATCTTCAGACACTTTAATTAGGTAGGATTTGCCAGCCATTAGATTTTCAAGTGTGGCAATTCCTCCTGATGGATAAAATGTGTTGTCTCCATCAACCTCATTTATAATTATTAATGTTTGTCCTAATTGGTTAAAGATATTCTGGGCACTTACACTACAGGGTGTGAGAATTGGGAGAATATTCCATCCACTTGTCAGGGCAATGGTTTTATTCGTTGTTGCAAAACCTGATAAGGATAAAGATGTATCGGCATTTAGCACAAGCACGAAGCCCTTTCCAACTTCAAAATCCCCAAAAGTATTAATATCATATTCGGGCCAGTAAACCTGTAAAAAATGCTGTGAAAAAACGACTTTGCTTTCTATGGGCGAAATTACCTCCTCAAAAGTTTTATCATCTACATTAATATATGTTGAAAAACTTTGAATACCCTGTGTTAAAGAAATATTTTGCGTGTTAAGAATAGTCAAAACCATATTGTCGCTTGCAATGGTGGTGCAGGTACTCAAAGGCTGCGCAACAATACTTAGTGTTGCCGTATTGTTTAAGATGTCTGTTGTTCCGGGGAAATATTGCGGATTTAGTGTTGCCGGTAAATCAAAGGTACCATCGCCTGATGTACTCCACAAAACCGAAGCGTAATTTTCTCCGCCAGGTTGAGGGGTAAATGTTTCGCCTTGAATTATTGTAGCGTCAATACCTGCATCAATAGTAGGATTAGGGGTAATTATCAGTGTTATGAAATCATCTGCTGATGTTGTGCATGGCTCAAGAGGCAGCGCTGTAAGGCCAATAATAATCGATCCCAGGGCAAAATCATATTGTGGATCAGGAAAGTAAGTCGGATTTAGTATTGCATTATCATCAAATGTTCCACTTCCATTAATAGTAAACCAATTAACTGAAGCGTAGTTTGATGCCATGGCTTGCTCGAAATAATAATTATCTCCCTGGCAAATCGAAGCAGTATTAAGTCCAATTTCAACTTCTGGTTCGGGAAGTACATAAATTATTATGCTGTCAACAGCGGGCAGGTTGCAGGGATAATTAGCCATGGCTGTGAGATAGAGCTTAAATGATGGTGAATTAAAATCATTACTGCCCGGATAGTAAACCGGTGTTTGACTATAGATATTATTAAAATAACCATCGCCACCGGTTGACCAACTGAAGAGAGGAGAATTATTTACAAATCCTGTTGGATTTACTGTTCCACCGTTACACACCGGCAGGTCTTCTCCGGCATTAGCTGTGGGTACAGAAACCAAAATGATCTGAATATTTTTTGAAATTGACGACTCCTGACAAGGACCATTGCCAAAAGCGTAAACAGTAACAACTGTACCTCCGGCTTCTTTGTCGCTGATGCCAGGATAATAAACCGTACTTGCCATTTGAGGGTTTTCAAAAGTACCATCTCCACTGGTAGTCCATAATGTAGAGGAAGAATTAAAGGCTATACTGTTAAGATTCACATTGTTGTCTTCACAAACAGCTTTGTTATCAGGTGCATTAAGGGTAGGCCCGTTAAATGTTGATACCGAAACTTGCGCAAAGTTGGTTAATTCACATGGAGACAAGCTGCTGACGCCAGCAGTTAAAATAAATTCGTTGATGTTTAAATCCGAAGTGCCGGGAAAATACTGTGTAATCAATGCTTCAGGGTTGGAAAATGAGCCATCGCCCGATGTTGACCAAAAGACAGAGCTATACAAACTGGCTTCTGCTTCAACCATCATATCCTCTAATTCACAAAACTCGAGTGTTGCAGGGAGCGATACTTCGGAAACCGATTGTAAAAAAATTATCAGGTTACCTGAAACTTCCTGCTGACACGGGTTTATGGGAAAGGCGCTTACTGAAAGTTCGGCAATTTCAATTTCTTTATCCAGCATGCCCGGATGATAAATTGCTTGCAATGATCCCGGGTTTTGAAATGTGCCATCACCATTTGTTGACCATAGAATGCCGGAATAATTAGTTGCCTGAGCCGCCAATTGAGCGTTTTGGTTTTCACATACGGTAAAATCATCTCCCGGGAATATTTCAGGATTGTTTAAAACAGCTACAGGTAAATTATGAATAGAAGTATTGGTTCCGTCAAATACTTCGAGTGTGTAAATTGTGGATTCAAGCGGTGTGTGTGAGGTATTTTGAGATGTAGAGTTCAACCCGGCAGGGTTTGATGACCACTGATAGGAATAATTGCCCGTGGTTTCGATAAATATGTTTGCTGCCAGATCTATGGTTTGCCCCTTACAAATTGGGTTTTCGCTAACGGTAGCATAAGCATCAAACTCAATATTACAAACCACATCGATTGCCGAAGACAATCCCAGTGGAATCCATTTGTTGGTTTGGGAATATGATGGATCCCATGCAATGCTTGTTACATCATAGTCTTTTTGATTGTCCTGGTAATAAATTTTAAAATGCATGGTTTCTGCATAATTAAATCCATCTTTTTCGGGAGTTTCATTGTTATCCCCAAAAACGGTAAAAATTATATTTTCGGTACCATTCCAAAAATCAGCGCCACCACATTTTAATTCGCCAAAATCATCTTCATAAAATGCTCCTATGTAATCGCCAACATGTATCGGAATATCATTGATTCGGGGGTTTGCTTCCAAAACTATTATTACACCATGCGGATTCCCGGTACTTGGGACAAATTCCCATCCGGGAGGTAATCCGTCTTTTGTAGAATTGTCAAAAGATTCAATTCCATGATTTTCAAAATGCTGAGCATGTATCAATTGGAATGGAATAAAAAGCGCTATCGTCATTATTAAAATATTAACAAAATAGTGCATCATAACAAAGTAATAAAATGATTTCATGAGTGTAATAAATTTAGTTATAATTATTGGTGATAGTGTTTCTTTTGTTTATGGCAAATCCAACTTCAGTTAAATAAATCAAGTTGTTTTTGTGTAAAAAACTAATTGTGTAAAAATACATTTTTTTACAGTTTAAGATCAATTTATAATTATTGCAATGAATTTGAATAATAGCTATGTATTTTGAGGTTTTCTATTTTTGTTACTAAAATAAACCATGAATAGCAAACCAGAGGAAATAAGAATACTTATAATAAAAAGTAAGGAGTCATTTAGGGTTCCGAAGTTTTCAACAGGTGTATCAATCATCTCCTTGTTGTAAAAATAGTAAACCAAAACAGCTGCTGCATTGTTTACAAAGTGTGCAATAATGGGTAGCCAAAGCGAACCAGACCAAATCAATAAATAGCCGAATAAAGCCCCGAGCGCAAGCCGTGGAAGGAATCCGAAAAATTGCAAATGCATCATGCTGAATAGTATGGCAGTTATCCAAATAGCGAGGTGGGAGTTTTTAAACCAATTGTTTAAAATCCGGAGCAGGATGCCCCTAAAAAGTAATTCTTCGCCAATAGCTGCTAAAAAAGCCACCATAAATAAATTTAAAAACAAGCCGGAAAGTGTTTCAGTTTTTAAGAAGGCCTCGGTTAACCTGGCAGCGCTTTCTTCGCTATCCCGCATCCAGTTTTCCACCCCACTCAGCCAGCCGGGTAAGGTCATGGTTTGATTAATTTCTGCAAGCCGGTTGATGCCGGGTAATATGGTAAAAATTATAATTAAAGCAGAAATTAAAGATAAGTTATTTGGGAACTTTTCTAAGCTCAAATACTTACCAACTTGCCTTGAAACCAGCAACGAAAATGTAATGGAAGGTATGATAAACATGCCGATCTGGCTTACCACCTGAAAATATTTCATTAGGGCAATCTCCCCGGGACTATCCATATTTGAAGCTTCGGAAAGCAAATCAAGAATATCCGTTCCAAAAAAAGGCAAGCCAACCAATATTCCTATCAAAAAGGTGAATAATACAGAGATCAAAACCATCATAATTAACACCAGTAATTGTAAAAATGGTGATTTGTTAGCGAGAAGACTTTCGGTTTTGTACATATTTAATTTGAAGTTGCTGTTTGCAAAAATATATTTTTAGATGACCTTGACTATGGTTTGTCCTTAATTGTGAAATAAATGCAGCCTCGAAAGTTCTTAAACTTTATGTGGAATCTTGCAATTCATCACATTGTATTTCATGGCATTAAACTTGCTTTTTTCATTATTTTTTGCTATATTCCGCGAAACTTTTTTGTTAATCATAAGCACTTATCTATTAACTATAAAAACAAGTATTATGAAAGCACAAACCATTCAAACAACAATGCTGCTCATGCTTATTTTCGCTACATCAGTGGCGTTTGCACAGCAGCCAGGCAAATTACAGAAGTCCAATTCAAGCAAATTGGAGTCAACATCAAATCAGCAACATATCGACATGCAGTCGGCTTCTTCAGGCGGGCATGATGCCTATGTTCTTCGCGGCTTACGGGGAACAGCTTATTTTAATACTGAGTTTACCGAAGGGGTAATTGTACTCAGGGACGGAACTCAGATCGATGGAAAGCCATTACGCTACAACATCTACACACAGCAAATGCAATTTATCGAGGGCGGTGATACACTGGCCCTGGGTAAACCTGATGAAATAGAATACATTAGGATGGATGGCCATCTTTTTGTCTATACCAATTTCATCTGCAACAATGAGCACAGAAGCGGATATTTTGAATTGCTAAAAGAAGGTAATTGCCGCTTGCTTAAACGCTGGTCGGCTTTGTATCATGAGGTGGATAGCGATCAGGGAAGTTCAACTATGGACAATTGCTTTTACAGGGATTGCCAATATTTTTTGCAGTTTTTCATGAATCCGGCTTCACAGGTGCTCGACAAGAAAAAAGACTTTGTGAAAAGCTTTGCCAACAATGGTGATAACATAAAAGAATTTATGAAGAAAGGTAATTTAAAGCCCAGGAACGAAGAGGATTTGACGAGAATTATTGATTATTACAATAATCTGTAATAAATAAATTTAAGGCAATTTTAACTCGTAAAAAATTGGCCGATTGTGAACGCTTGTTGTTCCCAATCGGTCATTTTTTTTAGCTAAAGTGTTTTTTACAAATCCTCAATTGGATTTCTGTATGCCAATGGATTTTTCTTGAATTCGCTTACCGACATGCCTGTAATATTTTTAAACTGGGTAGAAAGGTATTGCACACTGCTATAACCCATCATGTACGCAATTTCGTTCAGGGTAAGCTCCCCGTATTGAATCAATTCCTTGGCCTTTTCAATTTTTTGTTTTATGATGTATTTTTCAAGCGTAATATTTTCATTTTTAGAAAACATAGATGACATGTATTGATACGAAAGATTGAACTTTTCGACCAGGTAATCAGAGTTTCTTACCATAGCATTAAAAGTTGTGTAGTGAACCAGGTCAATTATTGCACTTTTAATTTGTTCGATCAACTGTTTTTCTTTGTTCCGCAAAAGTTCGAAACCCTCATTTTCAAGAATATCAGCTATGTCATCTTCATTTAATCGATCAGGGTCGTAAGAAATTTTAGCTTCTCCAAGTTTTATGCTGTGCATTTTAATGTCATAATCGGCAAATATCCTTGTCACCAACTTTATACAGCATTGGCACGACATATTTCTTATTATTATTTTAATTGTTTGCAAAGCAGTAAATTAAAAATTCCAAAATTTTTTCATCTGCAAATGTAAATATTCTTCTCTCGTTGAAAACCTTTGATCGATAACTTTGCTCTATTAATAAAATATCGTTTATTAATGTCGTTGTTTGCCACTTTTAAATGTTCTGAATAAAAGACTTTTTGGGCGTTTGTGCAAAGCAATATTTAAAATAAAAAGAAGTTATGAAGTATCAAAATAAAAATTCAAAATTCAACATGAGATTATTTACTTCCGCTCTGATTTTAGCTTGTACAATTCTCTTCTCATTTTACTCCAAAGCCCAGGTTGCCATCGGCGAGTGGCGCGATCATCTTCCCTACACCCGATCAATTTCTGTTGCTGATGCCGGGAACATAATTTATAGCGCTACACAGTATAGCCTGTTCTATTTTGATAATGATGATAAAAGTATCAACAGGCTGTCGAAGGTTAACGGACTATCAGATATTGGGATAAGCACTATTTCATACAGTTACGAATACGATGCATTATTGATTGCATACACAAATACCAATATCGACCTCTTAAAAGATGGTGAAATCATTAATATCTCCGATATTAAAAGAAAACAAATACTCGGTAAGAAAACCATTAACAATATTTATTTTCAGGATAGCCTTGCCTACCTTGCCTGTGGTTTTGGAATTGTAGTACTGGATGTGAAAAACGAAGAGTTTCCCGAGCCTATTTATTATATTGGCCCTGACGGCAGCCAGATTGATGTTTTGGATGTAGCAATAGGAAAGGATACCCTCTATGCTGCAACCGAAGCCGGAATTTATAAAGCCCCGCTTAGCAGCCCAAATCTTGCTGATTTCAATGTTTGGGCTATCGATTCGCGTTTGCATCCCCAGGCAAAATTTAATGCAATTAATTATTATCACGACAAATTAATTGCAAACTATAGCACCCCGGAATACAATGGCGACACTGTGTTTATGTATGATTATTCCATCAATAAATGGGAAAAGTTTCCGGGTGTCAGTCCTTCCAAGAAGTTCAATATTCTTACTTCGCACGATCATTTGCTGATTGTAGGGCAGTATAAGGTGTTTATTTATAATAGTAGCTACGAACTGGTAGCAGCAATTTACAATTTGAATGGCAACTCAATAAATGCTAAAGATGCAACTTTGGATGAGAACGGCGCAAGATGGATAGCCGATTATACAGGAGGTCTTGTTAAAACGGAAGATAATTTTAACGGAGAATTTATTAGGCCAAACGGGCCTTATGCTGCCAATGTATTTGATATGTCGCTTCAAAACGAAGAACTCTGGGTTGCCGCCGGTGGCCGTACAAGTGGTTGGGGTAAAATTTATCTGCGGGATGGAGTTTATGCTTTTTCCAATGAATCATGGTTTTCCTATAATCGCACAAGCGGATATTCCGCATTCGATAGCATCAACGATTTTGTTTGCGTGGCCGTTGACCCCAATAAAACAGGCCATGCCTATGTTGGTACATGGATGCAAGGTGTAATGGAGTTTATGGATGGTGAAGTGGTAAATATTTTCAATGATAAAAACAGCTCGCTCCAAAAATGGCCTGACGGCGATTATGTGGCAGTGAGTGGGGTTGCTTTCGACAGTTACAACAACCTTTGGGTAGTCAATTCGGGAGCTGCCAATCCGCTTGCCGTAAAAACCGTTGATAACCAGTGGAAGTCTTTTTCATTGGGTTCCACCCTGAGTGGCACCGATGCCGGGAAAATGGTGATTGATAGTTACAATCAAAAATGGATTATGCTAAGAGCCGACAACAAGCTTGTTGTTTTTACTGATAATAACACCATTGATGACCCTACCGATGATATTACAAAAATATTAAGCAATGCCTCTGGAAACGGATCATTGCCGGGAATTAAAATTTACAGTATAGCCCAGGATCTTGACGGAGAAATTTGGCTGGGCAGCGATGAAGGTGTTGGCGTAATTTATTCGCCGGGAAAAGTTTTTACCGGCAAACCTGGAGATTATGATGCCCAAAGAATATTGGTAGAGGTAGGCGGCTACACCCAGTATCTTTTGGAATCTGAAGTTGTAATAGCAATCACCATCGATGGGGACAATCGAAAATGGGTTGGAACCGAACGCGCAGGAGTTTTCCTTTTGTCGGCTGACGGGACCGAAGAGATTGAACATTTTACCGAAGAAAACAGCCCACTGTATTCAAACCAGATTGTTGATATCGAAATTAATGGCGAAACCGGCGAAGTTTTCTTTGGAACTGACCGTGGAATTATTTCCTATAAAAGTACGGCAACCCAGCCAAAACCAACCATGGACAATGTTGTCGTTTATCCTAATCCTGTTAAAGAAGGCTATTCAGGGGACATCGCTATCAAAGGGCTTGTTGAATATCATGATATAAAAATAACCGATGTTGCTGGCAATTTAATTTATTATCCTGAAAAAAGACGGGGTGGTGAGGCAATATGGTCTGGTAAGAGCTTCGATGGTCGAAAAGCAAGTACAGGAGTTTACCTGGTTTTTGCTACTGATGATGAAGGCAACGAAAAAATTGTAACCAAAATCCTCTTTATCAATTAATAAAAAAAGTTCAACTAAATATTAGGAGAACCTGAAAATCTTCCTTAGCATTTTATCTTAATATGCTCCATTCAACCCGCGGGATCGTCCTTAAAACAGTTAAGTATTCGGAAAACAGCATTATTGCCAAAGTCTATACCGAACAATTTGGTTTAAGATCCTATATTATAAAAGGGCTTTCCGGAAAAAGTAATCAGGGTAAAAAAGCGTTGCTTCAGGGTTTGTCTTTGCTCAATATGGTGGTTTACGAAAAAACCACTGGTGGCCTTCAAAATATTAAAGAAATGGAAGCCGCGTATGCTTTTCGCTCCGTTCCCTTCGATATTAGCAAAAGCACAATCCTCATGTTTATGAATGAGGTTTTGTATAAATGCATTGGCGAAGAAGTGGCAGGCAAGCCCATGTTTCAATTTATTTTTGATCAACTCATCCAACTTGACGAAAGCACTGGCAACATTTCCGATTTTCATCTTCATTTTTTAATCATGTTTGCCAAATTCCTTGGCTTTATGCCACGTAATACTTACTCCGAAAAAAATCAATATTTTGATCTTCAGGAAGGGCGCTTCATTGCTGAAATTCCTTTTCATAATAATTTTATCGAAAAAAATTTAAGCCGCCAAATGAGCATTTTGCTGGATGGAAAAAATTTGATTTTTTCAGAAAAGCCCAAAGAGCGCAACGAACTGCTCCAAAAAATCATCTTGTATTATAGTTTGCACATTCCCTCGTTTGGCGACTTAAAATCGACCGGGGTATTAAAGCAGGTTTTTAATTAGGAAATCTAATAAAAATGATAATTTCGAAAAGTATTAAAATGATGTTGGTTTTATTGATGTTCTTCATGGTTTTTTCAGCTTGTTCTACATCAAAAACACCACAAAAACGAAAAGACTGCGATTGTCCAAAATGGAGTAAAAACAACACCGAGCTTTTGAATTATGACCAGGGAAGAGTATAAAAATATCCTTCAAAAATACATCCCCGAAAAATCATTCAACCTGGTTTATCAGTTGATAATAAAACATCGCGTGTATTTGTCGATTACTCGCGAGCGAAAAACCAAACACGGCGATTTCAGACCCTCATTAAATGGTAAACCGGCGCGGATTTCGGTTAACCACAATTTAAATAAGTATGCCTTCCTAATCACATTTTTACATGAATTAGCACACCAGATTACCTGGAATAAATACAAGCATAAAGTCAGGCCCCATGGTGAGGAATGGAAAAGCCATTTTTCTGAATTACTGCAAGCCTTCATTCAAAATGGAAGTTTCCCTGATGAAATTGCAGCAGACCTGGATAAGGATGCCACTGGCCTGTATTTTTCTACTGTTGCCGACACTTCGCTGGCACGTAAATTAAAAAACTATGATAAAAATAATGGCTTCGTCCTGCTTGAAGCACTGCCTGAAAATAGTACATTTATGGTTGCCAATGGTACTAAATATCAAAAGCTAAACAAACGTCGTAAAAACTATTTATGTTTAAACCTGCAAAATCAACGCCGGTATATTTTTAATCCCCTTGCCGAGGTTATTCCATTCGATAATGAATAAAATGCGCAGGAATCTTATTTTTGCAATTCGTAGAAAAATTTGGCATTACACATAATAAAACATAAATGAAATGAATAAAGACTACTATTGCGTAATTATGGCCGGAGGAGTTGGAGCCAGGTTTTGGCCAATGAGTCGGACAAATCATCCCAAACAATTCATCGATATTCTCGGTACCGGCGAAACCCTGGTTCAACAGACCTTTAAACGATTTACCAGAGTTTGCCCGCCAGAGAATATTTTTATTGTTACCAATAAAATTTATAAGGAATTGGTACAATTACAAATTCCTGAAATTCCTGAAAATAATATCGTACTTGAGCCGGCAATGCGCAACACTGCTCCATGCATTGCATTTGCCAATTACAAAATCAATGCAATTAACCCCGATGCTAAAATTGTTGTAGCCCCTTCCGATCACCTCATTTTAAATGAAGATGTGTTTATTGATGATATTGAAAAAGCTTTGCAGGCAGCTACCGAAAATAACTGGCTATTGACCCTGGGCATAAAACCCTCGCGCCCCGACACCGGCTACGGATACATTCAATACAATGAGCAGGAGAAATATGACAAGAATTCTAAAATTTCAAAAGTTAAAACTTTTACCGAAAAGCCTGATGCCGAACTGGCCGGGAAGTTCCTCGAAAGCGGAGATTTCCTGTGGAACGCCGGAATTTTCATCTGGTCGCTAAAAAGTATTATGGGCGCTTTTGACGAGCATCTCGATGATGTGAATGACCTTTTCAAGGAAGGTGTGGGGAAATACAATACGCCGGGAGAAAAAGAATTTATTGACGAAATTTATACCTCATGCCGCAAAATATCCATCGATTATGGAATCATGGAAAAGGCTTCCAACGTTTATGTTCAGGCTGCTGATTTTGGCTGGTCCGACCTTGGGACATGGGGCTCATTGTTTGATATCCGTCAGAAAGACGATAACAATAATGCCGCTGTAGGAAACAAGGTAATGCTTTACGAATCCAAAAATTGCATCATCAACATGCCAAAAGATAAACTGGTTGTTTTGCAAGGCCTCGATGGATATATCGTTGTGGAAGAAGAGGATGCATTACTGGTTTGTAAAAAAGAAGACGAACAACAAATACGAACTTTTGTAACTGATATTAAGAATCAGGAAGGGGAAAAATTTATTTAATTACAAAAACTACTAAATTAACTACCAATGAAAAAACTTACTTTCATCTTTGCGATTTTTGTCCTCGGGATGAGCTCGGCCACAAAGGCTGATGAGGGCATGTGGTTGCCAATCTTTATCGAACGACTCAACTATGTTGATATGGAAAAAATGGGGCTCCAGCTTACTCCCGAAGAAATATACAGCATTAATAATTCAAGCCTCAAGGATGCGATTATCATTTTTGGCGGAGGATGTACAGGCGAAATCGTATCGCCCGAAGGCTTGATATTTACCAACCACCACTGCGGTTATGGTGCTATCCAAAGTCATTCAACCGTTGAGCACGATTATCTTACCGATGGTTTTTGGGCAATGAACAAAAATGAAGAACTGCCAAACGAGCACTTATCCGCAAGGTTTCTTGTCAGGATTGAAGACGTTACCGAAAAAATACTCAGTGAATTGAATGATGAAATGACCGAAAACGAACGAAATAAAAAAGTTCGGGAAGTCTCAAAAAAACTTGGTGATGAAGCAGAAGAAGGGACGGATTATTCAGCCGGTGTAAGAGGTTTTTTTGCCGGAAACGAGTATTACCTGTTCGTTTATGAAATATTCTCTGATGTACGTTTGGTAGGTGCTCCTCCTTCATCTATCGGAAAATTTGGCGCTGATACAGATAACTGGATGTGGCCAAGACACACTGCCGATTTTTCCATCTTTAGAGTTTACACCGATGCCGATGGCAAACCAGCCGAATACGCTAAAGAAAATATACCTATGAAATCGAAGCATTATTTGCCTGTTTCGATCGATGGCGTTAAAAAAGGCGATTACGCGATGATAATGGGATATCCCGGTGGAACTGATCGCTATATGTCATCGTGGCAGGTTGATTTGGCTGTGGAAGAATCGAACATGACGATCGTTGACATCCGTGATAAAAAACTTAAAATTATGCGCGAGTTTATGGATGCTGTTGATAGTGTTAGAATCCGGTATGCTTCAAAATATGCACGTACTTCAAACTACTGGAAATATTATATAGGCCAAACAAAAGGATTGAAACGTTTAAAGGTTACCGAAAAAAAACAAGAACTTGAAAGCGGGTTTCAAAATTGGGTTAACGCTGACCAGGCAAGAAAAACAAAATATGGAGATGCGCTTCAATTGCGTGAGGAGGCCGTTGAAGAGTTAAAGGAGATAAATCTTGCGCAAATTTATTTGAATGAAGCCATTTCACGCGGTAGCGAAATTTTGATGTATGCCCACAGGTTTGATAAACTGAAAGAATTGCTTTCGCAAAAAGAAAAGGATGAAGCTGCCATTAACGAAGAAATAGAAAACTTGAGGCAGGAAGCAGTTGAGTATTTCAAAAATTATTACCTTCCTATTGATAAAGAAATAATGGCTGCCATGCTCCAAATGTATTATGAAAATGTTCCAAAAGTACAGCAACCTGCAATTCTTGAGGATATTAAAAATGGTAAAGGTGGATTTAATGGATATGCTGAAAAACTCTTTGATAAATCAATTTTTATTAGCCTTGAAAGTGTAAAAAGTTTTCTGGATAATCCAAAAGCTAAAAAAATTGAAAAAGATCCTGCGCTTGTACTTGTAAATGCTTTTATCGACATTCTCCCGGAAATCAGGCCGGTAGCCATGGCGGCAAATTCAAAACAAACAGAAGGCGAAAGATTATTTATTGCCGGCTTGCGCGAAATGAATCCGGATGTAAAATATTATCCTGATGCTAACTTTACCATGAGGCTTACCTATGGTCAGGTACTTGATTATTATCCCGCCGATGCTGTCCATTACGATTATACAACAACCCTTAAAGGTGTGATGGAAAAGGAAGATCCGGATAATAGGGAGTTTGTGGTTCCTGAAAAACTCAAAGAACTCTATGCCAGCAAAGATTATGGCAGGTACGGCCAGGATGGAGAGATGGTTGTAGGTTTTATCACAAACAATGATATTACAGGAGGAAACTCCGGCAGCCCTGTAATGAACGGGAAAGGCGAACTTATTGGTTTGGCTTTCGATGGCAACTGGGAAGCAATGAGTGGCGACATTGCCTTTGAACCTGAATTGCAGCGCACAATCTGTGTCGATGTTCGTTATGTTCTTTTTATCATTGATAAATTTGCCGGTGCTCAAAATATCATCGATGAATTGACCATAGTGAAAAGCAAGTAGTCTATAATTATTTTGGCAGGTTTAAGCCTGCTATTGAAAGATTATATTTTGAAAAGCCCGGGAACTAATAGTCTCCCGGGCTTTTATTTGGAAACCAATAATTAGCCTATGAGATCGCAATCTATACACAATCGTTTTTTACTTTCATAAGAATGGGTGAGACAGATCAGAAGCAACGCCCTCAAAAAATTAAGGAAGTCTAAAATACCAGAACCCCTCAACAATATTGTTACGGAATAGAATGGAAGAAATTTCGTTACCTTGATTATCTTTAATCTGAAAATTAAAATTCTTATGAAACTCTTTTATTCCATATTGATATTAGGCAGCTTATTTTCAAACGTAGTTTTCCCTCAAAATACAACCATACTTATTAATGAGTTTATGGCAGACAATACTGGTTTTATTGTTGATGAATCAGGAAAGTATGAAGATTGGATTGAAATTTACAATTATGGTGATGAGCCTGTTGATATTGGCGGACTGTATTTTACAGATAACATTAGCATTCCAAAAGCTTTTCGAATTCCACCAGGAAATGATTCAACAATAATTCCACCTAAATCTTTTTTACTCCTTTGGGCTGATGATGAATGGGAGGAAGGAATACTTCACATCGAATTTAAGCTTTCCAGAAAAGGGGAGCAGGTAGCAATTTTTGACTCAAAAGGCGAAATGATTATCGATAGTGTTTCTTTTAACTCACAATTGCCCAACAAATCATGGGGAAGGAAAACAGACAACATCACTGAATGGATGGAATTTGATGTGTCTACCCCCGGAAAGGCAAATAATTAAGGCATACCCTCGCTGAAATTTTTCTTAAAGCCTATTAAAATCAGCAATATTTTAAATGTAAATGTCATTTAATCAGTAGGTTAGTGTGAAAATTAGTAGTGAGGTTTGGGCAAAAAAAATGTCCTTTGCTCGGAATGAGGATGGAAATGTGAGCAAAGGACAAGTGCAATCAATTAATCCCTAAAAATCTGTTTGTCATTTAAAAAAAATTACCCTGTTAAAAAATAAATGACGTGTCAAAGATAAGCTTTTACCCTCCCGAAAAAACAGTTATAATCAGTTAACGGCACTTCTCGTAAAGTTAACGGTGGGTTTCACTGAATAAGCGTATTTTAACTATCCTTCAATTCCCCTGTTTAAAAAACCGATAAATGGTTTCATGGTTTGGAAAGTTTTCATCAATTCCATTAAAAACTCTTTACTCAGTATTTGTTCGTTGGTGAAAGACTGCCCTACAGTAAAACTCTTGTATTTTAATATGTCGATGTGTTTAAAATCTGCCGGAAAATCTTTTGGTGGGTTTTTAAGTTTCTCTCCACTGATTTTGCCAAACCGGTCAGCAAATTCAGTGTCTTCTATTATTTTAATGAAATCTTCAGGAAAATTATAAATTTCGTACCTGATGCTTTTTAACGCTTCAGATTCAGGTCTCCAAATTCCACCTCCAACAAATGAGTTGCCGGGCTCAATGTGCAAGTAATAACCAGCGTATTTGCTTTTTCGTCCTCCTTTACTAAAAACTGCTCCAAAAGCCGTTTTGTAAGGGTCTTTGTTTTTTGAAAATCTAACATCCCGATAAATTCTGAAAACACACTCCGATGGTTTTAACAAGGGGATATTGCTGTCAAAAGAAGAAACACCAGAAATTATTTTTCCAACAAAATCTTCGTGTTTGAGCTTTACGCTCTGATACCGTTCTTTATTTTCCTGAAACCATTCCCGGTTATTGTTTTCTTTTAGGTTTGATAAAAATTTAAGCAGCTCTTTCATTTTCGCCTATTTTGAACTATTCACATTGAAATTTAAAATTACCTTTGAAACAGTTATAATAAAATGAAGTTCAATTTATTGTGAAAAAGGACAATAAATCTTTAAAATATATTTGGTTAAAAGTTACCTTATTGCTTACCGGTAGCCTAACTGTAATGGCGGGTGCAATAATCACTGCTGCAATACCTGGCATTAAAGAACAGTTTGTTTTTTTGCCTAATGCTGAACTTTTAAGCAAATTGATTTTAACCATCCCATCGCTCTTTATTGCCATAATAGCGCCCTTTGCCGGAAAACTAATTGACAAAACAGGGCGGAAGAAAGTTTTGCTCTGGTCCTTGTTATTTTATGCTCTTGGTGGTACATCAGGCTTTTATCTTTCCAATATTTATTTGATTTTGTTTGGCCGTGCTATACTTGGGATTTCAGTTGCCGGCATTATGACCATTAATACAACACTTATTGGTGATTACTTTAAAGGAAAAGCCAGAAGTAAATTTATGGGATGGCAGGGTGCTTTCATGGGGTTTGGAGGAGTTGTTTTTGTTTCGTTAGGGGGAATATTAGCAGATATTTCTTATCACTGGCCTTTTTTGGTTTATGGTTTCTCAATAGTATTACTTTTTTTGGTATGGCAGTTTTTGTATGAGCCTGAGATAATGATGAATAAAGTTCACATATTGTTGAATCCAAAAAAGCAAATTAAGAACAAAAATTATTTACTACTCTATTTCACAGCCTTTTTGGGGATGTTGTTTTTTTACCTCATTCCAACGCAAGTTCCTTTTTTGCTTGGAGAAGCCGGTATTTTAAAAAGCTCAACTATTGGGTTTTCGATTAGTGCAGCAATTTTGGCGGGCGCAGTTATTTCGGTGATTTATGGAAGAATTAGGAACTTGTTTAGCTTTAATCAGATATTTATTGCAACTTTTTTTTTAATGGGTTCAGGTTACTTCTTAATATCGCTATCATCAGGTTATTGGGGAATATTAACGGGATTGATAATAGCTGGCTTTGGAACGGGATTGTTTATGCCTAATACAAACCTTTGGCTTATTACTATTGCCCCCTCCGAAAAAAGAGGACAAATGGTAGGGATATTAAATTTCGCTGTTTATTGTGGTCAATTTCTTTCGCCAATTATTATCTCACCACTTGTTTATTATTTCTCCATAAGCTTTTCATTTTTAATTTGCGGGTTGTTAATGCTTATTATGGCTGGTTATTTTTACTTTTTGAAATAATCATGAGATTAAACTATTTTTGCGCTTAGATTTTAAAAATCCTATTTTATGGCAAACGAAAAAAATAAATCAGATTTACATGATGGAAAATCCGAAGCGGCTTCGTCAGTAAATTTTATTGAAGCAATTATTAATGAGGAGCTAAAAGAGGGCAAAAATGATGGCCGGGTACATACACGGTTTCCCCCGGAGCCTAACGGCTATTTGCATATCGGCCATGCCAAATCCATTCTTTTGAATTATGGAATAGCTCAAAAATATAATGGCAAATTTAACCTTAGATTTGATGATACCAATCCTACCCGTGAAGAGCAGGAGTATGTTGATTCAATTTTAGATGATGTTAAATGGTTGGGCGCTGATTGGGAAGACCGGCTGTTTTTTGCTTCCGACTATTTTGATCAATTGTATAACTGGGCCGAAAAATTGATTGAAAAAGGTAAAGCTTATGTGGATGATCAAATTTCGGAAGAAATAGCATCGCAAAAAGGTTCGCCCACCAGACCCGGTGTCGAAAGTCCATTCAGAAATCGCTCGGTTGATGAAAATCTTGACTTGTTTCGCCGGATGAAAGCCGGTGAATTTGAGAATGGAGAGAAAGTTCTGCGAGCTAAAATTGATATGGCTCATCCAAACATGCATTTGCGCGATCCTTTGATGTATCGCATTATTCATGCAACGCATCACCGCACAGGCGATAAATGGTGTATTTATCCGATGTATGATTGGGCGCATGGCGAGTCCGATTTTTTGGAAGGCATTACCCACTCAATTTGCACCCTCGAATTTGAAGTTCACAGGCCGCTCTATAACTGGTTTGTCGATCAGATTATGGAAATGGATTATCGTCCCAGACAAATTGAGTTTGCCCGATTGAATATCACATATACTGTAATGAGTAAACGAAGATTGCTTGAGTTGGTTAACGAAAAGTACGTTCAGGGCTGGGATGATCCCAGAATGCCAACAATTTCAGGCTTGCGCCGTCGTGGATACACACCTGAATCGTTAAAATTATTTACCGAAAAAGTGGGTGTTGCCAAGCGCGATAACGTGATTGATGTAGCTTTACTTGAACACAGCATTCGGGAAGACTTGAATAAACGGGCTCCACGTGTTATGGTTGTGCTTGATCCTGTAAAAGTTATAATCACAAATTTCCCCGAGGATGAGGTGGATATGATGGAACTTGAAAATAATCCCGAAGATCCTGAATCAGACTCCAGGGAAGTGCCATTTTCGCGCGAGGTATTTATCGAAAGAGATGATTTTATGATTGATCCTCCTAAAAAGTTTTTCAGATTAGGACCCGGGAGAGAAGTTAGATTAAAGGGAGCGTTTATTGTAAAATGCGAAGACTTTAAGCTTGATGATGTAAGTGGTGAAATAGCTGAAATATATTGTACTTATGATCCGGAATCCAGAAGTGGAAAAGAAGGCAGTAAGCGCAAAGTAAAAGGAACTTTACATTGGGTTTCGGCTAAGCACGCTGTTGATGCAAATGTCAATTTGTTCGACAGGTTGTTTAAATCAGAGGATCCATCAGATGTGCCCGAAGGTGAAGACTACAAGAACAACCTTAATCCTGACTCGTTGAAAACACTTGAGCAATGTAAACTGGAACCAGGTTTAAAGTCAGCTAAACCTGGTGATAAATTCCAGTTCCAGCGTCTGGGGTATTTTTGTGTGGATAAAGAATCAAAAGAAGGCGACCTGATTTTTAACAGAACCGTTCCATTGAGGGATTCTTGGGGAAAACAAGCAAATAAATAAGGTACTACTGCGAATTTAGTTGAAAGTAAAATCTTAATTTAGAGTAGTAAAATAGATTTCTCAATCGCAAGCTCCTTCGAAATGACAGGTCTTTTGAGGTGTATTGGGGTGGCTGAAAGTGGGCGCGGAGCGCCCACTTTCAGCCACCCCTTGTAGAATTCTATCCTTGTCTTTTCGAACCGCCAACTGGCGGTGAGAAATCTATTTACAGTGATAGCTATTATTTACATCCACAAAAATGAAGTAGTCCCAAAAATAAAAAGGCAGGGGAAATTAAAATTGATGCTCCTTTACGGTGATAATCCTGATAAAGGCAATTAGGGCTACGAATGACCATGTGCCCTCAAGGATAATAAAGGGCAAAAAATTAATCAAAACCGAAGCATAACAAGCAAGGGTTGCACCTGCAAAATTTAGCAGGATGTAGCCCTTGTTTTCTTTTTTGATCCAGCCAAAAAGATTTAAAAAAAAGGCCAGCAGAAGTAAAGTAACGCCAATTGTGCCAAAAATATCTGAAATGCCCATTCCAAGGTATGTTTTAAATTATTCGAATCAGTTTCGTTTTACTGCAAACATTTCCCCAAACATTACATGTTCGTCATCAAGCGAAAATGAATAAGGAATATAAAACAAAGGAAGATCTTTTTCATCCCTAAATTTTATGTTGATTTCGATGGCATCGGTTGTATTATTTTCATCCAATTGAACCGTGGCCTCATAGGCGAGGGCATATCCCCGGGCATCGTGTCTGTCAACTTCAAAAATAAAATAATCCTCCAGCTCATCAATTATCTCCCCATTCGGGGGTACGTTTTTCAGGTCAACTTCCATTTCGCGGTGATGTGTTCTGCCTTTTACATCTGTTAAGGCTCCAAAAGGAAACAGCTCACCGGTTTCCATAAGCAAATCAGTGGCATAATTTTCACAATGAGAAAGCAGGTTTTGTACTTGTTCGGAAAGTTCCATCTTGATCGATTTTAAAATTTTATTAGCAGCGAAGATAATAAATCATGGTTTTCAAAAACATTATTTTTGTCTCATGAAATATTTGAAATTATTCTTTTTTATGTTTGTTGCACTTGTTGCTTGTAATCAAGCCGGAGAGCTTGCCAAACAGCAGCCTGAAGATATTATAGTTACAGTGGATACTTTGCTCAATAATTGGCATAAAGATGCTTCCGAAGCAAACTTTGATCAATACATGGCACTGATGGACAGCATCTTTGTTTTTATTGGTACTGATGCCAACGAAAACTGGACAAAACGCCAGTTTGCAGCTTTTTGTAAACCATATTTTGATAAGGGAAAAGCCTGGGATTTTCAAACTTTGGAAAGAAACGTCTATGTAAGCAAAAACGCTGATCTTGTTTGGTTTGATGAGTTGTTGGATACTTGGATGGGCGTTTGCAGAGGTTCAGGGGTATTTGAAAAGACAAAAAATGAATGGAAAATAAAACAGTATGTGTTATCGGTTTCAATACCAAACGAAGATGTAAGGGCTGTGATAGAAGCTAAAATGGCAACAGATTCTATTTTTATGATTAGATATAAAAAGTGACCCCACCGGGATTCGAACCCAGATCATCAGAACCGGAATCTGACATTCTATCCATTGAACTATGGGGCCAGCTTAAAAAGCGGATGCAAAAGTACATTATTTCGGGAGAAAAGGAATTGTAATATTTCTGAGTCCCTGAAAAAAAGGGGCAGGCTGCTGCAATCCTTCTCCCCAAACACCTGGATAAATCCGGTCATTTCGAGAGTTAACCCAAAGTTTTTGGGCATAATGAGGAAAAGACATTATAGAATAGATTCCTTTCCGCTGGTTGGTGGATTGAAAGATTTCTCCTGCCGCAGGTGCGGCATCGAAATGACAAAGCCCTAGGCTGTGAATGGGGTGGGTGAAAGTGGGCGCGAAGCGCCCACTTTCACCCACCCCCAAATTCCCCAAATCCATGTCACCTCGAAGGAGCGTGGCGACTGAGAGGTCTCTCTCTCAATGTGTACCCCCAACTCCATTCAAATACCTGTCATTAGTATCGAAGGGAGAAATCTATTTACAAATCTTCATTGGGCACATCGATATAGAATAAACATGGCATCAGTAAGCTTTTCCAGTAAATGCGTTGTAGGGCCATACATCCCTGTTACTCCCTAAACCCCTCCGGCTTTACAACAGTAAAAACCCTCGAAATATTGAAACCGAAATAAATGTCGCCATTAGTCCATTGTCCGGTACTCTCAGTTATAAAACTACTCTCGAAAATTGGGTTGGAGTTGGTGAGGAAAAGCTGGAAAACATGTCCTCCGGTTTCGACATCAAAACCAATCGAAAAAGAATTGTCATATTCCCGGGAAACAATCTGATCGGGGAATACATAGAAATATTCTGCATTAAGCGATATGCGGTTTGAAAGCTTTACACGGCCCCCAATACCGCTGGCGAAAATGTCGTTTTTATCGGCTGTGGTTTCCACAAGATTTTTATGGATAAGTGTGGGTGTAATTTGCAATGAAATAGCTGGGCTGAACTTCCGGGCAATCAATAGCTGATTTGTAAAAGCCAACCTTGAAGAGAAATAATTTTCACGTTCAGCATCGCTCCATTTCAACGAATTCAACGACAGGCTTCCAAAATAGGATAAGGAAACAGGCATATTTACAGCTCCTGAACTTTGACGCAGGACTTTGGCTTTTATGAATCCATCGTAAGTTTTTTTATAAGTACTCCGTCCTATTCCAACTGCCAGCCAATCGTTAATACCATAATCAAGCCCGAGGCGAATGGTGGCCTGGTCTAATCCCCAAAATTCGTAAGCACCAGTATTGACATATCCAAAATGATGCTGAATCATAAAAACAAGGGTTCCCTTTGCCGGGTTTTCTACTGATTGCCCCAATATTAACCTTGTGGCTTTAAAGGTGGCATAAGCATATTCAGTTGTTTCTTCATCTGAAGCAAAAAGATCCATCATATCATCCTGTGCCTTTACAGCAAAAAGGCTAAAAAACAGGAATAGAAAAACAAGTGATGATTTTCTGAATAGCTGAAAGTTTATATGTGTTTTCATTTGTTTATCTTTTTGCTTAGTTATTGGAAGCCCCGTCATCGAGCCATTTATTGATGAGCGTCAGATTGCAGTCATTGAGTTTTTCGCCGCCTTGAGGCATGGGAGAATATCCGCTAAGGTGATTTATTGATCCTCTGAAGCTGCCATTGTTTACAGAAGTCTGCAGGTCGTTGTAATTATCAAGAACAATTCCTCCCTGTTGGTTTACTGCATTATGACATGAATAGCAGCTATTTTGCAGGATTGGAATCACAGTCCCTGAATAGGTAATATTTGTTGTGTCGCAGGAAGTAGGATTGGGATAAAGATCTTCCTCGTTGTCGTAGTAGCATGAATTTAGGCTCCAAACCATCGTCAGGCTTATAACTAAAATTATGAAAATGTTTCTGAATCTAATTATTTGGTGTTCCATCATCTATCCATTTTTGAATTTGTGAAATGTTGCAATCAGATAATTTTGAGGCATTTTGAGGCATTGGCGAATAGTTGGGTTCGTGCCTGATAGAACCAAGTAATTGACCGCTTTGTGCAGTGAATGCTACATCGTCATAATTTTCAAAATTAAGTCCTGCTTCAGGCGTTGTCCCAACATGGCAGCTAATACAATGCTGGTGTAAAATTGGGAAGACTGTTGATTGATAAGTGACATTCAACGTGTCGCATGGTTCAGCACCTCCACCCGGATCGGGCATTTCGGTAGGATCATGTTTGCATCCAAAAACCATCAATAATATTAGCACTAAAAATGGCAGGATTTTTAAATTGTATATTTCCATAAGTGTGGTTTATGCTTTCGAAAATTTCGTTTTAATGCAGTAATGCCTGGTAATTTTAACCAAATACTTTTGCATAAATAGAAATTAATGGCCAAAGGGAGGTATTAAAAAATACTAAAGTGATGATAGAGATTAATTCCTGGATTATTAAACAGGCTTATTTGGATGGTAAAATGAAATATTATAGTATCGATAAGTTAAGGAAATAGTGACGATTGATCATCCGCTAATTAGTGCCTGTCCATAAAGTCAAGTATTTCTATCCGAGGCCAAAGAATCTCCCGCAGATTTCGCTGATTAGCGCTGATTTTTTTCTGCGAGAATCTGCGTTATCTGCGGGAAACATTACTAAAAAGACAGGCTTTAATTTGTGTCGGTCTTTAAAGTAAAACTCAGAGAGCACAGTTTTTCGAAGAATTTACAAGCGAAGCACTTTAGCATAGGCATTATCATAGTACTTTCGTAATTGACGCCAACCAAATATGTTTGAATTGTCTTCGATATTGTTTCTCAGGGCTATGCGTTCGCGACGCTCCAATTTAACAAACTCAAACATTTTTTCTGCTACGTCCTGAGCTACCTCGCCAGAAGGACGATTTCTCCGGTCGATAACCCATAAGCCTTTACTATCGCTGTCTTCCACATGGTTTTTTACGTAAGAGCCAAAGCCGGCAAGGTCGGTAGTTATTGAGGGCAGCCCACTGGCGCAACATTCAAGTGGTGTGTATCCCCACGGTTCGTAGTAGCTTGGGAAAATTCCCAGGTGGCAGCCCCTTACAAATTGTAAATAATCCATCCTGAACAAAGGATTTGCGGTAGAGATAAAATCAGGATGATAAACTACTTTTACCTTATCTTCACGATAGTTGAGCAGATGAGAGGTTTTAAGATAATTTATTATCGGATCGTTCTGTTCGTCAATCAAGTCGTGTGTAACAATCGAAGGCATGTGTCTGTCGCGCCAGCTTCCAATGTTTCGGCGCAGGCGTAAGGCCAGGTAATCATCCACGAGTTCGTTGAGGTAGGGTAATTCGTTGATATTATCGCGCGAAAGCATTTCGTTAAATAGTTTGTCTGCCAATACCTTCTGGATATCATCGCAGTTACGTCTGATTTCTTCCAATTTGGCTCTCGATTCAAGCATACTTGAATTAATAGAGCGGAATGGGTTTTTGGTGATAAAAAACATGACGATGGTTTTGTCAATATTTGCTTCCTTCATCATCCAGTTGAGGCGGGCAAGTGCTTCAAGTGTGAGGTCGAAACCTTTATTGTAATATTCAAATCGTCCTGAAGTAAAAAAGTACAGGGTTTTATCCAGATCAAATGTATAATTGTGGAAAAAATGCCCCATCACAAACTCATTGATTTTCCCCTTGGTTTGTTTATGGATTTGCTGGAATTCGTGCATCACTTCAAAGCGCTTAATGTTTATTCCGTTTGGAAGTATGGCTTCGGGCTCCCGACCCAGCAAATATTTACATTCATTGGCTGTGATGTCGCTTACCGTGGAGAAAATATGTGCTCCATGCGAAGCTGCCCTTTCAATTTGAACAATATGCTTGATATTGAAATGGTTTGCTTCTTTTTGCCAGTCGTAGAATGGCAGATGGTCGTAAAACTCCGGATCGTTCATTGCCAGATAGCGGCCAAGCATAGTGGCGTGGGTAGTAAACACAATTTTTGTATTGATGTTGTGTCTTCTTAACTCAGGTATTGGAATGCCAGCCATCCATTCATGAAAATGAGCAATGAGTTGTTTTTTGTTGTTTTCGTTGTAAGAAAGCAATTTGATAAATTCCAACACCATAAATCCAAAAGAAACAACCTGATCTACCAGGGCTTCGTTACCTGGAAGCGTGATATTGTGATGTTCCCAGAAAATATATTTATGCTCGTGAATTTTTGGTAAAAGTGATTGCGGATTAAAGAGAACGGCTTTAGGGCGGCCATCAATAAGCCAGGTTCCATAATGTACATCATAACCCATGCTGTGCATTTGCCTCACTACTTCCTTAATGGGATCGGGATTTTCTTTTATCGCCTCCTCGTTGTATAAATCTTTATCATATTCAAAATTTGCAGCAGTCTGATCTGCAAAATAAGGCCCTATCAAAAGGTAATTTTCACCCCATTTTATTTTTGTTGCCGGAACCTTTGTTTGGATTACTGTATAAATACCGCCAACCTGGTTGCAGACCTCCCAGGCACATTCCATAAGAAGTGAATTTTTTACATCTTCAACCGAAAGATCCATCAATGGCTCAGTAGTTGGCTCTTCAATATTTGTTTCAGTTGGCTTATCAGATATAATATCTGGCTCTATTGGCTCATGTAATTTTTTTGTTTCCATCGATGTATCTTTTTTATCCACAGATTCAACCTCACTTTTTTCTTGTGGTTCTTCAACCTTATTATTTTTTGCTTTAACAAATTTCCAGTCCATACTTTCTTCAATTACGGGCATTTCGGGTTGCTCATCATTTCTAACAACATCAACTTCCGAAGCCTTGGGGTTGGAAATCACATTTTTTTTTGATGTTTCGCCTTTCGGTGCTTGTTTTACAGTGGTAACATTTTTCGTTTCTTCAACGGTGGCTTTTGTTGCTGATGGTTCTTTTATAGCAGCTTTGGGAGGCATGGGGGCTTTATCAACCGGTGCTTTTGCAATGGATTTTTTCTTTGATCCAGTTTCGGTTATTTTTGGAGTTGTAGTTTTTTTTGAATTTTTCTTTTGTGCCATAGTCCTGATCTTTTTGGTGTATGGGCTCAAAAGTATAAACAAATACCGAAATGCCCTATAAATGGCAGGACATTTAATTATTTTTAAAAATTGTTACAATCAATTGTAGAAGTTCGATGATTTAAAAAGTTAAGCAATAATTAGTGCATGTCCATAATGTCGATACTTTTCACTTGCCCCGTCCGTCAGCTGACGGACGGGGATAAATGAATTTAGCAATACCTCCCCCGCCTTTTCGCTATCAATGCCTTCGGCATTGATAGCGAAAAGGCGGGGACATTCATTACATCAATTTAATCCACACCCTAAAGGATAGCCTGTCCCGTTTAACGGGATGGCAATTGATGTTTCAACAAAACTTACTTTAAAGACCGACACTAATTAAAGAGGGTGGAGCATTAAATTTTCTTTCCTACAACAATTGTTGACAGGCCAATACGATGAAAGGTTGCCAGGTCGATAACTTTGAAAAGTGGAACCAGGTTGTTAAAAATCTTCACCTGACCTACCGGAACTTGTCGTTTTTTTAGAATGCTACCTGAGAAAAACCAACCAAATAATCCAACAAAATTGAAATATTGTTTTTTGATGATTGTAAAATTATTCATCATAATAATACGGGCAAGACTTGACTTTGTGTAACGGCGATAATGGCCTAAGCCTACATCGAATTGATTGTAGAGGTGCTGGCATGAGGGTACCAAAATAAGCAGGTGTCCATCTTTTTTCAGTAGTTTATAACAGTTTTTTATGGCATGAAAGTCATCCTCGATATGCTCTACAACGTTCAGGGCAAAAACGGTATCGAAGGTGTTAAAGATGTCCTTGTGTTTAGAATCAAAATCAGGATCGGTCAGGTTTATTTTTGCGATGCCAAGAAGGCTTTTTTTATCATCGAATTTGTTTTTAAGTCTTTGGCAATAGTTATCGCGAATATCGCTGAGCATAATTTTAGATTCATCTTCAAGAAAATATCTTGAGATGTTTCCGGCTCCGCTGCCAATTTCGAGAATATGACCTTTGCACCAGGGTTTAATGGTTTGGTACATCCAACGGTTGAAGCGGTTGGCCTGGCCAATTGCTTCAAGGGTTTCTTCTCCAATAGCATCAAATTCCTGAAATTCAAATTTCCGCATTTTCAGGATTTTAAAAGATCAATAAAATCATTTACTTTTAAAGATTGCTGATCTCCGGTATGCATGTTTTTTACCGAAAGTTCATTGTTTTCAATTTCATTTTTTCCTACAAGTACAACCCAGGGTATCTGTAGCTTATTGGCATAAGTCATTTGTTTCTTCATCTTCGCGGCCTCAGGATAAAGTTCTGCTCTAATGCCGTGATTCCTTATTTCCTGTAAAATATTGAGGCAATATTTTTCTTCCTCTTTTCCAAAATTCACAAAAAACACCTGTGTTGAAACATTGCCCGAATCAGTGAATAATTCAAGCTTCTCCATAACATCATAAATCCTGTCGGCGCCAAATGAAATTCCTACACCCGAAGTTCCGGGCATCCCGAAAATCCCTGTCAGATCATCGTAGCGACCGCCGCCACAAATACTACCAATTTGCATATCTAAAGCTTTAACTTCGATAATGGTTCCTGTGTAATAGTTCAGCCCGCGGGCAAGTGTCAGATCCAGCTCAACCAAATCATGAAGGCCTAAATATTTGATGTCATCAAAAACTTCTTTCATCTCGGCTATCCCTTTCATTCCTGTTTCGCTTGCCTGGAGTTGTTGTTCCAAAATGGCAAACTTTTCTGTGTCGCTTCCGGTCATCTCAAGAATAGGTTGCAGTTTTTCTATTGCATCTGCTGAAATTCCCTTTTCCATCAATTCATTATTTACCTTTTCGAGGCCAATCTTTTCAAGCTTGTCGATAGCCACGGTGATGTCGATAATTTTTTCAGCTTCCCCGATTATTTCGGCAATACCTGCCAGGATTTTCCTGTTATTCAGTTTCACGCTTACCCTGATTCCCAAAAGCTGAAAAACTTCGTTGATAATCTGTATTAGCTCCACTTCGCTAAGCAGTGAATCGCTGCCGATTACATCCACATCGCATTGGTAAAACTCGCGGTAACGCCCGGCCTGTGGACGATCGGCACGCCAAACGGGTTGTATCTGATAGCGTTTGAAGGGAAAAGTTATTTCGTTGCGATGTTGTACAACAAAACGAGCAAAAGGTACAGTTAGATCATAGCGTAATCCTTTTCCTGAAATTTTGTTGGACAATGATTTAGCATCTTTTTTCGTGTATTCTTCGTCAGAGACACTATTGAGAAAATCGCCGCTATTGAGGATTTTGAACAGCAGCTTATCTCCTTCTTCCCCATATTTACCCATCAGGGTTGATAAATTTTCGGTTGCCGGAGTTTCGATGGGCAAATAGCCGTAAAGTTGAAACACCCCTTTGATGGTGTCGAAAATAAAATTGCGTTTCACCATTACCTCCGGGGTAAAATCGCGTGTTCCTTTTGGGATGGATGGTTTTTGTGATGCCATGAAAAATTTATTTTTATCGTTTTTTTTTAACTTGATACTATGAAATATTTTTTACTTTTTGTCCCACTGCGAATTTCATGGAAAGGTATTGTCAAATACAACATATTTATTCTTTTTTTTTATGTACAATGATTTTGTATCCACAAAAATGGATGTAGAACCTTATTTTTTATTTGGATTACCTGACATAAATAACATGATGTATCCAATAACACCTGCAATGAGCGATGAAAACAAGATGCCGATTTTTGCAATTTCGATGCTGTTGGGGTCGGAGATAAAAGCCAGGTTATCAATAAATATCGACATGGTGAAACCAATACCGCCTAAAAATCCGGCACCAATAATATGTTTCCACTTGACTCCTGCCGGCAGAGAAGCAAGTTTGAGTTTTGTTGCAAGTAACGAAAAAAGTGCAATTCCAATAGGTTTTCCGAGCACCAGCCCGGTAAAAATCCCGATGGTAATAGGGCTGCCAATATCTGAGAATAAGGATGCTTTGAAAATTACGCCCGCGTTGGCAAAAGCAAACAATGGAATAATGAAGTATGCTACCCACGAGTGCAATGAGTGCTCAATGCGTAATAATGGCGAAACAGCATGTGTGCAATTGTCGCCAATGGTATAGATTGCAGTAATTAACTTTTTGTCTTTTTTCGGATCGAGTGATTCCTCGGGGTCGTTTTTAGCTTTTAAACGATTCAAAACCGATTCGTTGGAAGAAACACATTCGTCAAACGATCTTTTTGCTTTTCCCGGGATGGCCATTGCAATTAAAATTCCGGCAACAGTGGCATGTACTCCCGATTTGAGAAGTGCTATCCAAAGGAAAATTCCAATAAAAAGATAGATAGAAACCCGAAAAACCTTTAGCGCATTTAGAATCATCAAAATGGCGAACAATACACCGGCAAGAATTAAAGCTTCGTAATAAATTTTAGAACTGTAAAAAAGTGCAATCACTATCACCGCACCAATATCGTCAACAATGGCCAGCGCGGTAAGGAACAATTTGAGTGCAATCGGCACCCTGCTGCCCAGCAATGTCATCACCCCAAGAGCAAAAGCAATGTCAGTGGCCATCGGAATTCCCCATCCGTGTGATCCATCACCATCATGGTTGAAAAATATGTAAAAAAGTGCCGGTACAAGCATTCCTCCTATTGCAGCAAATGCCGGTAGTGATGCTGATTTCAAGCTCGACAGCTCACCGGTTTGGGTTTCGCGTTTTATTTCAAGGCCAACAAGAAAAAAGAAAATGGCCATCAACCCATCGTTAATCCATAATATTAAGGGTTTGCTAAGCTCGAAGCCTTCGAAGGCAAAAGTTAGTCTTTGTTGAAAAAAACCAAAATATGCCTCCGACATAAATGAATTGGCCATGAATAAAGCCAGGGCAGTAACTATCATCAATAGTATGCCACTAAAAGCCTCCATCTTGATGAACTTATTCAATGGATTGACAATTTCAAAAAGCAAGGACCTTTTCCTAAAGAATGTTGATATTTTCATTTGGATAAAAATTAGCCACTGCCTGTCCCGATTTTTCGGGAGATGCACGGATGAAATAGATTGACGTTTCAGTCATGCCAGTGGGAATTAAAATTATCATTATTAATTCATTACAATATTTTAAAGATTTATACTTACAAGATTGAGCAACTTTTCCATGTAGGCTTTTGTTTCTTTATCTCCTTCGGTGGGAGCCCAGGAGGCAAAGTTTTTAGCTGTCGCGGGATAATACGGGCCTTCTTTTATTTCATAAGCAACCGATCCTGCCTCCAGCGATATTAGTGTATGATAAACCCTTGCGGGGATTTCTACTCCATAATTTCCTTCACTTGGGTCAAGAATAAAGTGATCGGAAATATTGCCTTCATTATCAAAAGTAAAAACTACAAACCTACCACGCAAAGCAATAAAAACTTCAACACGATCAGGGTTTTCATGCTTGTGTGGCTGAATGTATGTACCCGGCTCCATTGCGTTTAGCATCCTACTGATGGGGTCGTCAAGTTGGGGATGAAAATTGTAATTCACCCTCAGCCTTGCCGAGTGTTTTGCTTTTTCGGATATTTGACTTGCGAAATCTTCGTTGATCCTGATCATGACTTTGTTATTTATAATTGCAAAACTATCAAAATAAAGTTTTGTTTATCAGGAGTTGCTTTGTTGTAAATTGAAATTAATGGTAATCAGGTTGCTTAAAATCTGCATCAACATTGGAGAGTAAATTAGCTTTCTGAAAAAAATACTTTTAAAGGGTCAATAAAATTTGTAAGAAATACTTTTTAATTTCCTCCATATTTGGTTTGGAAGGCAAGGGCGTACAATTTCATTTGTTTTATCATCGAAACCAAGCCATTGGAGCGGGTAGGGGAGAGGTGTTCTTTTAATCCTACCTGATCAACAAAACCAAGTTTTGCATGGATTATGGCATCAGGTGTTTGCCCCGACATAACCCGGATAAGTATATTCACTATGCCTTTGGTTATTACAGCATCGCTGTCGGCAGTAAAAAATATGACACCCTCTTTGTATTCGGCATGTAGCCATACATTCGATTGGCAGCCCGTGATCAGGTTTTGTTTTGTTTTAAATTTTTCATCAATCAAAGGCAGGTCTTTGCCCATTTCTATCAGGTAATTGTATTTTTCAAGCCAGTCTTCAAAATATTGAAATTCATCAATGATTTGTTCTTCTATTTCTTCAATCGTTTGTTTCATCATAGTAATCTTAAAAAAATGTTTTAATAAATCATTTGATCTTTTTTAAGAGATGCTTTCCTCTAAAAATTTCTACTCTCTAACCTCTAACTGCCGGGCTTTGCCCGGGCATCCTCGAAAAATTACGAAAATTAAAAATTTTCTATTTTTCGGGACTCTACCCTCTACAAAAGCATATCCCTGCTTTTTATTACAGCCTCTGTCAATTTATCTATCTCCTGTCGGGTGTTGTACATGGCAAAAGAAGCCCTGATAAACCCTGGGACACCGTAAAAATCAATCAGGGGCTGGGTACACAAATGTCCGGTTCTAACTGCAATGCCGAACTTATCGATAAGGGTGCCTGCATCATAAGAGTGAATTTTGTCCAAATTGAAAGATATCACGCCTGCTTTATTTTCGGATTCCCCGTAAATGCGAAGACCCTTTATTTCCGATAGTTTTTCAGTTCCGTATTTTAAAAGATCGTCTTCGTGTAGGGCAAGTATTTCAAGCCCGATCGCCTTAATGTAATTTATGGCTGCCTCAAGGCCAAGCGTTCCACCAACATTTGGCGTTCCGGCTTCAAATTTAAATGGCAACTCATTGTAGGTGGTTTTGCTAAAAGTAACAGTCGAAATCATTTCGCCACCTCCCTGGTAAGGAGGCATTTTATCCAAAATATCTTCCTTGCCATAAAGCACACCAATGCCCATTGGTGCATAAATTTTATGTCCTGAAAAACAATAGAAATCGCAATCAAGATATTGTACATCCACCGGCAGGTGGGCAACGGCCTGGGCTCCATCGATTAATGTGTATGCCCCGGCATCATGCGATTTTTTAATTATTTCTTTAACAGGATTAATTGTTCCCAACGAATTGGAAACGTGATTCAATGCCACAATTTTCGTTTTAGAGGAGAGTTTTTTGTTAAAATCTTCAAGGTCAAGCTCACCTTTTTCGGTAATATCACAAACTTTTAAATGTGCGCCTCTTTCTTTGCAAATCATTTGCCACGGAACAATATTAGAGTGGTGCTCCATGTGCGTAATTAACACCTCATTGCCGGGGTTTAATACTTTTCGTCCCAGCGTAGCAGCCACCAGATTTATCGATTCGGTGGTTCCTTTAGTAAAAATGATCTCACTTTTGCTGTTGGCATTAATAAACGATTTTATCGTTTCCCTCGCGTTTTCATAAGCCGAGGTAGCTTCCTGACTTAAAAAGTGAATGCCACGGTGGATGTTGCTGTTTTCCTTTTCGTAATAGGCCCTCATACGATCGAGTACCTGCACGGGTTTTTGATTGGTGGCGGCATTGTCAAAATACACCAAAGGTTTTTTGTAAATTATTTGGTGCAATACCGGGAAATCATTCCTGATTTTATCTATGTTGTATTTCAATGGTTCGATGTGTTTTTACGCTGTTTAAAAACAAGTGGCGCAAGTTACTAAAATCTTAAATTCTCTTTTAAATTTTCCAATCCTAACACCTATGTAAAGGGATTAGTATATTTGCAAGCTATTTACCTTATTGCTCCAATGAAAAAACTATTATATACATTATTTTTTCTTTTGATTTTTAGTATTGCAAAGCCCCAGGTGCAACAAAAAATTGACAGCCTCGAGGCTATCCTTCCATCAATGCAGGCAGAAGCGCGTTCGGAGGTATTATTGATGCTATCAGGATTGTACCAATCCGTTTCATTGGAGAAATCCCTTGAATATGACTTCGAAAATGTTGAAATACAAAAGAATCTGGGCAGGATAAAAGATTTATCAGGAATATTCAATAACATCGGTGTAACGTACTACCTGATGGGTGATTATGGAAAATCGCTTGATTATTTTGGACAATCTCTAACTTTGAGGGAGCAATTTTACGATACAGCGAATATTGTGAAAACACTCAATAATCTTGGTGTGATTTCACAAATTTCGGGCGATTTTCAAAAAGCCCTTGCCTATTTTAACAAATCATTGATGTTTAAAATCAAACTTAACGACACACTGTCCATAGCAAAAACCCTGAATAATATTGGGGTGCTTTACAAAGATGTTGACGAGTTTGATGATGCAGAGCGGTTTATTTCGCAGGCACTCGATTACTATAAGGCACTTGACAACCAGGCCGGAATTGCAGCAGCGCTGAATAATCTCGGGCAGGTGTTTGATGAGCGAAAAAGTATCGATACTGCTATGATTTATTATTTTCAATCGCTCGAAATAAAAAGACAATTACATGATGATCGCGGTATTGCCAATACCTTGAATAATCTCGGGGGGAACTCGATGGCCAAAGGGATGTATGGCGAAGCCGAAGACTATTTTATTGAAGCTGTTAAAATTCGCAAAACAATCGGCGATAATTTTGGACTTGCATCTTCGCTCAATAATATGGGTAGCCTCTATTTTAAAAAGGGGAAATATGGAGAGGCTGAAAAAATGTTTTTGGAAAGTAATACTATTGCTGAAAGCGAACACCTTATAGGAATAGAACAACGCAACTTCGATGGGATGTCAAAACTTTACGAAGCCAAAGGAGAGGTGGTAAAGGCTCTCCATTATCATAAAGAGTATTCCAAATATCGTGATTCAACTTTTCATATTGATCTGCAAGACCGGATTGCCGCATTAAAAGTGCAATATGAATCGGAAAAAAGTAAGCGCGAAAATACAGTGCTGCGACAAGAAAACGAAATACAGGAATTGAAGATTTCGAATGCTCAAAAAGAACGTGCCCAATTTATTACAATCATAATTTTTTTGTTTTTTGCCAGCGTCCTTGTTATTTTGTTCCTTCAATACCGAAACCACCGAAAGCTTAACAGCCAGTTGAAACAGCACAACCACGAACTCGAAATCAGGGTAAAAGAACGAACCCACGAACTGGAAGAGGCCAATGCTACCAAAGACCGCTTTTTTTCGATTATTGCCCACGATCTAAAAAGCCCTTTTAACGGATTGCTTGGCTTTGCCGATCTTTTATATAATGATTTTGATGAACTGAGTGATCAAGAGAAAAAACAGTTTTTGGGAATTATTAAGAATAGTGCAATAAACATTTACAAATTGCTGGAGAACCTGTTACAGTGGGCATCTTCTCAAACCGGCAGGATTAGTCTTAATCCCGAAAAACTTGACCTTGGCCTGCTAATCACCAATATCATTGAAGGCAATAACCTGGTTTATTCAAAAAAAAGAATCGAAACACAAATTGGGATAAAATCAGCCAAATTTGCTTTTGCTGATGAAGAAACCATTAATACTGTGCTCCGGAATCTGTTTTCAAATGCTATTAAATTTACTCCCAATGATGGGAAAATTGAATTTTTTGTTGATGATCATCATTCCGAAAGCGGTAAAAATGAAATTATTGTCAGGGTTAAAGATAGTGGCGTTGGAATTAAAAAAGAAGATATTATTAATTTGTTTGACTTAAAGAAAAAAATCAGGACAGCAGGCACTGAAAAGGAAATCGGGACCGGATTGGGGCTCATTCTTTGCAAAGAGTTTGTTGAGAAAAACGGGGGACAGTTATTCGTGGAAAGTGAACCCGGAAAAGGGAGTGTTTTTAGTTTTACTTTACCGTGTGGGTAAAAGTTGTTTTGGGGGTGTTAATTTTTTAAGTCCACAGTTCTCAGTTCTCAGTCCTCAGTCCGGATATTTATCGGTATTAGTTACAAGAAACAGCTTAGCGCCCACCTGCTGCCTATCCACAAAAATGGTAGCAGAACCTACTTTTTTTTAACCCTATAAATAAACTATCCGGGCTATCTTTGCCGCCGTTAACAATAACAAATCAGAAATTTTAGTACTCATGGAAGAAAAATTAGCCGCCTTCGGGCGATTGCTAAAAATAATGGACGACTTGCGTGCAGGATGCCCCTGGGATAAAGAGCAAACCCTCGAATCGCTCAGATATCTTACCATCGAAGAAACCTACGAACTTTCAGATGCCATTCTGGAGAAGGATATGGATGGAATTAAAAAAGAACTTGGCGACCTGATGCTACACCTGGTGTTTTACTCAAAAATAGGATCGGAAACCAACAATTTCGACATCAAAGATGTATTGGACAGTATAAGCGGAAAACTCATCAACCGTCACCCCCACATCTTTGGGGATGTAAAAGTGGCCAATGCACAGGATGTTTCAAACAATTGGGAAAAAATTAAGCTCACCGAAAAAGACCGTAAGTCGGTTTTGGATGGAGTACCAAAGTCGCTCCCCGCGATGGTTAAGGCATACAGGATGCAGGAAAAAGTTCGCGGTGTGGGTTTCGATTGGCAAAACCCATCACAGGTTTGGGAAAAAGTAAATGAAGAAATGACTGAGCTTCAGGATGAGGTAAAGCTTGGTGATGCCGAAAAAATGGAAGCGGAATTTGGAGATCTTTTATTTTCACTTGTCAATTATTCAAGGTTTATCGGGGTAAACCCCGAAGATGCCCTGGAGCGCACGAACAAGAAATTTATAAAGCGCTTTCAGTATATCGAAGAACAAGCACGGGAAAAAGACAGGCCTTTGACGGAATTATCACTTGAGCAAATGGATGCTTTTTGGGATGAAGCCAAGGGCAAGCAGTAGTTTGAAATGAGAACAACCATTAGAAAAATATATGATTTTAGATTAACGATTTTAGATTTAAGATGTTGGTGATAATCAGGAAAATCTAAAATCTCCTCCAAAGGAGTCCTTCGGACGATCCTAAATCCTTAATCTTAAATCAAAAAATCATCGACTTTATGGACAGGCACTGATTAAGGAAATACTTTTTGACTTTTGATTAAACAATTTCCCGTTTCCTGCATTTAATAATTCATAAATAAGAAAAGATAATTTTCATTGAATAGTATTTCAAATCATTTTAATTCAATTTTTTTTAAAATACGCAAGGGTTCAGGAAATCATTGCATGGAGAAATTTGTCCGGATGTTTTCGATTGTCCTTATATTTCTTAGCCTTCAGTCAACATCATCTTTTGGGCAGCAGCCCGATAATCAATACCTGCATTTCAATAAGAAATATGTTTTATCGTACTTAAACGATGCCGGCGATATTGCTACTTCGCCATTTCGTTGGGATAAAAAACAATGGATTGGATTTGCAGCTTTTACAGGTGCAACCCTTATTGTTTATTCTCAGGATGAGCTTATCAGGGATTTTTTTCAGCGAAACCGCACCGAAGCAAAAGACAAGATCACGAAAAATTTTCTTGACCCCCTGGATACCTATTACCTTGCCGGAATTTTAGGTGGAATGTATGTTTATGGTCTAATAGCAAAAAATCAGGAAACAGAAACTGCCGCCCTGCTCACCGGCAAAGCTGTAATATTGACTGGAGCATACACCTTTTTGTTTAAAAACTTATTTCAACGTGAGCGCCCTTACCAGTCCGATCCTGCAAATCCCAATTATTGGGGAGGTCCCTTTGATGGTTTTCACAACAATTCCTTTCCATCAGGGCATACCTCGGTGGTTTTTGCGGCGGCCACAGTTTTAAGTGCTTATTATAAAGATCGGCGTTGGGTGGGTATTACGGCCTTTTCGCTGGCCGGCCTTGTGGCAGTTTCGAGGAATTACGACGATAAACACTGGGCCAGCGATGTGGTGGCCGGGGCAGCTCTCGGCTATGCTATCGGAAGGCTGGTTTATAATAATCACGAAAAAAGAAAGCTCGCAATCCAACCCTATGGCTCAGTTTATGGGCAGGGAATTTCGGTGAGTTATACTTTTTGAGAGTAGAATGCAGCCCTCAGTCCCGAAAAAACAGAAATCTATGATTTCATATATTTTCGTGGATGCTCGACCGTAGGTCGGCATTGGCAGTCCTCAGTCCTCAGCCTTTAATTTCCGATAGGTATCAATGACATCCGACCGGCGGACAAATTACGCGAAGCAAATTACCATCAATAACGGCGAAGCCAAATCACGTGTAGCAAATGCCGAAAAAACATCCCGAAGGTTCGGGATATGATTTCATATTTTTTCGAGCCCAGGATTCAAGAATCCCGGATTTGCAACATCCCTGCCTCGCCTTAACAATAGCCAACACTGGCGGCAAGGCGGGCTCGAAAAGTAATATAAATTGTCCGAAGGACTCCTTTGGAGAAAATTTTCTACTTTTCGGGATGCCTATCAATTACGTCCGCTAACGGCGGACAAATGACAGCGAAGCAAAATCACGCGAAGCAAATGACAGCGAAGCAAAATCACGCGAAGCAAATTACCCTTTCCTGTATGCCACCTGTATAGTTTTCCGGCTGCGTTGTTCCAAATAAATTTCGCAATTACACAGGTGTTGTTTTACAATGTCTTCGTTGAAATGGCGGATGGTTAAAAGTTCAAGCCCGAGGTTGTACCTTATTTCAAATTCATCATTTAATTGGGAAATAATCTCCGAAATTTGCTCGCCCGGGTCGTTTATGCAAACCGTAAAACTAATGGCCGAATTTTGCATAAGGTTGATCCTGATATTTAAGAGATGAAAAACGCCAAAAAGGCGGTGGAGCTTGTCTTCGGTTACAAACGAGAAATCTTTGGCTGAAAATGAAATCAACATCTGTTTCTTTTTCAAAATTAAAAAAGGTAAAAGATTATCTGATTTTTCGCTTGAATGTATAATGGAGCCGGGTTCGTGGGGCTTGTAAAATGATTTGATTTCGAGGGGGATGTTTTTGTTTTGAAGGGGTTTTATGGTTTTGGGATGCAATACTTTGGCTCCGTAGAATGACAGCTCGATGGTTTCGCGATAACTAAGCCTTCCTATTTTCCGGGTATCATTAAAATAAACCGGATCGGCATTAAGCAGGCCATCCACATCTTTCCATACGGTAACGCTTTCGGCATCGAGGCAATATGCAAATATCGAAGCCGTAAAATCGGAGCCTTCGCGGCCAAGCGTTGTTCTTTTTCCTTCAGGTGTTCCGGCAATAAAACCCTGTGTAATCACAATATGGCCAGGGTTTTCGGAAAAGGTTTTTCTGATTTGTAAGTTTATCAATTCACCGGTTTTTTGCCAAATCACAGAAGCATTCCTAAAGTGATCGTTGGTTTTAATGAGCGTCGGAGCCGGGATAAGGATATTTTTCAGGCCTGTTTCGTCGAACCATGCGCTGATAATGGCCGTTGAAATCAATTCTCCATACGAAACAATCCTATCATAAAATTCATCAAAACCAAAGTCCGTATTAGAGCAATAGGCTCTTATATTCGAAATTAAACCATCCAAAAGTTGGTGAACAGGATTTTCAGCATCCTGAAAAAGTTCATCTAATATTTGCTGATGAAAATCCTTGATTACGGCGATTTTATTTTCAAGATCTGGTTTGTGATTGTAGGCCGAAAAAGCAACTTCTTCCAATGCGTTGGTTGTCTTTCCCATGGCCGAAAATACCACCACCAGTTCCTGCCTGGGGTACGAGCGAATGATTGAGGCTACATTTTTGATGGCTTCCGCACTTTTTACCGAAGCGCCGCCAAATTTGAATACTTTCATTATGTAATGGTTTATGCTGCAAAAGTACGGGAATTCAACGTGCGGTGAAGTATGATAGTATTCTCGAAATTCCAGAACTTCTGATCTGTAAATTACAAATCAATGAGTTACAATATTATTGTCGTAATTTAAGGTACTACTGCGAATTTAGTGGAAAGTAAAATATTAATCATGAGTAGTAAAATAGATTCCCGCCTTGCCGCCTGCAGGTGGCCTAACCAAAAGGCGAGGCAGGTCTCAGTCCCCGAATGGTCGGGGCAGGCTGCAAGCTCCTTCGAAATGACAGGGCTTTAGCGGGTTTGTTGGGGTGGATGAAAGTGGGCGCGAAGCGCCCACTTTCATCCACCCCTTGCAGAGTTATAGCCTTGTCTTTTCGAACCGCCAATTGGCGGTGAGAAATCTGCTTAAAGTGATAGCCATTATTTACATCCACAAAAATGGTAGTAGAACCAAATTTAATGTGTCATTAATTCGATTATTCTTTATTGCTTAGTTCTCTAAAGTCCCTCACTCCCTCAAGTCCCTCAAGTCTCTAAAGTCGCTTAGTTCGCTTAGTTCTCTCACCACTCATCACTCACCTCTCCCTTTTAGACGTTTCCATGTCCTGCGGACGATGGAAAGTCGGGGGATCTCTTCGTTCGCTAAAGTTCCTTTGTTCTCTTCGTTCGCTAAAGTCCCTTTGTTCTCTCCCCGCTCATCTCTCCACCACTCCATCTCTCCAATCTTCCTTCAAACTCTAAGGACTGTAAGGACTCTAAAGCCTCGAAGGACAATTCGCTGCCGGCCTTATTTTATCTTTCCTAACACTCCATTACGTCTCTCTCTCATTTCTCATTTCCACCTCACTTCCCCGGCGTTAACTAACCCAACCCGGGCGTTTATCAATTAGAACCCGGCGTTCATACATCTTCTTCATATTCCCCTTCCGCATGTTGTATCTTTATGGTTATAAAACCCATCAAAATAAATATTATGAAAAAACTTACAATTTTAACAACAATCATTTTAACAGCAAATCTGCTGTTTGCACAGATCAACCACATCGACACCTCTTTTTACAGTGAGGCGCTCCAGGAAACCAAGATGGTGGATATTTATTTTCCACCGGGATACGATGAAAACCCCGACACGTATTATTCCGTAATCTATTACCTGCATGGCTGGTTTGGTAGTCAGAACGGAATGAATGAAATGATGAGCTGGATGGAATCGCTGATAAATAATGGCATCATTGAACCGGTAATTATGGTTGGTGCCGACAACAGCCCCGATCCTTTTGATGGTTCGATGTATATGAATTCGATTATTTGGGGCGACTACGAGGATTATATGATAAACGACCTGACCAAATGGCTTGAATCTTCATTCCGGGCTTATCCTTCACGCGACCACAGGGCCTTATTGGGCATATCCATGGGAGGATATGGTACGTTCAGGTTTGGGATTTTGCATAAAGATAAGTTCAGGGTTTTGGCCGCAGCAGCCTCTCAGATACTAAATCTGACGGAAGTAGTATTGGATTCAACACGCCTGCATGTCCTCCAGCAAAATCAACCCGGGCCGCCTTTCTTTTACGATTACGATAATTCCGGTTCAGCTTCAACAACCATGTTTATGTTTCTGGTTTTTGGTGCTTTTGCCCCCAACCTGAATACCCCGCAAACCTATATCAATCCGCCAATCGTAGAGTTTCCCCTGGATGAAAACGGGGATTATATTGATACCATTTTGATGAAAGCAAAAATCAATAGCATCGACCATTTAATGCATCAATTATACCCTGAGGACAGTGTAGGGATATTTTTTGGTTGTGGAAGTGGAGATGAAAGCATTTATCCCTGCCATATCGCGTTTAAAGATTCCCTTGAAATGCTGGGGCTTCCCTACGAGTTTTACGACCATACCGGTGGGCATGTAATGCCGGCTGGGTTTAAGGAAAGGGCATTGATATTTATGGATTCCTTGTTATCACCGCCGGAAACTCTACCAAACTCATGCCTGCCCCAGGGAATCACTTTTAGCACGCAGGAACAAATCGATAATTTCCAGATAAACCATCCCAATTGTACAGAGATTGAAGGGGATGTTGAAATTGATGGAATTGACATAACTAACCTGAACGGTTTAAGTGTACTGACTTCCATTGGCGGCGAACTTTTGATACACACAGACTATGCCCTGACCTCACTCTTCGGGTTGGAGAATTTGGCTTCCATCGGTGGAGAACTTGAGATAGTGGACAACATTGCCCTGACCTCACTCTCTGGGTTGGAGAATCTGACTTCTATCGGAGGAAGTCTTACGATATATGCTAACACTGCCCTGCCCTCACTTTACGGATTGGAGGGTGTGGATTCAATCGGCGAAAGTCTATGGATAGAAACCAACGATGCCCTGGCCTCTTTGTCTGGATTGGATAGTCTGGCTTCTATTGGCGGCGTCCTTTCGATAGGCCAAAACTCTGCCCTGACCTCACTGACCGGATTAGAGTATCTGACCTCTATCGGTGGAGACGTGTGGATACAACAAAACGCTGCCCTGACCTCACTGACCGGATTAGAGAATCTGACCTCTATCGGTGGAGACCTGTGGATACAACAAAATGCTGCCCTGACCTCCCTGTCCGGATTGGAGGGTTTATCTTCCATCGGCGGAAACCTATATATCGGTGGCTTAGAAACAGGAAACCAAGCCCTGACTTCGCTATCCGGGCTTGAAAATATCGCTGCCGAATCCATTGTAAATTTATGTATTATTGAAAACAGTTTACTATCAACCTGTCATGTGCATAGTATTTGCGAATACCTGTCCAGCCCAACTGGTCTGATGGAAATTTACAACAACGCCCCCGGCTGCAACAGCCCCGATGAAGTACAAGACTCATGCGATGTAATACCATATGTGGAAAACAGAACGATCCATCATGGATTAAACATTTCACCAAATCCAATGAATGATTATGCTATGCTTAGTCTGCATCTATCAACTTCGGCAACGATTGAAATTTGCATTTATAATGTTACAGGCATTTGCACTAAAAACTGGAAATATAAAGCGGAATCGCCAGGCGAACATGCCTATTATTTAAACCTGGCCGAACTATCACGGGGAGTTTATTTCTGCAAAGTGCAATTAGGAGACCGGGTAATTGTAAGGAAAATAATTAAGCAATAAAGCACACACCCCTATTCAGGGTTTGACTTCAAGTCAAGCCCTGAATTCATTCAAATCACGCCCTGAATTTACATTCTAAATTTAGCCATTTACACCTAAAATTGAAATTTGGTCCATAATGTTTATCTTTAGCAAAAAATCGGAATTGAATATGCTTCGTACCATCATCATCGACGATGAAGCGCACATGCGCCAGACCCTTGAAAAAATGGTTGGCAGCTTTTGCCCAAATATTAAAATGGTGGCAACAGCCGATAGTGTGAAAAGCGGTGTGGAAAAAATCGGAAATCTCCATCCCGACCTGATCCTGCTCGACATTAAAATGAAAGATGGTACCGGTTTCGATTTGCTGAAACAACTGCAACCTGTCGATTTTAAGGTGATATTTATTACCGCCTACAACCAGTATGCCATCAAAGCTTTTAAATTCAGTGCCATCGACTATCTGCTAAAACCGGTTGACCCGGACGAGCTCACCGAAGCGGTAAACAAAGTGGAAAGTGTGATGCAAAAAGATTTCAACACCCAACTTGGCGCCCTCGAAGAGAACATTCTTTCGCAGGATAAGGCCAATAGGAAGATCATCCTTAAAACAATGGATAATGTTCATCTTGTAAAAACCCGCAACATCAATTATTGCGAATCCGAAGGAAGTTACTGCGCTATTCATTTATTGAACGGGAAAAAGATCCTTGTTTCAAACGTACTGAAGGATTATGATGAACTGTTAAAAGACGCAGGATTTTACAGGGTTCACAAATCATTCCTGATTAATATTCGCCACATCGAACGCTTTGAAAAGGCGGATGGAGGCTATGTGGTGCTTGAAAATGAAATAAAGGTTCCGGTGGCTTCGCGAAAGCGTGAAGAATTGATGGAGATGTTCGAAAGGCTTGCCGGGGCGTAGATTAACCGCAGAGTTACGCAAAGTACGGCACAAAGTCACGCAGAGTAAAATAAAAAGAAACATTGCGAAACATCGCGCTATACATTGCGGAACATTGCGCATAACATTGCGAGACATTGCGGTTAATAAAAGAGTAAAAAATAGCATTAAACTTTGAATTATGACAGAAAATCAGATTAGTTACAAAATCCTTACTGCTGCATATAAAGTACATACTGCTTTAGGCCCGGGACTTCTTGAAAGTTCTTATCAGGCCGTGCTGGCCTACGAATTGAAGAAAATCGGATTATTTGTAGAAAAGGAAAAAGCATTACCCCTGATTTATGAAGACGTGCATTTGGAAGTAGGATACCGGATTGACATTTTGGTGGAGTCGAAAGTGGTTATTGAATTAAAAGCTGTAGAGGCACTAAACGATATTCACCTGGCACAGATTTTAACTTACCTGAAACTTTCCGGGTGCAAATTAGGCATGTTACTAAATTTCAATGTCAAAAGTATGAAGGATGGAATTCGCAGGATAGCGAATAAATTATAAAAACCATTGAACTAACCGCAAAGTTACGCGAAGTACAACGCAGAGTTACGCAGAGGAAAATAAAAAAACATTGCGAAACATTGCGCATAACATCGCGGAACATCGCGGTAAAAAAGAAACCGCAGAGTTACGCGAAGTATGGCGCAAAGTAACGCAGAGAAAAGAATAAAAAACATTGCGAAACATTGCGAATAACATCGCGGAACATCGCGGTAAAAAAGAAACCGCAGAGTTACGCAGAGGAAAATAAAAAAACATTGCGAAACATTGCGCATAACATCGCGGAACATCGCGGTAAAAAAACTGAACCGCAGAGTTACGCGAAGTACAACGTAGAGTTACGCAGAGGAAAGGATAAAAAAAACATTGCGAAACATTGCGAATGACATTGCGGTAAAAAAACTGAACCGCAGAGTTGCGCGAAGTACAACGCAAAGTAACGCAGAGTAAAGATTAAAAAACATTGCGCATAACATTGCGAGACATTGCGGTAAAAAAACTGAACCGCAGAGTAACGCAGAGTTTAACGCAAAGTAACGCAGAGAAAAGGATAAGAAAAACATTGCGAAACATTGCGCATAACATCGCGGAACATCGCGGTAAAAAAGAAACCGCAGAGTTACGCAGAGTAAAACAAAAAAAAACATTGCGAAACATTGCGCATAACATCGCGGTAAAAAAGAAACCGCAGAGTTACGCGAAGTTCAACGCAAAGTAACGCAGAGAAAAGAATAAAAAACATTGCGAAACATTGCGAATAACATCGCGGAACATCGCGGTAAAAAAGAAACCGCAGAGTTACGCGAAGTTCAACGCAAAGTAACGCAGAGTAAAACAAAAAAAAACATTGCGAAACATTGCGAATAACATCGCGGAACATCGCGGTAAAAAAGAAACCGCAGAGTTACGCAGAGTAAAACAAAAAAAAACATTGCGAAACATTGCGCATAACATCGCGGAACATTGCGGTAAAAAATAAAGAAAATGAGAAAATATTCAACAATAGTTTTATTGATTTTACTTAGCCCGGCCTTTGCTGCCGATCTTTTTGATTTTCAATCAGAGTATGATAGTCTTGCAATATTACTACCCCAAACCGAAGGAAAACACAGGGTGGATATTTTGTTTGAAATGGCCTACATGCTTGCCCCGTGGGAGCCTGAACAATGTAAACCCATGGCTGACGAAATTTTATCCATTTCCAATGAAATTGGATACCAGGCCGGAATAGGCAAAGGGTATCAAATAAAAGCCGAAATTTCATTTTACAATAACGATTATATCACGGCATTCGACTTTTACAACCAGGCTGCAGATGCGCTAAAAGGGACTGTCGAAACGAGGCTACTCGGTTTAACGCTGAGCCAAATCAGCGTGATCTATATGTACACAAATAATATAGAAAAGGCATTTACAATTGGCCCTCAAGTGATTTCAATTTATAAACAGAATCAACACCTGGAAGACCTTTCAATGACATATTATGCCATGGGGTTTTATCATAATAATTATACCCGGGATGCCAAAGCATCAATTGCAATTTTGAAAAAAGCCCTATCCCTTGCTGTTGAAGAGAAAATGAACAGCAGATGTATTGGTGCTGTTTTAATCTCTCTGGGCTATGCTTACGCCATTGGGGGCAAACAGGACTCTGCAAAAATAATTTTACATCAAGGATTGTCTTATTTCAATGATAGCCTTATACCCGACAGGGCACTGAAAACCGAAGCGCTTTACGATATTGGACTCATACTTGACAGATATATGAAATCGGATAGTGCAATATATTATTTTGATTTTGCCCTTAAAAGAGCAGAGGATATGTCTTTCATGTATTGTAAGTACAGGGCAAGTATGTTTAAAGCAGACTATTATTATCGAAAAAATGAAATTCAAAAAGCAATCGAAGGTTATGAATTTTCTGTCAAAAATGCGCTGAAAGTCAATGCAAGCGGTTTGGGATTTGAGGATGAAACTTACCGTAGAGCCCCGATGAATTTTTGGGATGTCTATAAAAGAACCATGACTCAAAGTATGTTGTTGATTGATGCAAAGGAGTGCCTGGCCAGATCTTATAAAAGACTTAGCCAGCTGATGGAAAGTACAGGGAATACAAGGAAGGGGCTCGAGTATTATAAACTTTATCATTCTTTTACCGATACACTTAACAAGGTAGCCTCCAACAAGCAGCTACTGGGTTTGGAAATTGCCTACGAATCCGAAAGAAAAAACCAGCAGATCGGCATGCTTGAGCAACAAACCGAATTGCAACAGTACCGTATCCGGCAAAACAGCATTTTCCTCTATGGCCTTATAGCACTCATCGTTTTATTGATTTTGTTTGCCACTTTGTTTTTCAGGCAAAACCGCATCAAAGCTAATCAGCAAAACATCCAACTCAAACAACGTCTTTTCAGGAGCCAGATGAACCCCCACTTCATTTTCAACTCCCTGGCCAGTATCCAGAACTCCATTATAAACGAAGACTCCATGAAGGCAAGTAAATACCTGGCCCGGTTTTCAAAACTGGTACGCAATATTCTTGATAGCTCGGCGGCGGAAACCATTACTTTAGAAGCGGAGATCAACACCATCGAAAATTATTTGACCCTGCAAAAAATCCGCTACCCCGAGATGATCGAATTTAATGTTTCGGTTGATGATGACATTGATGTGGAAGCTACATTAATTCCGCCCATGCTGGCACAGCCCTTTATCGAAAATGCCATCGAACACGGCCTCAAAGCCAAAGAAACCACCGGAATGATCGAGGTACGTTTTCTTCTTCAAAAACAAAACCTTATCCTTGAAATCGAAGACAATGGCATTGGCCGCCTACAGGCCCAGGAAAATTTAAAAGCAAAGGATTCCGGCCACAAATCCATGGCAACCGGGATCACGCGGCAGCGTATAAACGCAATGAACAAAAAGCTGAGAAAAAAAATCTCGTTGGATATTGTTGATCTGAAAAACGAAGCTGGTGAGGCAGCAGGAACGCGGGTGGTTTTCAGGATTCCATTCAGGGTTTCACTTCAAGTGAAGCCCTGAATTTTGATGTCAGATTTTAGATGTAAGATGTTTGATTTTAGATGTGGGCGTAACATCATACATCGGACATCCCCCTGATGAAAGATGTCAGATTTTAGATGTGGCCAACGCCACCACTCTAATATTCACCGCTCACTACTCACCTCTTTTTTCTGACGTTAGAAAGTCCTGCGGACGATTCTAAGTCGTATCATCCCGCCATCATCCCTAATTTTTCATATTTCAATCATTCAGTTTTTCAATCATTCAGTCATTCCCCCCTCACATCACTCCGTCTCTCCAGTCTCTTTGTTCGCTTAGTCTCTTTGTCCTCTCACCTCTCATCACTCCATCGCTCCATCGCTCCAACACTCCGTCGCTCAAGTCTCTTAGTTCTCTCCAGTCTCTTCGTTCGCTAAAGTCGCTTTAATCGCTTCGTTTTCTAAGGACAGTAAGGACTCTAAAGACTCGAAGGACAATTTGCTGCCGGTCTTATTCTATCTTTCCCAACAATGCATTACTCATCTCTCACCTCTCATCTCCATCGCTTCGGTCGCTTCGGTCGCTTCGGTCGCTTAAGTCGCTTAAGTCGCTTAAGTCGCTTTGTTCTCTCCCCTCTCATTTCTCATCTCTCACCTCTCATCTCCATCGCTTCGGTCGCTCAAGTCTCTTAGTTCTCT
>Ga0307990_1000060_pt1 | contig 99256 bp, 75 predicted proteins | sample EllFjometagen129_FD_203168 | JGI IMG/M metagenome (GOLD analysis project Ga0307990, IMG submission 203168) | Marine microbial communities from Ellis Fjord, Antarctic Ocean - #129 | ecosystem: Environmental > Aquatic > Marine > Unclassified | place: Southern Ocean | collected 2014-10-08 | reverse complement strand
AACAACAATTGTTTTTCTATTTTTTTCTAATATTTTCATTTAGTGTTGGGTTAAAAACCTTTAATATCAATTAATATAGCAAAGATACAAAAAGATATTTAAACATCATATTGTAGGCACACCCTATTGAAGTGCTTTTTTCGCGTGTTGCTGATACGATTGTTTGTTCGGTAAAAGATAACGGCATCGGGATTGAGAAATCCCGTGAATTGAGGGCCGGCAGGAAAAGAAAATCCGCCGCGTTGAAGAACATCAAAAAACGAATTGAAATGCTGAATTTTATTGATAAGCTATCAATCAGGTATGAAATTAAAAAAACATTTCCCGAAAAATCAGATTTTCCGGGAACTCATATTGAGTTGATTTTGCCCCTTATTAACCTGTCGGATTATGGATAGCAGGTATAGAATAATTAATATTAGATACAATTTAGAAAATCGAAAATATTTGATGCTGAAAAATAAACAAATAATTAGGTGATGATATGAAGATAAAAACAGTAGTTGTTGAAGATGAGGCCCTGGGGCAAAAAGTTATCAATGGAATTTTAAAAAACTATTGCGCTGATTTAATCGACATCTGTGCAATTACTGCCACAGTAAAGGAATCGGTAAAAGCCATAAAAGATCATGCACCTCAACTTGTTTTTCTTGACATAAAATTAGGCACCAACGAGCAAGGAGCTTTTGATATTTTAAAAGAATTTGGTAACAAAGATTTTAAAGTGGTTTTTACTACCAGTTCGGAGCAAAAAAATGATTTTCTGAATGCGCTGAATACTTTTAATGCCCGAAAATATTTGTTAAAACCATTGGATATTGACCAGGTTATCGATGCGGTAAACCTCATCAATGAAGAGATACAAAACAACCAGGTAAGCGATGAAATTGAGGAGGTTAAAAGGTTGATTCGGGAAATGCATGTTAACGATGAAACACGCAAGATAAAAGTTCCTGTTAATCGTGCTGTAAAATTTATTCCATGTAATGAAATTGTTATGGTACGTTCACAACAAAATGTTGCCTATGTTTTCCTGGAAGATGGCGAATCAATCAAATCAAGCAAAAACCTTTCGTATTTTAAAATGCTATTGCCTTCATCTGTATTTACACAAACATCCAGATCCTACCTGGTTAATATAAATCATGTTGATAGTTATACTAAAGACCCTGACTGTACAATCCAGTTAACTGCCAATTGTGAGGCTCCCCTTACCGATTCTTATAAAGATGCATTTTTTCGCTTGCTCGAAGGGTGAAAAAGTTTACTTATAGGTGCGGCAAATTACGACTTATTGTATCATGTTTCCTTGTCTTACTTCAATCTGTATAAGCAAAAGGTCAAACCTTCATGTTTGATGACGAAATAGGGGTTTGGGCTTGTGAAAGTGGGTTTTCCAATTATGATTGAAAATGAATTTGAAGCTGAAATTGCGATAAGTTGATGGAATAGTTAAGGTTGAACTGGTAAGAAATACGGGGGAAATATTGGAAGGATTATGAAACGGAAACTTTGACTTTTGTGTTTTAAAACTTCCGGGGTTCAAATGCCTCATCATTTACAATGGAAGCGCTGTTGCCGGTGGCACGAATGGCAAACAGTCCTTTGTTGATGGCCATGGTGCGGCTGCCCCCTGTAATTTTAATGTAGGCCATGGCACCAATCACATGCTTATCTTTAAATTCGGGCATCCAGATTTTGGCATTTTTAAGTTTGGAAAAAAACTGTAATGAGTTTAGTCTAAAAACCCCAATACTACTGATTTTTAGTCTTTTTTACCCGATCTGTCAACTGACGGAAGAAATACTAAATGTCAGTAGTTTGGGAAAGTCCCCTTCAGGCCAGCCTCGCTGGCTAGGCGGGGGATTTAGGGGTTTTATGGCTTTTTGGACTGGTCTCTCTAATTCAAATTTTTAATTCCAAATCTATTCAAAATCAAAATAAATAAAACCGGAATTTTGAAAAAGCAGGGCGTTTTTTTTTCATTTTAATTTCTATCTATTTTAATAATTCTAAGCTAAACCTCACTATTTAGTGCGTGTCCATAAAGTAGCTTCCTTGCAATATCCATTGCCCCGATTTTTCCCAAAGATAGGGATGCTTATGGCACAAGTCGGGGACAGAATTGAAGGGGTGAAAAAGCCCCTCCTTTTCGCCCGTACGGGCGAAAAGGAGGGGGAGGCTCTGTTAAATTCATTAATCCCCCGTACGGGGGCTATTGAAAAGCATTGACATTATGGGCAGACTCTATTTAGAGTTCGTCTTTAAAGTAACATTTAGAAAAATATACGATTTCAGATTAACGATTTTAGATATAAGATGTTGGTGATATTCAACACAATCTAAAATCTCCGATCGTTAATCGTCAATCTTAAATCAAAAAAAGTCGACTTTATGGACAGATACTATTTAGTGTCCGTCCAAAATGTCATCATCAAAAAGGTAGATTTCCCCCAAAGTTGTTGAAAGGAGAAATCTCATATTTAATCACTTTAATGACAAGCACTTATTTAGCGATCTGTGTGAAGAATGATTAACTTTTTTTAACTTCAAAAATAATCATATCTTTTTTTAAGCAATTTGAATTCAGCTTATATTTGTGATTTATGTGTTAATCCAAATTAATATTCATTAAACCTAGCTTATTATGAAAAAACTTTTCATTTTTTTAATTGCTTTAAGTGTATCAATTTCTGCGTATTCGACTGATTTGTCGGGGATCATTTCAGCCGACCTTACCTTAACACTTGCCGAAAGTCCGTACATTGTTACCGGTAACCTTACCATTAATAATGGTGCCAACCTTACGGTGGAGGCCGGTGTTGAGGTGAAATTTAATGCAAGCCGGAATCTAACTATTACCGATGGAGCAGCAATAGTGGCCAACGATGCCCTATTCACCAGCAATCTGGCGGTACCTGCCGCCGGCGATTGGAACACTATCGATTTTAATAGTTTCAGCACGGGAACATTTACCGATTGCACCATCGAATACGGCAGGTCGATCGATGTGAATGTAGGCGATGTGGTATTTACAAATACCGATGTACTCAATTTTTACAACTATGGATGCACGGCGGGTCATTACGGAGCAGCCACGATTATCTACAACGGAGGCACCATTTCGGGTGATGAAAGAAATTACGGTTTTTACCTGTATCCCGGTGCAACAGTAAATTTAAACGGGGTTTTTATCGAGAACTTTAGCAGGGGAATTTACGTTGGGAACGGCAGCAATCTTACCCTGGAAAATTCGAGCGTTACCAATAGCAACTACGAGGGTGTGCGTTTGGAAACAAATGCTACTGCCCACTTCCAAAATGTTATCCTTAGCAACAACAACTATCCAATAAATTTCCAGGGGCCTGCCACTGTAACCCAGGCGGGTGTTAATGATCTCTCAGGAAACGAAATAGACAATATCATGGTGTCTTTTTATAGCCTTTCGCAATACTGGTATCTAACTTCCTTTAATGATTTTGCCGGTGGGCTTAACCTTTACTACCCCTATTACTTCATCAGCGGAGGTTTTACTATCAATGCAGGCGGAGTAATGGAGATTGAATCGAACAATATTTTGAAATTTTACAGTGGTAACGGGCTTTATGTAAATGGTACCCTGATTGCCGAAGGTGATGAGCTTGCCAACGAATATATTTATTTTACCTCCTGGCGCGATGATAACTGGGGAGGCGATTCCAACAACGATGGTACGGCCACCAACCCTGCCTCGAAAGATTGGAAAGGCGTATCTTTTAACGATATAAGTATTGATGCTGCCTGTGTTTTGGACAGGGCAAAACTCCGCTTTTCGGGTCATGGAAACAAAGGTGCCGTATCAACACTCAATGCAAGCCCTACGATTAATGCCTGTGATGTTTCCATCAGCTATTTCGGTTTTTACTTCGAAGGCGATTCCGACCCGGTATTTTCAAACAACCTGGTGGGTTCGAGCGATATGACCCCCATTGCCATGTCGATAGATGCGGATCCGCTCTTTTTCGATACCAACGAATTTTCGTTTTCTGATAACGAATACGATGCCGTTGGGATTCTCGGCAGCGAATTGCTAACTCATGCTACGCTGCCGGTACGCGATGTGATAGATGTCCCCAATATTACCTACCTGATGCTGGGAACTATCACCGTACCCGAAACTCTATCCTTAACCATCGAGCCATCGGTAGTAATCAAATCTTATTATTACCTCCACCGTATTGTTGTTCAAGGATTATTTACATCAGATGCAGCTTTGGGAACGGAAATCGTTTTCACATCGGTAAAGGACGACACCCATGGCAACCCCTTAGATACCAATAAAGATGGAACCCAATCGGTTCCCTCTGTAAACGACTGGAGTGGAATTGTGTTTGAATCTACCAGCGATCCGGTCTCCCTCATCGACTACAATATTATAAAGTATGCAAGTCTTCATTCTACTTATTACAATACAAGATATATTTATGATGGTGCCATAACCCTCGAAAATGCCAGCCCGACAATCTCTAATTGTGAAATTAAAGATATTGATTTCGGGATATATGCCTTCCAATCTTCAAATCCTGTGATTACAAACAATGAAATTACTAATGCTGCCAAAACGCCAGTGGCACTTTCGGTAGCTGCCGACCCAACCTTTTCGGGCAATAATTTTACAAATGCCACCTGGACGGCACTGGGCATCATTGGCGAGGAGATTGGCCTGAACGGAATTATCAGAAAACGTGATGTGGCGGGCTATGCCAATATTTCATATTTACTCCTCGAGGATATGACTATAAATACCGGCGTTTATGTTACGGTTGAGCCCGGAGTGGTAATAAAATTTTTGAATACCGGCATTTTTGTTCGTGGCGGATTTATGGCTGACGGAACTACCCTGGGTAAAGATTCTTATGAAGAGATAATATTTACTTCGCTCAAAGATGACAACTTTGGAAACCCCATGGATACCAATGGTGATGGCAATAGTACCGCACCTTCGCGTGGCGACTGGAAAACCATCAGGTACGAAGAAACATCAGACGATGGTTTTAACCTGATCAGATACGCGCAGGTAAAATTTGCAGGAAGCAATTCGTGGGGCAACATTACTTTTACCGATGCTGCCGGATTAATACAATATGTTACCAGTAGCGAGGCATATTACTATGGGGTAAAATGTGAGGGGGCTTCAACACCCACCTTTGATAATGTAGATATTGCAAACAGCCGCTTAGACCCCATCGCCATGTCGTTGAAATCGGATCCAACGTTTTCCAACATTACTTTTGCCGGTAACGGATCCAATGGCATCAAAATCCTGGAGGGGAATCTTGGTTCGGATGCCACCTTAAAACAAAGAGATATTGCAGGGATAAACAATATCGCATATATTGTTCAATATCTTACCATACAACCCAGCTCAACACTCATTATCGAGCCAGGTGTGGTGATAAAATTTTTCGATATTTTTTCGAGAATATATGTGAACGGGGCTATGATTGCCGATGGTATGCCAGGGGAAAATATCGTTTTCACCTCGCTGAAAGACGATTCGTACGGTGGTGATACCAACAACGATGGCAACCTGTCCTCACCTTCGGGAGGCGACTACGAGACGATTCTTTTCAATGCCTCTGATATCGATTCGCTTAATTTACTCGACAACTGCCTGATCAGGTACGGTGGTCGTAATTATTCATGGTCAAATTACAAATGGGGACAGGTGCGTATTTATAGTGCTTTTGTTGAAATCGACAGCACCTCCTTTGAGCACTCTCCCACAGCTGGTATTGGGGTTTTTGGTGATGCCAACCCTTCAATAACCAACAATATTTTAACCAACATCGAATACACACCCATCGCCATGAGTATGTTTTCTGCGCCCACATTCAGTGGCAACCTTGCCCTTAACAACGGGCTGATGGCTCTGGGTATCGTCCCCGAAACTTATTCGTTGAACAATACAGTTCCAATTCGTGATTTTGGGGGTTACACCAATATTACTTATTATGTTTATTATAGGTCAGTTATCAATACAGGAACAACCATCGTAATTCCTGATGGACTGGTATTTAAATCGGATAACGACATGTTTTTTGATGTAAACGGAGGTTTAAGATTTGAAGGAACTTCAGAAAATAATATCATTTTCACCGATTACCGCGATGATCGCTTTGGTAAGCCCGAAGATACCAATGACGATGGCTCGGCTACAACACCTGCCATTACAAGTTACGAAGCCATCAAATACAACGATGTGAGCGAAGATGCCAATTGCCTGATCGATTATACCAGATTTTATTACAGTTCTTATGGCTTAAACCTTCAGCAGGCTTCTCCTGCTATATCCAATTCACAATTTGAAAATATGAACTGGGGAACAATCCTGCGCGGTGTTTCAAATCCATCGTTGGATTCGTGCGCATTCAACGACCTTACTTATGGTTCGATGGCTATTTCGCTGGTTTCCTATCCATCGTCAACAGCCAACAACAGCATTTCGGGAAGCACCTGGAAGGTTATTGGGGTTATCGATGAAACCCTTGTACAGGAAGTTACCCTTGAAAAGAAAATATTTGCCGGCATCGAGAATATCCCGTATTTCTTTATAGGAAATTACATCATCGGTACCAGTGCTGCCCTGACTATTGAACCCGGCGTAGTGTGTAAATTTAATGACGACCGCCGTCTTACCGTAAAACGCAGCCTGATTGCCGAAGGCGGGCCTACTCCCGATAGTACCACGGTGTTTACTTCGATCTACGACGATTTTTACGGGGGCGATTCCAATTCGGATGGGGATGCCACCTCGCCGGACGAGAGCGACTGGAGGGGCATCAAATTCGATGGCGAATCCTTAGACCCCTTGTGCCGGCTGAGCCATGTTACCGTTCAGTGGGCCGGATACTATAGCTATGATAGCTATGGTGCCATTGTAACTGAGAATGCAAGCCCAAGCATTAGCTATGCAAGCATTATTAACAACGAGCATGGATTGGTTGCTCTTGGTGCATCCAACCCAAGCATCAACTATTCCGATATTTACAACAATGTATATTATGGAGTGCGTAATGTAAACCAGGCCTTTGTTATCGATGCTACCAACAACTGGTGGGGGAGCAACAGTGGCCCGACCCATTTGGCCAATCCCGGCGGAACAGGTGATGAAGTTACCGATGCCGTTGATTATGACCCCTGGCTGACTTCCGGTGCCCACAATCCGATTATGGGCGATGTGAGCCTGAATGGCCTCGTACAGGCTTTCGATGCATCGCTTATCCTGCAATGGGTTGTCGATCCTGTGGGAAATCCGCTTAACGCCAAGCAGCAACAGGTTGCCGATGTGAGCGGTAACGGAACCATTATGGCTATGGATGCTTCATATATCCTACAATATGTGGTTGGACTTATCAATCATTTCCCTGCCGAATTGTTAAAACCTGTTCAGGTAAATCAGGTATCTGATGTCGAATTAATCGTTGGAAATGCTGATGTGAACCCAGGCGAAGAATTTACGGTGCCTGTTAATCTGCAAAATGTAAAAGACCTTTCGGCAACTCAAATTGAAATTCATTTCGATCCCAATTTGATGAGTGTGGTAGAAATCGAAAACCTGACAACCGGTATGAATATGAATTACTATATGGATAATCAAAATGGCCTGATAAGAATTGCAACGGCTTCCATCGAAGATTTTAACCAGGATTTAGCCATAGCAAATCTTAAAATGATAGCTCGTGAAGGATTGGTGCAAACCACCGAAACCTTTCTGAGTGTTGACTATTTTGCTGCCAACGAATCGGATTTAACGGCACTTGCCACATCCGGAAAAGTAGTTATTTACGGTATAGCAACCTCAGTTGCTGATATCAGCCACAACAACAGTTTTGAAGTATATCCGAATCCTTTCGGCCAGGTTTTGAATATCCAAATGAATATTGAAACTACCGATCGGGTAAGTGTTGAAGTGTATAACCTGTTTGGGCAAAAAATTACAAGTCTCTTTGAAGGCCAGATGCCATTAGGCGAAAACACAGTAACATGGGATGGAACGGCAAATGGGAAAATGCTCGAAAACGGGACCTACCTGCTTTACATTATGCAAGGTGAAAAAGTTGATGTTGTAAAAACACAACTTTATCGTTAATCGGACTTTCGGCCGGGCAAGCTTGCCCGGCCGGATTCCCAATCTATCATTTTCTCATAAAATAATAAGGAGGAAAAAATGAAACATAGTATTATAAAATTCACACTTGCATTTTTGTTTTTAACGGGCTCTATCCATTTGCTGGCTTCCGAAATACAGGTTCGTGTTCCTGAACTCTCAGGCACAGTTGGGCAAACCATCGATGTACCGGTATATATCGATAGCTCGCTCACCGGCCATAACGTTTATTCGTATCAGTTTTTATTCGATTATACAACATACAGGCTCCAACCAGTCGAAATACTTGTTGCAGGAACCATGAGCGAAAGCTGGGGGGTACCTGCATATTATTTTAACAACAACAAAATTTCGGTTGCCAATGCCGGAGGAATGCCATTGACAGGCACCGGAGTGGTTTTTATCATTCGTTTCAACCTATTAGATAATGGTACTGGTTATATCAATTTTGACGGGGATACACAAAATAATTATTTTAACGAAGGCGAACCGCCCATGATTTTTGATAATGGTTACGTTGTCATTTCAAACCCGCCATCCATCAATGTCAATCCCGACAATGGGTTGATCATCGAAGGAGAACAATTGCAATTTATTGTATATGGTGGAACAGCCCCTTACATCTGGTCGGTAACAAATCCTGCTGCGGCAAATATTGACATGGATGGATTGCTCACTGGTATAGACCAGGGATTTACAAAAGTTGTTGTTGAAGATGCGGCAGGAATTATCGGCACCACCGATCAATCCATCGAAGTCAGGGCAGCCGGCATTTATGTCGAAAATGCAAACGGATATCAGGGAGCAGTTGTCGATGTGCCGCTGTATTTAACTGATGTTGATGGCGAAGGTATTACTTCCGGATCTTTTAGTATAGATTATTCCGCCAACATCCTCACAGCTATTGGATACAACACCACCGGTACACTTTTGGAGCCTTATGGCGATCCCGCGTTCAACAGCTATGACGGAGGAGTGAATGTGGCCTTTGCAACTGAGACTCCTTTGGTGGGTGAGGGTGTACTGATGTATATCACTTTTCAGGTAACTTCGGCTTCCACATCTGGTACAAACTACAATACCGATGACATTCTGTTTAATGAAGCTCTACCAGGAAAAGGGAATAATGCTTATTTCGATGTTCTGCCCTTGCCCGATCTAACCATTACACCCAATACCGGTGAAGTTGTTGCTGGCGAAACCATGCAATTTTCTGCCAATAACGCTACGCCACCTACCATCTGGAACACCAGTAATCCTGCGCTTGCTACCATTAGCAACAGCGGTTTGCTCACAGCCCACAAAAGTGGTATCATCCGCGTTACAGCCACCGATGCCCTTGGTGCCTCAGGCACATCGGGCAATATCCAGGTATATGATACTTATGTAACTATTGCCAATGGCCTGGCACCTTTCAGCAGCATTTACGACCTGCCCGTAACAATGGGCAACCTCCCGGCCGGCCAGGAAGTTTTTGCCATGCAGGGAGCCATCAATTTCGAGGTGCCTGAGTTGGATTTTGTAGCTATCATTACAGCAGGTTCGCTTTCGGAAGGGTGGAGTATTTCGCAAGTCCCATCAGGAAATACCATTAATTTTGCTTTGGCAGGAACCAATAGTTTTAATACTTCGGGTGTCCTGTTTTACCTGCGTTTTCAGCTTACCGGCGATTTGAGTATTGGCGAACATGCGTATGTTAATTTTTCCAGCCTGATTATGAACGAAGGCATACCGCTGCCCAAATTGGTAAATGGTGGAATAACGGCAAGCGATCTTTTGCCCGGAATCCAAACCCAAACAATCCCAGGCGGATGGAGTGGCATTTCGAGTTATATCATTCCTTCAAATCCCGATGTTACTGCCATCTTTGCTCCAATTGCCCCAACCCTCGACATGCTCTACAATATGGATGGTGAAATTTATTCCCCACTTTATGGGATAAATACTATCGGAAACTGGAATCAGCAGCAGGGCTATATCATTAAAAATGCTACAACGGAGGATGTTATTTTCGATGGTTTTTACAACACCAATCGAACTATAAATATAGCTCCGGGTTGGAATCTGATACCTGTGATAAGCATTTGTCAGGTTGATCCGGTGCTGTTGGATGCCGACATTTCGGGATTAGTGATGATTAAACAAGTTGCCGGAACAAGTGTTTTCTGGCCTGTTTACGGAATAAATACGCTTGGAAATCTCCAGCCGGGATTTGCCTACTTTCTTTATTCAACAAGCTATGGAAGTTTTACTTATCCAACATGTCCTTAATAAGGCAAGTCTTGCTGATTGATTAAACATCATTTCATATCAGGTTGATACCCAACATAAAAAAACAGAAACTGCAATTTTGCATTAAACAAGTATTAATTAAAACAAATTCACATGAAATATAAAACACTTTTACTTTTGATGATGTTTGTTGCCGTGAGTTTCCTTTTACCAGCACAGGGTTTAAAGGTTGAGCCGGGCACATGCATTAAAGTGGAAACGGGCACCACACTGGATATTTCCGGTGGTGACCTGTTTCTGAAATCCGATGCCTCGGGCGATGCTTCACTCATCGACCTGGGCAATGTAAGCTACACCGGTGGCGGTGAGGCCAAAGTTGAACGCTACCTCACCAATGGTAAATGGCACTTGGTGAGTTCTCCCATTACAGCGGCACTATCAGGAATGTTTGAATCTGACTTCCTGCAGGTTCACACCGAAAGCACCAATGCTTACACCGATGTAAGCTCATTAACTTATGGCCTTATACCTGCCAAAGGTTATGCACTGTGGTCGGTGGAAACTGAACCTTCAACCGAAATCTTTACAGGAACTACCAACACCGGCAGCCAAAGTTTTGATTTCACAAAAAGCGACTTACCCGATGATGACGATGAAGGCTGGAACTTTGTAGGCAACCCTTACCCTTCGGTGCTCGACTGGGATGAAGTAACCAAACCCGCGAACCTGAGTGCGACCATTTGGCTTTTCGACCCTACTATTGGTGAAAATGGCGATTATCGGTATTACATCAAAGATGCCGGAAAAGCCAATTTCACTTCACAGTACATTCCTTCGGGACAGGGGTTTTTCGTTAGGTCAACCGAGGGGGATGGAACCGGAACCCTGACATTCGATAACTCAGCCCGTACTCATAACGATGAGACGGTTTTCTACAAATCCGATGTTGAAAATATGATGTTGGTACTGAAAGCTACCGGAAATAATATCACTACACAAACCGCTATCCGCTTTAAGGAGGAGGCTACTGCACAAATCGATAGATTGTACGATGTGAATAAAATCACTTCGGGCAGCCCCGATGTGCCTGTGGTTTATACCTTATGCGAAAACCAGAACATGGCCATTAATACCTTGCCCTCGATAAAAGGAAACGAAATCGTTCCCCTTTATTTTGAAGCAGGCATGGATGGATCTTATGCTTTTACTGCTACCGAAATGGAAACCCTCGGCGATGAAATCCCAGTTTTCCTGGAGGACATTGCGTTGAATTATATCCAGGATTTGCGGGCAAACCCCGATTACAGTTTTGAATATGCTTCCGGGGCGGTTAAAGAATTTAACATCCATTTTAAAGATGCCACCGGGATTGAACAGCCCGAAAAGCTGAACGTGCTTTGCTATCTTAACAACAATATGTTACATGTAAATTTCCCGGAAAGTGAGTTTGGTAAGGCCACCATTTCGGTTTACAACATTACAGGGCAGCAAATTCTTATCAGGCAAACTTCGCTGGCAAATAACGATATTGCCTTCAACGGAAGCCAAGCGGTTTATCTTGTAAGTATCACAACAAACGAAGGTGTTTTTTCTACAAAAGTGTTTAACCGTTAAATTCAACAATTATGAAAAGAATAATCAAAATCACATTCATAGCGGCAGCCTTAGCCGTTTCAGCCGGGCTTTATGCCCAAACCCCACCTCCACCAAATGGAAATGGCTCAAACCCATCAGAAAATGGTAACACCCCTGTTGGCGGCGGTGCACCCATTGGCAGCGGGCTTGCCATATTGTTTGCATTAGGTGCAGCTTACGCAGGCAAGAGAATCATAGAAATTAACATTAACAAAAACAATGAATAGCAAGTGACTTTGCGAGGAGTCCCGCAGGTGCGGGAACGCGGAAAACCGTGTCCAGCTTACGGAAGCTTTTCAGTACAAACAAACTGTGCTGGCCTGGTTTCCTGCCAACTTTCCCAAAAGATTGCTTCGCTACCCTCGCAATAGCCAAATTTCCGAAGAAACTGAATTGATAAAATCCGATAGCAGCGCCGGACTTTGCGATCCCGCCGAAGGCGGGAGAAGCAACCTGGTTCAACTTGAAATATAATCTTAGTAATAATTAAAGATATCACAAAAATAAAATCAATCAAAAATGAAAAACATCAAACTCTTTCTCTTAGCAATAGCAATTACAGCAAGCTGCAGCCTAACAGCCCAGGTGGCAATTAACACCGATGGCACTAGTGCCGATGGTTCGGCCATGTTGGATGTACAAAGCACCAACAAAGGCTTTCTGCCCCCAAGGATGATGGCGGCGGAACGCACTGCCATTTCTTCGCCTGCAGAAGGTTTGCTTGTTTATCAAACTGATGGCTCAAAAGGTTATTATTATTTTATCAGCGGGGTATGGACAAGTTTAACAGATGGAAAAACCTATCCGAGCCTTACCATCGGCACGCAGCAGTGGATGGATAAGAACCTGGATGTTACAACTTATCGCAATGGAGACCCAATACCCTATGTAACTGACCTAACTGAATGGGCTGGTCTGACAACAGGTGCCTGGTGTTATTATAATAACGACCCATCCAATAACGGCACTTATGGCAAACTATACAACTGGTATGCTGTAAATGATCCCCGTGGATTGGCGCCGGTTGGCTGGCATGTTCCTACAAATGCTGAATGGACAACGCTGACTACATATTTAGGAGGAACAATTGTAGCCGGTGGAAAAATGAAAGTAACCGGTACTACAACCTGGCTATCTCCAAACACAGATGCCACCAATACCAGCGGTTTCTCAGGCCTTCCGGGCGGTCTCCGTTACTGCGAAGGGGGATTCAACAACGTTGGCGAGCGCGGTTACTGGTGGTCTTCTACTGAGGGTGAGACCTCGCCAGACTTAGCCTGGAGCCGCTACCTGCGTTACAACTTTAGCAACGTGTACGCGCAAAGACTCGAAAAGCAGGATGGCTTTAGCGTGCGTTGCCTCAGGGATTAAAAGACTATTTGGTTATCCGCCAGTAGGCGGACGGGCAGAGCCCGTAAGCCGAAGGGATGCCCGCCCCGACGAAGAAGGGGATGGCGACCCTGAAGGATGAGTTGTACTGGCCTGGATTGGCACCAACTTTCCCAGCAGATTGGCTCCCTCGCCGAAGCATAGCGAAGGCGGGCTTCTCCGCCAGCTGGCGGATCGCAATAGCCAAATCTCCGAAGAAACTGAATTGATAAAATTCGATAGCAGCGCCGGACTTTGCGAGGAGTCCCGCAGGTGCGGGAACGCGGCAAACCGTGTCCAGCTTACGGAAGCTTTTCAGTACAAACAAACTGTGCTGGCCTGGTTTCCTGCCAACTTTCCCAAAAGATTGCTTCGCTACGCTCGCAATAGCTAAATCTCCGAAGAAACTGAATTGATAAAATCCGATAGCTGCGCCGGACTTTGCGATCCCGCCGAAGGCGGGAGAAGCAACCTGGTTCAACTTGAAATATAATCTTAGTAATAATTAATGGTATCACAAAAATAAAATCAAACAAAAATGAAAAACATCAAACTCTTCCTCTTAGCAATAGCAATTACAGCAAGCTGCAGCCTAACAGCCCAGGTGGCAGTAAACACCGATGGTAGCAGCGCCGATGCCTCCGCCATGCTTGATGTAAAATCTGATACTTCTGGATTGCTGATCCCACGCATGACACAAACCCAGCGAGAAGCTATAAGCAACCCTGCCACCGGTTTACTTATTTTTCAAACTGATGGTACAGCCGGATTTTATTACATTGCCGGCACCCCCGGCACTCCCGCCTGGATACAGTTATCTTCTACGCTGATAACACAAATAGCAGATGCTGACGGCGATACAAAAGTGCAGGTGGAAAAAACTGCCAACGAAGATCACATCCGTTTTGATGTGACTGGAAGCGAAGCAATGACAATTGACAACTCTGGCAATGTTGGTATAGGAGATAATACACCATCCTACAAACTGCATGTTAATGGAGATATAAAAATTAATGATGGGGGAAAACTTTTATTGAACAGGTTAAGTGCTGCTGATGAATATGCTTATATCGAGGCAAGCACACCATACTGGTCAGGTATTCAATTTAAAACAACACTAACAACACCAGGTAATATACAAACTGCAATGACTATTCATAGCAGAAATGGTAGAGTTGGCATCGGCACTACCACTCCATCCAATACTTTAAGTGTTTTCGGAAGTGCTGATTTTACGGGCAATGTAGGCATTGGCACTTCAAGCTCTGGTACTTCTGCAATAGTGGAAATGAAAAGTACCGAAAAAGGCTTTCTGCCCCCACGGATGACAGAAGCACAGCGTAATGCTATAAATTCTCCAAATTCTCCGGCAACCGGATTACTCATTTATCAGACCGACGAAACACCGGGGTATTATTATTATACCAGTACAAATTGGATAGGTTTAACAGGTGCTGGGTCAGGAGCAATTTCAACCTCAAGTTGCATAGATTATGATGGAAATGCCTACCCGACATTTACCATTGGAAACCAGATGTGGATGGCAGAAAACCTGCGGGTAACCCATTACCGAAATGGTGATGCAATTCCAAATGTGGAGGATGATGCAACATGGGAAGATCTCACTTCGGGTGCATATTGCTGGTATGGTAATGATCAATCAGCCAATGAAAAATATGGGGCTCTTTATAACTGGTTTGCCGTTGATGATAGCCGTGGCCTTTGCCCCAATGGCTGGCATGTTTCAACTAATGATGAATGGACAACCTTGACTACGTATTTAGGAGGAATATATGTAGCCGGTGGGAAAATGAAAGCTACCAGCGATTTGTGGACAAGTCCAAATACAGATGCAAGCAACAGCAGCAATTTTTCAGGCCTTCCGGGCGGCGGCCGTGGCTACACTGGGGTGTTCGATAACGTTGGCTACTACGGCTACTGGTGGCCTTCTACAGAGTCCTCATCGGACCGTGCCTGGTTCCGCTACCTGCATTACTACGATGGCTTCGTGATCGTAGGTAACTACGATAAGGAGAGTGGCTTTAGCGTCCGTTGCCTCAGGGATTAAAAGACTATTTGGTTATCCGCCAGTAGGCGGACGGGCAGAGCCCGTTTTATTATTTGACAATTTAATAATACCCCGTACGGGATCGAAATTTTTTTTGTATGGTTTGCATTATGATTTACCGGTATATAAAGCATGTTATGATCTATTGCTTGAGATATTTCAGTTTACAAAGGATTACAGGGAATACAATTAACGGTTGGGGGGAGTCCTGAAAAAGAAAAGGAATTACGTTGGGTAACAGCAAATCATGGCACACAGCCGGTTAGCGGTCATCTGGAAAAATGAGTAGAATTGGAAACATACGGATAATTAATAAACATTTTGCAAGTGAACGGCTGAGTGCCATATTTGTGGAACGCTATCTCCAATTTGAAAAAAAAGTAAGTAGTACTAATAAAAGGATGTTTTATCTTTGAGAAATGAATACAGAATTGAACATAACTGAATATAAAAATTGGATTGAAGAATTAAAATCCAAAATTCATGCTGCACGCCGGAAAGTTGCATATTCTATTAATTCCCAACTTCTTGAAATGTATTGGGAAATCGGAAAGGATATTTCGGAAAAACAAGAAAAGTCAAAATGGGGAAGTAAATTCATTGAACAAACAGCCCTTGAATTAAAACATGAATTCCCTGAGATTAAAGGATTCTCACGCAGAAATATTTATGCAATCAGACAATGGTATAAATTTTACTCAATAAAATATCAATTTGTGCCACAAGGCGTGGCACAAATCCCCTGGGGACATAATCGTTTGATTATTACAAAAATAAAAAACATAGAAGAAGCTGAGTTCTATTGTAACGAAACAATTAAAAATGGATGGGACAGGGACACTTTGGAAATTCAGATTGAAAACAAATTTTATATCCGACTTGGTGCTACTGATAATAATTTCACACAAACACTTCTGGCAGAACAATCAAAACTTGCATCCGAAATATTAAAAGATCCTTACAATTTTGATTTTCTTGGACTTCAAGACGATGCACTGGAAATTGCAATAGAGAATGAATTGGTGAAAAATATCACAAAATTTTTGTTGGAACTTGGAAAAGGCTTTGCATTTCTCGGAAGGCAATACAAAATAGAAATAAGTGACAATGATTATTTTATGGATATGCTGTTTTATCACATGGAACTTCGGTGTTACATAGTAATTGAATTAAAAGCAGGAAAATTCAAGCCAGAATTTGCGGGAAAATTGAATTTTTATTTATCCGCTGTTGACAGCCAATTAAAAATACAAGGAGATAATCCCTCAATTGGAATTCTTTTGTGCAAGAAAAAGGACAAAATAGAGGTAGAATATGCATTCAGAGACATAAACAAACCAATGGGAATAACTGAATATAGATTAAAAGATTCAATCCCTGAGAATATTAAAACAAAATTGCCTTCAATAGAAGAACTTGAAAATGAATTGACAAAAAAAGCAGAACAAAAAGGCGATAACAAAGTATAAAAATAATAGCCGAGATAGTAGTAATATTCCCGAAGTTTCGGGATAGCCCGCAAAAAATTAAGTAGTAAACTGAAAATTTCTACTTCTGAAATCGGCTACTATTCTTATACAATCCGTTCTTCATCCGTACGTTTCCAGTTGATTTTCGATTTTTTCAGTTTTTCGCTCAGGTAAAACAAACTAAGTGCTTGTCATGAAATAACGTGACTTATTTCAATAGATTTCTCCCGGCAACACACCCCCGAAGGCACGGGATCCCGCACGTGCGGGACTTCGCTGTGTGTCTTGGTACCAATGACATGTTTGTGTAAAGGGCTGAATACTTTACTATTAAACAGACCTCTCAGTCCCCGAAAAAACGGGGCAGGCTGCTTTGCTCCTTCGAGGTGACAAAGCTCCCGGTATGGTAGTGGGGGGTGGGGAATCGGGCGCTTCGCGCCCGATTCCCCTCCCCCCAACTCAACCCGTTGACGGGGTCATTTACCCGTAGGGATGCCTATGGCACGACCAAAAAACATAGCGAAGCAAGTTTTGCCGGGAGAAATCTATTTTACTACTCAAGATTAACATTTTACTTTCCACTAAATTCGCAGTAGCACCATTTTTTTAACGTTTCCATCCCGAATTTTCGGGGTGGAAACGTTAAAAAATATTTTGCAGAAGTTGCCCATATTTTTTTCTGCGGATTGTACTCTTAAGCACCACAATGGTAAAAAATATTTTATCTTAGCCACATAAAAACGAAAATTATGAATCGCTCACTTTACTTGTCTTCAGTAAAGTTTATTCGTTTTCAAATGCATGTAAATGCTTACAAACATTTAAAAACGTTTTTCCACTTGAATTTCAACATGTTGAGCCATGGATGGGATAAACGTAACAGTGAATATGTTGACAAGTTGTGTGCAAGGCGGGAAAACAGACAATTTATACTCCATAAGTATTGAACAAAGAAATCTTAACTCAGCTTAAAAACCATATTTTTGTAAGAAAAAATGCTAGAGAGTCAAAATATTGAATGGAAAGAAATCTGGAAAGATGAATATCTGAAGTGGATCTGCGGTTTTGCAAATGCTAATGGTGGAAAAATAATCATCGGTAAAAATGACAAAGGCAAAATTGTAGGATTGGAAAACCCTCAAAAGCTACTTGAAGATATTCCCAATAAGGTTAGAAGCATTCTTGGTATTGTTATAGATGTAAATCTACATAAATCTAACAAAGGTGATTATCTGGAAATAATAGTTGAGAACCACCCATTTCCTGTAAATTACAAGGGACAATATCACTATCGAAGCGGAAGTACAAAACAAGAATTGAAAGGTGCTGCATTAGACAAATTCATGCTTCAAAAGAAAGGAAAAAAGTGGGACAGTGTTCCCGTTCCTAATGTTTCGACAGATGACTTGAAAAACGAAACTTTTGACTTTTTCAAGAAAAGAGCATTTATAAATAAAAGAATTGATGAAAGCATTTTGTCCGAAAAAAATATTGATGTTCTTGAAAATCTAAAACTAACAGAAAAATCATATTTAAAGCGTGCTGCAATCTTGCTTTTTCATCCCGACCCTGAAAAATATATCACGGGAGCATTTATTAAAATTGGTTATTTCCAGAGTGATACAGAATTAGTTTTCCAAGATGAAATCAATGGGAACTTATTAGAACAAGTTGAGAAAGTTATAGATTTACTGTTTACAAAATATATCAAGGCAATTATTTCATACGAAGGAATTCATCGTGTAGAAACTTATGAATATCCGAAAGAAGCTGTTCGTGAAGCAGTCTTGAATGCATTAGCTCACAAAGATTATGCATTTGGTTATCCAATACAAATAAGTGTATATGATGACAAAATTATGATTTGGAATCAAGGAAAACTTCCTGACGATTGGACAGTTGATAAATTATTACAAAAGCATTCCTCGAAGCCATACAACCCTGATATTGCAAATGCTTTTTTCAGGGCAGGTTATATTGAAGCTTGGGGGCGTGGAACGATAAAGATAATCGACCAATGTAAAGAACGCGGATTACCTGCACCTAAGTTTGAAAACGATGGAAATGATTTTTGGGTAACCTTTAAGAAAAACACGTACAATGAAGAAGATTTAGAAAAATTAAATTTGAACGAAAGACAAATAAAAGCAGTTTTGTTTGTAAAGGAGAAAGGGAAAATATCGAATAAAGAATATCAAGAAATATGTGGAGTTTCAAAAGGAACTGCTACAAAAGAGCTAAGAGAATTAACAGATAAATATGATATTTTTAATCGAAAAGGAAATGTTGGCGCAGGAACATTATATGTTTTAAAAGAATGAAAAATAATTGGATAATAATTGGATAAATTGGATAACGCCCAGCACACACCGTGTCCGACCACTGTCGGAACAGCAAATCATGGCTCACAGCCGTTTAGCGGTCATCTGGAAAAATGATCCCGATAGCTATCGGGAGAAAAGGAAACATACAAATCACTAAAAACTTTCCTGCAAGTGAACGGCTGCGAGTCAAATTTGCGGAACGTTGTGCGTCAGCAGACCAACAATAACGCAAAATAAATGAACTTAATTTGAAAATATTTTATCTATTTTTGTAAAATGAGAAAACCTAGAATATATTTTGATACTTCTGTTTTTGGTGGGATTTATGACATTGAATTCCAACACGAAACTGAAATGCTTTTTGAAATGGTAAAAAATGGAGAATTAATCTGTGTTTACTCTGACCTTTGCGAACTTGAACTTGAAAATGCACCCAAAAAAGTTAAAGAACATTTTTTAAGTCTTGACAAAAGACAAACAGAATTTGTTGAGATTACTGAAGAGATAAATCAACTTGCTGAAGAATATATAAATGAAAAAGTTGTTGGAGAAACAAGTATTGACGATTGCAGGCATATTGCTTGTGCAGCAATTAATAAAGTTGACTATTTGATAAGTTGGAATTTTAAGCACATTGTAAACGTGTTTAGAATAAGAGGATACAACGCTATCAATTTAAAAAATGGATATATACAATTAGACATTCGTTCACCTAAAGAAATTATAAAAAATGAATAAAAATAACAAAGTAGAAAAAAAATTTGACACTGTTAAATTTTTTCGAGAAGTAAAAGAAAAAATAGCGAAAGAAACAAAAGGAATGACTTTCACTGAATTTAAAGAATACTTAAATCGAAGAAAATTTAAACTTGCGAGATAAGAATGCCGAACGCACAACAAAGGCTCATGAAGCATGGCGGGCGCAGTGGTAAATTGAAGTTTTGTGCTTCGATTTATCTTTATCACAATTTGAAAAATATATGCTCCGAACCCCCGCCACGCTTCATAGCCGCCGACCGTTATGGGCAACCCTAAAAAAAGAATAATGACACCATCAAAAGTTGATATTGACAACGCTCTTCAATCAAATGAATGGGATTTTGGGAACAAAGTTCTTTATGAATTATGTGCAAAGAATTTTAACCACAAAGACGATGATAAAATTATTGCGAAAGTTTGGCTAATTGGACGTGCTTACGCAGCAGCAATCGAAAGAAGAAGGAATAAAACTGATATTAATGATGATTTTTACATAAATAAAGTTGCACCACTTTTCAAAAATTCAAAACTTGACAAACTACTTGAATCAATAAAAACTGAAAGAAAAATAAACAGTGAAAATTTGATGAAGATTTTAAGTATTCACTATTATTTAATGCATGAGATTAAGAAAATAACTGAAATTGAGAAACGTTCGTTCTGTTCAAAATATTTACATTTCCATCTTCCTGAATTGTTCTTTATTTATGACAGTCGTGCTTTATCCGCATTGCGAAAATTTTCAAGTAGAGAGCCAAATAAATTCTTTTCCCAAACAATTGCTGAGAATGTTGATAACGAATATGCAAAATTCTTTGTGAAATGCCTTGTTCTTAAAAATCAAATTGAAAAAGAATACAATTTGAAATTAACAAATAGACAATTTGATAAGCTTTTAATATCTACAGCAAATAGCAATTTGTAAAAAACATAAAATGACTGATTACGAAAAACTTCACATAGTATTTAACAACTTAAAACGGTTTTCTTACCCGTACAATGAAACTAATATTTCAAAAAATGGAATATATATTTTATTCGAAAAAGGTGAATACTTCAAAGACATGGACCGTATTGTTCGAATAGGTTCGCATACTGGAAATAACAGACTTTATACAAGAATTAATGAACATTATATAAAAAATGACCACAGAGATAGTGTTTTTCGTAAACATTTAGGTCGTTGTTTCTTGTCAGTTAATAATAGAAAGGATTACATTGAGAACTGGGATTTAAAAATTAAAAAAAGAATTGATAAGGAAAAAAATTATCACAAAATTAACTGGGAAATTGAAAATGAATACGAGCAAATAATAACAAAATACATTAGAAACAATTTCTCATTTGTGATTATTCCGAATTTGATAAATGAAAATGAGCGAATAAGGTTGGAAAATGGATTAATTGCAACAATTGCTCAATCAAGTGAAAAATTGAGCTCGGAAAATTGGATAGGCAACTATCATCCGGATACTAAAATCCAGAATTACAAATTGTGGAACATTCAGCATTTATTGGACAAACCACTATGCGAAATTGAAATCAAAAGGATTGAAGGAAAATTGTAAAAATGAAAGGGCAGCCTATAACAAAAGCTATATGTAATGCGGGGTTCAGCGGGCAATTCAACCGTAGTTCACAGTCGCAACAACGCCAATTCGTTTTTGACGATTGACGGAAAATTTGAAATTATGAATAAACGAATTGGCTTCGTGCCTTATTGAAAAGTTCATCACTTTTAATCCCGCACTCCACTTACATAAACCGTTGGGCTTCATGCAAGAGGAGCGTTGTAATAGAAACTATTGGTAATAAAAATACTTGATTTGCGTAACGAATACGTTACCTTTGCATCGTGAGAGAAATTGACATTATAGAAAAATGCTTAGATTTCATTGACTGTCAGGGGCAGAGGGTTTCTGAGAAATTCTTTCAGCTGATTGAAATAATTGGAGAAGTAAAAATTGTTCATACAAATTTTGTGAAAAAGCTAAAGAATTATGAAAACAATGAAAGCAAAGGACTTATTAGCAGAGCGATATGGGGAAATAGGTTCTGAAAACAGAGAAAGATTCCGAGAACAAGCATATTCCTATTATTTTGGAGAAATTATTAGGAGTCGGCGAAAAGAATTAAATATGAGTCAAGAAAAATTGGCTGAAGTAGTAGGAAAAAAACGACCATATATTTCGCGTATTGAAAATGGAGAGGACATGCGAATCTCAAATCTTTTATTAGTTGCAAATGCGCTTGATTTAACAATACAATTGACTGCCAGATAAAAAGCACGAAAGCCCAACAGCAAATCAGAGCTCACAGCCGGTTAGCGGTCTTCTGGAAAATTGCCCCGATAGCTATCGGGAGAAAAGGAAACATACGTATCACTAAAAACCTTCCTGCAAGTGAACGGCTGCGGGCCATATTTGCGGAACGTTGGGCATAATGCCAGAATCAGAAAAACACCATAAAGAATTAAGATGTTATTACCTAATTAGCTAACTTTGCAAAATGAAAGAAAGTTTTTTGAGGAATATTTTTTATTACAAAAGTTATTATCTGGACTTTTACAAAACATTGGACATTAATGTTAAAAGGAAATTTAACTGGACTTTTAATTAATATCATCGATAGAAAGAATTCCAACAAAATATTTTGCCACATTAAGAATTCATCTGGACTATATGAAATCAGAGTTGAAGTTGGAAGTAATATATTTAGAGTATTTAGCTTTTTTGACAAAGGACAAATGATAATCTTAATAAATGGGTTTCAGAAAAAATCTCAACAGACTCCAAAAAAGGAAATTGAAAAAGCAGAGAAACTTAAAAAACAATATTTCGATGAAAAAACAAGAAAATAATAACTTGACATCATTTACTGACCACTTAGACCAGGAATATGGAAAAAGAGGAACAGAAAAAAGAGAAAGTTTTGAAGAAGGATTTGAAGCTTTTAAACTTGGGGTAATGCTTCAAGAATTAAGAAAAAATGACGGACTAACTCAAGAACAATTAGCGAAAAAATGTGGAACGACCAAGACATATATCTCTCGCATTGAAAATAATGCTTCTGACATAAGACTTTCTACACTTATGAGAATAATTAGAGAGGGATTTGGCAGACAACTTAAATTAAGCCTTGACTTGTAAAAAGAAAAGCACGAAAGTTCAACAGCAAATCATGGCTCACAGCCGGTTAGCGGTCATCTGGAAAAATGTCCCGTCCCGATAGTTCCCGTCCCGATAGCTCCCGATGGCTATCGGGACGGGAACTATCGGGAGAAAAGGAAACATACGAATCACTAAAAATCTTCCTGCAAGTGAACGGCTGCGAGCCATATTTGCGGAATCATCTTCACCTGCATGTTTCCAGTTGATTTTCGATTTTCTTGGTTTTTAGCATAGGTAAACAAACCAAGTGCTGCCGAAACCGAAATATTAAAACTCAGGCTAAAACTTAAAAAGAGGTAAAGCATGCATGAAGAATAATTAGTGTCGGTCTATAAACTCTCCATCCACCACACACCCCTCTAACTCCCCTGAAGGGGAGAACCATCCAGCGCCTTGGCAGCGAGGGATTTCCCCTTTAGGGGACTAAGGGGTCGCGCGGGCAAAATCAGGAAAGAGCTGACTTTATGGACAAACACAAATTAGGCGTATAAAAGCAGGATGCTCAATTTTTAATTACTTTGCAAATTGTTTATTTTTTGAGATAATTTATTAGATATAAATATCAGGAATTATTGCGCCATGAATATTTTGTATTACAATGATATCGATTACACAGGGGTAAAAAAGCAATTCAACAAAACAGTTGCCTTTTTAGAGAACGATGATTTTGATTCGGCTGAAATAAAAAAATTAGCCAACCACGATTATTACCGGGCAAAACTTGATTACGAAAACCGGCTGCTTTTTAAATTTGCCCGATACAGGCAACAAACCTACATCCTGCTGCTCGAAGTTATTTACAATCACGAGTACGAAAAATCACGCTTCCTGAGGGGAGCCAAAATCGATGAAAGCAAGCTGGTGCCTCTTAAAAACGAAAAGCAGATTCCTGACGAAACTGTGCTTGAGATAAATTATGTAAATCACAACACCAACAAGTTTTATTTGCTCAACAAGGTTATCTCGTTCGATGATGTGCAGCAAAGCATTTTCGCGCTCAAGCCGCCTGTGGTCATTGTTGGGTCGGCGGGCAGCGGCAAAACAGTGCTTACACTCGAAAAAATAAAACTGCTCAAGGGAAATATATTGTACGTAACCCTGTCGTCCTTCCTGGTGGATAATTCCACCAAGCTGTATTATGCTGATAATTATGTAAACGAAAAGCAGGATGTCGATTTTTTGAGTTTTAAAGAATACCTCGAAACGCTGAAGGTGATTCCCGGAAAGGAAGTCGATTTTAAAAATTTCAATCTCTGGCTGCAACCCCGCAAACAGGCTTTTGGGATAAAGGACAGTTATAAACTGTTCGAGGAATTTAAAGGTGTGATTACCGGGCTTGAAATTACCAAAGCATTTTTGAGCAAAGAGGATTATCTGAATCTCGGCATCAAACAGTCAATTTTCCTTAACGATGAACGAGAAAAAGTATATGAGGCCTTCAGGAAATACCTTGAGTTTTTAAATGAGAACAATTATCACGATCTCAATATCATTTCATACAAATGGCTACAATACAGCAGGGCGAAATATGATTTTATAGTGATTGACGAAGCCCAGGATTTTACCAATATCCAGTTGTACCTGGTGTTGCAATCGCTAAAAACAGCCGGGAATTTCATCCTTTGCGGCGATTCGAACCAGATTGTCCATCCCAATTTTTTTTCGTGGACCAACGTGAAAACCATGTTTTACAAACATGATATTACCGGCAGCAACATTAATGTGCTACGCACCAACTACCGCAATTCCATCAATATTACTACTTTGGCCAACAAGCTGTTGATGGTAAAAAATGCGCGTTTTGGCTCGATTGATAAAGAGAGCACTTTTTTGGTGGAATCGCTGGAGGAAAACAAAGGCAAGGTAAATTTTCACATCGACTCGCCTGCTATACGAAAACAACTTGACCATAGCACCGGACGATCTACAAAGTACGCCCTGCTGGTGATGACACAGGAAGAAAAAGCGGCTGCCCGCAAAATTTTCAAGACACCCCTCCTGTTTTCAATCCACGAAGCCAAAGGGCTGGAATACGAAAATATTATCCTTGTAAATTTTATCAGTAATAACAGCCGTGAGTTTATGCAGATTGCGCAAGGCATAAAGCCCGAAGACATCAAAAACGAAACCATCGGTTTTTCGCGCGGCAAAGACAAAGCGGATAAATCGCTTGATGCATACAAGTTTTATATCAACTCGCTGTACGTGGGTATTACCCGGGCTATAAAAAATCTGTACATTCTCGAAACATCACAAAAACACGAGTTATTAAGCCTGCTCGATTTGGTTGAAAGCAAAGACAGCCTCCGCATTAAAGCCGAAGTTTCATCGCTCGACGACTGGAAGGAAGAAGCCCGGAAACTTGAGATGCAGGGGAAGAACGAACAAGCCGATGAAATTAAAAAGTCGATCCTGGCACTGCAAAAACCTGATTGGGAACCCCTTACCCGCCAAAAACTAGCAGAACTACAAAAGAAGGCCTTCGACCCGGACAACTATAACAAAAAGGCCAAAGACATGGTGTTTATGTATGCCTTGTTGTACAACGACCAGGATAGTATTAGCAAACTGGCGGAGTTAAAATATAAACGGGCCGAACATCCCGACTACGAACGCAACTCGGTAAACCGGAAATATTATACCGAATACAATACGGATAATGTGAAAGGAGTAGAACAGAAAATCAGGAAATATGGCGTGGATTATCGCGACCTGTTTAACTTAACGCCCTTGCTTGCTGCCATCGAAAACGGAAGTACAAACATCTTAAAGTACCTGTTGAATCAAAATGCCAACACCGATGTTATGGACAACAATGGGAGAAACCCTTTGAGAATTGCCCTGAATAAAATCTATTTTTCCCCACAGGTCATCACCAAACTTGACGACAGTATAACACGCATACTCACCGATAATATACGATTGAAAATAAACGAGCGAATGGTAAAAATTCCAAAGCAAAAAATGGAATATTTGCTGCTGAATATTTTTATGACTTTGCAGGATACCGTTGAAAACGAATCGAGAGAAGGCTGGATAGATAAGGGGCTAATGGCCAAAGACATCGAAAACATAGTAGCACCATATCCCGAATCGCTATTGCCCGAATTCCGGAAAAAGAGACCTTACATTTCGGCGATGCTTGCGAAAAATGAAATCGAAAGCAGAAACCCATACAACAATGCACTTTTTATAAGAATAGAAAGAGGGGTTTACAGCCTCAATCCCGATATGTCGATTTTGCTTGATGATGAATGGATAAATATTTATAATTTGTGTGGATTGCAAAATACAGCTATGCTGTCAGAAGATGAACGAACTGAAATATTCCTTAATAAGCAGTTGAAGGAAATGCAGGCATTAAAGGTGAATTTTCCGGAATATGCAATAGAGCAGGAAAAAGAAATCATGCAACTCAAACAAGAGTTGGAAGAAATGAAAAAATTGAACGAAAAACAACAACAACAAGTTGATGATGGGCAACTGGAGCTGCCTTTTTAAGCGAACGGGTTTTCGATTTTGACATCGTGTATTAATTGAAATTATAAATGTAATCGCAATAACATCCTTATTGCCAGTATTCCAGTTTGATAGGTAAGATGCTTTTAGCCCCAATCCAAAATCTTCTACCTGAAATAGAAGACCGCCTTCAAAAAGCACACCCAGACCTTTATTGAATTCCTGTTCGTAACCTCCACCCGCGAAAAATTTGGTGTATTGCAAATAACTATACCCGATTCCTGTTCCAAAAAAACCTCCGAATTTAGCGTTGTTGATGTTAAACTTTCGCTGGATGATGGCCGATAATTGCTTTCGTTTAGGTTGTTTTTTGTTGGTTCTCTGTAACCTTGTGGATAAGAGGTACTGCCATTTTCTTTTAAGCTTGTAAAATTCTGGCTTTGCGTTAATTGATTTAACATACTCCTTAAATGAATTCTATCCAAAGGATTAGATTGATTATTAATGGCGGAAAGAATATCCTGTTTTGAATCCATCAGTTTTTGCTTAATGATCCCATCAATAAATTCAGGTTGGAGGTTTAATTGGTGTTGCTTTTCAGCCGACATAGCCAATATTTCATCAAAATCATTGCTAAGAAATAAGGTAGAAAAATATTCACCAATATAAATATAGTTACCTTCATTTGCCTGGGTTTTCCATAATAGAACTCCAATCTTTTTTGCTTTGCCGATGGAATCATTTTGAACGGCTTCCACAAGTTCATTCCTTAATTGAAGTACTTCCTGATCTGTGAGGCCGGGTTTGAGCGCATCCGATTGCGCCAGCCCGGAGTAGCTGCTTGCAAAAATGAGCAGCAGGAGGATGATTGAATATTTGTATGGTCTATTCATAACATAAAGCCTCTATAAATAAAACACTAGTCCAATATTCGGCTGGATGATATTGTAGTTAAATTTGGTGATGCTGTTGTCGGTTTCGTAGATGAATTTCTCTTTGTATTTGCCCAACTCAAAATCCAAAATGGTAACATCAAGGGCAATTACATTGGATAGGAAAAAGGAAATACCGGCCTGCAGTTTTCCGTAGGTGTAATTGTAGTGGCTGTCATCCATTTCCTCATAATCCTCAGTTTCGAGTTTGCCTGATGCTTCATAGCCAAAGCTTGCAGTAAGGTTGTAGTATATCCGGTTTGCGATTTTGTTTTGATAGGTCACAAAAGGTGCAAAAGCAAGTGAATTTCCGGTGGCAATAACTGATCCCGGAAAATCCGGGTGATTGTTTTGGTCGAGCCCATAGTTAACTTTATCAAAAGCGCGGTATTCCAAGGCAAGCCCTATGGCAAATTTATTATTGATAAAATAACCTGCCAAAGGTCTTATGGTAAAATCCCTTGAATTATTATGTTCAACATCCAGGTTGAGATTACCTCCTACCATGAATTTGTTTTTGAATTGTAGTTCGGTATTTTGTTCCTGTGCAAAAATAGAAGCTGATAAAATTGCGAAAACTGTTGTTAATAGTAAGTATTTCATTGTTTATTTTTTTATTAAAATCTAAATGACAATCCAATATTCGGCTGAATGATGTTGTAGTTGAATTTTAGTGTTGATGAATTAAAGTCATCGCTATTCAATTTGTAGCGGCTGTAATTCAGGCTGAGAATATTTATTTCGGCATGTAAATACTTCCCGATGTGATATGCCAAGCCGAGGGTAGCATAAAAGGACTGGCGATGAAGCATAATTGCAGAAATCCCTGTTTCGCCGTTCCCAGACCTCCAATTTTCCCGTAAATTTACATCTTTTTCGTTTTCGAATGTTACCTCAATAAAAAAGGAAACACGTCTTTTATTTCCGGTTTTATTCTCGTATCGCAAAAATGACCCGTATATAACTGTTCCACCAACTAGCTTGGAACTTTCAAAGTTAGCCAGCGAGGCGAAGTGATACTGCGTGAATCCACATTTTATCCCTATTATGAACGATGGGCTAACATAAACACCAAATTGTGGAACTGCCTCCAAAATGGTTTCTTTTCGGTTTTTTCCAGGATAGTGCATGTCTTTTTTGTGATCTGTGAAGTAATAGGATATACTACCTTTAAGAAATACAGAAGGATTCGTTACTTTCATCGTATCTGTCATTTGTGCATACCCAACCTTGAAACCAAGTATGATGGTAGCGAACAATAATAATATAATAATTGGGCGAAAAAAATTCATCATAATATTATTTATTTTTTTGTTTAAACTTCATGATTCTATATGACAATGAGATTTCAAATGCCTGATTTCTGCGTAAATATGTACTGTAGATATCAGTAAGGCCAGCTTTGTAAAAAATATTCAGCCCTATCTTTTTGTAAGCAAATCCTAAGCCTGTTAGTAGGCCGAAATCATATTTTTCATAGTCGCTTGCATGACTTGATGGATGTTCTTGCCAATCTATCTTTCTAGTAGATTCATTGCCGTTATATGTCCATTTTACTTTGCCCCACAATCCTGTGCTAACATAAGTACCAGCTTTTAACTGGATGGTTAACCTTTTAGTGTTGAGATTTAAATTAATGACACATGGTAATTCCAGGTAAATTAATGAATTGTTGGTTTTGCTTTCATCACTCCAGTCAACTATTCCACCTGCTTGGCTCAAGAATAATCCTGTTTCAAATCCGATGCCTGAACCAGCTATGCTAAATAGTTTGGTATTTCCAAAATCTTTGGAGAATTTAATTCCGAATTTACCCCCAACCTTGGCGGAACTTTTTTGCCAATCTTCGCGAAATCTAAAATATTCTTTTTGGTATCTAAAATATGAGATGTTGGCGCCGGCTGTTATCCCCAATTCCTGCGCCCCGGAGAAAAGCACCATGAGGATTAAAAAAATAGTAAGTATTGATTTTTTCATTGATTAGAGTTTTTATTCCTTGATAAATTTTACCATTTCGTTTTGATTTTCATTTGAAATCATAACGATATAAATCCCGGGAATTAAATTTTGAATGTCGATGCTTTGATCTCCGGCTGCGCTTTCGTTCATCGATAAAACACAAGTACCCATAACATCAAATATTTTGATCGAACTACTATTTACCATGCCACTTAAGGTTAGTGTATTTTTTGCCGGGTTAGGAAATATGCTCAGTAACTTTGAAGTATTTTCAGAAATTGAATTTGGACCTGTATCTTTCCAAAAATACCAATTGTCGAACCAAACGTCTCCGTTTCCTTCAACCTTAAACTGGAAAATTTCAGCCAGGTTGACAGGCGGGACAAAATATTCCAGTGGAATATCAACGCTTACCCATGTTTCGGGGCTTATGGAAAATACATATTCTTTTTCAACCGGGCCGGGACTAATAAGGAAAAATCCCAGGTCGGTAGAATTGGAAGTCCAGAAATCCACGTGGAAATAATCATATCCCGAAACATCCTGACTGGGTAATTCAGTGCCTTGATAATTCAGGTCATTGTATTTGAGCGTATTGTTTCCCGCAATTGGATAATCAACCGTAACGATTGTTTGCTGACCCCAGTCTGGATTAAAGTTAACACCTTCAAGGTTTTGATAAACATCGCTGTAAATGGAAATTACATCTTCTTCGGGATGTATTGGGTCTGGTGTTGCAACTTGTGGTTCAGGGCCGTCAATTTCAAAATGAATAGTATAAGCTTAGTGTATTAGCTCCATTGGCTGAGGTAACCAGAACGCTTGTTGTGCCCGGCAATGATGTTGCATTGTTGGTTACATAGCCGGCCTGGGGATCGGTGCTTATTGCTGTAGTTGTTGGAACTTCGCTTGTACCATAAGGCAAATCAACATCGTAATGTAAAATATTGGGTGAAAATCCCGGAACAGATTCACCATCTATTAACAAATTACTTAGGGTAGGATCATATCCCTGGCCATAGGGTTCTTTCCAAAAGTACCAGTTGTCGAAATAAATAGTCCCATTGCCCTCCACCAAAAATCCATCAACATTACTCAGATCAACAGGTGGCACAAAATCCTGCAAGTCGATATCCACACTTATCCATTCTTCTGTACTAACAGGCAGGTTAACGAAAGTGCCAACACCCTGGCTAATCAATTGAAATTGCAGGTTCGTGGAATTGGGGGTCCAAAAGTCGATGTGCAACTTTTCGAATAAAGTCAAATCCGTAGCGGCAAAATGTGTTCCCTGATAGTCCAGATAATCATATTTCAGGGTATTGTTTCCCTCCACCGGGTAATCAATCGTTACCTGGGTTGCCTGACCCCCAGTTCGGATTCAAAATCGTGTATGGAGCAGTTGGATATATTTCGGTGTAAATAGAAATCACGTCAATTTCCTCATGTTGAGGGATTGGCGGAACTGTTGTTGGTTCAGCCAGGATCACAACTTCACTATCCGGCATTTGGATATTGTCAAGATATATGATGTGGTCTTCGTTCCTGACGAGATAATCGGGGTGTATCCTAAACCTGTTGTATGTGTTGCCAATGTATCCTGAAAAATCAAATTCCAGTTCCTCCCACTGGTTTATTTGTGTATTTGTAACCAGGATTTCAGCTATAGGACTCATCCCATCAAACTTAACCCATACGGGACTAATAGCCGGTTTATAAACCATGATCGTTACAATGTAATTGTATGAGTTAAATGTAAACTGTCCGTCATCAATGGTATGTGTATAGGCCCAAGATTCACCGGGTTGACGGGCGGTAAATTTCGCCACTTTTGGAGTATTGTTGATGCCACCGCTTACGGGATTATCAATAAATTCAAGCGGAGGGTTATCAGCGTTCCCCTGTACAAACCATTCCCAATCTGCGCCGATACCACTGGTTTCAAAATCGATTGTATGCGGGTTTTGTGCAAATCCTTGAATTGCAAATGCTTGAATTGCAAATGCTAAGATTAAAAGTGAATTTTTAATTTTCATAACTTTTATTTTTAATAGTTAAAATTACAAGATGTATTGTGTCAACTGTTTTCTATGGAATTTTCTAACAAGAGCCAAATGAAATACATTTAACCTGAAAAATTCATGAATTTTTCACTCTGCCGGCTAAAAAGCCGACAGAGCCGAATTTCCTGCGAAAATTCGAGGGTTAACCCTCGAAAATATTTTAAATAAATATTTTCGGCCTTCGGTGATTAATTCACAAATTCAACGAATTTGTGAATTAATCAGGTTAAATAAACTTGGTGGCGATTCAACGGCTTGTAATCATATTTCATTTTTGAGCACTTTTCATTAAAAAATCAAAAACCAACGATAAACCAACTTTCTCCATTTCCCGACCCAAGCATGTCGAAATGCCCTTATGCGATGACGAAATGGGGTTTTGGGGTGACGAAAGTGGTTTTTGGCTTGCATAAAATATGTTTCCCTGTGCATGGCTTCGGTTATGTTTTAATGTTTTAGTTCCTTCTTCTTTTTCATCTGCGCTTTGTATTCTTCAAACAACTGCTTATGAAGTGCAAGAATGGCAAGCATATTTTTTTGATTTATCCGCTGGCAGCCCACGAGGGCATTTTCTATTTTTTGGAATATTTCGTCGAAAGCACCGGAATCGAAGAGCTTGCCATCCTTTAATTTAAATTTGCTACCTTCAATAATAATTTCTTTGAGTTCTTCAAGCTTGTCGATATTTTGCAATGGAACAAAATTGGCCTCATCGAAACCGGCCATGGCCTTATTCAAGTTCGTGATGTGGGTTTCGATAGTTTCGCGGAAAGCATCCACCTCCAGGTGGGTAAGCTCCTCACGGGCTTGAAGGCCGGTGATCCCTGAAAGTATCGAATTTTTGGATTGGAATAATCGCGTATAAAACAGTATCAAATGCTTGTGCTGTTTGTATAAATTCATCAACCCGACCTGCTTCTGGAGCTTGCCGGCAATATGGAAATGTAAGCCAAAATATGACAGATCCCATTGATTAACCTCATTCGCTATTATTCGTTTTCTTTCCTTTGTCAGTGCCTCGTATCCTTCCTGAATAGTCTTTTTAAAATATGTTTTGTTGTTAAAGGTAAAGGATTTTTCACGCGTTTCACCATTTGCAATTTGTTGGGCATTTGCCATGAGTGAATCAATTTCAAGCAATGGTTTTACTAAAATGGCAAGCCTGGCATTTAAAGCTTCGAGGGCTTTTTCGGCAGGGATATTTATAGCATTAGCTTCCTTTTCGAGTTCGTCCTGTTCAGGAATATAGGTATTGCGAATTTTGAAAATGCCGTGGTATTCCGACAATAAATCGCTGCCCTGGGTTTCGGCTTGAATATATTCTTGAAACACTTGTGGGCTTGCAAATTTTTCGGGTTTTTTCCTAAAGTATTGATCGTAAATCAGTGTGGTCATTTTTTCCTGCATTTCTTCAACATAGTTGAATAAAATCCAGGGCGACCGCTTATCGATAGTACAATCAATAAAGGGTATTTTGGCGTTGTGTTCACGGGCATCATTTGGCGGGTGGCTGGCATACATGCTTGTTTTTGATCGTTTTGAATTACTAAAAAACCTTTTGCCTCCCCTGTTGTCAGGCGGAAGTGATTGTAAAATTTCATTTTGGAATAGGGAGATTTTTTGCAATGCTAAATTGAATTGTTCATAGATATTTTTGACATAAATATTTTTTTGTGTGGCTGTGTATGCATGGTTCAGCGTGTTAATCCAGGCTGATGAGCAGTGCTCCAGTTTCCATAATGCCGAAATGATGGCCTCGCTGCCTGTTAAGCTCACCGCTACTTTATCGGCATTAAATTCCATTTCGCGCGATAGTGATGCGTGCATTATATTCAGGAATTGATAAAACAGGCTCAATACCTGCCGAATTGCCCAGATAAGAGGCGTGATAATCCACGCTGGAAAGGACAGTCTGAGATCGGATGCACGCCATCGGGCAAGCGTATCATCCCAACTGTCGCGGGAAAAAATCATGTCGTGGATTATGGTATTTGCAGAAATGATGTAGCTGCCAATTTTCATGCTTCGCTGGGCGAAATGACCAAATTCGTGGGCTGTTACGGCTTTAAACTCCGATAAATTTAAACTCCCGATAAGCCCCAGGCCAAGCGTTAGGTTTTTGCGAACAGGCAAAAACAAGCTCAGCCACATATTTGTATATGAAACATAAGCGTTAACGTCCGGGTCGATGTAAATGGATTTTGGCCTGGAAGCCCCGGTTTCCCTGCAAATTTCGTTAACAAATTCCAGAAGTTCGGGCTGGGTCTTTTTGTTAAGTTTAATGCGGTTGGGCGACTGATGATTTTTTAGTTTGAAAATAAACTTTAAGGTAAAAACAAACAACATGGCCGAGCCTGCAATTGCACCCAATTTCAATAGAATTGTAACCCTGTTAACAATGGGCATTGGATAAACTATGGCCAGGTAAACCAGGTAGCCCAATGCAGCAACCATTGCAAAGTACAGGATGAAAAAAAAGAAAATGGACACGATGGCCAGAAAAGCCCTGATTTGATAAGATGTGGTGAGTGCAGTTAATCTTTTTGTAGTTTCTTCCGGTCCCGGAGGGTAAATTGTATGAGCCATAATTTTAGATTATAAATTTGTATTTCTTTTTCTTGATGAAACAAAGATAAACCACCCACCTCCATTTTCCGGGGCAAGCATGTCGAAACGGCCTTATTCGATGACGAAATGGGGGTTTGGGCTTGTGAAAGTGGTTTTTATTTGATTTACAAATTCATTTAAATTAGATTATAAACCCTACACAAGGCTGGTGAATTCTTTTAGACATGTTAACACTTTAACTATTGATAGGCCTTAATGGCATTTTCCAATTCAACATTTTTATCATTTCGGGGAATAATTATGTAAACATCCACACTCAAAATTATTAATCCGCTTAATAAAGTAATTGCTGTTACTCCAGGAGATGATCCAACAAATGCCAGTCCTCCAACCATTAAAGATGTTCCAATGATGCCTAAAATATTTTCTGTACGATTCTTTCTCTTGTAAATATCGAGATAATATTTGCTTCCTGAATTATGAGAAATATCCCTCATTAGATTTTTGTATGTTGCTATTTGAATATCTTCAAATCCGAAATTATAATATTGAATTAGACGATGTTCTGTATGTTCCGGCATATAATAACCCGGTGTATAGCTCCCAGTTCCCGGGTTGTAATAACCAGATGTATGATAGCTGGGAGTTGTATGCCAATAGTCTTTTTTATAGTAGTTAATATTTCCACTACTGTGTCGTTTAAAAAATCTGGGTGGTTTTCCTGCTTTTTTTATATTGGCAAAAAAATCAAGTTTATCCTGGTAAAACTTTACTTTATTGGCAAAAATATTCTTATCGCCGTAATTAAACCTGTTTTTGGCCAGGAACCTTGTTTTATATTCAATGTTTTCACAATAAATTATCGAATCGTTAAATAAATAGAGAAACGCTCCCACAGGTTTTTGTTTTTCCCAGTTATATTCATTGCCTCTACTAATATGCAAATTATCCGGTTCTAAAGTATTTTTATATTGCCGCCATTCATTAGGCAAGGATTTATCATATTGTAAATTTTCCAATAAGTTTCTTAAAGCCGGTCTGTCCTTTGGATTTGGAAATTGATTTATATTAATGAGTATTTCTTCTTTTTTAACTTTCAGTTCAAGTTTTAATGAATCTCTAATGGGTTCAAAGCGAAAGCCAAAATCAGTTTTATTATTTTTGCTCCGATAGGTTTCTAATAACTTGTCAAACTCACCGGTTAAAAACAAAATCATGTAATATTCTCTAAAAGTGATAAATTCTCCCTCATTCGGCTGATTATTCCACAAGGTATCTTTTATCCGTTTTGCAGCCTCAAAATTGTTGTTTTGAATTTCTGTGAGTAACTTCTGCCGGAGGCGGATGACTTCATCATCGGGCGGGCCGGCTTTGATGGATTGGGTTTGCGCCAATACAGAGTTGAAACCAAGCATTAGTATTAGCAACAGTCCATAAGTGTTAATTAAAATGTTTTTCATCGTTTTATTGTTTTTTAATGTTCAGCACAAAGATAAATCACTTTTCTTCTTTTTCCGACCCAAGCATGTCGAAACGGCTATATTCGATGACGAAATGGGGGTTTTGGGCTTGCGAAAGTGGATTTTTACCAATGATTGAAAATGAATTTGAAGCTGAAATTGCGATAAGTTTATGGAATAGTCAAGGTTGAACTGGTAAGAAATGCCGGGAAAATATTGGAAGGATTATGAAACGGAAACTTTGATTTTTAATGAATTCAGTTTAAAAACTCAGAAGTTTGGAAAAGTCCCCTTTTGGGGATTTAGGGGTCTTACGGCTTTTTATACTGGGCTCATGAATTTCTAAAAGAAATCCTGAATCCAAACAACCTTAGCTGAACGAACGATAGAAAAGCTACCAGCATGGATAATGCAAACAATCATTGTGGTGAATACTGCGGAAATTTTGAATACACAGAGGGCTCTGTTGCTTTTTTACCATAAATAAAATCTACTTTTGTACGTCATTTTATAACTTGATAAAATTGAATAAACAAGGCCTACATATTTCTCTTTGCTGTGTAATTGTTCTGTTTTTCATTTCAGGATGCAACATTACAAGAAATGTGCAGGAGGATGAATACCTGTTGAAAAAAAATGTAGTCACCATCGATAAAAAGCCGGCAGGAGGTAAGAATATTCCCTTTGGTACCGATGATTTTTATGGTCTTATCCAACAGCAGCCCAACGATAAGTTGCTTGGAATTGTAAAGGTCGGTTTGTGGGTAAACAGCGCTACAAGCAAAGGGAAAGAGACAAAATTTAAAGGCTGGCTCAACAAAAACCTGGGGCAGGAACCGGTAATTTTACAAGAGAATCAAATTCAACGTACGCTCGAACAAATGGCACTTTTCCTTGATAACAATGGTTTTTTTAATTCCGAAATTACAAGCGAGGTTACAAGGAAAAACAAAAAAGCGACTGTAGAGTATGATTTTACACTTGCAAAACCCTACACTGTTGCTGATGTTGAATATGATATTCCCAACAAAGTGATGCATAAAATCGTTTTGCAGGATTCGTTAAATTCAATTATAAAAAAAGGAGAGCTATACAATGCGAATGATTTGGATGATGAACGATACCGGATTTCGTCATTGTTAAGAAATCAGGGATATTACTATTTTGGTTCGGAATATATTTATTTTGAAGTTGACAGCGCATTTAAAAATCATACACTTAAAATCTTTACAAATATTCAGGAATCAGGCAAATCGACCGATTCCACCGACCTTAGGATTATTTCGAGAAGCCATCAGCAGTATTACCTTAATGAAGTTTCTATCGACCCGAATTTTAGTCCCGTACTTACCGATACCTCAAAAATGGAAGTCATCAGGGATACTGCAGGCTTTGATGGCCGGGGGAAAATTAATATTTATTACCGCGATAAGCTTAAAATTAAACCTTCGGTATTGAATCGCTCGGTTTTTTTGAGGCCATCGAAGCGCTACAGCGAAAAAATAGAAAACAGAACCTACCGTCAGTTTTCAGGTTTTCCGTTGTATAGTTTTACCTCCCTCAATTTTAGTCCTGCTATGGGTGTTATTGATCAGGCCGATAGTACTCGAAAATTCATCAATTGCCTCATTGAACTTACAAGAAGGCCGGTTCAGTCATTTTCCATCGAGACCGAGGGGACTACTTCGGGCTCTACTTTGGGATTGGCAGGAAATTTTGTTTACAGGAACCTGAATATTTTTAGAGGGGCGGAGGTGTTTAGTGTAAAGTTAACAGGCGGGTTGGAGTGGCAGGCGGGTAGTTCTACCAGCGATCCTGTGCTATTGTTTTTTAATACCGTTCAAACGGGGGTTGAGTTTTCGCTGGATTTTCCTAAGTTTTTGTTGCCATCGTTCCTCGACCTCACCACCACAACATTAAGGCCCCGCACTACAATCAAAACCGGGCTTAGCTATCAAAACCGTCCCGATTATGAAAGGTATATTATCAATGGTTCTTTTGGCTACAATTGGTTGTCGAATAATTTTGTTAGCCACAGCCTTATTCCCCTGGAGATTAATTCTGTTTCCATTTTTCCTGATTCAGCCTTCCTCGCCAGGCTTGAAACGCTAAACGATCAGCGCTTGCTGAATCAATACACCGATCATTTTATTATGTCGGCAAGTTATACTTATATCTTTAATAACCAGGAAAGAAATAAAGTGCAGAATTTTAAATATTTCAGGTGGAATATCGAAACCTCCGGTAATGCGCTTAATTTATCAAGCAATCTTTCAAATGCCACTAAAAATGAAAACGGGGAATACACCGTGTGGAATATCCCTTATGCACAATATGCACGTACTAACATCGACTTTCGGTATTACTTCGCCCTGAAAGAGGATCATACGCTGGTGTACCGGAATTTGCTTGGCCTTGGTATCCCGTATGGTAATTCAAAGGTTTTGCCCTTCGAAAAAGGCTTTTATGCCGGAGGATCCAATGATATGCGGGGATGGAATTATCGCTCGCTTGGCCCGGGGTCGTTTGTGGATACCATCAGCAATAATTTCGAAAAAATGGGGGATCTTATTTTGGAAGCAAACTTTGAGTATCGCTTTCCGATTTATAGTTGGTTTAAAGGGGCTTTATTTACTGATGTCGGGAATATTTGGCTGCTCAATCTCAGCGATAACTATCCGGGAGGTAAATTTGAGATCGATAAATTTTTTAGAGAATTTGCTGTGGATGCCGGCTTTGGTTTAAGGCTCGATTTAACCTTTTTTATTTTCAGGATAGATGCCGCCACACCAATTCGCGACCCATCTTATGCTGATGGAAGCAGGTGGCAATTCAATAACTTACAGCTTAGAAATGTAATTTGGAATTTTGGAATTGGCTATCCATTCTAACTTTATTTGTACCTTTTTATGTGGGTTATGAAATATGCTGGTTGTTCTAAAACCTCATCCCCAACCTTTCTCCATCTGGAGAAGGGAGCTCCGCCGCACAAATCACCAAGTTGCTTAAATGAAATTTGATAATTGAAATAGCTAAATAATTACCTTAATCTAATATTTACTGTAATATTTTGCTCCAATCCTTAGTGTATAAAAATGAGGAAAAATTTTAGTATCGTTCAACCCTGACAGAGTTTGAAACTCTGTCAGGGTTCAAAAAGAATACGTTTTTTTTATCAAATCCAATCGGTTTAAAAAAAAACGTTTTGAAAACATTGACTTTTTGTGTTTTACAAATACGCGATAGGAAAATCAAAAATTTAAAACGGAAAAACAATCGAAATTTTGTAAGCAAAATTATCAGCAACTTTGGGCAATTGATAATAGCCATAGCGGTAAAACGCTCCCACACCTATGGTATAAACTCCCAATACATTTAGGAGCTTGTTGACTAAAATTCCCGATTCAAAATAGCCCTTATCCATAATCTTGACATCGATTCCTTTATGATATTCGGGGTGGTCGAGGGTTCCAATGCCGGCATTGGTAGCTATTGCAAATTCAGGACTGAATTTTTTGCCGCGCCAAATCAAGTTGCCAAAATTGTGGGTGTAAAACAGGAAAGCATATTTGTTGGCCAAAAATTCGTTCATGCGCTGCGTGGCAAAGCTTGTGGGTGTATAAATGGTAAAAGCGCGGTAAGAACCCCTTCCGTTGTACAAGTTTGTTTGTGGGATGGGATTATCAACATAGCCGGCCGATAATTCCAAATTCGACTGTCCCAGATATTTTATGTAAAAGTTTTTTTCAATTTTCAAATCAAATTTATTGTAGGCAAATCCTCCGTCCAAACTGCCTTTGATGCCACGTGAATACTGAAACTGCACCACCGGAAATTTAGTCCCCATCGAAATTCTGGAATCAGGCATTTCTAAAAACTTTTCTTTGAAGGCATACCTGAACCCTGCCGTGAATTCGGTAAAAATGTATTCAGGTTTATCGCTTGGAATATCCGCATCTTCGGCATCGAAATAGTAATTGTTTGTAATTTGCTTGGCATCCCTGGTAATACCAACATTAAACGTCCCATAGCGCAATGCCCTAAAGCTGACTGACGATTGTATCCGCTCGGTGTGATCCATGTCTTTGATAAGGAAATTCCTAAAGTTGGCCGGGTTGAGGATGTTTTCATTCTCACTAAAAAAATGTACCCCCCCGGTTTCGGTGGTGTAATTATAATAGGCCAGGTTTATCTTCACTTCTCTGTATCGATCGATTGTAAACGACATATTACCACCATACTTCACGGCCTGATCTCTAAATCCATAACCCGCAAAAGCTCCGGCATTAATAGTTTGCGAAAACTTTTTGCTTGTTAGTAATCCGAGCCCTAAATACAGGCCTTCATAATTGTTATACTTTCCTACTTTGGATAAATCCACATCAATTTTGCCCAGGGGAAGTCGATTATTGAGCAATGCTTTTAAAGTGTAAATTTTCCGATCCAGGTCTTCAGCCCGGCCAATACTATCAATAAATTCATAAGTTCTTTTTTCCCGGTTGGTGAGTGAATCTCCACGAAATGCCAACCAAAAATCCTCGTCACGATCTACGGCGTTTGGATCAAATGTTACCGAAATTTGATTGAATTGCCTTTTTACAAGATCAGGATTAAGCTCAATGTCCTTATTGTAGCTTTTGCCTTTTCCAACAGGAACAAAATTGTTGATTTTTACATTATTGAAAATGATGTCGGTATTCAGTTGAACCGGAAACCAGGTAGTATCGTTTATCAGCTCGTACATTTGCTGAATCTTTATTGTCAGCCCGTCCTCCGTGCGTGATGGTTCGGCAATAACGTTTTGGATGGCCCATCTGTGGGTATTTATCGACAATACACCCTTTAATCCATCGAAGTTGGTGTTGATGCCCGGGCGAAAAGAAATTATAAAAACACTGTCGCCACGTGCTGTATAAGTTGTGTCTTCAATCTGGAAGTAGTATTTTTTTGTACTTCCCCTCGAAATAGGATTGATGTAATTTTTATCCGAAATTTTTATTAGTTCCCGGTAAAAAGTAGATGATTGCAACTGCGAACTTAAGAATAACAATATGGGATCTTTGAAACCCGAAATGCGTGATGCTAATACTTTTTCATGGTTTCGGTCGGGCGACATAAATTTGCGTTCCGATACTGTTTCCATCATAAAAAAATCCTTGTCGTTTAAAAAGTTCTTTAACCTGATGTATCCCGAGTCCTGTGGGTTGAAGTCCTCTTTTTTAATATCCAGGGTATCCACCGTCATTACCATTTTATCGTAGGATGTATAGACAAACGACTTCAGTTTTTCCGGGTCATTGTTTTCACGGTTGGCGATTACATTTTTAATGATTCTGTGGGCAGGATTTTCACCGGCTACAATTACCACCTCTTCCAGTTCCAGGCTGGTGGCTTGTAGCATAATTTCAAGGTTTTTGGTTTTGGCGTGCAGATAAAAAATTTGGGATTCGTATCCCACGTACGAAAGTCTTAAAAATTCAACTTTTTCTTTAGTAACTATTTTAAACTTCCCGTCGATGTCGGTGGAAGTGCCAATATTGCTGTTGTTGCTTACAATATTTACAAAAGCCAGGGATTGGCTGGTTTCTGCATCAAGCACTTTTCCGCTTACCATATTATCCTGACCGGATGCATAGAAAATGAGAAACGAGAATAGAAATGCGAATGATATTTTTTTAAACATAGCCTGTCGGCGAATAATTAGTGATTCAATTTTTTTTTGTACTTCAGCAATTTAGAAGTTAACCTTTTCCCGACCCTCACTCCCGAAAGTTTTCAGGGATTCTTTATTTAAAACAATCAGTTTTTCTGAAACATATCATCCCAAACAATAGAATAAATTATGGCGGAATTGTAATTCTTTGTGTCGTTGTGCTTTTGTGGTTCATTATAGATACCACGGAGGCACAAAGACACAAAGAATAAAAGATTAAAAAATCTCACAGCTATTATTAATATTAGTAGTTTGATGATTAAAGTATTGTGTGAAATTGTATTTCATAAACAAAACACTAAACTGTTTAATAGTCAAAAAAAAATAAAAGCTTTCGGTACTGCCCACTGACCATTGTGGACTGTGAACTGCGGACTGCCTGCTGTAAACTGCGGACTGTGGACTGCCCATCCCGAAAAATAGAAAATCTTTGATTTTCGTAATTTTTCGAGGATGCACGGGCGAAGCCCGGCACTGCGGACTTTCCAATTTCATCATTTAGTTAATTCCCCAAAGGTGGTAAAACAACCAACTTTTCATGGCTGCAAGTTTACTTAAATTTTCTGCCATTTCATTTTTTCTAATTTTGCAAAAAGTTTAAAAAGTGATATTTCCCAATAATTTTGAAGATAAAGTAGGTTTTCATCAGGTAAGGCAAATGCTGATGGAACTGTGTGTGAGCGATATGGGCAGAAACCATGTTGACAGGATGTGTTTTCTTACACAGTTTGAAACCATTAAACTACGCCTGGGTCAAACCGAGGAGTTCCGTCAAATACTCATGTTTGGGAATCCCTTTCCGGCCCAAAATTATTTTAACCTTATCCCCGAACTTATGAGGATAAGGATGCCGGGAACGATTCTTTTACAGGAAAATCTATTCGATCTCAAAACTTCTTTGCAGTCCATCTTTGATGTAATATCTTACCTCCGGCTCTTGGATGTTGAAAAGTTCCCGTTAATGCGTGTCCTGGTGAGGGAAGTGGAGGACGAAAAAATCATCATCCGCGAAATTGAACGTATTATGGATGATCGGGGAAGAATTAAGAATTCTGCTTCTGAAAAACTGTCAACCATAAGGAAGGGCCTGAATAAGCTTTCAGGTGAAGTAGATCGCGCCATCCACAAAATTCTGATCCAGGCACGGCAAAGCGGATACGTTAACCCCAACGATGATGTAACCATCCGCAACGGCAGGCTGGTAATTCCTGTGCCTGCAACGCATAAAAGAAAAATCAAGGGTTTTATCCAGGACGAATCCTCAAGTGGCCAAACAGTGTTCATCGAGCCCGCCGAATCGCTTGAGGCAAACAATGAGATCAGGGAGTTGGAGAATGCCGAAAAACGCGAAATCAATAAAATCCTTGCTGCCTTCACCGATTTTCTGAGGCCTTCGGCAGATACCATAATCAAGGCTTACGAGTTTTTGGGGCTTGTCGATTTTATCCGGTCAAAAGCAAAGCTTGCCATGAAATTGGAGGCAGGTCTTCCCATTCTCAACGATTATCCTGTGGTAGAGTGGTGGGATGCCCGTCACCCGCTACTTTTTCTTGCACATCAAAAACAAAAGAAAGAAGTTATTCCCCTTGAAATAAAATTAAAGGATGACGACAGGATTTTGATTATCTCAGGGCCTAATGCCGGCGGCAAATCTGTGTGCCTGAAAACTGTGGGCATTTTGCAATATATGCTCCAGTGCGGCCTGCTGGTGCCAATGCGCGAAACCTCGGAAACCGGAATTTTTAAGGATATTTTTATTGATATTGGTGATGAGCAATCCATCGAAAACGACCTGAGTACTTACACATCCCATTTGCGAAATATGAAATATTTTTCTCAAAAAGCAGGGAATAAAACATTGTTTCTGATCGACGAATTTGGGACGGGAACAGAGCCACGCATGGGTGGAGCCATAGCCGAAGCAGTACTTGAACACCTCAATCAAAAAACAAGTTTTGGGGTTATTACCACCCACTACACGAATCTTAAAATGCTGGCCGACAAAACACCCGGTCTTATCAACGGGGCCATGCTTTTTGATACGCGAAAAATGCAACCTCTTTTTAAACTTCAAATTGGGAATCCCGGGAGTTCTTTTGCTTTTGAAATGGCTAAAAAAACCGGTTTTCCATGGTACATTCTTAGAAATGCAGAAAAGAAGGTTGGTAAAACCCAGGTAAAATTCGATAAGCAACTGCAACAGCTTGAAGTGGAAAAAAGAGAACTTTCGGAAAAGCAAAAGGAATTGTCAGTGCTCGAAAAAAAACTAAGAGAACTGACTAATAAATATGAAACGCTAAAAAGTGAACTCGAAACCAATAAGGGCAAAATTATAAAGAATGCACGACAAGAAGCACAGCAGATTATTGATGATTCCAATAAATTGATCGAGAATACAATTCGTGAAATTAAAGAGGTGCAGGCTGATAAAGAGAAAACAAAGGTGCTTCGCGAAAAACTGAAAGAAAAAAAGAGTGATCAGCAAAAAGAAGTACAAGCAAAAAAAGATACATCTTCAATACAGAAACTCTCAAAACCAAAAAAGGAAAAACCAAAGCACGACAGCAAAACAATTTTGATTGGTAACAGGGTGCGCATTCCGCCGCAAGTAACCGTAGGTGAAGTTGTGGAGCTTTCCGGAAAGGAAGCCATGGTTAGTTTTGGTAGTGTGATTATGAAAGTTCCATTGGCAAAACTGGTAAATGTTGGCGAGGAAGAATACCACGAAAAGGTTCTTTTTCGTAAAAGGTCTTATGGGCACATTGTGAATGATCTGAATGACAAAATGACAAATTTTAAACTTTCGCTCGACCTCAGGGGAAATAGGGCAGAGGAGGCTTCAAGCGAATTGCAGCGTTACATCGATGAAGCCATATTGCTTTCTATAAAAGAAGTTAAAATTTTGCATGGCAAGGGCAACGGCATCCTGCGAGAAGTTATCAGGGATCAGCTGAGGTTGAATCCTGAGGTGAAGCGCTTTGGCGATGAAAAAGTTGAAATGGGTGGAACCGGAATTACAGTAGTGTTACTAAAGTGATTTATTTTGGTATGTGTTTTGCGTATCTGTGGTCTTTTAATTTGTGATGAAAATATGAAATCACTGTTGTCCGTAAAAAATATAGGACTAGCAAAAGATTCTTCGCTACACTTCGTTTCGTTCAGAATGACAGGCGTTTAGGGTATCAGGGAGGGGGAGGTTGGCGGCAAAGCCGCCAACCTCCCCCTCCCCAAACCAAAACTCACAGTGCAATTGTCATTCTGAGCGTAGCGAAGAATCTATAATTTTTAATCGGACAGTAGTGATTTGAAATGTGTATTTAAATTATTTACTACCCGGTGCATACCTTGTCTCTTTGGGAAATGGAGATCAATTCATTCGTGCATTTGTGGCCATTTAGGAAAATATGAAAAATCATATCATAGAAATAAATTATAACAACTTCAATCATATCCTGAAAGACAATATTGTACTTGTCGATTTTTGGGCCGAATGGTGTTATCCGTGTAAACTTCAGCACAAAGTACTTGAAGAACTGGCAGTTGAAAATAACGACTTTTTTAAAATTGCCACCCTCAATGTTGATGATAACAAGGTAATATCTTCAAAGCTTAGCGTAAGAAATATTCCCACTCTTATACTTTATAAAAATGGGGAAGAATTGAGGCGAATGACTGGCTTGCAGACAAAGGAGATGATTATGAACCAGGTAAATAATTCTTTAACCAACAAAAAATTAGCTTAATGGAAAACAGTACAAAAACAGATAAAAGTTTAAAGCAAAAGTTATTTTCATTTTTCCCACCATTAACAATTGCCGGAATATTAGTTGGCGCAATAGGCGGATACATTTATTACGCCCAGGTTGGATGCGCTTCAGGAACCTGCGCAATAACCTCAAATCCATACATGAGCATTTTGTGGGGTGGGATGATTGGTTATTTGTTGGGCGACATGTTCAGGAAAAAAATCAAAACCCGAAGCAAAAACCGGGGAGTAAAATCGCATAGTCGATTACCAAATTGCTTTTTGGCCAGCATAAGGTGGCGTTCAATTTTTCATAAATGAAAAACCAATTATTTTTCTTTCAGGGCTGCTTCCAGTATTTCCTTTTGCTTTCTGTTAAGGCTTTTTACCACCATTTCCCACGAATGATCGATCCATTCGAGTATTAAATATCTTTCTACCGTACCATCGATAAAAATTGTATTCCAATGTATTTTACTGGTGTGGTAGCCGGGTTTAACAAAGGGGTACCTTTCGCGCAAAGCAATTGCCTTTTCGGGATCGCATTTTAAGGTTATTGATAAATCCGGTTTATCGAGAGGGATGATGGCGAACATTTTACCGGCTACTTTAAAAACCAGTGTTACATCATCAAAAGGCGTGCTCTCGGTAACGGCCGGCCTGGCCAGGCAGTACTCCCTTAATTCTTCAATATTCATTATTATTTAAGCTTAGTTTTGGATTGTTAATTATTATTAGAAAACTTGTTTGCGAATTTATTAATTAATACATTACTTTTGTAAATATTTTATTAAGTAGATATTGCTATATGTTGGCATAAAAATTGTAACTTTTTTTTAAATTTTAAATACTATAATCATGAAAAAACTCGTACTTTCCTTACTCGTATTACTCGGCTTTTTCTTTGTGTCAACAGCACAAGTGTTAGAACTTTACCATGACGGAGAACTTTTTGAAATGGGAGAAAAAGTTACAGTTGTTGATTACCCCCAGACATTTGAATTGGTTTCGCACATCTCAGTTAAAAACGTTTCAAGCCAGAATCTAACGCTGTTTTGCAGAAAAATAGAACTTGAAGTAGTTCCCGGAACTTCAAACACTTTTTGCTGGGGTATCTGCTTTGCACCCTCAGTTTATTTATCACCGCTTACCATTGTACTTGACCCGGGTGAAACTACCGATGAATTTAGTGGGCACTATAAGCCTGCCGGAATCACAGGAATCAATAAAATGTGCTATAGCTTTTTTCCTCAAAGCAACCCCAACGATTCAACCTATTTCTATGTTGATTATTTTGCCACACCAAATGTAGGTATTAATGATCTGGGAGCTAATAGGGTGTTTGTTTCCAATCCATATCCAAACCCGGCAACTTCTCAGGTATCTTTTGATTACAACCTGCCGGAAGGAACAACAAGAGCCACGATAAATATCCATAATTTGCTGGGTGCAAAAGTTAAAGAAATTAATTTTTCAGGATTTGCAGGAAAAGCCACAATTGATGTAAACGACCTGAATGACGGCATTTATTTTTACTCGGTAAAAGTTGCTAATGAAATTCAGGAGACTAAACGTTTAGTAATCTCCAGATAGATATTTACTCCAAAATATAAAAGCCCCCGGTTACCTTAACCGGGGGCTTTTTTTTTGGAATACCAATATATTGCTGGTGTTTTTATTTTTTTAACATTTAATTGGCCTGTAAATCAAGAGTTAACTTGCATTTACATCTAAAAAATTTGTATATTTAGGGCTTATTTTCAATTCTTTCGGTGATGAGGTTTATAAGCAAACTACCTCTAATTCCGCAATTATTAATTTAAGCGCTCAGCCGAAGGGTGTTTATCTTATCAAGATACAAACCTTAAATGGTAGATTCTATCAAAAGTTGATTATTAACTAACATTTCCCCCTTTTGTTGGTTGATAACAAAATCCCGCCTGTAATGGGCGGGATTTTTTATTATTAGTAATGAGTTCAGTCTAAAAAGCCATAAAATCCCTAAATCCCCCGAAGGGGAGAACCAGCCAACGCACTGGTAGCAAGGGATCTCCCCGCCAGCTGACCAACATAAAAACAGCAGTATTTGGCAAACATGATTGAAGTAAAGGAAACTTTGGAAATGTAGAGCACCGACAATATTTGTAGTAAAGATGTTCCCCGCTAGAAAATAATGGTGCAAGCCCGCCTTGCCATCGAGGCAGGCGCACCGGAATATTAAAAGTACGGATTATTGTTGATCCCTATTAAAAGCCTTGCATTTGGAACACAACATTTTTACACAAAATCCAAGTCGTTAAAGCATTACAGGTTTTTGAGCAAATTCTGGTTAGTGTCCGTCATTTTAGTTAGTTTTTTAAGTTATCAATAGCCTCGTCCTTTTGCCATTGGCCTGCCTCGCGAAGCGGGCATCCTTTTGGGTAAACCCGGGGTTATTGAAAAGTACTGGCTTTATGGACGGGCACTAATTAACAGCTTATGGTTCTTATCAATCACAACTGTCCGGTTGAAAAATATAGAAATAAATAAATTCAACCGTTTACTCAACAGATACTACCTTTCATAAACCTACGGCTACAAATCAATCATTCCCAAAGAAGTCGTTTCCCATAAGCGATATTTTTGCTTTCAGGAGGGCACGTACCATGAATTTAAAAATCCTGACTTAGGGTAATGGTTTTGTCGCATTAGACACGCTTTGTGAAACTTTTACCAAAGGCTCGCCTCGCGAAGCGGGTATCCCTATCGGGAGAGTCTTTGAGCCTTTGTGGCAAATAAAGATTAGCCGCCAAGACACCAGGAAGCACAAACACTTTTAAAAGAAAAATTTAGCGAAGGTATGATTAGTCAAATTACCATCCGGGATCAAACCGGGCATCAAATAATTGATGTTAGCAATCTGATGTTTTTTCAGCAGGATAGTCATTTTACTGTACTTCATCTTACAGGTTTTGCTACCATAGTTGCAGACCGCTCGTTTGAAGAACTGGAAATGATTTTAGCCAATTCAGGATTTTTCAGGATAAACAAAAATACTGTCATCAACCTTCACCACTTGGAATCGTTTACCAACGATACAGTAATTCTTGCAGATGGAACACGATTGACGATTTCGCGTAAAAAAGCCGATGAATTTAGTAAGGTAGCGGCATCATGCCTCCGGGACAAATGATAGCCCTGACTGGCAAATTATAATGAAGAAGGGGTTCTTCCTTAACCCGCTTTTAAGTAACACTAATCAATTGTGCTCTCCCACCGTTCACCCTCATTAACCTGCCGTTTGTTCAACGGTATATACCGTTCGCTCATTCGTGCAGTTTTTACATGTTGGGCATTGTAATTTTAGTCCATTGAAATTGCAGATTTCAAATGATGATTTTGATATGCAAAAAACAGTTAGTCCAATGGGACTGACGAAGTCTTTGACGTGTTAGAAGGCGACTTTGAAAGTAAAAATAATTAATTTAAAACTTTGAAATACAGTTAGAAAAAATTTTCAAAGTTTTGAAATACCCCCTTAAGAAATCTGATTTTAAATATTCAAGAAAATGATTGATCAAAAGAAACATAAAATCCAACATATCATGAAAATACCATTTTTCATACTCCTGAGTTTAAGCCTGCTTCTGTTCATACCAATTTGTGCAAAGGCGCAACAAGTGCAAGTGCAACTTTATCAACCACCCCCGAACCAATGGCATATTGAGGATCTATGGAACTTAATACTTACCAACACCACCAATCAAACTTTATCTGTGTATTTGTATGGTACTGTTGAAGAAGATGAAGATGGATTGATTTGCGAAGGAAAAAGCGCAATTTTTGAATTACCACCATATTTTTCCGGAAGAATTAATCCCAGGAATTTGGAACCGATCGAGGATGGATATGCAAACGCTGATTATGAAGAATACGTTATACGGACAGGTACAATGCGCACAGGGTCCTACACCATATGTGTGGAAGTATTTAATGAAAGTACCGAAAATGAATTAGGGAGAAACTGTATCATCCAACTCATTGCCCATTTGACTCCCCCTGAATTAATCAACCCAATGGATGAGTCAGCTGTAATCGTGCAGTCTCCTTTTTTTCAGTGGCTTCCTCCTATGCCCTTTGGTCCTAAACAGTCTTTCTTTTACCAGCTTAGAGTTGTGGAGCAACTTGATAATCAGTTACCGGTTGAAGCTATGGAAGCAAATTCGGCATTTTTTATGCAGCAAAACCTCCGAAATACTTCATTTCAACTTCCTGTTTCTGCAAGGTCATTTGAGCCAGGTAAAAAATATGCATGGCAGGTTACTGCATTCATGGGTTTATACGGTACGGATGAAATCGGAAAAAGCGAAGTGTGGAGCTTTGATAAAATTGAAGACATTTTAATAGTAACTCCAGTTTCAGAATTGCCGGATTGCGATTTATTTTCTGTTGAATTCAAGAAAACCATTGCAGGCGACAGTTGCTATTATAAACTTAGCATTATCAATAACGACTCCCTTGCCAGTGAGGAATTTCTGCCTCAATCATTTACCCTATCCATTAAGAATGACTCCATCATTGCCTTTGATAAAAAGGCAGCAATAACCTGGGAGCAAACTCCCGCAATAATTACCGATCCTCTTGCGAAAATAGATTGGAAATATGTACACGGGCACATTCCAAAAGATAAAACTTATATTGGTAAAGTCTTTTTGCAGGGAGGGCCTGAAAATAGTTTTTGGACAATATACTCATGGAATGATAAGAAAGGGAAACCCATCTGTAAGGACTCAATTCCATTTAATGAACCCATCTGTTACTATGAATTAAGCAATCAACCGGCGCAAGGTTATATCGGGATTTATGATAAAAAGCTGAATATTCGCTTCATCAATAATTATACGCCATCAAAAGCTATCTACATAGGGATTTTTAACCCGCTTACCATGGAGTTGGCCGGAAGCCTCACAATTGAAGATTTATTGGAAAATAATCCGGACTTTTTTGTAGGGCATGGGCTGAATCAACTTTCAATAAATCTTGACAGTTTCGATTTGCAGGCAGATATAATTTACCTGCTAACACTTTATGACATCAAAAACTACCATTACCTGAAATTTAAAGCCAATTACAATCATGAAGAAAATTAATTTGATCATTGTTGCAGTGCTGATTGTTTCAACAAGCTTGATAGCACAAACCGGCGGGCCCGGACAGCTCGAATTTATGCAGTTCCAGCAGGCCGGCACATCCGATCTGGTGAATCCCTCAACAGGTTCTTTTTCCTACCAGATACCCCTGTTTAGCATTGGCGGATACCCGATGAACCTGACCTACCAGGCAGGCATACAGATGGAAGATGTGTCCACCATGGTGGGCCTGGGATGGAATTTGAACGCCGGTACTATTGTCCGCTCACTAAGGGGGCTGCCGGATGATTTTGCCGGTGATGTAATAACAAAGGAATTTTCAGTTAAAGACAATGAAACTTATGGAGGGAAGACTGATGCTGACCTTGAAATTGCGGGGTTTGCATCTAAAAAATTATCCGGTCTTATTAAACTTGGGGGTCTTGGCATATTTTACAACAGCTATAAGGGCTGGGGTACGGAGGTTTCGATGGATGTTTCTTTATCCGCCAACAAAGGTGGTGCAAATGCCTCTTTAGGTCTTGGTGTTACCGCAAATTCACAGTCAGGTGTGGATAAGTACATTAGCCCCAATATAGGGTTTGCTATTGGAACAAACAGCAGTCAGCTTGGTGTTTCGCTAGGAAAAACCTGGTCTGTAAATTCGCAGGAAGGATTAAATAAAAGTTTAAACGTAGGTTTGGATTATACACGACAATGGAAAAATGAAAAAAAGGATGATCAGGGAAATGTTACAACTAAGGATCGTGCTGTGCAATCACTTCCGTTTGGTTTTTCTAAACGGTCTTACCTCAACAACTCTTATCAGCCCGACATAGATTATCCCTTTATTAATACATCGGGAACCTATTCGGGCTCAGTAGGCTGGGATGCCTATACGGCTGATCCGGGTATAAGAATTACAGGATACTATTCCAAACAGACACTTGAAAGAAAGATTCAATATTTCCCGGCTTATGGTATTATGCATGAAACTGATGGTATGCCTGCAAAAGCACTGATGGATTTCAACAGGGAAAAAAAGTTGCCCTATTATGCAGGCGAATCCAAAATATTACCCATTCCCTACAAAACACCTGATGTTTTTAACCTGAATGCCCAGGGGCTTTCATTGACTTTTTCGGTGAATAAAAACGACATAGGTGTTGTGGGCGATCCAACTACTGAGGTTAACTCACCTGGAAACCAATTCGGGGCTGAAGTGCATCTGGGCGGTGTATTTAAGGCAGGCGCCAATTTAGGTGTAAATTCTTCCTATCAGAAAAGCGGAAGGTGGATTCCTTCGGAATTATCTGATAAATTGATTTTCAAATCAGAGCAGAACAAATATTCAGCCGAAGGATCAATAAAGTTGTATCAGCAGCATTATTTTAAGAATCATGGGGAAATCAACAGGTTTGACCATTCACTTTTTGAACATCTTAACGGTTTTGAACGGTTTTCTTTTATACCAAAAGACGAGCAAAGTCTGAGAGGTGTGTTCGCCCACGGTACGAGTATTAATACCGAATACATCAATAAGTTTCAACCCGTGCGTCAAACCACCATCAATTACCTGACTGCAGGCGAAGCTGCAAAAATCGGATTTGATAAAAAAATCCCTTACCACAGATTTGATAACAATTCTCAAACAGTTTTTACCGTAGAAAGAAACGGTTCCTATCGCAAAGCACATCATTTATCCGAAATATCGGTTACCCAGCCCGATGGAATGAGATATGTTTTCGGAATCCCCGTTTACAATACCACACAGAAAGAAGTTACTTTTAATGTTGTTAAGGTTGGCGAAAGCGTTGTAGATAAAGTAAACAATGATAAAAATCTTGTCAGTTATTCAGTCGATGATAATGATAAGGATAATACAATCAAAAATACCAAGGGAATTGATCATTACTTTGAATCGATGACTACCCCTGCTTATGCCACCCAATTCCTTATTACGGCAGTGCTCAGTCCTGATTACAGGGACCTGACAAGCGATGGCATCAGCGATGATGATGTGGGAAACTATGTAAAATTCAGTTACTTTAAAGAAGATTTTCGATACAGGTGGCGCTCTCCTTCTCCTATGGAACCAAATCAGGCTACTTATAACAAGGGTTTAAGAAGTGATCCTAATGATGATAAAGGAACTTATGTTTATGGTGAGAAAGAACTCTGGTACATCCGGTCGATAGAATCCAAAACAGAAATTGCCAGGTTTTTTTACAGTAAACGCAAGGATGGTTTTGGTGTACAAGACGAAAACGGTGGAATTGATCCGGATATGTTTTTACGTCAGTTGGATTCTATTGTTGTCTATTCGATGTATGATTACACAACAAATCATTTCAATGCTACACCCATAAAAACCATACATTTCACTTATGACCAAACCCTTTGTAAAGAAATTAACAATGCTATCCCGGCTGGCGGAGGCAAGTTAACCCTGAAAGAAGTTGCCATTAGCTATGAGCACTCACAAAAAGGCATGCTTACACCGTATGCTTTTGATTATGGCAACTTGCCCAATGGCAATGTTGTAAACCCAAAATATAATACCAGAGATGCAAACCGCTGGGGTTATTATCAGGAACATTCAGGCAATGCGTATAGTGATTGTGATGATAGCAGCCCTTTATCAAATATTGATTTTCCATACTCTTCACAGGATCGTGACACGATGAACAAAAATGCTTATGCCTGGAACCTGACTGACATTACCATACCCGGCGGAGGAAAGATTAAGGTGGAATATGAAGCCCATGATTATGCTTACTTGCAGGACAAACAGGCCGGGCAGATGTTTTTAGTGAAAGGATTAATGAACCTGAATAAAAATAAACTCGACACAACAGATTTAAAGATTTATTTCGAGGTACCGGGGACAATTACGAATAAAGATCAACTACTCAGGCACTGTCTTCTGGACATTTCATCGGCACAGCCAAATCTGTACTATAAATTCTATGTAAAGCTCAGAGATAATTACTACGACTATGTAACCGGGTATGCCGGCGTTGCGGATTGGGATGTTACCGTGGAAGATAATATCAATTATGGCTGGGTACAACTGGAGAATGTGGAACTGGACGATGACAACCCAGATACCCTTACGAATAATATCCACAAGTCTGCCATCCAGTTTATGCGCATAAACAGGAACAGTCTCATTTTTTCAAGTGGTCAGCCAAACCCTGAAGACCTTAAAGGTTTTATTGAGGGACTTCCAAAGGCATTTATAGTCCTCGGAGCACAACTTTTGGTATCATCGTTAGGGGGGGTAAATAATTATTGCAAGATAAGAGGACTCTCTAACGAAATAATCTTAAATAAAAGTTTCATCCGCCTCTACAATCCCACGAAAGATAAAATTGCCGGAGGAAGCCGTGTGGCAAGGATCAGTATCAACGACCGTTTTGGCGGGATGACCGGAGGAGTGCATCAGAGTAGAGCATATACCACTTCGTACTACTATACAACAGAAGAAATTGATCCTATTAGCGGAGATACTTCCATCATCAGCTCCGGCGTTGCTGATTATGAACCCATGATTGGCGGGGATGAGATTTCCCTGAAAAGGCCCATTTTTTGTTCTGACCACAAAAAGAAAGCCCCTGACAACGAATTCTATGTGGAAGAGCCTGTGAACGAATCCAATTTCCCGTCGCCCCAAATTATTTACAGCAAAGTAACACAAGTTACCAACGAAGATGGACAGGGTGTAGGCAAAACCGGGAAAGTGGTAAATGAATTCTTTACAGCAAAAGATTATCCGGTTAAGGTTGGGAGGACAGGCGTGGATGAGAAACGTGATAAAACCGATGGGAAAGCTTTTACTATACCCTTTAAATCTAATAACCAGCAACATGATTTTGCAACAGTTGCACAAGGCTATTCCATAGAGCTGAATAGTATGAGCGGTATGCCAAAAGCTACCTGGGTTTTTAATGAAAATGGCGACAGGATTTCAGGCGAAACTTTTGAGTACGCTGATGACAATGACAATTTCATAACCATCGACCGTCTCGGAAGGATTAATAAAAACGTTACACTTGGCGTTTCTGTGGAATATACCATTGACGGCAAAAAAAGCTTCGATGAGATGAAAAACAATACTTTCTCAGCCAATTTGAATACCATTATAATAATTGCTCCTTTCCCTATAATAGTTCCACTTTATTATAATGTATCCGAACAAAAACAATTTCAATCCATCGTAACCAATAAGATCATCCACCGCAATGCTTTGATGAAACGCCACACTGTGTACAGCCAAACGGCTGCTGTTTCGACCGAAAACCTGGCCTACGATGAAGTAACTGGTGAGGTGCTGCTAACAGTTACCACCAATGAGTTCAGCGATTCCCTCTATTCGTTCACCTATCCTGCCTGGTGGATGTATCCCGGCATGGGGCCGGCTTATGAAAATACAAGGATGCACATTAGCAGCAGTAATTATGATCAATTCAAACAATTCCTCAAGCCCGGCGATGAACTTAGATCACCAATTAATGGCAACAGGTTATGGACTGCGGAGAATACAGATAATTTTTTAACCGCTATAAATGATGGCGTGTCACTATCCGAAAATACGGACTACCTGGTTTATTCTTCCGGAGCAAAGAACCTGCTCAATGAGAAGGCTGGGCAGGTAGTTACCTGGAATTACAATCCCTTGAGCAATGGTGATATCATTTCTTTTAATCAGGCTTCCATTTTGAACAGTAGCGTGGTGGAATTCAATGATGAAGCCGTACGCTATTGCGCTTATTGCCCGAAAAGCAGCGCAGACTCTTCAAATTCATCGGGAATATATGAATTAATTGGACCATCTGAAACCACCGAACCTGCATATGCCCCATCTGATTCTCCGGGGCCTCAAATTCAAACGGATACTATAACTATCAAAATAACTCCTGACAATTCTAATTATCCAATAGAACTCCAAAAGATTGAAAATCCCCTTGGTGAGCCAATAGACACTTTATTAAACATACCGGACAAATCTTATAATCAGATTGTACCTCCTGATACATCAATTTTTCAGCATGTTTCGCCTGCTTACCACTTTGCAAACTCAATGTCGAATGATGTAAGTATCAAATTGAAACCAGGCCAAACCTCCAACTTTACTGCATCTATTGAAAACAAAAGCAACCATTGCGGATTTAAGATCGGGAAAACAGCTTACAGAAACTATGGATTGTCGAACAATGCCAACTTCATTTTTCCTGATGAACCAATACTTGAAAATAGCATCACCATCAATCGTGAGGCACTGGAATGGAATAACAATTCCAATATGCCGCCAATTCATGCTCCCCCTCAAAATCCTGAAGAAGCGTTGGATGTAATTAATCCTTTTTTGTCGGGCAGAAAAGGTACATGGAAGCCCAAGACTTCACGATTTTTCTTAGATGAACGCACCCATGGAGACCTGAACACCGGGGAAACCAATATCAGGACGCAGGGTTTATTTGAGACATACAACGATTTTTGGCTTGTGCCGCCGGAAGACTCAACTGTGTGGGTTAAGGATACTAATAACTGGGAATGGAATGAAACGGTAAACCTGGTGGATGTGGATGGGCAAATCATCGAAACGGAAGACCGCATCGGACGGAAAACAAGCAGCCTGTTGGGGTATAAAAATACGGTGATACTGGCACAGGCATCCAATGCCGGATACCACGAAATCTTTTACGAGGGTTTTGAAGACTACCAAAACTCCTTTTGCCCATCATGGAATTATTTATATGTTTCAAAAAGAGTAACTACTTCCGGCAATGAAAGTATTGTTAATACTGAATCGCATTCCGGAAAATACTCACTTAGGGTTAATAGTTCCTTTTATTTATATCCGATGCCACCCATTAACAGTGAGGCCGGAAAATGTATTGGTGGCTTTTACCCTTATCATACCCAGGCGGACAAAACCTATTTGTTCGCATGTTGGGTTAAAGTGGATAAAACCAAACCTGTTTTAAGCTGCAGTGATGCTTCGGTGGTAATTACGATTGCCGGCCAATCGCTTACACTTCATTCTGATGGCCCTGTGATCGAGGGCTGGCAAAGAATAGAAGGGACTTTCATTGTTCCCACAAACGCGGAAAATTTGCAATTTAAACTGGAAAAGGGAACTGCCACTACCTACTACGACGACATACGCATTATTCCCTTCGACGCGAACATGATCGCTTATGTGTATGACGATTTGAACCTGCGGCTTACTTACATTTTGGATGAAAACAACTACTTCACTAAGTATGAATACAACAATCAGGGTGAACTTATCCGGATAAAAAAGGAGACGGAAGAGGGAATATTGACCATACAGGAAGCTTATCAGGCATTAATTAAAAAAAGAAACTAACCATGAAAACAATAAAAGCGATCCTATTTTCTGTTGCGTTCATCCTGGCAGTTTCTGCATCGGCCAGGGAATACCCCAGGGTAACCCATGCAATGCCGGGAACTTCTCTTCTCGGCTTCTCTCACGGCGATACATTGCGAATGGAAATTGAAATTCCTATGCCTGGCACGGATGTCTTGAATTCGTCCGATAGAAAAACCAGCTACATCAACACAATATCCCTTGTCCTCAACAATCACTCGAATCTGACTGAAGATGTGAAAGTAAGTATTTCGGGAAATATTTTATACCAGATCATCACCAGCGATACTCCGCGAAATGGACCGATTTCCCTGGAGATAGATTTCAAATCGGGAGAGGCTGAAAAAAGTACCATCTCTGAGGCTTATGCTTTTTCAGACGCCTGGAAGGTGGAACTATTGATAACAAATGTAACAATCCTTGGAGCTGAAGAAGAAGCCATATCCGACGAATTAAAAATAATATTGGGACAATTGCTCGAAGTGCATGTAACATTTCAGGAAGAAAGTTTTGTGAGGATAGATTACAACAGCACTGTCAGCAACCTGATTGCATGTAACGATTACCGGACAGATGAAGTGGTAATTGCCTGGGACCAGCTCCCGGAAGCGGAGTTCTATGAACTGGAATATACCTTTGTGGACGATTACACATCCAGCTATCGTATTCACCGCAACCCCAACACCAATCCTTTTAATTTCAGGGACAACAGCACCCGCGTTTCTTTAACTGAAAGCTATTACCGTTTGCCCAGGCTTTTCGAAAGAGGTTATCTGTTATATAGGGTCAGGGCGATTGGAAGGGGTGGCGACAAACTGCAAACTCCGGTTCACTGCGAATGGACCAACGAAACCAATGCCGGAATGCTTGACGTTTTTGACGACAAGATATTTTTATCACCGCACATGAACGACCTGATGAACTGGCAGGCGTCCACCACTTTTGCTGAGGAGGGAAAGCGCAGCGATGTAGTCAACTATTTCGACGGTACATTCAGGGCAAGACAGACCGTTACGGGAATAAATCTTGGAAAAAAAGATCCTGTATTTATGTTTGAAGGCCTCACGGCAGTGACTCAACCGGGATCTGGTGGTATGTCTGGATGGCTTTTGGAAGGCACCAATGAAACCGTTGAATCTATGGATCCCAATGAATTTGTTATCTGGACACCTTATGACGGTTACATTAACCTTTTAGCCTCTGTATCTGCTATTGAACCTGCTACCTGGACGCCTGGCGATGGTTTCACTCCTATCGAATCGGCTGTATATACACCCTCAACTACTCTGGTATCCTACAATCCCCCTTATCCAACACCGCCAGCTTACTGCAGCAAGCTGGGCAGCGATCGTGTAAGGGAGGTAATTGCCGGCGAAACCATTTACGACTACCAGGGCCGGCCGGCGGTAAATGTCCTGCCCGTGCCCACCAACTCGAGGAAGATAAAGTTTTTTCGCAGGCTCAATATCAGCGAAAGCTCAAATAAGCCATACAATTTTGAAGATTTTGATGCGCCAAGTTATAGTTGCTCCGGTCCTAATAAATTATCATCAAACCTTTATAGCGGAATCATGGACGCCGCCGCGTATTATTCACCCAACAATCCCAATAAGCTTGGATTTAATGCCTTTATCCCGCAGTCGGAAGGTTTTCCGTTTTCCCAGGTTTCCTATCTGCAGGACAACACCGGCAGGATTGCCGCACAAAGCGGGATAGGAAAAAATTTTCAGTTTGGCAACGAAGATAGCAGGATATCCCGTTTCTACTATGCAGCGCCCAACCAGGCCGAACTCGATATGCTGTTTGGCACCGAGGTGGGCGATGCCATCAGGTATCAGAAAAATGCCGTGCGCGACCCCAACGGGCAGGTTTCCGTTGCTTATCTTAATCCTGCCGGGCAAACCATTGCCACCGCCCTGGCCGGTGAAGCGCCCGAAAACCTGCTTCCCCTCGATCACCAGGTACCAAACCAGATCAGCGATTCCCTGATACATAAAAACGTCCCGAACATGGATGACAAAACCATGATCACCGAACACCAGTTCATGGTGTCATCAGATAATACCGAATATTCCTTCAGCTATGACATTTTGCCCGAAACACTTTCGGCAATGGTTTGTGATTCGTCGATCTGCCTGGATTGTATTTACGATTACAGCCTTACGCTGAACCATGTGGAAAGCTGCACCTCAGAGCCTCTTTTTAGCTTTTCCGGTACAATTGGTGAATTGCTGAACGACCAGGGACAGATAGACCTGGAATGTCAGAATGATGCCGGCACCGGTGATTACCCGCACTCAATAATAGTAAGCCTGGATGTTGGCACCTACAACCTGACTAAAAAGATACAGGTGAACGAACAGGCTGCTTTGGCCTACGTTAACGAAATTCTTAAGGACACCTGTCAGTTCGTATGGCAAGGTCTGTTGAATGAAGCATTATCGGCCATTGACACCATGGACTGTTACCGCTCTTGCCTCAACTGCGACCAGCCTCCTGTACCGAATGCTGACTGCGATACCGCCTATTGCAAGCCGGATATGAACCGCTGCGAAATTATCAGAAACATGATGCTGGCCGATGTTAGCCCGGGCGGGCAGTATGCGGCTTTTACCAGGGATGTAAACAGTATCGTATCTTCTGAAGATTCTTTATCCTATTTTAATCCTGGTGAAAATTGCATGTTGCCATCTCTTTTTTTCGAAAACGATAAAGAAGAAAAGGTATATGCATTGCTTAACGATTATTTCCCGGATGGTAAACCAAATAATTTCTTCACCTATCTGGTAGATAACTGGCGCCCTGAATACGCTGATTCACTGCTTCCTTTGCACCCCGAGTATTGCATGCTAGGTTGGTGCGACAGCCTTGTAGTACAAGAAACCCTCGATTTTGATGTACTGTTGCAATCCACACCTTATTACAAGGATGCCGATAGCCTGGAATTTGTTCAGGAAGGGCATTCTGCTGTTTATGAATTGTTATTTAAAGCAGACCCTTGGTTTATGGACAATCAGAATCCTTTGGACAGTGCCTTACTCCTCACAAAACTTAAAAACTTCCCCTGCCCATCCATTCCTCCTCCGGATTTTCCAACCGACCCAATCCCCATCGACAAGATAGCTATGCAACTGGCATATTGTGCGTATCATAATCCGCCGGAAGACATGATAGATATAACGGAGGGTAATCCCACCACCGTTAAAGTGGGTGTATCACAGATTAACGAAAGCTCCATCATGCCTTGTGACTTCCCGCCTAACTATTTCACTTACCACTCATTCGGCTCAGACACAGCGCTCGCCGACCTGGAATGGCATTTCCTTCGCTCACTCTACCTTTCGGCGAAAAATGACCGCATTGAAAAAAGCATGAAAAAATTTGCAGAAAGTAATAATTGCAACATCAGATGTATCGGAGCGAAAAAAGCATTGTCACATTTTACCTTTGACGACATAGAATATCCGTGTAATTTATTTACCAGCCAATTCTTAAAAAACAAAGAAAGGCGGTTCAATTATGGCATGTCAGTTTACCTGAATGCCATGTTAGAAGCAGGTACCCCGCTCAACATTACAAATATTGGCGATATTGACGACCCCTGCGCCATAAGCCTTGCGATAACCCAACAGGCCGAAACAATAAATGCCAATTTCAGCGACAAGTATTTCCCCGAAGATTTATGCCTTGATGTGACTGAGTGTGATATTGCCCTGGCGTTATTGGAAACGATGAATGAAATGCTGCAAGAGTTGTCTGTAACCCCATCAGGCAAGGTTATCTATACTGAAGAAAATGATTTATTACCGGATGAAATTATAAAAGCTGGAGGCATCTCAAACATTAGTTTTTTTCGAAACATTGATAAAAACAGAATTGAATTTCTCTTCAGTCTGACCACTGCTTGGAATGAAATTCCATATCTGATTACAGAAAATGATACAATTGCTCCAATTTCATTGTGCTGTATTAAAAACCTTGAATGTGATAGTTTAGGATTTATTTGTAGTTTCGAGCTGGTTGTGTTGTACAACAATGGAGTTCAGCAAAGCATTGAGGTGGAAGATTATTTTGATTTCTTTTTCAATTCCTGTTTTGAGTCTGGGTCAAGTGGTGGAGGTGAAATAAGTGGATGTGACCCAACTGAAGATTTCGATGCAATTATTGAATATTTGAATTGTGTTTTTCCATTGGATGAGGAAGAATTGATTGATTGTTTACCTGATGAACTTATAAACAATTATTATTACGGGGAAGCTGTTTCTGTTCTCATAGATACTGCTGATAATGAATTTAAATTGACCATAACTTATGTTTCCGATGGAGATACTGTGGATTGTCCAATCACTATTACCCCGGAATCGCCAATAGTCTGGGATTCTGTATCTGTTGATGAATCTACATACAACGGGTGTTATTCTGATTGTACCCCTAAAATTATTTTTTCCGATGGAACTGAAGCATCAATCCTCGCAGAATGCTGGGGCCTATGTTTATTTACCTCCACCTTTGGCGGGGGAGGTTCCATAACTCGAGACCTCGCCACCCTCGATTGCGAAGTCAGTTCTTTCAATGAATTTAAGCTGTACAGTGCACCACGAAAGAAGAATCCTTGCGTTGACAAACTCAAAAAAAGGGCCTACGCCAACGCCGCTTTGTACTACTGGCAGTGGGTTGATAGCATGCAGGCCGACCTGCTTGCCCGCTACTACGCCAAATGTATGGATGCCACCGAAAGCCTGAACATGGCTTACATCGACAAGCAATACCATTACACCCTCTATTATTACGATCAGGCCGGCAACCTGGTGAAAACCATTCCTCCCGCCGGGGTGGAGATATTGTCCGATATAAAAGTTGAGAATGTGCAGGCTTCACGGGCAGCGGATTACAATGCTGCTGTTTTGCCTGGGCATTTCAAGCAGACGGTTTACCACTACAATACGCTTAACCTGCCCCTACGCCAAAAGACACCCGATGCCGGCGAAAGCATCTTCCTCTACGATGGCCTGGGACGCATTGCCGCCTCACAAAACGCCAGGCAAAAGGCAGAAAGTGCTTTCAGCTATCTGCTCTATGATAAGCTGGGACGGGTGGTGGAATCCGGTAAAGTAAAACAATCTCCATTTGAAACACTGGAATCACAAGCTCGTGATTTTGCTGCCTGGAGTACTTTTATTTCTCACCAGGCAAACCGCACTGAAATAACAAGTACCCAATACGACACTCCCTACACCACTGTCATTAGCCAGAAATTTGGCAGTGGCGGCCAACGCAACCTGCGCAGCCGCGTGGCTACGGTAATGCACTTTGAAAACAGCAGCAAACTTCAGGGAAAGGAATACACCCACGCCAGCCATTACAGCTACGACATTGCCGGCAATGTGTATAAAATGATACAGGATTATCCCAATGGCGAGATTGGCGACAAGGTTTTTGTGTATGACTTCGACCTGCAAAGCGGCAAGGTAAACAGCCTGACCTACCAGCCGGACAAAGCCGACCAGTTTATCCACCGCTACGGCTACGATGCCGCCAACCGCCTGATAAAGGTGGAAACCAGCGAAAACGGCCTGCATTGGGATACCGATGCCGAATACTTCTATTACCGCCACGGCCCGCTGGCAAGGCTTGAGCTGGGTAGCGACAAAGTGCAGGGGCTGGATTACCTCTACACCCTGCAAGGTTTTATAAAAGGCGTGAACGGCACAAGCCTCAGCCCCGAAACCGATATGGGCCGTGATGGCTTAATTGCAGAAGCAGGCCAGGGAGGGGCGCAACCCGCTATTGAAACCATTACCATAAACGGGCAAACCATCCAGGTATTCGTCCAAAGCCAGGTGTTTGGCAGCAGCTTCAACGGTCCCGGTTACGGCGCTATGCATAACGCCGTGGCCCGCGATGCCTTTGGCTATGTGCTCGATTACTTTGAAGAGGATTACAAACCCGTAAGCCCAAACACTTACCTTGACGGCCTGAACCAGACAAGCGGACAGGTTAAATACCTCTACAACGGCAACATTGCCCGCATGTACACCCAACTGCAAAAGCTGGGCAATGCAGGGTTCAATTACCGCTACGACCAGCTCAACCGCCTTATTTCGCAGGAAGGCTGGAAACTGAACAACGGCAGCATGGAAGCTCTGGGGCAGGCCTATACCATGAACCTGAGCTACGACCCTGACGGCAACATACTAACCCTGAACCGGAACGGCCATGCAGGTAATCTGGAGATGGATGAACTAAGCTACCGCTATTATGCAGCCGATGGATCCATTTTTGAACCGACACTTGTAAAAATTCCCAAAAACGCCACCAACCGCCTGGCCGGAGTAAGCGATGCAGTACCGGCAGGCAAATACCCCGAAAACAATTATACTTTTGGTACCGTAACTGACGTTGACAAACAAAGTATGAACAACAACTACAAATACGACGCAATTGGCAACCTGATAAGTGACCACGCCGAAGGCATTACCAACATAAGCTGGAACCTGCAAAACAAGGTGAGCCGCATAGAAAAAACCAACGGCACACTGCTTGAATTTGCCTACGACGCGCTGGGAAACCGCGTGATGAAAGCGGTTAAAGGTACAAATACCGACCTAAAAACCTGGTATGTGCGCGATGCACAGGGCAACACCCTTGCCGTTTATACCAAAAACGAACTTGCGCCAGAAGAAGAAAAAGGTTTGCGTTGGACAGAAGCCCACCTCTATGGCAGCAGCCGTTTGGGATTGTATAAACCCGATAAGCCGATATCCCCGGCAACAACCGGACCGCCAACAACAACCCTTGGTGACCCCGGATTTATTGACCCCGGAAATGTACAATACGAGCAGGGAACAGGCACAGGGGGGCCACTCACACCCCAAACAATTTATGTACAAATCCTGCCTTACAAAACCACCCGTGGCTACACGCATTACGAGCTTAGCAATCACCTGGGCAATGTGCTGGCCACCATTAGCGACCGCAAGCTGCCCGCTACCGATGAAAACGGCCTCCTTTCCTACACCGCCGACCTTACCTCCGCACAGGATTATTATGCTTTTGGCATGTTGATGCCGGAGAGGTCATTTAACTCAAATCTTTACCGTTATGGTCTGAATGGAATGGAAAAAGATGACGAAATCAAAGGTTCAGGAAATAGTTTTACAACCTATTGGAGACAATATGACCCAAGACTAGTTAGGTGGTTAAGTTATGAACCAAAACCAGTAGCATGGGAAAGCCCTTACTCTGCATTTAGAAATAATCCTATTATTTTTAATGACCCTGCAGGTGATACCCCAAAAATTTGGCCATTTGGTAAAGATAAAAAGCAATTTAATCACGTAAAGAAAGCCAAAGGGAAAAATAGTAATGGAAGCAGTTCTGGAGTGGGAAGAGGTTCCAGTCCCAAATGCAAACGTTGTAATAATGCAGGTGAATATATTAAAGATAACATTATAAGTGTTATCCCTGTTGTTCCAGAAGCAGCACCAGGCTCAGTAACATATAATAATGCATCTAATTTAGTTAATAACATGGAACGAGATGAATCCGGTAGAATAAAATTATATCTTACAGGCTTTCAAGGGTATGGTAAAACTCCTGAGCAGTTAAAGAGCTTAACCAAAGAATTTCTAAATTCTAATGGACAGATGTGTCAAGCGATATATGATGCATTAATCCAGAATTTGATCCAGAAAATGGCAAATGCTATGGTTTTAAACTACAACCCTTTGATCTCTGTTGATAACATACTGATGACAAGCAACGATTTTCGTCTTAATCAAAATGCAATTCTTGTGAAGAGAGCAAGTATCGCACGTTTTCAATATTTGTACCCTGGATTGTTTGGTTATAGAGATAGTAACCTAATGAGTCCTAAAGATCATGCTCAATTTAATAACTTCCCTGATAATTTTACCTATGTCGCATTTAAAACGCAGGAGCATTCTAATGTTATTCATTTTATTCAAACAATATCTGGTAGTCCCGTTGGCAATTGGCAGACTATCCCAAGTGCTGGTGAATGAATCTTTCCTAATTCTACTTAGCTGGTGCGGTTTTGTAATCCGTGCAGGATATTTTCCTACTAAGCTGCATTTGCAATGCCGCTTAAACAAAGCGTAAATTGTATTTATGCAAGAAGAAACAGAAAGGGCAAAAGGAAAAGCGTACTTTAAATGAATTCAATGCTATGAAAAGCATGTACACTTTAGGTTTCGGCATCATCCTGCCGGTGTTTTCAGCATCACCGGCTGCACAGGAGCTTAGTTTTCATGGTGCCCCTGCACACCGGGCAAAGAGCCAACATGCAGGGCCACGGGCAGGATTTGCCGGCATCTTTTTTCAGGAACAAGCTCTAGAGTAAGAACAACAGGGCAGGGTGCATAGAAACAAAACCTGACAGTGTTCTTCCGCCTGCGCAGATTATTTTGAAAATGTTACCTTTATAGGAATGGGAACAACAGAAAGGATATTTTAATCAAATCTATTCATCTATACTAAATTTAAAACATAAAAAAATGAACAAAATCAACGCTCTTTTAGCACTCACAGTTTTGGTAGCTTTTTTGGGCACCCGCTGGGAAATGACAATAATTGCTGATATTCCAAGCACCGACAGGCACGCTATTCAATTTGCCATTTTGGAGTTTAACCCGACCGAAACATTTGTCGGCGAATTCTCAGACGAATATCTTAAGGAAGCCCTTAAAACAGCAAAAACCGATGAGGAAAAAGATGTTCAGATTAAATTTGCCACCATGGTGAATTGGGACATTTTATTTAAAAAAGTTACTGCTGACAAACTTTCTCTATTGAATGAAAAGGACACCTGTTACCATACTGAAACTGAAAGTGAAGTGATGGAGATGAGTCATTCCAAAAACAGATGGCTGACTTCAAAAGCATTTACAATTGACGGCAAACCCTATTGTTATGCTGTACCCTTTGTTGTTTCAGACGGATCATATCAAACTTGCAAACTCGACGCAAGCAACATGATCTCATTGGTCGAAGTCTATCAGAAACAAATCATAAAATAAAGGAGGGTTTTTACAGAAACTACTGCCTTGCAAATATCGGCTAGCGGTATATCCAAAAAGTATCCTTTCCCGAGGTTTTCTTTCAGTGACCCTGGCTGATATGGACATCCACGTGCGGGCCATAGAACCTTGCCATAAACTAATTAGAGTTTGTCTTTAAAGTAGCATTTAGAAAAATATACGATTTCAGATTAAGGATTTTAGATTTCAGATGTTGGTGTGTATCAATCAAATCTAAAATCTCCAATCGTTAATCATCAATCTTAAATCAAAAAATCATCGACTTTATGGACACGCACTAATTAGCATGAAGCTATTGTTGTTTTATTGGTTAATTTCTTCCTTTAACCCTGTCAGCGTTTTCACTGCAGGCCGTTTTGCTTTTTGATATTTGTAACAAAAAGATGAAAGGGAAAAATATACTTCTGATCCCAATCCCGGGAATACTTAGGGCCTACTGAAAAACTTCTAATCCATTGTTATTTAATAAATTAATCCTTAATATTTGATTCCTTATGCAAGGTTTTGGAGCTTGTTTATTCAAAAAACTTGCATCAAATGTTGCGGTGCGCTGCACCTTTTTCTGGTAGGCCGGATAGAATTCTATAAAGATTATCGGTGCTCCGCACCTGGAAGAAAAGCTCCGCCGGCTGGCGGAGCGATAATCTTTATAGAAACATGTAATGATATTGACACGGAAGGTGCAGCCCGCCTTGCCGTCCATGGTGGCCTTCTGTAATAGCGAGGCAGGCGCACCGAAATATTAAGGCTAATAATATGGTTTTGTGTTTTTCAGTAAGCCCTACTTACAGCAGTCAATTTACAAGGCCAGGAAAGCCCGTCGCCTGTTCAGTTCCATGGTTCCAACACCTTAATCGGGCTGTACTCCAATATGCAGGAATTTGGCCAGGAAATTCCCCCTTTGTTTTTCCACAACGAGCTGAAAATGACCCTAATTTCAGGATTTGTTTTGCAGACGCCCAAGTATTCACCCTAATGGGTGGTTTCATCACCGGTTTTCACGCAACATGCCGTAATAATTATAAGCGGAAATAATTTCAGAAAATAAAATATTTTTTAAAGTACAGCTTATCAATTCTTTGCAAAACCAAAAACCACTAACATTCTTTAAATCAGAGCAGGGCACGCCCTTTGGCTTATAGGTATTTGTAACAAAAAAACAAAACAAGTTCTTACACCTAATCAAAAATAAAACGCCATGAAAACTACCAACATTTTTAAAACACTCATCGCGGTGTTTATGTTAATACCCGCGATACTGCATTGCCAGGTTACCGAATCCGTTTTAAATGGAAGTGCAGGCAAAAAAGCAATCCATGCCCCGGCATTTAGAAACCTGCTTTACGGGCAACCCTCCAATCCCTCCAACGAACCGGCTATTCCCTCTCAGGATTTTACTGATCTGCCGGATCAATCATGTCAGGGTACTGATGAATTAAGGTCTGTTGGTGATGACTGCACAGACCCTATCAATGTCTCATCCCTGCCCTTTACTGATCTCAATCAGACAACTTCCGGAAGAGGTAATGTTTACGAAAACACTTGTTTGGATGATTTTGACGGTGGAGAAGACATTATTTACGAGTTGATTCTTGACTATGATGTAACCATTTGTGTTACCCTTGACCCTAAAGGAACACCACAAACTGGTATTGCAATTTCTGACGAATGCCCGCTCTCATCCAACTGTTTGGCAATAAGTCGTGATCTATACAATGGAGGCGCTATTCCGCATGGTTTCACTGTTGCATTGGATGCAGGTGATTATTACATTATGGTGGATACATGGCCAAACCCGGTCTCAATTCCCGATTTTGATTTAATTATTGAAGTGCTGTCCGGAGTCCCACCAATAATATATGCCGGTGATGATAATACAATTTGTTGTGGTGATCAATACGAAATCATAGATGCCATAGCTTTCGATTACTCCGGGCTCCAATGGACAACCTCCGGCGATGGGTCTTTTAACGATGAAACAGTCGAAAACCCAACTTACTTTCCGGGACCGGGTGATTGTGAAAATGGCCTTGTAGAGCTTTGCCTTACGGGATTTCCTATTGATCCATGTCCCGTTTCTGTAACGGATTGTATGCTCCTTTACATAAATCAATCACCAGTTGCTGATGCAGGGCCGGATATTACTATTTGCGAAGGTGAGCCGGTTCAGCTTGATGGTGTTGCTTCATCTTACGCATCTATACTCTGGTACACACCAAACGGCACGGGTTCTTTTGATAATAATACAATACTTGATGCGGTCTATACTCCAAGTGCAGACGATTACACTTTGGGTAGTTTTGATCTTTGTCTTATCGCTTTTGGGATTGAGCCCTGTGACGATGTGGAAGATTGTACAACACTCACATTGCTGGCCTTACCTGAGGTTTCTTTCGATACGATTGAAAATTTCTGTCATAATTCGCCTCCTTACCAATTGACCGAAGGTAGTCCGGCAGGGGGTGTCTATAGTGGCCCCGCGGTGGTGGATGGCTGGTTCTACCCCGAAGTTGCAGGAGTTGGGACACATTTACTCACCTATACTTATGCCGATGAATATGGTTGCGAAAATTATGCTCATCGTGAGCTTATCGTTGACAATTGCACCGGCATTGATGACCCTTCCGGAAAATCGGTCTTGGTTTTCCCTAATCCCGGAAACGGCAGGTTTACTTTAAAATTCAATGGAAACACTGAAAGTGAATTTCAAATGAGAATCCATGGTTCAGATGGAAGCTTGATTTTGGAAACAAATATCACTTTGAATAGCAATCATAATACTTTCATCGATCTTACTTCCCAACCAAAAGGTATATACTTCCTGACACTTATTTCAGGAAATATTCAAACAGTCAGACTAAAATTATTAAAAACGGAATAATTTGTTAAGCTGCCGAATGATATGGAACTTGTATTGAGTAGCATTTTCAGAATTAATAAATAAAAAAATGAAAACTATAAAAATACTTCTAATCCTAAGCTTGCCGCTCATAGTATCAGTAACATTGCAAGGTCAGGAAAGCCATTCTCATGTTCAATTCCATGGTACCAACACCTTCATCGGGCAGTACTCCAATATGCAGGGATTTGGCCAGGAAATTCCCCCTTCATTTTTCCACAACGATCTGCAAATGACACTCACTGCGTATGACATTCCTGTATCGGCAAGCTTTTTCCTTACTTCCCAACAGTCTGATCAAAGGCAAGGCATTGATAATTTCAGGATTTATTTTGATTACCGGCAAATGCTCCGGAACAAAGGGCTTACCCTTAGCGACAATATAGTTACTGCCGCAGCAATGTCGGGCCTGAACAAACTCGAAAACACCAAAACAGAACTTGAACAATCAGGTGATTTGTTAAATGGGGATATTGCCGGTTTTCTTGGCGAAGTTGATTTACAGCAAAAGGTTTACACAATGGCACAACAGGAATTGCAGGAAGCACAGCAGCGCGGGGATGTGGAGGTGATGGAAAAAGCAAAATCACGCATGGCCGAAGCAAAAGCAGCCAAAGAAAAAGCAATTTCTGCCTACGAAAAAGCTAAATCATTGATGGAAGAACTACAGGCAAAGCTTAAAACAACTTTAGAAGCAGTTGAAAAAGCCAAAGCCCTTGTCGAAAAGGCCAAATCACAAACCTACGATTCGAAAGAAATCAGGAAAAAGGCTGAAGCCAAAGCCAGGGAAACCTTGCTGCCGGGTGTTTCGCGTATCATGTCATATTTTACAACCCTCGAAATCGGGAGATGCCGCCCCAACTATAGTGAGCTTACCCTAAGAGGAATCCCTGTTTCGGGGGTGAATATCGAATTTACGCCGGGAAAATTTTACTCGGCCTTTACCACCGGCAGAACCAAAAGGCCAATCATGCGCGATACAATAGTACCACCGGTATATGAGCAAAACATCATGTTTGGTAAGTTTGGATACGGAAAAAAACAATCAACCCACCTTTACCTTACCTACCTCCATGCCGAAGATGACATCAACTCGCTGCCTCCGAGCCCTGAGACGGATACCACTTTGTTGCGCGCCAGGTCAAACTATGTTATCGGATCGGAATTAAAACTCTCATTCTTTAAACGAAAATTCATCATTGAGGGCGAAGCTGCAGCTTCGATGCTTACACGAGATATGGAAGCCCCTACGATGGACTTGTCAACAACGGATGTGCCGGATTGGGCATCTGAGTATTTTAAACCCAACCTGAGTAGCAGTGTTGATTATGCTTATGATTTGAAGACGAGCCTTAAGCTGAATACCACGAAAATATCAGGAGGGATGAAAATGATAGGCCCCGGATTTAAAACACTTGGCAATCCTTACCTCATGAACGACAGGCTGACCTACCATGGCAGCATCAAACAAACTTTTGCAAAAAGGCAGATAAGCATAGCCGCTTTTTACAAACAGCACAGCGACAACCTGATCAACTGGAAAAAAGGGACATCCCAAACAGTTGCCCACGGGATTACTGCAGGATTCAGATTCAGGAAAGCTCCTTATCTGATGCTTAGTTATATGCCTTTTACTCAGGAAACGGCCCATGACACAGTGGCGTTTACAAATCAGGTTACACTAATAAATATCATATCCGGCTATAACTACAAAATCGGTAATAGTCGCAGCATGACCAGTTTCAACTTTTTCTATCAGGATTCAAAAACAGGGATAGACTCAATTGCCGGTCCTGTAAAAAATAATACTTATACACTGACAGAGACGCTTAGTTTTAAGAAGCCGGTAAGTATTTCCACATGCATATCCTACACCCAATCAGCATTTAATGGCCGGGAAACCGAAAGACTCATGCTCTCATTTAGAGGCTCACTGATGGCATTTAAAAACAAATGGAGTAATACGCTTGGCGTTAACATTTCACATCAGGATGCACAACATCAGAAAATCGGTTTCCTTTACGATTCCAGGCTGCAACTATGGAAAGGGAGCGATCTTGGCCTCAGGATCGAAAAAAATATTATTGATGATGTTTTTTATTCAGATGTCCGTGTCAATGAATTCATTGCTCAACTAAGCGTAAGAATTAACTGGTAAACGTTTTTTGATGGTGTTGTTCCCATTTGAGATTGGGCAATTGTGTAACTTGAAGTGCTAAGTCAGGTTTTCAATCAAACCTTTAAATGTTATAAACTGGTACGTTTGACTGATTGGAATGTCATCGAAGCGAAGTAAACAATGTCAGCAACAAATCACAGCTGGTTTTGCCAACTACGCCAACCCATCCGATGGTACTTTCACCATCGCGGGTGTGGTTTCAAAAGTCAGCATCAGGATTGTAAATATTTTTGGGGAGCAGATTTATCTTGGTGAACTTAAGCTGCCGTCAAAACCTGATCTCTCTACCCGGCCAAAGGGAATTTATTTTATCAGCATTGAAACCTTAAATGGAACATATTATCAAAAGTTGATTATTAACTAACATTTCCCCCTTTTGTTGGTTGATAACAAAATCCCGCCTGTAATGGGCGGGATTTTTTATTTTATTGGGTATTATTAGCAACCGACAAAATAATAAGAGATGAAAAAGATTCCTCACTTCATCCCGAAGTTTCGGGATTGCGTTATTAATGACAACTATTTGTAGGGAGTTGGAGTACACATTGCAGGCAAGACCCCCGCCTTGCCGCCTGTAGGTGGCCTAAACTAAAGGCGAGGCAGGTCTTAATCGCAAGCTCCTTGCCAATGACAAGTTTACGTAACAAGCTGATTACAAATAATAAAATAGATTTCTCAGTCCCCGAAGGGTCGGGGCAGGCTGCTGCGCTCCATCGAAAAGACAGGGCAATAATCTTGTTGGGGGGAGAGGAACATCGGGCGCAGAGCGCCCGATGTTCCTCTCCCAATACACCCCAAAAGAAGCCCTGTCTTTTCGATGCCGCACGTGCGGCAAGAAATCTTTTCCAACTTGTCAAATCACTATGTGCGCCAAATTTATTTGGTCTTTTGACTTGAGGTGACATCGCTTCCGTTTTAGTTATGGGAGGAGGTGAATCGGGCGCATCGCGCCCGATTCACCTCCTCCCCTTAAAGCGTGAGCCTTGTCATTCCGAATCGCCAACTGGCGGTGAGGAATCTGGTAAATTTACTCAGACAGTAGTGATTGATATAAGAATTTGAAATAGGATGGGGCTTCTTAATGAAACGCTGCCATCAACAAATCAATATCCTGGTATGAAATGTCGAACTGATCGCCAATAAGTTTGTTGGTGAGTGTGCCTTTGAAAAGATAAACCCCTTGCCTAAAATAAAAATCTTTGCTCAACAATTTTTCCATTCCGCCCGATTCGCCTGCTTTAATAAGCAAAGGAGCAAAAAAATTACTAATTGCTATTGAGGCAGTTTGAGGGTAACGCGAGGCAATATTGGGCACACAGTAATGTGTTACTCCGGCATGGGTAAACACAGGATCGTTGTGAGTGGTAACTCTTGAAGTTTCAACACAGCCACCCTGATCAATGCTCACATCAACGATAATAGCTCCTTCTTTCATCCTTGCCACCATATCTTCGGTAACTATAATCGGGGAACGGTTATGTTTTGAATGCATGGCGCAGATGAGCACATCAGCCGACTTCAATGCTTTTTCCAGTTCCGATTGCTGAATGGTTGAGGTGAACAGATTGGGGTTTATCGTTGCCTTTAAACGTTGTAATTTGTAAATTGAATTATCAAAAATCTTCACCATTGCTCCCATGCCCGTGGCCATTTTACAGGCGTATTCCCCAACCGTGCCCGCACCTAAAATTACAACCTCCGATGGGGAGATGCCGGTAAATCCCCCCAACATTTTACCTGCACCAAATTTTTCGTGGCTCAGGTATTCTCCGGCAATCTGAATAGCAGCAGTGCCTGCAATTTCGCTAATGGATCTTGCAACGGGCGAGGCATTGGATTTATCTTTGATATACTCAGAAGCTATAGCGGTAATCTTTTTCCCCATGAGCGTTTTGAAATACTCCTTTTTGAGACCTGTCAAGTGAAGCGCACTAAGCAGTGTTTGATTACCCTTCATGTAATTGATCTCGCTAAGCGACAGGGGAGCAACCTTTAAAACAATATCCGATATAAAAATTTCTTCGGCGGTATCCACAAGCCGTGCTCCGGCTTCGGCATAATTGCTGTCGGTAAAATGTGCTGCCAGTCCTGCTTCGCGTTGAATAATTACTTCGTGGCCGTTTTCAACCAGCATATTTACGGCATCGGGAATTAGTGAAATTCTTTTCTCCTGAAAAGATGTTTCTTTGGGTAAGCCAATCGAAAACTTTTTTCCTCTTCCTGAAACCTCCAGCATTTCCTCCCGTGGCATCAATTGCTCATTACTGCTCAAGTTCATGTATTGTGATGTTTATTTGTACTTAAAATCAATGTGATTTTCTGCATTTTAAAATCCAAATATACAATACATTTTGATTATTCTTGATCCCACTATCATTTTTGTAGATACAAAATTAACGTACTTAAAAAAAATAGATTTCTCAGTCTCCGCCAGCCGGCGGATCCATCGAAATGACCGGGCTGGAATTATAGTCATGGGGAGTTGAGAGTGGGCGCAGAGCGCCCACTCTCAACTCCCCATAAAAATATGCTAACCTCGTCATTTCGATGCCGCACCTGCGGCAAGAAATCTATTAACAATATTTCATCAGAAAAAGAATAAATATGGTGTATTTAGCAATACCTTTCCATGAAATTCGCAGTAGAACCTTATTTTCAAAATGAAAAAGTTCTGTTATCATTTTCCGGATCAATCTCTATCAGGATTTTGATGGCGCTTTCCGGAATAATTTCCTCTATCAATTCAGGCCATTCAATCAGGCAATAATTACCACTATAAAAATAATCATCAACACCGAGGTCGATGGCTTCGGCCAGTTTTTTTATCCTGTAAAAATCAAAATGAAAAACACTGGAACCATTTGCCGTGTTGTATTCGTTGATGATGGCAAAGGTTGGACTGCTCACATTATCCGTTACTCTCAGTTTATTGCAAAGTTCCCGGATAAATGTTGTTTTCCCTGCACCCATTTTTCCGTAAAAAGCAAACACACCAGGGTTTGGATATTTTTTCAGTAGCGTGTTTGCAATGTTTGCCAGGTCGTTGGTTGAAGTTGAAATGTATTGACTAAGCATAATTGTGAAAAAAAATAATTGGACTCAAAAATCATTATTGTAGAACTTTTTGTTCTTCGATATTAGATAGCAACAGGCAGTCCTCAGTTGGTGTGGCTTGAGAATTAAAGACTGAGGACTGCCAATCCCGAAAAATAGAAAATCTATGATTTTCGTAATTTTTCGAGCCCGCCTTGCCCGCCTTGCTGGCGAAGCGGGCCGCCAGTGCAGGCTTTTGTATTGGCGAGGCAGGGATGCACGGGCAAAGCCCGGCACTGAAGACTACTTTGCACGCATTTTAATAAACGGTATCAACACCTCTTCCATCGAAACCCCTCCGTGCTGGAAAGTATTTCGGTAGTAGTTTACGTAGTAATTGTAATTGTTTGGATAGGCGAAAAAATCGTAGCTTTTGCAAAATATGTACGATGAACTTATGCTTCGCTTGGGCAGGAAAATTTCTTCGGGGCTTCTAACCTCAAAAACTTCTTTCTTATTATAATTAAGGCTTCGGCCATTTTTGTATCGCAAATTTGTATTGGTATTTCTGTCGCCAATAACTTTTACAGGATTTTGCACACGTACCGAACCATGGTCGGTGGTTAAAATCAAATTCAGCCCTTTACTGGCAATATAACGCATGATGTCGTATAGCGGAGAATGTTTAAACCATGAGATGGTAATGGAACGGTATGCACGCTCATCATCGGCCAGCTCGCGGATAATTTCCATTTCGGTGCGGGCATGCGATAGCATATCAACAAAATTGTAAACAATTACATTGAGGTTGTTTTGCATCAGGTTTGGCATCGAATCTACCAGTTTACGGCCTGCATTAAGGTTGAGGATTTTGTGATAGGAAAGTTTTACGTCCTTACCCCAACGCTTTAATTGCTCGGCTAGTAATTCTTCTTCGTATTGATTTTTGGTACCTTCCTCATCTTCATTTACCCAATATTTCCGATATTTCTTTTCAATTTCTGAGGGTAGTAAGCCTGAAAATAAAGCGTTTCGGGCATATTGTGTTGTGGTGGGAAGAATACTGTAATAAATGTCATCGTTTTCGATTCGGAAAAATTGTTCGAAAAGTGGCTGCAAAACCTTCCATTGGTCATATCGCAGGTTATCGATTAAAATGAGAAAGGTATTCGAATCCTTGTCAATATTCGGGATCACCCTTTCTTTTAAGAGTGTATGCGATAGAGCAGGTTTATCGTCCTTGCGGCCATTAATCCAATCTAAGTAGTTTCGCTCGATAAATTTTGTAAAAACCTGATTGGCCTCTTCTTTCTGCATTTTTAGCACTTCCATAATGCCTTCATCGCCCGATTTTGCAAGGTCGAGTTCCCAACGGGTCAATTTTTTATATACATCAATCCATTCCTGATGATTGAGGTTGTTTGATAATTCCATGCCGATATTACGAAAATCCTGCTGGTAGGCATGTGTTTTTTTCTCGCTAACGATTTTCCGGTTTTCAAGGTTTTTTTTCAGACTTAGTAATATCTGGTTGGGTTTTACGGGTTTGATGAGGTAATCGGCAATATTCGATCCGATGGCATCTTCCATAATGGCTTCTTCTTCGCTTTTGGTTATCATAACCACGGGCAGGTTAGGTTGCAGCTTTTTTATCTCGGCAAGTACTTCAATTCCTGACATCCCCGGCATGTTTTCATCCAAAAAAACGATATCAAATGCTTGCTCGTCCAGCATTTCAAGTGCCTCGTTTCCATTGTTGGAGGTAAACACATCATAGCCTTTATGCTCAAGGAAAATAATATGTGGTTTTAAAAGATCAATTTCATCATCTGCCCACAAAATTTTGATTTTATCCATTTATAAGGAGGTTTAATTAATAGATGTATTTTTGCTTTTTCTAAAAGTTATTATTTAACAAGGATTAACGGCTTATTATTTCATTGACTTAATATTTTTTAACCTCATCGATTTTAATAATTATCCCCATAGTTACTGAGAGTGTATCGCTTAGATAAAATTTGCGGAATAATAATATTTTAAGCCTTCCGGCGAATTGTGGGGATAGTTGCAAAAACAACAATTCCAAGTGAACAGTAAACTACAGAATAAAAAGAAAATTATTAACGATCCGGTTTATGGATTTATAACCCTGCCCAACGAAATTATTTTCGATATTATCGAACACCGGTATTTTCAGCGGCTCAGGCGAATAAAGCAACTGGGGCTTACACACCTGGTTTATCCGGGAGCTTTGCACACCCGCTTCCATCATGTGATAGGAGCCATGAATTTGATGATGCAGGCCGTGGAGGTACTCCGCTCGAAAGGGCGCAAAATAACAGAGGATGAAGCTTTAGGGGTTTACATTGCTATTCTCTTGCACGATGTTGGTCATGGCCCTTATTCGCATACGCTCGAAAACACCCTGGTGAGCAATCTAAATCATGAGGAATTATCCCTGCTTTTTATGAAAGCATTAAAGCCGGAAATGGGCGCTGTAATGGATATCGCGATTTCAATTTTTGAAGGAAGCTATCCTAAAAAGTTTTTGTACCAGTTGGTTTCCAGTCAACTCGATATGGACAGGCTCGATTATTTAAAGCGCGATAGTTTTTTTACAGGTGTTTCCGAAGGCGTTATCAATACCGACCGCATTATTAAAATGCTCGATGTTGTTGACGATAACCTTGTGGTGGAAGTCAAAGGGATTTATTCGATCGATAAATTTATTGTAGCCCGCCGGCTGATGTATTGGCAGGTTTATTTGCACAAAACAGTTCTTTCGGCTGAACATACACTTGTTAATATTATAAAGCGGGCGCAACAACTTGCCGGAAATGGTGAAAACGTGTTTGCAACATCTGCACTCAGGCCATTTATTTACAAAAATATTTCGAAAAAGGATTTTGAGGATGATAGGGTTCATCTTGAAAATTTTGCCCGCCTTGATGATTTCGATGTTTTTACTTCCATTAAAGAATGGGTGTTTTCGAAGGACAAAGTACTTTCCACACTTTGCAATAATTTGGTAAACAGGAATCTTTTCAGAACTGAAATATTAAATCAGCCGGTTGATAAGCAAAGAATTGCTGATATCAGAAATCAAATTTGCAAAGCCTATAATTTAAGTGAGGAGGATGCCGCTTATTTTGTAATCTCCGACAATGCACACAATAGTGCCTATAATCCCATTCACCACAGGATTAACATTGTTTTTCGTGATGGCTCGGTTAAAAATTATTCTGATGTTTCAGATCAAATCAGCACTGCCTTGCTTTCGAAAACCATTGTGAAGTATTTTATTTGTTATCCAAAGGAATTTGATTGAGGTATTCAATTTTAAACAATTCGTAATTAATTATCGAATAATCTGTAAATTGCGCACCTTTTAAATGTATAATTTGAATAAATCCGTATGATTTTTAAAGCAATTGAAATTGCAGGAATTTTAAATGGCAAAGTTGAGGGTGATGGAAATGTAAGCGTTCATAAACTTGCCAAAATAGAACAGGGCGAACCCGGTTCCATTTCCTTTCTCGCCAATCCCAAATACACACATTATCTTTATTCTTCCGATGCTTCCATTGTTATTGTTGATGACGACTTTATAGCAGATCAGCCTGTTAAGCCAACGCTGATAAGGGTAAAAAATGCATACATAGCTTTTGCCGAATTGCTTGATTTTTACAATAAAAATAAGCTTGATAAAAAGGGTATTTCAAAAAATGCAGCCATAGCCGATTCAGCAGTAATCGGAAAAGATGTTTACATCGGTGATTTTGCAGTACTTGGCAAAAATGTTGTAATTGGTGATAATTCTAAAATCTATCCCCAAACATACATTGGCGATAATAGCTCGGTAGGAGCAGAAACCACAATATTTTCCGGCGTTAAGGTATATTCCGATATCATTATAGGTTCAAATTGTGTTATTCATTCAGGCGTTGTAATTGGAGCCGATGGTTTTGGATTTGCTCCACAGGATGACAGCAACTACAAAAAAATTGCACAAATTGGAAATGTGATCCTTGAGGATAATATTGAAATTGGAGCCAATACCACTATCGACAGGGCTACGCTTGGCTCAACAATTATACGAAAAGGGGCTAAAATTGATAACCTGATACAAATTGCCCACAATGTTGAAATTGGCGAGAATACAGTTATTGCCGCGCAATCCGGTGTGGCGGGATCAACCAAAATTGGTAAAAACTGCCTCATTGCTGCACAGGTTGGAATTATCGGGCACATTAACATTGGCGATAATGTAAAAATTGCTGCGCAATCTGGCGTGAGTGCATCGGTTAAAGAAGATTCCATAATCTTTGGCTCCCCGGCATTTGATGCGCGTGATTATCGCAGGGCTTATGTTCATTTCCGAAACCTTCAGAAAATAGTTAACCGAATAGATAAATTGGAGAAACAAGGGGTTTCAAATTCTTAAATTATCCTATTTATTTATGAGACCAGTCTAAAAACCCTCAAAACCCCTAAATCCCCTAAAGGGGACTTTACCAAACTACTGATTTTCAGTACTTCTTCCGTCAGCTGACGGATTGGGGTAAAAAGGACTAAAAATCAGTAGTTTGGGGGTTTATAGCCTAAATAATATATTTTTAATACTTTTGCACGGCTAAATTTTGCACTTGACGGAATTTATCTATTTTGCCTGTAACCTTACAAGGAGAAGGCTGAATGAAATTTCAAAAGGGCATTTTTTTTAGTATTGCGGTAATTTAGAATTGCCATTTGCGAATAAGTAAATGATTTAAATGATAGTTAAATCGACTTAAGGATAATCATGACATTACAAAAGACCATTGATAAGTCTGTAACAGTTTCCGGAATGGGACTGCATACAGGAGCCAAAGTAAACCTTACATTTAAGCCTGCCCCAGCCAATCATGGATTTATTTTTAAACGAATTGATCTCGAAGGCCAACCCGAAGTAAAAGCCGATGTTGAAAATGTTACCAGCACCGACCGGGGCACCTGTATTGAGAAAAATGGTGCAATTGTTTACACCATCGAACATGCGCTTTCAGCGCTTACCGGAATGGATATCGATAATTGCCTGCTTGAAATTGACGGGCCCGAAATGCCAATCAAAGACGGAAGCGCAAAATATTTTGTAGAAGCAATTAAGTCGGTTGGTGCGGTTGAGCAGGAGTCCGAGCGTGAGTATTATGAAATTGATACTGTACTTAAATGGACGGATAATGAGCGTAAAACTGAAATTATTGCCCTTCCCTCAAAGGATTACAAAGTGTCTGTAATGATTGATTTTGGCACCGAGGTTTTATCGACACAAAATGCCTCTTTAGATAATTTTTCCAATTATGAATCACAGATTGCGCCTTGTCGTACTTTCGTGTTTTTGCACGAATTGGAGTATTTGCTTCAAAACAATCTCATCAAAGGCGGTGATTTGAGTAATGCTATTGTTTTTGTTAATAAGACAGTTTCGCAGGAAGAGCTCGATCGTTTGGCCGAATTATTTAATAAACCCAAAGTTGAGGTAAAAAAGGAAGGTATTCTCAACAACCTTGACCTTTATTTTAAGAATGAGCCTGCGAGGCATAAACTCCTGGATGTAATCGGTGATTTAACCCTTGCCGGAAAACGAATCAAAGGCCACATAATTGCTACAAAGCCGGGTCATGCCGCCAATGTAGAATTTGCCAAAGTCATTAAAAAGCATTTCGCAAGAGCCGAAAAAGAAAATATTCCGGTTTACGACCCAAACCAGGAGCCACTTTATGACATTAACGGGATCATGAAGTTTTTACCGCACAGGCCGCCATTTCTGTTTGTTGATAAAATTATGGAAATGAGCAAAACTGATGTTATCGGTATAAAGTGCGTAACCATGAACGAAGGCTTTTTTGTTGGGCATTTTCCCGGAGAACCTGTTATGCCGGGCGTTTTGCAGATTGAAGCTATGGCACAGGTAGGTGGAGTTTTAGCGCTTAATTCTGTTCCCGATCCGGAAAATTATCTCACCCTGTTTTTGAAAATTGAAGAAGTTAAATTCAGAAATAGAGTAGTACCCGGCGACATCTTATTATTTCAGCTTAAGCTTATAAATCCGATTAGGCGGGGTTTGGTTTATATGGATGGTGCAGCCTACGTTGGAAAAAAATTAGTAATGGAAGCGCGCATGTTGGCACGTTTGGTAAAAAAAGATTAATAAGATGAATCAACCATTGGCATATGTTCACCCACAGGCTAAAGTTGCAAAAAATGTTGTAATTGAACCTTTCGTTAACATTGAAAAAAATGTTGAAATTGGCGAAGGAACCTGGATAGGCTCCAACGTTACAATAATGGAGGGCGCCCGTATTGGTAAAAATTGTAAAGTATTTCCAGGGGCTGTAATATCAGCCATCCCCCAGGATCTTAAATTCTCGGGCGAGGATACCCTCGTGAAAATTGGAGATAATGTAACCGTGCGCGAATTTGTAACCATAAACCGCGGTACCAAAGCCAACAACGAAACAGTAATTGGCGACAATTGCCTTTTGATGGCTTACGTCCACATTGCACACGATTGTGTTATCGGCAATAACGTTATCCTGGCAAATGCCGCAACACTTGCCGGCCATATCACCATCGATGATTACGCGATTATTGGAGGTATGACTGCCGTGCATCAGTTTGTGCAGGTTGGCGCACATAGTTTCCTGTCGGGTGGTGCCCTGGTGCGTAAGGATGTCCCACCTTTTTCAAAAGGTGCCCGTGAGCCCTTATCTTATGTAGGCATAAATTCAGTTGGTCTTCGCAGACGCGGATTTTCAAACGAAAGAATAAACGCGATTCAGGATATTTACCGTACCATTTACCTCAAAGGATACAATGTATCGCAGGCCGTAGCCATCATCGAGGCAGATGTGCCGGCTACACCCGATCGCGATGAAATACTTACATTCATACAAAAGTCAACAAGAGGATTGATGAAAGGATATGGCCGGCTCGAGAAAAAATCTTAATATAACAAAATCAAACTTTTAGTGAAATAGTAAACTCAGAAAATATTTATATCAAATTCAATTAAATTTTTATGGCAACAACATCAGACTTTAGAAACGGATTAGTAATTAATTTCAATGGCGATCTTTTCTCTATTGTTGAATTTCAACACGTGAAGCCGGGCAAAGGCGGGGCTTTTGTTAGGACAAAACTTAAAAATATTAAAACCGGGAAGGTAATCCCCAATACCTTTAATGCCGGGGTAAAAATCGACATTCAAAGGGTTGAAAGGCGTTCTTATCAGTTTCTGTATAAAGATGGTGAAGATTACCATTTTATGAATACAGAGAATTTTGAACAAACTTTTATCCCTGAAACTATAATTGATTCACCTCAATTTTTGAAAGAAGGCGCTACTGCCGAAATAGTTTTTCATGCCGAAACCGAAACCGCGCTGCTTTGTGAGTTGCCGGCAAACGTTGAATTACAGATTACATACACCGAACCCGGCGAAAGAGGAAACACTGCAACCAACACCTTTAAAGATGCTACCCTGGAAACCGGCGCTATTGTAAAAGTTCCGCTATTTATTAATACCGATGAGATGATAAAGGTTGATACGCGTAGCGGTAGTTACCAGGAAAGAGTTAAAAGTTAAAAATATTATAGCTCAATAATAATTAATCTAAGACACTATCAATGGTTATGGTTAATTTTAAACATCAACTGTTACAAGTGTGATGGAAAAGACAAGATAAATAAAGAAGTCTGGATTTGGGTAAAATGGTAATAATTTATCAGTTCCTTGTTTTTTTGGTAATTTTACCCTCATGAAAATTTTAGAATTACAGAATATCATAAGGAAACTGATCCAATTAAGTTCTGAAAATGAATGGGTGGAATTTAAAGAAAATAATCATGCTCCAGAAGGAATTGGAAAACGAATTTCGGCCCTTTCTAATGGCGCATGCCTACAAGGTCAACCTAAAGGTTATTTAGTTTTTGGTATAAAGTATTTATTAGAATTGGAAGTTATACGAAAGAACTGATTGAATATCCAGAAAAAGAGAGACAAATATGGAATAATAAACAGAAAATTATATTTGAAATCGAAATAGCAAAACAAAAACTATCCACTGATGAAATTGTAAAAATCATTGATGAATACAAATCAAGAAATGAAAAACTGGCGGATTGTATGAGAAGAATGAGAATATGTGAAGAATTGGGTAGCGGTATTGATAAAGCAATACTTGCTGTCGAAATGGCTCAACTTCCTGCACCCGAATTTCTGGATATGGAACGACATACAAAAGCAATACTCTTTTCCTATATTGATTTTAAGGATTTGAGTAAAAGTGATAGAGTCAGGTGTTGTTACCAGCATTGTTGCCTTAAATTTGTGTCAAACGATAAAATGACTAATAAATCATTTCGAGAACGATTTAGAATTGATCCAAGAAATTCAGCAATGGTTTCACGGGTGATTGAACAAACTATTCAAGCAGGACTAATTAAAAATGATGACGATGAAAATTCTTCAAAAAAATTTGCGAAATATATTCCATCTTGGGCTTGAATCTTATTTGATTGACAAATTACAAATTAGTACTTCGTGATAATAATCTGCTGATAAACAGCAACTTCTTATTTGATTGGGAAATTACATTGACTAAGAAATGAAAGGAAAGGAAAGGAAACATAACCATAACAGGCTATAAATTCAAGCGGGTGTTTAGTGCTATAAACAAACTATGGAGAAACACCTGCCAGAAATTTATAGCGATTCGATATGTGTCTTATTTTTTACAAAAAATTATTAATGTTAATTCGATAACTATGAAATTCGATAAAGTTTACACATTAAAAGAAATCGCAGCATTCATCAGCGCTGAAATAATTGGAGCAGAAAATCACGAGGTGAGAGGCATTAATGAAATTCATAAAGTTGAACCCGGTGACCTTACTTTTGTCGATCATCCTAAATACTACGACAAAGCCCTGAATTCGGATGCCACAACCATTCTCATCAATAAAAAGGTAGCGTGCCCCCAGGGAAAAGGTTTGCTGATTTCAGATGATCCCTTTGCCGATTATGTGAAGCTGGTGAGAAAATTCAGGGCTTTCGAGCCTGCAACTGCTGCAATAAGCCCATCGGCCCAAATTGGTGAAGGCACCATAATACAGCCCACGGCTTTTATTGGCAACCATGTTAAAATCGGGAAAAACTGCATTATCCATTCCAATGTTAGTATTTACGACCACGTGATTATTGGCGATGATGTGATTGTTCATGCCAATAGTGTCCTGGGAGCGGATGCTTACTATTTCCAGCGTAAACCTGCCGGTTATCGTAAACTGGAATCCTGCGGCAATGTTGTAATTGGCAACAGGGTTGAAATTGGTGCGCTTTGTACTATCGATAAAGGGGTTTCGGGCGATACAATTATTGATGAAGGTACCAAAATGGACAACCATTGCCAGGTAGGCCACGACACTTATATCGGTAAAAATTGTTTAATTGGATCACATGCCGCCATTGCCGGGGTTACACGCATCGAAGATGATGTTATCCTTTGGGGCAGGGTTGCCATCAACAAGGATATTATCATTAAAAAAGGCGCAATCGTATTGGCTACTTCAGCGGTCGATAAGACCATCGAAGGTGATGGGAAAGTATATTTTGGAGCACCCGCCGAGGAAGCACGCAAAAAGTGGCGCGAAATGGTAGCCGTGAAACAACTGCCTGATTTGCTGAAGAAGTTAAAGTAGATGTGATCAGCATCAAATTTTCTGGTTGAAGGGTTTCTATTTAGTTAATAGTTATTTGTGCCGAAGCGGAGCTTCGAGCATGCACGGGCATAGCCCGGCATTAATAGTTATTGGGCTTATCAACAGTTAAAAGTTCATGGCCGCCCCAAGTAAATGAAACAAGTTCTTTGTCTTCGTGAAGGCTTCAAAAGTTGGGTGCTTTGTTTTTCTCCAACGCGCGGGTTTGTCCGGGCTGAAACACGGCCACAGGCCAATACCCCACCCAGGCTAACCCAAACCGAAACACGGCTCAAGGCCAAAACCGAAACACGGCCTGCCGCACTAAATAAGGCCACCCGCACGGCCAAAGGCCAATGCCGAAACACAGCCGCCCTAAGCCATCGCTGATTCAACAGGCCAAATCCGGCGCACGGCCAACCTTGCGCACGAGGCCAGCTATCTAAGCAAACCTTGCCTCACGCCGGGGCAGAAAGATAAAGGCCACGAAACTTTAACATGCGGCTCATGGCCCATGCCGCGGTGGGTGCATCGGCCAAAAGAGAAAATGTTTATTTTTACGAACAGAAAAAGTGCTTAACGGTTGGAGGTAATTGCGGCACAGGCCATAGCCGCTGACCGTTATATGGCATAGTATGAGACCTTGAAACATTGAAAGTTAATACGAAGGACTGATGATTTTTTCGTATCTTGCAAAACAAATTGATTTGATATGAGGACTAATGAAATAATAAGAGAAATCCAAAGATTGCCGATTTCAAAAAGGATATATGTGATTGAGAAAACCATCCATTCAATCAGGACACAGGAGGATAAAAATGTAATGAAAAAAGCCGCTGATGCATTATATTCTGATTACAAAAGTGAAAATGAATTGACAGCATTTACCAACCTTGATTTCGTAGATTTTTATGAAGCAAAATGAAGTTTGGTTAATAAACCTTGACCCGACAATTGGAGCGGAGATTCAAAAGTCCCGACCTGCAATTATTGTAAATAACAATTCATTAGGAAAACTACCTTTAAAAATTATTGTCCCGATTACCGATTGGAAAGACCGATATGAGATAGCTCCTTGGATGATTAAAATTGAGCCAAACAGTAAAAATGGACTGACAAAAGAATCTTCAGCAGACTGTTTTCAGGTGCGTTCTGTGTCACAGGATAGATTTGTAAAACGACTTGGTGAATTATCTGATTTGATTATGAATGAAATACGGATTGGATTATCAAAAGTATTATCGATTGATACTGAATAACTACGCCCGCTAACTTTTTGTATAAGTACTGGCAGGCGATATAGTAAATACCAAGGCTTGTAGCCCGCTTCAACTTTTGTGTAATTTGACAGGAAATCGCCTGCAAACGGCAACTTTTCATACCGCCGACCGCTGTGCTTAACGGCAAAAGAGCATTTCGTTTAAACATTTGGCAAGGATTAGTGATATTTTCGTAATTTTGTACTTATGGATAATAAAGATTTAAATAAGGACAAATTAATTAAATATTGGATTGATGGGTCGGACGATGATTTTGAGACTATGATGGCTATGTTTGAATCTAAGAGATTAAATTGGTCTTTATTTATTGGACATTTAATGATTGAGAAATTGTTGAAAGCGTATTTTGTTAAGGTAAAATCAGATTATCCACCTTTTATTCATAACTTATTGAGGCTTGCTGAGAAAGCTGAATTGAAATTAACAGATGAAAAAAAGGAACAACTTGTGACTATCACGGCATTTAATATCAATGTAAGGTACGATGATTATAAGATGAGCTTTAAGAAACAATGCACACCTGAATTTACTGCTGATTGGATTGATAAATTAAAAGAACTAAGACCATGGATAAAAACATTGATATTGCAATAGGTAAATATTTGGATTTAATCAAGGGTAAATTCTCCAATATAGAAAGTGCCTATCTATTTGGTTCCTACGCTAAAGGGAAATCAACCGCTGATAGCGATATTGACGTTGCATTGATTTTTACAAATTTGGATGACTCAAAACGATTTGACATTCAAGTTCAATTAATGTTATTAGCAGCACAAATTGATTCAAGGATAGAACCACATCCAATATCTCACGAAGACTTTAATTCAGCAAACCCTTTTGTTGTTGAGATAAAAAAGTCTGGGATAGTATTAGCTGCGTAAGACACATAAGCACGACTGTAAATCATGGCACACAGCCGCTTAACGCTCATATAGAAAAATGTCCCGTCCCGATAGCCATAGGGAGCTATCGGGACGGGAACTATCGGGAGAAAAAAACTATACCAATCACTAAAAACCTTCCCGCAATGGAATGGCTGCGAGCCATATTTGCGGAACATTAATGGCAAACATAAATCGATAGAGACACAATGAAAATTAAAACAATAGTGAAAGAAGTAAAAGAAGAAATTTTAAAAATCATAGATGAATTTAATAATGATGAATTCTTTTTCCCTGGAGTTGAATATCTTGACGGAACAATAAAAGGAGCATTATATGCTGGCAATAAAGCCTACCCTCCAATGTAGTTGAAAAAGCTAAATATGGATTTAGAAAAATATAAACCAAACCGGGAGTTTTTGCTTTACAAAACACCCAATGGCGATGTAAAAGTAGATGTGCTTTTGCAGAACGAGACCATCTGGATGCCCCAAAAAAAAATTGCCGAACTTTTTGATGTACAACGGCCTGCCATTACAAAGCATTTAAAGAATATTTTTGAAAGTGGTGAGTTGGATGAAAAAGTGGTATGTTCCATTTTGGAACTACCCACTCAACATGGTGCTATTGCTGATAAAACGCAAAACAATCCCACCAAGTTTTATAATCTGGATGCCATTATTGCAGTGGGCTACCGGGTAAACTCAAAACGGGCAACCCAGTTCAGGATTTGGGCAACTGCTGTTTTAAAAGAGTTTATTATAAAAGGCTATACCATGGATGTGGAGCGCTTAAAAAACCCACAGCCCCTTTTTGGTGAAGACTATTTTAAGGAACAGTTAGAAAAAATCAGGGATATTCGCAGCAGCGAAAGGCGACTATACCAACAAATTACTGATATTTATGCCGAGTGCAGCATCGATTATGATTATGAATCGGAAATTACAAAAGTTTTTTTTGCTACGGTTCAAAACAAATTGCATTGGGCCATTACCAGGCAAACAGCAGCCGAGATAATTGTTTCGAGGGCCGACCATAAAAAAGATAAAATGGGCTTAACTTCCTGGAAAAATTCACCCGATGGGAAAATCAGAAAATCTGATGTTTCAATTGCAAAAAATTACCTAAGCGAAGAAGAACTAAAACCATTAAACCGTATTGTAAGCATGTACTTAGATTATGCCGAAGACCAGGCTGAAAGTGGCATTGCAATGACGATGAAAGATTGGGCGGAAAAATTAAATGCCTTTCTGCAATTTAACCAAAAAGAGATACTGCAAAATGCAGGGAAAGTCAGTGCGGAAATAGCAAAAGTATTTGCCGAAAAAGAATATGACAGCTATAAACCCATTCAAGACAGTTTATTTGAAAGTGATTTTGATAAAATGATTAAAAAGCAAATTGAAGGTAATGAGGATAAAAAAAATAAAAACCCGGGGCAACACCAAAATATTGACACTGAATAAAACATACGAATCATTAGAAACCTTCCTGCAAGTGGATGGCTGCGGGCCATATTTGTGAAACGTTAATGGCAAGCATAAATCGATAGAGACACAATAAAAATTAAAATAATACCGAAAGAAGTAAAAGAAGAAATTTTAAAAATCATAGATGAATTTAATAATGATGAATTCTTTTTCCCTGGAGTTGAATATCTTGACGGAACAATAAAAGGAGCATTATATGCTGGCAATACAGCGTATCCTTCAATGTAATTAAAATACAAACGAAGTTTTAGCCAATAGAAAAATACTATAACTTTGACATTGTTTAAAATAGAGAAAAGATGATTAAAAAAATAACATTAGAGAATTTTTTCAGTTTTAGCGAAAAGACTGAAATTGAACTTAACTCAGGTGTTAATATCCTGGTTGGGATTAATGGTAGTGGAAAATCAAATTTTATTAAAGCTATTAGATTATTATATGATAGTGTTAGTGGTAGTGGATTTGAAAACACATTTTTAAAAAATTGGAGTGGGTTTGATTTAGTTGCAAATTTTAGTGAAAATCAAGCCAATTGTATCAGAATTTCTTATGAATTTGACGGTGAAGCGATAAAAAATATTGTTGAAGGTAAGGGGTTTATATTTAGAGGTAATTTGTATTACGAAATAATTATTCATCGTTCGGGGAATACATCATATTATTTAGAAGAGAAAATATATCAAGATAATAAAAAAAAAGGTGGTAAACCATTTGTCCATCTCGATATGAAAAATGGGAAAGGTGTTATTTCTACGCGTGCAACAAAAGGAGTGTCGTTTCAACATTATCCTAAAAAAGATGAAGAAATATCGTTTAAAACACAAGAACTTGTTTTGAGGCAAATATCTGACCCTGATAGATATTACCCATTATATACATTGAAAAGAGCGATTGAAGGTTTGGTGGTCTATGATTATTTTGATATTACATTAAGGAGTAAAATTAGGCAGCCAGGAGTATTTGGAACGGAGGACAAGTTACTTCCAAATGGGGAAAATTTAGCCCAAATTTTAAATCGACTTAAAAATAGGCACACTTTGCATTTTGAAAGAATCCAAGAATTAATAAAGAAAATTAATCCTCATTTTATTGATACCAGCTTTGATTTACTTGGCTCATTATTATACCTTGTTCTTAGAGAGGAAAAACTTACCAGAGCTGTTGGTGCTCAACATATTTCAGATGGCACTTTAAGGTACCTGCTTTTATTAACAATATTTTTTAATCCTGAAAATAGAGGCTTAGTTTGCATTGATGAGCCGGAAATTGGATTGCATCCAGATATGACAAATACCATTGCTGAAGCAATTAAAGATTTTGCAAATAATAAAGCACAATTGATTATTGCCACACATTCACCACTTTTATTAAATTCGTTTGAATTAAATGATATATTAGTTTTTGAGAAAAATAAAAAAAACAGTAGTGTTGTTTCTCGAAAGACAGAGGATGATTTCGAAGGCTGGGACGATGAATTTTTAGTTGGACAAATGTGGTTGAGAGGGGAATTAGGGGGGAAGCGATGGTAAACTAAAAGATGGTGCTGATTTACTCTCTATTTTAGATGCTAATGACTTGCAAAAAAATATCGAATATTATTGGGTGTAGTCTAAAAACCCAAAACTACTGATTTTTAGCCCTTTTAACCCCGAACCCTCCCCAAAGGGATGCCAATGGCAAAAGGGTGAAGTGCTATAAATCAGTAGTTTGGGAAAGTCCCCTTCAGGGGATTTAGGGGTTTTGAGGCTTTTTAGACTGGTCTCATTATTGATAAAAACCTAAAACTCAATTACCATTAACCATTAACGATATACGATTAACGAATAACGATTAATGCCGGGCTTCGCCCGTGCATGCTCGAAGCTTCGCTTCGGCACAAATAACGATTAACGAATAACATTTAACGAATAACAATTAACTAATAACGAGTATCTAATAACCCTCTCTCCGTTGCTTCTTGTGGTAAAGATCCAAAGCCAGGATCATTGCAAAAAGTCCCCACACAGGAACAGAGGCTTTATCTGAATCGAGAAAGTTGTTGAGGAAACCGTGAATAAAATAGGTGATTAAAGATAATACGGCAATCAGCGACATCATTTTCACCTGTTTGTCCCTGGATGTTTTATTTACTTTTAGTCCCGTATAAATACCGATTATCATTATGAGTATAATGCTTACGGCGCCCAAAATGCCCTGTTCGGCCATGGGGCCAAGGTACTCGCTATGCGCGTTTCCCAGGTCTCCGGCATTGGTGCTGATAATGGTTTTTTCCTTACTTCGCTGAAATGGTGCATACAAAAATTGATAGGTTCCCGGTCCCCAGCCAAGGAATGGCCTTTCGTTAAACATCCTAATCCCGGCCTGCCAGCGGTTTATGCGTTCAAGGTTAGATGCGTCCGATGAAATATTGTAAATCGATTGGACATGTTCAATAAAATCGGTAGATGAATCCTGTTCATTTCGCTCGAGTATCTCTATTATCTGATGTTGAAAAGTAAAAAATGAGATGATAATCACAGCAACAGTAGAGGCTATCCAGGTAAATTTTATCCTGAAACTAACAAAAAGATACACAACAAAGGCGGCAATAATACTTATCCAGGCCGCACGGCTATACGAAAAAATTACAGCAATTAGCAATATTAATAAAACAATAAGACTGGTCATTCTCATCGAGAAGCTATAATGTTTATCAAAAACAAAAGCAGTTATAAAAGGGATAAACATCGCGATGGCTGCACCATAAGCCGTATGATCGTTGTAGAAAGGTGTCATCACCCAATGGCCGGCTTCTTCGTCAAAGCCCCATTGTGCATGGTGTATCAGGGTGTAAATATTAACTATAACCAGGCCAATGGTGTAGAGCCAGATAAATTTTCGGGTATTGTTAAACTTCCTGAAAAGAATGGCCGCCACAAAAAAGAAAGGTACAACAAACCATAGCCTTGCAAGTAAATATTTTACCGATACCCAGGGTAACTCGCTTGTAAACGTAGTGATAGTAATCCAGATGAGATTGAACAAAACTGCTAAGGTTAATGGATGGGTAAATATTTTTTTATCGTAAGGAAAGCCTCCAAAAAGCTTAATGATAAAAATAATAAGTACACCAAACATTAGGGGTTCTGTGGGAAGAGAAACCCCCAGGTTTGCATCAAAGCTTTGAATGTTTACTGCAAGCGGGGTTAAAAATGTAATGAATAGCAACAACCTGTCAAGTGCAAAAATATACATCAAAATCACTACTGCCATCATAGGAAACAGCAGTGACCAGTAAAACTCTTTCATGATCAATGCAGCATTCAACAATATAAAAATTGCACTGAACCCATAAACCCAATATAGTTTTACTTTTTCAGTCAAGGCAGATTATCTGTTAAAAGTTTCGTTTTATCGAATCGTAGTTTTCGATAACTAAAATAACAAGGAATGATAAAAACCATACGCCAAGCGCTGTGAGTACAACGATTACCCATCGTACAGGATATGATTTTTTGTCTGCAGGAAAGGGTGCTGAAAGAACATTTGCATAAGTTATCTCACGTTCATAATTCATCAATGCATCATCGTAAGACGATTTTACACCGCCATATTCGGCAATCAGGTCGAAATACCTGTCGTTGTAATAGGTGTAAATACCACCGTACTGCTCAATGTTTTCCTTGAGTTTAAGCACCTCTTTGGTATTGATGTTTTGCGCGGCATTGTTACCATCAACTGTTCGTAAAAACCCGCGGGCTACTTCGCGCGATTGATTGGGATAGTCGATGATATGGTATTGGGTACGAATTTCGTACAGTTTCTTTTCGACCGAATCTATTTCCTGCTGCTTAAGCTTTAGACGGTTACCCACAGCATCAACAACTTCTTTATATTTTGACCTGTGTATTTCTAAAACTTTTTTATCGTAGAATTTAATAATGTCATTCACCATGTTGCAAGCTACAACAGGGTCAGCATCCAAAACCTCAATTTTCACCGATTCGAATGGTGTTTTACTGATGATTACATTTTTACTGTATTCAGCAATTATTGCAGTTTGGTAGTACTTGTAGGTTTTATCAATTTTATAACGTATTGCCAAATCGTATTTTTGGATAACCTTATCACGAATATCTTTGGATTGAAGAAACTGGAGCATTTGTTCCGATTCGCTTTCCTCAGAATATGGTGTAACGTTAGATGGATAAATTAGTGTGTATGATTTAAATTTTGGTGCAATAAACCAGGGGGAAGACAGAATCACAGCAATAACAATACTCACCAATATAATTACGCTAAGGTGAATTTTCCACTTGAGGAGCAGTTTTAGAATATTTGTATTTGTGAAGTATCTGGCCATTTGAATTTCTTGAGTTTCTTGAGTTTCTTGAGTTTCTATTTTTGTTTGTCCTTCATTCGTGTACTGTTCTCTTTGTGTATTATTTGTTGTTGTGTTTTGATATTCGATTTTGCTTTTTTTTGAAGTTTCATCCCGTTTATCTGCTTCATCTTTTTTGTCAGGTAAGCGGGGCTTGTCTTCCGGCCTGTCGTGAACCACTATTTGCGGTGGTTCACGCGGAGGTATTGGCGGGTCTTTGCCGCCGGTATTAATAGTGTTATTATTTTCATCAGTTTCTCTAATTGTTGAAAAATTAAAAGCTTGTGGAAAATAGGATTTAACATTTTCGATAATAAGTAAAAGTATCAAGGTAAATAAAAAAGCTGATACAGTTGCCACCAATACAATCAGCCACCTGATAGGGTAAGATTTCCTTTCGGCTTTATAGGCGCTGTTAACAACAAATTTAGAGGGAAGTACTTCTTCGGCATCAGTTTTTGCCTCCTCGTATTTTGCCCTGAGCATACTCAGTTGTTTTTTTTCATGCTCAAGGTCATCGCGTATCGAAACATAAGGGCCGCCATATTTGGCAAGTATCTCAAGTTTAGCTTCCAGTCTTCTAATCCCATCCTTATTACCTTTGGCCAGTTCAATAGCCAACTGCTGATTAATCATTTCGGCCTGCGATTCATAATCATGCACACCAAACGATCGGAGTACTGAAAGCGAATCTTCCATTACAGTTATTTCGGTACGGAGTTTAAAGTACTGATTTTTTACAATTTCGAAAGCACGCTCGGCACGCTGCTTTTGCATGTCATTTTTTGTCGAATCAAGCAATTCGGTTATATCGTTGGCAATGTCGGCTGCAAATTGAGGGTCTTTATCCAAAACTGTAATTTTTACAGCCATGAACTCCGTTCTTTTAAAAGAAATATTGCTTTCGTACTCTTTGTACAGGTGAGTAACCTTATAGTTCGAATTGGTATCAATACCGTAATGTTCCATTAGGCGGTACTTTATGATGATCTTGCTGCGGATGCGATTTGAGTGTAAAATCTGTAGCAATTGCTCGGTTTCTTCATCCTCACCAAAATCAAGAATATCCTCTTTCATCCCGCTGTTTTCGGTAAGCAATGCTTTTGAAATTGCATTGGTTGCCGCAGGGTATAGTATTACTGTTGACTCAAATTTGGGAGTGATAAAAAAGGGCGATGAAAATATCACTGCGGCAAGAATTGCCATCACCGTTACTGTTATCAGGGGCTTTCTCCATTTGTGGAGGAACAACAAAATATTTGTTGATTCAAAACTATTATTTTCGGTTTTCCAAAGTGTCATAACCTTCTACATCAGAATAAGGGCACAAAAGTATGCTTTTTATGTTTATTTTAGGTGTTTGATATTTCGTAAAAAACACCATATTTCTTTTCCAGCTTAAATGGTTTTCTTTATTTTTTTAAAATTTGAATAAAGCCTTTTATATTTAATAGCTTAAGTAGCATTGCCAAAGTAATCGATGAAACGATCATGAAAACAAAATTGAACATCCAGTTTTCAAATATTTGCTTTGTGAAATATGTAATCAAAATTACTCCTACAACAAAAACCAGCAAAGAAAAAAGGTATTTATAATCGGGTTTAAACCTGAAAAGCCGCAAAGCAATCACAGTTTGAATTATTGCTGTGGTAAATTGTGTAATCAGGCTGGCATAGGCCGAGCCAACAGCCATCATTCTTGGCACAAGAATTAAATTAACAAGCAAATTAATAATCATACCACTTGCAGCTACAATATTCAAAACTTTCAAACTGCCGTTGGCGGTAAGCAGGGTCCCAAATACATAAGTAGTCGATATGGCCATAAACCCAGGCATAAGTATCCTGAATACTTCAGCTGATTCATTTACATGTGATTTATACATTAAGTTCATCAGTTCATAGCTGTAAAAATGCGATCCAATAGCAACAATACCCGAAAGAATGATTAGCAGTGTAAAAGCCAGTTTAACGATTTGTGCTACTGATTCTTTTTCTTTTATCATCTTTGAAAAAAGAGGAAGCAGCAGCACAGCAAATAAATAGGCTATCATGTTTCCGGCATCCAATAATCGGTAGGCTGAGGCGTAAATTCCGGCTTCCGAATCGCCAACACCATCGGGCAGTAATCGCTCAATCATTACAGGGTCGATGCGGTTATAAAAAGCCATAAGCATGGTCAATATGGCAAACGGAAAGCTTTGCTTAATAATCATTACAAAAAAGGGGAAATTCCAGTTGAGCCTGCGAAAGGCTGCCTTTTTTATTACAATCACCAGGGCAATGGCTGCGGTTAAAAAATAAGCTGCGCTTTGCGCGTAAACAAACCATTCAATTTTAAAGGGAGTGGTAGTTACATGCCCCCACAACAACACGCCGCAAATTATAATCATCAGTACCCTGTCGAGTATCGACAATACGCTGTCGGTGCGGAAAAGCAGTAGCCCCGAAATATTCGATCGCAGGTAAAGGATAAACGATAGCAAAAACTGGTTGAAACAAAGAATTCCAAGAAGGGCAAGCTGTTCGGCGCTAAATCCGATCAACAAGCCAAAACTAAAGGTGATGATGGTGTATAATACCGCCAGTAATAATTTTATGATAACAATCCCCGAAAAGTGTTTATTCAATAGCTGGCTGTGCTGGGCAATGTTGCGGTTGTTGTAGTTGGTAATGCCAAAGTCGAGTAAAATGTTAAACAGGAAAGAAAAATTGAATACAACATAATAAAACCCATAATCTCCGGCCCCAACAACATTTTGTACTGTACGGTCGATGCCCAGAATCCAAAAAGGTTTAACCAATAGGTTTAAAAATAATAGAAGTATGAGGTTGGATAAAAATTTCTTTCTCATTTCTTTCCCGATCTATTCCATAAGCTTTGCTATAATCTATTAAAGATGGTGATTTTGAAGCAAAGGTTGCGTTTGTTTTTCCTTATGCAACCCTTTTAAATCGTGGCAAAAGTAATTTTATTAAGTGCTTGCCCTAATGATGTGCTTATTTTATTTCAATATGGTAATAATGCTAAGGTTAATTGATTGATCGAAGGATTGAATCAGGGTTGTGTTGTGCTGTTTTTGAAATTAATTCAGAGTGTGATGACAAGTTCAAATAGATTTCTCACGGTAAAACTCCCCCGAAGGGTCGGGGCAGGCTGCTTTGCCTCGCCTTTTGGTTAGACCACCTGCCAGCGGCCCGCTTCGCCAGCGAGGCGAGCAAGGCGGGAATCTACTGACAAATTTTTATCACCAACAACTATGAGATCATTAATATTTTACTTTCCACTAAATTCGCAGTAGTACCTATTATTTTGGAATTCACTGCCTGAAAAAGCAAAAGGCCTGTCGTGAATAACAGGCCTCCTAATTTTTGTAAGTTAAAAAAGCTAAGTTAGCTTAGTTTCACATTCACAGCGTTCAATCCTTTTGGGCTGTCTTCTACATCGTACTCAACACTGTCTCCATCTTTAATTTTATCAATCAAGCCATTCAAATGTACAAATACATCTTTGCTCCCGTCTTCAGGGCTGATAAATCCAAAACCTTTTGAATTGTTGAAAAATTTTACTGTTCCTTTACTCATGATCGTCTATTTAAATTTATAATATTCACAAAATTAGTATTTGATTGGTTCAACCGACTTTTTTAAGTAACTTTAAATGTTTTTAATTTTAAAAATGGAGGAGATTAGCGTTTGGATAAACCATTCCCATTCGATGAGATCGTGGGATATGAAATCGCCCAAAGATGTTTTATGTTGACATTAAAAACGGATAGATTTTTGAAATCAAAGTTATTTTATTAATGTGGTATTCTTTTGAATGAAATGCTGGTTTACTTTTCAATTGAAATAAACAAGAGCTTGCTTAATATTTTGTCTGGCAATTTTGTGTTTATCGCGATTTGTGGTTATGGTCAGGTATTGATGTGTTTGTAATTATATTCACACATATCTTTGTTATGTATATAGCAATTTATGCAAAAGCAAGGATGAGTATCTTTCCGGTGAAGTTGACCTTTTCCGATATCCGACTGGTGTTTGCTATATCCTGGAATCCTTGGCTAACAATATTCCAACAAAGGTGTTGGTAAAGGGATGTAAATAATTGCTTTGGTCGTCAGACCAATTTAAGGAATGATTTTTGCTTCCCGGTGTAACGATATACAGCTTTTTTTGATGACTATAAAAGTGAATTATTTTTTTGCGTTTTATGGTATATTTGGTGCGAATATTTTCGGTAACACAAAACTTTTAGTGCCATGAAAAATTATATATCTTTAACATTCACCCTAACTTGGACAAGCCAAAACCAAACAAGGTGATCATGTAAAACTTATGGTGTATTCCTGTTTTGGTTTGTCTAAGTTAGTCGGCAAAATTTATAAATGCATATTTTGCAATTAAGAGTTTTATTATTACTCTTCATTTCATAATAACGACAATGCATTTTAAATTTTGCTCTTAATGCTCAAAGCAATGCCGCAGCCTGAAAGGCTGGTACATCACAAGGTCAGGCATCGCCTGACCTTACGAGGGAAGCTACAACATCCCCTCAGCCTAAAGGGCTGAAACCCATTTCCAAAAAAAATAATTTTCAGCCGGAGAGTTTTCCCACTTAGTCTATTGCAGACCTTCGGCCTGCCGGTGATCATTGGGGTGCTTTTGTGCTTTGATGTTTCTCCGCAGGAGTCCTATGGACAGGCTTTCAGCCTGTGGTCATAACCCCAATAAACATCATCGAAGATTTTTGCTAAACCGTTTTAGGGGCAAATTAAGCAAGAGTAGCCACCAAGACACCAAGGTACTACGTTTTTCCCGGGGAGAAAAAAGCCTTTCAGGGAAAAAACCGCAGCATAAATATCGTTAACATGTTAGCATTAGTGGTTTTTTAAGAGCCTAATAATTACAACTCTCATCATTATATCAAACGCAGGTTTATCGGCATCACCATCCGGATTGTCCGATGGAATATGCCGGCAAAAAGATATGACCTTCAAACTACCAAGCTATGATTTTTAAAAAAAATGAAGCAAATGCTATCAAAACAGGACTGCTTTTTGATTGTGGTGCTACCGAAATTATTACTCCGATATCTGGTCCGGGGCTCACCGATAATGAAGTAAATGAACCCGGTGATATTGCTGTTACCAATATTTTTTCACCCGAATCAGGTGAAGGTTTATCATCTTCAGAGCCTGTTATCATTGAGCTTACCAACTTTGGGGAATCTACAGTATCAAATTTTGAGGTATCTTTTAGTGTTAATGGTATCGATCCGGTTTTTGATGAAGAATCTCCTGTAATTTCCGATTTACAGGATATCGAATCTCCCAACGATCCCGGCGAGTGTGGTGCCATTATTGAGTGGCCAGAGCCAGAGTCAAAGGATAATTGTGGACCGCCATCTCTCGAAAGCAATTACCAGCCGGGGGGTACTTTCCCCGTTGGTGAAACTGATGTGTTTTACACTGCAACCGATGTAAGCGGAAACCAGGGTGAAGGTGGATTTACTGTAACTGTGCTCGATACTAATCCACCAAACATGAACTGCCCTGATGATTTTGAAGTGAATGTAAATGCGCAACCTTTCGAATTAACCGAAGCAATGCCAGATGGAGGGTCATATAGTGGAACAGGTGTTATTGACGGAGTTTTCAATCCCGCCGATGCTGGCATTGGCGATCACCTGATTACTTATTCGTATGAAAACCCGGAATCCGGATGCATGTATTACTGTGACTTTTACATAACGGTAACAGGTGGGTAGATTATTAATATTCCAATGGGTTGGAGTGGTATTTCAACATTCGTCAATCCTGATGATCCTTTATTGGATGTAATATTAATACCAATTTTTAACGAGTTGGTAATTTTTAATAATAATGAAGGCATGTATTATCCCGAAGAAGAAATTAATACGCTCGGTGAATGGAATTCCTATTTGGGCTATATAATTAAGGTCACCGACACGGTTAGCCTCACGATTGATGGTGAAGAAGTAAACGACAAAAACCTCATGCTTGATGGGGGCTGGACGATTATGCCGGTGCTCACCAGCAATTATGATATTTCAGTTGAAGCCTTGTTTGCCGAAGTTGAAGCCGGATTTATCATTGCGAAAGAAGTTGCGGGCAATGGTGTTTATTGGAACGAATATGGAATTAATACCATTGGAAATGTCGTTCCCGGTAAATCATATCATGTGGATATGTTGGTTCCTGGATCCATTAATTTTGGCATCATGCCAACTGATAAAGCTGAAACACCACGGAGACCAGAACCGGTAGCTTCACCATGGAATGAGGTGATCACTTCACCGTCTTCACATGTAATCGCAATTATACCGGCAGGAGAAATCCTTAGTAAAAATGATATTATCGGCGGATTCACAGTTAACGGATCATGTGCCGGTTATGCTCAAATCCGTGATACTGAATCACCACTTGCCCTAACTGTATTTGGCTCTACTGCATATTCAGATGACCCAAGGGGCTTTGAAACCGGCGAAGTGATCTCCTACAGGATTTACAGGCCATCAACAAATGAAACCTATGAACTTGAAGTGATTTACAAACCTGATATGGATTTAGGTAACTTTGAAACCAATGGCTTGTCGGCGGCAACACCGGTAAAACTGGCTCCACTTGGAATGTTGACCTTGCAATCTGCAAACATTAACATTTATCCAAATCCCAACGATGGTACATTTACCATAGATGGAGTTGAAGAACTTGTGGAGATGAAAATTTTCAACGCATTTGGTGAAGAGATTTATTTATCAGGGGCACTATTGCCAACAAAAATTACACTGACACAACCAAAAGGAATATGCATCATAAAAATAATCACCAAAAAAGGAGAGCATTATGGAAAAATAAACATCAATTAGTTTTAAATATTTAACATGAATTAAAACTAGACATAACAGAAAAGGATGGTATAAATATACAAGTGTTCAATCATCAGCCGGAGATGGTTTTACTGAACTGGTTGTGGCTAACGAAACTTTTACTTTTAACTATCCACCGGGTTTGTCAGATATAGACATGGCATCATCATTTGCAGATTTTATTGAAAATGAAGTTGAATTTTTACATGTATCCTCAATAGATGAAAATGTAGTTATAATTAACTCATCATATTTAAGTGAAGACTTAGATAATTTCACAAGTAATATTAACCCGGATTCAAAAATGGCTACTGAATTTAAATGGATTCCCGAATGGATCCCAACCCTCACCCAATGGGGTGTGCATCCTGTTATTGTTAGTTCTTGCAATTGGTATGGTGTTCATCTATCAACGGCAAACCTCACTGGCGATAGCAGGAGTTGCAGAGGCTTCAAGTGCTAAACCTAAACTATTTGACAGAAAGTTATTTGCAAAAGTTTATGCAGTAGCGTTGCTTATTGGAATTGCCGGACTGGTTGCAGCTTACTTGTACTTTGGCTCAATTACTAATGCCGACCCGTTTGGCACTTTTGTAAGTGCTGCTATTGTTGCATATATGGCGCATTTGTGGTTGATGAGGAGATAGAAGGTAGATGATAGAAGTTAGAAGTGAATAGATAGTTCATGGATAGGGATTGCCGAATGATTGGTTTGGAAATTACCTGGCATCCTAAAATTTCAGACTTCGACAGTCCAATATTTTTATCTTCTGTAAATATCTGAAGCATAGGGAGATACGCTAAAGCACGATATAATTTTACACACAACAATCACTAAAGATTAAAAAACAAATAATTAAAAATAAA